>Ga0256901_1000002_pt1 | contig 478399 bp, 424 predicted proteins | sample MC6MC0689MT_FD_190200 | JGI IMG/M metagenome (GOLD analysis project Ga0256901, IMG submission 190200) | Metatranscriptome of enriched soil aggregate microbial communities from Iowa State University, Ames, United States - MC6-MC0689-MT... | ecosystem: Environmental > Terrestrial > Soil >... | reverse complement strand
TTTTTATCAAAGTAATCTGTTTTTCCAAACATTACCACTAACCTTTTTCATTAAAATAAAGTAAATTAAAAAAGAAAAATGAACTTAGACCTAAAGAGCATTTTTTATTCTGAAGCGGATATTCCGTCAGAATTTAATCTAGCTGAACAATTGGATCAACGTGTTTTCCTTTCAAATGGAGCATTACTTCCTTGGGCAGGAGAGGTGAACGAAGTGTTTTCGCCTATTTGTATACAGACAAAAGACGGACTTCAGCGAAAGCGCATCGGTAGCTACCCGGTATGTACAGTTAAGGAATCGATGGAAGCATTAGATGCTGCTGTAAATGCTTTTGACAACGGACGTGGCGAATGGCCGACGATGAGTGTTGCCAACAGAATTGCCTGTGTTGAGCGTTTTACACATAAAATGTTAGAGCAAAAGGATACTGTTGTTAAATTGATTATGTGGGAAATCGGTAAGTCGTATGCAGATTCTGTAAAGGAATTTGATCGTACCGTAGAATATATCTATGCCACTATCGACGCTTTAAAGGATATTGACCGCGATTCATCCCGCTTTCAAATCGAGCAAGGAATTATTGCCCAAGTGAGAAGATCGCCACTTGGTGTGGTACTTTGCATGGGACCTTTTAATTACCCGCTGAACGAAACTTTTACAACGTTGATCCCCGCTTTGATCATGGGTAATACGTTATTATTCAAACCACCTAAGCATGGTACTCTTTTACACTATCCGTTGTTAGAGGCTTTCCGTTCTAGTTTTCCTAAAGGAGTTGTCAATACCATTTATGGTAGAGGAAATAAAATCGTACCGCAACTGATGCAATCTGGCAAGATCAATGTGCTGACTTTGATCGGATCAAGCAGAGTTGCTGATGAGTTAAAAAAGCTTCATCCTAAAGTGAACCGTCTACGTGCAATTCTAGGATTAGATGCCAAAAATGCGGCTATAGTAACCCGTGATGCTGACTTAGACCTTGCAGTCAAAGAAACAGTATTGGGTGCGTTATCTTTTAACGGTCAACGATGCACTGCGATTAAAATCGTATATGTGCACCGTAGTCTAGCTCAGGAATTTTTGAAAAAACTGACTGAAGAAGTGTCACGACTGAAGTACGGTATGCCTTGGGAGAGTGGAGTAGCACTTACACCGCTTCCTGAAGTGAATAAGCCAGCTTATTTAACAGAGTGTATTGAAGATGCAAAGCAGTTCGGAGCGAAAGTGATCAACCCGAATGGTGGTGAAGTATTGGAGTCATTTGTTTATCCGGCTATTGTTTATCCTGTCAATGAGCAGATGAAATTATACCGTGAAGAACAATTTGGTCCAGTTGTTCCAGTTGTTCCTTTTGATGATCTGGAAGAACCAATTGAATATTTAATCGGATCCTCTCACGGACAGCAGGTGAGTATATTTAGTAATAATGCGGCTGTTATTTCTTCTTTGATCGATCCTTTGGTCAATCAGGTAAGTCGTGTAAATATCAATTGCCAATGTCAACGTGGACCGGATATTTTTCCATTTACAGGAAGAAAAGATAGTGCTGAAGGAACGTTGTCTGTTGTCGATGCGCTAAGATCTTTTTCTATCCGATCATTAGTTGCTACTAAAAATACAGAGCACAACAAAGATTTGTTAAATGATATTGTGAGTGAAAATAGATCTAATTTCTTAAGCACCAAGTATATATTTTAACGATATGACAGCTATGCTCATCTCGATCGGGAGAAGCATAGTTGTGTATTATTGTCATAAATCGGGGTGTTTCCCTTGAAAATTTAAGTACAGACTTGTACGAAAATAGCTTGGAATCACAACGGTAACTATCAAAAAGGCGAAAGATTATCTTTCGCCTTTTACTGTTAACTATATTTCTTTTTTACTGCTGCTACACCATCTTCTACGATCTTTCTGAGAACAGCTTCATCAATATCAGAAAGCCGTTTGACGTATATACAGGATTTGCTCATTTTATATTTCCCGAGTTGCTTAAGATCATATTTTTGTTCATCATCACAGGTATAGAGATACAATGATATCGCAGGTTTTCTTGGAGAAAAACCGACCAAAGGCGCATCACCTTCATGGCCACTGGCATATTTGTAATGGTAACTGCCAAAACCAATGATACTTGGTCCCCACAAAGTTGCGGGCTGTGCTGTAATCTCTTCCATAATTTCGATCAGCTTATAACTGTCGACCCTTTTCTGTTGATCAGGTATCTGTTCAATAAATTGCGTAACAGATTCATCTGTGGGCACTGTTTTGTTCTTCGCCATATTTTATAAGATAGGAGTAAGCTTATAACCTTTCGCAGTTAAGAGTTTCAATAAACCTTCATTGCCAACCAGATGTCCTGCACCGACCGCAAATAGATGTGAAGATTGCGTCATCTTAGCGGGCATTTTGTTGATCCAATTGTTGTTGCGCTTGGTTAAGAAATCAGCTTGTTCTTCTTTGGACATATAACTGCTGTCATAAATTACTGTTTCCAAATCTTTTAGATTTTCGGCCTTGTAGGCAGTGACCATCTTATTCGATACAGCTGGCATTTCATCAATTTTTTCAAGGTATTTTAGTAAATCGGATGCCTTAAACATGCTGTTTAACATGTCGATCTGAAATTTCAGTGTTTCTAAATCATCTATTTTTTTGTTTGCTGACGCCGCTAATGTCTGGATGTCCGCCTCCATGGTTTTAACATTTCTAGGGTCGGAGCAATTCATTGATTTTAAACTCAAGATAGAAACAAAGACAGCAGGGGACATCATCTCTAACATTTTAACGGATAGGCCCTGTGAAATCAGAATGCTGTCAATTTTTAATAGTTCACCCTGACTTAATCCTTTCAGAAAACTCGTGTCAGGTTTCATCATTTCAGGAATAAGTGCTTTATTTTCTTCTGATGCAAGATTTACTTCGAAAGTTACAACATCGACCTGCGGTATTAGGTTTTTAATTTTATCTTTTAATATATAATCGTCCTCACACATAATGTGCATCGTACCCAATAAATAAGAGTCTTTCTTTAATCCATTTCCTGATATTTTCCACAGGACGGTATTATCTTGTGCGTGAACAGTAAAGGTGGCTACGATAAAGGCTATGATAGCCATAAGGCATATTTTTTTCATATAAATAAGTTTTTAATACACTATAAGTATGTGAAAAGCATAAAATGTTACAGCGTGATAGCAAAAAAGCTTTATAAATTAAATTATAAAGCTTTTTGAGGCATTTTTTTACGCTATCACTCGCGTCTCGACGGTTACTTGTGAAAGGAGTATTTTATGAATGGGGCAGGCGTTGGCGATCGCTTCAATACGCCCCTTCTGTTTATCATCAAGATTGCCTTTGTAGCTAATTTTTCTGATAAATTTCGTTTCTTTTTTATCTTCTGACTGTTCAATATCAACTTCTACATCGATAGGACCAATATCCCATTCCTTTCGGTCAGTATACATTTTTAAGGTAATAGCTGTACAGGATGCCAAAGATGCCGCTAATAACTGCTGCGGATGAAATCCGAGGTCAAGACCACCTTTTTCTTCTGGTTCGTCTACAATAATGCTGTTTTTTCCTGCAGTTACTGTTGTTTTATATTTATCAATACCGATAGTAGCTTTAGCGCTATTCATGATGTTTATTTGTTTAAATAAAATTCTGGAAGTGGAATATTTCCTGTTTCATTCGGAACTTCTGGAAATCTATTGTTGATCCAGTCTTGCTTTGCTTGTTCTAATCTTTCTTTGGAGGAGCTCACAAAATTCCATAAAATATACCGTTCCTCGGGTAAAGGTTCTCCTCCGAAAATATAGATTTTTGAATTTTCACCGATTTCAAATTCACATAATTTAGCATCTTTAGCGACCAATAAATGTTTAGATTCAAATGTTGTTCCGCTATCTGTAATGGTACCATCTAAAATATAAAGACCCGATTCGCCGTATAAATCGTTGCCGATGCTGATTTTTGCCTTGTTTTTAGATTTAATTTCGATGAAGTATAGTTTGCTGTATACGGATACAGGAGATTTTTTTCCAAAGGCTTCACCCGCAATTAAGGTATAGCTGACCCCATTTTCATCTTCCCAATGCGGTAAATCTTCGGCATTGGTATGTTCAAAAGATGGTTCGCATTCTTCAAGTTCTTTTGGTAATGCTACCCAGATCTGAAGGCCATGTAACACTTTATCGGTATGTCTTAAGTATTCGGGAGTACGCTCAGAATGGGTTACGCCTTTACCCGCAGTCATCCAGTTTACCGCTCCGGGTTTTATCTCCATTTCGGTACCTAGACTATCGCGGTGCATAATTGCTCCTTCAAAAAGATAGGTTAGGGTTGATAAGCCAATATGAGGATGTGGACCGACATCGAGGTTTTCATATTCATTTAATGCCGCAGGGCCCATATGATCAATAAAAGTAAAAGGCCCAACCATTCGCTTTTGACGAAAAGGCAATAAACGACCAACCATAAAATTGCCGATATCTGCGGCCCGTTCTTCTATAATAATACCAATGTTAGACATAGCTATGTTATTTTAAAATCTTATTGTATGAAACAGTTGTCATGTATTTTAGTTTTGGTGTCAGCAAAACCATATTCAGTAGGTTATCGCTAGGGATACTGATAAACACATGCCAGAGAACGCCTCGTTCTTCTGTTAAAGATAAGTACTTGTTTTATTTATATTATTGATCTAGATTAAGAAAATGACGGCAACCAGCAATTTATTTAAAATTCAGGAAGTTTATCCATGATATGCCGCCTATAAAAGAACAATGCCAGATTTTTGTATGAAGCGTGGTGGTACAGTAATCATATGTTACTTTAGGAAAAAGATAACTTTTCGACTCCACTTACAATAGGTCTGAGGTGGAGTCGAAAAGCCAATTTTTATTATGCCAAATAAACTAGAGCATGATTGTTCGCTCGATATTTATCTCCTGTAAAAAGTACTCATCATGAGATACGACCAGTATGGTACCCTGGTAAGTTTTTAAAGCGGTAGTCAATATTTCAATATTCTGTATATCTAAGTTATTAGTCGGTTCATCCATAATGATGAGATCGGGTGCTAGATTCTGAATTGTTAAGCAACATAGGCATAGCCTCATTTTTTCTCCACCGCTCAGGGTATTGCATCGCTTATCCCAGCAGTCTTTACCAAATAAAAATCGATTTAATCTGATTTTGATCTCATGTTCCTGTAAGCTAGTATCATTAAATAACTGTACCTGATCATATATGGTCAGATCATTGTTGATCATGGAATAATCTTGATCAATATACACTGATTTATGTGCTGCACGATACACTTCACCTTGGTAATCATGGATCTTATTGAGCAAAATCTGAATAAGAGTTGTTTTCCCAGATCCATTTTCTCCTTTTAAAGCAATACGTTCTGTACTTGAGATTTCAAAATCTAAATTTGTATTCCAAAGCGGCTTTCCATTAAAATTGCCATTCAGCTTCTTTACGGTAAAGAGTTTTTTGCCTGCGTGTAAATTGGAGTCCGTTAGACCAAACTTTATTTTATCAATATCTGGAATTCCCTTTCTTAAGCTCTGCAACTCCTGGGATAGACCCGCACTTTTTTCATGATGCGTATCTTTTATTTTAGCGGTGCTTTTTTCAGCATTATTGCGCAAGGTATTCATCATGATTCGGGAAACGCCCTCTTTCTGCTGTTTATTCTTCCCTCTAGCATCTAATTTTTGCTGCCGCTCTATGGTCTCGCGCGCCTTGATCTTTGTTTTTCTGATTTCTTTTTCGACATGTTTGATGTCATGATGCAAGGCCTCTTGTTTCATCTTCTTTTCTTCCAGATAGAAATCATAATTACCGGCATAGTAAATCAATCCAGAAGAGGTCAATTCGTACATGGAATCGAGTTGATTGAGCAAAGATCGGTCGTGACTTACGATAATCATCGTGTTGGATGAAGAACGGATGAATTGATACAGCAGCTTACGGCTCATGGCGTCTAGCTGATTGCTTGGCTCATCGAGTAAAATCAGTTTGGGCTGGTGAATACTGATCCCTGCTAGAAAAACTTTCGTTTTCTGGCCACCGCTCAGGCTGTCTAGCTTTTGGTCCAAAGCGAGATCCGTTAATTTCCAGTAAGACAATGCCTCCTGGCATCGATCTTCAATGTTCCAATCATCATCGAGTACAGTTAGATTTTCTTCTGTTACAATTCCTGAAAGTATGGCATGAAGTGCACTTAACTTATGATCGATTTTTAATGCCTGCGCTACCGTTAAATGATTGTACTGACCGAATAGCTGCGGCACGTAATATAAGGTGCCATCAATACTTTTTTGGCCATGAGCGGCGGTTAATTCACCCGCAATGATCTTTAACAGTGTGGATTTTCCGACACCATTGTTTCCGATCAAAGCAACTTTTTTATTGTCCTGCAAACTTAGACTGATGTCCTGAAACAGCACATCTTTATTCTGATGTATATATGAAATGTTTTGTAAAATAAGCATAATTTCTTTTTTTAGCATGAACGATCGTGCGCATGGAGTATGCGTCACATTAATTTTTTGCAAAAAGAAATTATTTATTACATGGATATGTTGCTTTTTAGTTACTGATGCAAATCTAGATAATTTTGTGCGGATATGAAAACAAATTTTTGTGGCTGTTTATTTTTTGCACGACAAAATTGACAGATTTGTAATCTTTAGTCGGATGATTTCAATTCGGGTCATCGGCTTTTCTATTTTGTACTAGTGCTTACTTTACAGCTAATTAAGTATTCTTATTGCTGTTTTACTGCAAGTCATATTCCTTATAAAAGGAAAAGTTAAGATATCATATTTAGTGGTACATTTCTAGGGTATAATCACGTAACGGCACTTTATTAGGGTGAAGCTCGGTGCAAATTTCATAAAGTTTTACAAGATTTACCCATAATGTTATAAAAATCTAAGTTGCCTATTGCGCTAGCTTTGCACCAAGTATTATGAAAAAACTATTCGTCATATTCCTCTCATTCGTTTACCTGATCTTGTCCTCGGGCTTTGCTCAGTATGCGCATTTTTGTATGGGAACCGCAACGAAAGAAGTAACCTTAACGAATATCAATCATAATACCAATACGCCTTGTGCCATCTGTGCTTCTAAGGAAAAAGGACTGGAGAAGAAAAAGAAGAACTGTTGCAAAGTAGAAACGCAGATCTTTAAGACTGATAAAGCTTCAAGTAAACAAGCTGGCTTTGATTTTTCGCTAAAAATTTGGGGAGATGTTATTCCCAACCGAACATTAGGTGCTGTTTTCGATAAACTATCGATCACTAATGTCTCTAATAATCCTAATTACCTGTCCGACAGAATATTTCCTCGGACAAATCCCCTCTATATCTTCCATTGCATCTATAGAATATAGAAAGTCATGTATTGAATTTGACATTTACCATTCCCAATGAAGGGGAATCGGTACTCATTCTTTATATAACTTTTTAAACTTTCGTCTATGAATCTTAAATTCATGGCATCAGTAGGCTTTATGCTTGCTCTTAACTCATCGGGTTTTGGACAAGTACTAAACTTATCTGATGCATTGCAACGTGCAGTTGACCAGCATGATAAAATAAAATCAAAAAGAACTCTTGTTCAGTCTGCTGAACAGAATACTATTTTTCAAAACAAACAATTTCTTCCCGATGTGACCTTGGGTGCACAGCAAAGTTATGGAACGATCAATGCACAGAACGGGCCCATGTATGCTCATGGAGGTTTAGCTTCTGCGGCAACTTCAATGCCTTTGGCTGAACAAAATTGGAATGCTGCATTTGGGTCTCTGTATTTTGCCAACGTCAATTGGAATGTATTCACCTTTGGCAAAAAAACAAATCAAGTCGCACTTGCCCGTACAAAGGAGCAGACTGCTACTGCTGATGTCGATCAGATCATATTTGAACATCAGGTCAAAGTTGCGGCGTCCTACCTTAATCTATTGGCGAGCCAACGTATTAAGTTTGTTCAGGGCAAAAATACAGAGCGTGCCCAGGTGTTTTTTGATATGACCTACAGCCGGGCAACAAGTGGTTTAATTCCAGAAGTTGATGTTTCGCTTGCGAAAGCAGAGGTCTCTCATGCGAGATCGTTGGAAATCAAATCTTACGATAAAGAACTGGCCTATTCAAAACAGCTTGCCGTTTTGTTGGACGATGATTTTCAAACGTATGAACTGGACAGTGTATTCAATACCAGCGTACCTATTATGCTATGGGATCAAATTCAAAGTAAAATAGCGAGGCATCCTTTATTGGAATTGCAGCAACGCAAGATTGATGAAAGTGCGCAATCTGAAAAATTTATCCACAGCCATAAAATGCCCAACATCAATATTTTTGGTGTGGTGCAGGGACGTGGTTCAGGTTTTGATTGGAACTATGTCCAGGATAACACCGCATATTCATCTTCCTATTTTAAAGGTGCAGGAATTCAGCGTAGCAATTACCTTTTGGGAGGTACATTGAGTTGGAATTTGACAAATATCTTTCGGTTTGACAGTAAGATAAAGGAGCAAAAGTTTCAATCCCAATCCTTAAAGCAAGATTATACTTTATTGGAGAAAGAACTGAATGCGCAAACCAATTTAGCGAAAGTACAGTTTCAAAATGCAGTCGATAATCTTGAAGAAACAAAAGTACAGCTCACCGCTTCACAGTTAGCCCATCGTCAACATACAGCATTGTATGAGAATGGTCTTACAACATTGGTTGATTTCACACAGGCATTGTACAGCCTCAATAGGGCTGAGGTCGATTATGAAATTGCCCAAAACAATGTTTGGCAGGCGATGCTGCTATTAGCATCTGCACAAGGAGATATTTCGGTTTTACTTAAAGCGACTCAACACTAATTTTTCTTCGAAAATGAATTTAATCAGATTTGCACTTCGCAAACCAATTTCCATCATGGTTATGGTATTAGGCCTTTTATTCTTCGGAATACGGGCAGCAAAAGATATACAGGTAGATATTTTACCTGAGATGAACTTACCAGTGGTTTATGTAGCTCACTCGTTTAACGGCTATACGCCACAACAGATGGAGGGTTACTTTACCAAGATGTATGTCAATATGATGCTTTTTACGAATGGAATAAAAAGTATTGAGACGAAAAATACACAGGGATTGACATTGATGAAAGTCAATTTTTATGAGGGTACTGAGATGGGAGAGGCTATTGCGCAACTGACAGCCCTCTCCAATCGCTCGCAGGTATTCTTACCGCATGGTGCTCCGCCACCTTTTATCATTCGGTTTGATGCTTCATCACAACCGGTAGGTCAATTGGTGTTCCGCAGTGAAACCAAAACGAATAATCAGCTGCAGGATATTGCCAATTTTACAGCACGGCCTTTCTTGATTGCCATTCCGGGGTTAACAACAGCGCCACCATTTGGCGGAAGTCCACGGACAATTGAAATTAATATTGATCCCAATAAACTCCGTGTACACCAGCTTTCGCCAGAGCAGATTGTGGAAATCATCAGTCGACAGAACATTACATCACCTTCAGGAAACGTGTATATAGACGATATTAACTACTTGACACCTACCAACAATACCTTAAAGACGGTAGAAGAGTTTGGCGATATTCCATTATTCAAAGGACAGGTTGATAATGTATATTTAAGAGATGTTGCAACTGTTAAAGATGGTGCAGATATTACAGCTGGCTATGCCTTGATTGATGGCAAGCGTTCGGTATATATCAATGTAGCCAAGTCAGGAAAAGCGTCAACTTATGATGTCGTACAGAACCTTAAAAAGGTCATTCCTAATATTCAAAAAAACCTCCCTGATGATGTGAAGATTTCTTATGAATTTGATCAGTCAGTCTATGTGATCAATGCGGTAAAAAGTCTGATTGTAGAAGGGGTCCTGGGAGCATTGCTAACGGGTTTAATGGTGATCCTATTTTTAAGAGATATGCGTGCCGCAATTATCGTGATTTTAACAATTCCGATTTCCATTATTTCAGGTGTGCTTTTTCTTAAATTATTTGGACAAACCATCAACATCATGAGTTTGTCTGGATTAGCGCTAGCCATTGGTATTCTGGTGGATGAAAGTACGGTCACGATCGAAAATATCCATCAGCACTTTGCAATGGGAAAAACAAAAGCAAGGGCCATCTGGGATGCCTGTATGGAGATCGCTTTCCCTAAATTATTGATCTTACTTTGTATTCTCGCCGTATTTGCACCTGCACTGGTGATGACGGGGATACCGGGATCACTGTTTATGCCACTGGCTCTTTCAATTGGATTTTCTATGATCACTTCTTACCTGATGTCTCAGACTTTTGTGCCGATCATGGCCAATTGGATGATGAAAAACAATCATGTAGCGGGTGAAGTGCATAAAGAAACAGCTTTCGATAGATTTAAAGTTCGCTACTCGAATCTGTTGGAACGATTAATGGCGAGTAAGAAGATCATTGTCTCCATCAGTTTGGTGCTGATCCTAGCCCTGGTTGCTGTTATGTATCAGTTTACAGGAAAAGATGTTCTTCCGAACGTCAATTCCAGCCAATTCCAGGTGCGGATCACTGCGCCTGAAGGAACACGTATTGAAAAAACGGAAGAAAAGGTAAAGGCCGTATTGCATCAACTGGGTACTTTGATCGGGAAAGATAAAATTGCGATCTCCTCTGCATACGTCGGTTTACATCCATCCTCATTTGCGGTAAGTCCCATTTATCTTTATAATGCGGGTCCACATGAAGCATTACTTCAGGTAGCACTAAAAGATTTTAAAGGGAATTCGGATGTCCTAAAAGATGAAATAAGAGCGCATCTCAAAAAAACGATGCCAGAACTTAAGCTTTCTTTCGAACCGATCGAATTAACCGAAAAAATATTAAGTCAAGGTGCGAATACCGCTATTGAGATCCGTATTTCGGGTATGATGAAGAAGATGAATGCGATGTCTGCCAATAAATTGATGGCAAAGCTTAAAGAATTGGATTACTTACGTGATGTCAAAATACCACAATCCATGAATTACCCAGCTCTGGAAATTAATATTGACAGAAATAGAGCCGCACAGTTAGGCTTAGATGCGCAGGATATTTCGAAGTCTTTGGTCGCTAGTACTGCTTCTTCACGTTATACAAGTAAAAATATGTGGGTAGGCGGTATGATGGGGATTGCTTATGACGTGCAGGTACAAATGCCTCAAAATATTTTAAACAGCCAAGATGAACTGGCGAACATTCCATTATCTAAAAATGCGGACAGACCTGTACTAGGCGATGTCGCAACCATAACACCTGTCAAAACATTGGGCGAAAGTTATAATTTGGGAACAATGGGTTACACAACTGTAACAGCCAATGTACATCAGACTGATCTTGGCCGAGCTAAAAAAGATGTACAGGCTGCAATTGATTCTTTAGGAGAACTGCCAAAAGGTGTGAATATACAAGTAGCGGGTATGGCTCCAGTTTTGGATGATACCATGAATAGCCTAGCGAGCGGATTATTGATTGCAATCGTGGTTATCTTTTTGATGCTGACAGCTAATTTTCAATCCTTCAAGGTTTCACTGACCATTTTAACCACAGTCCCTTTCGTAGTATTTGGTTCTTTGGTTTTACTGAAATTGACCGGATCGACTATCAATATGCAATCTTATATGGGGATTATTATGGCAGTAGGTGTTTCAATTGCCAACGCTGTACTATTGATCAGTAATGCGGAGACATTGCGGTTAGAAAATAAAAATGCCATGCTATCTGCTATTACAGCAACGGGACTGCGTATCCGTCCGATCATTATGACCACTTTGGCGATGACAGCCGGTATGTTGCCGATGGCAATTGGATTTGGCGAAGGTGGAGATCAAGTGTCACCCTTAGGTAGAGCGATTATCGGTGGACTGGTAGCTTCTACTTTTTCCGTACTCATCATTTTACCCTTGGTATTTGCTTGGGTATTGGGTAAAACTAAAGTTCAATCACCTTCTCTAGATCCTGAAGATGAAAACAGTGTACATTTTAACAATTAGAAAACAGAAAAAAATGAAAAACTTAATTTATATAACACTTGTATCGGCATTTATTTTCACGGGCTGCGCTGAATCTAAAAAAGAAAATAAAGAAGAGCAGAAAAAGGAAATGGGGGGTATGATGATGATGAATCCTTTCGAAACCGTTCCTGTGAAGAAAATTAATCCTTTGGTTATCCTGAAACTAGCGGGTGAATTGCAACCTGATCAGAGCACAGAATTGTTTGCTAAAGTAAACAGTTACGTTAAAAATATCCGTGTAGACATCGGTGATCGCGTTTCTGAAGGACAGATCTTGATGACGTTAGAGGCTCCTGAGATCCAGTCGCAGGTAGCAACTGCTAAAGCGAAATTTAAGGCCCAGCAAGCTGTTTATGTATCAACGCTGGCTACTTATGATCGCATGGTTAAAGCCAATCAGACTGCTGGCGCTATCGCGCGCGACGCAATGGATCAGATCACTGCCCGGAAATTATCGGATCAGGCACAATTGGCCGCCGCAGAATCAGCGTATCATGAAATCAAAAATATTGACGATTATTTAGTGATCCGCGCACCTTTCAATGGTATCATCACGGATAGAAGTGTTGATTTGGGTGCTTATGTGGGACCAATGGGTAAATCACCGTTGTTAGTGGTTCAGAATAATCAGAAATTGCGTCTGAATCTTTCCATACCAGAAGCAAATACTCCTTTTATAAAACTGGGGGATACCATTCAGTTTTATGTGAGATCGCAACCGCAACATAAATATTTTGCGAAGATAAGCCGTAAATCGGGTAGTCTTGATTTAAAATTGCGATCGGAGAAAGTTGAGGCAGATTTTATCAATACCAATAATGCTTTGAAACCTTTTATGATAGCCGAAACACAAATTCCTTTACAAAATAGTGAAGCGACTTTCTTCGTCCCAAAATCTGCCGTTGTAGACAGTAATATGGGGATGTATGTCATTGCCGTTGAAGGTGGGAAAGCAAGGAAGATTGCGGTAAGCAAAGGACGTGTGATGCCTGAGATGGTCGAAGTATTGGGCGAATTGGCAGAAGATACGGTGATCCTTAAGATGGGCAATGAAGAGATTCAAGATGGTTCAGCAATTCCAAATAAATAAAATATTTAAAATCATGATAAAACAATTCAACACAATAGCGATGGTGGCAATAGCCGCCATCGTACTGGTATCCTGCACGAATGAAGCACCGAAAGAAGCGGCTGCGATTAGTGGTACACCGGCTCAAAAGCATGTTCCGGTTCCAGCTCCTGCAGGAACTTCAACTCCTAAAAAGGGAGATCAGGTACCCAATAATCTGGTCTGTATGGTGAATGATGCCTATATGGGCAAACAGCAACTGGAAGTTCCGTTCGAGGGTAAGCTATATTACGGTTGTTGCGAGATGTGTAAAGAGCGTATTCCAAATGATGCCAAGGTCAGAATGGCGGTCGATCCTCACACTTTAAAGAAGGTAGATAAAGCAACGGCCTACATCGTGTTGATCGGAGATCAGGATGAAGTCGCATATTTCGAAAGCAAAGATAACTACGATGCGTTTCTAAAAGCTTCGCAATAGGAAGTAGAAAGAAGGATAAAAGGTGCTTTTCATTGACTTGAAGAGCACCTTTTTTAGATCTGTATTTTGGACGATTCTATGTAAATAGCTGTGTTACTTATGGGCAAAGTGAGATTTTACCATTCAAAATTTGTATTTTCATATTGGTATTTCAGAAAACGGGCATTTATATAAAATAAGAGCGGTAATGAAGAAAGTAATTGCAGCGATCAATATGACACTTGATGGTGTTTTTGATCATACGGCCATACAACCGGACGAAGAAGTTCATCAGCATTATACGGATTTATTAAAGGATTCAGAGGTCATTCTATATGGTAGAATTACTTTTGAGCTTATGAAATATTGGCAGACGTTTTTAAAAGATCCTTCAGAAGAAAAATCGATGAATGACTTTGCCATAGCAATAGATCAGATTCCAAAAATAGTCTTTTCGAATAAACTGAAAGATACGGATTGGGATACCGCAAGATTAGCAACTCAGGATATTGAAAAGGAAGTTTTAGCACTGAAAGAAAGTTCTGAGAAAGATATTTTACTGGGCAGCAGGAGTATGATTAATCAACTCATGAAATGGGATCTGATTGATGAATACCAGTTTTGCGTGCATCCGCTTATCGCAGGTAAGGGCTTGTCACTGTTTGAGGAAATGCATGATCGAACTTTATTAAAGCTCATCAAAACGAAGATTTTTAGTAGCGGTGCGATCATCCTTTACTATGAACCGCTAAGGGGGTAATTGTATTTCTAATTACTTTTTAGAGCAAAAACGGGGTTTGGTAAACAAGATTAACAATATGTATGTTATTATTCCGTACTGATACCACATCTTTTATTTGCATATCTGCAAGTAAATTATAGATGTACTCTTTCTAATGCGATTGACTTTTTATATTTAAATATTTTAGCACTGTAAAGATTAATACAAATTTTTAGATTCCTTACGCATTATTATTTAATTTATCTGCTTTTACTTCAAAAATTGATATCTAAGTAGGTACATCAACTCAATTTTTTCACCAATGCTATCAATCTTTATTAACAGAAGTATTCTTTTTGTTATACCATTTAAGTCATTATAATTGGTCAGAAATTATCATAAGTTATGTGAATACTATCACTAACCGGAGCAGCTACACAAGCCAAAATTAGACCTTGCTGTAGATGAGTTTCAGATAAAACAAAATTTCTTTTTAAATGTACTTCACCAGCTTGCAGTTTGCAAACGCAAGTACCACATTTACCGCTACAACAAGAATGGGGCGCATCAATTCCGGCATTCAACATGGCATCTAGTAATGACATCTCCTTGCGCCATTGTATACGCTGTGTTTTTCCACTAAATGTTACAGTGGCTTCCACGTGATCTGAAAATTCGGTTTCTCTTATTGACATTTTATTGGTTTCATTCAAACTCATTATTACAAATCACACCCAACTATTACGATCCAAAAGTATTTCATCTAAGGCTTACTGCCATGGTACAGTTCGAAGATAAAACTGCTGGTCCAGATACATGAAATTTGGTATATGATTCTTCTTTTAAAAGCTGATTCTTTATTTAGATTATTGAACTAGCTTATGATGTGATTTTTTATGTTTTATAATGAATTAATTTTCAGTGTGTTATTTTGATTATTTTTAATATGTAGATTTAATTGGAATAGTCGTTCCAATTATATACTTTTGTCATCACTATGGCACGCAACAAAGAATTTGATCCAACAGAAAAGTTAGAAAAAGCTCGCGCTTTGTTTTGGGAAAAGGGGTATCATGCCACTTCAATGCAAGAGTTAGTAAGCCAAATGAAGGTGAACAGGGGTAGTATGTATACGACTTATGGAGATAAGCATCAGCTCTTTGTGGAAAGTCTTCAAAACTATGCTTTGGAAACGTATAATGCATATAAAAAGGCTGCGGTTGGAGAAAATTCACCACTAAGGTGCATTGAACTCATTGTGAAGAAAGCAATAGCACGATCCTTTGAAGAAAATAAAGTTTGCATGATTGTCAAGTCTTCTTTCGAGATGGCACCCCACGATGAAGAGGTTAAAGTATTATTAAAAAAGCTAAGTAATGCGCTGATAACCATTTTCCAAGAATTCATTGAAAAAGCGCAGCAAGCTGGTGAAATTTCTGCGGGTAAAGATGCAAGACAATTGGCACAGTTTATTGTTGGAAATTTTGCAGGTTTATGGCAGATGCAATCTTTATATAATGATAAAAAAATGGTGGAGCAAATGGCAGAAAATATGCTTGCAATTTTGAGATAATATTTTTTAAGGTCGGGAAATCGATTTTTTTTGTTTATTAATAGAACGATCGTTCCATTAATAAACGATATGAATCTTATATATAATAATTACAGCTTTAGTTTTTTTTTGCACAATAATAGAATGATTGTTCTATAATAATAAATCAAAATGATATGGAATTAGGAATTAGTATGTTTGGTGATTTGCACATCGATCAGGTGACCGGAAAAATGCAATCTGCTAAACAGCGGTTAAAAGAGCTTATAGAAGAGATAAAACTTGCAGATGAGTTGGGAATTGATGTGATAGGAATAGGAGAGCACCATCGAGCAGAATATGCAGTACCAAGTCCGGAAATTGTCCTTGCCGCGGCAGCAGTGGTAACAAAGAAAATTAAGTTAACCAGTTCAGTTACAGTCTTAAGTTCATCAGATCCCGTGAAGCTCTACCAGAATTTTGCGATGGTAGATCTGCTATCTGACGGCAGAGCAGAACTAATGGCAGGAAGAGGAAGCTTTACGGAGTCTTTTCCTCTTTTCGGCTATGACTTACAAGATTATAGTGCTTTGTTTGAAGAGAAGTTGGATCTTTTATTAGAAATCAATAAAAATGAAACCATTAATTGGAAAGGCCGTTTCCGTGCTCCTTTAGAAAATCAGCAAGTATTGCCTAGGACGGAAAATAGTAAGCTTACTGTATGGGTCGCGGCAGGAGGAACACCTGATTCTGTTATTCGTGCAGGCAGACTAGGATTGCCCTTAGTATTTGCCATTGTTGCCGGTACACCTTTGTTAAGATTCAAATCGCTCTATGAGCTGTATAAAAATACCTATCAGCAATTTGGACATGATATGGCAAAATTTCAAGTGGGAATGTTTTCACATGCTCTATTTGGAGATAATAGTAAGGAAATCGCTTCTTATTATTATCCTCTTTACGGAGCGCAAATGGACCGCATTGGAAGAACCAGAGGTTGGTTTCCATTTCAACGAGAACAATATGACTTTGGAAGATCTCGAGAGGGTGCATTGTTTGTTGGCGATGCACAGGAGACAGTCGATAAAATAATATATGCGCATGAGTTATTTGGCATTACACGGTTTTCAGCACACTTGGATGTAGGAGCGCCTTCCCATGCACACCTGATGAAATCAATAGAAATATTTGGGACTAAAATAGCACCAAAGGTAAGGGAAGCATTAAAGAAATAATTACTATAATGAGCGAGATAAAAAAAATAAAACTTTGGGATGGTAATCCCCCAACTGCTAGTGGATTGTCCGAAGCGGAGATTGTAAATTCAGAAGAAATTTTGGAAATTGTCAATGTTACCGAAGCGGAACTTATCATTTATAGTCCAGAAGAAGCAAACAATACAGGTGTCGCTGTGATTATTTGTCCCGGAGGTGCTTATGCTGGCTTAGCTATCACCAGTCAGGGCTATGATTTTGCAGGCTGGCTAGTGAACTTGGGTATTACTGCAGCAGTTCTGAAATACAGAATGCCTAATGGTCATCAAGAAGTTCCGCTGGATGATCTTCAGGAATCAATTAGGTATTTACGTAAGAATTTTAAAAATTTAGGTATAAATAAAAATAAGATCGGCGTAGCTGGTTTTTCAGCAGGAGGACATCTTGCAGCATTAGCATCTACATTATTCTCAGTCGAAGGTATCAGCACCCGTCCCGATTTTTCAATGTTATTCTATCCTGTTATTTCCATGGGACTGCATACACAAGTAGATACTTATCAAAATTTACTAGGTAAACAGCCATTACCAGACACAATAGAAAAGTATTCCTGTCAAAAGCAGGTTCGTGCAGATACTCCGCCTACGTTAATTTTGGTTAGTGATGATGATACGGTGGTTTCGACACTCAACAGTACCACATATTACGAAGCATTGAAAAAACATAATATTCCTGCAACGCTTTACCTATTTCCTCAGGGAAATCATGCGTGGGGAATAAAAGGAAATAACATGTTTGGTGGAAAGTTTGACTATTTAGAAGAGGCAAAAGCATTAATCATGAAGTGGCTCCTTTCTTATTGTTAAAGACTCCTTCAAACAAACCAGCAATCCATGGATTTGGACTTGCCCCTGAAAGTTGAACACTTTTTCGGGGCATTTTTTATGGTAGAAAACAGAATATGATTATGAATTTAAACTAGCTGTGATATATTAATGATCGTTTTTAACTGTTAATATCAAATTTTTGCATATATAAGTACTATATTAAGATGTTTAAAGCTATAATATCTAGCTATTCATGATGTTTTTTGTATTTTACAAATTCAAATAAATGTGTACATGTTAAATCCAATTTATGATAGAAGGAAAACTGGCTCCATGAAAAATGTAATTTTAATCCTAATTGCGATCATTGTGCTGATAGCACCGTCAAGCGCACAAATCAATCTTTCCAAACCATTTGAGGATTGTAATATAAAGGGGAGTATTACGATATATGATCTTAAGGAGAAAAAATGGATTTCTAGCGACATAATTGATAGTAACAGTCCGACTTTACCCGCTTCGACTTTTAAAATTATCAATACATTAATTGCTCTCGAAACGAATGTCGTTTCAGGTGAAGAACAGATCATCAAGTGGCCTGGATCAACTGATACTATAAAATATGGTTATCGACCTGATATTTATCACGACATGAGCATGAGAGAAGCATTTAAGCAATCTGCGGGCTGGGCATATGTTGAGATGGCTAAAGTGATTGGTAAAGAGCAGTATAAGAAATATTTGAAAGCCAGCCATTATGGTAATGTAGACCTTTCTGTTGCGGACGATGATTTTTGGAATTTTGGAAATTTTGCAATATCTCCCGTCAATCAAATAGAAATATTACGGGGTGTATATGAAGAAACATTACCATTTAAAAAAAATTCTTTTAAGATTCTGAAAGAAATGATGATTGAAACCAAAACCAAGGCATATACGATTAGAGCAAAAACTGGCTGGACACGAGACAATGGAAAAGATACCGGATGGTGGATCGGATATGTAGAACGTAAGGACAATGTCTATTTTTTTGCGACACGTCTCCTAAAAGATCGAACGGATATCAATACTAATTTCGGTAAATGTAGAAAAGAGATAACAGTTAAGATCTTAAAGGAACTACATATTTTGTAATATTTTTACTTTATCAATGATTGAGATATAAGACAGTAAAATTTGTTTTTTGTTACTTTTGTATGCGCTATCGTACTCGTCTCTTTTAGAGTCGGAACTCATAAAATAATTAGGGAAGACTTGAAAGGATTTTATGATGAAAATCATGTAAATAGATCGTTTATTCCGGATGATGCAGAAGCATGATCAATATATTTTATACAATTTAGGTCAAACCGTTAGTCACTTTACACCAGCATTTACATTTAAAATATACAATTCATTGATTGCATTGGAAACTGATATGCTTAAAGCATTAAAAGTGTTTTAGTCCTGTTTTAAGTTCCTTTTCATCATGATATTGATATGTTCATCATTTCCTAGCTTGAAGATATGGCTGTCGAACTCTTGTATAAATTCCGAGATTTTTAATGAGTGAGCATTAGGCCAATCATTTAATGCATTGATCAATAAGGATGCTGTTTTATTAAAGCTATCTTCATTTTGATATAATTCGGTTAAAAAGACCAATTGATCAAAAGTTTCAAACTTGGTTCTATTTTCCATAAATGCTGTTGTAAATTTATTTATCTTTTTTATTTTAATAGAATAACTCGAAATAAGAAGAATGTTACCCCAATGAATAGAAAACATCCTTAACTCTGATAATTTACTGAGGTAAAGCCATACTGCTCATCATAATAAATAGGGGTCTCATCATTAATGCTAATATTCGATTCGTAAAGGGTGTTTGCATTATTACATGATGTTTTTATTTATAAGCGTAATAACAACTTTGACTGTAAAGGCGTTTTAAATTTTTTGCAGATACCCAATGATACTTATTTAGCATAAACTTTTCAAAAGCTTCAAAAGCAATAAATGTAATCTCTGTCCCTGTATGAACTGGGTTTTCTTGTACATAGCGATTTCCCATTTTATTCACAGTCTTACAAATTAAATGACACTCTTCCAGTTTTTGTGCACTTAAATTCGGAAATACACTTGACAATCTTTCATTGATCGGTTGCAACCAGTTTTCACCAAAGTCCATTGAAAGTTCTAGACCGTAGTTTAATATATCAATTGTTAGTGGCATCTGCTTCATTGATAATGATTGTTTTGTTTTCATTATAAAGCTACCAATAAGCGCTCATGAAAGCAATATGTAGTTAAGTACAATCATAAATTAATGCATATTCTCTTCTTTATCGTGTTTGCAGATACTATCTTAATCTGTATTTTCGTTTGAGAAGAGAAATGACTTCCATGCTTAGATCATTATCAAACTATGTTTACTATTATAATTGACAATATAAAATGACAGAAGAACAAAAACATCAGATAAAATTAGAAAACGATAAAATAATTAAAGATAAAGGTTATCGTGTTAATGATTGGCTTCCCATTTTAGAGGCATCTTCTTTTCGGACATTGGATGAAATAAAAGGCAGAATGTCGGTTATGAATGCGCTCATAAATATTGCTTTTGAGGCTCCTGTTTATGTTATTAAGGAATGGCTTGAAAACCAAAATCTTCTCGTATTTCTTTCAGATGCTGAAAAAGAAATCTTAGAAAAAGACAATGATGAGCTAACGGATATCGAAATTAATAGCCTGAATTGGTATTTAGAGAGTTTATGGGCTTTAATGTGGGCAACTGGTATGATTGAGCGTCTAGAAGCAGAGGACTATGTCGGTGATCATATGGTCTCCCTTTTACCTAATTTACAACATGGTGAAACGAATATTAAGCTTGAGCGTCTGTCAAAAGTACGGACAGAGATCGAGCTATATACGATGCTGGATTACTATTATAGATTGCATTGGTACTGTGTAGATGAAAGACTAAATGGCCGTCAAGCTAAGTTAAATGAAGGAGTGATTTATGAGCGACGGAAATCTTTGGAATGGGCATTTAACCGCGAAAATGACTGGGATAATGTTGAAATGGGAACGTAAAAACCAATATTTAGTTCCGGCTTTTTCCTAATCACTTTAAAAATAAGATTGAAATAAATGACACAGAGAGCAGCTATACCATGTCCTGAATGTGACAGAGAAAAATATTTTGAGGGACTGTGCTATTCTTGCAAAAACAGAAAGTTGCGAGAACATTATGAATCGATGAGCAGAGGCCAGATTTTTGAAACGGTTGAAAATATTATTGCAAAAATTGAAACCATTGACAAATGGGAAGAAGTCTATAAAGATTTCTCTGGATTACTGGCTTATCAGGATATTGATACAAGTAAAATTGCTGACGTAGCATTTCAAAAAAAGATCTTCTATCCGCCAACCTTATATAGAAATGCATCAGATGAAATCCAAGATCAATTAATCGCATTAATCTGTACACCTGATTGTGCATATGCAGGCCATATATTAAGTTGTCTTGCCGTGGTAGGTGGTGAAAAAGTAAGAAAGACTTTCTATGAACTGGAGAAAAATCCACTGCCTTGGCGTAAGAATCTGTATGTAGATCCTTCATTTTATGCCGCATTGGGCGGATGGACTTTTGATCAAGCAGGAAACAAGGTTCAACTTAATTATGAAACGTGTTATTCACTTTTAGAAGGTGAACAACATGAAGATGATACAGTCAAAGTAGCTGTGCCCAAAAATGAGAATTGTCAGATCTGTAATTGTCAAACGGTCGATATATTAACCCTAAATGGAAACGACGAACGGCTATCATTTCTTGGATTACCAGGGCTTCTAAAAATTCCAATATGTCCGAATTGTGCAAGTATGTGTGAAAAGACAATAGTTCGTTACCAAATTGATGGAGCGAGCACTTTTGAGATTGTAGAACCGTATACAGAAGAAAACTATTTGTCGTCAGCAGATTTTAAAGAATTGACAACAAACAAACTGGCGCTATCAATTTCAAAAAAACCTGAATATTTCGCATGCGGAAATGATGATGTATCAATAATAGGAGGGAACGCAGAATGGGTGCAAGATTGGCAATATGAAAAATGTCCTGACTGTCAAAAGAAAATGAAATTACTAGCGGCTCTTTCTTGGGATCAAATCATGAACGGTTCAGAAGGAACACTTTACGTTGAAATTTGTACTGATTGTTCTCTTGTCGTAGCTTTTCACCAACAAACGTAAGTGAAAGATTAGTTTTTGTTCCAACCGCGAAATATAATCCCATAAGTGGGCTTCCTGTTGAATTGTGCTGCTGATCTTCATTTCAGCAGGAAGTCCGCTTTTTATTATTGCTTTTTACCAACATAAATGGTAGCTGCACCAAAAAGTTGTGGATAGGCTTTTACTTTAACAAAGCCGGATTCTTCCAGTATGTTCAAGAATTTATCTCCAGAAGGGAAGTTTATAGCCGATTTGGATAGGTAAGCATATGCATTTTTATCTTTGGAAAAGATTCGGGCTATCCTTGGCATGAGGTGTTCCGTATACAGGAGATATCCAAATTTTATTAATTTATTTGAGGGAACCGAAGTTTCTAAAATAACAATCGTTCCGTCAGACTGCATTACTCTATACATTTCACCAAGTCCTTTTTCAAGATTTTCAAAATTCCTTACACCGTAACTGATATTGACTATATCAAAAGAACAATCAGCAAAAGATAGAGATTCAGCATGCTGCACTTCAGTGTGAATGCGTCCGTCTAATTTATTGGCACTAATTTTTTCATTTGCGATCTTAAGCATTCCTTTAGAGATATCAACGCCGATTATATTTTCAGCTTGCGTCTTTCCTAAAAGAATTGCCATATCGCCAGTCCCGGTTGCGACGTCAAGTATGTGACGGGGATGACATTCTGAAACTATTTTTAAAACTTGACGTCGCCAACTTTTATCCATCCTAAAGGTGATAATATTGTTTAGGAGATCATACTTTTCAGAGATGGTATCAAACATGTGTTCAACCTGTTTACTTTTTCCTTCTGTCGAGTCTAAATAAGGTGTAATTTTCGCGTTCATATTTTTTAAATGATGCCGATCCAATTTAAGTTGAATTATTATTAGTTACTGTGGATGTGTGAAATAGGGATACATTAAAGCCTTGATGGAACTGACATAGGATTCATACGCCTGGAGACCTTCAAGTTTTTCATTAATCAAGTTATGTGAGGGCCAAAAGTCAACCACAATAAAAATATTGTTGATCAGATAATCCCACACTTCTTCAGGGATATCATTTCTTAAGACTTTCTTTTGAACCATCAGCTTAAAGAAACGTTTGGTTTCCTTTTTTTGTTTAATCACTATTGCAGCATATGATTCGCGGATTGAAGGGATCCATAAGGAGATTTCAACAAAGTTTATGAATATAAACTGATAACGAGTGAGGAGATTATAAAAATCTTTGAAAATAGTAAATACTAATTCCATGTCAACACCTTCTACATAGTTTTCAAGAGAAGCCATTAGCACATCTGATTCTTTAATCAGACGGTCAAATAAGGCTTGTATGATATCCTCCGTATGTTTGAAGTGGTAATGTAAATTCCCTGCACTGATACCCATTTCTGTGGCGATGTGGCGGGTACTGGTATTACGAAGACCTCTGGTATTAAAGACCTGCAATGAAATTTCAAGAATGCGTTCCTTTGTATTCATATTCAAAATTAGAACTTTTGTTCTAATTTTGAATATATTTTTTACTTTTGTGTATGAAAACGCAAAAAGAGAACTGGTTCATAAGAAATCTTAAAGATATTCGAGAAACTATTTTTGGTTTTAATACCACAGATAGTCCTTTGAAAAGAGCCAGTAAAGTTATGGGATGGTATATGTTTTTAACCTTGATGACATGTGGAATAGTCGCTACCTTGATCGCAATTTCTTTTGCACATTAAAGCAATACTTATGTGACCCATTCTTGCTGTTTTATGGTCTATCGTGGATTCTTATTCGATATTGCAGGCAGACAGGACAGCCAATCCCGATTTTAAATAACTGGTTGACAGATTTTGTCTTTGTTCCTTTAATCGCATATATCGCATTTTGCATTGGCAATCTCCTTTTAACTTTATACAGCACACCCCATTATTATCCATTATATCAGATATTTGTATTAGCATTTTTCGTTTCCATTGTTTTTGAATATATCATGCCTCAATACACCAATTACAATGTCAGTGATCCAATAGATACCCTGTGTTACTTCGCAGGTGGATGCTTTTATTATTTCTGTCATCAAAATTATTTGAAAAATAAATTTAGCTAACGATTATCCATAAGATTCTTGATTAACACGAAAGGACATAATCTAATTTGGAATATTTCACCCTTTCTTGAAACAGAAAAAATAAATGTTTTTTGGGAATTAATGTTAGATATTATCTAAATTGAACACACTCTAAGATACGGCATAATAAAATTTAAAAATCTCAATATCAATTTGATATACTAGATAGCATCAAAATGAAGATAAAATACGATATAAATTGGTTAATTGAAAGATTTGAAAGTGGTGAGACCTTGAAATATATTTTCTTTTGGGGGCATGAAAATAGACATAAAGATGTGGTAAGTAAATCTTGTTTTAGCCAATGGTTTGATTGCCCTTTTACGGTGGACAGTGTTAATTATAAAACTTCTGAACACTGGATGATGGCTCATAAAGCTCTACAGTTCGATGATGATAATCTTTTTGATAAGATCATAAATTGTGAAAAACCTGGAGAAGCAAAAGAACTAGGCAGACAAATCCTAGGCTATGATCAACAAATCTGGAATGAGCATAAATTTGAAATTGTAAAACTGGGAAATATACATAAATTCAATCAACATCCCAGATTAGCAAATTATCTTTTGCAAACAGAAAATAGAATTTTGGTAGAAGCAAGTCCGGTTGATGTAATTTGGGGAATTGGTATTGCTGTAGATAACGTTGATATTGAAAATATTTATAATTGGCGTGGAGAAAATCTCTTAGGTTTTGCATTAATGTATGTGCGTGATTTTTTTAAACAATTTGGACATTTCAAGCCACTTGAGAATTCCATTCAACCACCGTGGAAGAAATTCCCCAATATGGACAGTAATGATATGTTTTGGAGTATGGGAAAAGGAGAGGACTATCTAACCCAATTTTCAGAATATTATAATGGACTTGATGACAGAGAGAAAATGATTTTTAAAATGACGAACACATGCCCATATGAATGGCAAAGCTTTTATGATTAAGTAATTATGATGCGAATTCCACTTTAAGGAAAATAGATAATTAAGTTAATAAAGGAACTAGGATTCAAGGAGAAGATAGCTGCGGTAATTAAAAATCAATTTAGAAATGAGTAAATATAAAATCTGGATTACTATCGTCATTAATTTAGTGATAAGTGCTTTGTATTTTAAACAGATTTTATACATCGGAAATCTACTTCCGCTACTTAAAACGAAAGAAATATTACTGACACCATTTTTATTATTTTACACAGTATTAGGAATCGTAACCTGTCTTTTTCTAGATAAAAAAATAGTTAAAAATCAGCATATTACTGCAGTTATTTTATTGATTGTTATACTTGGTTTTTTGATTTTCCCAGTTTCGTTCCTACATCATAGAAGTGGATACGAACTTGCATTACCGTTCTTATCAACCCTTGTAGAGCCTATTAAAGTCAAGTACTTATTTGGCCAATCTATCAAAGTTTTATTGCAGAAAAACATTGTTCTGATGGTGATCAGCTTTTGCTTGCTCTTTTTTGTATCCTTCTTTTTTAATATGGATTCGACCAATTATCTTTATGCTTACGGAGGAATGTATTTTCTGATGTTGGCAATTCTAGACTATTACTTTCATCAAATAAAGTTCAGCTCTCAACCACATTGATTGTTTAAGACTACAATAGTTAACTATGGTTTTAGCGACATGAAACTACATTCAATTGAAGCAGTAATAGATCCCGAAAATGTGGCCTGCCAAAGTATTAGAGAAATGTAATTTTATTAAAGAAGGATATTTTAAGGAAAATGAGTTCTACAACGGACAATTTTTGGCTACTGTCATTTATTCGAAAATAAATGGATAAGTAACATACTACGTATGAAGAAAAAAAATCCATGTACATTACATGGATTTTTTCGCTTTAAAAGCATATTTCATTGTCCTTTCTTTGAATGAACAGGTCACATTAAATATGCTTCCTGATATCGTGAGCAAACTATAGGCAGTCAAGCATAACTGTTAGTCTATAAATTATTTCAATTCAATGATTTTATTATTATCCGCTTCTTTAACCTCTTGTTCAATCGAAATCGTAAGTTTCGAAAATATCGTAAATGCTAATAGTACGATAAGTGCAACCGGAAATATAATTCCGATAATTATTGCAAAGAGCAATGAAATGCTCAAGTACACTTTTCCAGTACTAGAAGAAACTTTTAATTTAGAATTTTTTAGCGAATCAAATGCTTTTTGAAAACCATTTGTGATTGTTTTGCTATTGATGTCGAAGATTGTTTTAGTTTTCATGATAAATCTGTTTATGTATTTGTTTATGATTCAAAAGTAGCGCTATTGCGTTTCAAAGCTTAGTGGAAATAGGTGGATGAAGGAAGAAAATCGGTAAACCATTATTTTTTAGCGGTCAGTAAGAATAACTATATAGCTCTTTAGTATTTAAACATAATAGATGTTATGATCTATTTTAATAGGTTTAAAAACTCATTTCTCTTTGTCTCTGAAGAGAAAATGCCACCATATTCAATGGAAGTTGTACTACTTGTACTGTCCTTAATACCGCGGGCAGATACACAAAGATGCTCGGCATGGATCACCACAATGATATCATCGGTCTGTAAAGCAGATTTCAATTCATTATATATCTGCAAGGTTAATCTTTCCTGCACCTGAGGTCTGTGTGCATAATAATCGACCACACGATTAATTTTAGAGAGACCGATTACCTTATTCTTTGCAAGGTAACCGATGTGTGCAAGTCCTACAATGGGCAAAAAATGGTGTTCACAGGTTGAATTTACTCGGATATTCTTTTCAATCAATATTTTATTATAATCATATTTATTGACGAATGTAGAAAGCTTTGGCTTATTTAAAGGATTGAGACCATAGAACAATTCCTTTATGTACATTTTGGCGAACCTGTAGGGCGTGCCACTTAAACTGTCATCATGTAGATCTAATCCAAGTTCCCATAATATTTGTTGAAAAAGCTCGGAAATGCGATTCATTTTCTCTTCATCAGTTCTGAGAAATGCATCCGGTCGTAAAGGCGTTTCGATAGAAGTCATGGCATGTTGATCTCCGATATCCTCTGTATTGGAGATTGTTTCTGTTTGTGATAATGAATTCATCATGATTTATACTATTGTTATAATAATTCGAAGTGCTATTAAATATTTAACAAATATAAATCTAAATTCTTCAAATGCAACTAAATTGCTTTTGTGAATTATCTTATCTATATTTGAGCATTGATAATCCAATTGACATTTTTAATTATTATAATAAATGAATGCTATACTTATTGTTTCTATACTTTTTTTATCTCCATTTATAAGTGGAATTTCCGTTTTATCAGTCAAACGGGATCGTTCAACATTTTTAAAATTGATTCTTTCCTTCAGTGGTGCCTATCTTTTTGGACTGACGATACTTCATCTTATTCCGCACGTGTATGCAGATGCGTCAGAGCATATGGACACCATTGGACTGTATATACTTGGCGGTTTCCTGTTCCAGCTTTTGTTAGAACATTTCTCCCAGGGAGTGGAGCATGGACATATACATATGAAGAAGGAAAATATCAATTCTTTTCCAATAGCTATTATGTTGAGTTTATGTGTCCATGCTTTTTTAGAAGGTATGCCTTTGGTTAGTGCACAGCGTCAACATCTTGTTTTTGGTATCGCGATCCATCATATTCCAGCAGCATTTGCATTGGGATCTTTACTTCTGGCCTCTCAAGTTTCAAAACGAACATTACTGATTGCTATTTTCGTATTTGCTATGATGACGCCAGCAGGTTTTTTGACCAGTCAGTTTATCAGTCAGCATGCTGTGGGTGATCTTGCACAATATTTTGATAAAATTATGGCTGTAGTGATCGGTATATTCCTTCATGTTTCCACTACAATTCTTTTTGAGTCCGGATCTGCAGACCACCATGTTTTCAATAAAAAGAAGATGATTGCAGTATTGTTGGGAATAGTACTATCACTGAGCAGTTTAATCATTGGCGGACATGATCATAGCCATTCTGAACATGATCACCATAATCACGAATCACATCACGAACATTAAAAAAAACTTAAGAATGAATACAATGAATTACAAATTATCGATTCTCTTGATGATCCTCATCTTCCTAACTGGATGCAATAATTCTCAAACTGGCATAAGTACGATTAAAGTTGGGAAAACAGGTAATGAGGTTAACGCGTTTATTGGTCAAGATCTCCATTTTAAAACAAATATTTACTTTCCTGAAGGAATTAAATTGCTGACAGTGAAATTTGAACCAATAAAAAAGACAGATTGGTCCTATGTGAAGGATTATACTACCGATGTCAAACAACATAATCAATATCATTTAAGCGGGGTTATACCTATTCCAGTGTATTTAGCAGTCGGAATTTATAAATTATGTATCAGAGCAGTTTCGGAAGTAGGAGAAACTGCAGAGGAGGAAACTGAGATCAATCTAAAAGTAGATAGTTCGATGCCATTTGCGTCGAAAATTGATGTAGGTCTTAATGCGAAGAAAGATAATCTGCATCTGGAGTCAGAAATTACTGCCTCCAAAAAGATTAAAAGTGTAAAGGTTCAGCTTAAATGGGGTTCATTTTCCAAAACCTATACTTATAATACAGGCGCGATGATCGGCGCTCTACAACATAACTTTCATGAGCATCTGGACCTAAAAGACTTTAAAAATGGGAAATATGATGTTATCTTCATCGTAGAAGATCAGGAGGGGAGACTATTTGAAACAAAAGGAGATTTTATAAAATAACAACGCTCATAATTTTTCATACTCATTTTTAGGAGGTTACTTGATTTAGTAATATCTACCAATGCCTAAGATAGTTTGTAATGGCTAAAGTCTTAGGCTGTGAAATTTGTAGTCAATAGAAAAGTTTGTTTAAATTTTTATATTGACTGCAATATATTATCGATCAGTCACGACAATGGCATAGCAATTATCCATATTTAGACTTATTTTTTCAAATTTTCCAAGTAAAAGCATTTTGTCTATTATTCTTGAACCATCAGCGAAATTTTCAAAAATATCAATAGGCAGTGGTCTGTACTTTACTGTTGTTTTAATAAATTGTGAAAAGAAGTAGGGGTCTAAGCCACCAAATTCATTCGGGACGTTAAGAGAAACTTCTATAATTTGACCTGTTTTGCTGTTTTCAAATCCACAATGAATCCCATGAATGTCGTATCTCCAATCGTCAAGTTTTCCTATTTGCCTTTCATCCCATTTATATTCATCAAAAGTATCCAATGGAAAATCTCGATTTAACTTCACCTTGAGTTTACCCACTAGTTTGAGTATCAACTCTTCACCCAACGTCCTGTAATCCTTTGCACATTGCTCAAAGAAATCTTGATGGTCTTCAATATCCTTATCAGTGATAAGTTTCGCAATATTTATCTTCGGTTCAGAAATGTGTATTCCAACCTGAAAACCTTGAAGTTCTTTTTTTAGATCGTGCCCTATGGTTTCTCTTTCATTTTGAACGCTTTCCCCGAAGATAAGCATTAGTTTTCTTTCTCTGGGAATGGCACGAATTGTTTCAAGATCAGGAATTTCCGCAAGCGAATTTATCGTAATTATATCGATTAATCTATTCAATGGTATCGATTTTAAATTGGTATGTAGTAGAAGTTTATCAAACATTATTTGTTAAATGTAAAAGTAGTAAAGTTATGGCAGAAATACCTTAAGCTGGAAGAAAGATAGGAGGGTGTCTATTTTAAAATTTTACATCAACAATGACAGTTTAAAGAAGATCCAGCAAAATACCTTTTTTAGAAACCGTTATAATTTGATTAGAATTGTACAAGGAAACTTTATCGCTTACGCTGGTGTCAGAATCAATGATCATACTAGAATGGAAAAGATAAGACAACTTTTTCTACGAACAGTTTTAAAGCATTAAAACAGGTGAAAATCTAAACAGGCAATTTATGAAAACGATATTCTTTCTTTTAGTTATGGGTATGGGGGTTACCGGATGTAACGGGTGGCACAAGTATTCGGACTCTGATAATAAAATCATCAACAAAATACCCCGCAGAAGCGGTTTGCAGGAAATTGATACACTTTGGGTTTCGCAAAATGACACGGCAGTTTTTAGTTCGGAAGAATTAATACAGCGATATCCTGATCGAAACGCTCGATTAGGGCTACGTTATGAATTGCGTAATCCTCAAGATGGAATGTATTATTTCATTTATAACGATAAACAACAGCTAGTGCAGGAGGGAAAATATATAGCACAGTATATTTATGAAGGAATAACTTACGATGGGAATTTCTATAACACAAAAAGATATTTTTATAAAAAGAATGGACGTCTGAATAGTGTACATTATCAGGAAGACGGCAGAAATTTCAAATTAGAACAATTTGCTAAGGACGGGCAACTTACTAAAATAACCTATTTCAATAAGAAAACAGGCGAAAAAGAAAAGATTGAAATTTATAAAAACAAGAAACTAAAAGAAACCCGGATTTATACAGCCTTTAAGACTTATCGCACGATAAAATCTTTTTAATATTTAGCTTTACATCAGTAGCTTAGCATATGTAAGATAACATATGCTAAGCCTATGAATCAATAACACTATGATTGATCATGTTGTTACGGCATTGGAATTAGGGTCAAATACCTAACTTTTCATATTCAATCTTTCTTCTTGAAGATCGAGCAATCGAAGATGTTTCCTGATAATTTCTTCATCTAACAGAAGCTCCTCGCGGTTTTTATTGATAAGCCATGTTCTTTGGGTTTCGATTATGTCAATATAAATACTTCGATATTCAGCGAAATTAAAGATGATTTCAGAACTGCTCAATTGATTTTCATATTTTTCCAATTGATCTTTCAATGTTGGAAAACTATCTATTTTGTGAGCATAATCTTTACGGATTTTATCCACTGCCACTTGAGCGAGGTTGTTCTGAATTTCATAATCGATTTCCTTTTCACTTCGAGTAAAATCCTGATCTATTTGAGGGAATTTCCTTAATAAGAAAGGAAGCGTAAGTCCCTGGACAAGTAATGTTAAAAGGATGACGACAAAGGTGATGAAAAGTATGAGATTTCTTTGAGGGAAAGGAGTTCCGTCCGCTAAAGTCAGGGGAATTGAAAGTGCCGCGGCCAATGAAACAACACCTCTCATTCCGGTCCAGCCAATGATTAAAGGAGTTTTCCAGCCAGGAGATTTGGCATCAGCAACGGTAATGTAATTTCTCATAATTAAAGTCGTTATCACCGCCGCATAACCGGAGAAAATTCTAACAAGAACCAGCACTACAGTAACAGCTATTCCATAACCGATTGCTGTATAAATATCAGTATCTCCCAAACCAGAAACAATTTCAGGTAAATCTAAACCAATGAGCATGAAAACAATTCCATTTAACAAAAAGCAAAAACTTTCCCAAACTGTTACAGTACGAATTCTAGATGCACTGCTCAAAAAATCATGACTACGATAAGATAGGAATAATCCGCCACTTACCACCGCCAAAACTCCCGAGGCATGCAGTTCCTCCGCCGCCAAATACATCGAGAAAGGGGCGATAAAAGTGAGCAAAATATCAGTATTAGAATCTGTCGGAAGTATTTTATGCATTTTCAGAAAGATGTATGCAAGTGCAAGCCCGATGCCTACGCCACCAATGCACATCCATACAAAACTTCCCGCCGCTTCGTACCATACAAATTGCCCGGTTGCCGCAGCAATCATCGCAAACCTGAAAATGATTAAAGAAGAAGCATCATTCAGCAAACTTTCGCCTTCGAGGATTGACGCCAATCTTTTAGGCACCTTCACAAATTTTAAAATTGCTCCAGCACTTACTGCATCGGGAGGCGAAACAATTCCGCCCAATAAAAACCCTAAAGCTAAAGAAAATCCGGGGATGAAATAATTAGCGAAGACGGCTACCGATAATGCGGTAAAAAAAACGACTACGAAAGCGAAACTGAAAATAATTCTGCGCCATCGCCATAGCTCTTTCCATGAGGTTGACCAAGCGGCTTCATACAGCAACGGCGGTAAAAAAATGATAAATATTAACTCTGGTTCTATTTTTATTGGGGGTACTCCCGGAATAAAACTTATGGAAAGACCAGCTAATACAAGCAAAACAGGATACGCAACCTGAATCTTTTTCGCCAACATGATCAGCATGGTGATCAGCAGCACCAAAAAAAGATAAAATTCGAAATTTTCTAGCATGTGTAAATTTTAGTTACATAAATATATATTAAATTTTTAGCAACATTTACAACCTATTTAAAATTTAAATGAGTTGTAAATGTTGTCATAGAAATAATGTGTGATGCGTTTTTCCAATTTCCATATTTATCCAGCATCTAATAGTTTGCGGTGTAAAAGATCGTTGCTATAATTTTTATTCCGTACAGATTAAGCAGATCCGGTCTTCATTACGACTATGGTATTTTTAAACAATTAAAACAAACAGTAAGGTCGAGCTGTATTACTTATTCACGACAAAAAAATATCATTATGAAAGTTGCCATCATCGGAGCATCCGGATTTATCGGATCAGCTATTTTAAATGAAGCGCTGAGTAGAGGTCATGACATAACCGCTATTGTCCGAAATCCAGAAAAAGTAACGGTTTCCGACCCACGTCTTAACGTCAAAAAAGGAGATGTTATAAAAGAAGAGGAGTTGGTCAGCCTTTTGAAAGGAAACGAAGCTGTTATCAGTGCTTACAGCGCAAATGACTCATCGACCTATGTAAAGGCTATCACAGCTATTATTAATGCTACGAAAAAAGCAGGTATTACGCGATTATTAGCTGTTAGCGGGGCCGGAAGCCTCGAAGTAAAACCCGGAGTACAATTGTTAGATACTCCAGAATTTCCCGCTGAATGGAAGGACGGTGCTACTGCTACACGTGACGCATTTGATGTTATCAAGCAGGTGACCGACCTGGATTGGTCTGTCTTGAGCCCAGCCATGGTGATCGAGCCCGGCCCGCGTACAGGTGTTTTTCGCTTAGGAAAAGATCAAGTGTTATTTAATAATAAAGGAGAAAGTAAGATTTCTACAGCCGATTTCGCAGTAGCTTTGCTCGATGAGCTGGAACGACCCGCACATATCAAACAACGTTTTACGCTTGCTTATTAAGCTTGGAATAATTTTAGGCATATATATTAAATAGGAAACAATGCTGTTATGATACATTACAGCACTGTTTTCCTATCTGATATACATTATGCGATTGAAATGGTTTCATCCAGGTAAATATCTTGTATCGCTCTAAGAATTTCTATGCCATCTTTGAGCGGACGTTGAAAAGCTTTTCTACCCAATATTAGCCCTGTGCCTCCGGCTCGTTTGTTTATGATCGCTGTTCTAATAGCCTCAGGAAGATCGCGTTCACCTTTCGATTCACCTCCTGAATTAATAAGACCAATTCTGCCCATGTAGCAATTTGCTACTTGATAACGGCAAAGGTCAATAGGATGCATGGATGATAAATCCGTGTACATTTTAGGATTGCTTTTTGCAAAATTAATGGTAGTGAATCCGCCATTGTTTTCCGGAAGTTTTTGCTTAATGATATCAGCCTGTATGGTTACACCTAAATGATTGGCTTGACCTGTAATATCTGCCGCAACTTCATAATTAACGTTATCCTTAGTAAAACTATTATTACGGGTATAGCACCATAAAATGCAGGGCATTCCTAACTCATGAGCTCTTTCAAAGGCTTCGGCAACTTCTACAATTTGCCTGTTTGAATTTTCTGAACCAAAGTAAATCGTAGCACCTATTGCAGTTGCTCCTAAGTTCCAAGCATCTTTTATACTCCCAAACATAATTTGATCATACTTTGTAGGATAAGTAAGCAATTCATTATGATTTATTTTAACGATGAATGGAATTTTATGTGCATATTTTCTAGCCATTATAGCAAGATTCCCAAAAGTTGTTGCAACAGCATTACAACCTCCTTCGATAGCAAGCTTGATGATATTTTCTGGATCAAAATACAAAGGGTTCGGAGAAAAAGAAGCACCAGCAGTATGTTCTATCCCTTGATCAATTGGCAATATGGATAAATATCCGGTATTAGCCAGATGTCCATGTTTGTAGAGTGCCGCAAGATTTCTAAGTACCTGAGGATTGCGGTTGCTTTGCAGGAAAATCTCATCGATAAATTTTGGGGAGGGAAGGTGAAGTTGTTCCTTCAAAATTTTTGGTGTATTAAAGCCTAGTAGATTTTCGCCTTCGGCACCTAATTCTAATAAAATATTTTTATAATTCATAACGTGATGATATTATTATAAATAAAGTACATTGAGATAATATGCAGTGATTTAAACTGTTATTACAATTAAAGTTAACTAATGATTTCGATAGTCCCTAGTTTTTAACATATTATTTGAAGGTTAATTTACAATCTAAATTAAAAAGACATCTTGTGCAGGATTGCATTCGGAATAAGAATTCTTATAAAAAATTTAGTGCAGAAGTTTTTGATTCAAAGGGTATAGAGGATGATTGGGGAAATCGAACATCATCAGCTTTCCAATACCTAACATAGGTCATGATGAATACATATCAGATAGTTGCTTGAGATCTCAGGTTAAAGAAAGTGGAGGTATAGCTCATACCAAGCACTTCTAGCTATTTAAAACCGGCTGATTGGTTTTCTATTTCAAATTCGCGTTTTTGAAATCAAATGGTATCCGCTCAATCGAATTCTCATTTTCGATCATCAGTTCAATTTTGATTTCCTCTTTTTCGGTTGCTGCCATATCTTTTTTCAATTTAATCAGCTTATATTTCATATTTGTCCGCTTATCTGTCAAAGTGAGGTTATTGTAACCGTGGTCTACGTCTTCATTAACAGCTATTATTAAATCTTGATTTTTAGTAGATCGATACGCATACATTAAGTCATAAGACTTGAAATCAATGCTTTTATAATCCTCCCCATTATTGGTTTTATACCTAAAATCTGGAAATGTTTTTTGTATGTTGGCAGAATCTACAATTGAAAAATAAACAGTTGGATTTGCTTTTACTATACTTTTATCTATTAAATTGATGTTTTTTTCTAAACCTTTTAGTTTACCCAAATTGAAATACGATTTTTTATTTTCTGATGGCTTGAAGTATATGATCGTGCCTTTAATATCAATTTTATGATATTTTTTATTTTCCTCAAGTTCGTACCTTGCTACAACATTAGCTCGTCTGAAAGAATTTTCAAATATATTATTGTGCAATATTTGTCCCTTATTAAAGGTCGCAGTAAGCGTATCTATTTTAATCAGGTGAAATCTGTCGTTGGGCTTATTTTCAAGTTCTAAACTTATCTCAATTTCATTGTACATCTTAATGGTGTGAGATAGTATTACTTTTTCTTGTGAATAAAGACAAATAGGAATCATTAAAACTAAAAGAGTTGTGAGATTTTTCATTTATACTTTGGAAATCATTAAAATACTGCCATTGCTTCATTTAGTTATGCTTAGAGATCGATCGTGAGTAAACGATAATTTTATTTAGCCGTTATTTAATCCCTCTTGATACTATAAATCTTACCAAATTCACTATTTGTATCATGTTGCATTGACTTTATTTGATCTTTAGTAAATTTTATTGTTGCGTCTGCATAATCATTTTTATATTTCTTTAACAAGTCGGAAAGTCCAGAATACTTTTTCGTTGACATACTATGTGTTTTAAAAATCAAAGTATCGTCTTTTAATTCATAAACCTTATACAGCGTATAGGTATCATTTTTTTCTATTTTGTATAAATCATCAACTTTTAGATTTGCCAAATATTCAGTTTCATTAACCGAATTTTGATAAACAGTAAAGATGATCATGCAGCATAACAATCCTATAACAAATAATCCAAAATAATGTGTAATCGGTCTTTTTGCTTTGGCAGATGCCATGAAATAGTCTTGCTTCATTTTTGGACTCATTTCATTTGCATATAGAACTTGTTTGCAATGACTGCATTGGCTCATACCTTTTTTTGAAGTTGGAAAAATAGGAATCCAAAAAATATGAAAATAGCGGGCTAAAAATAAAAAAGTAACAGTCCCTTTGCTATTGCAGTTCTCACAGTCGTAAGACAGCATTTCTTTTGAATTTAAGATCTTTGCTCTTGTTCCAAATATTATCATAGCTTGATTTTATTAGGTTTAATTTTTCCGGATTCTATTCTTTAGTTATTTTAACAGTTCCGGACGACTTTTAGTTTTTATTGTATAGTCCGCTAGTGCATTATTGATATTTTCTGCATTTGGGCAGTTATACTAGTAATAAGTTTTAGAGTAGGTATCTAAAGTGCATCGTTGCTGTTAGCAGTAATAAAAATACATTTAATAATCAAAACCAAATAGTAGATTTACAATTCGCGAAACATGTTTTACAATTCGTGTAATAAGTCAGTTTATTCCCTTAAACTGATTTAATAACAGTATTTTAGTAAATAGAAGCTACTTCGAAAATTGCGTTTTACGAACCAAAGTCTACTTGTATATACGGATGAGGTCGTATATGTTGGCAAAATATATGCGCTGTAAGAATATGGATGCGAAAGAAAAAAATGGAAAGTGCAATTTTACAGTAAATTACATCAATACTTATTGTATATAGACATCGTTATCAATGATTTATTTAGGCTTATGAAAAGTATAAACGTATTACTGGTTGTAGTTGTTTTGTTGTTCCAGACCTTGTGTTTGGGACAAACTCAAGAACATACGAAAATAGACTTCATTGTTACTAATGATTATATGTCCGAAAGAAATCTTTCTTTGATGGGAGGGCCGATCCCAGTAAATTATAAGAAAGAGATTAAAGAAAGTTTACGAAATAGTTTTGTTGAGTTTTATGATGACAATAACAATATTATAGCGGAAAAATACTACAATAAAATAGGTGCATTATATCATACGAATCAAAACTTCTATGACAGCAAGAACCGATTAGAAAAAACACTTGAAATTGACGAATTTAAAAACGACACCTGCGTTATTCAGTATCAATATACGGACAGTTTAAATCTAGTGGTCCATAAACAAGTTAGTCGTTCAAGTAATTTTCTCGATTTTTATTACAGCTATAATGAAAAAGGTCAGAAAATTAAAGAAGTACTGAATGAGAACAACACTTTCCTCCGTAAAAAAGTCATTCTGGAAATTTCTAAAAATGAAAGACAAATAAGCTCGTATGATCAAGCAAACCGTTTATCAAATTATCAATATAAGTATAATAACAAAGATCTGCTTATATACGAAAAACGTAAAGAATGGGATTATGTGCAAAAAGGAGAATATTTTGAAATCGGTGGCGAATATGAGTATTTGTATCAGTATGATCAAAATGGCAATTGGATAGAACGCATTAAACAAACCTATTGTCCAGCAAAGAAGAAAGTCGCAACAAGTAAAAAAGTGGATAACAAAAAAAGTCTAGTTAAAACAGAGGAACCAAAACTCCTCGAAAATATTGATTACAATTGCGAACCTGAAATCAAAGAGAAGCTGATCAGAAAAATATATTATAAGTAGAAATTTCCTTAAAAACAGAATGGTTATTTTCAGCGAGAGTTTCAATATTTACTCTTAAACGATCGAATCCAACGTATGTCAATCGAAATCTTGTTAAATTACATTGGCAAATATCTGGTTTTGAAAATATGGATCGCTCATGTGACTATAAAACAGACTTTCTGTGGTATTCTTATCGCAATCAACAGATTTGTGGGACTCTTAAATAAATTAAAGAACCTCCAGCTTAAAAAATATCAGAAGTTCTTTAATTTAAGTAGTAAGAATAACCTCAGCTTCGAATTGTTATTGTTGAGCAGCCCAGATTTCAATTTCAATTTTAAGTTCCTCGAGTCCTAGTCCCTTTACATAAGCAATAGTCATCGAGGGATAGACTTTCCCGAATAATTCTTCCCATTTTGCATTTAGAAAGTTCCAGTCAATCTCTTCCGTAGCCCAGATGTTGACTTTTATAACGTCATCAGAAGATAAATTTTGACTATCTAGAAGCTGGCCTATATTTAGAAATGTATATGCCACCTGTTCATTTATAGAAGATGGAATGGATCCATTATTATCAATACCTATCTGACCAGAAAAAGTATATAGATTGGAATTTTTAGGAATGATCGTAACATGTGAATAGTTCCCGACAGGTGCCGGAACATTCTTAGGGTTTAACCTCGCTACTTTTTGCGTGTTGTTCATACTCATTTTTTTAAAATAAAAACTATAAATTTTGTGAAATAGTGATGCAAATCTATGTTATGAAACATCTTAGCTATTTCGAGTACAAAAGTATAGGTGATATTTATTGTAGAATTGGATAAAACCGACAGTTCTACATAAAAATGATTCAGATTGGTAAAGAAAGCATTTAGAGGATGGATTTGATCATTTGGAAGCATCCCATAGAGGGAAATTCAGCAACTTTTCGTTTGCATTAAGCATGAATCTTTCAGGGTTGGTCCCAGTAAATCCTTTGAACTCTCTAATATAATGAGATTGATCAAAATAGTCGTTTTGATATGCGATTTCTGTAAGATTGTTAAAATCAGCTTGTCGTAAGTTGTTTAAACCAGATTGAAAACGCATAATTCTTGAAAACATTTTTGGAGGCATACCCACATATTGTTTTATTAATCGCTCGAGCGAGCGTTCCGACAAATTCATTTCTATTTGAGTTTCTTTAAGCGTTTTTCCGTTTTGAAGAAATAAGGATGCGATTGTAGCTTTCTCAGTATTGCGCTCTACTTTGCTTATGTGTTTTAATAAAAAGTTGGAGATAATTTTAATCTTTTGCTTTAAAGAGACTGCATTAATAAGTTGTTGAAGAATCGGTTCTGTTATAATATCTTCTAGGGGAACTTTTTGATCATTAAATTCGAAAGCATCTATATTAAAAATAGTTTTTAAAGCTGTTGGCTGTAAATAAACTCCAATAATCCTAAAATTACCCATAACGCGATGCTCTGTAAACTTAGTTGACTGCCCCTGTATATACAACTGCGGTGCTGCCTGAGCATCCATATCAAAAAAGAGGTTTGGCTTTTCTTGAAAGATCAATGTAGGTATGCCATCTGGGATGATCTTAAATGACTTAACGCTAAAATTATCTGTGTCGTCTTCCAATACCCAAAAATATTGGATGTAGTCTTGTAAAGACGTGTCAGGAAGGAACTCTTGATAATGCATTTGTTTTTCTTTTAAAATTTAAAAATACAAAAAATGACGAAGAATACGGAGATCCTTTTCTTATGATCCAGCATCTTTTCAAAGCTTCTATAGAGTCTTATGTTCCAGTTTATTTAGGAGTTTTCGTTTATAATTATCATTTTTAATCAAATAAATTGAATTATACTTTTTGCAATAAAAATTTATGGAATTATCTACATCTATTAGAAGAATCGAAAGCACAGATTTTGACTTTGTTTACGATTGCTTGTGTGCACTTGAAAATGAAATCTTAGATAAAGAAATTATTGAAGAGATATTCAATAACAATATTAAAAACCCAAATTATTATTATTTGATTGCTGAAAATTTAGATGGGAAAATGGGATTTATAACTTTCCATACGCAGTATCTGTTACATCATAGTGGACTGGTCGGCGAAATTCAAGAATTCTACGTAACACAGAATTTCAGAAACAAAGGAATAGGGCGAAAATTGATTGATGAAATTATGGAGATTGCTGATCAAAATAACCTAAAAAGTATTGAAGTAACCACAAACAAAAAGCGAATTGAGAATATTGCCATATATGAAAATCTTGGATTTAACCTGTCTCATAATAAATTTACGATATACAAATAAGCTAACGTGAACACAATTCCTAGAAAAATGCAATAATAACGAATCATTAAAAATTAAAATGAAATTTAGAGTAGCAAGAGTCGGAGATATCCCGCAGATACAAGTTGTGAGAAATGCCGTCAAGGAAAATATGCTTTCAGATCCTAATCTGGTAAGTGATGAGGACTGTGAAGATTTTTTAATAAGAAGAGGGAGAGGCTGGATATGTGAAATTGACCAGAGGATCGTTGGCTTTTCAATTGTTGATCTAGTTGACTATAATATTTGGGCATTGTTTGTACATCCAGACTATGAAAAACAGGGCATTGGAAAACAACTGCACGATGTTATGCTGAATTGGTATTTCGATAAAACAAAGCAAACTGTTTGGCTGGGAACTGCACCCGGTACAAGAGCTTCAATATTTTACAAAACTGCGGGTTGGAAGGAGGTGGGTATGCATGGAAAAGGTGAGATCAAATTCGAAATGACATTTCAAGCTTGGAAAACCTTAAATTCTGATTAACAATGTGACACATGATTAATATATTGATTTTAAATTTATTGATTTCGTTTAATTAAATTGATAGTTTCTCTATTTTAGGTGTCAAAGAGCTAGTTTACATTTATATAATGCCGATCAGTGTAATGATAAATCAGTAAAATTGGTAAGAGATTCCGTGATTTATATACCATATATTTTCTATTAAATTAGGATTTTTGTACTGGGTGTAAATAAATAGATTGTCAAAGACCTGAGTTAAAAACAATAACTATCATAGAAGGTTATACCTGTAGTCATGACGACCGAAAGCAATTTTCACGTAACACCAATAAATAGAAGGATATGGAACAAATAATAAATGAAATATTTGAAAAGGGAAATCAAATAACCAATGGATATTTTACAGGAAATGCATTTCTAAATCTGTTGCAAGAAAAAGATGAAAATAATGATTTTGCCCTCGGCAATGTTACTTTTGAATCTGGAGCAAGGACAAACTGGCATACACATCCAAGAGGTCAAGTATTGATTATCACCGATGGTACAGGTATTTATCAAGAAAGAGGTCAAGTCGCCCAGTTGATTAAAAAAGGGGATATCATCAATATTCCTGAAGATGTGGAGCATTGGCATGGCGCATCTGCAGTAAGTGGCATGATCCACATTGCGATCACCAATTATAAAGATGAAGAAAATGTGACCTGGTTACAGGCTGTTTCAGAGGAAGAATATGCTATTGCCAACAAACAAATACAAAGATGAAAAATATATTCAAATTACCATTTTTGACAATCCTGGTGATGCTAATAAGTAGTCAAATCATATTTGCACAAAGCTCAGTTCAGGATACTACGATTAATAGCAATAAACAATTGGTACGAATTTCAGAAATTGAAGTGTATCCGAAAGATTTTGATGCATACTGTGCTATTTTAAAAGAAGAAGCAGCTGCCTCTGTAAAATTAGAACCAGGTGTAGTAGCCATTTTTCCGATGTACATTAAAGCTGATCGATCACAGATCCGTATTTTGGAAATTTACGCCAACGATGAGGCTTACCAGCAACATCTGAAAACGCCACATTTTCAAAAGTATAAAACGACTACGCTTACCATGGTAAAATCATTGAAACTACTTGACATGGCTGTATTAGACAAGGAAACAATGTCTGATATATTCAAAAAATAGAGGAGCAGCAAACTGTGGAATGACATCAACTTTGTGTTTTTATGATCAAACTTTAAGATAGCTGAAGATTTGAATTGACAGCTTAATACTTAATGAACTTAGTTCTGCGCGATTAGTGTAAAGCAATATAATCGGAACCTGACAGCTGTGTGCATAATAATTTTAGATCGATGTCGGCGCCGCAGTCAGGTTCTGTCATCCTACTTTCTAAAGGTTTAAACGGAAATTCTTATATTTAACGTTATGCTAGCCTTTAACAAGATCTTTCTTTTTCTAATCATTTGGTTTTTATACCCATCAAACGGCTATAGCCAAAAATCTGTCACGATAACACAGCTCCAAAAACAATATGGTGGAACATGGATTGACAGAAAAACAACCAGATGCCTGCAGATAACTTTTGATAATGACCAATTTGCAACGATCATCGACTGGACCCGTAAATACCAAGGCCGAGAGCATGGCGATGTCTATAAGGCATATATCAAGAAAGACACATTGGTCATGCCCGAGGATAAGGATCACCATGCACCTTACAGTGAAATTACGATAGAAAACAATAAACTGATATACCGGACCAAGTCTACCGGTATACAGAAAATAGCAATCTGGGATAAACAAGTATTTTCCCGGAAGTAATACCTTTGTGCATTTAGCCCATTTGCAAAAATTTACAAGATGGATGAGTAATTTCTATTTTTGGGAACTTAAAAAAGCTTGTTAAATTTAAATCTAAGCTATTCACCATCTTGTTTTCACTTCATGAGTAATAGGTATTATTGAAGTAGATATTCCTAATGCGATGACTCCCTATCATAGGCATGACTATAAAAGATTTTAAACCTAGAACGGAAATTTTATCTCCTGATCAATAATCGTTGTACTAAATCGAGACTCGATAACCCCTGTTGTACATAGTGGTCCTACGTTGATCAGTAAAATTTCACATTTATCTTCTCTCCAAATTCTAATAAATTTCTAATAAATTTCTGTTGATCCTCTAATGGCGTGTTAGCGGTATGCATTTTATATTTGCAACACATTTAAACAAAAACAATATGGACTCAGGCCCCCATTCAAAGACACAAGAGATAATTATTTAATTGCCCGCGAATCATCATAACCTTGTTTTATGCCGATTGCAGGCCAAAAACAACGTTATGTTTCATTTTTCAAAACTGTTTAAAAAATATGGACACGATCTTGTCGTGTATGACTGCTCAATCGCTTCAGTTATAAGACCAATGATGGTGGTCGCTATAGTGGATCGCATCTGTGACAAGCAAAATTACCCTTTCAGGTACCCCTTTTTAAGATTATCATCCTCACTGTTGTATACGGTTAGGTATAGCCTCACACACACTAAAAATAGGAGGGCCAATGACACTATTTGAATTTATTTTAAGATTATCTATCGCATTTGCACTTGGTGCAGCGATCGGCACTGAACGTCAATGGAGACAGCGGATGGCCGGACTAAGAACCAATATGTTGGTATGTCTTGGCGCCTGCATGTTCGTTTCACTTGGGGTGAAAGTTGGCGGAGATGCTTCTGGTAGAGTAATATCTTACGTCGTAAGTGGCATCGGATTTCTTGGTGCAGGAGTAATAATGAAAGACGGTGTGAACGTAAGGGGACTAAATACAGCAGCTACCCTGTGGTGCTCAGCTTCCATAGGAGCATCCTGCGGATTGGGTTTTCTTTCTGAAGCCACCATCTTTACCGTCTTTCTGATCATTACGCACGTGCTGATGCGTCCTTTAGGTACAAAGTTAAGCCGTATACCTGTAAATAGTGCTGATAATCCAGTCGCGTATCTCTTAATTATAAAATGCAGACAAGATGTGGAGAATCATTTGAGAGTATTATTACTTCAGTTCACTGGAAGTGATGAAAAACTGTTGTTAAGATCGCTAAAAAGTACTGATGATGGAGACGCAAGCAGAGCAATAATAATGGCTGAAATACTGGCAAATAGCAATGAAGATGCGATTATGGAGCGGATTGCTGGACGATTAACGATTGAACATGAAGTTTCTGAAGTTAGCTGGAATAAAGCTGGTATGGAGAATGATCTTTAGCCCCATCGTAGATAGATTAATAACCCAAGGACCAATATCCAAAAACTAATAATTATTTAAAATATCTGATAATGATTGGGGTAATATCGCTTCATTTCCAATTGTATAACTAACAATATCTATTTAATATCATGATTAACGTAAAAGAGCGCTTAAAAGATAAAACGATTACTGCCAGAAGAAAAATTATGTCAAAAGGTAGTGATGAGGCTGCTGCGACCAAGCTGCAAAATGTTTCAAGATCGGATCAGGATTTTTATTTCGCCATGCTGGAAAGCCATATCGGCGGTTTATCTTCTATACAAGCCAAAGAGAGGTTAAGTAGATTTGGCTTTAACGAGCTGCACCATGAACAAGCGCCTACATGGATAAAGCAACTATTTCAGGCATTTATCAACCCCTTTATTGGCATACTTCTTATTATTGCCACGATCTCCTTTATATTGGATGTATGGTTGGCCAGTCCCGGGGAGACCGATTATAAAACGGTTGTAATGGTCGGTATTATGGTGATGGTAAGCTCTCTACTCAGGTTCTTTCAAGAATACAGGAGTAATCGGGCCGCTGAGCAACTTAAAAGCATGGTAAAAACTACCGCCACAGTTTTAAGGAATATGACTGAAAAGGAAGAGCTTGATATTAAGAAATTAGTGCCTGGCGATGTCATTTTGCTTTCTGCGGGAGATATGATTCCAGCAGACTGCCGTATCGTAAAATCTAAAGATCTCTTTGTAAGTCAATCTATGCTGACAGGGGAGTCTTTGCCCGTAGAAAAGAGAAGTTTGGCTGTTCGGGACGCTGAAGAGAAACCACTGGTAGAGCTGGATAATATCTGCTTTATGGGAACCAATGTGGTAAGCGGTTATGCGACAGCAGTTGTCGTCAATACAGGAAATCAAACTTATTTTGGCTCACTCAGTAAAGTTATTGTGGGTAAACGTGCCGAAACAAATTTTGATATCGGGGTTAATAAAGTGAGCTACCTTTTGATCAGTTTTATGGTCGTCATGGTGCCCTTGATCTTCATGATCAATGGATTCGTTAAAGGAAACTGGTGGGATGCACTGCTTTTTGCAATTGCCGTTGCCGTAGGTCTGACCCCAGAAATGCTACCCATGATCGTAACTGCAAATCTTGCAAAAGGGGCAGTGAATATGAGTAAGCACAAAGTGATTATCAAAAGGCTCAATGCCATCCAGAATATTGGAGCGATGGATGTGCTGTGTACAGATAAAACGGGTACGCTGACTATGGACAAAATCGTTTTGGAAAGACACTTGAATATTTTTGGACAGGAAGATGAAGAGGTACTCAAATGGGCTTATCTGAATAGTTTTCATCAAACAGGCCTTAAAAACCTGCTCGATGTTGCTGTCCTCGAACATGTGGAATTACATGACTACCTGAAAGTGGAAGAGCATTTTTTAAAAGTCGATGAAATTCCTTTTGATTTCCAAAGACGTAGAATGTCTGTTGTGTTAAAACAACGAAATGGTAAACATCTGCTCATCTGTAAGGGAGCGGTAGAAGAAATGCTTAATTTGTGCAGTCACGCCTTTGATCCGGGAGATGATAAACAGCTACATATTCAATCAGATCAGGTAATGCCTATGGATGAAGCGATGCGGAAGATGATTTTAAGAACTTCAAATAAACTAAATGAAGCAGGGCTGCGGGTTTTACTGGTTGCTATACGTGAATTTGATGACAGAGCACTGAATTATTCTTTAGAAGATGAGCAAAATATGACGCTCACTGGATTTATCGGTTTTCTTGATCCTGCTAAACCTTCCGCTAAAGCAGCAATTGAAGCTTTACAGAAGTTAGGTGTGAATATTAAAGTATTGACAGGTGATAACGAGATTGTCACCAAGAAGATATGCCAAGATGTAGGTATTCCTTTTGATCAGGTACTTTTGGGGGCTGAAGTTCAAAAAATGACTGATATGGAATTAAAGGAACAGATTGGAGAGGTTTCTATTCTGGCAAAATTAAGCCCGGTTCAAAAATCTCGGGTTGTTAAAATACTTAAAGAAAAAGGTCATACAGTTGGTTTTATGGGTGATGGTATTAATGACGCAGCCGCACTTAGAGATGCCGATGTAGGGATCAGTGTCGATACAGCGGTGGATATTGCTAAAGAAAGTGCTGATATAATTTTGCTCGAAAAAGACTTGATGGTTTTGAGAAAAGGAGTAATTTATGGGAGGAGAACTTTTGGAAACATCATCAAATATATCAAAATGACTGCGAGTAGCAATTTCGGAAATATGTTCAGCATGTTGGGCGCCAGTGCTTTTCTGCCATTTCTACCGATGCTACCGGTGCAAATTTTAGTGCAAAATTTACTATATGATGTATCACAGGTATCTATTCCATGGGATAGAATGGATGAAGATTTTATTGAGAAACCTAAAAAATGGGATGCTTCAGGCATTAAAAGATTTATGCTTTATATTGGCCCAATTAGCTCCATATTCGATTATGCGCTATTTGCAGTTATGTTCTTTGTTTTTAAAGCGAATAATCCAGAACACCAAAGTCTATTTCAGAGCGGCTGGTTTATTGAAGGACTACTTTCACAGACATTGATTGTTCACATGATTCGCACACGAAAAATTCCATTTATCCAAAGTTGGGCTACTGCGCCTGTAGTGGCGTTAACTTCACTGATTATGGTTATCGGGGTATTAATTCCGTTTTCACCTTTTGCAGGTGCATTATATATGCAACAATTGCCACTGAGTTATTTTCCTTGGCTTATAGCCATACTAGCTTCTTACTGCACACTGACACAGTTTGTTAAAACATGGTATATCAAAAAATTCAATCAATGGCTATGATAACGCAATAGTCAAATGGCTTAATCCGTTTAAGAATTTGTTTATCAATGTTGTATTGCTTCCTATCTATAGGGCTTAATCGGACTCAGGGATCATTTGAAATGCTAGTCGCTAAGACGTTGTATACATACGTCTTAGCGTTTTAAAGAAGCGATATTATTCCTCATTTCCTCTTCAATTGTTTCGCTTTAGCATTATCTTAAAAAATATATAGAAGATCATTTTAAAACGATCACATTTTTACAACTAAAACAAGTGGTACTATACTTCCATTCTGCTTATATATATCCCAGCTATAATTTAAAATTTTAAGTCCTGTTATAGGATAAGAAAAAAGGCGACAGGATTCTTCACTTTTTTCCTTTAAAATGGTGTACGAGAGGATGATCGTTTCTTTTCCTTGAATCTGGATCTTAAAACTATGGTCTCCAGGGGTATCGTTGAAGAATATAATCTCCATAAATCCATTCATTGGTGAATTTTCTGAACCTTTAATGATACGCCAGTCATAGAATGGTATGCCAGTTTCTCCAACACTGACACTTATATTCTTTTCGCCAAAAGCATCTGTCAAGATGAGGTTGGAACCACTTTCCTTATCTGTGAAGGTAAGGCCAATACGTCGAGGAGGTGCTTGGTTTAAGATATTATCACAATTACGGTTTTTTTTACAGCTTGCTATTAAGCAAAAAGTTGCAACTAGGATTAAAATTGGTGTAATTAACTTCATATTCAAGATTATAATAGATAAAGATACTGAATTATCCCGCTTGTGGTAATTTTTCAAATAATTATATTCGTTGATTTATGATAACGATAGGGATAGATCAATCTCTTGAATGCAGCTGATAGGACTTCTCACATTTCACCGTTTTTTAACTTACTGTGATTGATAGAATTGACAATACCTACAATTTCTTGATTATTTGGCATAGCTTTGGCGATGATTTGATCAGTAAAAAGCAAATAAACTATTTATTATACGATCGTCTTTTGTAAATACACAATTATTCGACTAAGTTTATTTAAGAAGTTTGTTTTTACATCGTGACTTAAATAATAGAAAGTAGTATTGTACATTTAATGCATTAAGCATGCATAATCAGAATTTTCAGTTGATATACCTAAATAATTATTTAAAAGGATAGCATGAAACCAATAATGCTTTTGATGACAGTATATGTCCTTTTCTCTTGTAGTCATAGTGCTAAAATAGAGGCTACTTATATTGCAAAGGACCACAATTGCGACTGTGAAAAGACGGTCGGAATAGACCGTGTTTTATTTGCCACGAACATTCGGTTGAAAAATGAGAAAAATAGGAGGGTATTGCTTTTTAATTGTGCTACTGTTCATACTGGCATCGCATCTATTAGTGATGCCGATGGTAAGAATGAACGTGAAAAATTTATCTATGACTTGGATTGTATCTCTGCAATAGAACAAAGTCAGGAACTGTCTGATGATTTTAAATATTATACGGAATCAATGCAATCTTCCGAAGATTTTTTTCAAAGCCTGAATGAGGAGAAGAAGTTCTTTTATGAGCTTACTTTTGAGAAGCAAAAGATCAAATCGATCTTAAAAGTGGAATTAGATTGAAAAAACTGTACCCCTGGATAGATCGAGTAAAACGGGATCAGGCCAAATGAATATAAAGTTCACGACGTGAACACTACAATAAACTAAGAATACTAACTTATTAATTATAAATTATTCGTCATGGGAACACTATTGTTAAGCGGAACGTTTCTCTACTTATTATCTTGGACAGGCCAAAATAACCTGGCAAAGTATCCATATGCAGATTCAGTCGTTACCGTTCAAGTCGAACAAAAACAAGAAAATAAACCGGTCATAATTTTAGAGGCATTTCAAATTCTGGATAGCGATGGCGGTTCTGCAGAAGCTGTATTAAGTATGGATAAGGATGGAAAGTGCTATGTGGGTAAAGAGTTTATCGGTACTATTACGGCAGCAGGAGAATTGAAGTCTGACACAGGAGAGCTATTGGTCCATTTAAAAGGTAATGAGTTACTGTCCAATGACGGGAAAGTTTCACTCGTCATTAAAGAAGACGGTACAATTTCAAATGGCTCTGGTAAAGATATCACTTGGGGACCGGATGGTATATTAAAAAATATGGAATTGAGTCTAAAAATTGTTCCTGTAGACAGTAAAGCAAAAAGAGCGGCTTCCCTTCTCGTATATTCCTTTTTTGGTTCCACAGAGACGGAAGTTCAGAAATAGGGTTTCAATTTGCGATCGCATGACAGATCAAAAAAGTAGGAGCGACATTTATAATTATGTAATGCTGCTAACAGTAAAATACGCGACTTTGACGGCAAATCAAAGTAATGGGAGTAACACAATTAAAATTTTGTGTTAAATTTGGATTAGAGAAATTGTAATACCAAATTTCGTAAGGGTCCAAAACATTGGCAATAATTTTTATTGAATCCGAAACCGATAAATAATGGCAAAAAAGAAAAAAACACTTCCGAAAAATTTCAGTGAATTAATTACTGAAAATAATATAGACAATCTTAAAAAAGTATTTGATACGTGTGAATTCGATGCAAGAGGTGGTTATGGAAAAGCAACAGCTCTTAGTTTTTTCAATGTTCCGGATGAACTTGTTCGCTGGTTGGTGCAAAGAGGAGCGGACATCGAAGCTGTCGATAGTTATGGACGTACGGCACTGCATCAACATGCGATGATGCGAAGTGGCAAATTAGCCGTCTTCTTAGAATTGGGCGCGAATGTCAAGGCAGTGGATAGCTATGGGGACACATCGCTACATTTTGCGGCTGGAAGTAGTTTTAATGCTTCATCTGTCAAACAACTTGTAGCCTATGGTGCAGATACCAAAGCGCTAAATTCATATAAACAAACGCCCCTCGAGCGAGCTTTAAGTAGTGCAAACAATATTGACATTGTACATTTGGTGGAAATATCGCGAATATTACTGCAAAGTGAATCCGAAATCACTCAAAAAATGAAGGATGAAATTACTCGAATAGGAGAAGGTTTTGAATTTCATCGGAAGAATTTTAATAAAGACTATTTACAAGAGACAGACCAGGCGTTAAGCAAACTCTATGAGATATATCAAGTTGCACCTGTCAAGAAACGTATTATGCATGATGGTGTATCACCAATAATTGCAAATGGAACAACCTGGGAGAAACAATTTGAAGAATTGTGGGAGTTTTTAGTGCCATCAAAGGGAAGCGCTGACACAGTGCAAGGGGAGGTTGTGCGAATTGCAGGGAAAGTACGTGATGAAATATACCGTAATGGGGGTGGAAACTGGAACATTGATTTTAAAAAAATGTTGGATGCATTTTACCTTCACTTAACTTCTGAGCATGCTTTACCTGCTACTGAACTTGAAGAGGCAAAGACTTATATCAAAGATATTCGTAATACTGGATTTGCTGATGATCTTAATTTCCTATGTGAACTTGCTACGAACTGGGTACGTCTAAATCCGACACCAATTTTGCTTAATAAGCCAAATTACAAGAGATAAATTAAATCACTACAGCCGACGTTTCTCACGACATTTCATTCTATTAAAATAAGAGAGGCCAATCGAAAGATTAGCTTTTCTTATTTACTACCTAATGGAAGATTTGCTGCGATAGAATCAAATTGAAATGGGGAATAAATTGCTAAATAATTAACAACCTGAATATTGAAGTAATAGCGATTTATGGTGAAATATTAAAAATTTAACGTTGAATAATACTTATTTTTAAAGATAAAAATTTTAAATTCTGTATAGAATACTACATTTACTATTTCAAACACTGCCTTTGCTGTTTTATGGTTTTAGTTTTGCTATTATTGCCGCAAGTTTGATGCAAATTAAACTCAACATTATGAAAAAGCTAATTTTAACAGTTCTCAGTTTCTTTACTACTTTATTTACAGTAAATGCGCAAAAAGGTATCAACTATTCCCACACGTACGCCGCTGGAGGGAAGCTTCTTATGTGTGTTGATAGTGCTGCGGAAAATATCTATTATGACAATATGTTCCCCAACCAACCTAGCACTTACTTTAATTATTTACCTGAAATCAGCAATGTAAGTATCCAAATCTATTTCAGAAAAACAGACAATGTACAGCACTATCGGTATAGCATTTTAGTTGATGATAAACCGATAGCTGTAAACAAGCCAATAGACCTAGCGCAACTAAGAAATGTCGATAGACCAGACGAAGCCTTCAGATCTGCAACACTTGGTGCTTTTCCTATTACCGGAAAAACCATTACAACCTTAGTCTACAGCATCGAAAAGCCCCTAGATATTGACAAATCTGTTTTTTACGGGAAGCCTATTCCCAACGCTAAAATAAAGGTTATTTCAAAACGGTACGCAACTGATAAAGGAGTCGACTACAGTTATATCGTTGATCCAAAACAAAACACAGCTATTGTTTTTACTGAGAAAGACGATGAACTTACCATTGTAAAAGACAGATCTGATATTGATTATGTTTATGTTATCTCCATAAAAGATAAGCAAACAAATAAAACAGTCTTTGAGTCAGCCTCATGGCAATATGGGGGCTATGTCGATGAACATAAACTTTCACCTTATGTTAAGATGAACAAAAACATTTTCAAAAAATCTGGAGATTACGAAATTAGTATTCAACCATTGATCAAGTGGAATACTTCAGCAACAAAAGATATCGATAAATATACAAGCAGATATACTCTTTCCATAACATTAGACCAAGAAAACTATAGCAAAAAAGAACTTTTAACATATACGCTAATTGTATTTTTTTCTATTGGATTAGCATCTTTTATTATTCTTTACTTTAGCAAAAAAAGAAATAAGAAAAAGCTAGTTGAAAATGAACAGCAAAAAGATACAGCAAAGCTACAACTTAGTTTAATTCGATCTCAATTAAATCCTCATTTTCTGTTTAATGCACTTTCTGGTATTCAAAATTTAATGAACAAAAACGACATAGACAACGCTAATAAATATCTATCTAAATTTGCTCGGTTGACCCGTAACGTACTTGATGATACAGAACTGATTAGTTTATCACAAGAAAAAAATTTACTAGACGATTACTTACAAATGGAGCAATTACGATTCGGCTTTAAGTATGAAATTAATCAGTCTGGAGACTTAGATTTGGATAACACGGATATACCAAGCATGTTGCTACAACCTTTTGTCGAAAATGCGGTGAAGCATGGCATATCGCAAAAAGCTAGCGAAGGAAAAATTGTGATTGAATTTATCAAACAAGCGAGCAATTTGTTGTTAAATATTATTGATAATGGAAATGGATTTGACACGAAAAACAAGAACGATGGATTGGGGCTGCTATTAACTGAGCGTCGAATAACACTATTGAATAGTGTTTATAAAGAAAATCACTTTACCTTAGCTATACAATCAAATTCTAACGGTACTAAAATAAGCTTAACATTAACCGATTGGCTATAATATGATGAGAGCAGTTTTAATAGATGACGAAATTTCTAACTTAGAAAACCTGCGGATTTTGCTAGAAAAGCATTGTCCGCAGATAACTATAATCGCAACAGCGCAAAGTGTAGGTGATGCAGTTGATGTTATTGAAAAATATGTGCCAGACTTAGTGTTTTTGGATATTCAAATGGGCGATAAGACAGGCTTTGATGTGCTAAAACTACTTCCAACGCGTAATTTCGATGTTGTTTTTGTTACTGCTTACGACCAATACGGGATAAAAGCTGTAAAATTCGCTGCCTTGGATTATCTTTTAAAACCGATTGATATTGAAGAGTTAATGAATGCGGTAAAAAAGGCCGAGCACAAATTTACAAGGCAAATACAAACCTCACAACTCGATTTTTTATTGCAACAGCTTAAAAAGCCAGAACCGACCATAAGCAAAATTGCCTTACCCATGCAAAGCGAAATAAGGTACATTGCTTTATCAGAAATTGTACGTTGCGAAGCCGATAATACATATACCCATTTCTTCCTTTCTAGTGAAGAAAAAATAACGATTTCAAAATCACTGAAGGAATATGCAGATTTATTGTGCCCTAACGGTTTCTTAAGAACTCACCAAAGCCATTTAGTAAACCCGAAATATGTAAAAAGTTGGCTAAAAGAAGATGGTGGTATTTTACTTTTAATATCTGGAGAAAAAATACCCATTTCTAAACCTAACAAGGACATTGTGAAACAAGCCTTGCAACAGTTTTAAATGTTAGATAGCTATCCCCGAACCCATACCAATGCTGATGTTCGCATCCTAATATTTTTAAACAAGAAAAGCCAATCTTGCGATTGGCTTTTTCTCTGTGATCCCGCTGGGATTCGAACCCAGGACCCATACATTAAAAGTGTATTGCTCTACCAGCTGAGCTACGGAATCTTACTCTTTTTTTGAAGTTTCCTTCGTTGTTTGGAGTGATGCAAAGGTAGAAAAAACTAGCATACAGTGCAAATAAAACGACTATTTAATTACAAAGTCCTTTCTTGTCCTTTCATTTATAGGGAATTAATTTTTTAAAATTAAGAAATATAATCCCGATCTTCATTACTTAAAGTTGAATTTGGAACTGAAGATTGTTCAATTTCTGATGGATTAGCTGGATTTACTTGAATCACTTCTGTCTTTCTTTTCTTAGGTCTCAACAAAATACCCCCAATGATGATTCCGATAAAAAGAGTGATTGCTATAATTGATGATAATGCGAAGATATGCTTACCAAAAAACCAAAATTCTACCGGAGCAGTGTTCTGCATAAAAAAAATCGTAATTATGACGACTAAAATTAAAAGTATGATCGTTTTGAAATTCATTTTTCGCGTTTTTATTTACCAAAAATAATCATTGTCATTGATACTTTATATTCTTAAAGGTGCAGGATCTATTATTCGCTTTGATAACGATCTGAAGACTAGAATGAATATTGCACACGGTTACTAAATTAATTAACTTGTATTAATATATAAATAAACTTCTATAAGCATGTATGACCGTCTAAAAAAGTTATTGTCACCGCTTTTTATCTTCTGCCTCATACTATTGATCGCCAATGATTTTTATATGAAAGCAACTTTCCACAATGCGTTTACCGGAAAACTTTCTGATTTCTGTGGGTTATTTATTTTTCCTATTTTTTGGTCAACGATCTTTCCCCGTCATAAATTATGGATCTTTATCTTTACCGGAATATTGTTTGTCTTTTGGAAAAGTGAACTTGCCTCAGGACTTATAGAACTGCTGCATATCTTATTTAACATCCAACGAACGGTCGACCTAAGCGATCTTATTGCGTTGCCGATGCTATTTGTAGGTTGGTTTTACATAAAAAACGATTCTATCGTGTTGATTGCTGATTCCTTAATAGCAAGATTAAGTACTTTGATTGTCGCAGGTATTACAATTTTCGCTTTCTGCGCAACTAGTCAGCAAAGGTATATCCAATCTTTTGATCAGCCACAATATGTTCTCTTAAAATCAGCTACAGTTCCCGATTTAAATTTATATGATGAATTTGAATTTTATCCGAAGGATTCTCTACTTGTCGTTAAGGTCAATCATTGGTATATTAATCGGCCCATTAGAAACGATGATTATAACAAGAATCATTCACTTGAAGATCTAGATAAAAATGTTGTAGCTAGGCTAGCAGATAGCACCACTGTAATTCCTTACGGAAAAATAACTACTCTGATTATTAATACAGCGGAGGGTGAGGATTTTTTAAGATTTAATGGGGGTCGCCTCGATGGTAAATTTAGTAGAAAAGTAAATGATAAATTAATCATTGAAGGATTTTACAAAATGGGGGTAGAAGACTCAACTTGGACATTTACTTCCGGCGATAGCGATAACGTCGTCGTACAAACATTTGTAAATGGAGAACGGACAAGTGTCAAGCAGTTTGATCATGGTAAATTGGTTGCTAAGACTCATATTAATACCAGAGCAGATACTATCCGAAATACATATGTTCAGATCAGTATTATGATTTTGATTATCATTTTCATGATCCGATTTTTAATCAAGAATTACCGTAATACATTTCCTCAAGAACTTAAACTAAAATTAGTTTGGAAATGGTTAATATGTCTTATATCGCCAATATTTGTCTGGCTATCCTACATTGGAATAAGAATTTTGCTCATGGATTTCAATGAAGATATTTTTGTGATATTAGCATCATTTTTATTTATTTCTATAGTTGTGTGCCCGCTTATGTTTGTTGTTGTATTTTGGATCAAATTACGGAAGGAAATGGATATCCTGTTATACTGCCTAATATTTGGACTTTTATGTAGCATATGGACTTCATGTGGTACACTAATAGCTCTGTATAATTAGTTTTTGTCAAAATTTGACGATGATAATGCTCTTATCTGATTAAAAAAATTGAAATTCTGAATGGGGATTAAAGCAGAGACTATAGTATCAACAGAAATTTATCCGGAAATTTTGAACCTCTTCATAATGTACCAAAAAAGATCCGATAGAACTTAAATGCTACTATTTATAATCTTTTTTTTAATTTCTTAAATAGGAAGCGAACTGCTGCGTAAGTGAGCAAGGAGAAAGCCAGATCTATGGCAAACGCCATTAAGGAATAGTTACTGAAATGCTGCATTTGACCTGTAAGCAGACTTTGTCCTGCACCTTCACTATAGTACGTTAACGGAAATCCTATTGTAGTTAAACCATCATAGGCCATACCATTGTGATAAGAAAGCCAACTCAGTAAAGCGAAGATCAGTAGCGTAGCTAACAGATAGGCCAATACTTTTTTATAGTTACTATGAGGTTCTTCGTACATGATCATTTAATTTAGAAAAATAGCCTCTTAAAAAAGAGGCTATTTTTTTCAGCTGTGATGGACAGCTATATGTTTTTATTAAAATTTATTTCGCATCGATATTGACCGCATTCAATCGTAATGAATTGAGGATAACGGATACTGAGCTGAGGCTCATTGCTGCGGCAGCAAGCATTGGCGATAACAAGATACCAAAAGTAGGGTATAAAATACCTGCTGCAATCGGAATGCCTAAAACATTATAAAGGAAGGCAAAGAGTAGGTTCTGTTTAATATTGCGCACTAATTTATGACTCAGTATTTTAGCTTTGGCAACACCCATTAAGTCGCCTTTCAATAAGGTTACTTCAGCACTCTCGATAGCCACATCAGTACCTGTACCCATTGCAATACCTATATCTGCCTGTGCTAATGCTGGAGCATCATTGATACCGTCACCAGTCATTGCGACTACTTTATTTTCCTGTTGCAGCTTTTTAATCTCCATCAACTTATCTTCTGGTAGCGCTTGTGCTTTAAAGTGTTTAATACCCAGTTCATCCGCTACAGCTTTAGCTGTTTTGGCATTGTCACCTGTTAACATAATCACATCAACACCATGATCCATCAGGTAATGGATAGCCTGTTTTGCCGTATCTTTTATTTTATCAGCAATAACGAGATAACCTAACAGTGTTGTTCCTTTAGCTAAGTAAGATACTGTACGGCCTTTTTCCTGTTCTACAGCAACTTGTTCTTTAACGCTTTCGCTGATCGCAATACCATCGTCCAATAACAACGATTCATTTCCAAGAAGCACTTTATCATTGGCAATATAACCAATAACACCTTTACCGTTTATGGTATCAAAACGATCTGTCTCTTTTAATGTTAGTTTTGACTCCTTTGCTTTCTTCACTACCGCTTCGGCTAAAGGGTGGGAGCTATTGGCATTCACTGAAGCTGCCAAGATCAACAATTCATCAACCGTACTGTCTGAGGTACTGAATACCTCTTCCAAACTCGGCCTTCCTTCGGTTATGGTTCCGGTTTTATCTGTCACCAGTACATTCACTTTATCTAGCTTTTCGAGCGCTTCCGCATTCTTTATCAAGATACCATTTTTTGCACCTTTACCGATTCCGACCATGACCGACATCGGTGTTGCAAGCCCCAGAGCACATGGACAGGCTACGATAAGAACCGCCAAAGCATTGGCTAAGGCAAAGGCCAGTTTAGATTCTACTCCATAGATCATCCAGACGACAAATGTTAAAATAGCGATGGCAATTACTATGGGAACGAATATGCGGGATACACGATCGGTTAACTTCTGTATTGGTGCTTTACTTCGGCTTGCACTATTGACCATTTCAATAATTTGTGCCAATAGTGTATCATCACCGACACGGTTGGCTTTCATTAAGAATGACTGATTACCGTTAATCGTTCCAGCACTCACTTTATCACCTTCATTTTTATCGACAGGAACCGGTTCCCCCGTTAGCATGGATTCGTCAATCGAGCTATGTCCAGAAGTTATTTCTCCGTCTACAGGAATCTTTTCTCCTGGTTTAACGCGTAAAATTTGTTCTAACTGGATGTCTGCGACCGAAATTTTCTTTTCCACTCCATTTTCAACTAGATTAGCTTCTGCAGGAGAAAGTTTTATAAGTTCTTTAATAGCTGAATTCGTTCTTGAATGTGCTTTCGCTTCCATTAGTTGTCCCAATAGTACCAGCGTTAAGATAACGGCAACAGACTCAAAATATAGTGCAACCTGACCATGATGACCTAATAATGCATCCGGAAATAGGGATGGAAAGAATAAAGCCACTACGCTGTATAAAAATCCTGCTCCGGCACCTAGACCTATCAAGCTGAACATATTTAAGTTCCAAGTTTTGAAAGAGGTCCAAGCACGCTCAAAAAACATCCAAGTGGCATAAAAAACAACTGGAATGGTTAAAAATAACTGGATCCAGCCTGACATCTTTGGTGTGATGACTTGCCCGATTGGGTTGCCAGGAATCATTTCACCCATTGATAATATAAATAAGGGAACGGTGAATAACAGCGCTACCCAAAATTTCTTTTTCAGTGTTTGATATGTGTGATCATCTTCCTCTGTGTCGGCATTTGCTACTAAATCCATACCACAGATGGGACAAGAACCCGGTTTGTCACTTTGAACTTCTGGATGCATCGGACAGCTGTAAGTTAAAGCTGCTTTCTTTTCTGGCATTTTCTCTAAGTTCATACCACAGACTGGACAGGATCCTGGTTTATCATACAGTTTCTCGCCCTCACACATCATAGGACAATAATATTTACCCGCTGAACTGGCCGTGACCTTTGGAGTGCCCACTTTTTCATGCGAAGAAAAGCCTGTGGATTTAGTATCATGGTGATGCTTATCTGCTTTATCAGCTAAAGATTCAACTGGAACGAGAAACATACCACAAACAGGGCAGGAACCTTTTTGGTCGTAAGTTTTATCATGACCTTCACAAAACATAGGACAGATATATTTACCTGATGGTGCGCCTGCATTTTGGACTATCTGTTCATCTTTATTTTTTGATGAACAGCAAGAGGCGTTCGCACTTTCATCCTGTGTGTGTTTATTTTCCGATAATGACTCAACAGGTACTAAATGCATCCCACATATGGGGCAGGAGCCTTTTTGATCGTACGTTTTATCATGACCTTCACAAAACATAGGACAGATGTATTTACCTGATGACTTGTCCACCGTTTGGTTTATCTGTTCTCCGTTATTTTTTGATGAACAGCAAGAGGCGTTTGCACTTTCATCCTGTGTATGTTTATTTTCCGATAATGATTCTGCGGGGACTAAATGCATACCACAGACAGGACAGGAGCCCGGTAAATCGTACGTTTTATCCTGACCCTCACAGAACATGGGGCAAATGTATTTGCCTGAAACAGCTACTGCACTTTTTTTCGATTGATCATCTGCTTTATGATAGACTGAGTTCTTTCCGTTGTGATGACTATTGTTTTGCACAATGTGGTAATCACCAATTTCTGAAAGTGCTTTATTGCATTCATTTACATCAACACGATCTTCACAATCAATAATGACTTCCGGTGGATCTAACGTAACAGTAGCTTTTACACCTGGTATCTCATTTAGCTTATCTTCGACATTTGTGCGACATCCATTGCAAGTCATGCCGGATATTTGATATTTTTGATTCATAATCTGCTTTAAATTAACCTATACAAATATCCCTCTTTAGACAAAAATTAATGCTGTAACATTTGAGGTTTAAATTATAAGATTTTAATTAAGCAAGAAATATCCTTTAAATGGATATTTAGCTATCAGTAAAAGAACAAAGAAATTATTACTTTGTTTGTAAATGAAAATAGACCATGGATTCAAATCATAACAGAGATAAAAGAGACAGCTCGGGGCGGACTTCTCATATTTTAAATACTTCAGCCAATTTACTGGGAATTTGTTTTCTGGTCTTAACGACAATAAAAACGATGAAACTCACAGAGGGAAGTTTAATTGATGAATGTGCCGCTATTGCTATTTTCATATTTATGTCCAGCTGTATTATTTCCTTTATTGCGATGAAAAGAGGTGATCTAAGGGAAGTTAAAAGACTGGAAAATATTGCCGATATCATCTTCTTAACAGGCTTATTTGTTCTGTTTGCTACTTCTATATTACTTGTGTTTAATCTGATATAGCGGTATGACATGACAGTCAATGCTAATTCGGTTTTTAACCGTAAATTATTGCACTGCAGCCACCATTTATAAGGGTAATAGAATGTGAAATTTCTTCCGGTATCGTTAGGTAATGGTTCGTAACTTATTCGCCCTTTCTTCGGAAAGGCTTCGGGAATTGTCTATTGTACCTCTACTGTTTGTATACTGTTTGTCTACCTTTCCTCTACATAAACAGTAGAGGCGGAGTATAGGCATAGTAGAGAATTAGTATAAACTACCCGAGGAAGGGGCGAAGCAGACCCGAAGGGCAGTCAAATAAAACTCGAATTTGCGGAGAAAAGTTCTTGCCGTAGATAACTTGATCTTTTTTTTAGTGATGTATAAATTTTATGCTTTATTACGAAGAATGTATAAGCTAAAAGTCCAAAGAAGTCCGTGAAAGTCCATGGAAGTCCGTAAAAGTCCTTAGTCTTCTTGAGAATGCTTGCACAACGGCTCGATAATGATAGGGAACAACTTCGGGATTGATTCGGGTGCGCTTCGACTGTTCTTCGACTCGGCTTCGACCATAAGACGAAAACGAGTCGAATAAATGGCGAACAAAATACGAACCAGTCTGCTCGCAATCTCAAAGAAATCCCGAACATCTCTCAAAAAAAAGTCGATCATTCCTAATCTATTATTAAAACATACAAAAGATCGCCATCACTATGTCTTTACAATAGATCAGATTAGTTGAAAACAAGAGATTTAAGCAATTTAATCCACCAGCACGAATTCTTTGCTAGATTGGTCTAAAAGAACTCTTTAAATCGCTTAAAATTAGCTTCAATATAAAGCGGTTAATTTTCAGAATGTGCTGTTCTATAGATATATTGATCAATAGATTGCGACAATAATTTGAAGAATATATGCCTCAGAATCTTATTGCAGAAAAAAGTAATGTTTAAATGCCTTTTAAAATAATAGGATTGTTTGAAAATTACATAAACAGCATAACCTCAGGATGTTTGAGGATCGTTTTGATCAAAGGTTTTGTTTCTCCCTCAATAATGGTTTTGTAGTGCGGTTCTGGAATGAAAAGTTTAAAGGTTTTCTTTTCAATTTTTATAACAAAAATTGCACCGTGCACCACCTGCTTATCATCGATAACCATTGAAAATTCATCAACCGGTTGATTAGCAAGCTTATTCTTTTCAACTAATTTTATAAGTTTTTCCATAGCCAAAACTACATATTCTCGTCAATATAATGCGATATATTGACGAGAATATCATTAATTTTTAGCGATTAAATCTCTTAGTGCAACGGAAGCGATTGCTCCTCCAAATGCGGCTGGCAGATAAGACATCGTTCCGTATGCAGATTTCTTATAGTTACTGCCATCGGTATACAATAAGGATGCTTTATCTGGTAATTCTGTAGAAAATACGGCTTTAAAACCACTTCTTATCCCATGTTTATATAACTTTTTACGGATATGATGAGCAAGTTTACAATTATAGGTTTCTCCGATATCTGCTATTTCTATTTTTGTAGGATCCATTTTTCCTCCAGCTCCCATAGAACTTACAAAACGAACTTTACGCTCTAGAGCCTGACGGATAAAAAATAATTTTGGCGTGATACTATCAATTGCTTCCACTGCATAGTCGGGATTAAGATCCAATAGATCGGAAATCTTTTCAGGAAGAACGAAATCTTCAACAATAGTCAAATCCAGTTCAGGATTTATAGATAATAACCGATCGCGCATGATCTGTGCTTTAGATTGACCATGGTTGGTTGCCAATGCTGGTAACTGTCTGTTTCTATTAGAAGGATCTACAGTGTCGCCATCAATGATGGTCATTTTGCCAACACCGCCACGGCAGATAAATTCCGCTGCAAACGATCCTACGCCTCCCAATCCCAAAACCATGACATGAGAATTTGCCAATTTTTCTAAAGCTTCACGCCCCACTAATGCCTCTGTACGCGATAGCCAAGTTAAGTCTTTCATATTTTACTCAAATACAAGTTGATAGTTTCTTATTATGTTTTCTTTTAATTCATTTATCGATATCTTTTTCAATTGTGCTGCATAAGCGTACAATTCTCTGATATCGGCATGCGCATCATCCGTTTCCAAAAAAAGCTGTTCAAGAGGAGTCGCTACAAGCGTTTCATCTAACTTTCCCGTGAGAATTGATGAACCAAACGAAAGGTAATATCCTTTTTTAAGCAATTGCTCAGCAAGTTTTTGATTCTTATTAAATCCATGAAAAATGATGTGACCTGTGAAATTTTCACTTTTTAAAACTTGCTGTACTTCGTCAAAAGCACGGACGCAATGAATGATCAATGGCTTACCGTATTCTTTTGCTAAGCTAACTTGTTTTTGAAAAACGTCTTGCTGCACATTTAGGGGCACAGATATTACTTTATCCATACCACATTCCCCGACAGCTAGAATTTCATGATCACGAAGCAATTCTTGCAGGATCGATATGCCTTTAAAAGGGTCACTTTCACTAATGTGCCATGGGTGTAACCCCGCAGTTACTGGCGGTAAATAATGATCATCTGGATCAGCATTCAGTATAAGATTAAATACGTCAAAGCGTTCAGTCTCTGACGAGTGATGCTGATGGGTATGGATATCAATGTATATCTGTGTCATAATCAGGCGCAAATTTCAGAAAAAAAAATGATGTTTGAGAATTTTATCTACTAAAGATATAGATATTTATTGAATATGTGTATCAAGAACTTGCAACATACCATTTGCTTTTAATAAGCATTCTTGATATTCGTCTTCAGCATTTGCCTGAACGGTAATAGCACCGCCTGTCTGAAAGGACAGGTATTTACTTTGTGCATTGTATAAAATGGTCCGGATCACAACATTGAAATCAAAATCACCTTCAGGACCGAAATAACCGATGGATCCTGCATATAACGAGCGTCTTGTTGCTTCAACTTGATCACAGATCTGCATGGCAGCAATTTTAGGAGCGCCGGTCATTGAACCAGCAGGGAAGGTATTTTTAATAACTTCAACATCCGCTACTTTTTCATCGATTTCACAGGTAATGGTCGAAATCATCTGATGAACGAGTTTAAATGTCTGAATTTCGAATAGACGATCTGCTTTGACAGATTTTGGTACTGCGCTTTTCGTGAGATCATTGCGAACTAAATCTACAATCATCACATTTTCAGCAATTTCTTTCGTAGAGTTTAACATGCCTTGGACGATCTTTTGATCTTCTTCAGCAGTTTTTCCTCGCTTTGCAGTTCCTTTTATAGGTTGGGAAATGAGCTGTTGATTCCTTTTCGCCAGAAATCTTTCTGGAGATGCGGAAAGGATGTAATTCTTGTTGAATTTAAAAAATGCCGCAAACGGCGTAGGGGAGATGCTGTTCAATTTTTCAAATGCCGCTACGGGATTTAAGTTGACCTGGTCAGCATAAAACTCCTGGCAGAGGTTGACTTCGTAAATATCTCCTCTTTGGATATGATCTTGCATTTTATTAAATGCAAGCATGTATTCAGCCTTAGACCATCTGGTCTGTATCTGGCCATCAAAACCCACAGAAGCGGTCTGCCATGTAAAATCTAAAATGGTTTGATAGATTTGAGCAGGATTTTCAGCTGTTATCCAAACGGTATTTCCAATTGTTTTGATCGTAACTGCAGGAACAAAGAAATAGGCTAATGGAAATCCTAAAGGATCATCATGATGTGTTTCCAGTTCTTCGATTTCATTTTTCAGATCGTACGAAAAAAAACCAGGAATATAAGTATCTGGATATGTGTCTATAAATTTTTGAACATCCTGAAGTGTATTATTGGAAGTCGAGGTATAAGAGGAAGTTGCTTTTACTGCAATTAAGCAGTCAAATGCACTCCACTGATCGCTATGTCCATTGGAATGGAGATAAGCTACTTCATCAAATTGCGCTGCCCATTGCAGCGCTTTTTGATGAAAATTATTCGTTGAATCTATAACAAAATTGTCTTCGACCCGCATTAACTATTTAGTCAATTTTAATGTTTGTTTACGATCTGGACCAACAGATAGGAACGTGATAGGCACTTCTAATGCTTTCTCTAAATACGTAATGTAATTTTGTAATGCTGCAGGGATTTCACTTTGTTGCGTGATACCAGTCAGATCTTGATTCCAGCCGTCGATTTCTTCAAGAATAGGCTCAGCCTCGTTCGTGATAATCTCATATGGCATGTAATCGATTACTTTTCCTTCATGTTTGTAGTGTGTACAAACTTTGATTTTTTCGAAAGTATCCAACACATCAGCTTTCATCATGATCAATTCGGTAACACCGTTTAACATGATGGCATATTTTAAAGCAGGAATATCAATCCAACCAGTACGACGTGCGCGACCTGTTGTTGCGCCAAATTCATGACCTAATTTACGTAAGTTTTCACCTACTTCATCATGTAATTCAGTCGGGAATGGGCCTCCACCTACGCGAGTAGCATAAGCTTTGAAGATACCATATACTGCACCAATTTTATTTGGAGCAATACCTAAACCTGTACATGCGCCCGCTGTAGTTGTATTTGAAGATGTAACGAATGGATAAGAACCAAAGTCAACATCTAACAAAGTACCTTGAGCACCTTCTGCCAATACTTTTTTACCATCCTTTAAATATTGATTCACTAAATGTTCTGAATCAACATGTGGAATAGTTTTAATGAATTCGATAGCAGCTAAGAAAGCTTCTTCTTTTTCAGAGAAATCAGGGATTTCACCGTAGTGTGATAAAATAGAAAGGTGTTTTTCTCTCAATTTTTCGTAACGCTCTTTGAAATCTGGCAATGTAGTATCACCCACACGTAGGCCATTACGACCTGTTTTATCCATATAGGTAGGACCAATACCTTTTAAGGTAGAACCAATTTTACCGTCACCCATTTTAGATTCTGAAGCAGCATCTAGTAACTGGTGAGTAGGAAGGATTAAATGCGCTTTACGAGCTAACACTAAATTTCCTTTACCTACTGGATCAAATCCAGCAGTTTTCAAATTGTCTAGTTCTCTCTTTAAGATAATCGGGTCGATAACAACACCATTTCCGATTAGGTTAAGAGTTCCTTCATTGAAGATACCCGAAGGGATCGTGTTTAAAACGAATTTTTTGTTATCAAACTCCAATGTGTGTCCGGCGTTAGGGCCGCCTTGGAAACGAGCAATTAAATCGTATTGTGGACAAAATACATCAACGATTTTACCTTTACCTTCGTCTCCCCATTGTAAGCCCAAAAGCACATCAACTTGCATAGCTTTTAAAGTATTGTGATTAAGAATTTATGTTAATTTTTTGAATTATCTAAAAACAAAATGTTCAGAAAAATGAGCAAATCATTTTCTGAACAAATGTACTATTATATTTTGCCAATCCTGAGATTAATTTGAAATAACCTCTTCTTTTGCTTTTGAGGCAGCGATTTTTTGTTGACAATCATTACAAACACCATACAGATTTAACGAGTGATGTTTGATATCGAATTTTAATAAATCACCCATTAAGCTTTGAATCTGGTTGATACGTGGGTCACAAAATTCCACCACGATATTACATTCAATACAAATGACGTGATCGTGTTGTTTAAAGCCATAGGATTTTTCAAATTGAGCCATATTGCGCCCAAATTGATGTTTAGTAACTAAGTCACAGGATACCAACAATTCTAACGTGTTGTATACAGTGGCACGGCTAACTCGGTATTTTTTATTCTTCATATGGATGTACAATGATTCTACATCAAAGTGATCTGTACGGGAATAAATTTCTTCTAAAATAGCATAACGCTCTGGAGTTTTTCTTAGATTTTTATTTTCTAAGTAAGCTTCAAAGATCTTTTTTACTGTTGCGTAATTTTCAGCTGCGTTCATATTAATCAATAAGATTCTTTACAAATTTACCAATTTTGATTCAATTATTGTAGTATTAAAAAAATGTGATATTCAGCTGATGTTTAACTCTCAGATTCATATCGTGAAACAGTGGTAATGCCGCGCACTTGTTTAAGCGTTTTCATTAGATTTTCCAATTGTTCTGTATCATTTACAAAGACCATAATATGCCCTTCAAAGATTCCCTCGTTACTGGTAATACTTAAGGAGCGAATATTAACTTTAAACTCCTGAGATATGACGGTGGTGATCTTATTGACCAAACCAACATCATCGATACCGACAATACGTAATCCGGTCAAGAAAGATACATCTGTTTGGGATGTCCACTTAGCCTTCATAATGCGGTAACCGTAGTTCGCCATTAATTTGGATGCATTTGGACAGCTGGTACGGTGTATTTTTATACCATCGTTTACAGTTAAAAATCCAAATACATCATCTCCAGGTATTGGGTTACAACAAGGAGCAAGGGTGTAATCGATTTTCTGCAAATCATCGCCTAACAAGAGGGTATCCTGATCTTTTTTACTGAATTTCTCTACTAAACCACCAATATGTGTATTAAATTGGGTGTTTTGGGTACTCAGTGTCGCATCGTTGTTTTTTTCGTGCGCCACAAATTCGCGCAATTGTTTAATATCAACGAGTCCTTTGGCTACATTATAAAACAGATCCTGCGAACTTGGAAATTTAAGGAAATTCGCAATTTTATTAATATTATCAGTGTTATAGGTAATCTTTAACGTTTTCAGCTTACGCTCCAGAATTTCTTTACCATCTTCCGCCACACGACGTCTTTCTTCTTTTAGTGAAGAACGGATTTTGGATTTTGCTTTTGCTGTCACGACAAAATTCAACCAGTCTTCTTTTGGTGTCTGTTTGCTCGATGTTATGATCTCTACTTGATCACCATTTTGCAAAACATGACTTAAAGGCACCAATTTATGGTTGACTTTTGCACCGATACAGGTTGCTCCGATATCCGAGTGGATTTCAAAGGCAAAATCTAATGCAGTGGCTTCATGTGGTAATTGAATAAGGGCTCCTTTTGGCGTGAAAATAAAGATCTCATCGGAGAACAAATTCATTTTAAAGTCGTCCACAAAGTCCAGCGCATTCTGTTCCGGATTGCTTAGTACATCTCTAATTTTTTTGATCCACTGGTCTAACCCACTGTCCGAATTGGATTCTTTATATTTCCAGTGTGCCGCAAAACCTTTCTCCGCAATTTCATTCATGCGGCTGGTTCTGATCTGAACTTCAACCCATTGACCACGAGGTCCCATAACCGTGGTATGCAGAGATTCATAACCATTACCTTTAGGTGATGATACCCAGTCTCTTAGACGGTCGGGGTTTGGTCGGTACAGGTCGGTTACAATAGAATACACTTTCCAACACTCTGTTTTTTCACGCTCATCATCGGTATCGATGACAATACGGATCGCAAATAAATCGTAAACCTCTTCGAAAGGAATCGATTTTTTACGCATCTTGGTCCAGATGGAATGAATGGATTTGGGTCTGCCGAAAATTTGCGCCGTTATACCTTGTTCCTGTAATATTTCTTGCACAGGCTGAATAAAGTCGGAGATAAATTTCTCTCTTTCCGCCTTTTTTTCGTTAAGTTTTCGAGCGATAAACTTGTAGGTGTCGGGATCTGTGAACTTCATGGATAAGTCTTCCAGTTCAGACTTGATCGCATATAAACCCAGTCTATGTGCCAATGGCGCATATAAATAACTGGTTTCTGAAGCAATTTTCAATTGCTTATCACGTGCCATAAATTCCATGGTACGCATGTTATGCAGGCGATCCGCTAGTTTGATCAAAATAACACGGACATCATCTGCCAATGTTAATAACATCTTACGGAAATTTTCTGCCTGCATGGAACTGTTCGGATCAAAAATTCCTGAAATTTTTGTCAGTCCATCAATAATACGACGCACTTTTTTACCAAACATCTGCTCGATCTCATCGAGTGTAATGTTGGTATCTTCAACCACATCGTGTAAGAGGGCACAAACTATTGAAGTTGTACCTAAACCAATTTCTTCTGCAGCAATCTGAGCTACGGCAATCGGGTGGAAAATATAAGGTTCGCCAGATTTTCGACGCATTTCTTTGTGACTTTCTAATGCGAGATCAAATGCTTTTCTGATCATCTGCTTGTCACCTCGTTGCATCGTTGGTTTACATGCGCGTAGTAATGCTCGGTATCTTTTACGTATTTCTTTATTTTCTGCTTCTATATCAATCACATAATCTTTCATAAACTTGCAGTTGCATTATGATTTTAAAAATACATTTCTTAAATTAGTTATTGTTAATTTAAAGGAATAAATAGTAAACCCGATTTATTTTTATTAAATGTAATAATTTTTTAATACTATTGACAAAAAAAGACAATTTTTAAATTGTAATGATCAGAATAAACTTACGCTGGATACTATCTTTACTTGCTTTTATCCCTTTTTTGGGGATGTCTCAAGCACTGACAGTACCGCTCTACGGGGAGGGGCAGCAACAAGTAATTGAAGAGTATAATATGACCACATTAGAAAGTGGCGAGCGGCTTCCTTGGTTCTTAATTCCAGAGGTCAAAATATCAAAACCAAGAATATGGACTTCGGAAGATGCTAAAAAACAGTACCTAAGGCTAAGACGAAATGTGTTAAGGGTATTGCCTTATGCTATTTTTGCTCAAAAAAGATATGATCAGTTGGACCGGGAACTTGCATTGGTTTCTGATAAAAAAGAACAGAAAAAGCTGATTGAAACATGTGAGAATGAAGTGAAGTCGATGTTTAATAGGGAAATTAAAAATATGAGTATTACGCAGGGGAAAATTCTCATTAAACTTATAGACCGACAAACAGGACATTCGAGCTATGAAATGGTGAAACAGATGAAAGGTGGGTTATCTGCTTTTTTATACCAAGGGGTAGCTAAAATATTTGGACATAACCTAAAAAGTACTTACGATCCGAGAGAAGATTTTGAAATAGAAAATATCATTAGAGAATTTCAAAAAACGAGAAGAGATCCACAGTATTTTTAAAAATTATTAATTTATGAAGACAGTTTATGATTTTAAAGCCCTACAGTTCAATGGTCAAGAAAAATCATTAGCTGACTATAAGGGAAAAGTATTGCTCATTGTAAATACGGCCAGCCAATGCCTGTTTACGAGCCAATTTAAATCCTTAGAAAAACTTTACCAGACCTATAAAAATGATGGTTTTGAAATTCTTGCTTTCCCATCTAATAATTTTGGAAAACAGGAACCACTAACTGGTTATACGTTAGAGACTTTTTGTAAAATTAACCAACAAGTTCATTTTTCTGTTTTTAAACGTACACATGTCATTGGCGAATATGCCTCGCCCTTGTATCGTTATCTGGCTCAAAAGGAGGAAAATGGACATGTTTCGAGTAAACCACTATGGAATTTTCACAAATATCTGATCAATAAAAATGGAGAGGTAGTCGACTATTTTTACTCAACAACCTCACCAACGGCGTCTAGAATCAAAAAACGTGTTGAGCAATTATTATCTGAAGGGTAGAAAGAACGAAATGTTTACTACTTTTGTCTATATTTAGTTGGTTAAACATTGAAAATAGACTCGCATGATAAAACTTGATTTATTAGTAATTACTGTGCATCCGGATGATGCAGAATTAGGGGCCGGAGGTACAATAGCAAAATATGTTGCTGCGGGTAAAAAAGTAGGTATTGTAGATCTTACGAGAGGGGAACTTGGCACTCGCGGTACTGCTGAAACCAGAGATCGTGAAGCAAACGATGCAGCAGCAATATTGGGCTTAACGGTAAGAGATAACTTAGCGCTACGTGATGGTTTTTTCAATAATAGTGAAGAAGATAAGCTTGCTGTCATTCAGGCGATCCGTAAATATCAACCAGAAATTATAATCACAAATGCCATTACTGACCGCCATCCTGATCATGGCAGAGCAGGTCACATGGTGAATGAAGCATGCTTTTTGGCAGGTCTAAGGAAAATAGAAACGATAGCAGACGGAATTTTACAAGAAGCTCACCGTCCTAGATTGGTGCTGCAGATGATTCAGGATTATTATATTAAACCTGATATTGTACTCGATATCACGGATTATTATACGATTAAGGAAAAATCAATATTAGCGTATAAAACACAGTTTTATACAGGCGAAGAAACGAATCTCGACGAACCGCAGACCTATATTTCGAATCCCGATTTTATGGAATCTACAGCTGCAAGGGCGCGAGAATTTGGTAGATCGATACAGGTAAAATATGCTGAAGGGTTTACGGCAAAGAAAATATTAGGTGTTGATGATATATTTCATCTGATTTAATTTAAAATAATCAAATAAAAGCCGTTTCTTTATTATATTAAGAAACGGCTTTTGCTTTTACAGCATATATTACATGAAAAATCAACAATTCTCGCTACAGGATCGAATAAAAAGTTTTGCATATGCATTCAATGGTTTCAAAATACTGTTGATAGAAGAACATAATGCGCGTATTCATGTAGCGGCAACTATTGTGACCATTGTTGCTGGAATTTACTTTGATATCGCTGCGATTGAATGGATGATCATCTTACTCTGTATTGGTGCTGTTTTTGCGCTTGAAATAATTAATTCCGCTATTGAAAATCTTGCGGATCTGGTTTGTCAGGAAAAGAATGATTTTGTAAAAAAAGCGAAAGATCTAGCAGCTGCCGCAGTATTAACAGCAGCGATCGTTTCTGTGGTTATAGCAATGTTCATTTTTGTTCCAAAAATAATGGCGATATGGTTTTAATTAGGGCTTATGAGCTACGGGATCGGGATGTCGTACTCAATATTATGCAAGAAAATATTCCAGCTTACTTTGCTCAGGATGAAAAAGAGGATTTGAAGTATTATCTGGATTTTGAGATGCAGCAGTTTTTTGTTCTTGAGGTAGACAATAGAGTGGTGGCATGCAGTGGCATTACCGTAGAGCTGGAAGAGCATAGGGCTGTAATCTGTTGGGATATGGTCCTTCCTGCAGAACAGGGTAAGGGATATGGCAAAAAGTTGCTGGAACACCGTATAGGAATTTTAAAAGAGCTGAAAACGATCGACCGCATCATTGTCCGTACTTCGCAACGTACTTATCTATTTTATCAGAAAAATGGCTTTGTTTTAAACCAGATTGTAAAAGATTATTGGGCGAAAGATTTTGACTTATACAGTATGGAATTGCTCTCTTAATCAAGTAAATTAAATAAAAAAGAGATCAATATAAAAAGAGGGATAATTAGAGCGGCAATAATATTGAATCTGAATTTTGGAATTTCGTTTTTACGGTATAAGAAAACAGATTCTACTATTAAATAGATAATCCATAGCAGCAAAAAGATTCCCATATAAAAAATTATAGCTAAGCTATCGGCTGTACCGCAACGTCTATTTGGATCTAACTGGGACAAACCGATGGGAATGGCCATAAATAAAAGAATGATCAATGCGACTATTCTGATTAGAACGTGTTTTGTCATACAATCTTTTTTTATTAATACACATACATAAAAAAAGGTAACCTTTCTGGTTACCTTTAGCTGTTTTTTACAATCGAAATTGTTATTTCTTTTTGTCAATTTTGTAAAGACGTCCTAAATCTGTAATGGCATAAAGCGCTCCATCTTTACCTTGTGTGATATCTCTGAAACGTTGTCCTTCTTTTGCTAATAACCTTTCTTCGCCTACGACTTTATTATCTTTAATAACTAGACGGGCAATATGCGTACTGCTTAGTCCACTGATGAATAGATTGTTTTTCCATTCAGGAATGGCATCTCCTGTATAGAATGTAATACCGCTAGGTGATAATACGGGATCCCAGTAATAAACCGGTTGCTCTAATCCTTCTTTTTGTTGGATAGGTTCTCCAATTTTTTCACCACTGTATTCTAAACCGTAAGTAATGATTGGCCAGCCGTAGTTTTTGCCAGGCTCGATACGGTTTAGTTCATCTCCACCGCGAGGACCAAATTCTGTCTCCCATAAATCACCCGTTTCAGGATGAAGTGCCAATCCTTGAACATTTCTATGTCCATAACTGTAAATTTCTGGTCTTACATCTGCTTTCCCTGCAAACGGATTACCCGCTGCTGGAGCGCCATCTGTTGTTATTCTAACAATCTTGCCTAATCCTGATTTTAGATCTTGTGCCTGAGGTCTGGTGGCTAAATCTGAACGTTCACCCGTACTTACAATTAAATTACCAGATTTATCAAATAGGATACGTCCACCATAATGTAGTTTACCTTTGTACTTTGGTGTAGCGCGGTAAATAACTGCGACATTTTCAACTGTCTTCTCATCTGCGGCTAATTTTCCTTTACCGACAGCTGTTAGGTTTCCTTCAGCACTTGGCTCAGAAAAAACAAAATAGATCATTCGGTTTGTTTCAAAATTAGGATCTATCGTTAGTCCCAATAAACCACCTTGACCATCTGTATCCACTTTAGGTAGACCTGTAATCGGTTCAGAAACTTTACCGTCAGCAGTTGCTATTCTAAAGGTTCCTTCTTTTTCGGTAATGAGTAAACGTCCGTCCGGCAAAGACGCAATTCCCCAAGGAGACTTCAATGTTGTATTGAGTACAACTCCTTCAAATGGTGTAGTGGTTTTTACACCGGCGATACGGGTCTGGCCTTCAAAGGCAGGTTTATATTTTGTATTTGCCGCATTCGTTTCTACAGCAGGATATATACTATCTACTGTATTATTGTTCGTTTCAGCACCTGTAGTACCGTTAGAACAAGAATATAATGCGAAAGAACTAATCAGGATTGTGGCTAATTTACTTTTCATAGACAAATTGAATTGTTTCATATCATATAAAAATATAAATAATTTATTTAAAAATTACATGCAAAGCGTTTTATCATGAAATAAAGCCTTTTACATACTGACGTGTAATTTCATGTTTGGGATTTAACAGTACTTCTTCTGTTTTTCCAAATTCAAGAATTTCGCCACCATAAACAAAAATGATATAATCCGAAACACGGCGTGCTTGTCTCAGAATATGCGTGACCAACACAATGGTATAATCTTTCTTGAGTTCAATAAGTAGATTTTCGATCGTCTGCGTCGATATTGGATCTAATGCAGAGGTTGATTCATCGCCTAATATAATCTCAGGCTTGACGGCAAGCCCACGTGCCAGGCATAGACGCTGCTGCTGCCCAATGGAAAGTCGTGTCGCGGATTGATCCAGCCGATCTTTCACCTCTTCCCAAAGTCCGACATTCTTCAACTGTGTTTCTACGATCTCATTTAATTCCTTTTTTCCTCTTGTCCCATGGATACGAGGGCCATAAGCGACATTGTCATATATCGACATCGGCAACGGAAATGGTTTTTGAGAAAGTAGGCCCATTTTTTTTCGAATATGTGTTACTTCGGCATTTGGGGCATATATATCTTCGCCATTGACAAATACAGAGCCTGACACCTGAACTCCTTTCGTATCATCAATAAGTCGGTTTAAGGTTTTCAGTAACGTCGTTTTCCCACAACCAGAAGGACCGATGATCGAGGTAATGCTGTTATTCGGCAATGACAAATTGATGTTTTTCAAAATATGATGACCGTCAATATGAATATTCAAATCCTGTATCTGAATATGCGGTTGAATAGCCGGTCTTACAATTTGTGTTTGTTCTGTTTCGATGATAGGATGTGCGTGCATATGACAATAATTAGAATAATAAAAGTTAAGATAAGTGCTGATGCGTAAGCACGGCCTTGAACTTCTGGAATAGGACTGCTCAACTGGAAGAAGATCGCTAATGGCAATGTTGCGGCGGGTTCGTCAATGTAACGGGGTAAATTGTCGCTAAATCCTGTTGTTAACAAAACTCCGGCAACATCTCCGATAGATCTTCCAAATGCAAGTAAGATTGCTGTAAATATTCCTTGTTTAATGTGTAAAATAAAAACTTTTGCGACTTCCCATTTGGTCGCACCTAAAGATAAAGTAACATGTTTTAAGTCTGTGGGAACTGTTTTGATGATTTCATCGACTGTTCGCACCACAATTGGTATCGTTAGCAGTGTAATGGTGATAATTCCACCTAAAAGGGATGCCCGGATGCCAAAATAAACCATGATGGTAAATCCTACAGCTCCGTATACGATAGAAGGAATTCCGTACAGGATATCAAACATTAATTTCGAGTATTGCGCTAGTCTCGATGATGTTTTAATGTATATATTTAAATATAAGGCGATCGGCACACCGATTAAGGTTGCCAATATAGTTGCTACACCTGCAAGGTAAAGAGATCCTAATATCGCATTTAAAATACCACCTTCTTTACCCATGTAAAAGCCACCCTTTGGTAATTGACTCACCATTTCCCAAGATAGATAAGGTAACCCTTTATATAGGATGGTGCCAATTATAAAAAAGAGTGAACCGGTGACCAACATTCCGGAAAGATGCATAAAACCTTTTGCAACTTTCTCTTTAAAAAGTCTTGTTTTAAGATTATCCATTATGCTTGCCCTCCAATCTGTTTAATATGATGCGTGAGATGAGATTGAATCCGAAAATAATAACAAAAAGGAGTAAGGCTGAAAACATCAGTGCCGAATCGTATAATGGTATTGACATCATTTCCCCAAAATTGTTTGCAATGAGTGCGGGAATAGGATAACCAGCATCAAATATGGATGTCGGTATTTTAGGAACATTACCGCAGACCATCAAAACTGCAATTGTTTCGCCGAATGCTCTGGAGATCGCCAATACAATTGCGGCTATTATACCAGGTTTTGCTCTTCTAAGTATGACTTTTTGGGCAGTTTCCCATTTGGTAGCGCCCAAAGACAGTGATGCTGCTTTAAGTTCTGCCGGTACCGTTTTTAAAACCTCGACCATAATACTGATCATGATCGGGAAAATCATCACTGCGAGTACGATTCCTCCAGCTAAAACAGTGTAACCCGAAGTAGAAACCGCAAAAATGGGCGCAATATAAGATTGTATTGCAGGTACGATAAATAATACACCCCAAACCCCGTATAACACAGGAGGAATGGCTGCCAGAACATTGATAAGCGGTAATATGACATTTTTCAAGGTGTCTGACGCATACTCTGTTAAGTAAATAGAGGTTAAGATACAAAGTGGGCATGAAATCAATAGCGCAACCAATGTGACACTGAGTGTGCCCATAATAAAGGGTAGGAAACCAAAACTTCCTTTCATAGGTGCCCACACATGATTTGTCAATAGTTCAAGAATGTTAAACGATTCAAATAAGGGTACTGATTTAAAAGTCAGTCCGATACCGATTATAATGACCACTGAAAGTGAAATGAGCAACAAAACAAAACTGACCTGTTTTGCGATTGCATTTTTTAATAACCTTGTTTTTAGCATATTACAGTTTAATCAGTTCTTTATTAATTAACGACTCTGTTAATGGCACATATCCATTTTCCAATAAATAACTCTGCGATTTTTTCTTTAGCACAAATGAAATGAATTCTTTAACGAGCAAATTATCAGGCTTCCCTTTTGTGATAAACGAAAGATCTCTGGCTGGTGGGCTAGGGTAATGGTTGTTACTGACAGCATCCGTTAAATCATCTATGGTACTATAAAAATCTTCGTTTTCACTGATCTGCCCATCTGCATTTAGATCGATTGGCAAGACATCAATTTTATCCATTACTTTTTTTGTTTTTAAGTCATAGACGTAATTGATGTTGTTAAATCCTATGGCATTTTTATCGTCTTTAATTGCCTGTGCAATTCCTGGATCACCAAAGATTCCCACGCCTTTTAAATCCTCCTGCTTACTTTTAAAGAAATTGGCCCAAGTTTCGGCGGCACCGGCGGCATCAGCACGTGTGTACACGATCACCGGATCTTTTGAAAATCGCGCGTCGATCTCGTTCCAGGTTTTATATTTTTTATTGATAAAGATATTTTTGAGTTCCGCATGGGTCAAACCACGTTCCTTAAGTAAGGTATAATTTGGATTTTCGGCATTAATGGTACAGATCACAGCATCTTTAGCAACATGGATAGGAAAGGCGCCTTTTGCTATTTCCTGTGGATGAAGATCACGGGAAATAAGTCCGATGTCGACCATACCGGTCAATGCATCTGCAATTCCTTTGCCTGCTCCGCCAGCTGAAATATTAAAACGCACATGTGGATGTTCCTTTTTAAACTCTTCACTCCATAAGACTACTAAAGGATAGAGTGCAAACGCTCCAGATAAGGAAATATTACCTTCAAATCCTCTTTCTTTTGTATAGCCATTCTCTATTTTAGGAGCACACGCGTTATTCGTAAGTAACAGCAATAAGCTTAATATAAGTATATTACGGTTGTTTTTTTTCATTTTATCTATCTCTATAGGATTGGTCTACAATAATATTTTTGACAAATATATATTAATTTAATAGATTTTATAGATTTTATAGTTTTTTTTTCTACTTTTGAACCAAATAGAAGAGAATACAGACCAATAAATAGAATTTCAGCATATGCAAAGTTTCCGTACAGAGCTTGAAAACCCTGTGGTTGAGCAAGAGATTATTGATTTAGAAAAGAAAATTAGACTTTTTCAGGAAGGGAAAATTACGGATGAAAAATTTCGTTCATTGCGCCTTGCAAGAGGGGTTTACGGTCAACGTCAACCTGGAGTGCAAATGGTGCGTATTAAATTACCTTTTGGAAAAGCAACTTTCAAACAAGTGATTAAAATATCCGATGTATCGGATGAATATGCGATTCGCAATCTGCATATCACGACCCGTCAGGATATTCAGATACACTTTGTTAGTCTAGATCGCACACCAGAGTTATGGGCCAAATTGGCAGAGGATGATATTACTTTACGTGAAGCCTGTGGTAATACTGTGCGTAACGTAACGGCATCACCTACAGCCGGAATAGATCCACAAGAACCTTTTGATGTTTCTCCGTATGCGCAGGCCGTTTTCGAATTTTGTTTAAGAAACCCGATCTGTGCGGAAATGGGTCGTAAATTTAAGATGTCATTTTCTTCATCAGATGATGATACTGCTTTTTCATATATCCATGATCTTGGCTTTATTCCTAAAATACAGCTTATTGATGGTAAAGAAGAACGTGGTTTTAAAGTTCTGTTAGGTGGTGGATTGGGTTCTCAACCTTTTCTAGCGCACTTGGTACATGAATTTTTACATGAAGATCAGTTGATTCCGTTTGTTGAGTCTTCTTTACGTGTATTTGACCGCTATGGCGAGCGTAATAATAGAAATAAAGCACGCTTTAAATACCTGATCCAAAAATTGGGTATTGATGAAGTGTTAAGATTAATTGCTGAAGAACGCGTTGCTAATAATGTAAAATCTTTTCAGATCAACCGCGATACGATCACGCAACCGACTCCACCGGATACGGATGCCGTGGAAAGTTTATCTTTGGATTTAGATCCGGATTACCTGATCTGGAAGTCAACAAATACTTTTGAGCAAAAGCAGCAAGGTTTTTATGGTGTATTTGCTAAAATATCTACTGGTGATCTTCCAACTGAAAAAGCACGAGTTTTGGTTGCTGGACTGGAAGGTCTGGTTGCCGATGAAATTCGTTTCACCCAGAATCAGGGATTATTGCTTAAGTATGCTACCGAGAAAACGCTTCCTCATATTTTTAAATTATTGACGAAGCTTGAGTTGGCTTCTCCTGGATTTGAAAGCACGTCTGATGTGACGACCTGCCCAGGAACGGATACATGTAATCTGGGTATTTCAAACAGTACAGAGATGGCACGGGTTATTGAGTCATACATTCGTGATTTTTACGCAGATTTTGTTTACAACCGTGAACTGAAGATCAAAATTTCAGGCTGTATGAACTCTTGTGGACAGCATGGATTGGCGCATCTGGGTTTTCATGGAAGTTCTGTAAAAGCAAACGGTAAAGTCGTTCCTGCTGCACAGGTCATGATCGGTGGTGGTACTGTTGGTGATGGTGTAGGTCGTGTGGCCGAAAGAATTATCAAAGTACCTACCAAAAGAGTGCTGCACGTGGTTGACCTGGTTTTAACGGATTATAAAAAGAATGTTCAGGAAGGTGAAAACTTTCATGCTTATTATGACCGTCAGACCAAAAACTATTTTTACACCTTATTGAAACCTCTGGCTGATCTAACAACACTATCTGATGATGAATATATTGATTGGGGTCATCAGGAGACTTTTGAAACAGCGATCGGTGTGGGTGAGTGTGCGGGAGTCATGATTGACCTTGTTGCTACTTTGATCTTTGAAGCTGAAGAAAAAAGAGCTTGGGCGGTTTCTGCTCTTGAGGAGAAAAAGTATGCGGATGCTATTTATCATGCCTACAGTACTTTTATAGGTTGTGCTAAAGCATTATTATTGGATAAAGGTGTTAATGTGAGTTCACAGCATGCTGTGATCCAGGAGTTCCAAGCGCAATTTGTGGAACAACATATTTTTGAATTGGAAACTACGTTCCCAGAACTGGTTTTGCAAATAAATAAGAATGGGCCTACTCCAGAGTTTGCTGAAAACTACCTTGAGAGCTTGAATACATTCTTTAACGCTGTGTATGAGTATAGAAATGCGGTGAAAGTTAATTAATGAGGAGGATAGAAGATGAATATTAAACCAAAAGTAACTTTGGTCGGAGCGGGTCCTGGTGATCCTGAATTGATCAGCTTAAAAGGTATAAAAGCGATAAAGGCAGCGGATGTAATTTTATACGATGCTTTAGTGGATGAGAGTTTATTGGATTTTGCCAGTGCAAACTGCACGAAGGTATATGTTGGGAAAAGAGCGGAACAGCTTTCTACTTCACAGGATCAGATCAACCAGTTACTGGTCGATTATGCGCTGACTCATGGTCATGTGGTGCGATTAAAAGGCGGAGATCCATTTGTATTTGGACGTGGAGGTGAAGAGCTTGATTTTATTAATCAATATGATATCGAAACAGCGGTTATTCCGGGTATTTCCTCTAGTATCGGATTAACGGGCCTGCAAAAGATTCCTTTAACTTATCGCGGTATCAGTGAAAGTTTTTGGGTGATAACTGGCTCTACAACTGAAGGGAAACTCTCAGAGGACTTGTATGCAGCTGTTAAAACAAATGCAACAGTAGTGGTGCTGATGGGATTTGGTAAGCTAACAGAAATAGTCGCATTATACAAACAGCATGGTAAAGAAAATCTGCCTATTGCATTGATTCAAAATGGCTCTATGCCAAATGAAAAAATTATTATCGGTACGATTGACGATATACTGGACGAAACTCAGGAAAAACGCATTGGTGTACCGGCTATTATTGTTTTGGGCGAAGTTGTTTCTAAGCATCCGAATTTTAAACATATTATTGAAAAATACGCAACTGTTTAAATGAATACGCTATTTCCAATTTTTGTCAAGCCAGATCAGATTCACATTTTATTAGTGGGAGGTGGACCGATCGGGTTAGAGAAATTTCAAGCAATCATTCAGAATAATGATAAAGCGCATATAACAGTAATTGCGACTAAAATATGTCATGAATTTAAAATCATCATGACGCAATATAAGCATATCGTTTTTGAAGAGCGTGATTTTGTGGAATCGGATCTTGATGAAAAACATCTCGTGATGCTGGCAACAAACAATCATGAACTTAATGATCAAATAAGAGCGTTAGCGAGTTCAAAACATATTTTGCTAAATGCGGCAGATAAACCGGAACTATGTGACTTCTATCTTGGATCGATCGTTAAAAAAGGTAATTTGAAAATTGCGATTTCAACGAACGGTAAATCCCCGACAATTGCAAAAAGAGTAAAGGAGTTTTTACAGGAAATGCTTCCTGAGGAGATTGATGAAACATTGGAATTGATGAGCCAATTGCGGAATCAATTAAAAGGTGATTTTCAGTCAAAAGTCACGGCGCTGAATAAACATACAAAATCATTAATTGAGAGAGATGGAAATTAGTGGAATTAAAGAACTTTTATCAGGAAAACAGGGAGCGGATCTGCTTCAGGCTATTACTGAACAATATCCTGATCAGGTTGTATTTTCGACATCTTTCGGTATCGAAGATCAGATTATTACAGATTGGATAGGAAAGAGCAAAGTGAATATCAGGGTTTTTACTTTGGATACGGGAAGACTTTTTAAGGAGACTTATTCGTTATGGAGCAGAACTGCTGAGCGCTATGCGCTAAAAATTGATACGTACTACCCGAATACCGAAAAGGTTCAGGAATTTGTTTCTGAAAAGGGCCCGAACTCATTTTATGAATCTGTTGAAAATAGAAAATCTTGTTGCTACATACGCAAAATAGAGCCTTTACAGCGGGCTTTGCGAGGTGCCAAAATTTGGATAACAGGAATTAGAGCGGAGCAATCGGCGAATCGTCACGATATGGAGTATATCGAGTATGATGAGGGGAATAATATTATCAAAATTCATCCGCTATTTGACTGGACTTTTGAGATGGTTACCAATTATATTAAAAGCGAGCGTATACCTTACAATATACTGCACGATAAGGGCTTTCCGAGCATCGGATGTGAGCCCTGTACCCGGGCTGTTCAGGAGGGTGAAGATTTTCGCGCCGGCCGATGGTGGTGGGAAGATCAGAGTAAAAAAGAGTGTGGATTACATGTGACAACAAAATAAAGCAAGATTAAATGGATTATTTAGATCAACTAGAAGCAGAATCAATCTATATATTACGTGAAGTGGCCGGGCAATTTGAAAATCCTGCGCTCTTATTTTCTGGTGGAAAAGATTCTATTACTTTGGTTCATTTGGCATTAAAAGCATTTAGACCGGGTAAATTTCCTTTTCCACTGGTGCATATTGATACAGGTCACAATTTTCCGGAAACCATTGCATACCGCGATTGGTTAGTAGAACAGATCGGTGAAAAACTGATCGTAGGACATGTGCAAGATAGTATCGATGCTGGTAAAGTTGTTGAGCAAAAGGGAAAAAATGCCAGCAGAAATGCTTTACAGACGGTGACTTTACTGGATACAATTGCTGAAAATGGTTTTGACGCCTGTATTGGCGGGGCACGTCGTGATGAGGAGAAAGCAAGGGCTAAAGAGCGTGTATTCTCTGTTCGTGATGAATTTGGTCAGTGGGATCCGAAGCGCCAACGTCCTGAATTATGGAATATCTTTAACGGAAAAATCAATAAGGGCGAAAATGTCCGCGTATTTCCAATATCAAACTGGACGGAACTGGATGTTTGGAATTACATCAAACGGGAGAATATTAAACTTCCAAGTATTTACTTCAGTCACGAGCGTGAAGTAATCACCCGGAATGGCCAATTAATGGCAGCTGCGTCTTTCTTAAACATCGATGAAGAGGATGTTGTGGAAACAAAATCGGTCCGATTTAGAACAGTCGGTGATATGACCTGTACTGCAGCTGTGGACTCGCAGGCTACTGCCTTAGATGATATCATTGCAGAAATAAAAGCCTCTACAGTAAGTGAGCGTGGTGCCCGTATGGATGATAAAGTTTCTGAAGCGGCAATGGAAGACCGAAAAAAACAGGGATACTTCTAAGGAGCAATGCAATAAGGTTTGGTGACTAATACAAAAATCTAGAAAATGAAAATTTTAAAATTTATAACGGCTGGTTCTGTTGATGATGGTAAAAGCACATTGATCGGCCGTTTATTATATGATACAGATTCGATACTGGACGATCAACTGGAAGCGATAAAAAAGGCTAACCGCAAAAATAATGATGGGACTGTGGATCTAGCAATTTTGACCGACGGATTGAAAGCTGAACGTGAACAGGGAATTACGATCGATGTTGCTTATAAATACTTTCAAACAGAGCACCGCAAATTTATCATTGCTGATGCACCGGGACACATACAGTACACACGCAATATGATAACAGGCGCTTCTAACTCCGATCTCATCATTATATTGGTCGATGCGCGTAAAGGGGTTATTGAGCAAACAAAACGTCATTCTTTTTTAGCAAAACTACTTGAACTTAAAAAAGTTTTAGTGTGTATCAATAAAATGGATATGGTGGATTATAGCCAGGAAGTGTTTGAAAACATTAAAGCTGATTATCAGACCTTAGCGGAACGTTTAAAATTGACTGATGTTGATTTTATGCCGGTTTCTGCACTAAAAGGTGACAATATTGTGCATCCTTCGGAACATTTGACTTGGTATGAGGGACCTTCTTTATTGTCTTATCTCGAGACGATAGAATTTAAAGAGGCAGATCAGCAAGCTTGGCGTTTACCGGTACAATGGGTGGTAAGGCCACAGACTGAGGAGTTACATGACTACAGGGGATATGCTGGACGTGTTGTTGGTCATGGTCTAAAAGTAGGAGATGATGTGCTAATTTTACCTTCTTCTATTAAAAGTAGCATCAAAAGTATTGAACTGGCTGGAGTAGATCTGCAGGAAGCGGAAGATGGCCAGTCGGTTATTGTCCATCTTGCAGATCATGTTGATATCAGCCGTGGTGATACCATTGTAACGGCTCAAAATTCGGGTCTGGTGGAACGTAATTTTGAAGCGAATATCTGCTGGTTTGACAACAAGGCTCTGGATACGAATCAAATTTATTTGTTTCAGAATTTCGGTAGAACGACAAAAGTGAAAATAAATGAAATCATTCATAAAGTGGATATCAACAACCAGGAATATAAGTATGGTGAAGGGATAGCTCTTAATGATATAGGCCGTGTACAGATTAAGGCCGCTGAAGATATCTCGTTTGATCTTTACCAGGATCACCAGGCAACCGGCAGGGGCATTATCATTGACCCGCGCACTAACTTAACAGTTGCGGCTGTTATGATTGAAAGCGTTGCTTAGCAGGCGAGGGGGATAGAAAGTTAAGTAAATTACTTTTTAATTAACATGAAAAAGGGTGGCCCTATTGGCCACCCTTTTATCATTAACATTTTTTTATTCTTATTTCCAACCTCCACCTAAGGCTTTGTATAACACTAATTGATTTAAGATCTTTTCTTCTAGAATATTGACCTGCTCAATTTGAGCAGCAAGGGATTCTCTTTGACTGGTGATGATCTCTAAATAATTGATACGGCCTGCCAAAAATAAATCATGAGCGGAATTTACGGATGATTCTAAAGCCACGACTTGTTCATTTTTGTGCTGAAAGCGTTCAATAATATGATCTTCTGTCAGCAAGGCATTGGATACTTCGTTATAAGCCTGTAAAACAATCTTCTCGTAATTCAAGAATGAAATACCATAATTTCCTCTGTACTGTTCATACTGCGTCTTTAATTCTCTTTGATTAAAAATCGGAGCTGTAATGCCACCGAATAAACCGTAAGTTGCCGATTTATTGATGTCAATCAGTTTATCGAAGCTAAATGAATTTAAGCCGATAAAAGGAGATAAGACTACTGCGGGTAAAAAAGCAGCTTTCGCAGCATGAACTTCATGCATGGCCGAAACCATCTGATGAGAGGCTTCGCGGATATCTGGTCTCAATGCAAGCATTAATGCGGGATCTCCAGAAGCCAATTTATCAAACAGATGTACTTCTTCCAGCTGAATTGCAGTACGTTCAATAGGCTGATTCACACGTCCAATAAGGAAATTGATATGATTTTCGAGAATACTGATTTCTTGCTTTGTCTTAGCACGATCTGACTTGGAGTTTGCTAGAATAGCTTTAAACTGCTGAACAGCTAATTCGGTCGCTCGACCCGCTTCTTTTTGTACTTCAATAATAGCTAAGGCTTTTTCCTGCAGTTTTAGATTTCTTTCAAAGACTGCTAACTGATTATCCAGACTGATGAGCTGATAGTAGGCAGAACCAATATTGGTCACCAATTCGGTCGCAATCAATTGCTTTGCTTCAAGCTGTGCTAGATAATTCTCGTACGATGACTGTCTCAGATTTTTTAATTTGCCCCATACATCGATTTCCCAAGAACTGCGCAGTCCTACAAAATAATCTGGAATAGCAGGTGATGGAATCTTTTCGTCTGATTTTAAGTTTTCTGAAAAGTTACTATCGTAGTTACCAATGCCTTCTTCGGTATAAAAGCCATACTTTGTCAAACCTGCGCCAACTTCAGCATTTACTTTTGGAAATAGCGCAGCTTTTTTCTGTTTGAAGCTTGCTTGAGCAATCTCAATACGCTTTATCGCCATCTGTAAATCATAGTTATACAGTAATGCTGAATCCACAAGGGCAATCAGTTTTTTATCTTCAAATACTTTTCTCCAAGAAATCTGACCTATCGAACTATCGGTTTGCACATTTGCCGGCGAAAATTTTTCGGGCAATGCTGTCGCTTGCATCGGTGTCAGCTTTTTAGGAACAGAACAGCTCGATATTAAAATAACAGCAAGCACTACAGAAACTACTGTTGCTAATTTCTTCTTCTTAACTTTTGTTGTTCTTTTTGAACAGAGAACATAAAGTGCAGGTATAATCAAAACACCGATTATGGTTCCGATCAACATACCTCCAACGGAAGCGGTACCAATTGTTCTGTTACCGATAGCACTTGCTCCAGAGGAGAACATCAATGGAATAAGTCCCGCCACAAAGGCAAATGATGTCATTAAAATTGGTCTTAGACGTGCTATCGCGCCGTCGATCGCGGCCTCCACAATGGACATGCCCTGTTTGTTTTTGAGTACTGCATATTCGACAATCAAAATGGCATTTTTTCCTAAAAGCCCAATCAGCATGACGAGTGCCACCTGTGCATAAATGTTGTTTTCTAATCCCAATAACTTTAAAAATAGAAACGCTCCGAACATACCGGCGGGAATACATAAGATAACAGGTAAGGGCAAGAAGAAACTTTCATACTGCGCCGCCAATAGTAAGTAAACAAACAATAGTACTAAGGCGAAAATGTAAATAGTCTGATCGCCAGAAGCAATCTGCTCTTTAGTCATACCTGACCATTCTATACTATAGCCTTGCGGTAAGCTCTTCGCAATCTCCTGAATGGTTTCAATTGCTTGTCCGGTACTGAATCCAGATGCCGGCTGCCCATTGATCATGGCGCTTGTAAACATGTTATAGCGTGTAATCTGTTCCGGTCCAAATACGCGCTTCATGGTAATAAAAGCTGAATAAGGAACCATTTCGCCATTATCGGTTTTCACAAAAAGATTTAAAACATCTTCGGGCTGTTTCCGATAATGTGCGTCTGCTTGCACCATTACTTTATACATCTGTCCATAACGAATGAAATTGGTGGCGTAGAAGCTACCCATAAGTGTTTGCAATGTATTCATTGCATTATCCACAGATATTCCTTTCTTGGCCGCTAAATCGTAGTCAATTTCCAACATATACTGCGGAAAGTTAACGTCAAATCCTGAAGAAACGCTTTCTATAGCTTCGCTGGCGTTTAGTTTATTCATGAATTCTTCCAATACAACAGCCGTTTTATTGAGATCTTCAGTTCCTGTTTTATTCAGTAAACGAACCTCAAAACCTGCGGCATTACCAAAACCGGGAACGGTAGGCGGAGGGAAGAACTCGATCTGTGCATCTGCGATATGTGCTGTTTTTTCTTTGAGTTCATTCATCACATCATCAACTGTCTGCGCACGGTCTTCCCAAGCTTTTAAATTGATCATTCCCATACCGTAGGATGAGCCTGATACTTCTGTCAAAATACTATATCCGGCAAGAGTTGATACCGTTTCTACGGACTCTAAACTTCTTGATATACGATCTACTTCATCTAACGCTTTCTCTGTTCTATCAACTGTGGCTCCTGGAGGTGTTGTGACACTGACATAGACCATACCTTGATCTTCTGTGGGAATAAAACCGGATGGTAGGATCGCACTTGTTCCCCAAGTTGCTACAAAAGATAATACCAGAACAAGTACTGTAAGTCCGCGACGGCTTACGGTTTTCGATAAAAATCCACGGTATTTTCCAGCTAATTTGTCGTAAGCTTGATTGAATTTTTTAAAGAAACGTGTCATCCAGTTATTTTTCTCTTTCTGATCGTGCGGATTTTTTAACATGATCGCACAAAGTGCGGGTGTTAGTGTCAGGGCATTGATGCCGGAGATAATAATAGCTGAGGCCAATGTGAGCGAAAACTGTCGATAAAAAATACCGACGGGTCCATCAAGGAAGGCCACGGGTATAAATACGGCTGACATGACCAAAGTGATCGCAATTACAGCAGTACCCACTTCTTTCATTGCCGCTAACGTAGCTTCCATAGGTGGAAGATTTTCCTCTTCCATTTTGGCAAATACGGCCTCGACGACGACAATACCATTGTCAATTACAATTCCGATTGCTAATACGAGTGCAAATAGTGTCAATAAGTTGATTGAGAATCCGAGCATCTGCATACAGAACAGTGAACCGATCAAACTCACCGGAACAGCTAAGATCGGGATCAATGTCGCTCTAAAATTCTGTAAGAATATAAATACGACAATAAACACCAATAAGAATGCCTCAAGCAGGGTTTTGATAACACTGGATATCGATGCATCTAAAAAGCGGGAAACATCATAACCCATTGTATATTTCATACCTGCCGGGAATGTGGCTTTTTGTAATTCCGCCATTCTATCTTTAACACGTTTGATAACATCTTGTGCATTGGATCCCGGCAATTGCTTTAACATGATGGAAGCCGAAGGTCTACCGTCAGTTTTAGAAACCATTTCGTAATCTAATGAGCCGAATTCGATCTCAGCAACGTCTTTTATACGGATAATAGAACCATCTGCATTTGCCCGAATAGGTACATTGGCATATTCTTCCGGTTCCGAGAATTTTCCCGGATAACGAAGTACATACTGTTGCATATTGACCATTTTATCCGAGCTTATACCCGTTTGACCAGGGGCAGCTTCGATATTTTGTTTACGAAGGGAAGCAATTAGTTCGTCGGTTGAGATGTTGTAAGCCGCTAACCGATCAGGTTTAACCCAAACACGCATCGCGTAATCACGCATACCCATAATTTGAGCAAAACCAACGCCTTCAATACGCTTCAGTTCCTTTAAAACATTGATATCTGTAAAATTGTAAATAAAGCGTTCATCAGCAGTTTCATCTTCAGTATACAGATTGAGATACATCAACATACTGTTTACCTCTTTTTCTGTGGTAACACCTGCGCGTGTGACTTCCTCGGGAAGCTCATCTAATACTGTTGTTACCCGATTTTGCACATTTACTGCGGCAATATCGGGATCAATTCCAACTTTAAAAACGACTTGAATGAGTGTTGTTCCATTGTTAGTGGAAACGGTATTCATCGAGGTCATACCTGCAACACCGTTGATCGCACGTTCCAGCGGAATGGCAACAGCATTGGTACTGACTTCCGCATTTGCTCCTGTGTAATTTGCGGTAACAACGACCGACGGAGGGACAATATCTGGAAACTGGGTAACAGGTAGTGTAAATAAGGCCAATAATCCTAGTAACGTTATAAATAATGAAATTACCAACGATAGGATAGGCCTTTTTATATAAACATCAAACATAAAATATTTTTAAAACAAAGTTTTTATAACTTAACAGGGATTACTTCCACCTTCATACCATCCTTCAGGGATTGTACACCTTCGTATACGATCTGATCTGTATCAGACAAACCTCCATTCACGATATAGTAATGCCCGACACGTTGGCCAGCTTCAAAAGATTTCATCGAAACAGTTTTATCTTTATTTAAGATATAGACGTAAGTTTTATCCTGAATTTCAAAAACAGATTTTTGATGTACAAATTTGGTGTCGCCGGTCTGTATTGGAACAGAGATTTTACCTGAAGCACCATGCTTTAACATGCCCTGCGGATTTGAAAACCTAGCCCGTAAAGATATTGATCCTGTGTTCTTTTCAAATTCACTTTCAACAATGGATGCCTTTCCAGGATATGGGTACGGATTACCGTCAGCGAGGATCAGTTTTACATCTTTGTTAAAAGAGTCTTTGTTAAACGATGAGTCAGATACAATACTTAAGTACTCATTTTCGGAAATGTCAAAGTATACATTTACTTCGTTAAGTGAGGAAACGGTCGTTAGTAAAGAACCTTGCTCTAAGAGTGATCCTTCTTTTAGGGGAATACGATCAATCTTACCATCAAAAGGAGCACGTACTAATGTGAAATTCAACTGCGTTTTAGCTTGTTGCATGATCGATCTTGCTTCTTCGACCTTTGACTCCGCAGCTGTATATTGTAATTTAAGTAATTCGACTTCTGTTTTACTTACGATGTTTTTCGCGGCTAGATCTTTCGTACGTTCTAACTCAAGAACCACTTTTTTGACATCTGTAAGTGCTGCATTAAAGTTGGCTTTTGCGCGCGCATAATCGGCTTTATATTCTTCATCACTTAGTCTGAACAATACTTGACCTTTCTTTACTGCGGCACCTTCATCCACATAGATGTGTTCTAAAAAGCCACTTAAACGTGATCGAAGTTCAATATTTTTGACTGATTGTATATCAGCAATATAGTCTTTGTAAATAGTGGTATCCATAACAACTAAATTGGATACAGGTACTTTTTTAGGAGCTGTACTTACCTGTTTATCATTGCTTTTGGCTGTGCAGGCAGATAAAATCGCTAGGCATGACAATGCATACCAAGACATGGAACGTGTTTTCATATAAAAAATAAAATGTTAACGAATAGAATAAATCAATATAAAATATTGATTATTAGAAAATTAGACTCTTAAAATCTAATTTAAAATTAAAAAATAGGGCAGGGGATAAACTAGAATAAACTGTATCGGTAGAGATACTGATAGTAACCTGATAAGCAGGCATTTTTCTTACTGTAAAGCGGGTGCTTTTTCTGTTTTAAAATTGATAATGCAGAATAAACAAGTCCCAGAACGAAAATAAAAACGGATAAAATCTGAGGATTAAAATTGAAAATACGATAATCGTCAAACTGAACTTCAGAATCTTTTTCAGGAACTTCAATGGGAATATCCAACACATCGTCAAGAACAAATTCAAGTAATGAATCTCCGGTAAAATATTGTGTGGAAATATTTGATGCACGCGTATTGGTATTGACGCCAGCCTGATAAAAAAGGATGTTCAAGTAACCAAATAATGCCAAGAAGTGAAATATTTTAATCCACATAAAAAACAAATATATAAAATCAAATAGTTATGCTGGAACAACCACATAAATATTACAAAAGAAAAACATTGTCTTAATATTTGCTGCAGTTGTATTTTATCAAAATTCCTAATCGCTGAGATTTCAATAAAAAAAAATGAACGGACAATTGTCCAGATAATCAAAATCTCATAAATGGTTTTTTAGAATATAATTTCGCTGTTTTTTGTAAAATGTCCGAATTTAAAAATTTAATGAAATTCATATTTTTCATTTCGATTATTGATCGATCCATTTCGACAGGAAATTTGTGTACAGTTTTATTTAGAGTTCATCTGGTTTGAATTGTATTGAAGTTAACCGCATAAGATGAACAGTACTATGCAGGTGGTATTTTGATTAAGTCATATAGATCAATATTGATTGATTCTTTAGCACAATAAGCCTTTGGTGGTTATATCACATGAACAAAGTCTTATAAATAAAATATTTCCACGTATAAATGAAACTACCGCCATTATATGGAACCCTTGTAAATGAGCATATTAATAAGTCATATAATTTATATTATGTTAAATAGAAATTATATGATCATCCCCTGTATACATTTATATCTAAAATTTGTTTACCAAAAATGACTATTTCGCAACATCGTATTTAAGTTCATCTAGGTGTTTTTTAACAAATTATTACTGCGCTATATCAAGCTACTACAGTACAATTTATACTCTTCAAAATCTTTTGAAGAACGGTTTTATACAGGATTTTGATTCATCTATGACAGCTAGGTATATCGATGTCGATTGTTTTAAATTTCATTTCTCTACTGCTATCAGATTGATTCTTTTCGATTCATAATACCGATATATGCTATTGAATATCATGCTTTTATTTTGTAAATTAGATCATCAATGTATCTGTAAATGTGTAAATCGTATGAAAAAATCAAAATGGATTATAGACTCTGCCCACTCCTCGGTACAATTTCGTATTACTTATTTGGTAATAGCCTCTATTAGAGGAAGTTTTAACACTTTTAACGGTTTCGCTGAATGGGGTGAGCATTTTAAAGAAGCCTCTATACAATTTAATATTGATGCAAACAGTATCAATACAAATGTGGAAGAAAGAGATAAACATTTGAAAAGTGCTGATTTCTTTGATACAGCACAATACCCGACAATTTCATTTAAATCCACTAGTTTTAAAAAGATTAAGGGTGAGAAATTTCGATTGGAAGGCCATTTAACCATGCATGGTCATACAAAATTGGTGGAGCTACAAGTGGAATATAATGGTAAAATAATTGATCCACAAGGTCAGGAAAAAATTTCATTTGAGGTGACCGGAAAAGTGAGCCGATGGGAATTTGATATGAAATATAATTCAGTTTTAGAGGCCAATAGTCTCTTGATTGATGAAGATATTGATATTTCAATTCAATTGTTACTCAATAAAGAGCAATAAATTTATTATTTTGCGTGTGTAAATTAAATATTGTATCAAAATGGCACACGAACTTTTGGCAAAACTGGCGAATAAAGAAATTATTTTTTCAGATGTTTTGAACTACATAGCAGCTCGTTATGAGCACACCCCTACTGCATTTACGAATGGAAATCAAGTAAATCAAGAGACGGAAAATCAAGGCAGTGCAAAGATTCTTGCTTTTGCTAGTTTAAACAATTTAGATAAAGATCAGACTCTTGCCCTATTTGCGGAGCATTATGAGGCTGTTTTAAATGATCCTGATGGTGATAATCATCAAAACATACGTCAATTTATGATTAGTGGCTGGGATGGCGTATCGTTTAGCGGTGTTGTTTTAACGCTGAAATTAGAGGCCTGATAATAAAAAAGCCGTTATTTTCATAACGGCTTTTTTTATGCAATAAAACTTGGAACTTGTCATTGATTAATGCGAATGTTCTCCGGAATTAGTCATTTTGGCCAATAAAAAGAATGCCCCTTTTTGAACAATCTTCGTATGTTCATCTAATTCTTTTATAGGAGTAATTGCGGTATATCCTCTTGAGGAAACTCCCTTAACAACCGGAACTCTTTCATATTCGTTACCTACTTCTCCATGGTTGTGGTCCGCATGATCTTCGTGACTATGGGTAGCAGCTTCTTTTGGTTCTGATCCATGTGCTTTATGGTCTTCCTTTAATATGAAAATGTAATCTTTACCTTCGGCACTTACAATACAATCTGTGGGAACAGCAAGTGATTTTTCATCTCCAATAACAACTGTACCTTGAACTTGCATGCCATTAATAAGTCCTTCTTTGTTGCCTAAAACCTGGGCATGAACTGCGATTGCATTGGTCTCTTTTTCAAAAGCCTGTCCGAGCTGATCTATTTTTGCTTCATATGAAGCATTAGCGTTGTTAACAGGAGAAAATAGAATTTTTTGCCCTTTTTTCACTTTTGAGAAATCTTTTTCATATACATACATATCCACATGCAATGCATCATTATTGACAATTTCTAAAATTGGTGAAGACGCCTCGATACGCGTTCCAATCAATCCTTGAATCGAAGCCACCACTCCCGAGATTGGCGCCTTAATCGTAATTTGTGAAGAAATGTGCAAAGACCCTCCTCCGGATGACAGCTGTCGTGACAAACTGTTCTTTTGAGCTTTCAAATTTGCCAGTTCGACCTCAACTTGCTGTAGCTTTTTTAAAGGTGCGGCGTTTCCTTCTACCAATTCCTTCTGACGGTTGACTTCAATCTGAGTTAATGAAATCTGATTGTTAATCAGTTGTAATTGCTCTTGCATTTTAATCAGATCTGGATTGAGCACTTTTCCTAAAATCTGTCCTTTCTTAACAAAATCTCCCGGTCTAGCGTAAAGTTCTTCCAAGACTCCACCATATACAGATGTCACGTAGGCTTTTTTATCATTCGGCACATCAAGCACACCATTGAGTACTAAGCCATTACTTAGCATCTGATAGGATAAATTTGTATAGGTTAATCCTACCTGCTTTTCTTGGGCTGCTGTCAATGTAAGCGCCTCTTCCTCATGCTCTTGCTCCCCTTTCTCTTCTGTTTGCTGTTTTTCAGTTGAAGTATTGGTTTGACATCCTAGAGCGATTACGCTACTAGCAAAAAATAAACTATATCGAATTAAAAACTTTAGTTTCATGATACTTAATTTGAATGGTAATATTGATATTGAATCACACTTTGATTGTACGCATTCAAAGCTGTTAGGTAATTTATTTTTATATCAATGGACTGTGATAGAAATTGGATAAGATCTGCGTAACTGATTTCACCACTTTGATAGGCTAAATTGGCAGCTTTCATAATGCCCTCGGATTGCTTTAATCCTGATTGTTCATAAAACTGCAATTGCTTCTCATTTTTGGTGATTTCCTTCTTTGCATTACCTTGTTGCGCTGTAAGGCTTATTTTCAGCTGCTCCAATTCTTGTCTTTCTATTGCCGTCTCCAATTCAGCTATTTTAACTTTATTATGGTAATATTTATTAGAGAATAAAGGCATATTCATCGTTAGTGATATACCGGTAACAGGATTCCGTTGTCCCCAAAGTTTTTGGGAGAAAGCTCTACCAGAAAAATCTGGCAACTTGGTTTTTTGCTCCATTTTGGTATTTGCTTCAGCCATCTCTATTGATTTCTGCTGTATTTTAAGCAAAGGATGATCACCTATTGAATCTGGCAATTGAAAAGCACTTATTTTTTGCAGCGCACTCTTGATCGGTAAAATCAAGTTGTTGTTATTTAATAAAACGCTGAAGTTTTGTGCGGCAATGGCTAAATCCTGCTCATTTTGTAGCATAATGGTTTTATTTTCTTGCCATTTTGTTTCTGCCGCCATCTGCTCCAAACCGGCCGCTTCCCCTGTTTTTACCCGAAGTTTTGCGGATTCAAATAATTTTTGATGGGTACTGTCCAGCTGTAGAAAGAAAGCTTGTCTAGCTTCTAGATAAATAAGCTGATAGTAATTTAAAGATACATCCCTTATCAGTTGTTTTTTCGCATCTTCTCTTTGCTCCAAAACCATTTGGGCATTCTTTTTTAAAAATTCTTTTCTAGCCTTATAAAACCCTGGCCAGGCGAAATCTTGACTTAACCCAACTTTCCATAATCCATTTGGCTCTAAAGGGGAGAAATCTTCATTCTCTACAAAAATTCCTGTTTTGCCATCGAAAGATTTCTGTTGGTCAATCTGTGATTTTTCAAGTTCTAATGCCGTGTTTTTAAAATTGAGATTGGCGTCCAAAGCTTGTGCTATAGCTTCTTCCAATGTAATCCTTTTTGGATTTTCTTGCGCTAAACTTATTGTAGAAAGTGATAAGAAAGCCAGCACTAATGATGTTATGATTGTCGATTTCCCTATTTTCATTTTCTTAGTATTAAAAAATAAGACATATAAACAAGGTAATACAAAAAGTGTCAAAAATGTTGCAGACAACAAACCTCCTATGACAACTGTTGCCAACGGTTTTTGTACTTCTGCTCCAGCTCCTGTACTTAGAGCCATTGGTAAAAACCCTAATGAAGCCACTGTCGCAGTCATCAACACTGGTCTGAGTCGAATTTTTGTCCCTTCCCATACCCGCTCAAATACATCGGAAATTCCTTCCTTCTCCAATTGATTAAATGTGGAAATTAAAACAATACCATTCAGTACAGCTACTCCAAATAATGCTATAAACCCTACACCTGCGGAAATACTAAAAGGCATATCGCGGATTAATAGTGCAAATACTCCACCTATTGCACTCATAGGTATGGCTGTGAAAATTAGTAAGGATTCTTTAATTGACCTAAAAGTCAGGTAAAGTAATATAAAGATAAGCAACAATGCGCCCGGGACTGCCAGTGCTAATCTTTTAGAAGCTGCATTTAGATTTTCAAATGTCCCACCGAAAGTATAGTAGTAACCTGTTGGCATCACATCCATCTTTGTCAGTTTTTCCTGAATTTCATTTACTACTGAAGTAACATCGCGCTCTTTTATATTAAATCCGATCACGACAAGTCTCTTCCCTGATTCTCTGCTGATCTGTGCAGGGCCATCTTTTATACTAATGGTTGCCAGTTGGCTCAATGGAATCTGATCTCCATCCCCAGTTAAGACTGGTAGGTTTTCAACATCGGCCATTGACGTTTTATATGCGCTATCTAAACGAACAACAAGGTCGAATTTCCTTTCATTCTCATATATCGATCCTGTGCTTGTGCCAGCGAAAGACATAGCAATAACTTTATTTAAGTCCTTGACTGTTACGTTGTGCAGCGCTAACTGTGTTCTGTTGTAAACAATCGAGATCTGTGGTAGCCCTGTTGTACGTTCAATCTGTGGTGCTGAAGCTCCTTCAACACTTTGTACAACTTGACCTACACGACTTGCAATCGTTGCAAGTGAGTCTATATTTTCACCAAATATTTTTATGGCAACGTCCTGTCTCACACCTGTCATCAATTCATTAAATCGCATCTGAATAGGCTGCGATGCTTCAAAGAATACACCTGGAATGACGGAAAGTGAATCAAGCATGCGCTCTGCTAGTCCCGTATATGTATCCCCGGATTTCCATTCTGACATTGGTTTCAAGGTGATAATCATATCTGTTGCCTCGGGCGGCATTGGATCTGTCGGGATTTCGGCACTACCTGTTTTGCCTACAACAATTTTTACTTCGGGAAATTTTTTAATAATTTTCGCAGCCTGCATGGATGTTTCTATACTCTGTGAGAGTGAAGATCCTTGTGGTAAAATACAATGAAATGCATAATCTCCTTCTTGTAATTGCGGAATAAATTCACTACCCATTTTACTAAATAGGAAGCCGGAAAAACCTAAGAGTGCTACTGTTAATAATAATAGTGTTCTTCTTATGCGGACAGCCTTTTGAACTAATGGTGCATACCATTGTTGCAATTTGGCCATCATCTTATCGGCGAAAGTAATTTTGTGGTGAGGCTTTTTGGATAAAAACAGTGCACTCATCATCGGTATATAGGTGAGTGATAATAATAGCGCTCCTATAATGGCAAAGCTAACGGTTTGCGCCATAGGGCCAAACATTTTCCCTTCGACCCCTACCAGTGTTAATATGGGTATATAGACAATGAGGATAATAATTTCACCAAATGCGGCGCTATTTCTGATTTTTGAAGATGATTGGTATACTTCCTCATCCATCTCAGCCTGATTCAGGACATGCTTACTTTTTCTAAGCCCCAGATGATGCATAGTTGCCTCCACGACAATTAAGGAGCCATCGACAATTAAACCGAAATCGATAGCGCCCAGACTCATAAGGTTGGCACTTACACCAAATAAACGCATCATTCCTAATGCAAACAACATTGATAATGGAATTGCCGAAGCTACAATTAAGCCTGCTCTCAAGTTTCCTAGAAAAATGACTAAAACAAAAATGACGATCAGGGCACCTTCAATCAAATTTTTCTCAACCGTTCCAATAGCACGATTAACCAGATCTGTTCGGTCTGAAAAAGCTTCAACTACAACATCTTGAGGTAGAGATTGTTTAATTCTTTCGAGTTTTTCCTTTACTGCTGCGACTACTTCTGCGGAGTTCTGGCCTTTTAGCATCATAACAATGCCACCTACGGCTTCTTTTTCTCCATTATAAGTCAGTGCACCATAGCGTACTGCAGCACCTTCACGTACTTCTGCGACATCCCTAATATAAATAGGGAAGCCATTTTTATTTTTTACGGCAACATTGCCGATATCTTCCATGGATGTCAAAAGACCAATACCCCGTATAAAATAAGCACTGGGTTTTTTATCTATATATGCGCCACCTGTGTTTTGATTATTTTCTTCCAGGGCTGCAAATATTTCATTGATTCCGACACCGGTAGCTTTTAATTTATAAGGATTAACAGCAACTTCATACTGTTTTAGTTTTCCACCAAAACTATTGACTTCAGCAACACCAGGCGTTCCATATAGTTGTCTGGCGATAATCCAGTCTTGCATTGTTCTGAGATCTGTGGCAGTATACTTTGATTCAGCCCCTTTTGCAGGATGAATAACATACTGATAAATTTCACCAAGTCCCGTACTAATCGGCGCTAATTCTGGACTTCCGAGACCTTCCGGTATATTTTCCTTTGCTTCCTGCAGTTTTTCGCTGATCAATTGCCTTGCAAAATAAATATTGACATCATCGTCAAAAACTGCGGTAACAACTGAAAGTCCAAATCTGGATATCGAACGTAATTCTACCAGATCCGGTAGATTTGTTAATTTTTGTTCGATCGGATATGTGACGAATTGCTCCACCTCTTGCGTTGCTAAGGCCGGAGAACTTGTGATTATTTGTACTTGATTATTGGTAATATCTGGATTAGCATCTATGGGAATGTGCAATGCACTCCATAGTCCCCAGATGATCCATATCAGTGTAAAGAGTCCGATAATAATTTTATTACGGATACTGAACCTGATGATTGCGTTCAACATAATATTTTACTTAAAATAGCTATACAAAATGCTCATCATGAAGATAAGCGAATGAAAAGTAGTCAACTAAGACTTTATCGTAAAATTATGCGAGCTGGGGCGGTTGCCAAATACTAGAGTAATCAAACGAATATAAATTGGTTTCGTACGCAATTTTTCGTTTTGATTCTAGTAATACTATAATAAAGGAAACGGTATTTGTTTGTTCGATATTCAATACAGTAGAACAACAAGAGCAGATGCAAAAAGGTGAGCAATAGTCCTGATGTTCATCAGAATGACCCTTATCTTGCGTTCCGGTTATGTGTATAGCGGTGGCCTCCTGCACTTGGTCTGCACAAGGAACCATCGTTAACCCGATGAAGTATAAGCATAATATATAGACGAATATCTTCAAATTTATCGATTGAATCTACTACAAAAATAATAAATTAATCAAGAATATGAAATTAAACGGCTATTTTTAATTTTCACACATAACTGCAAGTTTTTATAAAAAAAATGTAATGAAATAAGATTAATTTTTATATATTAGCAATTCAAAAGGGAAAATTTACTATAATACATGTCAAACACTTTTAACGAATTCATAAATTACGTTGAGAAACGCAATCCGAATGAACCAGAATTTCTACAAGCTGTACAAGAAGTTACAGAGGATTTAATTCCATTTATTTCTAAAAGTCATCCAGAATTACTTAAGCTGAAAATTTTAGAAAGATTAGTTGAACCTGAGCGCGTTATTTCTTTTCGCGTTGCTTGGTTAAATGACAAGAACGAGGTTGAAATCAATAGAGGTTACCGCGTGCAGATGAGTAGCTCTATAGGTCCATATAAAGGTGGATTACGTTTTGCTCCTTCTGTCAACTTAAGTATCTTAAAATTTTTAGCTTTTGAACAGGTGTTCAAAAATAGTTTAACAGGTTTACCTATAGGTGGCGGTAAAGGCGGTGCAGATTTTAATCCGAAAGGAAAGTCAGATGCTGAAATCATGCGTTTCTGTCAAAGCTTTATGACCGAGCTGTTTAGACATATCGGTCCGGATACAGATGTACCAGCTGGAGATATCGGCGTTGGAACACGAGAAATTGGTTATTTATTTGGCCAGTATAAAAGATTGCAAAATGCATTTACAGGCGTATTAACAGGTAAAGGAAGTTCTTGGGGTGGATCTTACACGAGACCGGAGGCTACTGGTTATGGTTTACTTTATTTTGTTGAATGCATCTATGATTTCAATAATCAGGATTTAAAAGACAAAATCGTTGCTATTTCAGGTGCTGGAAATGTAGCGTATTACGCTGCTGAGAAATCAATCCAATTAGGTGCTACGGTAATTACGCTATCAAATAGTCAAGGAACAATCTATGATGAAGAAGGAATTACTTCTGAAAAATTAGCGTACATCGGAACTATCGGACGTGATTTAGATCAGTATGTGGTTAAATATCCGAATGCAAAATATTTTACAGACAAAAAGCCTTGGGCGTTTAAATGTGATATTGCGCTACCTTGTGCTACTCAAAATGAGCTAACAAAAGAGGATGCGTTAACATTAATTGCTAATGGCTGTCAATGTGTAGCTGAAGGTGCTAATATGCCTTCAACAGCAGAAGCTATCAAAGTCTTCCACGATGCGAAAATTAGTTTTGCACCAGGGAAAGCTGCTAATGCAGGCGGTGTAGCTGTATCTGGCTTAGAAATGTCGCAAAATTCTATTCGCCAACAATGGACTAAAGAGGAAGTCGATTGTAAACTAAAAGATATCATGGTTAATATTCACAAAACTTGTGTTAAATATGGTCATGACAAAAATTACATCAATTATTTAAAAGGTGCAAATATTGGGGGATTCCTGAAAGTTGCCCGAGCAATGACTGAACAAGGCATCGTTTAATTTAACGTTGTATTTTTTCCATATAAACGGTTAATCCCTAAGTGGGATTAACCGTTTTTTTATTTACTTTGTAAAAAATAGCAACATGAGAATATTAGCAGAATTACCACATCCTGATTGTAAGATATCCATCTTTGGTATGAATCAAAAGTTCATCATTAAGTTTGAACAAGGGACATTGGAACAGTCATATAAGATTGCAGAAACCGATATCGTAGGCGGTGTGAATGGTGTCTTCGAATTACTGGATGAAACCTTTATCGCGGAAGTGTTAAACCACTTCAGTATCATGCGTAAATCCTTTATTGTTGCCTTTGATCGATATGATTCATAGGTTAATAAATTTGATACAAATTACTTATTATCAATTCATTAGAAATTGATAACATCTAAAACAAAATTAAATTTGGTCATAAGGTATGCGTATTTCAGCATTTTCTACAACATAGCTAATTTAGCTGTACCTTGAGTATATGTAATCTGTGTAAAGTATTGTAAAACAAAGAGCTACATAAGTCCGCAAAATATAATTTGGTTTAATAAATAAGTGCTTTTAACAAAAAAAAGGATATCCGACTGGATATCCTTTTTTTTACGTTAGCTATTTATTTTTCAAAAAATCATCTATTTCGGGCGGAACCATTTGAGCAATGGAGCCCTTATTTTTCCAGACATCCCGAACGATAGTCGAAGAGATGTGGGCAAGTCCACTCCTGCTCATCAAGAAATAAGTTTCGATCTGCGGAGCTAACAATAAATTGTTTTGTGCAATGCTATTTTCAAATTCAAAGTCAGCAGTGTTGCGAAGTCCTCTTAGCAAGAAATTGGCGCCGACCTTTTTACAGAAATTAATCGTTAATCCTTCAAATGAAACGATTTCAATTGCCGGATGATCTTTGAAAACAGCCTGGATCGTATATAACTTGTCTTCTACAGTTAATAAGCCCTGTTTGGCACTATTTACTCCAACTGCGATATAAATCTTATCAAAAAGAGGTAAAGCACGCTCCACTAAGTCTTGATGTGCTAATGTAAAAGGATCAAAGGATCCTGCAAAAACCGCAATCTTCATAATTTAAATAGTATAAAATGAAAATGATGAATATCCATACTTCCGTTTTTCAATAAAATTTGGATGTGGATCCATTTCCCGGGTGGAAGGATGTTCAATAATCAATAAGCCTTCTTTATCCAAAAGTCCGCTATCTAAAATAAGGTGTGCCAGCTGCGGCAGTTTTGGAATATCATATGGTGGATCAGCAAAGATAAAATCAAACTTTCCTTTGGCTGTTTGAATATACTTGAATACATCTGCTTTTTTAGCTTTTATAGTGGATATGTTCATTTTCTTTGCTGTATCCGTAATATATTGAACGCATTTAAAATGCAGGTCTACTGATTCAACTGAAGCTGCGTATCGAGAAGCTAATTCAAAACTAATATTACCAGTACCAGCAAATAAATCTAAACAATTCAGTTCATCAAAATCCAGTCGGTTTTGTAGAATATTAAACAAAGCCTCTTTTGCGATGTCTGTAGTTGGTCTTACTGGTAAGTTTGTGGGTGGATTAAGACGTATACCACCATATTGCCCTCCTATTATTCGCATAGTATCGCGTCAAATAATGTATTATATTTTTTAAAATTGATTCCTTCGATATCCTTATTGATATGAGCCTTACTTTTAGATTCTAAGTGCGCTATGGTTGTCGAATATCTTTCTAAACATTTACGATAGGTATCGTTAGGTATTTCGCCTGATACCAATACTTTAGAAACTTGATCAGTTAGTGAAAATTGTTGTATAATATTTAAAATGTAGTAATTTAAATCATCTGCAAAATGCACATCAAAAGAATTATACAACATGAATTGCCCATTTTGAAACAAGTATAAATCTACCAAATGATCGGAGACAAAATGTACACCTAAAACGGAACCTCTAATTGGAACAAGATCTTGGGCCTGATCTAATATAATGCAGAACTCAGGGAAAATTTCTGCATCAGGGAAAAGCGCTTTCCATCTATTATATAAGATGAGATCGTATTCAAATACGGCAACAATTCCCAAATTTTTCATTTCATAGGTGTGAATATGATTGGGAACATGTTCTACCAAGTATGGTGCATATTCGCTTAATCGATCTTCTTGAAAAACCTCTTTAGGAATGAATGTTAAACTTTGATGAGGAATGACCACCTTAACATATCGAAAAGGTAAACTTAGGATTTGAGTAGCATCCAATTTTGGGTTTTCGGCGTCATATTCTAGCAACAGATTCAGATTTAACTGCTTGTCCGTAACTGCAATTACATCTTTGCTAAAACCCGCTTTCGCAGATAAGGTGTATTCTGGCAAAAAATGGATATTAAACTTCTCCGATATATAATTCATATTTATGCTTTCCAAATTCAATTATTAAATTGTACAACCTAACAAAATTAACTTTTCTAAACGATAAGACAAACCTTTTAGATAACTTTGATGGTGCTTATTAAAGATTTATTGATCCAACGCTTTCCTTGGACAGCGACTCCGCAACAAAATTCTGTTTTTGAACTGTTAGCTCAATTTCTGAGTTCTTTTCATACGCAAGATTGTTTTGTATTAAAGGGCTATGCCGGAACAGGTAAAACAACGATCATTTCCGCTCTAGTGAAAACCCTTCCTTATATCAAGAAGAAAGCGGTCTTGCTTGCTCCTACGGGTCGAGCGGCAAAAGTAATGAGTTTCTATTCGGGTAGACCTGCACTGACCATCCACAAGAAAATATACCGTAAGAAAAATGCGGTTTCTTTTCAGCTGGATTTCACTTTAGCTGAAAACCTGCATGAAGATACATTATTTATTATCGATGAATCTTCCATGATATCGAATGAAAGCGTCAACATGTTTTCGAAAAGCTTATTGGACGATCTTGTGAAATATGTACGAAGCGGTAAAAACTGTTCGATCATGTTTGTGGGTGATACCGCCCAGCTACCGCCGGTGGGTCTGTGGGAAAGCCCTGCTCTTAATCCGGCTTATTTAGAGCATGAATTTTATTTTCACCCTTATACCTTCGAATTGACAGATGTTGTTCGGCAACAGAAAAGTTCTGGAATTCTTTTTAATGCGACAAAGATCCGTCAGGAAATAAATCTTGAAGAGCTGGAAGGCACCTACCCTTTCCCTAAATTCATAACAAATGGATTTAAAGACATTTACCGAATGACAGGTGAACGTTTAATTGAGGGAATTAATTATGCATATGATAAGTTCGGAATCGAAAATACAATGATAATCTGTCGTTCCAATAAGTCTGCTAACTTATACAATCAGCATATCCGTAACCAGATTCTATTTCGAGACGAGGAGATTACAGGTGGGGATCATATCATGGTCGTACGCAATAATTATTTTTGGCTTCAAGATAATGGGATTGAAAATGGCTTTATTGCTAATGGTGATATGGCGAAAATAAGAAAAGTAAGCAACGTGCATGAGCAACATGGATTTCGGTTTGCGGATATTACTCTTGAATTTATGGATACTCAAAATCAAGAACCAATAACCTGCCGTGTTATTCTGGATAGTCTCTATACAGACAGCCCTAATCTTCCTTATGAGGAACAGAAAAAACTGTACGAGGCAGTGGCGCTGGATTACGAAGATATTTTCTTAAAACAGGATCGACTGGAAGCGATTAAGAAAGATCCCTATTATAATGCGTTACAGATAAAATTTGCTTTTGCGATTACCTGTCACAAGGCTCAGGGTGGACAATGGCCAGCTGTTTTTGTCGACCAAGGCTATTTGACAGATGAAATGTTGACTACCGAGTTTTTAAGGTGGCTATATACTGGAATTACCCGGGCTACAGAAGAGCTCTTTTTAGTCAATTTTAATGAAAAGTTCTACTCTTAGGGCTCTTTAACTAAAATTTTACAAGACTTGCTTCTTTCTCATGTGATTACTTAATACTTTTGATTTATAAATTTCACATAAAACTAAAGAATGAATAAGATTTACTTATTCTTAGGACTGTTGCTATCATCTTTTTATGCTACAGCCCAAGAATCAACCTCACCACCTAAAGCAAACTACCTGTTAGCGTCAAAATTTTCGCCAGATAGGCTTAAAAAAATGATTTTTTCTACTACGGTTAAACCAAATTGGATAAACTTTTCTGATCGCTTCTGGTACGATTTCACTACACCTCAAGGAAAAAACTGGTACCTAGTGGATCCTGCTGCCAATAAAAAAGAAACACTTTTCGATAATGAAAAATTAGCAGCACAAATTACGAAGATTGTGAAAAATCCATTTGATGCTCAACATCTGTCTCTTCAGAATTTAAGATTTACAAAAGATGAGAAGAAAATCAGATTTGAGGTTGCCAGTACGAAAGATACAGTAAAGTCCAAAGAAGAGATTGAGAAGCTAAAAGTGAAAACTGACACGATAAAAAAGAAGCTTTTCTATCTGGAATATGATCTGGCAACACAGAAAGTCATTGAGCTAAGCGATAAATCAAAAGAGAAACAGCCTCTATCATGGGCAACCTTCTCTCCTGATACCAATACCGTCTACTTTGCTAAGGACTTTAATTTGTACTGGATGGATCGCGCCAATTATGAAAAAGCGGTTAAGAATGAAAAAGATTCAACAATTGTAGAACATCAGATCACTAAAGATGGCGTACAATATTATGCTTGGGCGGGTGATGAATATAGCACCACTACAGGCGACGATAAGAAAGATGAAGATCTTGTGAAGCGCAAGCGTGTATGGATGAACTGGTCTCCTGATGGTAAGCATTTTGTTATTACACGTAAAGATAACAGAAGTTTAAACCCATTATGGGTGATTAATAACGTAGGAAGTAAACGTCCTACTTTAGAGACCTATAAATACCAGATGCCAGGTGAAGTAGATTCTACGGAAACTCAAATGTTCATCTTCAAGGCTTCTGATAAAACTTACAAACAGATAAAAGTTGATGCTTTTAAAAATCAATCAATAAGTAATTGGTCTAAAACCACAGATAAAAATAGCTACAAGGGTGATTATTTTATCAATTACTGGTTAGGGTCAAATGAGGCATTTTACATCGCACGTTCTAGCCGTGATTTGAAACGTATCGATTTGGTTAAGGTTAATATAGACGGCTCAATTAAAGTGTTAGTTGAAGAGAGATCTAACGTTTATCAGGACATCAAAAAGCCTTTATTAATTAATAATGGTGCTGAGTTTATCCATTGGTCACAACGTGATGGCTGGGGACATTTTTACCTGTATGATAATCAAGGTAATTTGAAACAGCAGTTGACAAGTGGATCTTTCAATTGTGAAGAAATTACAGGATCTGATATGGCAACAAGAACGTTGTATTTCACGGCTAATGGTCGAGAAAAAAATGAAGATCCGTATTATTTACATCACTACAGTGTGGGCTTTAATGGTGGAAATCTAAAATTATTAAACCCAGGAAACTTTGATCATCAGGTTGATGTCAGTGAAAGTTCTCGTTACTTTGTTAATAATTTTTCTAGGGTAAATACAATTCCAGAAATCGCTTTATACCATACAAATGGTAAGAAATTAATGACCTTAGAAAAGGCGGATCTATCTTTACTTTTTGCTGCTGGTTATAAGTTTCCGCAACCATTTAAAGTAAAAGCTGGTGACGGTATTACTGATCTATATGGTGTTATGTATAAACCATTTGATTTTGATAGCACCAGAACTTATCCCATTGTGGAATATATCTATCCTGGACCACAAACGGAGGCTGTAAATCAGTCTTTTGGTAGAAGCATGGATAGAATTGACCGATTAGCACAATTTGGCATGGTTGTCATTACAGTGGGTAACCGTGGTGGTCATCCTGCTCGATCACAATGGTACCATACATTTGGTTATGGTAACTTAAGGGATTATGGATTGGAAGATAAAAAGGCCGCTGCTGAACAATTGGCAGACCGCTACAAGTTTATTGATATCAACCGTGTTGGTATTACAGGACATTCGGGTGGTGGATTTATGTCAACTGCAGCAATGTTGGTATATCCTGATTTCTTCAAAGTAGCTGTTTCTGGTGCTGGAAATCATGAAAATAACATCTACAACAGATGGTGGAGTGAAAGACATCATGGTGTAACGGAGAAAATTAGTGCCAAAGGCGATACTACATTTGCTTATCAGATCGATAAAAATACAGACTTAGCAAAAAATCTTAAAGGTAAGCTTCTGATTGCAACTGGTGATATTGATAATAATGTACACCCGGCTAATTCTATTAGAATGGTGAACGCTTTAATCAAAGCAAATAAGCGTTTTGACTTCTTGCTTTTACCTGGTCAACGTCACGGATTTGGTGATATGACAGAATATTTTTTCTGGAAAATGGGTGACTATTTTGCAGAATACCTCATCGGTGATTCAAAAATTGAAGAAGTCAATATGACTGAAATGAATAGAGAAATACCGTTGAGTAGATAATCAATGATTACAAAACAAAAATTAGAAATTTTTTCCGCTATCTATACTCAGTATCAGGTAGCGGATTTTTCTTTGGATATTTTACAAGGATTATCTTTACTTGATCTTTTGGCGCTGTCCACATATGAAGCGGATAAGCAACTTGCCTTTAGAAGCGCCTGGATGTTCGAGACCATTGTTTTAAAAGATAAAGCCTTGCTTGACAAGCGTAACTACCAAATGCTGATTAAAAATCTGACAGATTTAAATAATTGGAGCTGCGCTAGAAGTTATAGCAAAGTATTAATGTACATCACCTCTCCAAAAGTAAATCATATCCGCTTGTCTGATGAAGAATATGATTGCATAATTGACGTCTCTTTCAAATGGTTAACTGATCCAAGTTGTCCGGTTGCTGTAGCTGCAAATTGCATGGATATTTTAGATCAAATGAGTAAAAAATATGCGTGGGTTAAAGAAGAACTTTATGCACAGGTCGAATATTTATTGAGAATAAACCCTACTCCAGCGATTAAAAGCAGGAGTTTGAAAATTTTGAAAAAGTACATCAAATAGGTTAAACTAAAATGCTATGACTTGCTTTCGCTCTCTTATCTTCAAGATTTAAGAGATGTCCACCATCATCATAGCATTTAATTACTATTTTTCAGATAACTCTAGCACTAAAATAGTGTATTACCTTTATGTGAATATGCTCGCCCTAGGTGTCTAAAAGCAGCTTCAGTACATTCTCTCCCTCTCGAAGTTCGCATTAAATAACCTTCTTGAATAAGAAAAGGTTCATAAACTTCTTCAATTGTACCTTCATCTTCTCCTACGGCAGTAGCAATGGTTTTTAAACCAACAGGACCACCTTTAAATTTATCTATGATGGTGGTCAGAATACGATTATCCATTTCATCTAAACCATTTTCATCCACGTTTAGGGCATTAAGTGCATATTTTGCTATCTCTCGCTCAATAGAACCTGTTCCTTTTATTTGTGCAAAATCCCGTGTTCTTCTCAACAGGGCATTGGCTATACGCGGTGTTCCTCTGCTTCTTCTTGCAATTTCATAGGCACCTTCATCTGTAATGGGTGTTTTCAGGATATCTGCAGATCTCAGTACTATGGTGGTCAATAACTTAACGTCGTAATATTGTAATCGCGCATTAATCCCAAATCGCGCACGTAATGGAGATGTTAATAGTCCTGAACGTGTTGTTGCTCCAATTAAGGTGAATGGGTTAAGCGATATTTGCACAGATCGTGCATTTGGTCCGGTCTCCAACATGATATCGATCTTGAAGTCTTCCATTGCTGAATAGAGGTATTCTTCAACAATCGGGCTTAACCGGTGGATTTCATCTATAAATAAGACGTCACCCTCTTCCAGATTGGTCAGTAATCCCGCCAGGTCACCGGGTTTATCCAGAACGGGTCCTGAAGTAATTTTAATACCTACGCCCATCTCATTGGCGATAATATTGGAAAGTGTCGTTTTACCCAATCCTGGGGGGCCATGAAGTAATACATGATCCAAAGACTCGCCTCTTAATTTTGCAGCCTTAACAAAAATATTAAGATTCTCTAAAATTTTCTCCTGTCCCGTAAAGTCCTCAAAAGCCTGAGGTCGCAATACACGTTCAATGTCTCTGTCTGTATGACTTAAGTTTTCCGCATTTGGATCTAAGTGTTCATTCATTTACGCTTTCCTTTCTTCAATTTAATTATACTTTCTCGTCCAACTTGAAATCTTTAGTTGAATAACACCAAAAAAAGCTTCTTTAAAAATACTGGTACTCATTTTTGAAGTACCTTCTGTCCGGTCTGTAAAAATAATCGGTACTTCGACCACATTAAACTTATATTGTATCGCCGTAAATTTCATTTCTATCTGAAAGGCATAGCCCACAAATCGAATTTTATCAAGCGGTATACGCTCAAGAACTTTCCGTCTAAAACACACAAAACCGGCTGTAGCATCTTGGATATTGATTCCGGTGATAAACCGTACATAAACAGATGCGAAATAGGACATCAAAACCCTATTCATCGGCCAATTAACGACATTGACCCCTTTGATATAACGAGATCCGATACTCATATCTGCACCATCTAAGCAACTTTGTCTTAAACGAATTAGATCTTCAGGATTATGGCTAAAATCTGCGTCCATTTCAAAAATAAACTCATATTCTCGTGCTAATGCCCATTTAAAACCATGGATATAAGCAGTGCCAAGTCCTAATTTCCCTTTGCGTTCCTCCATGAACAAACGTCCTCTGAATTCCGCTTCAAGCGATTTTACGATTTGTGCAGTCCCATCTGGAGAACCATCATCAACGATTAAAATATGAAAAGGTACTGAGAGTGAGCATACTTTGCGAATTATTTTTTCAATATTCTCTTTCTCGTTATATGTAGGTATGATAACTAAACTATCGGCCACTTTAAAAACATTTTGTGTGTGGTAAAGTTACTAATTTTATTGGGATTTTGACGTGCGTTTAATTGGTATAATGAGGTGTTCTGCAAAATAAAAAAGTCCACTATTTTGCAATAGCAGACTTTTATTAACCAATTATAAACTTAAATTATGAGACTACAAATATAGGATAAAGGAATGGTAAACCAAACTAATTTGCGGGTTGATGCGTCTTGATAACACAAAAATTACAAATACAGCGATTAGCGATCGACTTCGCCTAATACGATGTCCATAGAACCCAATATAGCGATCAGATCCGCAATTAAGGTTCCTTTTCCTAATTCAGGTAAAACGGAAAGATTGTTAAAACTCGGACCTCTTGCTTTCACACGCTTAGGAATGTCTGTCTTTTCTTGTGTTACAAAGTAAAATCCTAATTCACCTTTCGGATTTTCAGCTCTTACATAATAGTCCTGTGCTTTTAAATTCACCTTTTTAGGTACAAGTGCTCTTGGGTCAAATGTATCTGTACGCGGAAATTCTTTTAATAGTCTTTCCAAACATTGTTCGATAATCTTAACAGATTCTTTTACTTCATCGACCCGGATTTTGTATCGGTCCCAGCAATCTCCGAGAGCTCCCATCTCTCCTTTTCCAACAGGGATTTCGAAATCAATTTCTGGATAAACAGAATAACCGTCAATTCTTCTCAGATCCCATTTGATTCCTGAAGCTCTCAACATCGGACCAGAAACACCATAATTGATCGCGACATCTGCAGGCAACACACCAATATTTGCTGTTCGGGATATGAAAATCTGGTTCTCGGTCAACAGTTCATCGAGTTCGACCAATTTTGGTTTAAAATAAGTTACAAATTCAGCACACCTTTCTTCAAAACCTACCGGTAAATCGTAAAATAAGCCTCCAACCCAAATGTAATTATAGAGCATTCGTGAACCGGATACCCATTCAAGCATATTCATGATATGCTCCCGATCTCTAAAACACCACATAAACGGCGTAAATGCACCTATATCAATTCCATAGGTACCGATACCAATTAAGTGCGATGCTATTCTATTTAATTCGCAGACGAGTACACGTATATATTCAACTCTTTTTGGTATTTTATCGTCGATACCGAGCATGCGCTCTACCCCCATTACAAATGCATGGCTATTATTCATCGATGATAAATAATCCAGACGATCTGTAAATGGAATACTTTTACCATAATTCATTGATTCCGCATGTTTATCAAAACAGCGATGCAAATAGCCTAAATGTGGAATGACTTCTTTTACAAGCTCTCCATCTGTAATCAATTGAAGCCGAAGCACGCCATGGGTAGATGGATGTTGCGGGCCCATATTAATAATCATTTCTTGAGAGCCAATGCTATCTAAATGTTGTTGGTATTTTTCTAAAGCTGCAGTATACTTCGTATGCGACATATTTTTGGTTATCCAGTTCTTATTTTATTTAATTGCTATGCCATGATAACTTTCAGGGTCTTGATAATCCTTTCTTAAGGGGTATCCTTCCCAGTCATCAGGGAGTAGAATACGTCTAAGATCAGGATGATTCGTGAAAAATATGCCCATGAGATCAAAAGCTTCCCTTTCATGCCAATCTGCAGTTTTCCACACTGCGGCTAATGATGGTACTTCGGGTAATTGCTGTAAATCACGATCATTTGCAACGGCAACTTTTAACACCAAAGTGTGTTGGTATGGTATAGAGGTCATATGATAAGTTACCAAAAATCCAGCATCACCTAAATCAACTGCCGCAATATTATTTAAAAAATCAAAATAGAAGCCTTCTTGATCCCTCAGGTAATAACAGATTTGTTCTAAAAATGCTTTATTAACAAATAAAGCAGACTGCAAACCCGATTCCTCAATTTTTTCGATAGCCTCTTCCCCGAACTGCGCAGTTATTGATTTTGAAATTTCCTGTATATTCATATACTATGGTGCTAAACGGGTTATTTTCCATGAATCTGAAACTTTCTGAAAAGCAATCCGATCATGCAGGCGGCTTGAACGCCCTTGCCAGAACTCCATATATAGTGGTTTAATTAAGTATCCTCCCCAAAATTCGGGACGAGGTACTTGCTCCTGGTCTTTAAATTCTTCTGTTAGACCTGCCACTCTTTCTTCTAAAAAAGTACGGTTTGGAATGGTATCACTTTGAGGTGAAGCAATAGCGCCAATACGGCTTCCTTTTGGTCTTGACTGAAAATATTCATCAGAGTCTTCTACTGGTAATTTTTCTATCAATCCCTCAATACGTACCTGACGTTGCAATTCTGGCCAGAAAAATAGTACGGCAACATGAGGATTAGCATCCATTTCTGTTCCTTTACGGCTATTAAAATTTGTAAAAAAACTAAAACCGTTCTCTTTAAGATCTTTAAGCAAAACAATTCTGGAAGAAGGTAGGGAAAACTCTCCTACGGTTGATAAGACCATTGCATTGGGTTCAAGAACCTCACTATGAACAGCTTCGTTAAACCATCTTTCAAATTGCACTAAAGGATCATTGCTTACTTCGCTTTCACACAGATTACCTAATGCATAATCTTGTCGAATAGCGGCAATATCTTTATGTTCGATTGCCATGACTTTGATTTTTTGTATGTCACAAACATACTAAATTCACTTATTTTTATCGACTAATCTAGTATAAATTAATCTGCAAAATGACTTTGGCATTAATTTTATTGTATAATAAGTCTAATATGTATCGCAATGTTTAACGAACTTGACCCAAAGGCTGGCTGTTTATTAATATCTGAACCTTTTATGCTCGACCCGCACTTCGAAAGATCTGTGATTTTATTGTGTAATCATAATGAAAAAGAAGGTACTTTAGGATTTATTCTAAATCATAAGGTTGTGGGCTGTATCGGTGATTTGGTTGAAAAAATAGCGAATTGCACATTTCCACTACATATTGGTGGACCTGTAGCACAAAATGAGGTATTCTTTATCCACTCAAGATTTGACTTATTGTTAAGTGGTGACGAAATTCGTGAAAATATCTATTTCGGCGGAGATCCAGAATTGCTATTTTCACTTATTAATGATCATAAGATAAAAGAAGATGAAGTCAAGTTTTTCTTAGGGTATTCGGGCTGGCAACCAGAGCAGTTAGATAAAGAAATTAAGGAAAATAGCTGGGCTGTACAGAACAAGTTTTCAACGGGATTGGTGTTTGAAAAAGATACAGAACTACTTTGGAAACAATCTGTTATGAGTCTGGGACCCAAGTATGCTCATGTGGTTAATTTTCCACAGTCTCCTAGTCTAAATTAAATTGTAATTTTTATGAATAATATATAATATTCACTATTTTTTAGTATATTTGTGTCATTAAGCAGAGTCCTTACGTTTTAAAACATATCAATTTTATCTTAATTCGAGATATGGCTTTCACCTTTGAATTTATTTAATGCGCTGACTTTTGTTTACTTAAACTGCTATAAATTGAGTAGTTTAATATGGTTTAATATTAATTTTAAATAAATAAATGAGTAGTTCAGAAAGTTTTAGCAAAAAAGAAAAAGAGAAGAAAAAGTTAAAAAAGAAACAAGATAAGGAACAAAAGAAAGAAGAACGAAAAAACAATACCGATAAAGGTAAAAGTTTAGAAGAAATGTTTGTTTATGTCGATGAATATGGAAATATAACTTCTACTCCTCCTGATCCAACAAAAAAAAACAAAAATTAACGTAGAAGATATCGCGATATCAACTGCTAAATATGAAGCAAACCCTGAGGATTTAATCAAATCTGGTATTGTGAATTTTTACAATACAGACAAAGGTTTTGGTTTCATTCGTGATCTCAAGACTCAGGATAAAATATTTTTCCACGTTAATGGTCTGATTGATGCTGTTAAAGAAAACGACAAAGTAACTTTTGAAACTGAAAAAGGATTGAAAGGTATGAATGCCGTAAATGTTAAATTGCAAAAATAACATTCAAGGTTAACGATATTAAAAAAGGGATTTAATTCATTAAATCCCTTTTTTAATATCGTTATTTTAACAATTTTACTTCATAAAGATCCTTTCGTCGATCCTTCATCACCTTGACGGTTCCATATTCATGCAGGTCACGAAGTGCATATAAATCGACATCTGCAATTAGCACCATCTCGGTGTTTGGCGTAGCCTCTGCTTTTATCGCATTATTTGGAAAGGCAAAATCCGAAGGTGTAAATACGGCCGATTGTGAATATTGTATATCCATATTATTGACCCGAGGTAAATTTCCTACAGATCCGGCAATAGCCACATAACATTCATTCTCAATTGCGCGAGCCTGTGCACAGGTTCTAACACGGATGTAGCCATTCTGTGTGTCTGTCATAAAGGGTACAAATAAGATCTGCATTCCTTGATCGGCTAGTATACGGCTCAATTCTGGAAACTCAACATCATAACAAATCAGCAAACCTACTTTCCCGCAATCTGTATCAAATACTTTCACTTCATTACCTCCGGTCATTCCATAATATTTACTTTCATTGGGAGTAATGTGAATCTTTTTAAATGAATCCAGTTTACCGTTACGGTGACAGAGGTAAGATATATTATATAGTTTCTTGTTTTCCATAATGGGCATGGAGCCAGCAATGATATTGACATTATAGGAAACAGCAAATTGTTGGATTTTATCAATAATTTCTGATGTCTTCTCTGCTAGTTTTTCCATTGCCAACCTTTCAGGCAATTCATTATACGGACTCATTAACGGTGAATTGAAAAATTCTGGAAACATAATAAAATCTGTTCCATAATCGCTCACGGTATCAACAAAGAATTCAATTTGATCAAAAAAGGCATCAATATTGTCAAATAAACGCATTTGCCATTGTACTAAACCTAATCGAATGGTTTGTTTGGTGGTAGAAATAGAACGTGTTTCTGATTCGTAATAGATATTATTCCACTCCAATAGGGTTGCAAACTCCATCGATTCTGAATCTTCGGGAAGGTAATGCTTCAATATCTTTTTGACATGAAAATCATTGGACAATTGAAAGGTTAACGTTGGATCGAAAATTTCTTTACGTTTCACTTTTTCAATATATGTCCTTGGACTCATTTTATCTGAATAATTGTGATAATTGGGAATCCTTCCTCCTGCTACGATAGATTTTAAATTCATCTGCTCACACAGTTCTTTACGTGCATCATATAAGCGCCTTCCTAATCTTAATGCACGATGATCTGGATGTACAAAGACTTCTATACCATAGAGTGTGTCGCCATCGCTGGTATGTTTTGAAAATTTTCCGTCATCAATAATTTCATAATAACTATCGTATATATTACTTTTTTTTGAGTTTAAAATGATGGAAAGTGCGCAAGCTACAACATGACCGTCGATTTCTACACATAATTGTCCTTCAGGAAACATATCGATTAAATCGACAATATTTTCTCTTGTCCAGACATCTCCTACTCCTTGGTAAGCTTCGGTCATTGACCTTCTCAAATCAACATAATCTTTCTTCGTCAAGTTCCTGACTTGAATATCCATATAATATAATTTTAGTTATCTAAATTTAAACAAAATTCAAGCCTAAAAGCACAGTTCATGCGATATAAAAGAAAAAGAGCTAAAACCTACGGCTTTAGCTCTTTTGTAGAAGCTTATTTATTGCATTTTACAATGCGAAAAATTACGCTTGACCAGTTGTTCCACCAAATGGGAACGCAACAGTTGGATCACCACCGATTACTTCTGCATCAGCAGTTTGGTTTCCAGCAGCAATAGCGTCAAAGCGAATAACATTATCTTGTAATGCACCTAACAAACGTTTAGCATGTTCTGGTGTCAAAACGATTCTAGATTTCACTTTAGCTTTCGGCACACCTGGCATTACACGTACGAAGTCAATCACAAACTCTGTGTTTGAATGTGTAATGATCGCTAGATTTGAGTAGATTCCTTCTGCTACTTCTTCTGTCAACTCGATACTCAATTCGTTTTGATTTTGATTATTTTCCATAAAATTTATTATAAGTATTTAATATATGTTATTCTTATTATTTGCTAAAAGTTCTAAAGTCCTGTCCTGCTTCAATATTCAATAATGTTTCATAGATCAGGCGGATGACATTGTCGACATCTTCTTTGTGCACCATCTCTACAGTAGTATGCATGTAGCGTAAAGGTAATGAAATCAATGCAGATGGCACACCTCCATTACTGTATGCAAATGCATCGGTATCGGTACCTGTAGAACGTGATGATGCTTGACGTTGGAAAGGAATTTCATTTTTTTCTGCTACCTGAACCAATAATTTGTTTAAATTAATCTGAACTGCCGGAGCATAAGATAATACAGGTCCTCCTCCAGATGATAAATCACCCTGTGTAATCTTGTTAATCATTGGAGTCTGAGTATCATGTGTCACATCTGTAACGATCGCAACATTTGGTTTGATACGCTGTGCAATCATTTCAGCTCCACGTAGACCGATTTCCTCTTGAACAGAGTTTACGATATATAAACCAAATGGTAATTTCTTTTTATTTTCTTTGAGTAAACGCGCTACTTCAGCTATCATAAAACCACCAGCACGGTTGTCCATAGCACGACCTACATAATAGCGATCGTTGAGGATGCTGAACTCATCTTCATAAGTAATAACACAACCTACATGAATACCCAAAGCTTCTACTTCCTCTTTGGAAATACAACCACAATCTAAAAAGATATTTTTTAATGTAGGTGCTTCTTCTTTCTCTCCGGAACGTGTATGAATTGCTGGCCAACCGAATACCGCCTTTACAATACCTTTATCAGTATGGATATTCACTTTTTTAGATGGTGCGATCTGGTGGTCGGAACCACCATTGCGAATCACATAAATTAAACCGTCCTTCGTGATATAGTTAACGAACCAGGAGATCTCATCAGCATGTGCTTCTATAACAACTTTATAGTCAGCTTCTGGGTTGATAACTCCTACAGCAGTACCATAGTTATCTGTGAATGTTTCGTCCACATATGGCTTTAAATAATCTAACCATAAGCGCTGTCCCTCCCATTCAAATCCAGTTGGTGACGGATTATTAATATATTTTTCAAAAAAAGAAATCGAGTCCTTTGTTACTATTGAAATATGTTTATTTTCTTTCTTCTTCTTGTCTGCCATGCTCCTAATTTTATTTCCGATGTCAAATTATGAAAAATTATAGTAACCACAAAAGTAAAAATTGAATTTATTTCATCTGTGCCCATATTGGGCACTTTTCTTGCTTTTTTAGCTTTATTCCGATGCAATCATGAGCTGAAAATGATTTTAAACATTATATTTACGCTTGTAAAAAAATTAATAGACAATATGGAGAATTTATTCAGCGTCATACATTGGAATTTAGATCCTGAAATATTTAAAATTGGCACTTTTGGTCTTCGTTACTATGCTTTATGCTGGTTAGCGGCATTTGCGGTATCGTATATGATCATGCTTAAAATATTCAGAAATGAAAATAAGAGTCAAGAATTATTGGATCAATTGAGTATTTATATCTTTCTAGGAACTTTAATTGGCGCCAGATTAGGACATTGTCTATTTTATGAATTTGATTATTATAAAGATCATTTATGGGAAATGGTGTTACCATTTAAATTTGTAAATGGTCAATTTCAAATGACCGGATTTGCAGGTTTAGCGAGTCATGGTGGTGCGATAGGTATATTGGTCGCATTATACTTATTCTGCAGAAAAACGAAAACAAACTTTCTTTGGCTTGCAGACCGCCTGGTAGTGGTTGTACCAATTGCAGGCGCCTTCATCCGTTTGGGTAACTTTTTCAATTCGGAGATTATTGGTACGCCTACCGATAAACCATGGGCGATTGTTTTTGATCATGTAGATCAAGTGCCTCGTCACCCAGGACAACTTTATGAAGCTATTGCCTATATCATCATCTTCTTTATTATTGTTTACTTATTCAAAAATAAAAAGTTGCAAAAACCTGGTGCATTAATGGGACTCTTTTTTGTCTTACTTTTTTCTGCTCGACTTTACCTCGAAAGTTTCAAAATTGATCAGGAAGCATTTGAACAAGGAATGGCTTTGAATATGGGACAGCTCCTAAGTATTCCTTTTATATTAGGAGGACTCTATTTTATGTTTAGAAAGCCTAAAGAAGTAAAACGTTAATAAGAGGATCTTTAAATTTGATATAAAAAAGCTTAGCATAGGATGTGCTAAGCTTTTTTTATGTGAAATTACTTAAATAGAACTAATTCTAGCGATAATGAGTGGATGGGTAGATTGGTCGAGATCCAGATTTTTCGAGAAAATAAATATCACCCCATTCCCGATCAATATAGTCTTTCCCATAAGTACTAAAGCTGTTCTGTCCGGCTGGAATAAGAATACTTTGTTTATAGGTTCTCTCAATATCTGGGACTCTATTTATAATTTGCTCACTATAATTTTCAATTACAACAGGCACAGGATACTGTTTAATGTAAGGTATAGTCTTTGCTTTGTCAGCATAGAATGTGAATGTACAAATCACTTCGTTTTCATAAGACCCTGAAAGTCCATCCTCAAAGATCTTATTATAAGTTACAGTATAATCCAGATATGGTTTCTCATTTCCGTAAAGCATATTGATCCCGAGTAAGTCAGTTGTTGTTGGATACGAACTGGGAGAAATTACTATATTAGAGTTATTAGCTGTAATTATATTTTGATTAATATTTTTAGCAAACGAAGCATCACTAGTTTTAGAAGGATACATCATTATCGAGCGGCTATCAAATATTCCGACATCTACGCTCGCTAATACGCCTACTTTATTAAAGTTATGCATTTTATTGGAATAAATATTTGAAGTATTGATCGTCACATAATTATCTCTATCATTTCTTCCCATTTCATGATGAATACCACAGGCATGTAGTATTTCGTGAATTGCAGTAGAGACAGATGCATCCGAAGTTAAATTTATCAGTTGTTCTCCACCAGTCATTCCAATTAATGAATTATTTCCAGTGGATGAATTAAACTTTACAAAATTAGAATTTGATGAACTTTTAACAGCGAAAGTTAATGGAGTGTTTGTCGACAGCCAGTTTATGGCAGAATTTATATTAGCGCTGAGATTAGCAGAAACGTTATTGTTAATTGTATAATAGATTTTACCATTGGGCCATAACTTAGCGAAATCAGTCATAATTAAGCTTTTAGGTTTTTTTTCTGCATTATAATATGATAAATAATTAAATTGATCTTTCGTGAGAATGACGTCATCAGATAAAAAGTACTTGCTATTTACTTCCAAAACTCTTATATCTTCATTTTCTATCTTAAAGGTGTGCCAAATTGAGTCTTTTCCTGACGGTTTAGAATCTATTATAAAATCATTATTCTTGCAAGAGATTAGAACTAAAAATAGCATCACTGGGAGAAGAATTTTCATTTTTTTCATAATTTTTCAAATTTATAGTACAATTAAATATTTAATATTTTTTTCACAAAAACAGATATTTAGCACCTAGTGTTACTGTTTGGTTATTAAATTTTTCAAGATTTAATTCATGAATATTTCCATCTGTCAAAAATGTTCTTTCTTTACCTCTTATTAAATAACCGCTACTATATGAGATATTTAAAGAAACATTAGAAGAAATTTCAATAAGGCTACCAAATCCTAGATCATATGTAAATGATGAATGATCAAAGCTTTTGGGCTGTTTTAAAGATTCTATTTTATTCCAAGTGGCAATCGCATAATTATACCCTATTCCACCCTTTGCACCTACCTCAACAATTGTGTTTAAAACATTTAAAGAATAATTATAATTTAGTCCAAGATTACTTTTTCTAATTACATACCTACTGTTTAAATCAAAGACTGTTTTAGAATGTAGTTTTAGGTTATCTTTATTTAATTGCAGTAAAAATCCCCACTTCTCTTGTCGATTCTTAATTATGTGTGCCCCTAACCGTAAATTGATAAACGTACTTTCATCACTTTGAAATTCAGTTTTTATCTCAGCTCCCGAACTAAATATATCAATATCTGTTCCTTTACCAGAAATAGTCCGTGCTATACCTATATCTGAAAAAAAAATCTTATTTGAAATCGACCTTTGGTATCCAAAACTAACGCCTGTTTTAATATTATTACTCCATGTCAATTTTGAAGTAAAGTCATATCCCCGAACTACCCATTTTAAACTATAAAACTCCATTTGAGGAGTAATATAGAATATTGATTTATTATTAACCTTTTTATCAATTTCTTGCGCCAAGGATATAATTACATTTCCTGAAAAAAGAATTAGTAGAATTAATTTTATCATTATTGGTTATAGGATAATAAAACATCACTATAAATATATGTAAAATAGTATATAAAATAAAAGTAGATTAACATAGTTAATAAAATATTAAAAATAAATTAACACAGATGCATTTTAAAGTTCATTTTTGTTAATTTATTTTTAAGAGATAGCTAGATGCTGAATGTAAAATCTTTACTATTCGATTTGTTCACATTACAGGCTTCAACACGCAAATACAGCTTGTAACGACTGCCTGTATACAGCTGAAAATGAACCATACCCTGTACAAATAATTATTCTTACTGTGGGATTGTGAAGGTATCGATCCTAACACCATCAGTAACAGTAAAGTCAGTGTTACTTAGAATGTTAATTTTGGCAATCGCTGTACAAGACTATCAATGACACATCTCTTACATCTCCTTGCTCCTAAGTATTTCTTTTAAATTGGTTGGACTTTATTTTATGTTTAGAAAGCCTAAAGAAGTAAAACGTTAATAAGAGGATCTTTAGGATTGATATAAAAAAGCTTAGCATATGATGTGCTAAAATTTTTTATGTGAAAGGTATAATGGGTATTCGAAGGATGTAAATGAATTCTCAAACAGTTTTGCGGTTAATACCTCCTAACATTATAAAAAAGGGAGTCTATTTAGTGAAAACTAAACAAACTCCCTCTTAGAACATTCTGTTATATTTTATTTAAAAAATATATCTAACCCCTAACTGCATTTGCCAAGTTGTACTTAATGTACTGACATTTTGGAAAGGATTAGTTGGTAATTCACCGTTGATCACATTCATATTGAATTCGGGTATTCCATTTGCTGGAGTTGCGGCAGCGTTTAATACTGGTTTTCCTCCACTTACTCCTGGAACCATTTTATTTCCATACAATAATTGGGCGTTGTTTAGACGGCTCTGAACTCCGGCATTCTTACTTAATAGATTTCCGAAATTGATCACATCTAAACTTAGCTGTAAAGTATTTCTACGACCACCAATATTAGTGAAGATATCTTGTAAAACGCGGACGTCAAAACGATTTAACCAAGGCATTAAAAAGCCATTTCTAGGTAAATACTTACCACTATATTTTTCTAAACCATTCTCTTTAACAAAGGTAGCTAAAGCATCTCTTTGTTGTTTTTCAGTATATAATACTGTTCCATCAGCATTTAGACGATCTACAAAAGTTAATGTGTTTAGATCTTTTGGTAAGTAAATCAAATCAGAATTTATACCATCACGATTAATATCGGAATTATAAGTATAAGAGAAACGACCTTGAGAAGCTCCGTTATAATATACACCAACAGTAGTTGCTAGTCGATTTGCATATTCAATTCTGTAACTAACATTTGCCATTAAGCGGTGAGGAATTGCGAATGCTGAAGGGTGTAAGATTTGATCGTTAGGACCATTCACTGTTGCCGATCCGCCCCAAGCAGAACTTGCACTAGATCCAGCATTTGCAGATACTTCTTTTGCATTCGAGTACGTGTAGAAAACACTTCCATTAAAACCTTTGTAATTAGGAACCGTTACTCCAAGAGTGGCACTTGTGGCAAACCCTTTAACACTAGTGTTCGTTAACACAGTCGCACTGTTAGCACCGACCTTACTATTATAGGCGCTCGCATTGACACCAGTTGGATAAAATGCTCTGTTATCACCATAATCACCGGCTTCTCCTGAAGAACCATAATTCAAGAATGTATTTGGTGTTCTTCTATTAGCTCCAAGTTGAAAAATTGCATTTACATCTTTTGTATACATGAAATCTCCAGTCAATACTAAAGGTGTATTGGGAATTTTGTAATCTGCACCAATACTGGTACGCCACACCATTGGCATTTTGAAATCCCTATCAACAAGAGCGAATGAAGAGGGTGCGCCATCTTTTGGTGTCTTAATAAAAACATCCTCGGCTCCTTTGGGAACATTGTTTAAGTGGTAATATGGATCTGTATTGAATTTTACATTATTGATCCATCCAGCTACGGCACTATATCCTCCTGGTTCGATTGTATTTTGTAAAACTCCTGCATTCGTTGGCATATTCGTTAACCAGACAAAAGGAACACGTCCAGAGAAGAAGCCTGTTCCACCACGTATAACTAATGAACGGTCATGAAATACATCATAATTAAATCCAAATCTTGGTGAAATAAGCAGATTTGACTTTGGCCATAATCCTGAATCATAATTCTTAGGATTTCCATTGATATCTAACAACCGTAAGGCATCAATCGATGGATTTGCTGTTAGTTTATTCATATAAATTGGCAGCTCAGCTCTTACACCATATGTCAACGTGAAATTATTGGCTACTGCCCATTTATCCTGTGCATATAATGACGCTAATCCAAAATTAATTCTTGAGTAAGTGTCTTGACCTTCATAAGGGTATGTTAATCCAAACATAATTGGAGCAACTTCATTTGGGGTTCCTGTTTTTAGAAAATCATCAACAGAGGCATATCGGTAATATGAAGTACCCATTCGTGTATAACTATTTCCGAAATTTTGAATTTCAAATGCACCTCCAAATGTAAACGTATGTTTGTCTGCTTGAAGTGTTAAATTGTTTGTAATAGAGTAATTATTGTTAATGACATCATTATTGTATGAAAATAATTCCGTACCAAAACTCATATAATTATTACCTGTTGCAGAACCATCAAAAATATCTACAAATGGGAAAAGTTGTTTGCTTGGGGTACTTCTCGTATCTTGAATACGTGTATATGTAGCTAAAAACTGATTTGACAATCGAGAACTAAAATTACTGTTTAACTCCGCAGTAATCGAACGAACTACGTTTTTAAATGCATAATTACCATTTTCAAAGGTAATAGAATTTTCACTGACACGACTGGTTTGGCTTCGAGGTTGCGGTCCCGAACTTGCATTAGCTACTTGCATAGAGTTACCAACCACTTGATTATAACGAACTGCTAATTTATGTTTATCATTAATATTCCAATCCAAACGTACTAAAAACTTAGTACTTCCTTCTTTGGCTTCATCAGCATATCCTTCATATCGTCCTGGATCGTACCCCCATTGATTTATCAAATGGTTACGTACACTCTCTAAATCTGACCGTTTGGTTCTTGCTATATTATTATCTGGATCCGCTACACCATTTTCTGAAGCTTTCCAAAGATTTGCCCCTGATGCATTGGCTCCCGTCGCTTCTTCTCGTTCTGCGTTTACAAATAAATATAATTTATCTTTTACAATCGGTCCTCCTAAACGAAATCCAAAATTCTTTTTTGCTGCATCGATCTTTTCTAAAGTGACATCTTTAATTTTTCGTCCCTGAAGATTTTGATTTTGTAGAAAATAATAAGCAGAACCTTCAATTTTATTTGTACCAGATTTTGTTACAGCATTAATACCAGCTCCCGTGAAACCTGACTGCGTAATGTCAAATGGTGCTATGTTAACTGAGATTTGTTCAATGGCATCTAATGAGATCGGTTGCGAATTACCACCCGGTAATGGACTTCCACTTATTCCAAATCCATTATTAAAGTTTGCACCATCGATCTGAAGGTTATTATAACGAGCATCACGACCTGCAAAGGAATTTCCGTTTGCTTGAGGTGTAAGTTTTGTAAAATCTGTTATACTTCTATTGATCTGAGGTAATTCGAGAATTTGCTTCTGACCAATACTTGTAGAAGTTCCTGTTTTATCTGAACTAGTTTTTCTACCGGTGATCACAACCTCATCTAAATTAGTTGCAGATGATCCAAACACGGGATTAAGAACGAAGGCTTCACCTAATTGTAGATAAATGTTTTCATACGTAATTGGGTCTTGGCCAACATATGTAACGATTACAGTGTACGGACCACCCACACGCATATTCGCTAAATTAAAACGACCAGCAGCATTCGCCGCGCTCGAATAAACCGTGCCGGATGGCACATGTGTTGCTTTGATAGTGGCTCCTGATGTAACTTGGCCGGAGGATTCTTTCACAATTCCAGTCACACTACTCGTAGTAACTTGAGCATGAATGGTACCATAACTTGCTAATACAAGCGCAAAAAAGAGTAAAGGTCTTTTCATAAAGAAAATTTTTGTTATAAATATGCCTCAAAAGTATAAAGAGAATTTAACATTGAAAGCACTTAACAAAAACTTAACCTACTCATAACAAGAGTCTTCAATTGGATGCTTTTTTATTTAAATAAGTAATAATTGATAAATTGAGAATTTTAACAAAAATTTACATTCGTTTTTATAATTATTATAATTGATGCATTCAATAATTGCAAAAAAGACAATGCAATCGATTGTCATAATGGATCATTTTGGAGCAAAATAATTTTGAAAGTTTACCTGTTTTGTAATATTAATCTCTAAATAAAACAAAAAAACAAGTTAGGTGTTTAGGATCCCTTCCTCGTATGCTTGAACAGCCATTCGTAAATTTCATCTTGATGAAAAAGGCGTTCCACACTCCCATGTGTACCACCTGGAATTATAGTCAACGTTACATCAGCTTCAGGATCTGCTTTCTTAATTGCATTGACTATTTTTTTTGATTCTGACATGGGTACAGCACGGTCACGATTTCCATGTTGTACCCAAAGTGGTACCTGACTTAGGTTGTCGGCATACTTAACACTTCCACCTCCACATATAGCTACTGCCGCTGCGATGCGATCTGGATATTTACCTGCTACATCCATTGTGCCGTATCCGCCCATACTCATTCCGCAGATATATACCCGATCTGGGTCGGCGTTATAATGTTCGATAGCATAATCCACAATCTCAATAACTTTATCAGGATCCCATCCGCCTCGTGACTGTGGAGCGATTACGATACCAGGAACTTCCTGACCTTTATTCATCGCATAAAGTACGCCATATCGTTTAACACGATCAAGATTTGTACCCGACAGACTCCTTCCGTGGAGAAATATCAAAACGGGCTGTTTATCGCCTGGTAGGTTATCGATCTGTTCTTCTTCTGGTAAATTCAATAAAAAAGGATAGGTCGTCTCCCCTTTAATCGCCTTTAGTTGGGCATATACTTCATTATTCCAGATGCTACAGATTAGCATGAAAATAATACCTAAAAGCCAAAAATTACGTTTATGAGAATTGTTTATCGTATGCATAAGAAACAAAAATACATTTTATTCTGAATCAGCAAAATAGATATTAATATTAATTAACTTCTTTTTTATAGAAAATTCGAGGTAATTTTAAGTTTTCACAAGTAAAACATGTCGCTAAAAATTTTACATACAGCCGATTGGCATTTGGGTAAACGATTGGATTATTTCTCCAGATTTGATGAACAAAAAGAAGTACTGGATGAAATTGTTCAGATAGCAGATCAAGAACAAGTTGATCTTGTTATTGTCGCTGGAGATCTGTTCGATGCGTTCAATCCACCTGTCGAAGCTATTGAACTCCTTTATAAAACACTTAAACGCTTAACGAAAAATGGTTCCAGACCTGTCATTGCCATTGCCGGAAATCACGATTCACCGGATCGTGTAGATGCTCCTGATAGCCTTGCGAGAGATTGCGGAATTATTTTCGCGGGTAAACCCAACATGAAATTTAATCCTTATCAGGTTGAGGGCGGATTTGAAATCACTAAAGGAGATATCGGTTTTCTTGAAATCAAGCTTCCAGGTCATGATTTCCCAATTCGTCTCCTTATAACTGCCTTTGCTAACGAACATCGACTCAAAGAATATCTTGGTGAAGATGAACAGATCGGGCTCAATGAAGTTTTAAGTAAAAAATGGAGTTCGCTGGCCGATTTATACTGCGATGATCGAGGCGCTAATATTTTGGTTTCACATCTATACATGAATAAAAAGGGAGGTCCTGTATTAGAGGAGCCAGACGGCGAAAAACCTTTGCGTATTGGTTTTGCAGATACTGTTTATACGGAATGTATTCCTCCTCAAATTCAATATACAGCTTTAGGTCACCTGCATCGCTACCAAGAAGTGGGTGGACATCGTGCACCAGTTATCTATTCGAGTAGTCCACTTTGCTATTCTTTTTCCGAAGCAGGGCAAGATAAAAAAGTGGTGATTGTAACGCTGGAGCCACACAAAGAGGCGGTCTATAAAACGATCAACATCCAATCTGGAAAAAAATTAACACGAAAAAAATTTCATTCTGTTACAGATGCTATTGATTGGCTTACAGTGAATCAAGATTGTTTAGTTGAACTAACACTTGTTTCAGAAACATCTTTAACACAAGGTGAAAAGAAACGTATTGAAGATAGCCACCCGGGTATTATCTATATCATTCCTGAAGTAAACAGTAGTGCTACTTATCAAAACGAACCCATATCCAGAAGAAGTAAAAGTATTAACGAAAATTTCTCTGATTACTTCCGATATCGAAATAATGACCAATCTCCATCGGAGGAATTGATAGCGCTATTTAACGAAGTTCTGGGTACTCAAACTGAAAAGGAGAATTAACGATTATGTTGCCATTATATCTATCCATAGAAGGATTATATTCCTATCAATCAAAACAAGAAATAGATTTTACTGCTTTGACAGCGGCCGGTCTTTTCGGGATTTTTGGAAAAGTTGGTTCTGGAAAATCAACGATTCTGGAAGCCATTACTTTTGCCTTATTTGCAAACACAAACCGCTTAAACAGCAACAATAGAGCCTACAATATGATGAACTTAAATTCCAATCAGTTGCGGATTGAGTTTCATTTTATTGGAAAAGAAAACAAAAAGTATGCGTTTGAAGCTTCGTGGCGAAGAAATAGCAAGCAGTTTGAAAAAGTTACAACACCTGTACGAAAAGCTTATGTTTTTGAAGGTGATGAAAAAATACCACTTGAAAGTACCGATGCTGAAACTATATTAGGCATATCTTACAAAAACTTCAACCGTACAGTTATTGTACCTCAGGGGCAATTTAAAGAGTTTCTTGAGCTTAAAGGAGCTGAACGCTCGGGCATGATGAAGGAACTTTTTAATTTAGATCATTATGATCTATTTTATAAAGTCGCTTCTCTAAGTAAGGAAACAGAACTGAAACTCCAAAATATTTCTGGCGCAGTACAAACTTTAGAGGATTACACAGAGGAAAGTATAGCTGAATTGCTTTTACAATTGGAGAATGAACAATTGAAGCTCCAAGAAGTCACAAATACACATCAACAATTAGATCAACAACATCAAAAATTATTGGAAGTTCAACAGTTCCATAAAGAAATAGCTATACAGAAACAAGCTTTTGCTCAATTAAGTGCCGAACAAGGTACAATTGAAAATTTAAAGAAACAGATTCTGTTATTTCAAAAAGTTGATCGTATTTTTAAGCATGCGCTTGATAATCTCGCAGATCTACAGACAGAGGAGTTCCAGCTAACACAAGATTTTGCTCGAACGAAACATCAATTAAATGCAGTCCATACAGCACTGTTAACAGCAAATAGTGCATATAAGATAGTAGAGCAGGATTTTAATCAACTCGATAATAAAAGAATTGCTGTTGAGGATATGAGAAATATTGTTCATATTTTAAAACTGCAAGTTGATATCAAAAAAGAAGCTGAACGATTAGCTAATGGACAGATTGTGCTGCAAGGTGTTGACCAGCAGATTTTAAATAAACAAACGTTAGTTCAGGAAAAACAGCAAGAAATTACCAATCTTAAAGCAAGCCGTGTTGCAAGTAGTTTATTAATGACTATGAATGATTGGTATTCAAAACAAGAGCAATATATTAAAACGCAACATGATTTAGAAGCAGATTTAAAAATTAAGCGAAAGGATTATCAGGATATCATACTTCAATTCGAAAAGGAAAGCCTCACTCCTACATCCTGGCGAGAGAAACTTACTGAAGATGAGAAGAGTGCATCTATTTTACTGGAAAGAATTCAGTCGAATGAAAATAAAATTCAGGTAAAACAGCAGTTAGCTAACTTTTCTCATGCTTTGACAGCTGGAGAAGCCTGTCCTTTATGTGGTTCCGAGCACCATCCACATATTATGCAAACAGAGGATGTTTCTGGGCAATTGGTTAAACTTAAATCTGAGAAAACTCATGTTCAAGAAACAATACTGCAAATTCAACAGCGTCAACAACGATTCATCCAACTAGATGCAAACCTGATAACATTGCAAAGGGATATAGATAAAAGTGTCGAAAAGTTGAATACGCTAACGATAGAATTTAATCATCACCTGACTCAATTCACGTGGACTAACTTTCAGCACAATGATCGTACAAGTTTCGATCAATGGAAATTGCAGGCTGAATCCATTGAACAGGCCTGTACACTAGCAGAATCGACTTTAGCAGCAATTCAAAAGGAATTAGATGATCTAAAGATTAAAAAGGAAAAATACAGTAATGGTTTGAATAGTATTGCTCTTACTAAATCTACACTTGAAGGACGATCAAGTATTCATGAACAACTGATTAAACGATTAAAATTATCGGAATTCGAGCAGTTTGAAATATCTAAAATTGAAATATTGATTACACAATCACTTCAATCAATAGACCATATAGAGCAGGAATACAATAGGTTGCTAAATGAAATTAATCAATTCAATATTTCTATAGCATCACTTTCTACAACAAGCAATACGTTAGAAACACAATTAAAGAATAAGCAATCTAAGATAACATTGCAGCAGAAGCTGCTTGAAGAACTGTTGCAGCAGCATGATTTCGTGTCTCTTGACGCTGTAAAAGAAATATTAAAACAGCAATATGATCTTGAAAAAGAAGAATTACGTATCAAACGATTTGAAGAGCATTTTGCTATTGTTAAGGCCAATCTGGTACAGTTAGAGCAGAAAATAAATCAGGAAGCTGTTGATATTTCCCAGATTACAAAAATCAGCCAAGATCTGCAATTGGCAAAAGAAGCCAAAGAAATGCTGATAGGTCAATTGCAATCTCTCAAAGATCAAATTCTAATTTCAAAAAAGCGATACGCTGAGAAAGTAGAATTGCAAATTGCTTTCGATAAATTGGCACTTCGGAATAAGAATTTAAGTATTTTATCAAATCTCTTTAAGGGGAATGGTTTTGTTGATTACATTTCAACTCAATACTTAGAGGACCTATGTCATATCGCCAATCATCGTTTTGAAAGACTAACTCGAGGTCATCTGAAACTAATCATCAATAGTGAAAATGATTTTGAAGTAATGGATCATTTAAATGGTGGTAAATCACGATCTGTAAGGACTTTATCGGGTGGGCAATTTTTTCAGGCATCTTTATGTTTGGCTCTAGCACTAGCGGAGAGCACCCGTAGTCTCAATCAGAATGAAAAGAATTTCTTTTTCATTGATGAAGGATTTGGAACTCAAGATACTGAATCTGTCAATTTAATTTTTGAAACTTTAAATGCCCTTCATAAAGAAAATCGTATTGTAGGAATTATCTCTCATGTTGATGAATTACAGGAGCGCATCCCTGTTTCAGTTAAAATTGTGAAAGATGAAGATTTAGGAAGCCTGATTCTACATGACTTTTGAGCGCTAGTACAAGAACACATTACTTGTAAAGCGCTGTGATACTTTATAAATAGAAAGAGAGGTCAACACCTCTCTTTCTATTTTATAGCATTAAATGCTCTCTTTATGGGCAATTTCGAGGTTTATTATCACATCTCTTATATCACCTTCCACAAAGGATAAATTTCCAATGATAAAAACACCTTTATTTGAACCGTTTTTCTCCGTGATTCCATAAACTGTGTTTTCGTCATCCGGATTCGAATCTCCTTCATATCGATAAATATAATCAATCTTATAATTAGATGGATTTGCAATCAAAGAATCCAGTTCAATGTTATAATCTATTGTATACCCCGCTTCTTTCAACTTCTCTAGGGCAACAGTAGCTGAGTCATATTTATTTCTATCTTCCATAATCTTGTATCTTGATCTTTAATAAAATAACAATTGGAACAGCAAAGTGTTTTTTATCATCTGGTTATTTTTTGGTAAACATACCAACAATATCATCTATGGCACTACCATCTTTATTCTTATCAAAAAAGTCGGAGATCTTGTCTGTCAATCCTCCTGAAGTAGTTGTAGCTGTTGGTTCATTTTTATCAGCACCGAATATATTCCCGATTATATTCCCTAATCCTCCTCCAGAACCCATATTGCCACCTAAAAAGCCTCCCAGCAGATCACCTAAAGGATTACTCGTTCCATTTTGCGCGGCATTTGCTTTTTCCTTACCCAAATAACCCATAACAATAGGTGCCAGGGTAGCCAGTACTCCTGTAACCTGAGCCGAACTAAATCCACTTTTCTCCGCTAATCCAGAAGCAACATATTCAGTCTTACTGCCAAAGATGTGCTGCACGATCTTGTTGCCGTCTTCTGTAGGTCCCTGTTCGATTACCTCATCGACATGATCCAATATTTCACCGTTATGTTTTGTGTCTAATGCATTAGCAAAACCTTTAGCCTGACTGGTGTCGTCCTTACTTTGATTATATTTAATTGCTCCCGCGATCAAAGGAACCGCTATTGCTAATATCCAAGTTGCTTTGGTGCTGTCAATTCCCAGCTTTTTGGACAATCCTGCAGCCATTTGATTACCAAGGCCACCTGTGATTAAATCTGTCATTCCCATAATTTCATCTGTTTTAATTGCGTTTAGAAATTCAAAACAATAATTAAGCCAATGAATTGGATTAACACGAGCTGATTAGCCACAAAAAAAGAGGTTATTAAACCTCTTTTTTTCTTTTTTATATAGAAACTATCTTTTATAATACTTTAAAGCTTCTGGAAGCAATTTTTGAATATCACTGATACGTCTTGCATCACTAGGGTGAGTACTTAAAAATTCAGGATTCCCTTTAGACCCGCCACTTGCCATGCGTTCCCAAAATTTAACAGCTTCAGCAGGATTGTAGCCCGCCATTGCCATAATCACTAAACCCATACGATCTGCTTCAGATTCATTCCCACGCGAGTATTTCAATGACGTTAATTGACCGCCGATACCGTATGCGTTATTGATAATCCCGGCATAACTACTCCCTGCAGTTGCAACCCCAATAACACTACCAATTGCTTGTGTAGCATATTGACGAGACATCTGCTCCATAGAGTGACGTGCTATTGCATGGGCAATTTCATGTCCCATTACTGTCGCTAATCCAGTTTCATTCTGCGTAACTGGAAGAATACCTGTGTATATAGCTACTTTTCCACCGGGCATACACCATGCATTGACTTCATCGCTTTGCACCAAATTAAACTCCCAACTGAAATTAAATTGATTTGCTATACCTTGCTGCGTAAGGTATTGATTAACGGCTATCGCCAGTTTATTACCAACTTTTTTAACTAAAGTTGCCTGACTTGTACCTGTAATTACTTTTGTTTTTGAGGAATTTAAAAATTGTTTGTAAGAAGACGCCGCTTGTTCCTGAATTTCACTATCACTCACCAAACTCAACTGCTTACGTCCAGTAATCGGCACAGTCGAGCAGGATGCTAAAGTAGCTCCAATCAGGAACATACTTGTATATTTAAAAACCTTTTTCATATTTTAAATGTTAAACACTGCATTAGATTGTACCCAACGCAATTCCTATGCCTAAATTTTCTTCTTTTTATTCTTGAAAAGATAAACTTTAGATTCGTGTCCCTTTAAGAGGCGTTCGATATTCTTTTGATGGGTAATCAATATCAATGCGCAGATCGCGATGCCATATAATAGAACTGAAGGAATAGATGTTTTAAATAAGAAGGCTATGCTAAAAGGAAAGGTAAAACCTGCCATTATTGAACTTAATGATACATAATGCGTTGTCAACAAGATTACAATAAAGACCGTAACGCAAAGTAATGCGGCGGGAGCATGAATTGCGAGGATCATGCCAAAGAGTGTTGCCACTCCCTTGCCTCCTCTAAAGCCCGCAAAGACAGGAAATAGATGTCCTAAAACAGCAATCACACCAAGTGCCAATTGATAGTTAACAAATTGGACATTACTGGTACTTTGCCCCGCTTCTATTAAATAAGCTAGATTTGTAGACGTGAACCCTTTAAAGATATCGACGAACATCACCACAGCACCTGCTTTTGGCCCCAAAACGCGAAAGGTGTTGGTTGCACCGGCATTACCACTTCCATACTCTCTAACATCAACGCCATAAAATGCCTGTCCAAACCATACCGCAGTTGGGATTGAACCAAATAAATAAGCTAGTACTACTGCACTTACTAAATAAATAGAAATCATTAATTATTGTTAAATCCTAAACTAATTTGGCCTTTAAGCTTAAATCCAAACTTTTTACAGAATGCGTCAATGCTCCAACCGAGATAAAATCTACTCCGGCTGCTGCATATGCTTGAAGAGTGTCTTCTGTAATTCCTCCAGAAGCCTCAGTGACAAATCTTTCTGCAATAATATCGACAGCTTTCTTCACATCTGAGGGACTAAAATTGTCTAACATGATGCGGTCGACCTTGCCAAAGGTAATAACTTCAGCTAGCTCCTCAAAATTTCTAACCTCAATTTCAATCTCAATATGCTTATTTAAGGTGTCTCTGTAGGCATTTGCGCGAGTTAAAGCCTGTGTGATACCTCCACTGTAATCAACATGATTATCTTTAATTAAAATCATGTCATACAAGCCAAAACGATGATTGGTTCCCCCTCCGATCTTTACCGCTTCTTTCTCTAACAAACGTAACAAGGGAGTTGTTTTGCGCGTATCTAATATTTTCGTTTTTGTTCCGGCTAATAATTTCGCATATCGGTTTGTGGTTGTCGCAATTCCGCTCATGCGTTGCATCACGTTTAAGATCAAGCGTTCGGCAATTAGGATACTATGGATTTTTCCTTTCAGGATTAAGGCTATATCACCAATTTTTACACTCGCTCCATCATGAATTAGCACTTCATGAGCAAGTGTAGGATCTATTTGATTGATAATTTCTAATGCAATCTCTACTCCAGCAAGTATACCTTCTTCTTTAACAATTAATTTAGCCTCTCCAGCTTTGTCTTTAGGAATCGTTGAAAGTGTTGTATGATCACCATCTCCGACATCTTCTAGAATTGCCTGTTGAACGAATTTTTTAATATATTCTTTTTTTTCCATCATGAGTCCTCACAAAATATGTAGCGAAGATGGAAATTTAAATTTTATTCAAGAAAATAATTTGGAATTATTATTTAGAAGCCTGTTTTTCAACTCTAAATTCTTCTATAGTTTGTGTAGATTTTGCCGAACTTATCTTCACAAAAACTCGAAACAGATTTTTATTACTGGTAAGTTGATATACGTAATAACTGTAATTGGTTTTATTTGTAATTTTCTGTATTAATTTTACTGCACCTGGTTTGTTTTTAGAGAAAAATGACTCTAACAACATTTCAGCCTGAAATTTGGAATATTGGCCATCCTCACTTAAGATTGATAACGTTACATTTGTCGCAAAATACCGTGCTATATTTTTGGCATTCCCTGCTTTCAATTGCAGCATTAAAGCATCGTTAATATCAGAAATAAATAAAGAAGATTCATACATTGGTAAGTAGTTCTTGTCAATATTATTCGCTGATATGCGCATAGTTATACACATAAAAAGACTTATAAAAAATAGGATCTTTTTCATTAATTATAGAAATTAAACTCTGTGTAGTTCAAGAACTTACCCAATAGTTATTGTGTTAAAGACTAGCTTTGTGATTTGGTAGATGATTCACATAAACAATGCCAAATTTATATAAATTTTACATTAAACAAACTTTAATTCTTCATTACATTCCTCATAATCTTGAATTATCAGTTGTTTTAAATTATATTTGCTTATATAATTATGGAAAAAAAAGTAGCACTATTAATCCTAGACGGATTAGGATACGGAAAAGAAGATCAATCTGACGCAGCATTTGCGGCAAATACTCCTTACTTGGATTATTTGAAGGCGAACTACCCCAATTCAAAACTAGTAGCTTCTGGTGAAGCTGTTGGTCTACCTGAAGGTCAAATGGGTAACTCTGAAGTTGGACATATGAATTTGGGCGCAGGACGTGTGGTTTATCAAGAATTAGGTCGCATTCATAAAGCTGTTCGTGATGGTATTTTTAATACGGACATCACTATTCAAGACTCCTTTAAATATGCTTTAGCAAATAATAAGAAGGTTCATTTTATCGGTTTATTGTCCGACGGTGGCGTTCATGCACATACAAGTCATTTACGTGGTCTATGTGATGCTGCAAAACATGCTGGTTTAACTTCAGATCAGGTATTTATACATGCTTTTCTTGACGGACGCGATACAGATCCAAATTCTGGATTAAACTATGTGAAAGAATTGCAAGATTTCCTACCTCAGTCTGTCGGTACTCTTGCGTCAGCAATCGGTCGTTATTATGCAATGGACCGCGACAATCGCTGGGAGCGTGTAAAACTTGCGTATGATTTGATGGTACACGGTAGTGGGACTGAAACTAAAGATTTACAACACGCTATACAAGAATCATATAATCAAAACATTACAGATGAATTTGTACAACCGCTTGTTTTGACTAATGCTGCAAATCAACCTGTTGCCACAATTCAAGATGGAGATGTCGTAATCTGTTTTAATTTCCGAACAGACCGAGGACGTGAGATTACTATTGCTTTAACGCAAAAGGCGTTTCCAGAGTACGACCTAAAACCATTGGATCTTTATTATATTACGATGACGTCATATGACGAGACATTTAAAAATGTTAAAGTCATCTTCCATAAAGACAATTTAAATAATACTTTAGGTGAAGTTTTAGCGGCTCATCATAAAACACAGGTACGTATCGCAGAAACTGAAAAATATCCACATGTCACATTTTTCTTTTCTGGAGGACGTGAACAGGAGTTTGATGGAGAACACCGTTTGTTGGTACCCTCTCCTAAAGTTGCGACTTACGATTTACAGCCAGAAATGTCTGCTCAAGGCATTACTGATGCTATTATAAAAGATATTGAAGAAGCGCAACCAGATTTTATCTGTCTGAATTTTGCAAACCCAGATATGGTCGGACATACGGGTGTATTTGACGCGGTAGTAAAAGCGGTTGAAACAGTAGACAAGTGTACTAAACAAGTTGTTGAAAAGGGTTTACAATACGGATATTCATTTATCATCATTGCAGATCATGGTAATTCCGAATTTATGGTCAATGCTGATGGATCAGTTAACACTGCTCATACAACAAACCTTGTTCCATGTATTTTGATCGATAAGGATTATAAAAGCATTAAGGATGGTAAATTGGGTGATATAGCGCCTACTGTATTGAAATTACTAAAAGTTGAGATCCCTGCCGAAATGGATGGCGAGGTATTGATTCAAGACTAATATGAAAAATAAACGTATAGGTAACGCACTCTCTTTATTAATTATAGGGGGTGCGCTCCTACTATCGTCCTGTCAAAACGACAAAACGGTGCAAAAGCAAGTAAAAGGATCAACTCTTTCTCTGGATTCATTTTTTAATTCTGAAATTGAAAAGTTAACAAAATTGAATCCAACGGTTGAAAAAACGGTCATTAAAGACTCGGATGAGGAAGTGAAATCTTTGAAGATCCCAAACTGGCAAAATGAACTCAGTGGATTTATAGCTGCTGATATTACAAAAAATGCTGATGCCAGTTTGTATAATTTTAGAGAAGAAGATTGTCAAACAATTTATCAGGCCAAAGATCCCGGATTAGCGATTCAGTATCTCGCTGTGGAGCATGATTTAAAAGGTAAGATTAGACAGGTTGTCATTGAAAGAAAAGTAGACAATAGCTTATATTCAAGTGAAGAAAAACTGACGTATGATGTTGACTCTATTTATCAAATTGAAAAAAATCAGGATATTCTGATATTGGGAAAAAGTCATTATAAAATTATAGGAAAGTTTCTGAATCACTAAAATTTAGAAACCTCTCCTACATCTCAAGTAATTACAAAAAAAAACACCATATCTCGATATGGTGTTTTTTTGTTTTTGAAAGATTACTTCAAGTTATCTCTGTAAATTTTAGCTTTTTTGATTTCTGTTTGAATGTCTTTACGAGAAGCATCAAAAGTTAAAACTTTTTCAAAATCTTTTACTGCGTTGTTATAAGCATCAGTTGCAACTGCTTTATTGTAATTCGCAACTCCGGAAGTTCCAACTAAAATACCATAGTCACGGAAAGCTAGCGCTCTATTTTGATAAAGCTTCACATCACTTGCATTTAATGCAATCGCTTTAGAATAATCTTCGATAGCAGATTTTAATAATGCTTCACGAGCAGAACTGCTCAATTTTGTAGATGTTTGAGTCGCTAAATTATTATTTGCTTTTCCTTTAAAATAGTAACCGTTTGCATTTTTACTGTCCAAAGCAACTACTTTTCCGAAAGACTCTGCTGCCTTTTTAAATTCGCCATTCTGAAATTGAGAGTAACCTAACATATATAATACATCTGGATCTTTACTTTCCACTGGCAAAGACTTTTCTAAGTAAATTGCTGCTTTTTTGAAGTCACCATCCAATAGTGCTTTTTGACCTAAACGAACATTTGGATTCGAATGCTCTTCTTGTTTTGCTGTCTGTGCAAAAGATGAAAGTGACATCAAGGCAAATGCACCAGTAAATAAGCCTAATTTAATCGATTTAAGAGTCATATTTATTTAATTACGTTTCAATTTAAAGTATTTAATTCATATTCAACCGCTTAGTTTGTGTTGTTGAAATTTCTTTTTACTTGACTTCAACATACAACGCTAAATGCGTATTCAATATTACAATTATTATGCCTATTTACACAATAATAAATTGAATAATGTGACAAAATTCACATGTCAGACTGTCTTTTTTTCTTAAAGCACTGCATTAATGGATCATTCGTTTTCAAATACTAGGTTGGCATCTTACTTGCAATACCCTACATTCACAAATTTAAAATAACTTTTTATCAGAATTACGACATGTTGTCATAAACTGACATAAAAATATTAATATACCTTAACATAATATGAGCAAATTCGAAACATTTGATTTCAATCAGGCGATTCCCATTATATCTGAAGATACCGAATTCTTTCCATTATTAAGTCAACAAGATGAAGATGACATGCGCAATGCAGAGATTCCGGAGTCACTATCGATTTTGTCTTTACGCAATACAGTTTTATTTCCTGGAGTAGTTATTCCAATTACTGTGGGTCGGGATAAATCCATCAAATTAGTTAAAGACGCTTACCAAGGAGATAAAACAATAGGTGTTGTAGCTCAAAAGGATATGTCTATGGAAGATCCTACTATTGATGAGCTTTATCAAGTCGGAACTGTAGCACATATCATCAAAGTTTTACAGATGCCTGATGGTAATACAACGGTGATTTTACAAGGTAAGCAACGTTTTAAATTGCTTGAAGCTGTTCAGACCGAACCTTATCTAAAAGCTAACGTTGAGAAATATAAGGAAGAGAAACCGAAGTCTACTAAGGAATTTAAAGCCTTAATAGCGACTTTAAAAGAGATGGCTCTTCAAATTATTCAACTATCGCCGAACTTACCAAGCGAGGCAGGTATTGCCATTAAGAATATCGAGAGTCCGACTTTCCTTATTAACTTTATTTCTTCTAATATCAATGTTGATTTAATTCAGAAACAACAGTTATTGGAATTATTAAATGCTGATGAGAAAGCTCGCCTATTATTAGAGTTATTAACTTCTGAAATTCAAATTTTAGAACTTAAAAACCAGATTCAAAATAAAGTAAGAATAGATTTAGATAAACAACAACGCGATTATTTCTTAAATCAACAGTTAAAGACGATTCAAGAAGAATTGGGCGGAAACACTCCCGATTTAGAGATTATCGAATTGAAAAAAAGAGCATCAAAGAAAAAATGGAATGAAGTTGTTGCTAAGCATTTCGATAAAGAAATTGAAAAATTAGCACGGATCAATCCTGCTGCTGCAGATTATTCTGTTCAGATCAATTATTTAGAATTATTACTTGACCTTCCTTGGAATGAGTTTACAAAAGATAATTTTGACCTGAATAGAGCACAAAAAGTACTGGATAAAGACCATTATGGGTTGGATAAAGTTAAGCAGCGTATTATTGAGTATTTGGCCGTATTGAAATTGAAAAACAATATGAAGGCTCCTATTTTATGTTTAGTAGGCCCTCCGGGAGTCGGTAAAACATCATTAGGGAAATCTATTGCAAAAGCATTAGGCCGTAAGTATACTAGAATGGCCTTAGGTGGTGTGCGTGATGAAGCAGAAATCAGGGGTCACCGAAAGACGTATATTGGTGCAATGCCAGGTCGTATCATTCAATCTTTGAAAAAAGCAGGTGCAGCGAACCCTGTATTTGTATTGGATGAAATTGATAAAATGAGTGCTGACTTTAAAGGAGATCCATCTTCTGCCCTATTAGAAGTTTTAGATCCGGAGCAAAATACGAGTTTCTATGATCATTATGTTGAGATGGAGTACGATTTATCTAAGGTCATGTTTATCGCTACAGCTAACTCCTTAAATAATATACAACCAGCTCTCTTGGATCGTATGGAGATTATTGAAGTTAATGGTTATACGATCGAAGAAAAAATTGAAATTGCCAAGAAACACCTTATTCCGAAACAGCGTGAAGCACATGGATTAACAGCAAAGGATATTTCGTTGAAATCTAAAATTATTGAGAAAATAATTGAAGAATATACGCGCGAATCTGGTGTACGTGGTTTAGAGAAAAAAATAGGTTCTACTGTCCGTGGTATTGCAACTCGCATTGTTATGGAAAAAGAATACAACGTCAATATTAATGATAAGGATCTAGTAGAGATTTTAGGTGCTCCTATTTTTGATAAAGATAGTTATGAAAATAATGAAGTTGCTGGTGTTGTTACAGGGTTAGCCTGGACTTCTGTCGGTGGCGATATATTGTTTATAGAGTCAAGTTTGAGCCCAGGTAAAGGAAAAATGAGCTTAACAGGTAACTTGGGCGACGTGATGAAGGAATCAGCTTCCATTGCAATGGCTTATCTACGTTCGCATGCTGAAGAATTTGATATTGATTACCGCGTTTTCGATCATTGGGATGTACATATTCACGTTCCAGCAGGAGCTACACCGAAAGACGGGCCTTCGGCAGGTGTAACAATGTTGACGGCATTAACTTCCCTATTTACACAGCGTAAGGTTAAAGAAAACTTAGCAATGACAGGTGAGATTACTTTACGTGGAAAAGTTCTTCCTGTTGGCGGTATTAAGGAGAAGATTTTGGCAGCTAAGCGAGCGAATATCAAAGAGATTATTTTATGTAAATCTAATCAAAAAGATATTGAAGAGATCAAAGAGAGTTATATCAAAGATATGAAGTTTCACTATGTGACGGAAATGGCTGATGTCATTGCGCTCGGATTATTGGATAAAAAAGTCAAGCACGCAAAAGATCTGACTAAAGGATTAGAGCCAAAGAAATAGTCAAAATTTTTCTAAAAATTAAAAGCCGCTATAAATAAATTTTTATAGCGGCTTTTACATGTAGACACATGAGCAACTCTGACTAGACGTGGACATACCTGAAATAATTAAATAAAAGATTGGAAAGGTCTATAAACACAAAATGCTTTCCGTTAGGAAAAGCAAGTGTCTAATTTGTGATTTTAAAAGCGTTGAGAATTATTTCTCAAGCTTGTCATTTTCTTTTTTCAATGCTACGGGACGATCTTCTTTGATTTCCGTTTCCATAAAACCCCAGTTAGTCATGTAATACATGTATGGGTTTTGTTCAATTTTTGATTTTCTTGTTCTTTCTCTTTTTATCATATATATATTGTTTTGATTACTTCATATCATTCAAATATCGAGCCAAACTATCCTTAATACTGTTTATTAATAATTATGTGTGTTCCTGCTGTTCTTTTGTAAGGATTACACTTAACACTTACAAATTGTAAATACTCGAAATAATACCACTTATTTTCAAGGCTAGAATAAGTGCTGTTAAATATTAGTTTTGACTTCTTTAATACCCAAAAGTTTAATTGACAACTAAAAACAGCTATTATGTACTATTTATGTACTATGATTTTTAATGATTTACAGCAACTATACATGAAGGTGGATGTGCAAAATTGTATTCTTTAGGGGGAATCTTATTTCTACAATCATCAGAAGATGTAGATAAATGCTCAAGAATATACGCTTATGGTGAAGGTATCATAATGAAGAGATAATTTTTAAAAAATTACACTAGTATTAGATTTTGTTAGATAATAAACCGGGCATTTAATAAGAATGAAATGCCCAGTTTATTATATACAAGCTTATTTTTGATAATTCAACTACTGCTGTATTGCGCCTAAGACTTGAGCAATTTTTTTGAAAAGTTCGGTATTCTGATAATACCCCAAAAAGTTTTGAGCTCCGGGGCCATAGGCCATTACAGGCACCATCATCGCACTGTGATCATTAGACGCAAAGCTGGCTTGTATACTGCCTGTTTTTACATCAGCATCTAATAAAGATAATGCGCCAGTTTCATGGTCTGCTGTTACCACCACAAGTGTCTCACCATTCTGATCAGCATAACGAAGTGCTTCGCCGACTGCCTGATCAAAATCCAAAGCTTCTGTTACCACATAGTTTAAATCTCGCGCATGGCCACCATAGTCAATCTGAGCCCCCTCGGCCATAATAAAGAATCCACTGCCCATTCCATGAAGTTTACTGATGCTCGTTGCGAGCAATTCTTTTAAAATAGTACCTCTACCATCTTTGACAGCTACCATATCTTGTTCATTAAAATAAGCTACTGTTTTCTCTGATTTGGCGTTTTTTAATTCGGTTAGGTTATCAACAACTTGATATCCGGCTTGATTTAATTTTTTTTCCAACTCATCTTTTCTTTCTTTCTCCCGATAAGGTCCAGGTAGTTCACCTGCCAATATTTTAACATCCTTATTCTCGATGAGCGCTTCTGTAATTGCAATGGATGCATTTCGGTCTATATTTGACGCATAAAATGCTGCGGGAGTCGCATCCGAGGCATCCCCTGTGGATAGTATTCCGCTAACCTTTCCAACTCTTGCTAATAGTTCAGGTAATCGCAGTAACCTATTACCAGATGTGTCTACGCTTACCGAACCGTTATATGATTTATGCCCGGTAGCAATTGCTGATCCCCCAGCTCCTGAATCTGTATTACCTGGACTGGCTGATGCTGTTAAAGAGAACCCTACATGTTTCATCTGAGCCATATGCAACTGACCACGGTTGGCAACCATAGCAGCTTGAATATGACCTAATCCCATACCGTCTCCTATTAACAGAATCACATTTCTGACTGTACCCTTACTCCCATCTTTTGCAAAATTAGGTTGATACACAGCGTATGGTTTATTTGCCGTAAAACGTGAACTCTCCAAATCATTTAAATAAGCTTTTAGCACATCAGGATGATCTGTATTTAACCAGGTAACGCCCATTTTTTCTAATACTATCCACGTATTGACACTCTCAGGTGCACCCCAGAGACGAAATGGTTTACCCCATTTTCGTGCCTTTGCTCCTTGCTGTTCAATTTTCATTTGCTCTTGCTTCGTTGGCACCCCCTTCCCGTTCCATTGTGTATAGGTTCGTAAATTATCGCTCATCATAGCTACCCGTTGCAGTTGCTGGCTGGTGTATGTGTTTTCAAATCTACCGTCAAAGGATATGTAGTCTGGATAGTTTTTAAAGAGAGCAGGTGACGGCATATTGCCACTGATGACAATTTGAATAGCATATTTATTTTGTTTGGGATCTACTAGGTAACGATAAGGTGCTAACAGGTTTACTAATTTTGGCATCATAATCTGAAAATCTTCTTTCAAATCTAAAACCAGCTGTAAGTTTTTACTGCTGTCAGCAAAGGGATGTTGCTTATTTTGTTTAAATAAGTTTGCCAAAGGCTTTATATATAGATTTTCCAAGGTTCGTCCTGCTTTGATATCTTTAGCCTCATGCGCAACATATAAGGTATCATCTCGTAGAAATAGGTCTGCTTCAATGGATTCCATTCCCGCATAATAAGCACGTAACATGGGAATATCCTGTTCATAATCATTATGACTATGACCACGAACCCGAAGTGCATGGTGCTGTTGATGCGTACTATACATGAGTTTATCAAAACGATTAACAGCTGTAGGTGTTTCCTGCGCATCAAGTCTGACCATTATCCCAACTAAGGGTAGTATTAATAATAACTTAGCAAATTTCATTTTCATTCTTTCTATTGGACAAAAAACGACAGACCTGATTGCTCTTTCGCATCTTTCTAGCCTGCCGTCTTTGTGATTTAAGTTATTTGTAGGATAATTTTACCATCCCTCATTTTGACTGATCCCAGAATTACTCAAATCTGATGGCGGAATTGGCCATACATGATGAATAGCAGGATTAAAAGTTCGGGCAGGCCAAACTTGTACTATGGTGTAGCTAGAAGTTGGATCAGTTTTAGCAATATGTTGCCTTCCGGTTGCTGGTCGTGCATAGGCCGCTTGGGCATCACCCCAACGAACCAAGTCACTATGCCTATCGGTATATTCTGCAGCAAACTCTGAACGACGCTCTCTTTTTAAATTAACCATTGTTGCGCCACTTATTGCAGGGAGCCCTGCGCGGTTACGTACCAAATTAATCTCCACATCTCCAGATTTCCCTTGTTTAATCTGCGCTTCGGCTTTCATCAAAAGAATATCTGCATAACGGATTAAAGGAATATTTAGATCAGAAGTCGGATAATCTCCACTTGGATTTAAATGTTGATCCTTTGGAAAACGGAAAGGTTGCATATACTTTTTGAACTGAAAACCAGTTTGAGAATTAGACGAATAATATTTCCGATCCAATCCGAATAACGTAAATGTATCGTTAAATTCAAGTATGGTTGCCTTTTTACGATTGTCACCTGATTCGAAAGCGTTATACAATTCTAAAGTGGGGTGAAAATATCCCCAACCATTATAAAGTCCATAACCTGTATTTTCAAATAATACAGCCGGCAATATGGAACCCTGAATTTTATTAGAAACTACAGAAAAGATATATTCAGATGAAAAATTGTTTTCGATGTAAAAGACGCTTGCAAAATCTGTTTCTGGTTTTCCTGTATTAATTAATTTACGACCTGATCCTGAGTTGGTCACCATATCGCAGTACTTAACAACTTGCGTCCATTTACTCTCGTCATATCGTGCCCATTGCAAATTTGTTTTGGCTAAATAGGCATAAGCAGCGTCCTTATGCGCTCTTCCTAAATCACCTGCTCCATATGTGTTGACAAGTGGCAATAGCTCTGCTGCCTTTAAAAGATCCCCTTCAATCTGCGCTAAATTCTCTTTTACATGCGTCGGTCGTACAAATTTAATTTCATTCATATTTGCATCTGTAACGATCGGAACACCGGCACGTTGATCTCCATAATATTGTGACAAATAAAAATAGGCATAACCTCGCATGAAATACGCTTGTCCTAACACATGCTTTTTTACGTTATCGCTAATACTCATAGCTGGCACTTTAGTGATAATGGTATTTGCACGTTGTATGATCTGATAAAATTTCTTGTACATACTATTAATGCGGCTTTCAGCACCTGTAGCAGTAAAATTACGCACTGCTGCTGATCCTGCATCTGTACGTCCAGTGACCATATCGTCCGATGCGTTGATAAACCAAAACAAACCTCTTCCGAACATATTATCGTCATTGAAATGTTCATAAAGACCATTACTGGCAAATATCGCATCTGCTTCTGTCTTCCAGAAGTTTTCATTGGTAATTGATCCTTTTGGAGTCAGATCAGTAAAACTCTTACTACAGCCCTGTATACCTATGCTCAATCCTAGTAATGCTATTGTAATGTATTTGTATTTTTTTATGGATGGTGTTTTCATGATTTTCATTCTTAAAAATTAACATTTAATCCTATCGTGTATGTCTTGGCTAAAGGATAATTCGCTACATCTAATCCAATACTGCCGACCTCTGGATCTATACCAGAATAAGAGGTAAAGGTGAACGGGTTTTCCGCAGAAAAATAAATCCTAGATTGCAGTTTATTCAAAAACTTAGGTAAGTTATAGCCAACAGTAATGTTTTTTATACGAAAATAATCGCCACTTTCAAGGTACCAATCTGATATCGTTCCGTAATTAGCATTTGGATCTTTAGAAGAAAGTGCTGGAATATTACTATTTAGATTATCCGGCGTCCAGGCATTTAGGACACGATTATCCAGATTATAACCCTGTAAGCCCGCGTTATAGGCTGTGAATTTATATCCGTTAAAAATTTTTGCTCCTGAAATACCATAGGTTAATACATTTAGATCAAAGTTTTTATAATCTAAATTAAGGGCAAAACCATAGGTGAACTTAGGAACCGCACTACCCATATATACACGATCATCAAAACTGATTTTACCGTCACCATTTGTATCTTCGAATTTTAAATCACCAGGACGTGCAAAGGGTTGAATAAGCTTACCATTTAGACTATGCGCCTGTACTTCTGCTTCGGAATTAAATATTCCGGTATTAGGAATCAAATAGTATGAATATAATGCTTGTCCTGGCGTAGACCGATATGGAGACAGTATGCCTCGAACATTATCTCCGTGTTCAATAAAGTCACTTCCTAACCCATCAATATTTAATACCTCATTCCGATTGAAAGCGATATTAGCATTTAAACCAAGTTTCCAATCTCCAAATTGATGATTATATTTTGTACTGAATTCAAATCCTTTGTTCATAATATCACCTGTATTACTTGTAGGGCCTCTCTGCATACCTGAATGTGGATCGGGTTGAATTTCATAGATCATTCCGATGGTCTTTTTACGATAATAATCTGCTGTAAAACTTAACTGACGAAATAAAGTCATATCTAGGCCGATATCCCATGATTCAGAAGTTTCCCAGATGAGATTAGGATTACCTTGTTTGATCATTGCAAAATGGCGTACCAAAAGTCCTTCCGACCCTAAAGGTGTGACAGTACCGCTATTCAAAGGTAAGTTATATGCGTACTTATCTACTGATTGAATATTTCCAATCTGGCCCCAGGAAGCGCGTAGTTTTAAATCATTAATAAAGTCACTTTTAAAAAATGATTCTGAAGAAATTTTCCAGGCTCCCGAAATTGATGTAAATACATCCGATCGATTATTTATTGGTAAGCGTGAACTGCGATCCTGCCGGATACTTGCTCCTAAATAATACCGTCCTGCATAATTGTAATTAACACGAGCAATAGCAGATGTTAGTGCATCTTCCCAGACATCACTTGTTGGAATTCCTGGTATAGATTGTGCATTCTCGATATATTGATACCAATCGTCTTCCCGTTCAAATCCCATTCCCTGAATGTAGTATTGTTCATACTTTGTTTTCTGGGCAGAGTATACTACTACAGCGTCAATCTGGTGATCACCAAAACGTTTCGTATAATTCAATTGCTGATCCCAAATCCAACGATCTGTACGAGCTTCTTCTTGCGTCAAATAATTGTTGCCATTTGATCTTCCAATTTCTGGTATTTTGGGATCAAATCTTTTTAAAGAATACCGATTTATATCCAAAACAAAATTAGATTTAAAGGTTAAACCATCCCATAAATCCACTTTGGCAAAAACATTACCATTGAGGTTAAGTGTCGGATTGTTAACTGTTGGACGTAGAAGTAAAGCTACTGGATTATAAGTATCACCATATGCAGATGAAAATTGCGATAAATTAAAAGGAACAGTACCGTGAAATAATCCTTTCTCATCATATACAGGTGCTGCAGGATTCATATAAATTGCATTGATGATCGATCCACTATAACTGCTAGATGTATTTGTACCTCGAGCGGTGGTATGGTTGACATAAAAATTTTGTCCTAATGTCAATCGATCAAAAAAATCAAATTCGGATTTCAAACGATAAGCAAAACGTTTGTAACCTGTATTCAGCAATAAACCTTCCTTATCGTGATAACCAAATGAAGAATTATACCTGGATCGTTCTGATCCACCAGACACCTGCGCATTTGCATTTAAAATATTCCCTGTTCTGAAGATTTCATTCATCCAATTTGTGCGGGTTTCCTGTCCCCAAGGATTTAATGTCGCATTATGACCATCGGCAGGATTCACTCCATCTCTTTTCGCTGCATCATTATAGGCCTGGGCGTATTGTGTCGCGTTCAAAGCAGTCGGTAGATTACTCGCATTTTGCCAACCTCGATACAGATCGACACTTAGTTTGGGCGCTCCAGCTTTACCGCTTTTAGTTGTGATCACGATAACTCCAGATGATGCCTGAGCTCCATAGATAGCTGCAGAAGCTGCATCTTTCAAGATATCCATGCTTTCAATATCATTTGGATTGATAGGTCCGCCATAATAGGGTGCTCCATCGACTACATAAAGTGGCGATTCGGCGTTTAGTGTCCCCATTCCTCTAATCATCACTTTAGGCATTGCCGAAGGATCGCCACCTGCAGACATCACCGTTACTCCTGCAACATTTCCTTGCATCAGATCTGCCACGTTAGTTAATGGACGAGCAACATTTTCTGCGACATTAGGTAAAGAGCTTACAGCAGTTGTTAAATCTCCCCTTTTTTGCTGACCGTAACCAATGACAACCACCTCATCAAGAGCTGAAAGTTGCTCTTTCAATGTAATCAAAATCGAGTTACTATCACCACTCTTTATACCTTTAAGATCTTCAAGGTAAGATTCGTACCCAATCATGGAAACCTTGATCTTATACTTCGCATCTTCATTTAATTCTTTAAATACAAATACACCTTTTTGATCTGTCGATATACTCGTGACAACTTGTCCTTTCGTATCTAAAAGTACAACCGTCGCTCCTGTTTTGACAACACCATTATTATCCATAATGGTACCTCTTATTTGCCCATTGGACTGGGCATAAGATTGCAGAGCAACGGAGATCGATAGCATTGTCAATAATGCTCTTAACTTCATCGGGTTTCTTTTCATTTCATTTAGTCTTTTAATTTGTAGGTGGTTTGTACCGCATGAACTAAAATTTAAACGGTATTATTTACTTCTTTTATTGCTTTTTATTTTTAATGATTATACTGTTATTGCTATGGTTATAGGTAAGTTCATTCATCTGACAAATAATGGATAGCATAACATCCAGTGGATAATGTTCTTCAAATTTCCCAGTAAAGGATAGTCCTTCAAGAGATACCTCTTCTAGATTAATGATTACACCCTTTAGTTTTTCAATCTTAGAAAACACCTGTCGAAGTGGCGTCTGATCAAACTGCAGGCCACCCTCTTGTTTAAGTTCGTCTGATTTCACGTTGTCCGCTAATTTTAGATTGTTCGCTTTTTCTTGTCGATCAACTAATAAAGCTGTTTTAAAATGATCATCAATCAATAACTGTTGTCCAGGCTTGAGCACCTGATCTTTCATTTCAAATGGACTGCGATTCGTTGATTTCACAACTATTTTTCCAGATATTAACCTAACCGATAATTTACTTTTAGTATAACTATCGACTGTAAATTCAGTACCAAGTGCCGTTGTTGTATAACCGTTGGCGGATACAATAAATGGTCGTTGCGCATCATGGGCGACATTAAATCTCGCTTCTCCAATTAGTGTCAGTTTTCTATCGATGTTTCCATATTCTTTTGTATAATAAATATTACTATTAGGGGATAAAATAATCCGAGATCCATCTTTCATTTTATAGGTAAGCGTATCTGTACTGCTGTTGGCAAGTTCATATATGAGTGGCTCTGGTATTTGTACTGTTGTACTGGGAACAGGCAAATTTGTTTGGACAAAGTGATACCCAAATATTCCCATAGCCAATAAAATGGAGGCGGCAATAGACCAGCCTATTTTTAAACGACGTCGATTAGGTAATGCTTTGATCACTCCCATTTTTTCATGAATACCGAATAACATCTGTTGATACTCTTCTTCTGTTGCCAATTTTTCGTTTTCATGTACTGTTGCAAAATCATTCCGAAGTTCCTCCATTAGAGGTTGTTTGGAATCTTCTAAGTCGGACAATAGTTTATGCTGATCATTTTTAGAAAGTTTTCCTTCCCAAAAACGAGTAATTAAATTAAGAATCTGTTGCTTCATCAATAGTAAATACACAGGAAATTTCCAAAGGGGATGCTTTTGTTGTTAAGAAATTATTAATAAAACATCAATTAAACATGTGGATACATCGCTTTATACTAAAGACATGATCACGTATGAGAAAGATTATATTTGAGCCTTAATGTAAACGCAATACTCTTGCTTTTATACTTATCAAAAAAAGACAAATAATCTTTGGGAGAGATGAATCACCCAACGTATTTAAAAAGAAATAATAATTCGAATTTTACGGAGGTACAAAGGATTATTTTTTTTTGTAAAAAAGCCTTTTGTAAAGTTCTTATGAAGCGGTTTACTATGATTCAGATCGGAATATTCCGGAGATAAGGCAATAAGGAGTGGATAAAAAAAATTAAAGATTCGCGAGAAGAAAGACGATGAGTAATGATCTTTCTGCATATGCAGGGTATTGCTTAGCGACATATTCTCTAATGGCTTTGTTCGATTGTTTGAGATAATCTGCTACCGATTGTGGGCTAAGTCCTAAAAGATCAGCTACATCTTCTTTTGTGCGCCCCTCATAACGACACAATTTAAATACTTCCCGTTTTCTTTTTGGTAATACGGCAACGGCTTCTTCCAAGATTTCCATTTGCTTATTGAAAATTTCTTCCTGAATACTGCTATCTTCCTCGGCATAAATTTCTTCGGGATAATTGGCAATATACGCAACTGATTCTTTCAACTTACTGCGTAGAACATTCAGCGATTTATTATAACTAACAACAAATAACCAGCCTCCAACAGGACGATCTACCTGTATCTTAAATCGATTCTGCCAAAGCGATAAAAAAACATCTTGCAACACTTCGGTCGCTAATTCACGATTATCGATTAATTTTAGAATATTTGCATGTACAGGTTTATGATACCGCGCATACAATGCATTGAAAGCCTTTACGTCTCCCCTCGACATTGCTACGATTTCTTCAATTTCTGTTACCGTTTTATTCATGTTAATTGATATGTTTTATCTTCTACATCTGTGGTTTTGTGGTTTGAAAACCACGGGCAAATTTATTTAAAAAACAAACAGCTTAATCCTTTTAGGAGGTTATCAAATTGTTAAGAATAAAGGTTGTTTCTGGTAATTAAATAATTGGTTACTTATCGTAAATATACAAAAATGATCTACATTACAAAATAAGATTTATGCAGTTAAATGGATGACTTGAACAAGGGTAATGCTATCATTCTGAAATTATATTTCATCACTATCTGAGAGAATCGAATTGCAATAGGTGTAAGGCAGATGGAGAAAGGGAAATTTACATATACTATGAATACATGGGAATTTAAGTCACTAAAACCTGATTTTGGAAAAACAAGACAGAACTAGTATACAAAAATAGCTAACCTGTACTATACAGATTAGCTATTAAAATCATAATGCTTATAGCAGGTCAAGACCACTACTTGACACTTGCAGCTACAATTTCTGCAACGGAGGGAATACCTGTTTTTTTCCATATAGGTTCACCATTCTTATAAAGAATTAATGTTGGTATGGAAGTTATTTTAAAATCTTTAATTATTTCAGGATTTGCATCGATTTCTACTAAAATTGTTTTGATATTATTTTCCGCCTTGCTGTTGATTGAATCTAATACTGGTATTACTTTTTTACAAGGCGGGCAATAGTTTGATCCGAAGTCAACGAGAACATATTCCTGAGATTTCAATGCAGTTTTAAAATCAGCCAATAAAATTCTATTTTTATTTACAGTTGCTACCTCTACTGGATATCCTGCTCCGATCCAAGCTGAAATACCAGGTGCCAAAACATAGATCTTTGTAAATCCACGTTCTGCGAGTAAATTAGCGATTTTTGTAGATCGCCCGGTTTGGATAGAATAGATAAAGACTGGTTGACTTTTGATTAATCTACCCAATTGCTGTTCATAACCTTTAACGGCAGGATCGATCTGACGAGCTTGTGGTAAATGTGCCTGTTCATATTCTTCAGCACTGCGAGCATCTAAAATCTGAGGCTTATCCTGTTCGCTTATTTTTTCATGAAATAACGCCGCTTTTACGCGAAAATCTTTTTGTTCTCTCTTTTCCTTCTCTATCGGAGATGATTGGTTTTGTCCTTTGCCATCAAACACTGTGATGACCAATAAAATTAGGATTAATGTAATCTGTTTTTTCATTTGTTAAACACGATATAAATGTCGAATTTTCTTAAATTGTTACGAGTTCATTTTTTAGAAAAGATAATTCACTAGAAACGGAAAGCGGGTGCTGCTATTTCTTGTGTCTTACTTTTTCTAAATTCTTTCATAGATACCGGTTCACGATCCTCAAGTTCGGCGAAATCAACAACACCGTTTATTTTAGCCCATTTGAAATATGCTTGAGATAATTGGGATACCACATCATGATTTTGGCTAGCAACATCTTTTATTTCAGTAGGGTCGTTTTCTAAATTATACAATTCCCATTTATAAGAGGGCCAAGTTGAGATCAACTTCCATTTGCCTATTCGAGCCGCGCGATTACCGGCACGTTCCCAGAAAAGTCCTTCAGGTCTGTCAATTTTATTCTTATCATCAAAAATAACAGGCAACAGATTTTTACCTTTTAAATCATTGGTTTTTAAACCCTTGTATGTTTTTGGATATGTCGCTCCTGCTAAAGCGTAGAATGTTGGTGCTAAATCAATAATATGTCCCGTCCCATTTTTAATGGTATTTGCCTTTATTCGATTAGGAAACCAAGCTATAAATGGTGTATTAATACCACCTTCATATGTGTAATCTTTAAATGCTTTATAAGGTGTGTTGGAAGCATATGACCAGTTTTTACTCTGTGATTCATACGAACCTGTAGTGCCTACAGGCCCTGAGTTTATTCTTGCGCCATGATGCCACTTCACTAAATCTTCAGCTGGAGCTCCATTGTCGGATAAAAAAACAATGAGTGTATTATCCAGTTGATTATTGTCTTTCAATTTCTGGATAAGGTGACCAATACTCTGATCTAAGCGGTCGACCATAGCGGCATATATTTCCATTTTCTTTGCCCACAATTGACGTTGATCAAAAGATAGTCGGTCCCAATCGTAAATATCTTCATCACGTATTGATAATTTGGTATCAGGTGTAACTAAACCTAACTCCTTCTGACGTTTAAATCTTTCTTGACGAATTGCTTCCCAGCCTTTATCGTATTTCCCCTTATATTTTGCAATATCTTGAGGTAGCGCTATTAAAGGCCAGTGTGGAGCTGTATGAGCTAAATAGAGGAAAAAGGGTTTTTTATCATCTTTTACTTGATCCAAAAATGATAAAGCATGTTGATTGATTACATTGGTAGCATAGTTTTCAGGAAGTGGATATCCTTGTTCATCTGTTTCACCTTTAAAACCCGGCGCACCTGAATCAGAACTCTTTTCATCCTTTGGAAATACGAGATCAAAACCACGCTGCCAAGGAAGGCTTGTCCCTTTGCCAGATACATGCCATTTACCGGATGTGATGGTGTTATAACCGTTTTCCTTCAATACTTCAGCAAGGGTTAGTGATTCTTGATTAATATATCCTTGATAAGCAGGTAATCCGAGGTCATTAGAAAAATAGCCTACTCCAGCTTTATGCTGATACTGCCCTGTCAATAAAGACGCACGAGTGGGTGCACAAATGGAATTATTATAGAACTCGCGTAACCGCAATCCTTCTGATGCAAGCCGATCTAAGTTGGGGGTTTCAATCTCACCTCCGTATGCGCCAAGATCTGAATAACCCAAATCATCGGCTAAGATTAGCACGATGTTAGGCTTTTTTTGCTGTGCTACACCAAGTGTCGTTAGGCTTGCAGTTAAATATAATATGGAAAATATTTTTTTCATGGTAATGTTTGATTTTAAATGTTAGCGAAATGAGGATTGTCCTTTGATTCGGTCATAATTGACAACGTCGTTTTCTTTTGCCCATTTTCGATACAGTTCTTCAAGCTGTTTTACAACTTGAGGATTCTGAGACGCGACATTATGATTCTCTCCTCTATCTGTATCGATGTCATATAACTCTACATTATTCCCGTTACGATAGGTAGACACCAGTTTCCATTTTCCGAAACGGACAGCTCGATTGCCGGCACGTTCCCAAAATAAAGCTTGATTACGCTCTACCTGTGCCAGATCAGTATTTAACAGTTTTCTAAGGCTGACTCCGGGAAGTGTATTGGTAGCAATCCCATAATTCGTATTTGGGTACTTTGTTTGGGCATAATCATATAATGTTGGAGCAATATCAATTAGATGTCCAGTTCCTCTTTTAATGGTGTTGGCTTTTACTTCCTTAGGGTACCAAACAATAAAAGGAGCGCCAATACCGCCCTCGTATGGGTTATCCTTGTAACTTCTTAATGGTGAATTTCCCGTTTGTGACCAATTGCTATTTTGCACATCATAAGATCCTGCAGAACCAACAGTACCCGTGTTTCTGCTTGTATAAATACGGGCTCGATCACCACCTTGTGCACCATTGTCAGACAAAAATATAATGATTGTATTGTCATCAACTTTTAACTCTTTTAGGGTCTGACGAATCTTACCGATACTTTGATCCACACGATCAATCATACCTGCAAATACTTGTTGTCTTCTTTTCCAGTATTGTTGCTCATCATAGGTTAATTTATTCCATTCTTGCGTTAATGTATCTTTAGCACTTATTTTCTGCTTCGCAGGGAATACGCCTTGTTTAATAGCGTTTTCATATCGTTTTGTGCGTAAACTGTCCCAACCAATAGTATAAGTCTCCTGATACTTTTGCGTTTCTTCTTCTGGTGCCTGTAGAGGCCAGTGTGGTGCATTAAAGGCTAGGTATAGAAAGAATGGCTTTTTATCTTGATGTTGCTCTTTCAAAAATCCAATTGCCTGATCGGTAATTTCATCGGTCAGATATCGATCTTTAGGTAAATAGAAGGGTTTATTATTCTTGTACAAAGGCACTGTCGCTTGAGTAGAATCGCTGATTTCATAAAAATTAGACGCACCTCCTACAAAATTGAACGACCGTTCAAATCCTCGTTGTGCTGGCCACTGATCGTAATCGTCCCCAACATGCCATTTGCCTGATATAATAGTGGAATAACCTGCCTTTTTTAAGACTTCTGCCAACGTTGGCGATTCTTTATTCAAGAAACCTTGATATGCAGGAAGTCCAAGGTTTACATTGAAATAACCTAGTCCTGCCTTATGGGCATATTGCCCTGTCAATAAAGATGCTCTTGTTGGAGCACAGATCGAGTTGTTATAAAATTCTTGAAAACGAGTTCCTTGAGATGCCAATTCTGTTAGATTTGGCGTATGGATATCAGATGCACCATATGGTTCAATATCTGAAAAACCGAGATCATCGACCAAGATCAAGATCACATTTGGACGTTTGTCCTGGGACCATCCAGCGAGACTGCTTAAAGTCATTAAGAGCGTCAATAAATAATAGTTTCTTTTCATTATGTGAAATTTTTAATGAATGTGAATTGATTTTAATTATTAACCCAATCTGGATGCTGTTTAAGATTTGGATTTAAATTCAGTTCGCGTTGTGGCGTGGGAAAATGAATATGTCTTGGAGCCGCATTGGTTTTACCTGCGGCCTTTAGTTTTGCAACATAATAGGTTGCCCCTCTGCGCGCTAAGTCAAACCACCTTTGATATTCAAAAGTTAACTCCTTCCTTCTCTCTTCAAATACTGCTTCTCTAAAATCATCTTTACTTAAATTTTTTTCGATATCACCTGTTGCTGCACGCACTCTAACTTTATTTAGAGAAGTCTGTGCTAGTGAAGTTGATCCATTGAGCTCATTTTCAGCTTCTGCCAATATGAGCAATACTTCAGCATAACGAATAATGGGTAAATTTTTAGAAGATTGACTTTGGTTGCCTACTACACTCTCATCATAATATTTATTAAATTGAGGTTTTGCAAGAGCATAATACTTACCATCGACCGGAGAAATCATCCCTGTAGTAAATGTGGTATTTAAACGTTTATCCTGTTTAGAAAAAGTAATATATAAACCACCTTCAGCATGCCAAGCATCCGCATAGTCACCATTAATACCCGGAATATCCGCAGGTGCAGATCTACTTGCAAGCGAATTTCCCTGATATCCACTGTTCCCTTTGAATTGTGCAGAGAAAATATGTTCAATACCGTTTTTCTTATCGATATTGAATACATCCGTAAATTCGGGAAACAAATCATATCCCTCTTTATCAATTACATCCTGTGCTTTTAATTTTGCATTTGACCAATCTTGTTGTGTTAAATATACCTTTGCCAGTATACTTTTGGCAGCTCCTGATGAAGCTCTTCCTTTATCGTTGTCACCGTAAGATTTATAATTGGGTAGATTTTCTGCATCTTTAAGATCTGCAATAATTTGGTTATAGACTTCTTTTTCAGAAGCCTTGGTCACATAAAGCTCTTCCGAGCTAAGTGATGTTACAGGTTTTAGAACCAAAGGAACGGGACCAAACCAACGAACTAAATTAAAATAATGCAGTGCTCTTAAAAACTTGGCTTCATTAATTAAACGCCTACGGATTGCGTCATTAATCTTTTCAGTTGATATCAAAGCGATGTATTCAATATTTTGATTTGAAGCATTTATAGCGTCGTAACTTTGTTTCCACAATTGTTCCATACGGTCATTCGATGCATCGTGTGTCAAGTTACTGATCGCACGTACATGTGCATTCCGCGCTCTTGGTCCGGCTTCATAATCATCAGTCGCCATTTCTACTCCAATTTGAAAAAGACTATTATAGATGGACTGGCCGCTTTCATATAGTTTGCGATATGTTCCGTTAACAGCAGAAACAGCTTGATTTTCATTCAGATAAAACTGCTCAGAAACCAGTAGACTTTCCGGTTTCTCATCTAATTTTGAGCATGATACGATTCCAATCAATAATGTGGATGCGAATAATATATTTGTAATTTTCATGTGCCTCTGGATTAAAATGTTAAAGAAAGACCTACTGTGAGGGAGCGTGAAGCTGGATAAATTCCAGAATCTGTCCCTATCTGTACGTTACTACCTGATGTCACTTCAGGATCAAAACCTTTGTACTTACTCCAGGTAAGTAAATTTTGTCCAGATAGGTATACATTCAAATTGGATATTCGAGTAGCATTTAATACATGTTTAGGAATGGTATAGCCAAATTGAAAAGACTTTAATCTGACAAATGAACCATTCTCAACAAACTGATCTGAAAAAATTGGAGCAGGATCTAATTTCGCTCTAGGATAGCTTTGACTGGCATTTGTTTCAGTCCATCTGTCTAAAGCATCTGTTGATGCATTTTGTTGTCCCGTAAACATTTCCAAGTTTTGACGATTGATATTAAGTAACTCATTGCCAACTGTTCCTTGTATTAAAAAAGTAAGATCAAAGCCGCGATAAGAAAGCGTATTGGTTAGTCCAAAAATAAAATCTGGTTGTGCATTTCCAATGATGCCACGGTCATTTGCTGTTGTAAATTTACCGTCACCGTCGATATCTTTGTAAAGACGATCCCCAGCTTTTGGTATGGCATTTCCAGTAAATAAACCTTTAGTTGATTCCTCTCCTTTTTGTAAAATTCCATCGATCTGTGTGCCATAAAAAGTTCCGAGAGGTTCACCAACTTTAATGATATAATTTCCAGAAATATAAGATTGTGCTCCTGTACCAATGGTTAATACTTGATTTCGATTGAATGAAAAGTTCACATCTGTATTCCAGACAAATTTTCCATTTAGGTTCCTGGTTTTCAAGCCAAATTCAAATCCTTTGTTGGAAACTGAACCAAAATTCTGTAAAGAAGATGCATAACCTGATGTCCATGGAATTTCAACATTAAGTAATAAATCGGTGGTTTTTTTGTAGTAGTAGTCTAAGGTAAACTGTAGTTTGCTGTTAAATAGCGCAATATCAAATCCTCCATCATACTGATAGGTCGTTTCCCAACCTAAATTTTTATTTGGTATACGTTGCGAAGCAAAACCGGTTACTATTTTATTGCCAAATAAATAATTTAAGTTATATAATGTCGAAAGCGACTGATACTGACCGATCTCCTGGTTGCCCGTAGTTCCAAAACTAGCTCGGATTTTTAAATCATTGACCGCACTGAACGTTTCTTTAAAAAAGCTTTCGTTGCTAGCTCTCCATGAAAAAGCTAAAGAAGGAAAATTTCCCCATTTATTATCAGCTCCAAATCTAGAGCTACCGTCGCGCCTGATACTGGCTGATAAATAATATTTATTGGCATAATTATAATTTACACGAGCCAGATAAGAATGCAGTATCCAAGAATAAGCATCGGAATTTGGACGGACAAGGGTTGATCCACTTTGCAGACTGTTATACAAAAGATCATCCGTTACGAAATTTTCAGCTCCCGCGTTGAAGGTCTCATTCTTCGCTTCCTGTTGCGTAAATCCAACTAAAGCATTTAAATGATGATCTTGAAAAGAAGTGGTATAGTTTAACGTATTTTCATTCAGCCATGAATATGAATCTAGATTACCTAAATTTGCTTTTCCATTGTTACCTGCCCCCTCGTAGATGTAAGAAGGCAAATAAAATTTATCGGTCCTATTGTTTAAATCTACACCTAATAGCACTTTCGCTTGAAGCCCTTCTATAATATCATATTGAGCAAATGAAGTTCCCAAAATGCGTAATGCGTTTGATGTATTGGTGGTTTCTTTTAATGTTGCAATAGGATTTGCAAAAATGTTTTCAAACGGATTTCTTAATGTGTAGGATCCATCGGCATCATATATGGTTGCGGTTGGAGGCATTATCAATAATGCATTGATAATGCCTGATGGTGCAATTTGAGATGTTGTTCTGTTAATTGAAAAATTAGCGCCAACATTTAAGCGCTTAAAAGGATTAGCATTGATATTGGAACGGAAACCTAAACGCTTAAAATCTGTATTTTTAATTACTCCATCTTGGTCAAAATAATTAGCTCCAATAAAATATTGCACCTGTTCAGCTCCACCTGATAAAGATAATTGATGATTCGTAATCTGTCCATTTTGGAAAGCTTCTTTTTGCCAATTTGTTCCTGAACCTAATTGATCGATTTTGTCTTGTGTGAGGTACTGAAATTTTCCCAGATTCGGATATGCATCATATAAGGCCTCATTGCGAAGAATAGCAAAATCTGGAGCTGTTAGGACATCTATTTTTTTTAACACCTGTTGTTGTCCTATACTACCATCATAGTTCAGTTGTACACGACCTGCTTTACCTTTCTTAGTTGTCACCAATATTACGCCGTTAGCACCACGAGAACCGTAGATTGCTGTTGCAGCAGCATCTTTTAAAACTTCAATACTTTCGACATCACTTGGATTGATGCTCGACATGGGATTGACAGGAGTTCCACTACCTACTCCAGTACTCTCTGTTTGATTATATATGGGAAAACCATCAATAACATATAAGGGTTCATTTCCCCCCTGAATAGATGCGCCTCCACGAATACGGATACTGACACCACCCCCCGGCTGCCCAGAAGTTTGCGTAACCTGCACCCCTGATATACCACCTTTCAAAGTCTGATCTAGCGATGATACATTCTGTTTCAATAAAGACTCATTTAAGGAAGCAACTGATCCCGTCAAATCGCGGCGTTTCTGCGTACCATAGCCTACCACTACGACTTCATCAAGATCTTCCGTAGTAGGGCTTAATTCGATTACAGTAGGTGATGTATTGATAACAATCTTTTTCTTTTCATACCCGACAAAAGATACAATCAGCGTAAAAGGGAGTTTTTGACCTGTGACAAATTGAAACCGCCCATTTCCATCTGTTTTTACACTATGTGTTACTGCTTCCAATTGCACAGTGACACCTTCAATGGGTTCTTTACTGGAAGCATCGATAACTGTACCAACTAAGGAGGCATTTATTATCGGTTTAGGTTCTATTTGAGCATACAGCGAATTCAGGCTGTGTATTAAGAACAAAATAAGTATAGAATACCGAAGTACTCCTAATTTTTTCATAGTTTTACGGTGTTTAATAGTGAATACTTACAAGTGCCAACGCCAATTGAAGACTTGTGGTTCATTATATCCAAACTTGGGGGAGCGTTAAAGCTTCCCCTATTTTTTTAAAGAAGATTTTTTGAAATTAGATGCACATTCGCATCCAGCAGGAAGGTAAATTAAAGGAAACATAATCAGTCACGGAGACTGCTCTTGTAGATGGGTTAGTAAGGTTGTTTTTCATAAACTTTGTTAAATAATGAATATTAATTTCGGTTTCGTTTGCCAACGCCAATTGAGTAACGATAAGGCAAATATAAAAATAAATTTAATAAAGTCTACTAACTAAGTAGATTTAATGTAATTATTTTTAAAACCTGAACTAAAGCACCATATAGCATCGTTTATTAATCATATTATCTGTCAAACAAATTTTTATATTGGCAACAATACCAATGCATTAACATCAAAAAAGGAAATGAAAAATCGGATAAAGCTAATCTGTAGCTATTATCCGATTCAGTTATTAAATTTTCACTAAAAATACAGGGGTACTTCTATTTTTTTTATTGGTGCATGAACATGTACCATTTAGTTTGCATGATTTTTTAACCATTCTAAGCGTCTTTGATCAGCAAGATGTTTCACTTCGAAATGCTCAAATGTTGCATTAAAACCATTACCATCAGGACATGCCGCCATTAAGCCCACCATAACAGGTGTATTATCTTGTAAATAGGCATTACGCATTAAAGTATAATTTTTATCATCAAAAGAGTAAAATATCTCTACAGCATCCAACCTCCTTACAGCTTTTATCCATACGTATGGAATGGCTTTTTCTAGACTGATGATACTCCAATCACTGGTGCGGTGTGTCACGACAGTACTTAAATTGTATTTTCCATCAACAAACTCGATTCCTGCTTTAATATAATTTTCTTTATCAATACGAAGCATCAATCCCATCTGATCAAATCTCGCCTTATAGTCAGCAGAAATTTTTACTTTTGTCTCAAACTCACCACCATAAGTTCCATAATAAAATGGAGCATCGTCAACAGTAAATCCATAATGCGATATACGCCAATAATCACTCTGGGGTGTTACGAACATACTCAGCGTTTGGTCTTTTACCTCCCACTTTGCCGGTTCATTAAACCACTGCATTTTCGTTAGATTTTGTGCCATTGTCAACTGTTGGCAAAGGACAGTCATCATAAGTAGTATTAATTTCTTCATCTCTGTATTCAAATAATCTTATAATTTTTTACTTTAGCAAAGGTATACGAGTGTTTAAAGATTATCAATACTGATAAATAACCATTTTTTAAGATATGAATAACATTGCAGGAGTTCTTAACGAAAAGCTTTTAGAGCAAGTATTTGAGAAAGAGCCAGATCCTCACAAACTGCTTCAGCAATGTCAATATATTGCACAATTTTATGCTCATATTGAGAATGCGATAGCGGTTTTGAGTGATCTTAAAAATGACAAAAGCTATATCTACAACGGAGGGCTTGCCCAAACACTAGGATTATCAGATCATGATTCAGAGATTGATTCCATATGGGAAGATGCAATTTTCAAGCTTATTCACCCTGATGATCTACTACGGAAGCATATCCTTGAATTGCAATATTTTCATTTTATAAAACATATACCTCTTACTGACCGTCACAATTTTCATGTCATTAGTAAGATCAGGATGTACAATCAGGAAGGTCAGTATATATGGATATCCCATCGCATGTATTATGTTCAGAATTCACCTAATGGCAGTATTTGGTTAGCCCTATGTTTATACAATTTTGCTCATTTGTCCGATAACACAGAGTCTTACGAGGGCTTTATTGTGAACAGTGTTACAGGGCAAATTATTCAACCTGAAAAACAGGAAAGTAGCAATTTATTATCCAAGCGAGAGATAGAAATTCTTAGTTTAATAAAAATTGGCAGACGCAGTAAAGAAATTGCTGATGACCTCTCCATCAGTATTAATACTGTCAATCGACACCGACAAAATATTCTTGAAAAACTTCGTGTTACGAATTCAATTGAAGCATGCCGGATCGCATCTTCTTTAAACTTGTTTAAATAGTTGATATAGATGACCTATTTTCCCAAGCGATATAATTTAAAATCGGCGTCAAATTATTTCTTGACGCCGATTTTAAATAAGATTGCTATAATAATAAATCCTAATCCAGTTAATATGGGGGGTAATAGATTTCCTCTAATTCCAAAGTAAATCATCAATAAAGCGACTATAATGAGCAGTATAAGTAGTATGGTCTTCATATTTATGTATTGAGCAACACAGTGTGTTATCATAAAGCTACTTAAAAAATAATTAGACAGATCCTTTACTTTTTAAACATCCGTAATTTATACCATTATAAATAATATTCTTACCATTAGTACCAAAATCTCAATTATTTACTGACCTCATTCAATAATGCTAAATCTTCCTGATCTAAAGTGATTTTAGGAGCATCAAATAGCGTTTTCAATTGATTATTACTCGTTGCGCTTACTATTGGTGCTGTAATTAATGGATTGGCCAGTAGCCACGCTAAGGCTATTGTTGCTGGTTGTGTATGATATTTCAATGCGATTTTATCAAGAGCTGACAGCACATTTAATCCCTCAGCATTTAAATATTTCCGCACTCCTTCACCACGCGCACTCTTGTTAAGATCTGATTCATTTCTATATTTTCCTGTTAGAAATCCGGCGGCTAATGACCAGTATGAAAAAGTACTTAAATCATATTTTTCAACTAAAGGTGCGTAATCCTTTTCAAAAGTAGTGCGTTCCATCAAATTATAATGTGGTTGAAGCGCTACATATTTCGGAAAATTGTTCTTCTCAGCAACATCAAAAGATTCTATCAATCGCTTAGGGGATAGATTAGAAGCTGCAATATAACGAACTTTACCAGCCTTAATAATTTCGTCATACGCAGATAATGTTTCCTCAATTGGTGTTATTTGATCATCAAAATGCGTATAATACAGATCGATATGGTCTGTACCTAAACGCTGTAAAGATTCATCAACGGATTTCAAGATATGTTTTTTACTGATATCAACAGGATGTTCTTTTGTTTCAGATCCCACTTTTGTTGCAATGACAATATTTTCTCTGTTATTACGTAGCTTCATCCATTTTCCAATGATAGTCTCAGACTGGCCTCCTACTCCATTCACCCACCAAGAATATGTATCTGCAGTATCCACAAAATTAAAACCTTCATCTACAAACGCGTCTAAAATATCAAATGATTCTTTTTCATCTAAGGTCCATCCAAAAACATTACCTCCAAAATTGATCGGAGCAATTTCTAAATCTGTATTTTTAATTGTTACTTTTTTCATGTTTATTCAAATAAATATTTCAGTAAAAATAACTTATTCACATTTTAATAAATTCATCAGTTTGTCAAGATGTTGACTCTTTAGTTCTAATAAAGTTATAATATCTTAGAACAAAAAGAGTAATATTATAGAAATGTATGTCTAATAGAAAAAGCCATATCTAACGATATGGCCTGATATAAAACCTATATTTTTCAGTGAAATTTTCTATTTATATGAGGTGACGGAGTCCGTTATTTTCCAAGTCCCCTTATCGTTGATTAAAGTTACAATGTCAATCTTGGTAAAGCTATCGAATTGCATGATCACTTTGGCAATAGCGTAGTCTTTGGAGGTTTCTAAAATCTGTGTAGTAGTCTTACAGTTTAATCGCTCTCCTTTTTGCTTTTTAAAGAAGTTAATAAGTTCTGATCGACTATTTGTTTTTGCATGTGTCCCTTGGACTTTCTGATTAAAATCGCTTGCAAACAACTGCTCTAATCCTATTGATTGTCCTTCGGTAATGATTTCTATATATTGACCAATTGCTAAGTTAGCTGTAGAAAGATTAACCATACTTTTTTCTGGTTTATCTGCCGCCATAGTAATGCTACCTAAAGTTACTAATGCTACCGCTGCGAATGTTTTTACTAACGTTGTCATCATGTTTTATTTTTTAGTACTCGTTTGTTGTGCTTTAAATGAGTAGATTTTTGGATAATTTTTCCCTTAATAATTTCCTTTAACTTTCTGATTCAAAATTAAGACAAACAACGTATATTGTTTATTACGTTTAGATTAACAATATATTAAACTCGCTAAAAAACAGTATACTGAAGGTGAATAGACAATCCATCATTATAAAGTAAATGACGCCGCGTGAATGCATGTTATAAATTACGGCCCTGTTAAATGTATATGAATAGATATTTTAAGCGGTTCGAGGGAAAAATAAATAGATAAAAAAAGAGAGTAAGTTCATCTTTAAAATGTCTTACTCTCTCTGAGATTGTCTATAATAATTTTAACACATCGCCTATTTAATGATAACACTTATATAAATAACTTTATCATGTACGGATGATCTTATGTATAAATTTCCATCCTGATAATTCGAAAATGATTATAAAATAAAGAACTACCTAACAACATGTTATTTAATTGACTTCTGATCTTTTTTCTCTAACAATGCGATATACTTAGCATAACCTTTCGTAGCCATTTCATCTTTAGGAATAAATTTGATAGATGCACTATTGATACAATATCTTAAACCTCCTTTATCTGCAGGACCATCATTAAAAATATGTCCTAAATGTGCATCGCCTGTCTTACTGCGCACCTCAGTACGTTCCATTCCGTATGAATTATCCGATAGTTCCTTCACTATTTTCTCACTAATCGGTTTTGAAAAACTTGGCCATCCACAATCCGACTCAAACTTATCTGAAGATATAAACAATGGTTCGCCTGTCGTCACATCAACATAGATCCCTTCTCTAAATTCATTCCAGTACTCATTATCAAAAGCTCTTTCGGTAGCGTTTTTTTGCGTTACATTGTACTGGATATCCGTAAGTTCTTTTTTTAAGGTTTCTTTATCCTTTTTTTTATACTCCCCCACTTTGACAGGGTTTGCCTTCTTTGCTAATTCAAATAAATCTGCCCCTATATGACAATAGCCTCCAGGATTCTTGTCCAAATAATCTTGATGATATGTTTCTGCATCATAAAAACTCTTTACAGGTCCAAATTCTACCACTATTTTCTTTTGCGGATAAGCCCTCCCTAATTCCTCAATTTTTTGATGTACTAAACTTTCATCTTCTTTATTGGAGAAAAAAATACCTGTCCGGTATTGGGTTCCTATATCATTCCCTTGTTGATTTAAAAGTGTTGGATCGATCGTTTTGAAAAACAAGTCAATTAACAGTTCTAAATCAATTTCTTCGGGGTCATAGACAACTTTAACGGTTTCTGCAGCTCCTGTTACACCTTTAGAAACTGCCTCATAAGTTGGTTTTACAACTGTTCCATTCGCATATCCTACTTCTGTAGCAGTAACACCTCTTACTTGTTTAAAAAAATGCTCTGTACCCCAAAAGCATCCTCCTGCAAAATAAATTTCTTTTGTTTTACGATTCATGTCGGTTGGTATTTTATTTAGTGGCTCTATTGTCTTTTTCTTTAAAGCAAGACCCATTGCCATCAATGTGACAACTCCAATAGAACATATCAATATTATTAATGTATTTTTCATTGTTTTATGTTTTAAACTGTCTTATAACTTACCAAATGCATACCAAATCCTAGATACATCAGATCTTTAAGTATAAAAAAATCTGTATAGGGTACGCCATCTATAATCTTCCACATATTTGGTGTGGTGAATAAGTAACTCAATGTCATCAGGAATATGACGCACATTGCAAATCCTGCATATTTTTTCAGTTCGTCAAATTTTAATGTCAGAATCAGTAAAATTGCTACCAAAATTTCCACTACACCAACTATATTCGATACGGTTTGCACACTCAATATGGTATACATCCAAGCCGATAGTGGATGATTTTCTATCAGTGGTTTAATCGCATTTGCCTCCGTAGGTGTAAACTTAAATATTCCTATCCAAAGTAAAATAAGAACTGCTCCTCCAAACGAAATATAGTAACCTAACGAAGACCCTATATTTGGATCATTATTTTTGTTTTTTGCATGCATTTTGATTGATTTTAAAGTTCAGTGATGTTTCTTTACATCAATAGTCGCTGATACTTTCAAATCCTGACAAAAAAGATTAAGTTTTAATTTTACTTTTTATTTTACTTTTAAACTCCTGTATATCATCTTCATGAATAACCTGATTATGTCCTTTATTCAGATTGTTGCGCAAAAGTGTATCCATAAAAATAAACTTTCTCTCATAAGCGCGGCACCATTTACAAATAGAAAGATGTCCCTTTAATCTTAGTCTTTGAATTAATGATAATTCGTCAGCATTTTGCAGTTCAATTAACAAAGTCGTCTCAGAACAAGAGAACAGTAAAAAGTGTATGGTTCTTTTTAACATAGTAATGTTTTAATTTTGAGTATTAAACCAATTATTTTCCAAACAGGCCCGTAATTGTAAACGACTTCTCTGAAGTATTTTCCAAAGGTTAGTCGTTGTAATTCCGGTTTCCTGACAAACTATAGCTGCCTTTTTTTCTTCGAGATAATAAAGCTTTACAGGGATTTTCCACTTTAAAGGAAGACCTTCTAAACACTCTTCCAAAGCAATATGGAACTCTTTGTCATCCAGCAGATTTTGTTCTTCGTTCCACTCATATAGTATATCATCACTTTTCCATGATCCTGATTCATCAAAAAAATAATCCAAACTGATCTGATCGTTATGACGGTACTTTTTACGATAGAAATCAGCAACTTTATTCTTTAAGATACGCATGAGCCAAGTTAAGGGACTACTATTACCCTTGAAGTTAGTATATGACTCAAAGGCATTTATAAAAACATCTTGTACCAAATCCTCGGCATCTTCTTTATCAGACACTAAATACATTGCTCTTTTTAATAAGGGCAGACTGTATTGGTCAATCCACTTATTAATTGTCTCTATCTTTTCATTCATGCTGCAATTCAAATATACTGGTTTATAAAGTTAAAGAATAAACTTCTGACTTCTATCAACATTAACCGGAGGATGTAAGCAGATTGGGTAGATTAATGCTAAATAAAAGGATGTTTAAATATACTTTTCATTTTAGTTCAGACAATTTATCTTGTTAGAAAAAAAGGTATAGAACGAATTGATTATCAACAAATAATATATTATATTTACAGATAGGACTAACCTAACATTAAAAAAAAGATCTAATATATTGAAACTTATGCTAATTAAAAAGAATGAGAAATCGTGTATAGCGTTTTTTTCCTTTCAGCTTATTATTGTGTTAATACTGCTAATATCTACTGTCTCACCCATTTTTGCGAAAAAGAAACCTAGTAAGGTTATAGTCGCCTATGTAACTTCCTGGACATCAGATATACCCGATCCAACACAGATTACACATATTAATTACGCATTTGGTCATGTTAATGATGCTTTTAATGGTATTCGTATCGATAATGAAACACGGTTACAATCGATTGTCGATCTGAAGAAAAAATATGCTCATCTTAAGGTATTATTGTCGATCGGTGGTTGGGGAAGTGGCCGATTTAGTGAGATGGCCTCAGATAACACTAAAAGAGAGCAATTTGCCAAAGATTGCGCTCGAGCTGTCAAACAATTTCATTTAGATGGTATTGATATTGACTGGGAATACCCTACTAGTTCGGCCGCAGGTATATCTTCCCATATTAATGATACCCATAATTTTAGTTTATTGATGAAAGCGATTAGAAAAGCTATTGGCACTAAAAAATTGCTAACTATGGCTTCTGTGGCAAGTGGTAAATATGTGGCTTTCGATATAGTTGCACCTTATCTAAATTTTGTCAATATCATGACCTACGATTCCGGTAATCCTCCTTACCACCATGCGAGCCTATACCGATCAGCATTGTCTGGTAATACAACATGTGAAGAAGCAGTAGCAGCACATATTACCGCGGGGATGCCTGCTCACAAACTTGTTTTAGGAATACCCTTTTATGGAAGAGGAAATAAGGAAGAAGTTAAAAGTTTTATCGATTACAAAGACTTATTAAAGCTACAAGGATTGGAAAAAAAATGGGATGATGTTGCAAAAGCGAATTACATGGTCAATCAACAAGGAGAATTTGTTTTGTCCTATGAAAGCCCCGAATCCATCAGGCTCAAGTGCGATTTTATAAGAGCAAAAGGTTTATTAGGAGCTATGTATTGGGAATATGCTGGTGATACAGAAGATGGAATACTTCGAAGTACAGTTTATTCAGGAATATTCGAGTAATCAACAATTGAACATAAGTACAGGAATAACCTTATTGTGAAAGAATGGAAAAGCAAAGTTTATTTTATCATAAGCGGAATCCAGCAATTGATATGATGCGGGCACTGACCATGTTGATTATGATCTTTGTTAATGATTTTTGGAAAATTCATGACGTTCCCCATTATCTTGAGCATGCTGCTTATGGAGAAGATTTTATGGGGCTAGCAGATGTTATATTTCCATGCTTTCTTTTCTCTGTCGGTTTATCCATACCTTATGCAATCGAGATACGGTATACTAAAGGATATGAATCGCTATCGACAATAAAACATATTTTGTCCCGTACATTTGCACTTTTGATTACTGGAGTTTTTATCGGAAATTCCGAAGCCGGGCTAGCGGCAGACACTCCTTATTCAATCGCTATCTATTGGGTACTGATGATCCTAGCTTATGTTGCCATCTGGAACGACTATTCAAAGGTTACGAATCATCGAATACAAGGCCTGATCCCAATCTTCAAAATAATAGGTGTACTCATACTTCTCTATTTAGCAATTAGCTTTAGAGGAGCAAATGGATCTGTATTTTCTTCGAATTGGGGTATTCTTGGGATGATTGGTTTTTCTTATTTCTTTTGTGCGACTGCTTATTTACTATTTTCTGATCGACAGAAATACCTATTTTACATTGCTGTCATCCTTATTTTGATCGCAATTCTTAAAACGCCATTAAAAGCAGAGTTTGGTGGAACTTCAATCTTAAATCTACCAAAAGGTAATTTTATTGATGGATTCATTGCACTATTTCATATCGGCAATGGCGTATTAACAGCTTTCACCATGGGTGGTGTAATACTCAGTATGTCACTTGCTAAAATGGAAAAATTATCTAAAAGCATGCAATGGTTCTATATCATTTTATCTGGGTTGATCAGTTTAGCGATGGGATATTTCTGTCATCAATATTGGATTGTAAATAAAATCTTGGCGACATTACCTTGGTTATTTTATGTCTTATGTATTTCTCTCTTGACATATACTTTAATGGATATCTTAACCTATTATAACTTGACAGGATGGTTTAAATGGATCAAACCAGCTGGTACAAGTACACTTACTACTTATTGTATACCTTATTTGTATTATGCAGCCTCTAGTTTAACCTTAATTACATTACCCGATCAATTAACCTCTGGGTTGCCAGGTCTTCTTAATTGCTTTCTTTTTGCTATTTTAGTAATCTGGACAGCTGGCCTTTTTGAAAAAATGAATATAAAACTACGGCTATAAAACATAGAAAATATGATTATGTTGTGTTCTAAATAAGCTTTGATACCAGCACCATAGCTGACTTAAATATTTACCTTATATCTATAATGAGAAATTCGATTCGAGCTGTACTTATTTTTTTCGCGGTATTTACAACATGTAACTTAACTGCCCAAGTGCATAACAGGTCAAAGTCTTTAACAGTAGTGAGATTGAAAACGGATATAGCTGATCCTAAAGATATCCCTCTTTTTTTTAATAAAGCGGCTATTACCTATCAAGCTATTGATCAGGTGAATTGGACTACATATCCCTATAAACCGCATGTTAGTTTTGCTATTGCATATACCGATAAGGCTTTATTAATTCATTACCTAGTGGAGGAGAAACATGTAAGGGCTGTTACTAATCATGATAACGGGAAAGTATTTCAAGATGCATGTGTTGAATTTTTTGTCCAACCTCAGGCCTCTGATTTAACCTATTATAATTTTGAATTCAACTGTATCGGAAAGTTATTAATGCAGGCAGGTAAGCCTGGAAAACGTGCATTGGCCACAGAACCTATATTAAACAGTATCAAGCGATGGTCCTCTTTAGGTAGCGATCCGATCAATATTCAAAATCAAACAACCTCTTGGCAACTAGCTGTCATCATACCATTAACTGCTTTCTATTTAAATCCAATGGATTCATTTGCTAATCAAAAGTTTAAAGGGAACTTTTATAAATGCGGTGATAAATTGGAACAGCCTCATTATTTATCTTGGTCTCCTATTCATTTACCGCATCCACAGTTTCATGCTATAGATTTTTTTGGAAATATAAACTTTCAATAAAGATGAGTTAGATCTTTCGTATTATGTCTCTCATCATATTTCTTAGCAAGAACTTTATAAAACCTAATTCTGATTTAGTTTTCAGGTTTAAGCACTGATATGATCAAATTTTCTTAGCCTGTAATATTTGATTAATTATTTTGCGAATGCAATTTTAATTCTATTTTATTTGTGGTCTTATGAGCTGATTTCAATAGTATCCATAGACATAATAATCCAATGGAAACAGCTGTTGCTAGAAAAAAGAATGAAACGACGGTACTCAGCTTTAGAGGGTTCAAAATATGTAACATCATTAAATTAAAAAAAATAAGCACAAGCATAATGATCTTGCCCAAACGTTCTTGCTTCAGATATTTTATCCGATAACTGACTTTATAACTCGCTATTGAAGAATGGAGTAATTTATCTGAAAACTCAGAAGAAGGAACATCCATTAATTCTCGGTTGAGAAAATTAGCTAATGGATCATTTTCTTTTAATATTCTATCTTTCATAATATATCCTTTAATTCGTCATTAAGTAAGTCCTTAAGAGCTTTTTCTAACTTTTTTCTTGCACGTAGCAGTTTCATTTTAACTGCTGATTTTCCAAGGTCAAGTATTTCTGAGATCTCGGAAATACTTTTTTCGCCCAGATAATGAAGAGTGATTACAATCCTCTCCTCTTCTCCAAGCTGGTTGAGGGCCAAATTGATGTACTTCTGTCGATCAGCAACTACTAAATTATTAAATTCTTTTTTATCATCCGATATATAAGCAGTTGCACCTGAGTTTTCATTAAGCTCCTGTGTGTCATTACGTTGATTTCTTTTTTTAGTTAATGCAGTGTAATACACAATTTTATAAAGCCATGTTGAAAATTTTGCCGCGTTACGAAAATGTGCTAATCCACTGAAGGCCTTCATAAAGGCATCCTGCACTACTTCTTCAGCATTTTCACTATTACCACAAATTTTAAGAGCAAGTGTATATGCTAAGTTTCTATACGTAACCACAAGATATTCAAACCCTTCTCTTTCACCCTGAATCGCCTTTTGCAAATAATAATCTTCTTTCTTACGGGGTTGTCCAAACAGCATACTTGTGGCTAGATTAATTTTCTTATACTAATGCTTAGACTCGTTTAAAAAAAAATTGGTCACATTGGTGACCAATGATAAAAATTTTCAGTCTCATTAAGAAATAAACAATAAATAATTTGACATGCAAAGCACATCAGCAGCACTATTTATATCTATTTCTCTCGTTGTATTTGGAATCAGTTATTACTATTTCACCACTAGACACAAAGAGCGAATGGAAATTCTGGAAAGAGGATTGAAACCGGATTACTTCAAAGGTCAATCAGATTTCAGACCACTATTATTAGTAATAGGTATTATCAGTATTGGAATTTCATTGGGAATTGTTAGTGGCACTATGTTAAGTGTACTATTCCCTCTACAAAAACTGACATTGATGATGACATGTATTTTTCTTGGATTGGGTGTAGCTCTAATTACCTCTTTCTATTTACTCAAAAAGAAATAAGCAGAAGGATTAGCACAATTACTCATATCAATCTAATTTAATATTTACCTAAATTTTTTAAAATGAAACTATCATTTATGGCATTGCTATGCCTTGGATTTTCCATTCTTTCACCTAGCATAAGTATTGCGCAACAAAATGTTATCTTATTTGACTCAATCGTCAAAAGTGAGCTTCCTAATAATGCACCTGGCACTGTTATATGCCTCACAAAAGGTAATCAAATTCTTTACAAGAATACATCCGGAAAAGCTAATATAGAACTGGATATTGACATGGGATTAGACCATGTATTTCGCTTAGGTTCAATTTCCAAACAGTTTACAGCCTGTGCCATCTTAAAGCTTCTAGAACAAGGTAAATTATCACTCCAAGATGATATTCGAAAATACATTCCGGAATTTCCGACGAAAAATAAAATAATCTCTATTGAGGCTCTTCTTACGCACACTGCTGGAATAAAAAATTATACAGGTCTGAGTAGCTTTACTGAAGAATTACAAAGGAAAGATTTAACGCCAACAGCACTAATTAATCTTTTTAAGGATGAGCCCCTTGAATACGAACCAGGAACCAATTATAAGTATTCTAATTCTGGTTATGTATTATTGGGCAGTATCATTGAAAAAATTACGGGTCAATCTTATGCAACATATATTGAAGAGAATATTTTTAAACCATTAGGAATGGTACACTCTTACTTCGACGATCCTGTTAAAATTATTAAAGGGCGGGTATCTGGCTATTCACAAAGAAATGGAAGTTATCAAAATACGAATTTCTTAAGCATGACATTGCCGTATGCAGCAGGATCATTAGCTTCCACTCCAAGAGATATACAAATTTGGTATAAAGCGCTGTCTAATGGCTTACTTCTGAAACCTGAAACGATAAAAAAAGCCTTTACGTCTTTTAAACTAACGAATGGAAGGTTAACTGGATATGGGTACGGTTGGGAAATCGGTAATGTACAAGGAACTCTCAGTGTTAAGCATGTGGGAGTAATCAATGGCTTTTATACTTATGTCGCTTATTTACCAGAAGAGCAAATAGCCATATCTATATTTAGAAATAGTGATAGCCCAGTAGATCTAGATCTACTGGGGTCAAAAATGCTCGCTATAAGTTTAGGAAAACCATATACAGCTCATAAAGTTATTTTAACAACTAAGCAATTAGCTACTTATCAAGGAGTTTATAAACTCGATAATGACACAAAATACATTATCCGATTAGAAGATGGTTATCTGATGTACTATACTCTTGGAGGAACAAAAACTCGATTAATTCCAATTGCAAAAGATCAATTTACTTTAGGAAATAGTTTAATCATTTTAGATTTTATTGGAAAAGGACGATCTAAGGAAGCTAACTTTATAATGAAGAGTACAGGAATATCGGTCAATGGCTATCGGGAAAACAATGAGATAACATTATATAACAGCATTAAACTACCTTTAAAGTTATTGCAAGAATATGTGGGTAGTTATCAATTTAATCCAGGACCTGTATTTAAAGTAACCCTAGAGCATAATAAACTTTATGGACAGGTTGGTCATGATAAAAAAGAACTTGTACCCTTTGCAAAACATAAATTCTTCGCGCGAGACCTAGATGCTTCCCTTATCTTTCAGATTGATTCCAAAAACAAAATCATTGGTTTAAACAAAATTCAGAATAGTGAAATGAAAGCACATAAATTGTAGTCAAATTAGTGTTAATATTGGATATCTAGTATAATGGAGTTAAATTTGAAATAAAAAATGGCGTTCAAGCACATCTTTAAAGTAGCACTAAGTTGGTTTTCAACAGAGAAGGTAGCTTCTCCTAAATCTAAAGTTTATAGTAAAAGCCATCACATTTCTATTGAAGGGAAAAGTGATCTGGCAATCTCTGCAGCTAAAGCTTTCAAAGGGGATCCAAGTCTATACAATCCAGAAGATCTCTTGCTGAGTAGCTTAGTTTCATGCCACATGATGTCTTATCTTTATCTTTGTGATCAAAACAACATTGAGGTCATCTCTTACACAGACCATGCAGAAGCTATATTAGAAGTTAATTCAGATGCTAGTGGCCATTTTGTGGAGGTAATACTAAAACCTGCAGTGGTTATTTTAAATCCGGAGCAAATTGCATTAGCGTTAGATTTACACAAAAAAGCTAATCAACTTTGTTTTATAGCCAATTCGTGCAATTTTCCTGTAATGCATATGCCGACATGCCTCGCAGAATAAAAATATAATAGTTACTTTCCATAAAAGACAGGTATATAAATAACGCATATAACTTCGCAATTTTCTTGGGTATATGATAAAATTCTTTACTTTCGCTGTTCATTAATACATACATGATATATGAACAAAGAAATTAAAATATTTAGAGATACAGCTAAAAGCAGAAAGTTATTAATCAGTTCTGGAGCGATCTGTCTAGTCCTGGGCATTGTATTTATTTATGGATTAGGCACTTTTGACGATATTTTTAAAGCAAAGGTAGCAGTGGCTAGTGGGGCTGTATTTTTGATTATGCTGATTTTCGTGATAAAGAGTATCATAAATATGAATGATAAGTCTGCAATTTTTGAATTGAATAAAAATACTGTAAGCGGAAAAACCTCACCTCTATCAAGAGGTATTGGAGCAATTAACTGGAAAGATGTTACTGGTTTAGAGGTTCAAAAAGTTGGTGGCGATACTTTGGTGGTTTTATACTTAACAAATGTAGCATATTACCAAACAAAACTTTCCAAGATGTTTTGGAATATGGCTTTTGATAAACAATCTCAAGAATTACAGATCATGTATTCTGCTTCCGAAATTGATATGAGCATAAATGAACTCTATGACTTGTTTGTATCTTACTGGAAACAACAAGTTGCATAGTTATTCATTTTCGATAATAATATGAATGGTCTCCTGTAAAACCATCATACTATAATAGAAACCTTCATTTCCGATTCTGCGAAAAGACTTTTATGGCACTATTATTTAATTAAGGTCGATCTAATAAATTTCCAAATTTAAGAAAAATACAAAAATAGAGAAGGCTTATCCCATCACAGATAAGCCTTCTCTTAATTACCTTCTTAATCTTCTCTTAGGGTTATGTAAGATCGATTATTTCCTACTATTGTTCCCAACCTAATGTTTGCACTAAGTTACTTCCACTTAACACCATTTGACTATTGGCGATAGGATAATAGTAGTGCTTATTTTTAATAAAGTTTTTCTTATTATCCCTAGCAACAGTAAACATAATATGTCCATTACTTCCATTCTCTAGGTAAATGCTATTATTATTACCATTTGCATCTTTGAGGTAGTAAAGTGTAATGTTCTTCAGTTGTTCTGGAGTAAACCCAGCAATAGGACCTGTATCTTTCGCCGATTCTAATATAGCTATATCGGGATTCCCGTCACCGGTGACATCCATTGCACCTAACGCCTTTACATACATACCTTGCTGTTGATCTGCAAGACGTTCACCAACTTCCCATCTAAAAATATCACGATAGCGCTGGCCTTCACATGCTAATTCAACCCGTCTTTCTCTTCTAACTTCTAAAATTAGTCCAACATTTCCTTTTACATTAGGATAGTACTGTTGTAATATAGGATCTACAGCACCCATCGCTTCACTTAAAATCATAGGAGGCATAGCAACACGCGCTCTTAGTTGATTGATCGACTTATCCAGATCTGCTTGACTATTCAAAGTTCCAAGTTCTGCTTTAGCTTCTGCATAAATTAATAGGACTTCAGCATATCTAAATACAAATGCATCCGTGTAAGAAGCTTCCCAGCTAATCATTTCGGTAACTTCCGGATAAAATTTAATCTGATTATACCCACCTAAAGTTGGCTTCAAACGATGTGGTGTCGTTGCGTCAATCGATTGAAATCCAGGCTTCATGAATGTTTGCTCAAAACGTGGATCTCGATTTGCAAATACTTCATTGACATTTTTTGTCTTATAATTTGGTTGATTTGTAAATCTAGTCCCATCTTTCATCAAATAGCTTTCCATCAGAGTCTGGCTTAAAGCCCATTCATAATCCAATACCGTATGCGTATTCCGTCTCATATTCAAATCTTTATCGTAATCGATAAACATAATAGTTTCCGGATTTGCCTGAAGATTTTGACTGATAAACAAGTCTCTGTAAGCTCTATCTACACCACCGGCTTTACTGATCTGAAAGCCACCCTCATTTATGATTTTCTCCGAAGCAGATACTGCTCTTTCTAGAAACGTTTTAGAACTAGCAGCCAAACCTAAGTAGGTATGATATTTACGGTATGTACCTTCTTGCAGTGCAAACTGTGCCAGCTGTGCTAAAGCTGCCCATTTAGTTACAGTCGATTTGTGTCCGTCAGGTTTTATATGGGCTGCTGCAAATTCTAGGTCAGCCATAATAGAATCAACCACCAAAGCTCTACTATCTTGCTTCTTATGTAGCGGTTCAATATCTGCGGTATTCAAAGTGTGTCCATACCAAGGTACATCATTATACATATTGACTTTATCAATATAGAACCGTGCACGGAAAAATTTGGCTATGCCGACATAATGATTCACTTCCTCTGCACTGGCATTCTTAACGCGTCCATAATTTTCTAGAAAAAAGTTGATCCCACGCAAAGTGGACCAGCTCCAAACACTCGCATTTTGAGGTGTTATACCTCCCCTCATCATTTCATCTATAGCGCTTCCTGAATTATGATGGGCCAAGTTATCCGTTCCGATATCTGCGATCGGTGAACTTAAAGTATTGTAAAAACTATTTGTATATGTTTTTAAATCTGTAATATTATTGAAAAAAACTTCTTCAGTAACTGATGTAGTAGGATATCGATCCATAAAATCATCATTACAACTTGTTACTAGGGCAAACATACTCATTAATGTACCCCCGACGATTATCCATCTATTTATATTTTTCATGATACATTTCATTATTTAAAAATTAAAATTCAAGCCCAAAGAATATGTTCTTTGAAATGGATAAGCAGTTCTATCCCCTACAATCTCTGGATCTAAATAATCCATCAATTTCGTAAATTCAAAAAGATTTTCGCCGCTGGCAAATAAACGAACGCGATCCACTCCCCATCGATCTGTCAACGATTTTGGAAAAGTATAACCGACCGTAATATTTTTAACCCTTAAATAGCCCGCATTTTGTAAATATTTAGTTTGTGTAGCTGCCAATTCGATTCCACTTTGCTCAGCTACATAAGATTTAGGTCTAGGCAAGTATCCATTTGGATTATCTGGCGTCCAGTGATCTAAATTAAATTTTGTCAAACTCGCCCAAGGTTGAGCATAGATACCCCAAAAGTAATGGTCGCCTCCAGGAGGATAATAATTTCTCTTACCGACACCTTGCAAAAATATACGAAGGTCTATACCATTCCATGCCGATGTTAAATCAAGGCCATAAGTGTATCGCTGTCTTGAGTTACCGATCACTTTATAATCACCATGATTTGCTAATGTCCAATCACCGTTATTGATCTTTCCATCTCCGTTTATGTCCGCAAATTTAAGATCACCTGGCTCGAGGCCTCTTGTACCCGGATAAGAAGTAACATCATTCTGATCAGCATGTGCCTCTATTTCTGCTGCTGACTGAAAAAAACCTAATGTGGTCAATCCCCACATTTCACCGATCTCCTGTCCTACATAGTAATCATTTAAGTTATTTTTAGGATTGCTAAATTTTTCTATGTAAGCACGGCTGTCAGCAAGATTAAATCGAGTTGCAAAGGAAAGAGGTTTAGAACCGACCATAAACTCTTTATTAAAACCAAGGGTTAACTCCCAACCTTTTGTCTTTAAATCTGCTGCATTTTCTAATGGTACTCCGGTACCGAGAACAATAGGTAACGTACGACCCGCAGTCAGCATATCTTTTGTCATACGTTGATACAAATCAAATGATCCAAAAAATTGATTACCAAAAAGGCCGATATCTACTCCGAAATTTGATTGTGTAACTGTTTCCCAAGTTAACGTAGGCGAGACCAAACCAGGACTTGTTACATAAGCAGGGCGTTTACCATCTAACACAATACTTGTACCTTTTCCCATATTTGCGATATATGGATAATAGTTATCACGCAGATCTTGATTAGCCAATGATCCATAGGATCCGCGTAACTTCAAATTTGAAACAGACGCACTTAGCGGAGCAAAAAAGTTCTCCTTTGAAATCACCCAAGCCCCAGAAACGGATGGGTTAAATGCAAATCGATCTTTTTTAGGAAATCTTGAAGAACCGTCATATCTCAGATTTGATTCAAAAATATATCGCTCTTTATAACTGTAGTTAATTCTTGCAAATGCACCTCTGACCGACCATGCATAGTCAGATGCACCAACTGAAGGTGTTTCTCCTGTGGCTAGTCCAATAGTAGGCAAAGAATTGGCAATCAATTGATCACGCGAGGCAGAAAACGACTCATAAATACGTTCTTCCTGATTAAAACCAACCATTAATGAAAAATAGTGATCCTTTAATGTCTGTTGGTACTGGGAATACAGATTATATACATTATAGCGGGTTTCATCACTTCCATTTGAAGCTGAGCTATTGAAAGCTTGGCGTTTGATAACACCTGGACCTGTACTAAATTCCAGTGGCACCACAAAATAATGACTTTTACCGGATACCCTTCTAAATGTTGCATCACCATTTAAAGTCCAAACATTTTTTAGTAGATCGATCTTAGCTCCAAAACTGCTTTGAAAATCATTGACTCTGCGAACACTTCTTCCTCCATCGGCAACAGCACCGATCATACTTACACCGGCTTCTGTATAGGTTCCATCAGGATTGCGTACCGTATTTAATGAGGGCTGGCGGTTAACATTATGCCAATAAAGATAACCTTGATCAATAGCAGATGGTTGGTCATATTTATCTGCAGTATAGGTTGTATTATTAGATAATGTAAACCAATCAGTTAATTTATAATCTCCCTTAGCTCTAAAATTGTAGCGATCATAGGTATCTGGACTGATTCTGAGCATACCATTTTGTCTATAATACTCTCCAGAAAGATAAAATGAAGACTTTTCATTTTTTTGAGATATATTGATGTTGTTCGTGTAAGAAGGCTGAATATCTTTATATACTTCTTTGAACCAGTCTGTTGAACCTAAATAGATATAAGCATTAGGATTTTTTGGATCCACAATCACACGTGGTAATGAAGGATCATCATTTAAAGCTTTACCATATTCGAGCATCCTTTCATCATAAAGATTATACCAAGGAGCACCCATGATATTCCTATACTTCATGACTTCATATGGATTATCTTCAATGTCGACCGTTCTAGTTATTGCTTTAGCTGCAAAAATTGAATTGGCGGCTACCTTTATCTCTTTACTTGTTCCTGTTTTTGTCGTTACTAAGACCACACCAAAAGCAGCCCGGCTACCATAGATTGCTGCAGATGCGGCATCTTTTAAAACCGTAACACTAGAAATATCAATGGGATTCATTCTGTTTAATTCATCATTTGTGGCCGGAACGCCATCAATCACAATTAATGGTCCACCGCCAGATAATGATGTATACCCCCTTACATTAATCCCAGGTGAACTATTTGCTCTACCACTCGTAGGCGTTATGTTTAGATTAGCCATAGCTCCCTGTAGCCCAGTGCCAACATTAGTAATCGGTCTGCTATCCAAAAACTTTTCACTGATCTGGTCAACAGCACCAGATAAATTGACTCTTTTTTGAGTTCCATAACCCACGACAATAACTTCATCCAAGTGCGACTCTGCGCTTTCCATTCGGATATTGATCACCTTTTGATTTGCAACCTGAACCTCTTGATCTTTGTAGCCTAAAAAACGGAAAAGTAAAATGCCATTTTCTGGTACACGAAGAGAAAACCGTCCATCTGCATCTGTCTTTGTCGAAAGGCCAGATACTCCCAAAACGGATACAGTTACACCCCGCATAACCCCAATAGAATCACGCACTGTACCAGATATTTCAATATCTGTTTTATTTCTTTCAGTAATAACGATTGTCCCCCCCATTATCTCAAATGCAAGATTTTGACCTTTTAGTGCCCGATTTAAGACGGTGCGAACATCTGATTTAGAAACAGACACATCTACAAGATCGGTCTGCTCCAGTAATTTTTCATCGTAAAAAAAACGCAATTTAGTCTGCTTAGATATCTCTTTCAGCACATGCTCTATTTTCGCATTCTTCATCGAAATATTTACATTCTGAGCATATCCCGATGCTTTGGCCCCGAGTGTAAACAACACAACCAGCATACAAATTAACTTCATAATTAGCAGGATTTTAAAAACATAGGCATAGGGTCGACTCCTCCGATCATCCCGGATTATTATAGGAGAAAAAAAATTCATAACTTTGAATAGTTAAAGGTTGATTAATCTATAGAATTCACATTTCAATAAATTGCCTTTTTCCATTTGGGAGTGCGTCAACACTCCCTTTTTTTATGGATCTGGCCGTAAACTAGTATTTGTTAGGTTTCGATCATATCATTCAAATTTTAAGGTTTATAATTCTGTTATTTTATAATTACTTTTCGTCCATCAATTTCAAATTTTTTCTTAGTCACATATGCCAATGAATTTAGAATTTCGGAAAGTTTCAATTCACGACTTAAAGAGCCTTTATAAGATGAATTTAAGGTCAAAGCTTCAGCATTAATAATTTCAACATCATACCATCGCGCAATCTGTGATAAAATATCTTGAAGATTGTTGCCGTCAAAATAAAACTCTCCTCGTTGCCAAGCTATATGTTTTGAAACATCTGTTTGTTGGATTTTAATTTCATCACCTTTTATCAAAGCCTCTTCTCCCGGAAGCAACTCATGTTCGTGATTTCCTTTTAGAATCTTTACTTTACCTTCAACAAGAGTTGTATTCACTTGATCTGCATAAGCATTAATGTTAAAACTTGTACCTAGAACTTCAACAGTACTACCTTCGACTTCAATGCGGAAGGGCCTATTCTTATCCTTTTTCACTTCAAAATAAGCTTCACCTGTGAGCTTTACCCGACGCTCTTTTACACCAAAAGCATCCGGATAATCTAGTGTAGAAGAAGAATTTAACCAAACCAATGTACCATCCTCTAATTCCAATTTATATGTGCCAGCATTGGGTACTTCTATAAAATAGTTGCTGGAATGCGGGACATTACTCTTATTTAGTTGATGGACTTTTATTTCACTTTTTTTACCCTTATAAGATAGATAAGCATAAGAAGACCCAGGCAGGATATCATTTTTATAAGTTCCAGTAGAATCTGGTATTTGTGCTGCCAAATGGACTTCCTTTAATTGAATATTATTTTTCACGAAGTATAATGTAGCAATACTCACGAGCACTATAACAGCGGCCGCTACGGAAAATCTTTTCCAGTCAAACATCTTTCTCACTGGATTTGAATCAGAAGTAACATCTAGCTGATCCATTACGATAGATTTTGATCTACCTAATGATTGAATCCGTTCGGTATCCGAAGTCTCTTGAGACTGGTCATCTTCAATTGAATAAAACCAATTCAAAAGCAGTCTATGTTCTTCAGGTGTACATTGACCATCCAGATATTTCTGAAGTAATTGTTTTTGAGAATCTATGGGTTTATTTTCCTTCATACATCCTTATAACCCGACTTTGGGTGAATAAGTACCGAAAAAAAGTAAAATAATTATTTCAGTTTAAATTTGAGTCTATTCAGCGCCATAGAAACATTATTTTTGACAGTCTGCTCAGATAAAGAAAGTTGATTGGCAATGTCTTTTATTGACATATCTTCACTCCTGCTGAGTCTAAAAACAGAACGCATAGTATCAGGCATACGAGACATTTCATTTTCTAAAAGCCTTGCAAGTTCTTTAGCGATCAGTTCATCTTCACTGGTAGTGCCGATAAGATATTGATCTTTATTAATCTCAAGATAATCAAGATGTCGATTTCTTTTTTCACTTTTAATAAGCCAATCAATCATCTCATATTTGGCCGCTTTAAATAAGTAAGGATAAATGGAATCACCCACTTCAATTTTGCTTCGTCTATTCCACATAGAAATAAAAACTTCCTGTATTATATCTTCGACATCTGGAATAGATTCAATCCGCTTTTGGATAAAACGAAAAAGAATATCCGAATATCGATCGAATAAAATTGAAAAGGCCATTTTATTATCCTTCTTTAATTCCTCAAACAATTCGCTATCAGACCACGTCTTCATGATTTCTTACTCTTGATCAATTTAAATTGCATACTAGAACTTTACATTTCTTCAGTTGCAAAGTTATAATTGGTGTGTTAAGATAGCGTTAATATAATATTTAACAAAAAACAAATCACATTTTTAATCTGGTTTTTATTAAAAATATTCATTAATCAACTAAAATGTAGTGATCTATCGATGCTACGGTTTTACATAAAAATGAAATAATTCCGGCCTAAGACTGCTTATTTAGATAAATTAGTACCTCCACATATAAATGCAAATTCTAATTATAGTACAAAAGCCCTAGGTATTTAAACATAGGGCTTTTGAACAGTGATTCATTTCCATCTATCAAATTTATAATGAATCTTTAAATTTGATACCTTTAAAAACCCGGATGGGGTTACCACGCTCTATTTCAGCATGATTATGCCATTGGAGGTCTTTTTCTTGCTTAACAGTCAAATCCTGCATATTCATGATCTTTAACGCAAGACGTTCTGTTGCTAATTTTTTATTTTGTAATTGGGATCTTGTATCCATCGCTACGACCATTAACCCTGTCGGCATATGAAGTGCGCGAACAGCAGAACTAACTTTATTTACATGTTGTCCACCAGGTCCCGAACTTCGTATCATTTGATAAAGAATATCATCTTCCGAAATTGCTACCTCATTCTTCTCATTAACAATAAACAAAGCAATGAACCAATTTTTTCTTTTATGAAAAGTACGAAATGGACTTGTACAAGTCCATTGCAAAGAACCTGTCCACGATTGAAGAAATATATCGATATCGTGTCCTGTTAATTTACAAATTGCAGATCTTATTAATTCCCCTTCACTCTGCTCTTGACTCACAATAGTCACCAATATCTGCTTTTCTAATGCTTCTCTTTTAAAAATACTTAACACCTTTGTAAGGAAAAAGTCACACTCCTTGGGTCCTTTTCCTGAACTTAATTGAATATATACTTCCATTTTATTAACTTTCCATACGAACAAATTTTGGTTTGAAAATTCCCAAAACTGTTACTAATTCTTTTTGAAAACTCATCACTTTTTCAATATCCTTATAGGCCATCGGTGATTCGTCCATACTGCCTCCGATAACTTGAACACCAGCATCGGCTAATTTTTTACTCATTGCTGTTTTGGTAAAAAGGGATTTTGCATCAGCTCTCGAATATAATCGTCCCGCACCATGTGAAGCGGAATTTAAACTTCCCACATGTCCCAAGCCTTCTACTAAGTAGCCTGGTGCGGTCATCGATCCGGGGATAATTCCCAAAACACCTTTACCTGCCGGCGTCGCACCTTTACGATGTACAATACATTCCTGACCACCGACCATTTCCTTCCATGCAAAATTGTGATGATTTTCGATTGTCACTACAATACGCTTACCCAAGGCCTTAGCAATCCGCTGATGGATATTTTCATGACATGCTTTTGCATAGTCTCCGGCCAAATTCATTGCTAACCAATATTCCTGCCCATCATGTGTATTCAGGTCTAACCAAGCAAGGTGCTGTACTTGACGTGGTAAAGGACATTGCTTTTTAGCCAGATATGTATAATGTTTTGCAATATTTGCTCCCAATCCACGAGAACCACTGTGTGACAATACGGCTAAGTATTCACCAGCAACAAGTTTCCATTCAGGTTTGGGGTGTGTAAGTTCAATAATTCCAAATTCAACGAAATGATTTCCACCACCTGAGGTTCCCAGTTGCTTATAAGCTTTGTCTTTCAAACTTTTTAAAAGCGGGATGTCCTGAAATTCGGATCGATAGAATAGCTCATGGTCACTTTTGTTTTTATGCGTTTCATACATTCCAAATTTGGTGTGTTCTGATAAGATATTTAAAAGCATCGCATCTTTCCCTCTTATGAACGAGGCTGGCAAATTAAAAATAGACATACTCATACGACATCCAATATCTACACCAACACCATAAGGAATAACAGCCTGATGTGTAGCTAAAACGCCCCCAATAGGTAGACCATATCCCGAATGTGCATCGGGCATTAATGCGCCCGCGACTGCAACAGGAAGTTTTAAAGCATCATAGAGTTGAAATTTAGCCTTTTCATCAATCACATCTTCTCCAAAAATGGAAAATGGAGCGCGCTGTTTCAATAACTCCTGCATTTTCACTTCAACAGGCTTGATCAAACCCTCTGCTAACTTGCCCCAAATCCCATGATGATGAAAGATGCTAGGGTTAGACAATACCGCACTTAATTCTTGTAAGACAGCTTCTTTCTTCTCACGCTTTCTATAACGTTGTATTTGATTTAAACCAATATTTATTGTATTATTTTGAGGAAAACCTAATTTTATGAGGTCTTTCCCTGAGATTTTACTTCCCATGATTGTATTATAAAATTGAAAAATGTGTTAAAAAAACACAGTGAATATTTGGAAACAAGTTCCAATAATTGTCAATTCGGGAAAATTTGCATGTAAAATATAGAATAAACAAAAAAGCCCGAATTATCTTCGGGCTTTTAATATAATGATTTGATAGAATCCTTTATATCTGGGCACGAAGAACCATGACCGCATCTTTTGCAGTAATGTTAATGGATGTTATAGTAACTATAGACATTTTTGTGTTCTCCGTTTAAAGGGTTATTATTATTATTATTATTATTATTATTTATCGTGACAAATATATTATTTTTTTTGAATTAAGTAAAAATTATTTTAAAAAAATTTATGATTTTGATTTTCGTATACAATCATTAATTTAATGGAGGATGTTCAATTTTAGATATAATTGTCAAGAACTAAAAAAGCTCCGGTTGATACCGGAGCTGATCTATAAAGTACTTTTATATGTAAAATATTTATTGTGCAACGGAAATCAAGACTTTCCATTCGCGTGTAGTTCCATCTGCAGAATACACTTGATACTTGAAATAACCTTTAGAAAAATCGCTAACTACACCTGCAACAGGTGCCCCCTCCAATGGTTCGATCTTTGTACCATAATGGGTAAATCGAATAGCCATTTTACTTAAATCAGTTCCTTTTACTGCAATAATCGTTATTGTTGCATTTTCTGGATTAACAATATTGGAGGAAGTAGGAATAGCATTGTATTTATATCCTGTTACAGGCTCACCATATCCCAGTTCATTCGTTACTTCTATATAATTAAACAGAACGGCTGTTGTTATAAAAGCTTTATCTCCGTAAATTCCTTCATCAAGTTCAACTCTAGGTTTCAAACAGGAAACCAACGAAAAGAGAAGTAGAAAAAAAGAGAAAACACTTACTTTGATATATTTCATCATTTTATTATTTAAAATTTTCAAATTAATTTATCCGATTAGTTCCATCCAGGATTTTGTCCAAGTGTTCCACCATTTACTTGATAGAGCATTATTTGTTTTAGTGGAATACCATTTAAATAATCTCTATTTTTATCAATATACAATCCGCGTCCGCCACTTAAAAAATCAGCTACCTTAAACCAAGGATTGATTCTTCCATCAGGGAAACGCGACACATTAGATCCTACTGTAAGTTTGAAGCTATTTTCATATTTTTCTACTACATAGCCATCTTTCCTAATCTGACTATACAGTGCAGGGTTATTACCTTGATCTAAGGAAAACTGTTCTGGTGTTCTGTTATAATAATCCAAATATTCTTGTAACAAAGCTCCTTTGGGCTGATATCCATTGATAACTTTTTCATACACGGCCCATCTTTTCAGATCATTGAGTCTATAACCTTCTAAAGCCAATTCTACCATTCTTTCCCTCCGAACTTCATTAACTAGAGCAGATTCGGATTTGTCGAAACCATATTCTTCATTGTAATTGGTACCTACCCCAGCATTCATTTGCATCGGTAACATTCCCACCCTTGCTCTCATTACATTAATGGTTTTGTCCAGATCTGACTGCGTAATACTTCCTAAAATCGCTTTCGCTTCAGCAAGTGCCAATAAAGATTCTTCATACCGCATCAAGATATCATCAGTCTCGCCTTTTGTGGCTTCTTGTGCAAATACAGCACCTTTAAAATTACGATACCCCGTAGATGTAAAACCTTCAGTATAGGGCGCTTGATGGGCTATAAATGGATATCTAAACGGATCGCCATCTCCGCCTCGTCCTGTTAATTTATTTTGCGGACCTCGGTCTGGTGTCCAGACCGTCTGTTTAAAACGCGGATCCAAATTATTACCCAAATCGTTTAATGAAGGTGTATAATTCTGTCCAAGCGGCTGAGGCGTGCCATCCTTTCTTAAATAAATATCAACCAGATGATTAGTTATTGAATGACCAAAATCCTTTATTTTAAAAAAGAAATTGTGACTGTAAGCTAGCTTAGAGGCATCATAGACTTTATAAAGAAAAACACCATCTATGTTACTGGCATCCTTTTGAGAAAACAATTGATTGTATGCCATCTCTTTGTCACCTGCCATCGTAAAGATACGGCTACCATGACGGTTCAATAATATATTTACAGTCGGTTCAATCAATTTTAAAAACTCTACACCATCTTGACCGGTCATAGCAAATGGTGTACCTTTTTTATTGTGATAATACTCCCAAGTTCCTTCATACAGGGCAACTCTAGCTTTTAAGTTTAATGCGGCCTCTTTATTTAATCGACCAGCCATTGCAGCTTGACCTTCACCTTTCCAGTGCAATCGATCTATAGCTGAATCGATATCACTTATTATCTGTTTAGCGACCTCGTATCGGGAAGATCTCGGTTTGTATAATTTATCCGTATCCTGTTCCGTAAGCAGTTCATTAACTATGGGTACTCCACCGAAGTTTTGCAATAAATTGAAATAGTCCCAAGCTCTAAAGAAATATCCTTCACCGATATAATGCTTTGCTGCATCTGTCTTTTCAGCATTCAAATTTGCATAATGAAGAAAGTAATTATCATTACGGAGACCAACGTAACCATTGTCCCATGTGCTGTTGACATCTGGTGCTGTAGAAGCCGTACTCCATCTATTCAAGCTTGCCGTCACCGAAGTCTGCATTATCATCACATCTGTATTTAAATCCAACCCAAGATTACTATTTCCGCCACTAACCGAACCACTCCCGCCCATCGTATTATATTGAGGTGCAAGTTTGGAATACAATCCATTAGTGTAAATCTGAAGGTCAGATGCTGTTTTGAAAAAATTAGTCGAATTGACTGATGTCAATGGATCTCTGTTTAAGAAATCTTTAGAACAAGAACCCGTCAGTACCACACATACAAACATCATCATTTTGTGGTATTTATTTAATTGTTTATGAGGTTTCATATTTATATTTTAATTTCTAAAAAATGAGATTACAAAGTCAAATTAACACCCAATGAAAAATAGCGCAATGGAGGGTACCCATTTGTACTCGCTGAGAAAAGTCCGCCAAGATTACTCAGAAGCTCAGGATCATACTTTATAAATGATTTATTATATAAAAATCCAAGATTCTCACCACTGAAATAAATATTTGCACGTTTCAATTTCACTTTAGACAAAATTGTTTGTGGAAGATCATGACCAATCGTGATATTACGTACCCTTAGATGGGCTAAGTTGAGTGCATAACGATCAGAAGCTAAGGTTCTACTGGTATTTAAAGCTGGAAAGAAAGCATCCTTATTAGTTGGTGTCCAATAACCAAGCTTGGTACTTTCTTCAAATGCTGGAGTGTAGAAATATGCAGTACCACCGCCACCTGCACTACTTCCCCATACCCAATCAGAGCTTGTAAATATTTTCCAATGCATGACCCCCTCAAGGACAGCTGAAAAATTAAAATTGTTCCAAGAGAATGAAGGAATAATCGAGTAAGATTTCCGGGGATAATTAAAGCCATTTTTTATTTGATCACCCTTACTATACCAAAAACCTCCTGTTCCAGATCCAATATAACCATCACCATCTAAATCTTTATAGGTTAAATATCCAGGATAGTTATATTCTCCAGTAAGAGTTTTACCACTTAAGTCTGCAGTATTCTGAGCTATTCCATCGGCCTGATACATATAATTTTGACCAAATAGTTCCCCTACTGTCCAAACTCCGCTTCGGGCACCACTAGCATTTGCAGAATACTTGGTGACATATCCGATATAATCACTCATGTTAAACTTCACATCATATGTAAATGGTTTATTTGCCAATTGAAATTTGTCATTCCAACCAATACTCAATTCCCAACCTCTGGTTTCAGATTCCGAATTATTCAATTGTGGAGCACCCGTACCTAATACTGCTGAGACAGGATTTGCGGGTCCCATCTGATTAATAATCCTACGTTGATACCATTCATAGGTAATATTTAATCTCCTATTTAAAGTGGTTACATCCAGTCCAAGGTTGAGGACTGTTGGTTTCGCCCATGTTAGTGAAGAGCTCACTAAACCAGGAGCACTAGCTACATTCGAAAAATTACCGCCTAAAAGCGTATTTTTATTTACAGAAAATCCAAGTGTGGGTAGGTATGTATAGTAGTTACTTGATCCCACAGAGGTCAAATCTCCTGATGTTGACCATGATACACGAGGTTTTAATTCACTAATAATGTCTTTTAAAGGCCAAAATGACTCCTTAGCCACATTCCATGCACCAGATATTGATGGGAAAAATCCCCATCGTGATTCGGGAGAGAAACGAGAACTAGCATCTTTTCTTCCTGCAAATTTGATCATGTACTTCTGTTGATAATCGTAGCTCGCAATACCGTAATATCCTAAAGTTGCCCACTCATACATATTATCACCCGCTACTGGATTATTTGCAGCAGCATTCAACGCCTCGATCACATCTTGAGCAAAAAGATCCGTTTTACTGCCGCTCAAAGACTGATAATTATTTTCTTCAGCCTGCATACCCACTTGTACTAAAACATTGTGTTTGTCTGCAAAATTCCTACTGTACTGTGCATTTAATTTAGCGAATTGATATTTCTGAAGTCCACTAGACTTAGCGATGCTACTAATATTTGCAGAGCGATTATTTTGAATTTTTGTTCCATCTGGAAGCTCTGTATATGCGACTTTATCTACTTTGATAAATTGTGAATTATTGACCCTATAAGTATAGTCTCCGTTAATTTCAAAATATTTGAATGGCTTCAGAGTCGCTCCTCCTGTCATGACAATATCATTACGCTCATTGGTTATTGAACCACCCTCACCCATTATTCCAGCAGCACCTAATATCCATGAATAAGCATTACCAGACGGCACTTTTAGAGGAGTTGCAAAATATTGCATCATGCTACCAAAAATATCGCCATAATTAGCTATTGAGCTACCCGAACCAGCATCTGTTGCAGAGCCCGCTCTGTAATTTGGACCTTTACTTTGTTGCAAAACATAGCTTACATCAGTCCTCAAATCCAACCAATCAGCCGCTTTATAATTCAACTTTGACTGCAGATTATATCGTGTATTATTATTAAGATCTCCCTTAAATAATCCTTTAGTTCCATTGTAACCAAAACTGGAGAAATACTGTGCACGGTCTGTTCCGCCACTTAAATTTACATTGTGCTGACTACTAACCGCCGATTTGTTTAAATAAGCATCATAAAGCTTTGTGGTAGCAAAAGACTGTTCTCTTGTCCAGTTCTTAAAACCAGCATTTGTTGTTGGAAACTGACCGTTTTCAATGTACAATTGTGCCTTATCTCCAAACTGTGCGCGCAATTCATCGAAAGAGGGGTCATTCCAGTCTTTCCGAAGCCATGCTTCCATTCTTTGAATCGTAATAGCATCAACACCATCTGTTCCTGTTCCATCAGGCCAACCGTTCTTTTGCGCCATATTGATATATCTGGCCCAATCAGGAGAATTTGGTTGGGTTGGAAAAGTTACTCGTTTACCGATCTTCACATTTCCGGAATAAGTAATGGACATCTTTCCAGATTTACCACTCTTTGTGGTAATTAAAATAATCCCATAGGGAGCACGAGATCCGTAAATTGCTGTTGAAGCACCGTCCTTTAATATGGAAATACTTTCAACATCATTCGGATTAACATCCTGAATTGGTCTTTCTACTCCGTCAATTAACACGAGAGGTGAAGCAGATCCATTGATAGCGGTAAATCCCCTGATATTTAATGTTGGATTGCTTTCTGGAGCGCCGCTCGGCATTCTGATGTTCAACCCTGGAGAAAGACCGATTAAGCCATCAGCAACATTACGAATTGGACGGTTTGCTAATTTTTCACCACTTACAGTACCTACCGCATCTGTTAAACTGCTTTTCTTTACTTTCCCATAAGCTGTAATCACTACTTCATCCATTTCGAATAGGTTTTTAGCAATCACCATCGTAATATTGGATAAGTCTTTAGCGGTTATCTCTTTTGTTGTGTAACCCACCCCTGTGATAACGATAATAGCACTGCTGTTACTCACCTTAAATTGAAAATTACCCTTTACATCGGTCCTGGTACTATTCTTCGTACCTTTTTCGGTTAGGTTGATTCCTTCGACCGGATTTCCTTGCTCATCTTTTAAAGTACCTTTCACATTAAAATTTTGTAATGGGCGGCGGGCCTTTGATGATAGATGCTTATTGATAGGCGATAACAAGTTATTCTGATCAATAGCAGTGATGGCAAATGCATTATTTTTTGAAAAGATGAGGGCTAGAGATAGCACACTCGACACTATTGACACTCGAACAATAGGGGCAATAAACTTCCCTTCCCATTTGTTTACGAGAGAAATATTTTTCATATTTGAAAAAATAAGGTTAATTAAAAAACTCGAACTCTTTTGATTCCTTTAAAAGGAGATGTTGTCGCATCTCCTTTATCATTATATATATTTATCTACCCATAAGCTGTTTATTTATATTAGATTTAATGTGGTTAATACTTTTTATTAAAAAGATGATTTAACAATAATACTCAATTTGTTTAAAGTTTACAAATATTAAATTTAAAACACAAAATATCAACAAATATATCAATTGTGTTTAGCTATTGTAAAGTATTTAGGTTAAGAAATTGTTATCTTTTCTTTATAAAATGTACATATCCTGTCGCGAATAAGGCAGTATTAACATGAATTCTTTTTAATGATTCATTATACATTCACTTATATATTTTTTTGAATTCCCCCGCTAATTCTCACATTTTAAATATTACAGGAATTTTAAAGCTAAAAAAGCCCCCAAAAAAAAATTTCGAAAATCACTTTCCGAAATTTTTCACTAAATAGATTTATTACAAATTGATCAATTAATGTCTAAAGTCTGATATGCTTTTGCAAGATTGACTAGTTCTGGTAAAGCTCTGAAAGTAAAATAAGCGATATCATCATCTTGTCTTTCCCGAAGAAGTTTGGTATAAGCATTGACACTTGCATTAATATGTTCCAAAAATAACTTGTTCCACTTACTTTCGGACTCATCACTGTAATATAAAAAAGATTTCTCTCCTGCTTTCCAGATCTGCTCAAACTGATTTTGATCTAGATCAATGGTTTTACCCTTGATAATGTCGACCAATATCGGTTGTGTATTTTTATAATAATTTCTGATCTGTTTGCATAATACAAGTATATCCTTATTCTTACTGTGTTTTTCCATCAACTGTGTCATCACCAGCCCCTCAGTTCTCATAAAAACAATGTCCCTCAGTATATGCTCATCTTTATAATCCTGCGAAATAACAGCCGAACTTTGAAAAAGTAAAAATATAGTTATGATAATTGAGTATGTTTTTGAATGTGCTTGCATACGATTTGAATTAATGATAAATATTGGGTTGTCACTATTTTACTATAATGGAAGCAATAAATGTGCTTTCTTTTGACAATTATCATTAAAACAGGTATTTATAATAATAAATAAAGAGTTTACCACCTTTAAATGTATTTTTACTTAGAAAATTTTTTAAAGTCCAATGTACAAGTCTACTACACGACATCGAGACCAAGCTACAATCAAGACCAAGCTACAATTCTATTATCTTCCTATATTTTCATCATTATATGTAATTATCCTAGATTTAATAATTTCTATAAAATTCATGAACATAAATCCATTAATAAACGAATGCTAAAATATGTAGCAACTACATTGCGGTTAAAAAAGACAAATTTACACCTTAACATCATGCTAATTATTTTAGTTTTATTTCATTTTTAAAACTAATTTTAGAAGGATTTTTGCATTCAAAAATTAGACTAATTTATTTAGTATTTAAGATCTCTTTTTCCCTCGCAAATGAGATTAAAAAGAGGAAATGAAATAGCTAACATTTTTAGTTAAATTGATAAATTAACTTATTTTCAATAAAATATAATCACAAATACTTGTGTTTTATTTTTAAGTCATGTTATTAAAAGCACTATGAATCCCTTTAAAATCCATGTTTAAAATATGTATAATAAGAAGATTTGCCAATGTTATTTTGAACAAAAAAATATGTGGTCGAAAGACAAGTTCATCCATTTAATTTAGATACTTTGACAGTACTTCACCTATCTCCATCTACTCCGCTATAAAAATATTTTACCCTCTGATGGAAGTAAATTCCATTTGAAAAATTTAAAGTCCTTTTTTTCAACTTCAACACAGGTCACAGGAAAGCTTATAATTATATTTTCGATGTTTTTGTCGTAAACATAACAAGTAGCGTCAGAGGGTTTAAAACAATATAATATCGTAATCAAAAAAAATCAACCTAGACTATAACTGTATTTTGATACCTAATGAAATATTACGCCCAGGAAGCGGCGCGAGGTATTTCAACAATGAGTTTTGAGGGCGTGCTTCTACATTTAGCAAATTATGACCCGATAAGTAATATGTAAAAACATACTCCCTAATTTTAAAACAATAACCAACTTGTGCGGCGAGTAATGAATAAGATGGCATCGCTGGCTCAAGATTTATATTTTTCCCAAGGTAGCGTTGCTTTAAATAATGATCAAAAGTTGTATTCCAGTAAAAACTGTTCAAAGTCATCGTAGTAGATACGCCATATCTACTTGTTGGCAAATTAGGCATATAGTCACCCTCCGCCCAAGTACGCATTTTATCATCAGCAGTATTTTTATTTTTGACAAGATCTGCAAAAGTATTTAACTCAAAACTATGTTTATCTTTCCATTTAAAATTATAGGAAGCTTCCAATTCCCATCCTTTGATTTCTGTATCAGAAGCACGCCACTCTTTCACCAGAAAACCGCCAGAACGAGATATACCGGTGTGACCGAGGTAAATATAATTATCATAATTGCTACTGAAGTATGTTGCTGCCAGATGGAACCCACCTAAATTTAATCCCGTACCAAGCTCATAAGATCTTGCCGTTTCTTTACTCAAACGATCATCTCCATTTTCCTCTACCAAAATTGCAAAATGGTCATTTCCCGCATACAGTTCGTTGACCTCTGGAGCACGCTCAGCATGAGAATATGACGCCTGAACATAAGCAATATTTAATAGATGATAACGAATATCACCAGAAAACTGATTCAGATCAAAATCTCTTGGTGTCAATTTTCCACCGGCCATGCCTCTACTGGGTGTGTAACTGTTATCAGAAAGAACACGTCTAGCCACCCAGTCATGACGATAACCGAAATTGACTGTAAATAAATTATGTTCATATTTCTGCAATACAAAAGCTCCCAATTCTCTACTTAGATTGTTGGGAAGATATTTCTGTTCCCCTACCCCATCCATCCGTATAAATGAAAAATCTAAACCACTTATAGCTGTCCAATCTTTACTGAACTGATGAAGTAGCTCCGATCTTGTCGTATGTCTACGTGTATTAAATTTGTTCACCTGATAAATACCGACAAGTTCACGATCATCAGCAAATTGCATCGAATAATTAAATTTTATTTCCGTGATTTGTGAAATAGATGGTTTAATAGCGCTTTCCATTGATAGGATATGTGACCAAGCACGGGTATTGACGGGTTCATATATTGGAGCTGGCAAAACAACATCATGACTATGTTTTGGTTTTGCCGCTTGTGCAAATCCTGGCACACCATAATAACCTTCTAGAGCCCGGTAACCAATTCCCACGCTGTAGTTTTCTTTAATAAAGCTACTCCCAATATTAACCGAGCGGCTTTCAGCATGACTATTAGGCATAATACCACGAGTAACCGGAACATAATCTGTTATACCGTGAACAACTTGTGTGTAAAGGGCTGTTGCTGGGTCCTGCCCAGCAATGTATTGGTCATTAGTAGGATTAGGAACCTGCTTACCACCAATAAACGAGTATTGCTGAAAAGTATAAAGATCGGCCTCGGACAATCCCCAATCGGGGTCATTCATATGGTCTTGTACAAATTGACTAATATACGGATATAAGGACAGGTTGCGGATAGTTTCCCTATCTACGTGTACCTGTGCCATTGTTTCTGTCAAGTGATCGATAGTCGGGTCGTACGCAATAGGAGCTTTTGTATTTGCGGGAATCTTCAGGTTTTTATGACTCTGATTCATTCCTCCTATATTCCAAACCCAGTGTTTCCCAAGATTGCCGGCAATTTGTAAGGCCTGGCGATTACCACTATTAGTTCCAATTTCAACAATTGCTCTTCCTGACGATTTTTTTGAAAGTAATGATTGTGGAACGGTATTATCCTTGAGATCAACAGCTCCACCTATTGCCTTGCCACCATATCGTACACTTGCAGAACCTTTATAAATATCAATACCACTTAAATTATCCATATCCAGATTGACATTCAAATTAGGACTCATCCCAGAAAGGTCATGCATGGAAATTCCATTGCTAAGTATTTTTACTCTATTACCGCTTAAGCTCCGAATCATAACGCTTCCAGAATTTGGTCCAAAAGAAGCATTTTGCACACCAGAAATATGACTGAGACTCGCACTCAAAGTTTGTGTCTGGATCTGATCTAGCTTTTGTCTATTAATTTCTACGCGACGAATATTGTTTGTTTTTATGCCTATAACCTGTGCACTTGGAAGTTTTATATTTTTCAAAGTGTCAAGAGGTGTCTTAATTTGTCCCGAACTTTCCGCACAGAATAGTAAAAATGCGATGAATAGAGGATAAGCAATAGTATTATTTGAGGTCATCATACCTTGTTTTACATATATTTTCATGCAAAGGTATAAAACAATACTGTTAATGCAACACAATTGCATTAACAGTGAGCGATAATTATTTTCTCTTTTAGTTAGTAATACAGTTGGAGATTTTAAAAAAAAAGTGAGAACATGCTTATAAACCTGCTCCTACTTTACTAAAAGACGGTTTTTAAATTGCTTCAACAAAATTTAAAATTATATTTATTCCTCAGATTGAATTTTTCTATGGTACTTATTATCCCGATCCAAATCATACTGTCATACAGAACCTTCTATTTATCAGAGTTTCAGCGACACCTCAGCTATATCTAGAAAAGTATAAGGCAGGCTTTTCATTAGTGCCTACCTAGAAAACTGAATTCCTTATAAAAATAGCAGAGGCATATTTTCAATCAACGTCAATACAGGTATTGTGACTGTACTAAAATTGAAACATTGGAAGCTATAATTTAACAGATTTTAATTAAAACCCTTAAAATTATCGATATGAAGTTTACTACTGACCTCACTATGGTGATGGCCACAGAATCATAAAAGGTTACGCAAGCTCGCATTTTAATCAACGATAGATTACCTGCTTATCTCATTTTATAGGCTTCCCACCATTCATCCAACATGTCGATAACCGGCAGAATCGTTTTCCCCATTTCACTCAATTTGTATTCGACTCGTGGCGGTGATTCGAGATAAACTTGTCTACAGATGATACCATCGCGTTCAAGCTCACGTAACTGCAACGTTAATGTTGTCTGGGCCATATCTTCCATGTCTCTTCGTAACTCGCCGAAACGCTTTGGGCATTGCTGTGCGATGGTTTTAATTAGCAATACCTTCCATTTTCCACCTATAATTTTAAAAATTCCGTTGACATCGCAACAACTTTCCGAATTTTTGATTTTTTTTTCTTCCATAAGCCACTTATACTGAGCATTAGTGCATAAAACCATACTAAGTATGCATCTTATAACTACTTGATATCGCTAATTATCACGCTTAAATTTGATCGATAAAATTACTAAAAACAATTGATATGCGTTTCCAAATTACCGATTTACTCAAAGTTTCCGTGCTCTCTGCCGGCATATTTCTATTTGTGGTCGATCTCTTCATTATTAATGTATCTTTACCAACCATGCAGAAATCGCTGCAACTCAGTACCAGCGATACTCAGTGGATCATTATTCTTTATGTCATTGGATATGCCAGTCTGCTCATCAGTTCCGGGAATGCGGGTAATTATTATGGCAGAAAAAAGATGTACCTCATCGGCATGCTGGGATTCACGATTTCTTCATTTATATGTGGCTTTTCTAATCATATCTTTATTTTACTGCTTGGCCGATTTTTACAGGGCGTAAGTTCTGGTATTATGGTCCCACAGGGAATTGCGTTGGTTACTTCACTCTTTAAACAAAAAGAGAAACGCACTCTAGCACTTGGTATTTATGGAAGTATAGCTGGTATAGCATCCGTACTCGGGCAATTGTTAGGCGGTATCCTGCCCGATCAGTCCTGGATGAGTGACAGTTGGAGGTTGATTTTTTTAGTAAATATTCCTGTAGGCATATTGGCCCTACTGTTAGTTTATATCATCATTCCTTCTATTAAACCTGATGTTAAAGCAAAAGTTAGTTACACGCCCATCATCCAACTGTTTGTTTTATTGATTGGATTAATCTGTCCCCTTATTCTGGGACCTGAGTTACACTGGCCTGTATGGACCATAGTGCTACTTATTGTCTCAATCTTTCTCTTAGTTACATTTCTGCAGCAACAAAAAAAACGAGAACAGTATGGAATTTCATCTCTTATCAATTTCTCATTATTCAAAAACAAAACCTTCAATATAGGTCTAGGGGCCGCATTTAGCTATTATATGGTACAGGATGCTTATTTCATTATCAATTCTAACTATTTGCAAGTTTACAAAAACTTTACACCTACCATAACGGGTATCGCATTTGTATATCAAGGCATCGGATACGTCCTAGCGAGTATTATTGTAAGCAAACATGTTCAAAAAAATGGAAAATCAGTTATTTTATTTGGATTAGCAATCATGGTTGTAGGTTTAATAGCGCATTTGTATATTTATAATCAACCTACAATAACCATCCATCAGATCCATATCTTATTTTTCTTTTACGGCTTAGGTTGCGGTACTGTACTACCTTCACTTATGACGATGGCATTGAAGGATATTAGGACTGATTTAATCGGTACTGCATCCGGCATTTACCTCACCATTCAGCAGGTTTCTATCTGTATGGGTATTGCATTAGTAGTGGGTATTTACTTTCACAATCAAAATACAACACTTTTAGATATAGAAAACTTAAGTCATGCTTACAGCATAGCAACTCTCACTTCGATTACCTTATTAACATTTGTGATTTTTTTTATCTCGCTCTTACCATACAGAAAACAAAAATAATGAAGGGAAAAAAACTTCGATCACTAATCTGCTTAAAATAAGACTTCGTAATTTACAATTTTTTATTTATTTTAAACATTTAAACCATTTTGAAGCAAAAGTAATTATGAAAAAATCACTCAATCTAGCACTAGCTTTACTATTAGGGTTCTCTGCCAATGCCCAACAAAAACTTGATAAAATATGGGAAACAGATAGTATCATCAACCTACCTGAGTCTGTGCTACCCGATACGGAATCCGGAATTTTATATGTGTCAATTATGGGAAACAGTGCTGATGAAAAAGATGGAATCGGCGGTATCGGCAAATTGGACATGAATGGAAAAGTGATGGACCTAGAGTGGATTAGCGGACTCCATGCACCAAAAGGTTTAGCTAAGCACGGTAATACACTTTATGCTGCAGATATAACTGATGTTGTAGTTATCGACGTACCTTCTAGTAAAATACTTCGTAAAATTCCAATTTCCGAATCCGTATTTTTAAACGATATTACTGTAAGTGACAAAGGTGTAGTTTATGTTTCAGATACACGAACAAAAAAAGTTCATCAGATCATCAATAATAAACCAAGTATTTATCTTGAAAATATTAATGGAGTCAATGGATTAAAGGCGATTGGTAAAGATCTTTATATCGCCGGTGGTGATAAACAATTACTTAAAGCTAATGAAAAGAAAGAAATCACAGCTTTAGCAGAACTACCTTGTGGAGGAGATGGTATTGAGCCAGTCGGCAATGGAGATTTCGTATATTCCTGTTGGGGTGGCTACATTTATTATGTATATGCTAATGGCAAATCAGAATTACTTTTAGATAGCACAACAGAAAAGAAAAATACAGCAGATATCGGTTATGATCCTATCAAGAAGATCGTTTATGTACCTACGTTTTTCAAAAAGAGCGTTGCTGCTTATCAACTAAAATAACATATTTTATTACACCTTTTTTAATAATACTATAGTTGTTTGCAACTACTTTAAACAACTATAGTTTGTTTTTTTGATCCATAAAATAATTTTGCCTAGATAAAGTATATGAAAAATACATCTGATAAAGGATCTATCGTCGATTTAAGTGCTTTATAAAAAAATACGCTATAAGTGTACAAGCTGCACTAGGCATGTTAAGTTTTAAAATTTATAACGATGACTTCGTGACTTTTCTTTGTCCAGTTTCGTTAAGAAAAAACGTTAAGATAATAGCTAGTATTATACCCCCTATCCAGAATAATCCTGTCGATTGAAAATGAGATGATTTGTTTATTCCTAAAGACAGCGTTTGTCCGAAAAACTTACTAAATATAGGATTTAATAGCGTAGTTACACCAAATGTTATAAAGTTCATCGCTCCGGTAGCGCTACCTTTAACCTCATCTGGGTTAGACTCTTTAATAACTGAATAAGGAATCATTGCAGCTCCTGAAGCAACACCAAATATAAAATTAGTAGTATATACAGATATCAGATCTGGAAGAAAAAGAATCTGGCCAATTGCTAAAATCATAACCATAGTACCAGCTAAAAGAACTGGCTTGCGCGCACCAATTTTATCCGTTATATAACCCAATAGCGGGCAACCTAGTACCCATCCCATAGGAATCATGGCACTTGCAATTGTTGCAGCATGAAAACTAAAATCTTTATCCTCCTGAAAAAAAGCCACACCCCAGGTCATGGCAAATATCGTTGTAGGAGCAAACAATAACCCGGATATCAAACCACATAACCAGGACTGGGGATTAGAAAAAACAACCTTATAGGGCCATAAAATACCTTTTGAATCTATGGTTTTCACAGGTGCATTTTTATCTTCATTTTTCGGTATAATAAGTAACAGGCCGAAAGCCACTACGATAGTGATCAAACCAACTCCTAACCAAAAATCGCTCGTTTGTAGTCCTTTTTCAACCCACGGTCCAACAACAAACTGTCCAGCAGAGCCTGCAAGCATACCTACACATTGTGTAAATCCTATGGCAGTAGCTAGCGACTTCGCAGAAAATCCTTTTGAAGCAAGGTACACACATCCCGGAAAGGCAAATGCACAGCCTGCGCCTTGTAATAATCTGCCGGCATTACCAGCAAAAGAACTGGAGAGTACAAAAAGCAGGCAACCAAGACCTAAAATCAATGTACCTGTAAACAAAGAATATTTAGCTCCAAATTTATCAAGAGCAAGACCCGCCAATAAACTAACGATAGAATAGGTGTAATAGTAGGTGCCTATAATACTAATAAGATTAACCGATGTTACGTTAAATTGTTCAGCCAATTGGGGTAACATGACTGCAGGAGATGAACGGATAACATAATCTAAAAAATAAAATAAAAGTCCAAATATCCATGCAATAACATATAATCTGGTTGATGATACTTTTTTTAGTCCCATATTACTTCTTTTATCTATATAAAGATAAGAAATTTTAAACCACCGAATTCTCCTAATTATATTAAATAATTAATCATGTTTAATCAATAATGAAATTTGTTTTTCTAAATGCTTATTTTGCTGATTAGCCTGTTCCATGGTCAAGCCAGAGGGAATGCCAGGTCTTTTATGCTTAGTATAGCGCAACAAGGCTAGTTTCATTAGTTCTTGTTTTTTAAGAACAGCCTCATACAACTTGGGTAAATAAGTATGCTTAGCAACGTACTCATCCCACTTGATCACTTGCGGAAATGTAGGATTAAGATAGGAAATAATTGACCTGGCCATCAACCAGTGTCCCTCCTGCTCTGGATGTATACCATCCGGAGCCAGCTTATACGTGGGATCAATCCGTCTTCTGGATTCTAAGTATTTTTTCATGGGAAAATGAAGATCTATAACTTCCCAATTTTTATTGTTCCGCTGTTCTAATAGCCAAGTTGAATATCGATCCAATACTTGATTATATCCGTCAAGACCAAGATCTGGATCATCATGAACGGGCGGTGTAATCAATATAATCCGTTTTACACCACTTTTAAGCGCCTCCGTATATAATTTTTCTATACCGTCCTGATAAGCTTTGAAACGCACACTGTCAAAAGGGAGATAAATGCCGTCATTCATTCCGTAACATGCAAAAACAACATCAGGTTTGATCTTCTGCAATATACTTTCCAACCGATCGAATAAACATGGTCTTGCAAATTCACCGTCCGCATGATTGTCCTCACTAAGTCCAGAAACAGTCTCACTTGGAAGCCCAAGGTTAATTATTGCAGTACCTTTTATAAAATGACTACTTAGAAGAACACTTTCTATCATCGCGACATATCGACCATCATAAGTTATGCTATTTCCAAGAAATAAAATCTTTTCGGCTCGATTCAAATGCAACAGAGAATTAGATTTTTGTTGCGCAACTAAAATCGAACAAAAAAAACTAACAATTATTAAAAGAGTATAATTTTTCATAAGTGCTATATTTATCAGGGAACTTTGCAAGTTAAAAATTTTTGCTATTTTCAAATTAAAATTATGATGTTTAAATAATTTAAAAAATATGATCTGATAATTCTATCTCCGGAGACTAAATATAATATATTGGCTGGTAATTAATAAACTATTTTTGATTAAAATTCTCGAATTTTTGAAGTTTAAAAACAATAGTAATCACCATTTAGTACTTTTAAAAAGTTTGATGGAATTAACCAAATGAGCTTTTGCTCTTAAAAATTTCCTCGGTTTAGACCAGGACTTAAAACAGAAAAATTTAATGTTGATTTTGCGATTGTCAAATCGCATATTTAACTTACTATTATGAACAAGGAAATTCAGGATTATATTATTACCTACTATCTCGATCTGATGTCGCCCGAAGAGAAGCTTGCATATAAACATGCTCATTCCACGCTAAAACTAGATGGCAGTGAAAATTTAGAGAAAATGCAACGAATATACCTGAAGACCGGATGGCTTACAAAGGATCAAACCGTATTGAGTCTTCTTAACAATGGTTTAGAAAAATTCAATGAAAATACGGCAACCCGCATATTGCGAGACCACCACCTGGATATCGTTTTCAATTATTGTCCAAAATGCCACAAGCTAGCCCGGACACCAACAGCAAAGCAATGCCGTTTTTGTTTTCACGACTGGCATAAAGAAAATAACAATATAACTAACTGTGATTTATAACTAAACAAGTAGATTAAGATGCTTTGCAAAAAAGCACCGCTACATTTGAAGCATTCTTGAAACAACATGAAATCCCAATATTTCAGATATCTCCACTGAGACTAATAATTAATTTCTAGCTATTTTTATAAAAGGATATATGCATTATTAAATTTTAATGCAATTAAAGAAGATGAAATATTACTTATAGCAATTCTAAAAATAAGTTCTATTTAAATAGTATCTGTAAACAAGAGAGCTAAAACAGAAAACAAAGATGAATCTAAAAGTGGCTTTGTTTTCATTTTGTTCAACTATCTTTGCTTTGCATTATTATTTTAACATGAAATTACTAAAAGACCGAATCTTAAAGGATGGTAAAAGCTTTGAAGGCGGAATATTAAAAGTTGATAGTTTTATAAACCATCAGATGGACCCTATTCTTATGAAATCTATAGGTGTAGAGTTTGTCCGTCGCTTTGGGCATCTACCAATTAATAAAATTATAACGATTGAAGCAAGTGGCATTGCTCCTGCAATAATGCTCGGATATTTATTAGAACTTCCCGTGGTATTTGTCAAAAAAGCTGTTCCGAAAACAATGAATAATATGTTAACGGCCTCGGTTTATTCTTACACCAAAGATAAAACATATGATATATGTGTAAGTACTGACTTCTTAACTAAAACTGACCAGGTAGTTTTTATCGACGATTTTTTAGCCAACGGAAATGCTTCTATTGGAGTTTATGAACTGGTAAAGAAAGCTGGAGCCACCATGCTGGGTATGGGATTTATTATTGAAAAATCTTTTCAAAAGGGAAATGAGCGCCTACAAGAATTAAATATTCAAATAGAATCTCTCGCACGTATTAAAACATTAGGTGATAATCTTATCGAGTTTGAAGACTAAAAATTACTTCATTCTAATTTAATCTTCTGGCATAACGCTATAGAATCCGGCTATAGGGATCAACATTCATCATTAATACTAAGAGGCTTTAGTTTTAACACTATCGCCTCATTTTTAAGCTTGTGAAAATCATTTTAGTCCTTCTTCTCATGAAGCGGAAATCCACTACATCTTTGTTTTAAACAATCAAAAGTATTTCTAGTCATACTTAATATTAAAATCCTAAATTGTTTATATGATACTTTCAAATCTGATCATATGTATACTTTTATTCAATATTTTACATTTCTGTAAATCAATATCAAAATAAATTATTGTAAATTATACAAACCGGTTTTGATATCTACTAATTCTAGTCTATCAAGACTTTACAAATAAAATGTCTTTTTTCATGAAACAAAATCTCCTTCAAAATTGTTGATAAGACGTAAACTCCTGTAATCTGCATTTTTATTAAATGGCTTATATGATGATGATTACAGATGGCTAAAGAGCGATTTATGCTGAAAGATAAGAAATCTGTATAATAATTATGAAGTAATTTGTCATGAAATCAGGTTATAATAGATCGTAACCAGTAATTAAACGATACGAATATGATAGAAAAAACAAAAATTGGTATCTGGATGGACCATTCATTTGCCAACTTGATGGATTATTCAATAAATCCTATGCAGACTAAAACTATTGAATGCAACTTTACCCATGAGGATAAGGAAGAGGCACTAAAACGTAGTGAAAGTGTCATGCATAATAAAAAACAGAATGAGCTATCCGAATATTATAAAGAAATAGCTAAAATAATCAAACAGTATGATGAAGTACTCATTTTTGGTCCAACTGATGCAAAAATTGAGCTATACAATACTATTAAAGATGATCTAGCATATGCTAAAATTAAAATCGGAATAAAACCTGCTGATAAAATGACCGAAAATCAGCAATACGCTTTTGTTCGAACATATTTCACCACTAATTAATATTGAACGGATTCTTAAAACATCTGAGGGGAGACAAAACTTGATCAGCACTGAACTCCCCCTCTTGTATGATGTCCAAAAGGTAAATAAAATCAATATCAGTTCCTTTCATCGTCCTTAAAAAACTTTCACCTATTCACTAAACACTCCAAAATTTATGATATTCCTGTTTTATAGCTAAATATATATGAAGAAAAATGCTGATGTTATTATTATTGGTGGTGGCCTTGCAGGTTTAACAGCTGCATTACATTTAACAAAAAAAGGATTAAATGTCACATTAATTGAAAAATATAGTTATCCTCGTCATAAAGTCTGCGGGGAATATCTTTCAAAAGAAATATTACCTTATTTGAATTGGTTGAACTCAGACATTTTACAAGTATATCCAACAAATATTAACACACTTATATTTACACATCAAAATGGTAAAACTGCAAAAGCAGACTTACCTTTGGGAGGTCTTGGCATCAGTAGGTATTCGCTGGATAATTCTCTATATCTACAAGCATTAAAAATGGGATGTACCGTTATTAAAGCTACAGTAACAAAGGTAACATTTAATGAAAATGCATTCACAGTGATGACCGAAAATCAGATCTTGATAGCAGAAATCGTATTGGGAGCATTCGGAAAACGATCGAACGTGGATCAGGTACTAAAACGTAATTTTATGAATAAAACTGCCCCGTGGCTAGCCGTAAAAGGACATTATTCCGGAGAATTTCCTGATGATGTAGTAGCACTACATAACTTTAAGGGTGGTTATTGTGGTATTACAAAAGTTGAAGACAATACTATAAATATGTGCTACCTGGCTGATTTAAAATCATTTAAAAAACACAAGAATATTACAGAATTTGAACAAAATGTTCTTTACAAGAATAAACACATCAAATACTTTTTTGAAAATAGCACATTACTTTTTGATAAACCACTTACAATAAGTCAAATATCATTTGATAAAAAACCGATCATCGAAAACCATATATTAATGATCGGTGATACTGCCGGCCTTATCCATCCCCTCTGTGGCAATGGCATGGCCATGGCTATGCACAGTGCTAAAATTTCGTCAGAGCTAATCGTCGACTATTACACAGGTAAAATCGTATCCCGAAAATTATTAGAAAAAAAATTCAAACAACAATGGAAACAAAATTTCGAAAAGAGACTCTTAATCGGAAACCTGTTATCGAAAGCACTTCAACATCAAACCATCACAACAGTATTGATCAGGATCGCAACGATGTTCCCTTCTCTTCTTCCTTTGATAATAAAGCAAACACACGGTAAAGCAATAACAATCAAATGAGAATAAATACCGATAATAGGACAGAAAAAACCGAATTAATGGATGATTTTTCACTCCAAGGTGAAGAATTACAAGAAGCTCTAGATAAAATTGCACGCATCAATCAATTTCTTGGAGGCAATAGTATTACACTTAATGGCGTAAAGCAATTATTAGCACACGTTGATCGATCTAAACATATCACTGTTGCAGATATAGGTTGCGGTAACGGTGATATGTTACGTATGTTAGCCGAATACGGTATTAAGAACAATATTAACTTTAAAATGATCGGTATAGATGCAAATGAATATACGGTCAACTATGCTCGAAAATTATCAACAAGCTACGCTAATATTGACTATGTATGCACTGATATATTTGAAGAAAATTTCAAGACATTAAAATACGATATTGCACTTTGCACCTTAACTATTCATCATTTTACTAATGAAAAAATAGTAGATTTAATCACTATCTTTAGTCATAATGCCTCTGTAGGAATAGTTATAAACGATTTACAGCGCAGCAAATTGGCTTATAGACTTTACCAATTGGTATGTTTTGTTTTTAGATTAAACAGGATGTTGCAAGAAGATGGATGTACATCGATATTGAGAGGATTTAAAAGAAATGAACTGCAAAGTTTTTCAAGAAAACTAAATTTAAAAAATTATACCATCCAATGGAAATGGGCCTTTCGTTATCAATGGATTATACCTAAAATATGAGTGTAAAGATCGTAACTGTTGCAAAACAACTACCGAAATATTCAAGCGATACAGTTGAAATACTTCCTATGCTAGATACTTGGCTTTATGGACAAGAAACACGTTTTATAAAAAAAGTAAAAAAAATATTTGAAGGTGCGGCAGTAAATACACGGTATTCAATTATGGATCCTATTGAAGTATTTACAGCAACTTCTTTTGAAGATAAAAATAACATTTACAGCCGTGAAGTTATTATCCTTGGTGAACAAGTGCTTGAGAAAGCACTTAAAAAAGCGGGATGGGATCCAAGCACCTTAGACTATATTATTACTGTAAGTTGCACCGGTATTATAATCCCTTCTTTAGATGCGTATCTTATAAATAAACTGAAACTACGACAGGATATCGTCAGATTGCCAGTTACAGAGATGGGCTGTGTAGCAGGAGTATCGGGTTTGTTATATGCCAAAAACTTCCTCAAAGGCAATCCTAACAAACGAGCCGCAGTAATAGCGATTGAAGCTCCTACTGCTACATTTCAACTGGATGATTTTTCAATGTCAAATATTGTAAGCGCGGCTATTTTTGGTGATGGGGCAGCTTGTTGTCTACTTTCTTCTTATGAAGAAGATTATGGTCCCAACATACTTGATGAACAGATGTATCACTTCTTTAATACGGAGCATATTATGGGATTTAAACTGACCAATAGTGGTTTGAAAATGATACTTGGCACTGAAGTTCCGGATACCATAGCACAACATTTTGGTGATATTATACATCCATTCTTAAAGAAAAATAATTTAGAAATCAGAGACGTAGACCATATGATATTTCATCCCGGAGGAAAAAAAATCGTAATGACGGTCGAAAAACTATTTTCAGAGTGGGGTAAAAATATTGATCACACAAAAGAAATATTATTGCAATATGGCAATATGTCAAGTGCAACTGTTCTTTATGTCCTAGAGCGCGTCATGGATAAAAATCCCATACAGGGAGAATTAGGGTTGATGTTAAGTTTTGGTCCAGGATTTTCTGCCCAAGGGCTTTTATTAAAATGGTAATGTACAATGAACGTAAAAGATATTATAGCAAAATTACCCTATAGTAAACCATTTTTATTCGTCGATGAGTTGCTTCATATTGATGAAAATGGAAGTATGGGTACATATACCTTCGATGAAAATCTAGATTTCTATAAGGGACATTTTAAAGAAAAACCGGTTACTCCTGGAGTGATTTTAACAGAAACTATGGCGCAGATAGGTCTTGTTTGTCTCGGCATTTACCTTCTTAATAATGAGCTAAAAAATACTTCAATTGCATTTACATCTGTCGAAATGCAATTTTTAAAACCTGTATATCCAAATGAAAAAGTTACTGTAATTTCTCAAAAAATATATTTTAGATTCGGCAAACTCAAGTGTAACATCAGTATGAAAAACGAAGCCGAACAGATTGTTAGTCAAGGTATATTTTCAGGAATGTTAACCACTGAGCTATGAACCGAGTTGTAATAACGGGATTAGGGGTCGTTGCTCCAAATGGAGTTGGCGTACCTGCTTTTACCGATGCTATTAAAAATGGTATATCTGGAATACGCCAGGATGAACAATTACAGCAATTGCAGTTTTCTTGTCAGATCGCAGGAAAACCCCAAATTACAGATGAAATAAAGTCAGCGTATTTTACCGATCTTGAACTTAGAGGTTTTAACAGTAGCGGAATACTATATGGCGTCATTGCAGGTGTTGAAGCTTGGAAAAATGCCGGACTTCAGATAGAAAATAATAATGAGCCTGATTGGGACAGTGGAACTATATTTGGATCAGGAACATCAGGCATTGATAAATTGCGCGAAAGTATCTATAAAATTGATGATTTACAGACGCGTAAACTTGGTAGCGGTGTTGTTGCTCAAACTATGAATAGTGGTATAAGTGCATATCTGGGCGGAAAATTAGGACTAGGAAATCAGGTAACCACGAATTCTTCGGCATGCGCAACAGGGACCGAAGCAATAATAATGGCCTATGAGCGTATAAGATCAGGAAAAGCAAAACGCATATTAGCCGGCAGCACTTCAGATAGCGGCCCCTACATTTGGGCTGGATTTGATGCTTTAAGAGTTTGCAGTTCTAAATATAATGACAATCCTGAAGCAGGCTCCCGTCCTATGAGTGCAACAGCAGCAGGATTTGTACCTGCATCCGGTGCAGGAGCACTAATTATTGAGGACTTAGAAAGTGCGCTAAAACGAGGGGCAAATATTTACGCAGAAATTCTAGGTGGTAGTGTAAACTGTGGGGGACAGCGGGGAAATGGTACGATGACTGCTCCAAATAGCAAAGCTGTTCAAAGATGCATTATTGATGCTCTCAAAAACACTGCTATTTCAGCAAATGATATTGACGCAATCAATGGTCATCTTACAGCAACTGCTAAAGATAGTATTGAAATAGAGAACTGGACAAAGGCATTGGGCAGAAGTCATATTGATTTTCCCTACGTCAATTCATTAAAGAGTTTGATAGGACATTGCCTCAGTGCTGCAGGAAGCATTGAAAGTGTAGCTACAGTTCTGCAACTTCATCATGGGTTTTTATTTGGAAATACAAATTGCGATGATCTACATCCAGAAATAGCAACTCATATTGATGCCTCAAAAATACCGACAAAATCTTTTAACATTAATTTAAATGTAATAGCCAAAGCTAGCTTTGGATTTGGTGATGTGAATGCTTGTGTAATATTTAAAAAATTTGAAATTTAATCTTATGAATAAAGAAATGTTGATAGGTAAGTTAAAGGAAATTATAAAACCTTATACCACGAATTTAGAAGCATACGAAAACCTAAATGAAGACACCGATTTTATTAATGATCTTAACATCAATTCTGCAAATCTGGTAGATATTGTACTCGATATTGAACAAATATTTGATGTTGTCATCGATAATGCTGATATGGAACGTATGTTAAACGTGAGAACAGCCGTCGAAATTATAGAAATCAAATTAGCGCAGAAGTGATTGGTAATGATATCATAGATATACAGAAATCCCGTCAAGAAAGTAATTGGAAACGACATGGGTTTCTGGAAAAACTATTTACAGAAGAGGAACAGTGCTTTATAGCCAATAGTTCTGATCCAGAAATTATAGTATGGCTGATGTGGAGCATGAAAGAAGCTGCGTACAAAATCCTAAATAGACAGACAAAAAAAAGAGAATTCATTCCTAAGAAACTGATTTGTAAAATATTATCACAAACCTGTTTTAGTGCAACTGGTCAAGTATTTTATAGTGGAAATATCTATCATACAAGAACTTTTTTAGCTGATGATTTTATCCATACTATTGCTGCTAATGACTTAGAAGATCTAGATCTCGTAGTGGAAATAGACAAAAAAGAAATGCTAAAAGATATAAATGGAATACCTTGGTTATGTATTACAAACTCAAATCAATATAAAGCAGCTTCAAATAGCAACCATGGTCGCTTTGAAAAGACAGTGACAATTAAAAGTAAATAATTCTAAATCAGGATCAGTTTAATTGCGAAAGTTGCTGAAACCATTTTTAGAAAAGGAAAAACTTTAATGATAATTAAATATGCTCACGAATACATTAGTATCCCTTTTTGAAAGAGATCTGAAAAAATTAATAACTGAAATAGAACTTTATGAAAATGAATCCAACATTTGGCGGATTGAGAAAAAGATCTTGAATTCAGCAGGAAATTTAACCCTCCATTTAATTGGTAACTTAAACACTTATATAGGTAAAGAGATCGGGAAAACTAACTATGTAAGAAATAGAGATCTTGAATTTTTAGAAAAAAATGTTCCGAGAAAAGATCTAATTACGAAAATAGAAGATACAATTGAAACCATTAGACTTGCACTAAGCCAAATAGCAGATGAAGAATTAGATAGCGAATATCCCATTTTAGTGTTTTCAAAAAAGACTTCAACAGAGTTTTTTTTAATTCACCTGACAACCCATCTCGCTTATCATCTCGGACAAATAAATTATCATAGACGTTTAATCGAAAGCTAAAAAAAATTAAATAAGTTGAATTTCAATATCAAAAATCCCAAATATAAATTAGCAATTTAATAACAGAAAGACCAAAAATAAAAATCCGGCTAACTGTTGCTGATTATTTTCCTGCAAGGTTAAGTTGGATACTTTTAGCCACAATAGGTTTGATTCTAATGACTTGTAAAAGTTTGGGAGAGACAGATGAATATGACAACTTGATTAATATTATCAAATTAGGGTAATTTTAGAATATTAAAAAAAGCCATTCTTAAAAAGAATGGCTTTACTATTTATGTAAATAAAGGTAGATTTATTTCAATTTCCAGATCGATCCCATCATAATCCAACATTCTTAATATAATTTAAAACGAGGTCGAATTACGCTCCTTCTAAACACTGTAAATGCGCAGGTTGTTTAATAGCAAAAATGAGACCAAAGAAGCTATCTATTAAAAAATAATTATTGTTTTGCATAAAAATGTTTCAGTAAAGCTTACAAATAAAAAACGCAGTAATTTATCGTATTAGATTATCGGAGGGATAATTGTTTTTACCAGAATGTGGTTAAGTCTAAAATATATAAAAATTGACTACTATTCTTTAAAATAAAGTTAATAATCTCTTTTCTATTAACCTTATAAGTCATACTGTTATTATTATAACTTATAAGGCCATTACAAGGGATTTCCTTTCAATAGTTCTTAACCACATTACGAATTCATCTTCTTTAGAACCTTTTCAAAAGTATTAATATTTCTACTTGTAAATTGATCTCTAAGTGTCTTTTTACCCAAAATCTTTCCAAATGCTGAATCAAGCGTGTTTCCTATAGGGACCTGCCAGTAGAAAATATGATTAACTATTTCTGCGCTCTCATTGGTATTTTGCGTCGCGTCCTGAAATTCAGCCATTAAAACAGTTTCTATTCCAGTATCTCCGACAAATGCATAGATATGAAAATCCGTAGTCTTTTCAAAAGGAACACTTTCCCAATATAATACCGTATCACGCTCCGACTTTATAAATAAAACAGCATCGTAAGAAAAATAAGCTGACATGGACTTTTCCAAAATTAACTTTAATTCGATCTCGTTTTTATGTGATGAAAAAACAATATTACCAGATGCGATTATGGACCTAACATCCTGCATTCCTGCATCCCTAAAAACCTGACATACATCAGTCATCTTCATGTTGGTTCCTTTGACATTTACACCCCTCAGAAAAGCACAGTACTTCATAATTCTTAAAAAATTAAATTAAAATACATACGATACATCATTATACGTTTATTTACAAATAGGACTCATTCATCAACTTGCAATTTCTTCAATATTAATTTCTCAGTTGGTAAATCGTCTTCAATCCCAATAAAATAACTTTCAAATCCAAATTTTTCAAGTAATTTTTTAGAAGCCATATTTTCTGGATCAATAATTCCAATAACCGCTAAATCAGGATATAAATTATGCGCTACATCTAGTAATTTTCGACAGATTAAAGATCCTATTCCATTTCTCCAAAAATTCTTTTTTATAATATAACCTATTTCAAGAATGCTCTCATCATGCTTATATCGCTCCAACTTGCAATCTCCCACAAATTCATTTTCTTCAGTAAGAACCTTAAAATATCCTAATTCACGTTCCTTACTATTGATTTCAAGAATACGATCGAACTTTGCTCTAGCCTGATTTTCATTCAATCCATTTCCAGAAATATATTTCATTAAATCATCTTCACAAACAAGTGTTTTGAAAGAGTTAAAATCTTCCGGCCCATACTTCTGTAAGTTTATTTTCATTATCTTCTATGATAAAGTGATTTATAAAACAATATTACGTCTAAAAGCACAACCCAGCTCGATAATAGTCTCCGTTTTGGCAATACCTGCAATACTGTCTATTTTCTCATACAATAATTGTCTCATATGCTCATGATCTTTAGCGATGATCTTTAAATATAGCGTATAATTTCCAGTAATATAGTAACATTCTGTTACCTCAGGAATTTTATGAAGCTCCTCAATTATTCTTTTTGAATCATGATCTTTTTCAAGAGATATTCCAGTAAAAGCTCCCCAATCGTAACCCAATTTTTTTTCGTCCAAAACAGGCTTAATTCCCGTAAGAATACCTTGATCCATAAGGCGTGTAATACGCTGATGGACCATTGTATTGGAAACTCCTAGCTCTGTAGCTATAGCAGAATACGCCATGCGTCCGTCTGCTTCGAGCTGTTTCAAAATCTGTATATCAAAATCATCCAAATGATTCATGGTTATTTTTAATTATTAAGTTTAGAGTTAAATTAAATTTAATAAGCTACTAATTGAGTGAATTTAAATCCATATTAGGCTATTAAAATTAAATATCGTACATTTATTTCATAATTCCAATTACAAATAATATGGCAGACTTAACAAATTTAGCAAAAAGCAATGCATTCATTGCAAAGGAAAATAAATATGGTGCCCACAATTATCATCCCTTACCTGTGGTTTTAGCAAAAGGAAAAGGAGTATTTGTGTGGGATGTTGAAGAAAACCGATACTTTGATTTTCTTTCGGCATACTCAGCGGTAAACCAGGGACATTGTCATCCAAGGATTATTAAAGCCTTAACCCAACAAGCTGAAAAGCTTACCTTAACTTCAAGAGCATTTTATAGTGATAAATTAGGTGATTTTGAAGAGTATCTTTGTAATCTGTTTGGTTATGATAAAGCTTTAATTATGAATTCCGGTGTTGAAGCCGTAGAAACAGCCATGAAGTTATGCCGTAAATGGGCTTACTTAGTTAAAGGGCTTCCTGCAAATCAAGCCAAAATAGTCTTCGCTAGTGGTAACTTCCATGGTAGAACCATATCCGTAATTTCTGCTTCAAATGATGATTCGGCAAGAAAAGATTTTGGACCTTTCTTAGATGGGGTTACACAAGTGCCTTATAACGACGTTCAAGCATTTGAAGAATTACTAAAAAATGATACGAACATTGCTGGATTTATTGTTGAACCCATTCAGGGCGAAGCTGGAATTATCGTTCCAAGTGATGATTATCTATCTCGTATAAAAGCACTTTGCAAAGACTACAATGTATTATTTATAGTCGATGAAATTCAAACTGGTATTGCAAGAACAGGAAATATGCTAGCCTCTTTTGATATTAAAGATACCAATTCAAATACAAAGCCTGATGTTTTAATTTTAGGAAAAGCACTTTCTGGAGGTGTACTTCCGGTTTCTGCTGTTCTAGCAGACGATTCTATTATGCTGACTATAAAAGCTGGAGAACATGGTTCAACATATGGTGGGAATCCCCTAGCCTGTGCAGTATCCATGGAAGCTCTTCAAGTGATCATAGATGAGGATTTAGCATTAAATGCTGAAAAAATGGGTAAAATATTCAGAGAAGGCCTTCAAGAAATGATGATAAGATGTCCCATAATTAAAGAAGTCAGAGGAAAAGGATTATTAAATGCAATTGTAATAGATAGCAAAGAAGAAGATAATACTGCGTGGGAAATTTGTCTAAAATTTAAGGAAAATGGATTATTAGCCAAACCTACTCACGGTAATAAAATTAGATTAGCTCCCCCATTAGTAATAACAGAAGATCAAATTACGGAAAGTCTATCAATTATAGAAAAATCACTTCATCAATTTGCACAAAAAATATGAATAGATCGATTAAATTAATTAAAAATAGATCGGATATTGGAGCAGGTACCCGCGGTTCCGACCTAGGGATTGACGCTATCGAAATTGCTGCAATTAATAAAGGAAGTCAATACTTCAATAACTATAATTTTATAGATATACAAACGCGCAATAACACAGTTTATGATCCGCTTGTTAATCCATTTGGTAAGAGAATAAAGCAGGTCTTACAGCAGTGCAAATTATTGGCAATAGCTGTTGAAGATAGTTTACTAGAAGAACAGTTTCCCCTGGTTTTTTCAGGAGACCATTCATCTGCAATTGGTACCATTAGTGGTATAAAGTCGGCATATCCAGAAAAAACATTAGGAGTAATATGGATAGATGCCCATGCTGATTTACATTCACCCTATACCACACCTTCTGGTAATTTACATGGAATGCCTTTAGCGGCGGTATTAGGTACGGACAATTTAGAAAATCAAATTAATAATGTTGATGCAGAAACCAAACAATATTGGAATAAATTAAAAACAATAGGAACTTCCCAAGCTAAAATAATAGCAGAACACCTGATCTACTTTGGTGTTCGCGATACCGAATTACCAGAAGAAAATCTAATTGCGGAACTGAATATAAAAAAATATCAAGTAGAGCAATTACGTGATATGGGAATAAAATCCTGTGTTCAGAGCACCCTTCAGCAATTGGAAGGATGTGACCATATTTATGTTTCATTTGACGTTGACAGTATGGACAGCGAGCTAATTTCTAACGGTACTGGTACACCAGTACCCAAAGGATTTAATCAAACGGAAATAACATCATTGCTTCAAGAAATTATTGCATCTAATAAAGTGGTTTGCTTAGAATTTGTAGAGGTAAATCCCCTTTTAGACAGTCAAGGGAATAGAATGGCAGAGGTTGCGTTCGAAATTTTAGACCAAGTGACAGGATCTATTGAAACTTTAAAATCAGTATCATAATTTCGATATGATTTCTTGGAATTGAACAATTGAAAATAAGAATTATTAGTTTCTAATTTCAATTGTTCAATTATTGTTATGCAGAGAATTCGCAACCATTTAACCCAATATACAATGATTCAGCATGTAACATTCTAATTAAAAATTTGTAACATTGTTACTATAAGTATTTAAGAACAAAATAAAATGGTAAGATAAATTCTGATCTACTATTTGTTATATACCTTAAATATATTGGCTAAAAAAATGTTATGATCGGCAAATTTTTCAGAAAATTCTATTTAGACATAGTCATCTGGACCATTTTATTGTTACTTCCCTTTATCACCTATCTCTATCAACCAGATAAGATTTCGGAGTTTAAGCCCTACTCTGCTCTATCTCATCTAGCCAATATAATATTTTTGGCAACAAATTTTTATTTACACTGCTATTATGTCGCACCAAAATACTTCTTTACACGCAGAAAGTTTCTGGTGCTTTTAATTGCTTGTGCTTTTTTATCCTATGTCGCGCTAAACTATGCTATTGTATACTTTAATCCTAATGGAGAATTGGCACATTTCACAAAAGAAAATATACTTTTCGTACGACTAGTGATCGGTCCTGGAATTATATATTCACTTTGTTTAATTACGTCATCCATGATTTTTCTATATGGGGAACAGGCCAGGCAAAAAGAATTAAATAAGCAGATTGCTTTGGAGAAAACAAAAGCAGAATTAACAATTCTAAAACTTCAGATCAGTCCACATTTCCTATTCAACACCCTTAACAACATCCGCTGGTTGATCCGTAAACAATCACCAGATTCTGAAGACACGATCGTCAAATTATCCGAAATATTGCGGTACATTCTCTATGAAGTTGATGGTGCAAAAGTAGAGCTCTTTAAGGAAATCGAGCATATGCAGAATTTTATTGCCTTACAAACACTCCGTCTTCCGATAGCTGGAAATGTGGATCTCGAAATTGAATCTAATCTAAAAAATAGATTGATACCACCTTTACTATTTATTCATTTTGTAGAGAATGCATTCAAATATGGTGTAGACAGTAAAAACAGTCCAGAAATCAAGTTTCAATTCGCACAGATTCCAGGCGGTATAATTTTTAAGTCCAGCAATAAAATACTACAGCATACAGAACTTCGAACAAGTGAAGGAATCGGATTAACCAATGTTCAGCGTCGCTTGCAACTGTTATATCCAAATCGTCATGATCTTTCCATTACAAAAACGGATGACGGTTATTTCCAGGTACTACTCAAATTGATGACCGATGAAAATTAAATGCTTACTTATAGACGACGAACCATTTGCTTTAAACATCTTAGAAGACGATTTATTAAGCTTTGACAAGGTTGAAATACTGCACAAGTTTAACTCGCCAATCGATGTCGTCGATTACTTGAGAGATCATGAAGTCGATCTGATTTTCTTGGATATACAAATGCCGGAAAAATTAGGAACACAATTTATCCGCGAACTTACTAATCCACCTTTATTTATATTCACTACAGCATATCATCAATATGCTGTGGAGGGTTTTGAATTGAATGCAGTGGATTATCTATTGAAACCAATTGCAAAAGAAAGATTGACTAGCGCTATTCGAAAGGTTGAAGACATTATGCTTTTACGAGCAAATCAAAATAATATAGTAGATCACATCGTCGTCAATGTTGAGTATAAAAAGATTAAAATATTTATCAATGAAATAAGTTACATAGAAGGATTAAAAGATTATGTTAAAATCTATATGGTAAATCGGAATGCTCCACTTCTTACCCGTAGTAATCTAAGAGGTATGGAAAAAATTCTGCCAGTAAAAGATTTTTTAAGAATCCATAATTCATATATAGTAAACAAAAATAGAATTCAGCACGTCGCTCTAACGAAATTAACACTTCCTGAGATTGCACTGCCAGTAGGCAAAAAATATGTTGGAAATATCGAAATTTTCTAAATTAAATTCTCTTGTCGATACTAACATTTGTTTCAATAACTTCATTCGTCTACACATTTACGCTGTCTGTCTACAGATCATTGTGTAGATTAAAAATCCTTATCAAATTTGTCATATATCAGACCTCTATTAAAAAGGGATAAACAAATCGATAAAAAAAGAATAATGAAAAGATATATATCAACGCTTATTGTAGCAACTGCAATATCAACTGTGCATGCTCAAAATACCGCTGAAAATTCACCTACAAACGTAAATAAGTCTGAAGGTACAATCTTTGGTCAAATTATAGACAGTCAAGGAAAACCTATTTCAAAGGCTTCGATTAATCTCTTTCAGGTTATCAAAGATCAAAAAAACAATCAGGAAGGAGAAATATTAATAAGAAGTACAAGTTCGCTGGAAAATGGAAATTTTAACTTTTCAGCTATTTCTAATACCAATAATTGGAAATTAAAAATCAGCTCAATAGGTTACGCAACGCTCGAGCTAAATGTTGATCATAGTGATGATAAAAAAGTCTTAAACAAAAATATAGGAACTATTGTACTTAAAAATGACAATCAACAACTTGCAGAAGTAACTGTCACAGGTCGAAAGGCTTTATTGGAAATGGATATTGATAAAAAAGTATTCAATGTGGAAAAAAACATCGTAGCAACTGGCGGTACTGCTATCGATGTACTTCGTAATATGCCATCTGTACAAGTAGATATCGATGGAAATGTCAAGCTCAGAAATGCTGCACCAACCATTTTTGTAGATGGAAAGCCTACAACACTTTCACCAGATCAGATCCCCGCAGATGTCATCGAAAAAATAGAGATCATCACAAACCCTTCTGCAAAGTACGATGCCTCAGGAAGCATGGCTGGAATTTTAAATATAATCCTTAAAAAAAATAAGAAAACAGGATATAATGGTATGGTTACCCTAGGTGGAGATCGATTTGGCGGAACTAATTTTATGGGAAGCCTCAATGCACGTCAAAACAAATTAAACCTGTCATTTACAGGAATGAATATGCGAATGCGTACGAATACTGAAGGAGATAGTCATAGAACGAGTAATATAAATAACATAAATTCAACTGTAGATCAAGATATTGAAGGAAAAACAAAAGGTATGATCACTTTTGGAAGACTTGGTTTAGATTATGATTTCAGTCCACGAACTTCATTATCAATTGCCGGAGTTTTGGTTGAAGGGAAATTTCGTCCAAATGAAGAAACCCTAATATCAACACAATCTGAAGGAAAAACCTCATTAAGCAATCGAATTTCGGAATCCGAACGAAGCTTTAAACCAAGAGGTCTACAGGCCGGAATAGTACAGAAATTTAAAACAGAAGGTGAGGAATTAACTGTTGACTTTAATTATTTCGGAGGTAATAATAATTCAAACGGTCTTTACACCACAAATTATCTCAATGATATAAACCAGATAACAGGCACAAAAAAACAACAGAACATCGGTTCTGGAAATAATAAATTTATTACTATCCAAACGGACTATGTTAAACCTTTCAAAAATGGAATGAAATTGGAGACCGGTCTTCGTGCCCAAATTAATAAATTAAAAAATCTCAACGATAATTCAATACAAGATATTGGTGAAGAAGACTTTAAAAATATTTCTTCAGCATCTGCTAATTACGATAGTAAAAATAGCGTTTATGCCGCTTACGTTTCACTCGGAGGAAATTTTAAAGATTGGGTATCCTATAAAGTAGGTCTACGTGCTGAAAACTCAACTTATAATGGAGAACTTTTAAATACTAATGAAAAATTTAAGAACAATTATCCATTAAGCCTATTTCCATCTGTGTTTTTAAGTAAAAAACTGACCGAAAAAGATCAAATCCAGATGAGTGTCACGCGTCGCGTGAATCGTCCTAATTTTTTTCAAACGATACCTGTTATCGATTATACAGACAGCTTAAATATTACGAAAGGTAATGCCGATCTTGTTCCTGAATTCACGACTTCTGGCGAGCTTTCGTATAGTAGAACACATGGAAAAGGCACTTTTTTAGCTTCAGTTTATTATAAATCTACCAATAATTTGATTACCAGATTTTTGACTCAGGAATTAAATCCAGTAACAGGCAAAATGGATTTTATAAATACCTATATTAATGCCAATTCTAGTAAAAACTATGGTGCAGAATTTACATATACCAATAATCTTAAAAAATGGTGGGATTTAACCGCAGACCTTAATTTCTATAATTCAAAAATAGAAGTTGACGACAGTACCCCGTCTGAAGCAATGTGGACAGTATTTGGAAAATTGAACAACACCTTTAATGTTAAAAACAATTGGAATCTTCAAGTCGCATTTGAATATCAAGGCAAAACAAATATGCCTGTCACACAAGGTCAGTCATTTGGTCCTCCAATGAATCAAGCACAAAGCTCATCCCAAGGATACATCAAACCTTTTTATGGTGTCGATCTAGCTCTCAAAAAGAGTTTCTTAAAAAATCAAGCTGCCTCAGTAACTTTAGCTGTGAATGATATTTTCAGAAGCCGAGGTAATACAATTGTATCTTCAGGAGAAGGGTTTACACAATCTTATTATCGACTTTCAAATCCTCAACTAATCAAATTGAACTTATCTTATCGCTTTGGAAAAATGGATATGAATATGTTTAAGAAAAACAAAAATCAAAATTCGATGGAAGGAATGCAAATGCAGTAATCTACCCGTACAATAACAAATAGAGGGGTGTATATAGATCTTAATCTATATACACCCCTTTATTTTAATCTAATTGATTTAACTTACAAAAATGAAGAAGTTGATTAAGATACTAACATTAAAATAGGGACCTTGGCATTAACTGCCAATTTTTTTGAGGCACTTTTTTGAAAAAACGAAGCGATAAATCCAAGTTTACGGGGTACAGTGATCAATACATGAATATTATGTTCTTGAACATATACATTTAGTTTCTCAACAAAATCTTCACCTTCCAAATAAGAGTAAGTCGGTTCAAGACTATCTAAACTTGCATGCAAAAAAGATTGTTCCTCAATTAAATCAGCTGCCTTATGCTTCCCTTGAACACTTACATTTACAACATACCATCTTAAAGATAACAATTCTTGTAAATGAAATATTGTTTTCACGGGCAATCGTTCATCTAAATGCATTAGATCCACTGCAAGGATCACATTTTTAAAGATATGTACTTTATCCATATCTGGCACCAATAAAAGGTTATACAGATGTGCCTGTATCAGCTCATTGGTAATAGTACCAATACTATTTTTACCATTATCATCATTTCCTCTCATGCCAGCAATAACTAGGTCAACATGCCCCTCTTCGGAAATTCGCTCCATGCCATCTAAAACAGTAAAACTATCATGTCTTGTATGGACGTTTGTAGCTGGTGAAACATTTAATAATTCCTGTTTCAAAAGAAGCATTTTTGAGTCTACTGCCGCAATATCTGTTTCATCTACAAGAATTGGTGGCGGTATAAACTCGCCAACATAGTAAAATCCTCCATTTAGATACCCTAAGGAGTGGTATATGATGACTTTTTTTATAGCTGTTTGCTTAGCAAGGGTCAAGAGTTGATCGAAAGCATGTCTAGCAGGAACAGAAAAATCGGTTAAAAAAACAATTGTTTCCATGATCGTGATTTCTTGTAATGTATACTCGATTACTAAACAACCGAATCTTATTTTTAGTTTAAAAATTAAGAAAATAATACACATTAATCTAAATGCATAAATAAATATTCCGAATAAACTAGAAATGTCTTATGACCGATTACGCAAGTTGTTTCATATTTATAATTAGTTTTTCGCACCGAAATTTGTTAATTTTAATTTTTTCGGTTTTCAATTATTGGTCTGTTCCCATAGTTTATAGTAAAATACGTTGAAAACCTGGCAATTGTCTTTAATAATTATATAAAACTTATGTACATATATAATATCCACTGGATCCTTAAATTTATTTTTAATTTGGCTATAATCATCCTGATCAGTAGATTCTTCTATGCTCCTTTTGATGATAAGTTAGCTGATACAAACCTTGTTTACATATTACCATTTATTGGATTAATCAGTAGCTATTTATATCTCTCAGCTTGGTTTGGTTGGAAAAAGAGCTTTTACATCATACTTTATTTAGTAGCATACCTGATCTTCATGGGATATTTTTTGCTAAATCATCTATTGCCAAAATGGGTTGATAATACAATAATAATCTTAACTGTATCTGTAATCGGTTATTTTTGCTATCGCATTATTAATCGTATTATTAAAACAATGATTTATCGCTGTAAAGGAATTAAGAGCCGTATTAATACATACGTAATTCGAAATAAAAGAAATAAGTGATCTTTTCAGGGAGCTCGAGAATGACGTTAAAAACATAAGAACTTATACATAGATATGAAATCTAATATCGATAAACTGAAGTTTCCAATTGGTAAATTTATTGCGCCAAATACAATAGATAATGGAACGATAACAAAATGGATTGGAATTATACAATCTTTCCCAGAACTTCTAAAAAAAGAAGTTCAAGAATTATCGGAAGAAGCATTACAAAAAACCTATAGACCTAATGGTTGGTCAATAAGGCAAATAATACATCATTGTGCTGACAGCCACATGAATAGTTTAATCAGATTTAAACTAGCTTTGACAGAAGATATACCCGTTATAAAACCATATGCTGAAGATCTTTGGGCAGAACTTATTGACTCAAAAGAACTTGCTATTAATTCTTCTATAAATATGCTAGAAGCTCTACATTACCGCTGGGTAGTTTTACTACAAAATATGACACCTTCGGATATGGCCAGACAATTTAGACATCCTGATTCGAACGAACTCATTAATATTAAAACAAATATTGGACTGTACGCTTGGCATTGTGAGCATCATCTTGCACATATTAAAATTGCAAAAATGAATAAGGAATAGTCAATTTAAAATATTATGAAGGTAAAAAGTTTTTTATAAAAATAAGCTAGCATTTTTTTGTAAAATTGCATTAAATTAAAAAGGTAAATTGAGATATTTTTTCCATATCGCCTATCAGGGTCAGAATTATAATGGTTGGCAAAGACAACCTGATGTAGAAAGCGTACAAGAAGTTTTGGAAAATACACTCCATAAAGTATTAAAAGTACCAACCACCATATTTGGTTGTGGCCGTACAGATGCTCAAGTCCACGCTAGTCAGTACTTTTTTCATGCGGATATTGAGAAAGAATATGATTTCGACTTATTATTTCGACTCAATAAGGCTCTTCCTGATAACATCGCCATTTACGATATAATAAAAATGGAAGGTAAGCCGCATGCTCGTTTTGATGCAGTGCATAGAGAATATGATTACTTTATTCACACGTACAAAGATCCTTTCTTAAGCAATCAAAGCTCATTATACTTATATCCCAAATTAAATTTAGACAAAATGAGTGAAGCTGCAAAATTGCTCTTAAAATATAAGGATTTTCGTCCCTTTTGCACACATCCTGATAAAAATGAACATACAATCTGCCACGTAACAGCTGCAGGAATATTTGTCAATACAAAAGGTGATAGAATTCGGTTTAATATTTCCAGTAATAGATTTTTAGGTAAGATGATCAGAATTCTAACCGGTAAACTTTTAAAAATAGGTAATGGGGAACTAAGTATTGATGAATTTGAAAATCATTTAATTACATTAGAACTTCCCAAAATATTGAGACCGGCCCATCCAATAGGTTTGTATCTATCCAAAGTTAACTATCCATACCTAAATCTTCCACCACGCACTGATTTTTTAACACCTTCCCAAAGTTGCGACTGGATTTCTATTTAGATACCCAGTATTAAAAAAAATAAAGTATGCAATCCTATCTAGATACTTTTCATAACAAATAATGTTAACCTTCTGATATTAGTGTTATTACTTTATCAATCGGTCGACCGATAACGGCCTTACCATCTTTTACAACAATAGGACGCTCAATTAGAATAGGATACTCCAACATAACGGATATCCATTCTTCATCCGAAAGAACAAGATTTTTAAACTTTTCTTGAAAAATTGATTCATTACGTCGTATCAGCTCAAGAGGTTTTAATTGAAGTAAAGTGACCAGCTCAAGCAATTCATCTTTACTAGGAACATCTTGAAGATACTCCCGTATTGATAAATCTACATCTTTCGATTTCAATAAATCTAATACAGCACAGCTTTTACTACACAATTTGTTATGATATATCTTTATCATGATCCAAAATCTAGAGTATTATATTTTTTTTAATCACCTGAACTTCAGCACTAATTCGTACTTCATCACTAACCACAATATTACCAGCTTCTGTAACAGCATCCCATGTTAAACCAAATTCCTTACGACTAAGTTGCCCGCTTAAAGAAAAGCCTGCTTTTGTTTGGCCATAACTATCGACCACAATCCCGCCAAACAAAACTTGTAATGTAATAGCTTTGGTAATATTTCCTATTGTCAAATTTCCGGTTAGTTGCGCTTCATCCCCGATTCCTACATATTTAACACCAGTAAATTCTAAATAACGGTAGGCTTCAGCATTAAAAAAATCAGCTGACTTCAAATGTTCGTCTCTTTGTGTATCATTGGTATTGATAGAATTTATCTCCGCTTTAAATGCAATATTCTTAGCGGTATTAAAATCATTAGAAGTAGTTTCAAGATCAAGTGTGAACTTCCCAAAATAACCTGTTATCGTTGTAATCATTAAGTGTTTCACTTTAAAAGCGACTTCACTATGACTTGGGTCTATTGACCATTTGTATGTTGCCATAAACTGTTATTTTAATTAATTAGGTAGATATCTAATAATTGCAAAAATAAGGATTACTAAAAATCTGAAAATTGATTTAGATCATTTGTTTGATACGTTGAGTATGCTACTTTAGGCTAAATTAATTCCTATTCTCAACGCTTGCAATCCTTTAACACCCTGTAATTCTTCCAATTCCAATTCTTCTAGATCATCTAATAAAGATCCGCTCTTTTGTAGATATTGAATATATCCTAAATATTCCTTTTCCTCGCGCTTTGTAAAATAGACAATAGCAATTTTACCCGGCTGAGTAAGGCGTTCGTTCGAACCTTTAATAGTCACTTTATCGATTCTCTTTTTTATAATCTGATAGCGAATATTATAAGCTCCCTCTACATCAAATCGGTGTTCATCTGTTCTAAAATTAATATCGATCAACGTAGCATTAACAAAAATAAGCTGCGTTGTTAGTAAACGTTTCTCCATTTGATCCAACAGACTATGTGTAATTTTTGCAATCGCCGCCATTGACGTCAATTGCCAAAGTCGGATATTTTTTAAGTATATCTCATTGAACTTTTTGTCTGGAGCGATAGATTGGCCTATGTAAATATCATATTCAATACCATCTGATCTAAATTTTTCAAAATAACAAGGGTAAGAATTTTGCAATTCCTTTTCAAATAACTCCAGATAACCACTTATTCCACTATTAATTAAACGTATCGATTTTTCTAAAACATTACGATTCTTATAAACAACCCCATTTAAAGGATGGATAGCATTTTCATATGCGGCAATAATCGGATGAGATTCTTTTAAATTCTCCTTAAAATAAGTGAGAACTTCAGCCACATTTTGATTAAAAAAGTCATTAAGCTGAATCTGCATACTATCCATTAATTCTTCATTAATTTCCTGTAACCATCTGCGGCAGTTGAAAATCATTTCATCAAGAATAACAATACTATTTAAGTGTTTCAATTGAATTAAAACATTCTCCAATAATTCTAATTGAACAATCATGTCCTGAAAAGCCGCCTTATTTCTTTCAATAGTTGAATTTCGAATATCGATGGCACCGTACAACGGATATATTTGTTCAAATTTAATATCACCAACAATAGGTTTAGGTTTATCTTGTTCTATTCTTTGTAAATATTCCCAAGCCTCTTGATTAAACTTCCACTGTACTGCAGATTGAAGAGATGTAAATTTTTCCTTTATAACCTCGTTTATTTTTGTCTGAAACTCAACAATTTCATCTTTTAGCAACTGTGCTAGTAAGGTACTTGCACTAAATATTCGAGCCAAAATCTGTTCATCAAGAACTGCATCTGTTTTTGTAAAGACTTCGATAACACCTACGATCTCTTTATTATGGGCTATGGGAATCAATGCATAGTTGACGATGCCCAGATCTTTCAGTCGTTCCCAAAGGAACGACATAGTTTTATCTTCAATAGGAAAATCTTTACTAAAAACAAGAATTTGGGGTTGCTTAATAAATTCATCCAGCAACTCTTGAATACGTTGCTCACTTCCTTTATTAATTTTTAATAAATCCAATAAAGCTGACGTTTTCTTTTCTTTAAAATCAAATACGACTTTGTTATTCAACTTAAAAAAAGGTAAAAGAGAAAATTCAATAGCAGGATTTCCTGCTAATGTTCTTAAAGCCATAATCACGTGTCCATAAGAATCTGCTTCATCAATTCCCCTTATAATGATATTTTTTATATTTTCAAGCGCCTGTTGTTCAGTAATATCAGTAACTGTTAAAATAGAAAAACCATCCATTTTGATTTTATTCAATGGAATCAAAGTTTTTATTATCTCAAAATTTAATGTTTTTGAAAACTCATCAATTACTTTTATCCGATCAAAAACAGGTAAATTTCCGATTACTTTTACATCTACAAAAGTATGATCGATATTGATCCGGTAATACTTTTGTAGTCCAGTCAATGCATCGATAAAGGAATGAATTATCTCAAAATGCTTTGCAGATTTTATCCCATATAACCTTTCTAATATAAATGAATACAACATCTGGATTTTCTCAGAAAACCCAACAGAATCATGTGCTAAAGCAAGTTGATTATCACATCTATACTGTTCAAGTAAAGCATAGAATTTATCTGTTCCAAAACATATTTTTTGTCCTAAAGGAAAGCCCAATGCCCAATAAGTGTCCTCATCATCTTGTAATACTGGATTTAAAGATGCATGAATTAATCTAAATTCGTTTTCAAATTGGTGAATATTGTGCTTATCCAAAGGACCATATTTTGCAAATGCTTGATTAAAATCCTTTAATACACTAGCTAAAAAGTTCTTTTTAATTGATATTTCATTTTCACCTTTTCTTTTCAGATAATTCAAAAATGGGTCAAAAGAAAGGTGGGTTTCAATTTCAGGAAATTGATCTTCCTCCTCATTTATTATAGTAAATAATGCTGATTGCATATTAAAAAAATTAAATTACTAACACGACCCATCACATTTAAGATGGGAATGTTATGCAGAGTAGATTCAGTTCGTTATTTATTTGTGATTTCTATTTTATAAGGTATCCGGTATGCATAATCTGCCTTAATACCCTTATTATCGTAAGTATAATAAGTAATCTGAGTACTTCTATCCAATAATAGATCCACAGTAACAAAACCCTGCATTGAATTTTTATAAAGTAAGTTACTATTACTTTTTATAGATGAGCTTTTTGCTCCAGAACCGCTAACAATTTGATATTGATCTCTTTTTTTTATAAACTGTAAGCCGTGATCGTGACCAGATATGTAAACATAATTCGGAACTCCCTCAAATACCGCATTTATTTGTAGTTTTAAACGTTTGTAATCCGAATGATTCATATCTTCAGGATTTGAAAACACTGTCGATCTCATTAATGGATACAATGATCCAATTACAGGTAATGGAAGGTAAAAATTTTTATTCAATATTGTAAGCGGAAAAATATGGTCCTTCCACGAATAGTAACCCGCATGAACACCGTATGAATAGAAAGGATGATGTGAAGCAACCAAAATTGTTTTATTCTTATTCTTATGAACCAATTCCTTCAGTTTTTCTATAACTTTAACTTCAGAATCACAGCCACATCTAATATTAGTATCGATCTTTTCATGAGGAAAAAGCCACCATTCACTATCATAGGCAATAATAACCAGATGATCTGAAATAGGAATTTCTACCGGATCAGGACAGCCATTTTTAGGAACTAATTGCAAAAGTGAATCTTGTTGTGCATCCAGAAAATTTCCTTGAGCTCTGATCTTTGCTAGTCCCTGTTTCCCCATCTTATCCCAATCATGATTGCCGGGTATAAAATATACCGGTGCATCAGCGGCTCGCATAGGTTCATACTGTGACCTTAAGATCGATGCTGTTTCCAATTCTTCCTTACTACCGGGTAGCCCCATACCACTGGGGTAGATATTATCCCCCAAAAACATAACAGTTGTCTTCCCTTTTAAAACCAGTGCGGCGGCAAGTGGAATAATCGTTTCCTGTTTAAAATTAATCTCACCGGCATCACCAATAAAAATAACTCGGTTTACTACACTATCTTGTGCAAATACCCCAGTCATTAAAAATGAAAGAAGTGTAACAGATAAAAATTTCAACATCTTTTAATTCAATTTAAATTTTAATAATGTTGCTTTATTTGCTTTATCTCCACCCTCATTACCAATGTATAAACTGCCCGAATCATCAAAGGCAATAGCTTCAGGCTGATTAAAAAGTGACGGATCTAATGGAAATGCGCCAACCACCTCCCATTTGTCATTTGCAACAACTAACATTTTATTAATTGAAGACAAAATATACCACTCGTTTGTCCGCTTGTTTTTAGTCAAAGCTGATGGCCGAAACTGTTTTCCTTTTAAACTACTAATTAAGTCAATTTGTTTCTCATCAATTTTAAATTCCCCTTTTTTGAAAAAATCACCCTCTTTAGAAAGTCCCAATACATAACCAGTAACTGTGCTAGACGATTTATCAACAGCACATTTCTTACATATAATATACAATAAACTGTCTGCTTGAGAGGCCGCTAGTGATTCATATTCAGCTTTAGGAATCAGGTCTTTTCCTACTTTAACATTTGTAGCTTCCCTTTGAAGTATATCACTGTAAGGAAACGAATAGACTGTACCTTTACTTTCTAGTACTACAATATATCCATTACTGATGGCAATTCCCTCGTAGTCACCTTTCTTTGCAAACTTGATCTGCTGGTACTGGTGTTCACCTGGCGCAAAATAATACACCAGACCATTTTCATCCTCGTTTGCAAATATATGTTTGGAGCTTTCTGCAGGAAATGCTATTCCAGATAGTTCATGAAGAGCATCTGGTAAAAATAATTTTTCTCCTTTATTGAAATCATAGCCCTTTGGGCTCCTATAAACTTGAGTAGTTTGTGCACATGCTGTCAAGAAAAATAGACTAGCAATAGGCATACATATCAATAATAATTTTCTACCATTCATTTCCTTACTCATTTAGTTGTTTACAATAATCATAAATACACTCTTGGGCGCGAATACCTTTATCAACAGATCTTTCGATGGAATCCATATGTTCATCCAGAACTTCAGCAGACGTATCGTCTTCCAATTGTATAGCAATAATTGTTTGAATCTCCTTTTTTAATCGTCTATTAACAATCGGAAAACAAACTTCTATCCTATTGTATATATTACGGTGCATCCAGTCTGCTGATCCTAAATACACCTGTTCTTGACCATTATTGTTAAATATAAAAACTCTACTATGTTCTAAGTATCTATCTACAATACGTCTAACGCTAATATTTTCACTTAGACCGGCAACACCCGGTATTAGACGACAGATACTCCTGACTATTAATTGAATTACCACTCCAGCTTGACTTGCCTCATACAACTTTTGGATCATGCCCTTTTCTTCTAAATTATTGACCTTAATAATAATCCATGCTGGCAATCCCATCTTTGCAGATGCAATTTCCTGATCGATGAGCTGCATAAAACCTGCTGCCAAATTATATTGTGACACCAGTAAATACTTGAAATGGGTACTATAATAGGAAGTTTGATCTCGTCTTTTTTTTAACACATTAAACACCTCCATTACTTCTTGTAAGATTTCTTGCTGAGCAGTCAATAAAACATGATCAGCATACCTATGGGCTGTTTTTTCATTCAGATTGCCCGTAGAAAGTAAACCAAAATACTGGACGGCATTACCTTGTTTTGTTTTTACTAAAGCAATTTTAGCATGCACTTTTAAATTTGGAATACTATATAGTACATTTACACCTGCTGCTTTTAATTTCTTTGCCCAATAAATATTATTTTCCTCATCAAATCTCGCTTTTAATTCCACGAAAACAGTTACTTTTTTTCCATTTTTGACTGCATTTAATACTGCATGTAGAATTTTAGAATCACTAGCTACCCGATACATGGATATATATATTTCTTCCACATCTCGACGAACCGCTGCCTCATTAAAAAATCTAAGCACCACATCATAAGACTCGTAGGGAGTATTAACGAGGATGTCTTCAACACTAATTTCATCTAACAAAGATAAAAATGAAGATTTAAACCGATAAGGTATTGGAGGTTGAGGTCTATATTTCCACTCTTTTTTATCAATCGGAAAAGAAAAAAAATCTTTTAGATTATGATAGTTACCTCCTTTGATACAACTAGATTTGCGAAGTTTAAACAACTTAATCAATGCACTTAAAAGATCATCTGGAAGATCTGGCTGATAGAGTAAACGTGTCGCTAGCCCAAAATCTCTTTTTCTGATCTGCTTTTCAATTTTCAGAAGCAACGAGCCTTCAAATTCATTATTTAACTCCAACTCTGCATCACGAGTCACCTTAAATGAATACATACCTGTAATGAAGCGATCTTTGAAAATATCTGGAAAGTTTTGCCTAATAATATCGTCAATAAAAACAATATACTTTTTATCTTCAATGGCAACATAATAGAATCTGGAAACTTGATCCGACGGAATAGAAATCATTCCCAACTTATCAAGTTCCCCTTCTTTGAAAGTAAAAACAAAATAAAGTTGATTGTTTTTTGGAAAAAAAGTGACATCTTCAATAATAGATATTTCTAAGTATGATGCAATCCGTTCATAAAAATAATCTTTAGTTTGGTTAACAATAGTATCGGGGATTGTTTCATTATAGATGAAATGAATGTTAGCTGATTTTAAAGCAGGAATGATTTCACTTACCAAGATACTTCCAAAAAGAGATAACTGTTTTTTTATGCGTAACTTGACCTGTTTATAAATTTTAACGTCTTGCGAGTCATTATCTATGTTTTCCTGATGTTTAATCTTTTTCAAAGCAAGCAGTACGGGCATTCTAACCCGATAAAATTCGTCCAGATTTGAAGAGAAAATTGCTAAAAAATTAATTCTCTCTAATAGCGGAACTTGTTTTTTACCTGCTTCTCTCAAAATACGCTCATTAAACGATAACCAGCTCAAATCACGATTATAAAGACGTGTACTCACTTCTTCACTTTCAATGTTTAGCATACATTAGGAATTAATCAATACAACAATAATAAACGCACATACGGATACAATCAACCCGTACATAAAAATATTATAAGCTAATCGAAGTAATTTGAACTTTCTGCCCAACACAACACCCTGAGAATAGACATCTTTTATTAAAGTACTATACAGATAATCACGCTCTTCCATCATAAGTTTCATTCCGCTATTATAACTCTCTAGATTCATTCTGTAAAAGTTACCAAAAAACAACAAATTGACCTTTTTACTTTTCAAATCTTCATCGGTGTATTTTCCGTCCGGAACAGATGGTCGCGTTGCCAAAATAGCAATCACCATAGTTGCTAAACTAGTAAATAATAAAATTGATGTAGGAAATATTAAATGAGCATTATTGTCTAATTTACGTAATAGGAGCGCAATAACAACAGATAATATTATCGAATTAACAGTGATTAGGATATTGGATTTATTATCAGCCATATCACTTAAACGCTGATTATTAGTCGAGGTGATGCGAAACATTGTCTCAATCCCTCTTTCAGGTCTCCCGTTCTTTTTTTCTTGATCAGCAGTTCCAGAATTTTCTTTTTGTTTCAAAACCGTCATATTCTGCTGCTTTTTATTTTCTAGTAAATTACGACCATAATCCGTATGATAATGATGATCTTCCATTAATTTAATCGTATTTTTTCGCCACTCATCTTTACTCACTACATATCCACAAGCTTTCGCTTCTTGACGCATCAATTTATTGCGGGCATCAAAGCGATCGCTGCCTAAGTGAAATAAATCAGCATCACAAACAATTTCTTCCAATAGATTCTTTGGTGATTGCGGTAATTTTGTCGCTAATATACAGCCAGACACAGACTGAATAAAACTATCATCAACATCTTTTGAATGAAGGAAATCTGAAGCAATGGCCGCACTCCTCTCTTCATGACTATCTTTGCCATGAACACAATAACCAAGATCATGAAAATAGGCTGATAACGTTACAATTGCGGTGTCGCGCTCTTCAAGATTATAATAACTTGCCATTTTCTGAACTGCATCCACAACCTCCTGCGTATGTGCATCATTATGGAAGCTGAATTTTGAAAGGTCATGTTCATCCATATACTTATGTACAAATTCGGCCGTTTCCTTTATCAATTGAGAGTAGTCCATAAAATATAAATTAGTTTGGGTTGATCGTAATCAATACTGATTCAATATACATTACTATTATTTAAAGATAAGAATTAAATAATATCTTCTTAAGATCCATCCAAACAAAGATCATTTATTTTTGGCAGATATGGATGAAAATAATCATCCTAAAAGATACGATAAATAATAATAGTACATTTTTCAAAAATAGCTGAATACATTTTTGTATCCGGCTTTTTTTATCATTATTTATAAATTAAGGTTACATATAGCATTTTCTATTATTTAAACTGATTTATAGGTTTTGATACTGTTCTCAGTTTCGTAACATTATTTTGTAATTCCACCCATGCAAAATATACCTGATCTCCTACAAGCTCCATCTGAGGAAAACCACTCTTTCTACTAGATGAAAGTTGTGTAACTTTTCTCAACGGACCGGTTGTACCATCTTTATTAACGAGCATCGCATATAGATAAGTTAAATCACCTTCAGTTTGCATCCAGCTTACTATCGCTTGGTCAGTATCAACAAGGGCTACATCAACACGCCCAAGTACACCCTTGTTACTGATCAATATAGGATCCATAAACTGCTCTCCACCATTACCTGAAAACACCAGTTGCACACGAGGAGTTTCATCTGATGCAGTAAACCATGCAACCGCTAAAGTATTACCAATAGCAGCTGATTTTGGTCCATTTACAGGACAACCCTGGATAAACCAATTATCGGCATGAATAGGAACCGGTTTAGTCCACCCATTTCCCAGCTTTCTTACAATAACAATATCACGTATATTATCAGAAGTACAGTCTCTATACAGTACCACCGGCCCATTTGCTGTTAGGCTAGTAGTCGTTTGACAGCAAGTACATGCACTGTCATCAACAATAGTTTCATCTTTTATTTCACCCTGAGCTGTTACTTCCGCAACCCTTACACTCATTGTTCCACTATGATGTCCATGAGCATGAGCATCATTAACCATATTTCGACCATCTAACCAAGTAACCAAAAAACTACTGTCACGATAAGGAATCATAGATACAAATCCATGTTCAGTAGCCGTATGGTCACTGTGCAACAATTTATAATGAGTAGATCCTTGATGATCAGAAACATTAAATTTAATATCATAAGCCATCTTACCTGTGGTTGAGAGTTGTAGATAATGACTCAATATCTTCCCTTTATGCATAGCAATAATAGGATAATCAGCCCAATTCACAAACCAGTTTTTACCAGAAGCTAGTAGTACCTGTGGTTGCCATTTCCCGTTTCGAAGCTTACTGTACCGTAAGCTAGGATTCGAGTTAGATACTGTATCTACCCAAGATAAATATAATTGCCCCGCATAAGACGTTAGATGTGGCAGAACAGCATTTGATCCTTCTTCAAATGGAATTTCCTGAAAATCAGTTTCCTTTTTCAGATTATTATCACATGCAGACAGCAATAGTATCATATATAGCAATCCAATTATTTTAATTTTATTTTTCATAAGAATAACTTTTAGTAACCAATAGTTTGTTTCATTCCACTAGCGCTAATTTCATTAGCCGGAATCGGATAGATCATTTTTACAGATATAGCTGGTATATTCAAATTTTTACTATTAAGTCCAGTATTGATATGATCAGTTAGCTTCCTTTCTAAAGCCGTTCCAGTTCTGATCAAATCATAGATTTCATGCCCCTCTAGTGCTAATTCTTTCCGTCTCTCCTTTGCAATTCTATTTAATAACCCCACACCACTTTCAGTAGCCCTATCCCGTTGAAAATCGCCAGTTCTTCGTTTAATCAACATATTTAAATAACGAAGTGCAGCTTCTTCTCCTCCTGTGGCCCCATTTGCACAAGCCTCAGCAGCAATTAACACAATCTCTGAAAGCCTGATGACAGGAATGTTATGAATACTTAAGCCAGACCCACCACTTCTATTGATGTATTTCACAAAAGCATTCTTCGTCCCTTCCTTATCAGTCAATAGTAGATTAGCACGTGGATCTGCAACATATTCCTTCAGTAAATCACTAAAAGTCTGTGTCGCTAAAATATCTCCCTGTCCCCCTGCTCTAAAATCAAATTGAGCACCTAAACCATTACTCCCCGGCGAGTTATCATTTGTGACACTTAGCTCAAATATTGATTCAGAATTATAATCTGAAAAAATATAATTCGTCAATCCCATCAGTTTTTCTTCAGGTATAACTTCCATTACTTTTTGAGCATAATGAAGTGCCATCTGCCAATTCTCTTGATACAAATATACTCTTGCCATAAGCGCCTGTACTCCAACTTTAGTAATATACTTGGAACTCCCTGCTGCGGGAACACTCTCCTTTAGCAAAGTTTCAGCCATCTGTAAATCAATCAAGATCTGATTGTATGTCTGTGCCACGGTTCCCCTTTCAATAACCACCTCATTTGGTGTAAGCTTTAATGGAATCCCCTGTGACTTTCCTTTATCCTTTATCCATGGATATGCAAATGTTCTGGAAAGATCAAAATAGACCATTCCACGTAATGCTAAAGATTCAGCTTTAATTTGTGCACGAAGTGCATCATCACCAATAGCACGATCTATATTAGCCAAAATTAGATTGAGGTTGCCGATTACTTTATAACATTGCAACCATAATATCGACGCACTACCGTTGTTATTACCACTTTCTTCATAACGATATTCGATCTGTTCATAATTTCTTGGATTGTATATGGTTTGTACGAATCTAAAATCTGCACTTTTTACGGCAGATCGCTTATATAGCACTCTTCCCAAATAATTACCATTTGAAATTTCATTATATGATCCCGCGAGCAAGCGTTTTAACTTGTCTACCGAATTGATCACCAGTTCCTCTGATATGACATGATCCGGCTTTTGATTTAATAAGTCCTTCTGACACCCCATAAGGATTGTCAAAATCAGCATAAAAGCTCCACTTATATAGTATTTATTTCTCATGTAAGATATCTTATAATTTGAATTGAACGCCTATTAAAACACTTCTCGAAGTTGGCGTTTGAAATAAATTGACTCCATTAGTAATTGCTTCAGGATCAAAATCGTTTAATTTTGTCCATAAAAGCAGATTATCGCCTTGAATAAAACAGGTAGCACCTTGCAAAAACCTAAATTTATCCAAATGATAGCTCAACCGTATATTTCTAACCTTTAAATAATCGGCATTATATAGATGTCTGGTAGACACATCATTTGAAAAAGTATTATTACCATTAATGCGTATCGGTACTTTTGAATCTGGATTAAGTGGGGTCCAAGGGTTCAATTGAGCTTTTGTGCTTGTAAACTGTGGTAAAAAACCATCATCATCACGTTTAAATGCAGTCCAATCATAAGCTTTGCCTCCAATTCCATAATTTAACAATACATCAAGACTAAATTTTTTGAAATTAAATTGATTTAAAAAACCTCCTTGAACCTTTTGTACAGCGTTTCCGAAAATTCCAAATCCGGCCTCCTCTGCATTTGTCGTCAGCTCGCCTGTTCTTCTTCCATCTTTAAGAACATGGTAGCTTGCCAAACCATTTTCATGGTTTACTCCAGCATAATCTCGTAGATAAAATGAATTTAAGCTTTCGCCAACTTTAGTAATAAGGGGATTTTGACCGTTGGATGAACTATAGGTCGGAATAAGATCAGATGGTAACTTAGTAATTTCATTATGGAGGATGGTCCCATTAATACGTGTATCCCACTTCAAGTCCTTATGGTCAATTACTCTGTATTTCATACTAAATTCCCAACCCCAATTCTTCATTTCGCCATAATTTTGCAATTGGCTAGTGAATCCTGTAGTTGAAGAAACTGGTATATTTAACAATAAATTGCTCGTTCTTTTATTAAAATAATCTAATGTAATATCTAAAATATTAAACAATCGCGCATCTAAACCCAGATCAATATTTTTACTTAGCTCCCAAGATAAATTCGGATTAGCTAACTGTCCATAAGACAATCCCGATTCCGAAGCATAAGCCTTACCTGCCGTCGTGAAAAAACCTAAAGAAGCATAAGAAGCTGGCGGCAGATTTCCGTTAGTCCCCATACTTCCTCTAAGTTTTAAAAGATTAATTTTATTATGATTAATAAAATTCTCATCAGAGATTAACCATGCTCCCGAAACCGACCAAAAATTACCCCAACGAGAATCTTTTCCAAATCGCGATGAGCCATCACTTCGTATACTTCCAGAAATAAAATATTTATTGGATAAATTATAATTCAAACGACTGAAATAAGAAATCAAAGCATAGTTATCCGATTGACCATTCCATGACCACAATGTTCCAATACTGCTCGAAGACAATAATTCATTATCCAAAATATCATATCCTGAATTATTAATGGACTTCATTTTGGATTCCTCTGCCTCAAATCCAGCAAGAATATCAAAAGAATGCTTATTTATCCTATTTTGATAAGACAATATATTAGAAGTCATTAATTGAGAGCGCTGTCCCTGAGCAACATAAAGCGCCCCATTCCATTGTCCTCCTCCAGCTCCAAATACTTTATTATCATATAAAGTCTCTTCCAGACTTTGATGATCAATACCTAAAGTTGATTTAAATTTAATTGAATAAGGCAATACTAATTCTGCAAAGGCTGAACCCCTTAACCGCAAATCTTTATTTTCATATTTTCCCACTTCAATCACTCCGATGGGGTTAGCATTTTTTTCAATGAGATTTGGTAGGTCTGCTATTCCCTGATAACCGTTTTTATCATATATAGGAGCTGCCTGCGGCAAGACCCTAGCCATAAATAAAGGATTTAATCCGCCAACGTATTCTGAATCATACTGTCCGCTATTACGGTCTGATTGAGCGACAGATAAATTTGCTCCTAAGTTTAACCATGATTTAGCCCTATTCTCCATATTCAACCTACCGGATTTTCGTTCGAGGTCAGATTTGATAATCGTACCATTTTGTTTTAGATATTCACCCGATGCGTAAAAAAGAGTCGACTCATTCCCACCACTTGCAGCAATAGAATACTGTTGTGTAGTTCCTGTTCTGTAAATGGCATCTAACCAGTTTGAATTCGCATCATCATGACCATAAACGGAAGAATAATCTTTTTGAGCCAAAGATTGATAATGTTGTAACAACTGTGAATCGTTATAAATACGGGTATAATCCGATCCTTCATTATTTTGAATATATTGATTCACCTGACCAACTTGCCAAAGCTGTTTAAAGTCCTGATTTGAAATAGTCTTCTCTTTAGTTAGATTAGAAAGTATTCCGCCTTGCGAAAGTACACTGAGAATAGTTTCCCCCTTACGTCCTTTTTTTGTCGTGATTAAGATAACACCATTTGCAGCTCTTGAACCATACAGAGAAGCAGCGGCCGCATCTTTCAAAACAGTAATACTTTCAATATCATTTGAATTGATAGATGTCAGTGGATTAATTTGATTAACGGCACCGTTACCTCCTATTTTTGAATTGTTATCACTGTTCATAACAACTCCATCCAATACATAAAGAGGTTCTCTAATTCCATTAATCGAACCCATCCCCCTAATCTGAACACTCGACTTACCACCAGGTTGACCGGTAGTATAAACATGAAGGCCTGTCGCATTTCCCTGCAATGAAGTCTCAAAACTTGCCGCTGATGTTTTCGTTAAGTTATCCGCTTTTATCTCCTGTAACGAGCCCGTGAAATTACGCTTATTGGCACTGCCGTATGCAGTCACCACAACTTCATCAATAATACTCGACTCTTCTTCTAGCGTAACCAAGACTTTATGCCCTGCATTAACTTGGATAAGCTTATTTTTAAAACCAACTGCAGAAAATTGCAATGTGGCAGTATTATTATTAGTTTTTAATGAAAATTGACCGTACTGGTTCGTTTGAGTGCGATTAACTGTTCCCGCCTCGACTACAGTCACATGAGCAATTGGCTTACCCTTAGCATCCTCAACGGCCCCAGTAATCGTAATCTGTTTAAATAAAATCTGGTCTGGATATACTCCTGCAAATAGCGTTCGACTATTGATCAATTGCAATGTAATGATCAAGCCGAGCACATAACCTAGTCCCATAGGACTTTTAGATAGTGGCATAATGACATAAAATACTTGTTTGGCTCACATGACAGTCGCTTACATTATAGTTCATATAATGCAACAAAAAACTTCATAATCGGAACCATCCAATTGTTAAAACTGATGTAAAATAAGGCCTGTAGCCATAGGATACTGATGTGAAGTTCTCTAAAACTTCAATTCAGAAACAAAATATTTTATGTAAACTGGGGAGGACGAAAAGGATTTCCTAGATATATTTTATGATAATAAACTGGGATATAAGCAACTTTACTAGATTTTTGTATAATAGGACTTAAGAAACAATGTTGAATTTCTTTGATCCAATCAACTTGAACCATTGCATTATCAACCGGAAGGCGATCAGATTGTTCCTTTTTCTTGGATTCTGCGATTTTCTTAGCCAAAAAACAAGTACCATCACAATGCAACATCGGTTTATCTTTGTTCACACAAAAATACTCCTTGATATAGTCGACATTCGCCAAATAAAAAAGCGTAGGAACAAACGGTTTCATTAGAAAGACCATAGTCATTGTCATAATAAAAATTCGTCCTAGATTCATTCTTTGTTGAAAGTCAATTTGGGCAAAAATAGCTTTTATAAATATCCAAAACAAAGATTATCTATTAAAAATAAATAGCAAATACTAAAGTGAATATTCACACAAATAAATACAACTAAATATATAACAGTTAATTATAAAACTTTTCTAACTTAATAATAGAAGTATAATTCCAATCAAAGCTGGTAATGCTTGCTTAAAAAAAATACCTTTTTCTGCTGTTGCAGCCCCATAAATACCCGCTATAAAAACACAACTTAGAAAAAACAAAGCTATATTATGTTGCCATAAAGAGTCTCCTATTAAAAGCGACCAAAAAAGACCAGCAGATAAGAAGCCGTTGTAGAGGCCTTGATTTGCGGCTAGAGCTTTGGTATCCTTAAATAAGTGTTTAGGTAAAGATCTAAATGTTTCCTTACCCTTGGTTTCCCATGCAAACATCTCTAACCATAGAATATAAAGATGTTCTACAGCAACAATACCAATCACAATTTTTGCTATAATTCCAATAATTCCTTCCATGTAAGTAATATAAAAATGAATTTAATCAATATTTTTTAATAAGAGGTTTATCAATAATATTTAGTAAGAAATTAACACTTACCATTTATGCATCAGTAATAATGGAATACTGGTATTTAATGTTAACTTTTTTGTTTCGCTTTTATGAAATAAATTTTCTAAAAAACCTCTTTTAAGAGGTACTGCAACAATGAGTCCAACTTGTTTAGACTGTGCAAATTGTAGTAAAACCGGCACGGTATCTTTACTTTTTAAATAGTGAAACTCAGGATTGAGATCATCGATAAGCTCATGTAAAACGGTCTGCTCCTGTACTAAAGATACCGCATCCATATCATTTTCCTCACCAACATTGACTACAAAAAGATGTGCGTTTAGATCACGTACAAAATCTTTTAGCTTCTTATCAGGAAGAATTTGAACAATATTTTTTAGGTCGCAAGCCAGCATTACATTATTCATACGATATGATTTCGAGTTTGAAGGAACAAGCAGAAGATCTAAACTATGGTTTTTCATTAAATGGGCAGGTATTTTTCCAACACTGTTTTTACCCTCATCATCACTTCCATTTATACCTAATACGACAAGATCAATATTCTTCTCCTGTACGATTTCATGAACAGCCTCAACAACAGGTTTAGAGTCAATCAGAACATCGATCTCGACATCTTGCAATACTTCTAATAATTCATTGCGTAATTTTTGAAGTGTGGCAATTGAATTTTCAAATAATTGATGCTCATCACCTAGAATAGGAATTTTAATCCCATCAGGCACCAATGTGTCAATACCTTGGGGGCCAAATGAATGATAAATCAATATCCGTTGTATACCAAGCTGTAATCCATTTTCTTTGATATAACCTATTGTTTGCTCTGTAGCGGAAGAAAAATCGGTGAGAATAAGAATAGACTTCATAATCAAATCATTTAATTGATAGCTACATATTCATTTTACTAGAAAATAATTGACCAACAAATCAATATTTTCCACATTAAATATCCACACAACAATTATGCCTGTATAATGAACCTAAACAATATAACACAGTAAAAATGACAACGATTATATTAAAATAAATCATCGAATCGAGTACTGGCTTTCATTGATTATAATACTAATTTTCATTAAATTAGTAATGAACTAATCTATGAGCAAGATCAATGGATTAATATTGGTCCTTATAAAAATTTAGGGAATATACTTTCAAATTAGAAAAGAGCATGTTCGACATCTCATTAAATCATTAATGAACGATCATAAATGAATTCAAAACTATACGTACACTCAATAAACGAAACCACTACAAAATGACTAATTCCAAAATTAAAGTGATCATCACCGGCGCAAGTGGAATGGTCGGAGAAGGTGTCCTACAAGAATGCATTACTGATGATAAAGTTCAAAGTATTCTTGTCATTGGTAGAAAACCTTGTGGATATTCGGGAGGGAAAATTAAGGAAATCTTTCACAGCGACTTTAGTACTATCTCCGTTATTTCTGATCAATTAAAAGAATTTGACGCATGTTTTTTCTGTGCCGGAATTTCATCTTTAGGCATAAATGAAGATCAATTTACCAAGATTACTTATGATCTAACCTTAGGTTTTGCAAAAACCTTTGCTGAGGTCAATCCCAATAGCATATTTTGCTACATATCTGGAGCGGGTACGGATAGCAGTGAAAAAGGGAAACAAATGTGGGCAAGAGTAAAAGGAAAAACAGAAAATGATCTTTTGAAACTTCCTTTTAGATCTGTTTACAATTTCAGACCAGCATTTATGAAACCCAATAAAGGGGCTAAAAATGTAAAAGGATTTTACAGAGTAATTAACGCTATTTTTCCATTATTGAGAGCATTCAATAAAAACTATTTTTTAACGTTACAAGAGGTAGGAAAAGCGATGATAAATATTACTGTTAACGGATATCCATCACATACTATAGAAGTTAAGGATATCGCAATTCTTGCTAAGAATAAATAAGGAGAATCCAATTTCCCTTAGTTCCTATTAAAAAATATTATTCACTAAATATGCACCACATAATTATTTTACATATTTATCCCCTATAATCCAATAGAGCAATTTGCGATTGCTCTATTGGTATTATTCGACAACAACTATCTTTCAAACCAAGGCTACATGCGATAATACTCCTCCCACCCTTTTGCAGGTGGAGGGCCGGCCAATAAAGCATTAGCAAAAATGTCATTGACAATTTCGTTCTTTTCAGAATCAAAAATAAGCTTTGTATTTAAACGCTGTGCAATAACACCTAAACAAAAAACTTGACTCAATGGCCCGGCTATTTCAAACGGCGATCTTGTTTTTTCTTCACCTTTACATCCCTTTAAGAAATTAGCAAAATGGTCTGATGGCGAATTTGGTACCACAGGTAACTTTGACTGCAGTTCTTGCGCTTTAGATTCTGGAATGATTTGTAACGTACTTCCATGTGAACCGCCTTTAAATAGAAGATCTTTACTATAGATAATTTTACCTGGGTTCAATTTTGCTGGTTCAAGCTTCCCTGTACTTGGTGCAGGAATATTTGGATCTAATCCTGAAACACCATAACCTTCAGGTATCGGAGGAAGATTGTTCAATCCATCGTACCAATTAATGTCTACTGCAGGCATTCTCCTTCTTTTTGGAAAATGAAACTTAAGTGTAGAAGACATCGGAAAGAAATATGAATTATGTCCTTCCAGATTAACGGCTGTAATTTCAGTAGGTAAACCCAGATTAAGAAATTCATGAGCAGTATCCAATATATGTGCTCCCCAATCACCAAGTGCGCCCATGCCAAAATCATACCAGCATCGCCATTGCCCATTGACGAAATCTTTATTATAGTCATGCCCCATAGTCTGCATCTGCCACAGATCCCAATCCAATGTCTGAGGAACAGCTGTAGCAGCTGGAAACCCTTTCATATGCACATCCCAACCATGCCATCTACGAGGCATATTCATGTGTGCATCAATACGCGTCACATCCTTAATAATTCCAGCATCTTTCCATGCTTTAAATTGAAAATAATTAGCTTCCGAATGTCCCTGATTACCCATCTGCGTGACTAGCTTGGGGGATTTCTTTGCTTTATTTGTCATCAATTCAACTTCCAGAAAAGTTCTTGCCATAGGTTTTTCTACGTAGACATGCTTCCCAAGATCTAAAGCTAACATTGTAACCGCGAAATGGGAAAAATCAGGTGTTCCAATACTTACAGCATCAATCTGATTAGACATTTTATCAAACATAATTCTGAAATCCTTAAATCGGGGTACATCAGGAAACATCGAAAGAATCTCCTGTGTATGTTTAGCGCCCAGATCAACATCGCAAAGGGCAACAATATTACATAAACCGGTCTTATATAACGATTTGATGATTTCTCCAGCTCTGTTTCCCAAACCTACGCAAGCTAAATTAACACGTTCATTAGGCTTCGCCAAATTAATGTTTCCAAATACACTATTTGCCATTAATACAGCTCCACCCGCTAACGCAGATTTTTTCATAAAACTTCTACGCGATAAATAATGATTCATACTTTTATAATTTAGTTACTAGCATTGATTTTAATACTTCGGAATGATACTTGATCGCCATGATCCTGCAATAGAATATAACCTTCATTCGCCTCTCCAAAATTCACCCAATCCTTATATTTGCTTTTTGCAACCAAGTCCTTAAATTCTTTAGAACCTCGTTCATAGCTCAACATTTTAACACCATTCAAATAGTGTTCAACTTTATTATCGGCAGTCACTACAACACGACCTCTATTCCACTCACCAATTGGTCTGCGAGCACGTCCATCTTGATTTGATGTCATCAAATCATACAGTGAAGCCAATGTACGATTGCCATCTCTACCTAACTTTGCGTCTGGATGCAACTTATCGTCCAACACCTGATACTCCAAGCCTATAGCAGATCCTTTTGTCTTCTCTTTGAGTGTTACAAAATATTTAACGCCGCTATTAGCTCCCGGACTGAGTTTAAATTCAAATGATAGATCAAAAACCTTATATTTATCTTTTGTCACAATATCGCCACCATTAGTGGACTCACCACCATTGGATTTCAAAACCATTAATTGCCCATCTTTTACTTCCCAACCCTTTTCCGGAAATTTTGCCCCATTAACACTACGCCACCCATTGCTGCTCTTACCGTCAAATAGCAATTTAACTCCATTTTTTTTCTCAGAAGCAACTACGTCGTTAGGTTTTAGATTTACGATGTAAATATCTCTAGGAAAAGCACGAGATTTTAAATTAGAAGTTTGGATCTTGATATTTTTAAAGTAAACCTTCTTTCCATCTAATTTCTCAGGTATACTATGTACTTGTAGACCTATAAATCCAGATCGGTCAATTGTATCCACGACATAGGAGACAGGAATATCATTTACCCAGGTACGTAACTCATCTCCAATAGCTTCAATGCGGATATGATTATATTCTTCTTGCTTATAAGCCTTCTTTGCATTTTCATTTAGATCCAGCGGATAAAGCCAACTACGACGTGCCTCATCATATATTCCACCTGTCCATGATCTTGAAGTAGGATCAATTTCAACCTGACGACCATACACCCGACCAAGTCCACCATTCGCTCCTGCATCTAGATGACTCCTGGTCTGGATACCCGAATTTGTTTGATTTCCTTCAAGTTTAACATCTAGCTCTAATATAAAATCACCATATTCCTTTTCTGTGATTAAAAAAGAGTTCGGTGTCCCTTTAGTCATCCGCCCGACAATAGCATCCCCTTCTACAGAATAGGGAGCCTTTCCTCCTACAGATTTCCAGCCGTTTAATGTTTTTCCGTCAAATAGATTTACCCATCCTTTTTCTCTGTCTGTATTCATCTGAGCATATGTAAATATGCTATTACTTAACATTGCACCGATAAAGACTGCTTTGACAATTGCATTTTTTTTCATTGGAATTATATTTTTAAACAAGATGAATCACGTATAAAGCATGAATTGATCTATAATAGTTTCACCTACATAATTAGTTATTGAGCACAAGGCTCATTTTATTCATATTTAATCAATATGATCAGGACAATCACTATATGTTTTCACATAAATTGCAATGATAAATGCTTTAGTAAAAACAATAATTAAAGAATTTATGAAATTAACTCATAAATATGATTATTGATCAAGAAATAATATAAAACGGTTTACAATTGAAAACATACATCATGGTAATTTTTCAATCAGTTGGTTTATCATTTTATTAAAATTAAAACAATAGTATCAATTACATCTCTAAAAATCCACCAAAACAAATTAATTATTTACGAAAACGTTTGAATATGTCACTTATAACACATACTTACATTTCATATGCTACACTTAAAAAAAACTAATTAGCGCATTTAAATAACCACAAAAAGATGAATTTACATTAATTAACAATTATTTTAAACAAAAATCTATTAATTACTGTTATGGAATCAGTAGCGATAGTGAAAAAATATTTCATTAAGTAAGGTACTTAAAAAGCATCAATTAACATATTAAGCGAACCAGATTAGCTTAGATTTTAGAATGGAAAAATAAATTTTAAAAAGAATGCTCATTATTTAGTAAAAATTAGAAATAAGAAAAAATCAGTATCATGAAAGAAATCACCTCAAAATTTGAAAAAGTACTTAATGCATCTAGTTCTTATGGTAATGTAAATCACGAACCCGATTCAAGCAAAGAACAACAGCGAAATACTCCTCAGAAATCAATGCCATTTTCCGATCAAATTGGTAATTATCAACGCAATAAAGGTATTCCCCCAAAATCGTATCAAAATAGTAAAGTGTATATTATTGGAAGTGGTATTGCAGGTATGTCGGCCGCTTACTATTTCATAAGAGATGGACATATTCCTGCAGAAAACATAGTCTTTCTAGAGCAACTTCACATTGATGGCGGTTCCCTGGACGGATCTGGGAATGCTACAGAAGGCTATGTGATTCGGGGAGGACGAGAAATGGATATGACCTACGAAAATTTGTGGGACATATTTCAAGATATTCCTGCTCTTGAAATGCCTGAACCTTATTCAGTTCTTGATGAATACCGTTTGATCAATGATAATGACTCCAACTTTTCCAAAGCACGGTTGATCCATAACAATGGAGAAATTAAGGACTTCAGCAAATTTGGATTAGCAAAATTAGACCAGCTTGCTATCATTAAACTTTTATTAAAGAAAAAAGAAGATTTAGACAATATCACGATATCGGATTACTTTAGTGAATCATTTTTGAGCAGTAATTTCTGGACTTTTTGGCGAACCATGTTTGCTTTCGAAAACTGGCATAGTTTACTGGAACTAAAACTATACATGCATCGCTTTCTACATGCTATTGATGGGCTAAATGACCTATCTTCGCTTGTATTTCCAAAATATAACCAGTACGACACCTTCGTTACACCATTACGCCGTGTATTACAGAAAAAGGGCGTTAATATCAGATTAAATGTATTAGTTAGTGATCTACATATTCACAGCAATACGGAAGGGAAAACCGTCGAAAATATTATTACTGAACAAGATGGAAAGGAAGTAATCATTCCAGTAGGAAAGGAAGATTTTGTGATCGTTACTACAGGTTCTATGACCGAAGATACGTTTTATGGCGACAATAAAACAGCACCCATTATTGAAATCGATAACAGTACAAGTGGACAAAGTGCCGGATGGAAATTATGGAAAAATCTCGCTGCTAAGTCGGAAGTATTTGGAAAACCAGAGAAATTTTGTAGTAATATTGAAAAGTCATCGTGGGAATCAGCTACATTAACTTGTAAACCTTCTGCTTTAATTGATAAACTGAAGGAATATTCGGTAAACGATCCATATTCTGGAAAAACAGTTACTGGAGGTATAATTACGATTACAGATTCCAATTGGTTGATGAGTTTTACCTGCAATAGGCAACCCCATTTCCCTGGACAACCTGACGATGTACTCGTTCTATGGGTATATGCATTGTTTATGGATAAACAAGGTAACTACATCAAAAAAACAATGCCAGCATGTACAGGAGATGAAATTTTGAGCGAATTATGTTTTCATTTAGGTATTGTGGATCAATTGGATGATGTGATTAAAAACACCATAGTAAGAACTTCATTCATGCCATACATCACCTCCATGTTTATGCCTCGCGCCAAAGGAGAACGCCCAAGAGTAGTCCCAAATGGTTGCAAAAATTTAGGCCTTGTGGGGCAATTTATTGAAACAAATAATGATGTCGTGTTCACCATGGAAAGTTCGGTGAGAACAGCACGAATCGCAGTATATGAATTACTGAACCTGAATAAGCAAGTTCCAGATATTAATCCTTTACAATATGATATCCGCCACCTCTTGAAAGCAGCTAAAACTTTGAACGACGATAAGCCTTTCGTTGGAGAAGGTCTATTAAGAAAGGTGTTGAAAGGTTCATACTTTGAACATATTTTACCTATAGGAAGTAACGAAAATGATGATCATGAATCTTTTGTGCAAGAACAGATCACCAAGTTTAAAGACTGGATAAAAGGTATAAAAGGCTAATCAGCAACATGAAATCCAATGTAATTACAACAGTTACATTGGATTTTTTATTTTAATCATCGCAAACGATACAGTTAAAAAGAGATTTTCTTAATATTTCCTATTTGGATGATTTCGCATAATGGAATAATAAGACGCTGTAAAAGCAGCTAAACTTTTATATCCAACCATAAAACCAATTTCACTTAAAGTATGTTGTTTCGTATCGATGAGCTCAATACTCTTGAGCACCCGAATAAGTTGTATGTATTTTTTTAAGGTTATTCCTGTTTCCTTTTTAAACAAACGCTGCAGTGTACGGATTGACAATGTGGACTGCGCGGCAAGTTCTTCAATTTTAAGGTTTATAGTATAGTGATTATTTATATAATTGCAAACAGACAACAAACGTTGATCTCCAGGTACAGGTATTTGTAAGTAATTGCTCTCTTTGCAAAAATTAGGCAGACTAGTCTGCAATGCTTTTAAGAATATAGCCTGTTCTTCATCCTCAGTAAGAAGTTTATTCCATTTTGATGCGTACCGAAGCATCTCTATTAAAACAGCCGGTGCAGGAAATACATGAATGTCCTGAAAAAAACTGTTTTCTAAATCAGATTTAAATAAGACGACCATAAGTTTCACCTGTGAAGCTTCCGAAACAACACGATGTTTGAGACCCGAAGGAATCCAGATAACATGATTTTTAGGAACAAGGTATATATTACGATCCAGATGAAAATACTGGTACCCCTCTTCTACAAAAGTTAATTGACTTCGCGCATGAAGATGCTCATGTTCATCATGTTGCCAATTATCTTCATACCAAACATACATATCCTTTGGAATAAGATCTACATAGATTCCTTTACCTAGTTCCGTAAGTCCGCATTTCGATCTGTCGTTTTGCATGTTGTTTTTGGCAAATTTACTAAAAATGACTTACCTAATTTTGTAATTGAACATAATAATTAAGATCTATGATTAACTTACGTAATATATTAATCGCATTAATATCAATATTTTCAATTGTAGCACACGCACAACAAAAAAAAGCGCGTGTACTTGTACTCATACATTCCGACAATGGAAGCACTTATGAGCTCGCTAAAGAATTTGCAAAAGGACTAGAAAGTTCCAATCAAGCAGACGCAATTATCAAAATGGTTAAAAAAAATGAGCATGCAAAATTAAAAGAAATTCCTGTTGCTACCCCAAATGAACTTTCATCATATGATGGAATAGCTTTTGGTTCACCCATTTATTTTGGGAACATGAGTACTGCTATGAGCGAATTTTTATCAATGACTGTCGATCTTTGGACAAAACATGGTTTGGAAGGTATGCCTGCTACCGTTTTCATGTCTGCAGGTAGCGGCGCGGGTAAAGAACTAGCCATTCAATCCATTTGGAATAGCCTCGCTGTACATGGGATGGTACTCGTTTCAAATGGCATTCGTGGTAATGAAAAAATTGACGTTAAAATTCCACAAGGTAATACGGTATTGGGTACAACAAGTCTTTCCTCTGCAAAAAATGTCGAAAGACCAAGCGAAAGTGAGCGCTATTTAATTAAGCTCCAAGGTGAAAATTTTGCCAAAATTGCACTTGCCTTAAAAGGCACCCTCTTTAGGAGCACTGTTCCTTTGTTAGAAAATAAAACAACAGTTGCATCAACATTAAAACAAAAAAAAATTACACTACCAGAAGTTCCCCAACCAGCAGGTAATTACAAACCTTACATTCGTACAGGTAATTTAATTTTCATCAACCAGGTAGCGTTAAAAGACGGAAAGATTCTTAACCCTGGAAAATTAGGAAAAGAACTCAACGAACAACAAGTAAAAGAAGCGACCAGAACAACAATGCTGAATGTGATAGCTGTGCTAAACGAAGCTGTTGGCGGAAATCTCGAACAGGTTAAACGCTGTGTTCAGTTAACTGGAATATTCAATACACCCGAAGGTTATACCAAGCATGCTGACTTAATGAACGTAGCCTCTGATCTTACAGTTGATGTTTTCGGAGAAAAAGGAAAGCATGCCCGCGCAACATTTGGTGCATCTTCCATTCCTGTAAATTCTGCTGTAGAAATTCAAGCTATCTTTGAAATTGACTAAAAAAATTAAGCTTCATTGTTCATCAGCTAAAAACTACCATTTCGTCCTAGAGCTTATAGAAATCTGGTGGATCCCTATCTTTTTCAATTGAATCCCATTATCCTTGCTCTGTTAAAGGAAAAAATAAAATATATTTGCCACAGATCACCAAATGATGTTACTAAAGCGAAAATAAGCAGGTACATCAGAAATTTATTTAGAAATGGAAATAAGAAACAGCACAGCTCATGATATTGAGGATATCTTCAAAGTTTACGAACAGGCCTCAGCATATAAACTACAAGTTGGTAATAAAGGTTGGAAGGGGTTTAAATTAGCTCAGGTACAAAAGGAGATCGATGAAAATAGACATTTTGTTATACTAGAAGGATCAGTTGTAGCTTGTACATTTGTACTTACTTTCAAAGATGATGTTATCTGGAAAGAATCTGCTAACGATAACGCAATTTATATTCACAGAATAGCGACAAATCCTCTATTTAGAGGAAATTCTTATGTAACAAAAATCGTCGCTTGGGCTAAAGAATATGCAATTGCAAATGAAAAAAAATTCATTAGACTAGATACTCATAGTGGGAATGATAAAATAAACAACTACTACATAAGCTGTGGTTTTATGTTTAAAGGAGTGAGTCAAATTAAATGGACCCCAGAATTACCTGAACATTATAAAGAAGGATCATTTAGCTTGTTTGAGATAGCATTATAAAAAAACTATTCGCTTCTTATCCTCAGCAAGATAAGAAGCGAATACTACATATTGATCCAATAATTGATCTTCATCATAAAAGTATTGCTTGCGGGTAACCCAAACATCCGATCTAGATTATTTCCCCAGCCGGTTTGATAAATCTCGTCACGATTAGATCGATTATGTTCCCAGACAAGATACAAAGTAGATCCAGGAAGATACTCCCAGCGTGCAACTAAGTTTGAGCGAAATTCATTAAAACTAAAGTTTGGATCTTTGAACTTTAGCACATGGTTTCCTTTATCAACTTCATAAACACCTGAATTAAAGCTTATTTCCTCTGCAGTAAACGTTCTAAAACGATCCTCATAAGTGTGAGAATTTGTATTCGCGGCTTCTTTAAAGTGATCATATTTAGCAACTGAAGTGAAAGGAGAACCATAATATTGAATTGAAATATCAGGTGTTAGATTCATCTGCATATTTAAGGTAATACCATAGGTTTGTTGTTTCATACGCCCCATAACATAGGTCGTGCGATCTGTACTGTTTTCCGTTGGTAAAATACTATTTACATATTGCAGATTATCTTTATTCCATGCATAATTTAGCTGTCCTGTAAGACGAACATGGTCCCCTAACCGGAAGATCATACTTGGGTGTATTGCATTATACCCTGTCTCCTGTTCCAAATAGTGTCGCCCATTATAATCTAATTTAAAAACGATCCGTTTTGCACGATCTGAACTAACCATTACATTAGATTCAAAATTAGAATTCAATCTTAAGTCTGGCCCTCCACGAAGTTGACGGCTATCAATGGTATTCCAGTTAAAGGTTTCCTTGATATCCATTTCGATACGACGTTTCGTACTTAAACTCCTCCAACGGAGTGCAATATTATTATTAATAGCCTTTCCACCATAATTCCACATATTTTTCTGCGTTAGATTAATTCCTGCAAAACGAAATGGGCCCCATGGATCTGTTTTTCGATAGGTGATCTCAGATTCATTAAATTTAAAATCAGATTGACGAAGATACCCCACATTGTTAAGATCGAATCCCGGTGATGACCAACTAAAAGTTTCTGCAAAATTCCATTGCGCATTTCCTCTCTTACCCACTTTTACATAACCACCTGTACCTTGTAAGGTCTTCTTATCCGGATCTAAATTCAGATACCCCGAGCCTGATTCACGTTGATAATAGTGGGTCGCATTCATTTTCGTACTAAGGATCGCATCCGCTGAGCCATGTAAAGTACTGAACATACCTTTTGCATCGATATAGTAAAGACGCTTAGCAAAGTACTGCGTAAAATCAACTCCACTTGTGAAAGCATTTTCAACCATTGCATCTTCCAGATGTTTTCTTCCTAACTTACGATTTACCGAAGTTACCATACCACCTAATAGCGTATTACCTTCCCAATTTTTTTGTACACGAGCCACCGTATAATTGGTTAAAGGCTCTGTAATCTCTTTATCGGGTTCACCATTTCGCATCACTTTAGAATTAGTCTCCGCAGTAATGCTTTCCAGAAACCCAACTGTAACACCATTTCTGTTCGTGCCCGTTAACTTCATAGCACCTAAAATGGGAATAGGATTTGGTGTGCTCGCAAAACTTGTCAGATTATCTATATTTTTGGGTTGATAAGTAGGCATTGCTCCTATTCTACGGGAGTAAAACATCATCCCCTCTTCATTATTATCAAACTCCAAAATATGTTTACCTTCAAGAAAAAAAGGTCTCTTTTCATCATAAAAAATCTCGAAAGCAGATAGATTCATGACCGACGGATCCAGTTCAACCTGACCATAATCTGGATTTATAGTCATATCCAGTGTAAAATCATTCAGTGCAAATTTCGCATCTAAACCCGCAGTGGCTTGCCACCTGCTCCCTTTCTGAAAAGGGCTGTTAGGTACTTTCGGATTTCGGACAAATTTGCTCATCGTGTATGGCAAAAATTCAATTCCTCTTGGCTTTGGCAAGTCTGTCATACCGTGCATCTCTCCAAAAGAAAAAACATGTCCATTATTTTTTATTGGAATTAAACTCCAATTCTGGACCTCATTATTTCTCCGAATGATACGCCTTACGTGTAAACCCCAAATACCATCTTCATTTTTCTGATTATAACGTAATTGACTAAAAGGAATCCTCAGTTCTGCCGTCCAGCTTGAATCTGCAAGGTCGATATTCGTCCGTCCTTCCCACACAGTATTCCAACTCAGATTGACAGATAATTTATCCGTCACCGTCAAATCTGTCTTATTTCCCCCCAGATTAACATTAAATTCAGATGCCACACGATAATCATGATAGGTGTCAAATGCAATACTGATCAAATCTCCATTACTGTTATCATCGCGATTACCAATAAATGCATTCATGGTTTCCGGGTGTACATCCTTACAATAAACTCCTATATAAACATTTTCATCATCATAAAATATTTTCATCCGAGTCCATGAGGGTGTATAAACGCGTTCAAAAGGAATTACCTGAGAAAACTTTTCCGACCATTCTCCCTTATCCTTCCATATAGTTTCATCCAGTTTCCCATCAATTCGAGGCTGTTCTCCTGTAAGTTTTGTAATATGATACGCTCTTTTATAAGCGCTGTCTAAAGAAACGACCTCTTTTCTTTGATCCTGAGCCTGACATAGACTATGGATGAATAAAGAAGCCAGGAAACAATAATATTTCATAAATTATCCAATTATTTTTGTAGGTTCTATATAATATTGGTGTTATATATAAGTCAATCGACCAAGTTAAATAAAATAAATCATACTATAATTGAATTTGCAACAGATTATTAAGATAACTTCCTTTGTTAAGAATTAAAATTCATAAAAAGCATACCGAACTCAGTTCCTAGCATCAATCTATAAACATCCCAACAATATTTCTCGTAAGTAAATGGAAAATTAAATGAAAACACTATCTTAGTAATCAATAGCTAATTATTTAAACCATTTTATGATTAATTCCACTAATAACACGACCATATACTGGAGTTTTGGAAAAAAAATAGGATTCCGTTTTTCTTTCGTTTTTATTTTATTATTTATAGTGATATGTAATAACGGTTCATTCCCTCTATTCAGCTTCATCAATAGACCATTGATTATGCTAATGCATATCTGTACACCATGGTTTTCGAAAAATATATTAAAATATCAATACGACTATTCCATTTTCTCCAACGGTAGCGGAGATACTTCTTATGACTGGGTAACACTTCTGATATTAGTTATCATTGGAGTTCTGGGAACCATCATTTGGACCTTGATAGATACTAAAAGAAATAATTACAATAAGTACTATTATTGGTTGACGGTCTTTATTCGCTATTACATTGCATTCATGCTCATCAACTATGGTGTAAGCAAATTGATGCATGCGCAAATGCCGCCTCCAGGATTGACCAAGCTTATGCAACCTCTAGGTGAATTTTCTCCAATGGGATTGGCATGGAATTTCTTTGGTTTTTCGAAAGGATACAATATTTTTATTGGTATTGTGGAGGTAATGGCAGGCCTACTCCTGTTTAGGAAAACAATGGTTTTAGGTGCTTTAATCACAGTGGCTACAAGTTTAAATATAATGGCCATAAACTATTTTTACGATGTACCTGTAAAGTTGATGTCAACTGCACTAGTCTTATTATCGGTATTTTTATTACTTCCATATCTCAAATCTTTAACAGACCTTTTTTTCAAAGGTGAGCCTAGTCAACTTAAGCAAATTAATAGGCCAGTGTTCAATAGAGTATGGAAAAAGTGGGTTGCATCGATATGCAAAGTCTTAGTGATTATGCTGTTTATCTCAACCCAGCTATTTGGTGTTTTTAATCAAAAAAAATTAATAGCACAATATTTCAAAAAATCGCCATTGTATGGTATCTATCAAATTGACACAAGTTCAGAAAAAAGAGTTAGCATACCCAATGATTGGTCATTTCTAATCTTTGAATATGAAGGAAATGCACGAGCTCGTGATAATTTTTACAATGTACAACGAATCGGAGTCGGCTTTAATACATCAGAAAATAAGATGACCTTAAACAATTACACCTTTGATTATAAACTGGAGGAGAATGGTGATGTGCTATTAAAAGTAAAAATAAAAGAGCGATTGGAAGAAATCAGACTTAAAAAAAGAGATCCGAAAACATTTGAGTTAATGAATCGTGGTTTTAACTGGATACAGGAATATCCGCACAACAAATAATCGTATCCAATCATTAATCAAAAAAACTCTTATTTAAATAGCCTGCTAAAGAAAGAACCTGAAGATTCAATGGCAACATACAATTCTTCATTTTCAACTTTAGTAGGGTATATCTTAATAAAATCCCCTTGTCCGGGACAACCTTTGCCACTTGCCAAATTAAATCTATGCCGGTGATAAGAACAAACAATCTCTTCACCTTCGCACCAACCCGTTACAAATGAAGCTCCCGCATGTGGACATTTCCTAGAAAATGCTTTCCAGCCATTTGCATTATGCAAAATACACAACCGGGTACGCCCCGCATCTACCTCATAAATTCGGTCTTCAACATAAATACTCGTCTTATCGATCTTATACCATTGCAACATAATTAAAGATACATAGAAAGTTTCGACTTATTTTTTATCTTTGCGTAAATTCAAAAAACTAGCATATTTTATGGCTTTACAATGCGGTATCGTTGGATTACCTAACGTAGGTAAATCAACACTATTTAACTGTTTGTCTAACGCTAAAGCACAAGCGGCAAACTTTCCTTTTTGTACTATTGAACCAAATGTTGGGGTTATCACTGTTCCTGATACCCGTCTTAATAAATTAGCTGAATTGGTTAATCCTCAAAAAATTGTTCCAAATACAATTGAGATTGTTGATATCGCTGGTTTAGTAAAAGGCGCTTCTAAAGGTGAAGGTCTTGGTAATCAATTCTTAGGGAATATTCGTACAACAAATGCAATTATTCACGTTTTACGTTGTTTCGATGACGGCAATGTGATCCATGTTGATGGATCTGTAGATCCTATTCGTGACAAAGAAATCATTGATACTGAGTTACAGTTGAAAGATTTGGATACTGTTGTGAAACGTATTCAAAAAGTAGAAAAAATGGCCAAAACAGGTGGAGATAAAGATGCAAAACGCACTTACGAAATCTTATCTATTGTAAAAGACCATTTAGAAGCTGGTAAATCAGCTCGTACAGCACCTCTTGAAAAAGACGATTTCGATTTCATTCAAGATTTAGCATTACTAACTGTAAAACCTGTATTATATGTGTGTAATGTGGACGAAGCTTCTGTCAATACCGGTAATGCTTATGTTGACCGTGTAAAAGAAGAAGTTAAGGATGAAAATGCACAGGTATTAATTATTTCTGCTCAGATTGAATCGGAAATTGCACAATTAGAAAGTTTTGAAGAGCGTCAGATGTTCTTAGATGATCTAGGTTTAGCAGAATCTGGTGTTTCTAAATTGATCGTGGCAGCTTATTCACTACTGGACTTAGCAACATACTTTACTGCTGGTGTGCAGGAAGTTCGTGCTTGGACAATTGAAAAAGGATTTACAGCCCCACAAGCAGCAGGTGTTATCCACACAGACTTTGAAAAAGGATTTATCCGTGCAGAGGTCATTAAATATAATGATTTTATCGAATTAGGATCTGAGGCAGCTTGTAAAGAAGCTGGTAAATTATCGGTAGAAGGAAAAACATATATTGTTGAAGATGGTGATATTATGCACTTCAGATTCAATGTATAATTAATATTAAAATAATTAGAAAGGGCTGAAAATAAATATTTTCAGCCCTTTTCGTTTTAGTCATATAACAATACACCCGATACATTCCAGCTGCTGAAGCTTGTTCCCTCGCTTTCGCCTTGCGGAATATGAACACGGACAGTATGCTTTCCAGCTTTAAGTTTTCCTATATCGATAAAAATAGGATAAGTTACCGTTCCTGGACACCAATTAGAACGACTCAAATCCGAAGAAGATAGACCATTAGCAAAATTTCCGGAAGCAGGATTACTTAATCGATATGATCCACAATCATTACGCCATGGTGTAAAGCTAAATAATGGCACTTCGTTAAGAAATATACGATTTGTTTTAGGGACAAATTCATCACCATTCCCCCATCCACCATGTCCAGTAGTAACATAGCGCAGTTGAACATTTTCCGCATCCTCCTTCAACTCAAAAGTTACTGCCAAACCTTGATCCTTATTGAACATCGTTCCGTACTCCTGCCCACCCATTTCCATTACATTAGTAGTATTAAAAATTGGCAGTAATTTTTTTAATGATTGGCTTCTATCAAACCCCGGATGTACCGTCAATTCAAGACTTATCTCATGGCCATTTTTATCATAATTTCCAATAAAAGCACCTACATAAACTTCCTGATCACTGATAGCCCCCGCAAGCTCGCTGATATCCTGTCTATATAATACAGAATCTTGCCAGGTCTTGCCCTTCAATTTTAAATAATTAAATTGACTCACACCAAAAGGTGTAAAGAAGCGCATAAGCTCTAAGATAGGAGAATAATTAGCCGTACGGATCACACCTTGGTATTTTTTACCATTACCATTATCATAAAACGGTAGCGTATTCATCCCTTTTTGCATACCATCTAAAAAAGACAGCTGCTGATCTTGAGGAATAATAAAAACAGAACCTGTACGATCGTAAGCGTCACCTTTAGATTTTTCAGTCAATTGCACAAATACAGTTTGTCCTGGATTAATCTTTGGAATTTTTACTTTTTTAACAATGACAGTACCATTTGCAAATCTTAAAATACTATCCGATTTACTATCATCTGAGAAGCTGATCTTTTCATTTTTAAAGACAGGAACTTGTGTAAACCTGCTTTTCCACAGCTCATCTTTATAGGTCAAATCATCAACATAAACCAATGACTGAGGCAAGTTTAATGACGTTGGCCATTCCTTTAGTTTTTCTATTTTACTTGCTGTTACTGCAGAATTACCATTACGGACTACTTCAAGTACAAAGCCAAGGTTCTGCCCTAAATCTGAAGGACCACCTTTTACCTTCAGCTCGGTCGTATACCAGATATCAATGCTATTCGAGTTTACACTTGTTTTTGCCCTATAGCAAGTATAGCCTAATATTTTTTTAGTTTCCTTAGTAATTTCCAAATTTTGTTTATTGATCGCATTGGAATCAATTGTACCTATTTGTTTCATTGCATTGACTCGTGTCATCTTATAATAAGCATTTGAAGGTCTTTTAATAACAAAAAGCTCATAAGGCATCTTCGCTTCACCGCTCATAATCTTACGGCTTGTAATCACTGTTTGCTCGGCATTTGCATAAACTAAAGTCGGATCCTGTGATTCCATAACTTTATTGTTACTGAAACGCTGATATTCAACTAAAATGCCTTTCTGAGCATAAAGTGATTGGAAAAAAAAGAGAGATAGAAATAGATATATTATACGCATAGTATGGAATAAATGATTAATCTTCAAATTTAAAAAAATGATTGATAATATGGCTATAAAATAGAAAAGCCTGAGAGAATCGAGCGATTTCCCAGGCTTTAAAGTACCTCTTGAAAGAGGTAATCAACCTAAACCTACGTCAAAGGTAAAATATATTTATTATTCTTACAAAATAATTATTTGAACACTGAAAAAATAATAAGGAAATATAGTGTAAAACGATACATTATTTATTATTTATCAATAAAAAATAAAGCTAAAAATACCATTACTGCAACTCTTTTAACCAGTAATAAGATATCAGTATGCCCCATTTGATATGGTGTAAATCCAACACAATAACGTTTTTTGAATAAAAAACAGTGAAATCAAAATAAAACCTATATAATTAGAAAAATGACAATATTAAAACTTAAAAGATAAATAATGTCGCTATAAATAAATAAAGGTTTTCAAACGGGGAGAATGAAAACCTTTAAAACCAATTATAAACCTAAATTATGATGCAACAAAGATAGTGTATATGTTACACTATAACAAATTATTTATTCTTATTTTTTTTAATAATATTAAATTGTAGTGATTTTACTACAATTTAGAATGATTCTAAGTGCTTTTATATCCTCAGATTATCTTTATCTTTGTATAAAATCAGAAAAACACATGTTTACAGGAATTATAGAAACCTTAGGAAAGGTCAAAGATATTGTCAAAGAAGATACAAATATTCATTTGTATATCGAGAGCCAGATTTCCAATGAATTAAAGATAGATCAAAGTGTGGCCCATAACGGAGTTTGTTTAACCGTTGTTGGAATTGAAGAAAATTTGCATCAAGTAACTGCAATTGATGAAACACTGCAAAAAACAAATCTTCAAGATTTAAAGATTGGCGATGTCATGAATATAGAACGTTGTACGCAGGCCAATGGGCGTTTTGACGGACATATTGTACAAGGTCACGTTGATCAGGTAGCAACATGTATTAACAAACAAGATCAAGATGGAAGTTTCGTATTTACATTTCAATATGATCCAAAGCTTCAGAATATCACAGTTGAAAAAGGATCTATTACAGTAAACGGGATTAGCCTGACTGTAGTTAACTCTAAAATTGATCAATTTTCTGTCGCAATTATCCCCTACACTATTGAACACACAAACTTAAAAAATGTAGAAGTAGGTACAAAAGTAAATCTGGAATTTGATATCATAGGCAAATATGTATCAAAAATTATGGCTTTGAGAGGTTAATCTCAAAGCCATATTTCATGTTACTCCAAATAATGTCCTTGTCGCATCAGCAATGCCCTGTACTTATTAAAGACACTTGATTTCGATACAAAGCCGAGATAATTCCCATCCTTATCAATCACTGGTAATATCCATACATCATCTTTTTTCATCTTGAGCATGACCGACTCCATATCTTCTTCATGTATTTTAACAAGATCAGTAGGTGTTTCCGCTAACTTACTAAAAGGTTGGTCGATACCTTCCTCCTCACCCAATAAAATAGAAAATAACCGTTCGCTATATAAGATACCGAGCAATTTGCCCTTTTCAGTAACAATAGGAAAAATATTACGCTTACTGTGAATAATATCAGATTGTCTCATTTTAGGGGTTTCTTCAGGTCTTAGTATGACAAAATTAGTTTCTAAAACATACCTTACCTTCATCATACTTAATACAGATCGATCCTTGTCCTCGTAAGACAGCAAGTCTCCTGAATCAGCTAAAACTTTCGTATAAATAGAGTATTTCAGTATCGATCTATTAATTAAATATGAAATGGAAGTGACAAGCATTAGCGGTACCATCAATCCGTACCCTCCAGTGATTTCTGCGATTAGAAAAACACCTGTCAATGGTGCATGCATGATTCCACTCAAGGCGCCGGCCATGCCGACCACTACAAAGTTAGGAACATTCAATTCTGTTATTCCTGTCAGATTGACTCCATAAGCAAAAGCAAAGCCCAATAGCCCGCCCATCACCAGACTAGGACCAAAAACCCCTCCGTTTCCACCACCATTAAGGGTAAACAGAGCGGCAAATGATTTGGCAAAAAGAGTTAAGACCGAATAAGCTAATATTACAAGGCCGATATCCTGATAATCTGCAAATAGACTATTCTTAACAATGGCATTAAATTGACCATTCAATATTTGCTGAATCGCAATATATCCTTCTCCGTAAAGAGCAGGGAAGATAAAGATCATCAACCCCAATGATATGCCACTAACCCACACCTTATTGTAAGGATTTTTAATATTAGTAAACCAATTCTTGACAATATTGCTGATTTTCGCAAAATACACAGAATATCCACCAACCAATAAAGCTAACAATAAGTAGAAAAATAGTGCTGATACCTCCCACTCTGTACTAAAAGTGTGAAATAGGGGTTCACTATACAATGATTGTGCAACTACCGATGCCATTGCAGCCGAAATCAGTAACGGAATAAGCACCGGAATAGAGAATTCCGGTAATAAAATTTCGATGGCGAACACCATCCCTGCTAAAGGGCTGTCAAAAGCGCCTGCGATACCAGCTGCAGCCCCACAAGCCAATAGCATCGTCACCTCTTTATATTGCAAGCCAAAAAACCGTCCCGTATTAGATCCGATGGCAGATCCACTCATCGCAATAGGTGCCTCTAATCCACAAGATCCTCCAAACCCAACGGTTATAGCCGAGGTGACTATCTGCGAATAGACATTGTGAACAGGAATCTGACTCGATTTTCTGGAAATGGCATAAATAATCGGTGTTATACCATGCTCAAGATGTTTCGCCTTTAGCACCTTACGCACATACAAGACACTCAAAAGAATACCTAATAATGGGAAGAATAAATAGAATGAATATTTATAATGCCAATCCACATCATCCTGTAAAGTCGAAGCAATAAAGTGCGTTAATGCTTTTAACACAGAAGCAGCTACCCCACCTATAATCCCGACTACAAAAGCTAAAATAATGATAAAGTTTCGATTCGAAATTTTATGCATCCGCCAATGATTAAGCGCATCTAATTTTCTATTAAGCCTGCCTCTTAATGTTTTACTATTCATTTTATATTATTGAAAACTTAGAACCTCTTTCTTTTTCTTTGATTTAAACTTCTCCGGTATTGCTTCCATAATCTCACGCGATAACGCTTCAATAGCTTGTTTTTTGACAAAATTCTGTGTTGTTACAAGACTTATTTCACGGACAGGTTCCGGAGCTTTAAAATAACGAATCCGGTTTAGCTGATCTTCATTATAATCTACAATAGATAATTCGGGTAATATTGTAATTCCCGAATTGATATCCACCATCTTTTTTAAAGTCTCTACACTCCCGGTATTATATTCAAAACGACCAGAACTATCATAATTATGTTTATGATGGCAGATGTTTAATACCTGTCCACGCATACAGTGACCTTCATTCAATAACCAAAGCTTATCCTCTCCGATATCATCAGAGCTCAACATCTTTTTACCGAAAAGCGGACTGTTTTCCGAAATATATGCCACAAAGTTTTCATAAAAAAGTGGCTTTTCAATTATTCCTGCTTCATGTAATGGTGTCGATAAGATCCCGCAGTCCAAAAGTCCTACTTTCAACTCGTGAACAATTCTTTCGGTGGTATACTCCCAAATTTGTAATTGCATTTTGGGGTATTTATCCATAAACCGTGTTAGAACCGTCGGTAACAAATAAGGGGCTATCGTCGGAATCACTCCTATACGTAACTCTCCGTCCAATTCACCATTTTCATTTTGGACAATCTCCAAAACTTTTTTACTTTCTATCAGAATAATACGAGCTTGTGCAATTATCTTTTCTCCAATTTCAGTAGGAATTACAGGTTGACGGCTTCGGTCAAAAATTTTAACTCCAATAGACTCCTCCAGTTTCTGGATTTGCATACTTAATGTGGGCTGTGTTACAAAACATTTTTCGGCAGCGGCTACAAAGTTTCTATATGTATCAACGGCGACTATATACTCTAATTGAATGAGCGTCATCTTATCAATTTTATTTATACAAAAGTAACAAACATATTTCATACCAAATGATCGAATCGCGATCGAAAGATATGTACTTAATATTTTTTATCTTTGAGCTTCGATCGGACAGAACAATCCTATTTAATAATATATAAACAAACATGAAGTTACTGAATACAAAATCCTGGAGTTTACTCCTACTTTTAGCAACAGCTGCCCCTACTATCCATGCGAAATCTCCTGACGAAGGAATGTTTCCTCTTAGCGAATTGAATAAAGCGGGATTGAAAAATGCGGGACTAAAAATAAATGAAAAGGATATCTATAATCCAGGAAAAGTTGGACTAGTTGATGCTTTAGTACAAGTAAGCGGATGTACGGGTTCATTTGTATCAGGAAGTGGATTGATCATCACGAACCATCACTGTGCATTCTCAGCAGTACAGCTTGCGAGTACTCCCATCAACAACTATCTTAAAAATGGTTTCGTAGCACAGTCACATGAACAAGAAATTGAAGCAAGAGGACTAACTATACGTATTACAGACTCTTACGAAGATGTTTCTGAGAAAATTCTGGCGGCAGTTGCACATATCACGGATCCATCCGAAAGAATAACAATTATTAAGAAAAAGCAACAAGAACTGGTAGAACAGGCTCAAAAACAGGATCCAACGATCAAAGCTGAAGTTTCTGAAATGTTTATCGGTAAGACATATGTACTATTCCGATATAAAACAATTGAAGACGTACGCCTAGTATATATCCCTCGTCAAAACATCGGAGAATTTGGAGGTGAAACCGACAACTGGATCTGGCCAAGACATACAGGAGACTATTCATTCTTACGTGCTTATGTTGGTAAAGATGGGGCATCTGCAAAATATTCAAAAGAAAATGTCCCTTACCAACCGAAGAAGTTTTTAAAAGTAAACCCAAAAGGTGTTAATGAGAATGATTTCGTCTTCATTTTAGGGTATCCAGGTAAAACATTTAGACACCGTCCTGCGCAATATATTCAATATCAACAAAATTTTTTACTGCCTTATGTTTCTAATTTGTATGAATTTCAAAATGAGCGCATGTACGAAGCAGGAAAAACAGATAATGATGCCGCCCTTTACTTAGCGACACGTATTAAAAGAAACGCTAATGTTTTAAAAAACTATAAAGGAAAACTAAAAGGTCTTCGTAATATTGATTTAATAAATACCAAAATAAAAGAAGATCAAGCGCTAAGTACTTTTATCAATAGCAAATCAGATTTAAAAAATAAATATGGTACTCTGATGGATGATATTGATGGCCTATACAAATTAATCAATCAAGACGTCTACAAGGAAATGTGGATGAATAATATCTACACGAGCACGAGTTTAATGCGCGTTGCAAAAGAAATAAATACGTTTAAAGCCGCGATGCTACAACAAAGTACATCACAAGATCAAAATGCTTTTTTTGAAGCTAATATTAATAAGTTAAAAACAAACTTAAAAGGTATCTACGAAAGTTACAGCATGTATGCAGATCTCCGTATCTTTGCTAAGATGCTAGCAGACGCACATGCTTTCCAAGCGAACAATCAAATCGAAACAATTCAAAAACTGAAGTTCCAAGATAATAATCTTGCAAGTGCATATGCCGGGGAACTTATTACAGAATCGAAATTAAATAACAGCGCAACAGTATTTAATGATATTTTATCAAATAGGACTAATCTATTGGCTTATTCAGATAACCTAATGAAATTTCAATCGTCATTAGAACAAGATATTCAGCAATTTGCTGTTGAACAAAAAAGAAGAGATGGCGTGTTAAATAAATTGATGGGAGATTATGTGGCAGTTAAGGAATTGTACCAGTCTAAAAACTTTATTCCTGATGCGAACTCCACATTGAGACTAACATTCGGAAACATAAAAGGTTACTCTCCTGTTGACGCTACTTACATGAAGCCATTTACAACACTAGCAGGTATTATACAAAAAGGCAATCTTGGAGAGGCAGATTTTGAATATCCAGCTGAAATAAAAACTGCTTGGGAAAACAAGAATTTTGGACCATATGTTAAGAAAGAACTGAACGATGTACCTGTTAATATGCTCTATAATATGGATACTACCGGAGGTAATTCAGGATCTCCTATTATGAATGCATATGGCGAATTGATCGGAGTCAATTTTGACCGCTCATACGATGCAACCATTAATGATTTTGCATGGAACGATAGTTATAGCCGTTCGATAGGTGTTGATATCCGTTACGTACTATGGGTAGCAGACAAAATTGACAATGCTCAATTTATATTAAAAGAAATGGGTATATAAGTATCCCCTGCAACAAATTATAAAAGGCTTATCGAATTTCCGATAAGCCTTTTATTATTATTGAAATCTCAAACCAAACTATAAATCTCCATCGTTTGTTAATCTTCCAAACCCAAATATATCCCTACGGTCGTCTTTCTTTCCCAAAATTATATTTCGGATCACCTGAGCGGCAATCATACTAAATGTAATACCATTTCCGCCATATCCCAATGCATAAAGCATTCTTTTTTTACCGGGCCAGCTACCGATAAATGGCAAACCATCTGCTGTAGAAGAGAAAGTACCACACCACGCCATATTGACATCGATAGCAATATCCGGATATAATTTATTGAATTTCTTGACCAGTTTTTTAATTTTTCCCTTTAACAAACGGTCCCGTTTATCAGGGTCTCTAAATTCCTCGTCTTCCCCTCCCATCATGATACGATTATCTGCGGTTGTACGCATATAGAAATAAGGTTCCGCAGTTTCCCATATTAAACTTCTTTCTTTCCAAAATTGATCTGTATGAATAGGCTTAGAAACTAGAGCATAGGTTGAATTAAGATTCATAACCTGTTTTGGCAAAAATTGACCCGCCTCAAATCCTGCGGCAATGATCACATATTTACAGCGAATCTTAAACCCATTATTCGTCACTAGTTCATACCCATTTTTCACTTCATGATAATGATCGATCTGAACTGGAGAAAAAATTGGAAGTTGATGTTTTTTTTGATGATACTTAAGAATACCGGTCGCAGACTTATAAGTATCCATTTGTGCAGATGTATCATTATATAATGCGCCAAGACCTGCAATTCCATATTCCTTCTTTAATGCTTTCCTATTTAATAAACGAACAGGAAGGTCATGTTTCACCCTCGCCTCATATTCATCTTTAATACTACTCCATCCTGCTTGATCACTTGCCAGATAACATGTTGAGACACGTTTAAAATCACCCTTCACACCTGTTTTCTCAAATACTTGCTCGATATCTGTAATAGACCTTAAACTTGCACGATAAGCGCCAACTGCACGAGCTTCACCGATGTCCTTAATCATTTCATGAAGAGGAACATCAATTTCATATTGCAACTGTGCTGTACTAGCAACTGTACTGCCATTTGATACGATTCTTTTATCAAAAATAGCACACTTTATACCGTGTTCACAGAGCTCGTGCGCAACTAGTGTTCCTGTAATACCAGAACCAATAATTGCCACATCAATTTCATAATCATTTTCTAAGGGATTGTTATAATCGTAAAGCGCATTTTTAATAATCCAAAAAGGTAATCCTGCGTATAAATCCATAAATTGTATTTACAAATACAACATTGGGTTTGGCAATTTGTTTTTTCTTAAAAGAAAAACAACACCAACAAATGAAAATAATAATTCGTATTTCCTAAAATTCAATTAGATTTGAAGGATCATTAACAGTAAATCACAGACATGAATTATCTCTATTTCTTATTATTTTGGATTTGTCAGATCGTTTCAACTATTATTTTTAAATATGGCGGAATTCACCCAAAATACCACTGGTCAGCATTAGTTGCGGGTAATATAATTCTAATCACTGCAAGCTGGTTTCTCATTCAATTATTCAAAACATTTCCACAGCCGATTGTAATTGCCTTGTGTTCAGGGGGCACATTTTTAACAGTTCAGCTGGCGATGGCTCTTGTTTTTAAAGAACCTTTGACCTGGATGCAGATCCTTGGTTCTACAATCATTGTAATAGGAATGGTGCTGGTGACCTTTGGTGGAAAAGAATAAGCAGTCTAAACCGATATTCTCCATAAATTGTATCACACTCAGTGTTTTGCAATCCATGGAGAATATTTTAAGTAATTTTAAAAACGAAGACCAATACTTAAATAAGGACGAAATCCTTCTTTTGAAAAACCTCCAACAGCCTGAATAACTAAAAGATCAGCAGGAATAAAATAAAAGCCACCGCCATACCCCATGTGCCAGCGACTAGAGGATTCGTTTTTCATCCAAACTCTACCCACATCGTGAAAACCAACAAGTCCTACAGTACCAGGAACCAAATAGGAATCATAACTAAAAACTTTAAAACGTAACTCAAAATTATTATAGAGCATAGTTTGTCCACTGAAACGTTTCGAGTTAAAGCCACGAAGGCTATTTTCACCTCCTAAGTGCGCATATTGAAAGATTAATGGATCACCGATCAGTGTTTCAAATCCAGTGCGATTGGCAAGAGTTATCCAGTCGCTTTCATTAGTCTTATAAAAGTTGAAAATAGATCTTAATCTTATAAATTGATTATCGTTGCTCTTTAGCTGTGACTTTGCCTCAATCAGATTATCCCAGAAAATACCTTTTTTGGCATTATCTTTTTGATCACGACTATCGTATTGAACAGATCCTAGAATTCCTGTAAAGAAAAACTTACCAAATACAGGTATAGCTGGATTTTCTGCGGCATACTTTTCAAAAAAATGTCCCTCATTAGCTTCTTCATGGCTCATAATAAATTCTGAAGAAGAACCCATCTTCCATTTCCAGTTTTCAGCAAATTCTCTCTTCAATAAAAAGTTGGCATAAATAACGTCATATCGGTTTCTATAATATTGAATCCCACGTTCTTTACGCTGTTCATAATCTGTATTATTTCCCAAACCAAAAAAGTTTTCTTGGTTTTTAGGTCCATCAGATTCCAATTGAATCAAGAGGTCATTTTTATTCCATATCGATTTAATATCGGCATTGTATTTAAAACTAAAGGACTTGCGTCCAGTTGTATAATGCGCCCAAAATTCTTGTTTAAAAGCATAAGGTTCTTTTCGAAAGCCCTGTTTTTCGATCAAATAACCAGCCCCTAACAAAAGGCCTTTATCTACTCCATATTGTAAAGAAGCCAACACACCGGTGCGATCATATTTGAAACTATTTCGATCATAACGATGCACTAAGGTATCATTTGACAATTTTAGATGTATAAAAGGCGTGTTCTTAAAATTAGTTTGAACTTCCTTATCATCATAAATATAAACAAGTTTACCGTTCTCAAAATTAGGGTCTATGCGGTAATCATCCTTCCCCTTACCCCCTATCAACCGAAGCTTTATTTTCGATTTATTTTGACCACGAATATCATATACATCTGAACCATCAAGCCCATAAATCCGTAATTCTTTTGTCTCCTTCGGAAGGAATGTTCTTTTAACAAGTTTCCTTCCTTCAGATCCATCTTTCTTTTTATTTCTGATTTCTAGCTCAAGCGAACCGTCAGTATGATAGTTAAAATAGAAAAACTCATTCTTAGCTGAAGTGGCGATATCAACGTTCTTTGCTAGATCACCATAATAATCTAAAGCAGTAGACATCAGATTATCTCTTCTAGCACGTATATGACCTTTAAGCTGTTCTCCACCCAATCGTACAATAGTATCTGGCATCTGTGCTATTGCTTCATCTATGACGGCATCAGTAACAACCGTTTGTACAAATTTGATCTCCTCTTTCCAATCCTTTCTATCCAAATGGTTTAAGAAATAACGGTCAAAATGTCTTTCATTAAAATTCCACTGACCGACATTGCGAATATGATCACCAAAAGGTTGCAAGTGCGCTTTCAGCCACTGCATGGATAGTAATACCGGAAGTATACCCGATGTTTTATAATACACTTTATCACGGTCTCTTGGTACTGGACTATACACTTTCTTATCGTCAATCTTTTTAGAATCCCATCGCCAATTATCCTCATGACGATCCCAATCTCCTAAAATGAAATCAAGTAGTCTTGCACGCAATGTTAAACGCTGATCCACTTGAATATCATTATCTTCCTCCAACTTTCTTTGCGCTTTAAGTGTATTGTCAGTTTTCGCATCTTCATCCTCCAAAGGTACTCTTGGCTCAAACATATAAGCTCTATTTTTAAATACAGCACGGTGTTCTTCTAAACCTGGATCATCACCAACAAAGACCAGTTCTGGACTAGCATGTGGGATTTTTAATACACGATTAAAAGTCGGTACAGTTAGCGCTCCAAATGGATGAGCAATCGAAATCTGATCCTGAACAATATCCTTTGCAATCGTATTTCTCAAATGTTCAGGCAGACTCCTTTCCGGAAATTTATTAATAGACCTCAAAACCCATTCTCTACCCGTACTGTCTCTTAAACGTAGCGATTGTGTTTGCATACCTCCACCAAGCTTGACAACAGTAAGACCGCCAAGTTCCTTTTGAAGATGCATGACCCGCATTTTAACCGGCGTATTGTATAGTTCACGATAAGAATCACCTAACCAGAAACGATGCAACTTACTCACTTGATCATATGTAGGATCAATCATGGCAACCGCCGAATCACCTTTCATTTTAAATGACGACTGCCCACATACATGAGATACATTAGTGATGAACAATAGTGTACTTACAATGCTGTAGACATGCTTTTTAAGATGAAGGTTTTGATTATTCATACGGTAATAATTAATACGAGGTCAATTTTGAAACTAAAATACAGTAAAAAATTTAATTGCACTTCTGCTTTTCAATAGAAGTCAACAAAAATCATCACATTTGGTTGTAAGAATAGTGTTATGGGACTTGCCTTATACTTTTTCTTTTACAAATTACAATATAACTGCAGCACTGCACTTTGGATGTTTTGCCATAAAAATGCCCCCAGAAAGCATCTAACTCTTCGGGGGCAAACCTAAATATCAAATTCTTTTAATTAATCTTTCTTAACGAATTTCTTGAATTTTTTCTTTTTAGAAGGTTTCTTCTTTTGATCAGAATAACGTGTTGGATCATAAACCGGTCCTGCAGAAAAGCCTTCAGGTAAATCCAATTTTTCTATGCTTGAACCGATAAGCTCTTCAATTTTTGCAAACCGCGGCTGATCTTTCTGGTTCACAAATGTAATAGCTGTTCCTGTTGTCGCCGCTCGTGCTGTACGGCCGACGCGGTGGATATAATCTTCAGGGTCTGGAGGTACATCATAATTGATAACCAAACTGATACCGACGATATCAATACCTCTGGAAATAACATCTGTACCAATTAATACATTTATCTGCTTCGCTTTAAAACGATTCATGATATCTTCACGTTGTGCTTGCTCCAAATCAGAGTGGAATGCTTCTACTGCGATACCGCTTTTATACAGATCAGTACTCAACCGTTTGACAAACTCCTTTTTGGAAGCAAAAATAATCGTACTCGTATAAGTTGGATTAGTAAGAATATGCTGTATCAATGCCGTCTTTTGGTCATCATAAACCATATAAACTTGCTGATTAATTCCATCAGAAGGTTTTGATAAGGCAATATTAATCTCGGTCGGAACATGTAAGATCTGCTTCGCCAATGTCCTGATTTTACCTGGCATCGTCGCTGAAAATAAAAGATTCTGTCTCTTTTTTGGCAAAAAGCTGATGATCTTCATAATATCTTCATGAAATCCCATATCGAGCATACGGTCTGCTTCATCCAATATGAAATGTTTTACTTTATTAAAATGAAGTTTTCCTGATGCTAAATGCGCTATTAAACGTCCAGGAGTAGCAACAATAATATTTGCTCCTTCCTTAATTGCTGTCCGTTGCTGTTCATAATCCATGCCATTTCCACCACCATAAACAGCAATTGAAGTTGCCCCCGTGAAATAGCCAAGCCCCATGATTTGCTGATCAATTTGCAAAGCGAGCTCTCTGGTAGGAACTAAAATTAAAGTATTTATATAATCGGATTGTTCTTCAGCTATTTTATGTAAAACAGGCAATAAATAAGAAGCTGTCTTCCCTGTGCCAGTCTGCGCGCAAGCGATCAGATCTTTATGTTGCAACACAACAGGTATGGCCTGTTCCTGTATGGGTGTTGCATCTTCATATCCCATGCTATCTAAGCCTTCTTCCAATGAAGGTGCTAAACCAAATTCTGTGAATTTCAATATTTTTTTCTTTTACTGTAAAAATCAGGATAATGTAGGCTTTTTTTTCTAATTTACCGCATAGAAAATCCAAAAGATTGATTTTTTACTGGAAAATTCATGAATTAGCTGGGAATTATTAAATTAATTTAATGCTAAATAAATAATTGAAAAAATCTACGTAAGGTAATGAATTAAAAAAGGTCCAATACGTTACATATTAGACCCCCTCTGTATAAACCTAAATTAGAAATGCGAATTAGTCTTTTTTCACAAAATAGCGATGCTCAATAACTTCTACACGTTCTACATCGTCTTCAATGGCTTTTTTTATTGCACATTTTCCAGTTATACCACGGTAAACTAAAGCACCACCCAAAGATAATCCAGAAAGTGCCGTTAGTGGATGTTTAATCAAATACCGAACACCTGCACCTAATATAAAACCTCCAGCCACAACAGAAAGGATACGTTCTGAAGTCTCAATAGTACCATTCTCACATTCTTCGTCTATTTTACTTTTTACTTTGCTTATTACTTTATCTACTATCGCGCCCATATGTATAAAATTTATAAGTTCTTCTGTAATTAATAACAAGCAGTACACTATTTTGTTTTTGTTTACTAATAATTATTCCGTTCTTTGGCCACACAATGTTGCAACGATGGAAATTATAGGGTACACTTTGTCTATTTTCATCGGTATCACCCTCGGATTAATCGGTGCTGGTGGTTCCATATTGACAGTACCAGTCTTAGTCTACCTATTCCATATACATCCTACACTAGCAACGTCCTATTCCCTATTTATTGTTGGAAGTACAAGTTTCATAGGCAGTTTCATCAAAACAAAGGAAAAATGTGTAAATTTCCGGGCAACATTATACTTCGGAATTTCCTCTGTTATCGTTGTACTTTTAGTCCGTAAAGTTTTACTGGTCCATATACCCGAAGTTATTCTAGAGATCAACCATTATCAGCTTACAAAATCAACATTAACCATGATCTCATTTGCTACATTGATGCTCGGATCTTCGTGGAGTATGATAAAAAACAAGAAAATTCAATCTAGCCCTCAACATCCAGTTAAACAACATACCATTAAGATGATTGCATGGGGCATTGGAATTGGACTTGTAACCGGTTTTTTAGGTGCTGGAGGAGGATTTCTGATCATACCGGCCTTAGTTATATTGCTTCATATGCCTATACGTATAGCAATAGGCACATCATTATCAATCATTACGATCAATTCTCTTATTGGTTTTCTTGGCGATATCGATCATATAACGATAGACTGGAATTTTCTGCTCAAGTTGCTTACCATAACAACTTTGGGTGTTGGAATAGGAAATCAACTTCAGAAAAAAATTCAAACAGATCATCTAAAGCCCATATTCGGCTGGTTTATATTTATTGTTGGTATTTATATTTTAATTAAAGAACTCTTTTAGCTACTTTTAATAGCAATGGCAAGTAAATTGCAGGAGTACATTAAACTGTAACCATAATCTAATATGCTGGTAAAAAAATACTCTGGAGAACTAGTTCCATTTAACAGTGACAGCTTACGTCATTCTTTAACGCGATCTGGTGCCAACAATGAACAAGTTGAAAAAGTTTATACACAAATCAAAGAAAAACTATTTGACGGGATAAGCACAAGAGAGCTATATCAGTTAGCTTTTGAAGCACTAAAATCGCAAAGAAATTCTTTTGCAGCTCGATATAGCCTAAAAAAAGCGCTTCGTGAATTAGGTCCTGAAGGTTTTTATTTCGAAAAATGGATCGCACGCTTATTTCAAGAATATGGTTTTGAAAGCACCACAGGACAAACAATCCAAGGCCACGCAGTTTCTCACGAGATAGACGTTGTTGCATCGAAAGGAAACGAGATGTTGGCCATAGAGTGTAAATTTCGAAATGATATAGATGCGAAAATTTCAGTGACAACTCCCATGTATTTCTTATCCCGATTTAAAGATATCAGTGATATATCCTATCATTTCTTCGGTCAAAATAAAAAATTCACGCAAGGATGGCTCGTTACCAATGCCTATTTAACTTCAGACTCCAAAGACTTTGGTAAGTACTATAACGTCAATTTTCTTTCATGGGACTACCCAATAGACAATAGCATAAAAAAAAGAGTGGATAAAGCTGTTTTTTATCCTGTAACCTGTCTCACAACCCTTACAGATGTAGAAGAGAAAACTTTATTACAGAACCAGATCATACTCGTGAAAGATATTATCAACAATAAAGAAGCACTCAAGTCGCTAAAACTAGACTCCGAAAAGTTAAGGTTAGTACTTGAAGAGGCTAGAGAATTAATTGACTATAAACTAGAAGAAGAGTAAAAGCAAAGATTTAGTACGCACCTACTTAGCCTTCAAAATCGAAATAAAGTTCTTATTGTCGCCTTATTCTTTAAGAAATAAAGCGACAATAAGATATAAAATGATCTACTTTCAATAATCTACTACCAGAAAAAAATCAACTCATTTCTTCCAATTCCATTAAGAAAATTAGATAACACTTATGATAGATCAATCGGATAATAAATATCACCATAAATTTTTAAATCATCCAGCACAACAGGATTTTCAAAAATTCCAAACACAGAAGAACCTGAGCCCGACATCGCGGCATATAATGCGCCAGATGAATACATTGCATCTTTAAGTTCCTTAATTTTAGGAAATTGCTCGAATATAGTTAGTTCAAAATCATTGTTCAGATAATACTTCCATTCCTGGATTGGCAACTGAATAATGGACCTTAAATCAAACTCAGGAGTTTTGGCAACAACTCCGCTATAAGCCTCAACGGTAGATATGTGAATATTAGGATTCACTATAACAATATAGTATGCGCTCAAATTGACCTCAATAGGAGCAAAATCAGTCCCAATACCAGTTGCATACACCGGTTTATTTTCAATAAAAAATGGACAGTCTGCGCCCAGCTGCTTCGCATAATTTTCCAGTTGTACAACAGATAGTTGCAGCTCAAATTGATCATTTAGCATTTTAAGCACATAAGCTGCATCTGCAGATCCACCACCCATGCCAGCTCCGATTGGTATTCTTTTTAATAAATGAATAGCAACCGAAGGAATATCAAAATCTTGTTGAATTAAATGATATGCACGCTCACATAAATTCATACCCTTTCCAGGGATCACAATACCCTCCGACGAAAAAGTTGTACTACCGGAACTTAGTGGAACAATTTCAACAGCGTCATAAAGGTTAACGGGGTAAAAGATCGTCTCTAAATCATGATAACCATCAGGTCGCTTACCTACAATATGAAGACCCAAGTTTATTTTAGCATTTGGAAAAGATAGCATAAAAGATATTTAATAAAGATCAGTGATAAAATTATGGATTCTATGTTAATATTCAAAAGTACCTGCTAACCAGATAGGAACTGTAAATTCTTCAATGAGATGTGCTAATTTATAAGTTTTATAATTATCTACGGTCAACCAAGTTGCTTCTTCAAGCTCTGCCTGTGGTATTATAACTAATTTTTCCTTAAACTCAATTCTAAAAACGTCACCTCTAACGAGCGTATCAGCTTCATTAACTGCTTCGGTTTCATGAAAGCCCATATATTCTAAATCTCGTGATAAAATATCCAGATCTAATTCTTCTTTTAGCTCGCGAATAAGGGCTTGAGAAGATAGCTCACCTTTTTCAATTTTACCACCAGGCATCATAAAATAGGATGAGCCTTTTTTTCTTACAACCAAAAGCCTATTATCAGCATCAACAATCATTGCACCTGCTAAATAAATCTTATTCATAGTTTCTCGTTTTAAGATGCCATAAGTGGCATCATGTTATAAAGTAAAAAGCGACTATTTCCATAATCGCTTTTTATATATTCATTTCTAACACGATTATGTATCTAAACCTTTTAAAAGTGTTAAATATCTTTCAACAGCTTCTCGCTTTTTAGCTGTAAGATGATAGTTCAAACTTGATGTAAGATAATGATGGTAATCAAAATCTTTATATTCAGGCAATCCTGGAATCACAGCTTCAGGATGCGAAACTCCCAGTTTTAAAGCTTCATTAAATGAAGTGATAAATGCTTCCGGTAACTGCTTTTTACTGACCCAAACTGCGAACGCAAAAGGAAGACCTGTAAATTCTTTCCAGGTAAGTCCAAGATCGTAAACATAAGGGACTTCATTCTTTTTGCCAAATGTTCGGTCTCCTATCAAGACATAAGCATCCGCCTCATCTATATTGGCAACAAGTTTAACTTGACGCTTCCAGTGATGCTTTAACAACACGCGTGCTAAACCATTAGAAGTGCGTGATTGCTGATCCAGATATAATGTCTGGATTTCTTCAATCGGTTTATGGGAAAAAATAAAAACCGAATCAACAGCCCCCTCTGTACCGATACAGTAGTCGGTGATGATATGCGCTTGAGGAAGACTTAATAACGCCGCTATGGGAATAATCCCCAAATCAGCTTTATCATCAATTACTTTCTGGGCACATACACTCGGATTATCCAAGCTCAATTCGATCTGATCTAAAACTGCAGATTGTCTAATCCCATTTAAAAACGGCAATGTATTCGTATACGAAACTGCCGATACTCTCACTTTATCCATTTGTCAATACCTCTAGATGTTTCGTATTATAATAATCAATGATTTCAAATTGATCATTATCATACGTTAATTTATATAAGGCAGTGTTTGTATGAGGAAATTCATCCATTTTTGAGGCATCTACACCTGTCAATAGGCAAAGAATAATACGTAAGGCACGACCGTGCATACAGACAAGTACGGTTTCTTCATGCTCTTGTTTAACCATATGTGCTATGGCATCACTTTGACGTAACATCAATGCATTAGGAGATTCCCCCTCATCTACACTGACATCCAATTCACCATTTTTCCATGCTGATACCAGCGCATTGAATCCACTCATGATAGATTCGTCTTGCTCTTTACCTTCGTAGATTCCCCAACTAATTTCATCTAAGCCCTCGAGCTCTTGCCAAGAAATACCATCTTTAATAAAAGATTCTACTGTTTGATGTGTTCTCAACAAGGTTGAGGTATAAATTTTATCAAACGGGATATCTTTATAAGCATCATAAAAAGCTTGAGCCTGTGCCAATCCTGTTTCATTTAGAGGAGAATTCACGCCACGTCCCTGAACAATACCTTTCAAATTCAGATCAGTTTGTCCATGGCGAATAAAATAAAAAGTCTTTTTCAAAATATATCTTAATTATTTACAACAGGAAGTGCATAATAATTCTTCTTCTTGCTATCGTCTTCAAAAACCACATCCTTGTAATCTGTGACAACATGATATAAGGTATCACGCTCTATTGGATGACGTCCTACCTTTCTAATCAACTCAACCAACTGTTGCGTCGACATACCGGGATTCTGTTCCTCCGCTCCTGCCATACTGTAAATCTTCGTCGTATCATCCAGTGTTCCATCGATATCATCAACACCAAATGCTAAGGACATTTGTGCAGTATCCCTTGAAATCATTGCCCAATACGCTTTTATATGATCAAAATTATCTAGATAAATACGTGCTATCGCATAATTTCTTAAATCTTCAATCACAGAAACCTCAGAAATATGTGACATTTGATTTTCTTTATTTCTAAATTTCAATGGAATAAAGGTTTGAAAACCGCCAGTCTTATCTTGCAACTGACGAAGTCTTTCCATATGATCTACACGATGCCAAAATTGCTCGATATGACCATAAAGCATGGTTGCATTGGTATGCATTCCCAACTTATGTGCCTGTTCGTGGATATCCAACCACTGTTCAGCAGTACATTTATCATGGGCGATCTGCTCTCTGATCTCCGGATGGAAAATTTCAGCCCCACCACCAGGCATCGAATCCAAACCACAAGATTGCAAATACTTCATACCTTCATAATGACTCAATTTAGCCTTTTTGAAAATATAATAATATTCCACAGGAGTCAATCCTTTAATATGCAATTCCGGACGATGTGCTTTACATTTTTTAAAGAACTCCGCATAAAAATCAAGATTTTGCTTCGGCACCACACCACCTGTAATATGTACTTCCGTTACAGCTTCATCATCATACTTCTTCACGATATCCATCATGCCTTCCACATCCATTTCCCATCCTTCAGCACGTTCCTTGATCATACGGGAATATGAACAGAATTTACAATCGTAAACACATACATTAGTAGGCTCAATATGAAAATTACGATTAAAAAATGTGATATCCCCGTGTCTTTTCTCACGAATAAAATTCGCCAAAACACCTAAATAACCCAATTCTGCTTTTTCATAAAGGTATACCCCTTCATCAAATGTGATGCGTTCCTCTTGCAACACTTTATTCGCTATATTTCTTAACTCACTATCCAAAAGCGGATTAGAAATTAAGAAATTTAATTTTTCTTTAGCATCCATTAGCATGTCTCCTAGTCTATAACAAATGTACCAAAAACAAGGCTAAATTCGTAGAATTTAGCCTTGTTTTTGGTACTGCAATATATGTTGAACAACAATTAATCTGTGAACTGTTGCATATCTATTAATTTCCGGTATAAACCCTCCTGCTGAATCAATTCACTATGGCTACCTGATTCCACAATTTGACCAGCATCAATTACGACAATTGTGTCGGCGCTCTGAATCGTACTTAGACGGTGTGCAATAACAACTGTAGTACGATTTTCCATCAACTTATATAAGGAATCCTGAACCAATTTCTCAGATTCAGTATCCAAAGCTGATGTTGCTTCATCAAGCAACATAATGGGCGGATTTTTTAAAACAGCACGGGTAATACATATACGTTGGCGCTGTCCTCCAGAAAGTTTAGCCCCTCGATCACCGATATTTGTTTCATAACCCAATTCTGTTTTTAAAATAAATTCATGAGCATTCGCGATTTTTGCAGCAGCTTCAACCTCTTCCTGCGTAGCAGAAGTATTAGAGAAAGTAATATTATTAAAAATCGTGTCATTAAACAAAATGGATTCTTGATTAACTACTCCAATCATCGTGCGCAAAGACTCTTGATCGAGATCTCTTAAGTCTATTCCGTCAAAAAGAATCTGACCGCCGGTAACATCCATAAACCGTGGTATCAGATCTACCAGTGTAGATTTACCACCCCCAGATGGGCCTACTAGCGCAATTGTCTTACCTTTTTCAATAGTCAAATTGATATTCTTCAAGATGCTCTTTTCACCATAAGAAAAATCAACCTGTTGAAATTCAATCGCTTCTTTAAAATCAGTAACTTCCTTAGCATTAGGCTTATCAGTAACTTCACTTTTGGTATCAATCAATTCCAGTACACGCTCACCAGCAGCGATACCATTATGAATATTGCTAAATGCATCAGTTAATGCTTTTGCAGGACGCATAACTTGGGAGAATATCGCGATATATGCAATAAATTCCGACGCACCAAATTCATCACTACCTGACAAAACTAAATTTCCACCATATAATAAAATAATCGCCACCATGATTACACCTAACAATTCGGATACTGGCGACCCCATCTGTTGCCGTCTTGCCATAGCACGCATAATACCGGCAAAACGATCGTTCTCATCATTGAAGCGTTTTTTAACAAAATTTGTTCCATTAAAAGCCTTAACAATACGAGCTCCTGATAAAGCCTCATCTAAAAAGGAAATCATATTCGCATAGGAGGTTTGTCCTGCGATAGCTTGCGCCTTTAATGTCTTAACAATCTTCGATATAAAAAATGCAGAAACTGGGATAACCAACATCGCAAAAAGAGTCAATTTGGTTGAGATAGCAAATAACGTGATTAAATATGCAATAAGTTGAAGGGGCTCTTTAAAAGCTACTTGCAAAGTACCTGTCACAGAAAACTGCACCACCTGAACATCTGAGGCTATTTTTGAAATAATATCTCCCTTTCTTTGACCATTAAAATATCCTAAGTGTAGATCCATCACATTATCAAAAACAGCTTTACGTAAATTCAATAAAGTATGAATACGTAAGTTTTCCATAATGCGTTGAGATAGATAACGAAACAGATTACTGATGAAAACAGAAAAAATAATTGCAATACACACATATTGCAATGCTTTATTAGGGCCAAACTCTTGATTGGCAAAATTTGAATAATAGTTGAAATAATCCAGGGGATTATAACCAACTGGCTTTACCAAAATCACCTGAGTAGCAGGTTCATTCGTACTAAATATGGTATTTAGCAAAGGAGCCAACATAGCCAAGTTTAACGTACTGAATACAACTGTAATTAATGTACAGATAATATACGGAATAGCATATTTCTCAATGGGTTTGGCAAAAGAAAGTAATCTAAAGTATGTTTTCATTTATGATATTAAGGTAGCAAAAATACTAAAATTACGCGCAATATATAAGGAATACTTTAAAGGAATGAAATCTTGCACTTGGATGATATTAAAAATTTAATTCAATAAACACCAATTTAAACGACATTATACTAGTATTTTAATAGAAAAAGCCTAATTTAGTCCTTGTAAATTGTAAAATACCAGAACATAATGCAAATAGAAGTTGCCAAAAGGTTGCAACAAACCGAAGAATATTATTTCTCAAAAAAATTAAGAGAGATTGATGAGCTCAATAAAGCAGGTGCTCGCGTGATTAATTTAGGCATCGGAAGCCCCGACTTACCTCCTCACCCTGAAGTTATTCAGACCTTGACGACAGAAGCGGCTAAAACCAATGTACATGGCTATCAGAACTATAAAGGTTCACCTATTTTGAGGCAAGCAATTGCAGATTGGTATCAACGTTATTATCAGGCAACATTCAATCCAAATACAGAAATTTTACCTTTAATAGGCTCTAAGGAAGGTATTGTTCACATTTGCATGACTTACTTACAAGAAGGTGATGAGGTTTTAATACCAAATCCGGGATATCCAGCGTATGCGGCAGCAGTACGGCTAAGTGGAGCCACGGCAATTACCTATGATTTATCTGAAGAAACAGATTGGTTACCTGATCTTAAAAAGCTTTCTGAAAACGATTTATCAAAAGTAAAATTAATGTGGATCAACTACCCGCATATGCCAACTGGTTCGAGTGCAAACGAAGGATTTTATCTTGAATTGATTGCTTTTGCAAAGGCAAACCATATTTTAATCTGCCACGACAATCCTTATAGTTTTATCTTGACAGACAGCCCTAAAAGCATTATGTCTATTGAAGGTGCAAAAGATGTTGCCTTGGAACTTAATTCATTAAGCAAATCCTCCAATATGGCCGGATGGCGAATCGGTATGTTAGTGGGTGCAGAGGCACGGATCAATGAAGTATTACGTTTTAAAAGCAACATGGATTCGGGAATGTTCTTACCAGCTCAATTAGCAGCGGCCAAGGCATTGCAGTTGGATCAAACATGGTATCAAGATTTAAATGCAATCTATCACGAAAGAAGACAGTTGGTTTTCGAAATCATGAACCTGTTGGGCTGTACATATAAAAAGAATCAGGTCGGTTTATTTGTGTGGGCCAAAATTCCAGATAATTACGAATCAGGCTACACGTTAAGTGATGAGGTGTTAGATCTATCACGTGTCTTTATTACTCCCGGAGGTATATTCGGAAGTGCTGGAAACACCTATATTAGAATAAGTTTATGTGCCTCAGTTGAAGTATTAAAAGAAGCAATTGCTAGAATAGAACAAGCAAAACAAACGAATTAAGATTGAAATAACATGATGAATATAGCCATTATTGGCGTCGGTTTAATTGGTGGCTCCGTCGCCATGAAACTAAAAGAAAAAAAATTCTGTGATCAGGTTTTTGGTGTTGACAAAAGCGATGCTAATCTAACGAAAGCATTGCAAATAGGCTTCATTGATCAAAAGGCAACATTAGAGGAAGCTTTAGAAAAATGTAAAGTGATCATTCTCACAGCTCCAGTTGATGCGATAATCACGTTAGCGCCCAAATTATTGGACCTCGTAAAAGATCAAGTCATCATTGACATGGGCTCTACCAAACTAAATATTTTACAGTTAATCTCGGAACACCCTAATCGTGGCCGCTATGTTGCCGCCCATCCAATGGCTGGTACCGAATATTCAGGCCCCGAAGCAGCATTACCAAATTTGTTTAAAGATAAAATGATGGTTTACGTTGAGGCATTTAAATCTGATGAAGATGCGTTCGAATTAACAGATTCCATTACCGAACAACTGGAAATGCGGACGTCATTTATGACTGCAGAGGAGCATGATACACACACAGCCTATGTTTCCCATATTTCTCACCTGACTTCTTTTGCTCTAGCGCTAACTGTTTTAGAGAAAGAGAAATCGCAGGGTCGAATATTTGAATTGGCAGGATCTGGTTTTGAATCAACGGTACGCTTAGCAAAAAGCTCACCGGATATGTGGACACCTATTTTCAAACAGAACAGAGTTAATGTACTCGAAGTGTTAGAGGAAAACATCAAGCAGCTGCAGGCTTTAAAAGATGCCATCCAAGATGAAAATTACACTCAATTACACAAATTAATTAAAAAATCAAATAAGATTAAACGTATTATTAAATAAAACCCACTTGCTCCAACCGGCAAAGGCGAATTATTGTTTCATACAAAGTAATGAGAAGAAAGCATAGGAACTCGCAAGGTTCCTATTTTCTTTTTTATAAAAAAAAACACAGGATCATCGCTCTGCTGTTGTCTGTTTAACACCGTATTCTTCAGTTATATTGCTTTCAATTACTGATATGGATTTCATCCACGACATATAAACATATCGGAATAAATAAATGCTGCCCCATCAACTACCAATACTTACATAATAGTGAGAGCTTACGATCAATTACGAGTAGAATTAGAAGTATTTTCTAAGAAATAGCATAAAATATTTTGGTTTGTAAAAAGCAAGGCATATATTTGCAACGTAGTTCAAATAGAAATACATCTAATCAACACCTCTTAATCAGGTCTTGATTTATAAAGAAGTGGCGAGAGACTGGCTCAATGACCCACTGGCAACCTTCAAAATACGTTTGAAAAGGTGCCAATTCCTGTCCAAAGTAATATTGCTTTGGAGGATATAAATGAAACGACAAATGATAATAACATTACAACAAAACAAGAAGGTAAATTCTAGCACCAACGTAACAGATACAAATATTCCATCAAAACAGATGCGAATGCTTTTGCACATGTTTACGTTTTCTTGTTAATCAATCTTTTTTAAAATTTATTGATTTCAAGTACATATCCATGTGCACAATCTCACCCCTATTTTTTATTAACGAATCTTCAACTAATTAATTATAACTACAATGTCTACAAATAAAAATTTAAAATTCGAAACACTTCAAGTGCATGCTGGTCAAGTTGCCGATCCAACAACTGGAGCGCGTGCAGTACCTATATACCAAACCAGTTCATACGTATTTGAAAATGCAGAACATGGAGCGAATTTATTTGCTTTAAAACAATTTGGAAACATCTATACACGTCTGATGAATCCAACAACAGATGTATTTGAGAAACGTATTGCTGCATTGGAAGGTGGTATCGCCGCTGTAGCAGTCGCTTCTGGACAGGCTGCACAATTCATTGCATTAAATAATATCGTAGAAGCTGGTGAAAATTTTGTTTCCAGCAGTAATGTATACGGTGGTACATATAACCAATTTAAAGTAGCATTTAAAAGAATTGGTATTGAAGTACGTTTTACTAAAGAAACAACTGCCGAGGAGTTTGAATCACTAATCGATGAAAACACAAAAGCTTTATACCTAGAAACAATTGGAAACCCAAGTTACGATATTCCAGATTTTGATAAGATAGCAGCTGTCGCTAGAAAACATGATTTACCACTTATCGTAGACAATACTTTTGGAGCTGGTGGATATCTATTTAAACCTCTTGAACACGGCGCTTCTGTAGTTGTAGAGTCTGCAACAAAATGGATTGGTGGTCACGGTACAAGTATTGGTGGTGTCATCGTAGATGGTGGTACTTACAACTGGGGAAATGGTAAATTCAAACAGTTTTCTGAACCTTCAGAAGGATACCATGGATTAGTTTTTTCAGATGTTTTTGGCGTTAATGGCCCATTTGGAAACATTCAATTTGCAATCCGCGCACGTGTTGAAGGACTACGTGATTTTGGACCAGCTATTTCACCCTTCAATTCATTCCAATTAATCCAGGGCCTAGAAACATTATCACTTCGTGTTCAGCGTCATGTAGACAACACATTAGAAATTGCGAAATGGTTAGAAGCCCATCCGCAAGTGGAAAAAGTGAATTATCCAGGGTTAAAAAGCTCTCCTAGCTATGCAAATGCGCAAAAGTATTTAAAAAATGGATATGGTGCTGTTCTTTCATTTCAAATAAAAGGTGACCTGACAAAAGCCGATGCTTTTATCGATAGCTTAGAGCTAATAAGTCATCTCGCAAATGTGGGTGATACGAAGTCATTGATCATACACCCTGCGGCGACTACACATCAACAATTGAGCGAAGAAGCTCAAAAAGCTGCAGGTGTATTTGTAGGATTATTACGCCTATCTGTCGGTATCGAACATATTGACGATATCAAAGCAGATTTACAACAGGCCTTCGATAAAATTAAATAATTTCAGATAGCACTATTATATAAAAGCGTAAAAAAAACTATGAGTAAGAAATTAACGATTGGAATGTTTGGATTCGGGGTTGTAGGACAAGGATTGTACGACATTATCAAGACTAAAAACTTAAATTTAGAAATTAAAAAATTTGTCATCAAGAACGCTGACAAAAAAAGATCATTACCTGCTGAATTATTCACAACAGATGCTGAGGCTATTCTTGGTGACCCTGAAATCAATACCGTAGTAGAATTGATCGATGATGCTGATGCGGCTTACGCACTGACTGTTCGTGCATTAAAATCTGGAAAAAACGTTGTTTCTGCAAATAAGAAAATGATTGCCACGCATTTAGAAGAATTAGCGGCAATACAACAAGAATACGGAACAAGTCTACTATATGAAGGTGCAGTATGCGGAAGTATTCCAATTATCCGCAATTTAGAAGAGTATTATGACAATGAATTATTACATGCTGTGACCGGTATTTTTAATGGCTCCTCTAATTTTATATTGTCTAAAGTCTTCAACGAAAATCAACCTTATGCAGATGCACTAAAAGAAGCGCAGGAATTAGGTTTTGCTGAAACTGATCCTACATTAGATGTCGGTGGTTTTGACCCTAAATATAAATTAACGATCGTCGCTGCTCATGCTTATGGTATCAATGTAAATCCTGACGATGTTTTCAATATCGGTATTGATAAATTAGGAGCACAAGATATTCGCTTTGCAAAAGAGAAAAATTTCAAGATCAAATTGATCCCTACTGCCCGAGAAATAGATCAAAATAAAGTGGTTCTTTATGTTATTCCTAAGTTTATCAGTTCGGAAAACATTTTATTCAATGTTGAAAATGAAAATAACGGCGTCCTTGTAAAAGCAGCATTTGCAGATGAACAATTTTTCTACGGTAAAGGTGCTGGAGGTCATCCTACCGGATCTGCAGTATTATCTGATATTACAGCGCTACGTTATGACTACAGATATGAGTACAAGAAGCATTTAAATACAGATGCATTATCATACAGTACCGATCATGAAATCAAGGTATACTTAAGATATGAAGATGACAGCCTAGTTGAAAAATTAGGTTTCACAAAAATTATTGAAAGATATTATGCTCCTGATTTTAAGTACGTTATTGGAACAATAAATTTGAAGAAAATCACAGATCTTAAATCTGAAATAAACAAAATAGGAAATTTTATAGCTGAAATTGCCTAAATTAATAAAAAGTACCGAATACCAACCAACCCTAACACTTGCTAATCACAAGTGAAAAACGTTGGATCTACTAGTAGGTTCAACGTTTTTTTATTTATCATCACCCCAATTCACTTCTATAAACCCCGTGCTGCAGCCACTATAAATCATGACTTATATTTAACAATTTAGATCTTTAATTAATGGCATTACTTACCACATAATCAGGTTCAAAACCATTTAAACTGCTATTTTTTGTTAAAAAATAGCATATTTAGAACTATAATAAATATGTGGCAGAAAATTTGCTTAATATCGTTAATATCACTATATTGTGATGTTACTAAAAATATTATAAATTATGGCTAAGTGGTTAACAATTCTACTGATAATGGTAGGCAACTTGGTTTTTGCAGATACCAATACAATTAATGCACAAGAACACTCGAATTCTAGTTATATAATTCTTGCGGTTGTTGCTTTATTGGCAATAATCTATATTCTATATAGAAGACAAAAAAGAAAATTTAACGATTAAGGGCATAAAGGGGAAGTGAGACTTCCCTTTATGCCTTAGTGTTTCCATATCTAATATCATCCTCCCGCCAATCATAGCTCATTCTAAAAGACCTTCATCACGAAAACTATAATACCCATTGTCTGTAAAAATAATGTGATCATTAACCCGGATATCCATTATTCTCGAAGCCTCCGCAATCTTTTTTGTCAGAATTTTATCCGCTTTACTTGCTTCACGTGAACCCGATGGATGATTATGAATTAATATCATAGAATGAGCTTTACAATTAAGAGCATTTCGTAGAATAATGCGAACATCAACTGGAGTAAAATCATTGCCTCCACGGCCTATTAATTGTTTATCCAGCACTTTACAAGCTGTATTTAAATACAAAACCCAAAATTCTTCGTGAGGAAGATCTTGTAACTGGTACCGAAAATATTCATAGACCCGCAGACTACTATTTAACAAAGGTTTTTCAATATATTCAGATTCCTTGCGTCTACGTCCTAGTTCAAGTGCGGCGACAATCGTAATCGCTTTAGCTTCACCTATACCTTTAAACTCACAAAGCCGCAATACCTCCATTTTGGAAAGACTATCCAGATTGTTTTGAACACTGGATAAAATACGTCTGCACAATTCAACTGCAGTTTCTTGCCTTGAGCCCGAACCAATAAGAATAGCAAGCAACTCTGCATCAGACAGTGAACGACGACCTTGCTCCAATAATTTCTCTCTAGGACGATCTGCCTCCGCCCAATCTCGAATGACCAGTTTGCTCATATCACAATAATAAGGTATAAAATAGGTTTATATAATCTACTAATTTAATCATAAATTTAAAAACTTAAAATAATTAGTATCAATTATTTAAATAAATTTTATCATTTCAAAGCAGACATGAGCGTGCTTTCTTTTTTTCAAATCGTTTTGAAATCTTATATTTGTAATTGAACATTTATTTTAATAAAATGAGTAAAGCGATTATTAAAACAGAAAAGGGCGACATGACTGTACAATTTTATACAGCAGATGCTCCAAATACCGTTGCAAATTTCATCAAATTAGCTAAAGAAGGATATTACGATGGATTAAGTTTCCACCGTGTGCTACCTGACTTTGTTATTCAAGGTGGATGTCCAAATTCACGTGAAGGTGCTTCTGGTATGCCTGGAACAGGTGGCCCAGGTTACAAAATCGACTGTGAGTTAACCGGTGAAAACCAATACCATGATAGAGGCGTATTATCAATGGCACATGCAGGCCGTAACACTGGCGGATCTCAATTTTTTATCTGCCACAGCCGTAACAACACTGCTCATTTGGATAGAAATCATACTTGTTTTGGAAAAGTTATTGAAAACGTTGATATTGTAGATGATATCCGTCAAGGTGACCGTATTTTAAGTATTGAAGTTATCGAAGACTAGTTCTCAACAAGAAAAAGTGTATTATGAATTTAAGAGCATTAGTTTCTGTAACAGGAAAACCAGGATTGTTCAAATTAGTTGGACAAAATAAAGGCGGATTTATTTTAGAGACTCTCGACAGCGCTAAAATTAAATCGGTAGTAAGTTTATCTTCTACGAAAATGGCAACATTAGAAGATATTACAATTTATGGCGAAGAAGAGGAAATTCGCTTATTGAATGTTTTTGAAACAATCAAAGAAAAAGGATTAACTGTAGATCCTAAAGCAGATGGTCAAGCATTACGTGATGCTTTCCGCGAAATTGCACCAGGTCACGATGAATCTCGCGTCTATTCGTCAGATATTAAAAAAATCTTTACATGGTACAATATCATTAAAGATTTACCTTTATTTGAAGAAGAAGCACCAGCTCCTTTAGTATAATTTTAGGATAAAAAAAGAGAGGGTCTTAACATATGTTAAGACCCTCTCTTTTTTTTATCTTTAGTTTTCTACTTTCCTGCTTGAACAATTCCTTTACAGATATCCGATATCAAAGCTGGTCCCTCATAAATAAATCCTGTATAAATTTGAACAAGACTAGCCCCAGCATCAAGTTTTTCAATTGCATCTGCCGCAGAATGAATCCCGCCAACACCTATAATAGGAAAAGATCGGTTTGATTTTTCTGAAAGATAGCGAATGACTTCTGTCGAGCGCTTGGTCAAGGGAGCTCCACTCACCCCTCCCATTTCTTTAACCAAATTTTCATCACTTTGAAGCCCCTCTCTAGATATCGTCGTATTTGTTGCAATGACACCAGCAATACCCGTTTCTTGAACAATTTCAACAATATCATCCAATTGACTATTTGTCAAATCTGGAGCAATTTTAAGAAGAATAGGTTTCTTATTTAATTTTCGTTTATTCAATTCCTCGAGCGTATTTAAAATATGTTTCAGAGGCTCCTTTTCCTGCAGATCACGAAGTCCAGGAGTATTTGGAGAACTGACATTGACAACGAAATAATCAACATAATCAAAAAGTGCATTGAAACAATAAATATAATCATCTACCGCCTGTTCATTTGGAGTGATTTTATTTTTACCGATATTTCCACCGATTAAAAGTCCTTTACGATCTTCAGTAGCTAAATGTTTAAGACGATTAGCCGCAACGTCAGCACCTTGGTTATTAAAACCCATACGATTGATTAATGCCTTATCAGGAATTAAACGAAACATCCGTGGTTGATCATTTCCTGGTTGAGGTCGTGGCGTTACAGTACCAATTTCAATAAAACCAAAACCAAAATTGGCCATATCAGTAATGTATTCGGCATTTTTATCAAAGCCTGCAGCCAATCCTACAGGATTTTTAAATTTAAGGCCAAATACTTCGCGAGCCAAATTCGGATTTTCATAGGTATACAGACTGCTTAATAATTTTTTAGCACCCCAGATTTTTGAAAACATTTTTAATCCCCCAGTCACCGTATGATGAGCAGATTCAGGATCCATTGAAAAGAAAATAGGTTTTACCAACTTGTACATATGCACAAAGGTAGGCAAAGAAGAAGAAATTTCATTACTTTTGCAATCGAAATGATATCAATAAATAACTTAACATTCGAAATAGGCTCTCGCGCATTGTATGATGAGGCCAACTGGCATATTAAACCTGGAGATAAGGTAGGTCTAATTGGAGCCAACGGTACCGGTAAATCTACTTTGTTGCGATTGATCGTAGGACAGTATACGCCTACTTCAGGAAGTATATCGATGGCGAAGGACTTAAAAATTGGTTACCTAAATCAAGATTTATTATCTTATCATTCTGATAAAAGTATTTTACATGTAGCAATGGAGGCGTTTGAGCGCCAAAATCAATTACATACTGAAATAGAAAACTTACTCCAAAAATTAGAAACAGACTATTCTGACGATATTCTAAATAAATTAAGTGACAAGCAGATGGAATTCGAAGCTTTAGATGGCTATAGTATCGAATTTAGGGCTCACGAAATTTTAGCGGGTTTAGGTTTTTCAGAAGATGAGCAGAAACGTCCGTTAGCGACCTTCTCCGGTGGATGGCGCATGCGTGTCATGCTGGCAAGAATCTTATTGCAGACTCCAGACATTTTATTGCTGGATGAGCCTACCAACCATATGGATTTACCTTCTATTAAATGGCTGGAAAATTACTTGCAAGGCTTTGAAGGTGCTATCGTCATCGTCTCACACGACAGGTACTTCTTAGACCGAATTATTAAAAAAACGGTAGAATCCCGCAAAGGTAAATTAACGCTGTACGCTGGTAATTACAGTTTTTATTTGGAAGAGAAAGCACTAAGAGGTGAAATTCAAGCTGGTCAATTCAAAAATCAGCAAGCTAAAATCAAACAAGAAGAACGTTTGATCGAACGTTTCCGTGCGAAAGCCTCAAAAGCAAAGATGGCACAATCCCGTATTAAGGCTTTGGATCGAATGGAAAGAGTGGAAGATGTTGATGATGATAACCCAACGGTAAACTTTAGCTTTAAGTTTTCAAAACCATCGGGAAGACATGTTGTTACCTTAGAAAATGTATCGAAATCTTATCCAAACCTCGAAATTTTAAGAAATACGGAGGGGATCATTGAAAAAGGTGATAAAATAGCCTTGATCGGTGCCAATGGTAAAGGTAAATCGACCTTGTTGCGTATTGTGGCAGGTGCAGATACGGAGTATGAAGGGAAATCTGAACATGGCCACAATGTATTGCAAACGTTCTTTGCACAGCATCAATTGGAAGCCCTGCATCTGGAAAACAGCATAATAGCAGAGATGCAAGCTTTTGCGCCCAAACATACAGAAACCGAATTACGTTCAATCTTAGGCTGTTTTCTATTTTCCGGTGATGACGCATTCAAAAAGATCAAAGTTCTGTCTGGAGGCGAAAAATCACGTGTTGCACTAGCAAAAGCATTAACAGCTGATGCTAACTTCTTAGCACTAGATGAGCCTACCAATCACTTGGATATGCAATCGGTTAATATTTTGATTCAAGCGCTTCAACAATTTGAAGGTACCCTGATTGTCGTTTCTCACGATCGTTACTTTCTGGATAATGTTGCCAACAAAATATGGTATATTGAAGATAAAGAAATTAAAGAATACCCAGGTACATACCAAGAATTTGAAGAGTGGAATTCAAAACGTGTGATCAAACCTGAAGAAAAAAAGGTCGAGAAAAAAGTTGTAGCAGAAGAACCTAAAAAAGTCAAAGCTGCTCCTTCTGAAGATAAATTCAAACTGATCAGCAAAAAGAATAAAGAACTAGCGGCACTAGAGGTTAAAGTAGCTGAAAAAGAAGTTCTTCTAAAAGCACTGGAGACAGAATTAGCAAAAGAAGAGATCTATTCTAACGCAATCAAATTACAAGAACACACGCGTAATTATAATTCCTCTAAAGCAGAATTAGAACAATTGCAAAAAAATTGGGAAGATTTAGCTGAAGAAATTATGGAATTGGAAGATTAATTACACTCACTTAATTAGAAAGGTATACAATAGGCAGGCTTATTGTATACCTTTTTTTATTATGAAGGAATTGTGAAAATAAACTGGATCGAAAATATCTTATACCCGAAAGTATTTTTAAATAGACGGAAAGCAACAAAGTATTTCCAAGGAAAAACTATTTTAATCACCGGAGCAAGTGAAGGTATTGGAAAAGCCTGTGCAACACTTCTTTCCAAATTCCAGGTACACCTCATTTTAGTGGCTCGATCACAAGAAAAATTAGAAGAAGTAAAAGCAATTGCCATCCAAAACAATTCCACTGCGTCCATCTACGTGACAGATCTATATCAAGAACAACAAATAGATCAACTTATTGAATATATTCATGCAAGACAGATGACGATAGATATCCTTATTTCTAACGCAGGTAAATCGATTCATCGCAGTTTGACAAAATCCTTGCCGCGCTACCATGATTTTACAAGAACAAACATGCTGAATTATTTGGCCCCAGTGAAATTGACATTAGCACTTACTCCTCTTCTATCACAGCAAAAAGGTCAGATTATCAATATTTCTGCGCTCAATGTTCTGCTCCCACCTGCACCACATTGGGCTGCATACCAAGCATCAAAAACAGCATTTGATCAATATTGCCGATCAAACCAATCTGAATGGAAAAAAATGAATGTAAAGCTAAAAACAGTCTACTTACCATTGGTAAAAACAGAAATGATAGCGCCTAACGATCTTTATAAAAACTTTCCTGCCATGCAAAGTAGTGAAGCAGCCTTGCGTATTATAAAGCTCATCTTAGGTACTGGTAGTTATTCTAGGCCATGGTGGTCTCCCTTTCCTATAACAATCGGATTTTTTATTCGAAAAATATGGGATAAATTTTAACCATATCCCTATGAGATTACGACAAAAAATTGATTTCGCTATTCAAGTATTTAAATCCATCCTATATACACTTCAATCAGGTATTAATTTATTTACTTTATTGAAATCAATTCGGAAAGCAAAAGATTCCTACTTAAATGATGGTAATCGTACCATAACTTACGCAGCTCTGTATGATGAAACCTGTCTTACGATTGAAAAATTAAAAATAGTACCCAAAAACAAGCTATCTTCCCGAGTCATTCTCATCGCAGACAACAGTTTCAATTTTATTAGCTATCTATTTGCCCTTTCCGCACTTTCAAAAGAGGTAATTATCATGAGTTCCCAATTATCCGATCTCCAATTAGAGAAAATTTTGGAAAATTATCCTCAGGTTCTAATGCTAACAGATAACAAAGACCGATTAGCAAATCTACGTAAGTCTTTGATCTATTCTTTTGCGGAAATTAATGCATGCGTCATCAATAAAGTCTCTCATAAAATAAGACGAAACAATGGTAAAATAACAATTTTAAGTACAGGTTCTTCAAATATTCCAAAACCCATTGAACGTAAACTCAATATCTCAAAAATATGGAGTCCATTTACAGAATTAATTTCAAAACTTGGGCTACTTAACTATTCCTCTACTTTCATTACAGTTCCATTTTATCACGGTTATGGTCTTGCAAGTTTGATTTTAGCACTATTTTTAAAGCACAACCTACACTTCACCACAAAATTTAGCGCTAAATGCATTACTCAATTCACGAACAACAGAATAGACTGTTTGGTTCTTTTACCTTCTATGATTCCCAAATTCATTGAAATAGATCAAAATGCACTGGGCCTGTTCCGATGCATTATTTCCGGAGCAGATAAACTAGAAGCAACATGGGTATCATTTATTCTAAATCAATATCCCGAGACGAACATATATAATCTCTATGGAACCACAGAATTGGGAATCTGCAGCATTGCTACCCACACGGATTTAACAAACAACAACAATACGATTGGCCGATTTCTAAAAGGTATCGAATACCACTTGCAAGCAGATCAGCAGCTCAAAATAAGATGTCCATGGATACACGATCAGTGTAAAAATCAATATGTAAGTACTGGAGATCGCATACACCAGGATAAAAACGGATTATTATATTATCTTGGCAGAACAAACTCTTCATTTAATATTGGCGGAGAAATTATTCATTTCAGTGAATTAGAAGAAAAAATAAACAGTTATGAATCTGTTGCCAAAACTAGAATTCTCGTATCTAAAAATGAAATGATGATAAGCGAATTGAATTTAGAACTTACCTTAAAAAAAGATTCGGCATTTAATGAAGCAGAATTTAGAAAATGGCTCAATAGGACATTCCCTAAATACTTGCAACCAAAGTCCCTTCACTACAACGATAATTAATCCGTTCGGCTACCATAAGAAACTCTCAATACCACACACCTATTAGCGCCTATATATCAACAAATTAAAGCTATCACTGTAAATAAAAAAGTAAGGTTAATTATAATAAAATTCCTTAATCGGCTCAAAATGAATGAGTCTTTCATTGAATTTATTAATATTCTCCATCTTACCAGATAAGTCATAGATCACAGCCAATGCACCATCTAGCTTTTCAATAGTTTTCCGATTGAATTTCACCTTAAATTTTAGAGCCTCATTTTCGAAATTCGTAACCTGTTCAAAGTCACAATCCATAAATCGTACATGCACAGTACGAATTAAATAATACCGCGATAGCATCAATTCAATTTCCTGAAATAAGGATAAGATAATAACCATGAAGAAAGTAAAAAACATTGCTAATTTTGTTTCTCCTATTCCCGAGATCATACCTAACCCTGCTGTTGACCATATCACGGCGGAAGTCGTTAAACCTTTTACCGACAATTTTCCTTTAAAAATAACACCCGCACCGATAAAACCAATACCAGTAACGATATTAGCGGCAATACGATCATCACTCCCATTGCCACCCATCATTTTTGAAACAACAGTAAAAACAGCTGAACCAAAACAGATCAAAACAATCGTTCTAAATCCAGCTGCTTTATTTCTATATTCCCGCTCAAAACCTATTATAGCGCCACAAAATATGGCAACCAGCACATTCCAGATGTATTGATTATCAAAGAAATTCAACAAAGAGTCCATAATTGACGAACGTATTATAAATATGCATAAGTAATACCATCACCACCGCGGTCCTGATGTTCGTCTTCAAATCGGGAAATATGGCTGTATTTTCTTAAATAATCACGTATAAACTTGCGTAAAATACCATCCCCTTTACCATGAATAATTTTTAAAGAAGGGTAACCGATCATTACTGCTCTATCCAATACTTTCTCCAGCTCATATAGCGCATCTTCGGTGCGCATACCGCGAAGATCAATCTCAGGATTGAAATCAGCTACAGCATGTGCAGAAAGTGTCTTAGATCCAGCTTTTGCTGCTTTCTTCAAATCTTTACCCGCTAACTTGATAACATTTTTGCGCTTCTGCACCGTTCTCAGTTCACCCATTGCTAGAATAAGATTGTTTTTTGCAACCTCTAATACAACAGCCTCATTTTCCGAATCGATAATCTTTACCCAATCGCCAACAGCAATTTCTTCTGTTAAATCAGCGGTAGCAATAGGTTTCTTCTCGATCTTTTTATCCTTAGGTAGTATGGTCGAGAATGAACGATCCAAATTGGCACGAATTTCCTTAGTCTTTTCTTTATCAGCCTGAGCAGACTTAATCTCTGCTACTGTATTTTCAATTAATTTATTAGAGTTTTTTAAGAGTATCTGGGCTTCTTCCTTTGCTTTTTTTAGAATTGTCTTTTTATTCTCCTCCAAATAAGATTGTAAATCCTCGTATTCAGATTTTATGCGGATCAATTCCTTTTCTCGTCTTGTTATAGCAGCTTTTGTATCAAATATTTCCTTCTTCTCGCGCTCCAGATCTACCAAAAGTGTATCTACTTTTTTCTGATGGTTTCCAACCTTCTGTTTTGCTAAATGAATAATCTCTTTATTCAATCCAATTTTTTGCGCAATTTCAAAGGCGTAAGAACTCCCCGGTTTTCCGATCTGCAAGATATAAAGCGGTTTCATGGCGACATTATCAAATAGCATCGAAGCATTTTCTAAACCAGGTGTTTGATTTGCAAATACTTTCAGGTTCGAATAGTGCGTCGTCACCACACCGCGAATGTTCTTTTTATTTAAAGTTTCCAAAACAGCCTCAGCAATTGGTCCTCCAAATAATGGATCAGTACCCGTACCAAACTCATCAATTAAAATAAGCGTTCGAGCATTCGCAAACTCTGTAAAATACTTCATCTTAGAAAGATGAGCGCTATAAGTACTTAAATCACTCTCTATCGACTGATCATCACCAATATCTGCAAAAATTTGCTTATAAATCCCCATTTTGGAGTGCGCATCAGCGGGTATTAATAATCCGGATTGCAACATGAGCTGCATCAATCCTACTGTTTTCATACAGACAGATTTACCTCCAGCATTAGGTCCTGACACCACTATAACACGCTGTACATCGTCGATCTTGATATTGAGAGGAACGATTGTCCCGCGGTCGTGCCCAGCATTTAGTGTCAGTAAAGGATGGCGCGCATTCACTAAATTTATTTCAGCCTCTTTGGATAATTCAGGCATTTCCGCCTCAATATCTAACGCAAAAAGTGCCTTCGATCGGACAAAATCTACCTTAGTAAGTAAGCCATCATACGAAAGCATCAACGGTATATGCGGTCTCAATTTGGTTGTTAACTCGACTAAAATACGTATAATCTCACGTCGTCTTTCAAACTCCAAATCTCTAACCTTATTGTTCAGGTGAAATACTTCTTCAGGCTCTATGTAAGCAGTTTGTCCCGTAGCAGATTCATCATGAATCAGTCCTTTCACCTTACGTTTATTCTCAGCTAAGATAGGAATACAAAGACGGCCGTCTCGAATAGTCAAATTACCGTCAGCTGTCCATCCGCTGTTCTGCGCGCTTTTAAAAATGATATCAATTCTTTTACGTGCTTCCTGTTCTGCTTTCAAGATGCTTTGAGAGAGATCAAGCAACAGGCGTGAAGCATTGTGCTTCATTTTACCCCGATCATCAATGATCATTTCAATATCACGGATAATCTGCTTTTCAATAGGAAGATGTTCAAACAGTAATTCTAAATTAGGGTACTTCCCTTCCCGATCATTAAAATATCGGATGATAGCATAAACAGTTTTCAACGAAAGAAGCACACGATGAAACTCCTCCTCCATTAAAAAGGCGCCTTCGACTTTAGCTTTCTCAACTAAAGCACGAATAGGATATAAATGATCAACTGGCAAAGCATCATCAGTTGTTAATAAATCTTTAAATTCATTTGTTTGACGTAAAAACTTGTCTATCTGATCAAATCGGGTTTGTGGCTGTATATTATCAACCAAATTACGCCCCGACTCACTGATACATTTTTGTTTTATCAATTCCTTAATCTCGGCAAAACCGAGCTTATCACTTGCGTTATTAGGATAAATCATGTTTCTATTACTATTTATTTAACCGGTTCTGGAGAAAGAATCTCCGTTTTTTGTTTGACCTTTCGGTCAAGTAAAAGAGGTTGTTTAACCGGGTTTCTCACCTCCTTTACATCAGTTTTAAGAGGTATATCTTCAGAAGCCTTGACCGATTCAAGTTTAGGTCCCTGGCCATTTCGTATGGATTTGGCCTCAACTTTCTTAGTAGCAGTCGAATCGCTTTTGGAAGTAGCTGGTACAGACATATTTTTAAGTAAGAATGTGCCTAGATTCAAATTACCTTTTAAACCCGATTTATTATAAAATTCTTGCGCTGCCTTTTTGTAATCCCATTTTACACTATCTTGTTTATAATTTAGGATCAGTTTTTTCTGCGACTCATAAAGTTCTTTAAAATCATTTATGCGAGTTAAACTATCTTGAAAGTGTGCATTCTGTATAGAATCTTTTCGTCGAATAGAATCCATTCTGACCTGGTCAGTTTTGATATAACCGTCATTCATATTTTTCAGATTCTTACCGACCTCCTCGTATATCTTGTTCATTACTTCGGCATCACTACCATAAAAAGAAAGATTTTTCTTAAAAGAAGTGGAATCCAAATCATACTTTTTGAACGTATTGTCATATAACGGAAATATAACGCGCTTTGCACTATCCGAGTTTAATGTTGACAGATAAGCATCAGTTATATAAATCTCCGTTAGGACCTTCACAAAATCCTTTTTTGGAATAATATCTTTCTCATTTGTACTTTTACAAGAAACAAATAAAAAAATCAGAGCAAGTACATTCAGTATTAATCGTTGCATTTCGTAATTTTGTACAAATTTATAAAAAGGCCTGACATTTGTCACCCTTTGAATTCTTAAATATACAATTATCATGAGTATTGCAAGCAACCTAGAAGCGATTAATTTAGAAGTTAAAGCGCTCGGCGTTCAACTAGTCGCTGTATCAAAAACAAAACCGAATGAAGATATCATGGAAGCCTATGAAGCTGGGCAACGTGTTTTTGGTGAAAACCTTGTTCAAGAACTTGTTGAAAAATATGAATCTTTACCAAAGGATATCGAATGGCATCTTATTGGTCACTTGCAAACAAATAAAGTTAAATACGTAGCTCCCTTTGTGACCTTAATCCATGCTGTTGATTCTTTCAAACTTCTGAAAGAAATCGATAAACAAGCCGCTAAAAACAAGCGTGTGATCGACTGCTTACTTCAGGTACACATTGCTGAAGAAGATACTAAATTTGGTTTTGACCATGCAGAATTAATCGAAATGTTACGCGATGAGGAATTTTTAGCTTTAAAACATGTCAACATCCGTGGCTTAATGGGTATTGCAACCAATACAGAGAATGAAAAAGAGATCAAAGAGGAGTTTTATGAGCTAAAATCATTATATGATGGTATCAAGGCAAGTTTCTATCGTAAAAACGAAAGTTTCAATACGCTGTCGATGGGTATGTCTTCTGATTACAAATTAGCAATAGAAAAGGGATCTAATATGATCCGGGTAGGAAGTACTATTTTTGGAAAACGCGTCATCAAACATTTTAAAAACAATGACTAAAGCAATTATTAGAACTGCTGTTGAAGCAGATTGTCCTGCAATGCTGGAATTAATTAAAGAACTTGCCATATTAGAAAAAGCACCCAATGAGGTAACGGTCTCTATGGAAGAGTTTATTGACGCCGGATTTGGACAAAACCCAATATGGGGAGCTTTTATTGCAGAATTTGATGGGAAAATCGTCGGAATTTCACTATATTACATTCGTTATTCCACTTGGAAAGGAAGAAGGCTCTATCTTGAGGATTTAATTGTGACAGAAAGTATGCGTGGCTATGGAATTGGCAAACAACTTTTCGAAGAAACTATCAATTACGGCAAATCTAAAGGATATCAAGGCATGGTTTGGCAGGTTTTGGACTGGAATGAACCTGCTATTCAATTCTACCGAAAGTATAAAGCGGACTTCGATGCCGAATGGATTAATGTATCGATAACATATTAGAACAGAAAAGGACGGTTAAATTACATGAAACCAAAATACTATTTCAACCCCTCTATCATTATTGCATTAATTGCCATTACTTCATGTACTGGTAACGATACGGCAAAAGAACAAAAAAAAGCTAGTGGTGATACGCTTCATTATGACATGAAAGAAGTGCATCGGTATAGCAACTTTTTTGTGAAAGAAGGTGAAAAAATAGACACAACATTCTTCAGAGCTAAATATCCACAATTCAAGGATACCGTCATCAACACATTACTCAATCAATCGATTAATTTAGAAGGTGATTCGGAAATCAGTATTTCAGCCAAAAGATTCGTCGATGCATATGATGAATATGTAGAAGAAAATAGTGGCAGTTCTTCTGCAGCCTGGTTTCGGGATTTACAGGCAAAAGTATATCAAAATACCCCTAAGTTTATCAGCATAGAAACCAACCAAACCGAATATACCGGTGGTGCTCATGGTGACCATTTTACTCTTTTTACACATTATGATATCAATTCAGATCAAAAAATAACATTAAACGATATCATAAATGAAGAAAATCAGAAAGAATTGATTAAAATTGCAGAAAAATACTTTCGCAAACTGGAAAATCTATCTGACAAAGAATCTTTAAATGACAAGTTCTTTTTTGAAGCTGGCAATTTTGCCCTTGCAAACAATTTTGCTTTAGACAAAGAAGATCTACTTTTCTATTACAATGTATATGAAATTAAACCCTATTCTGGGGGAAACACAGCACTAAAAGTGCCATATAAGGATATAAAACACTTGATTTCAAACAAGGGTCTAGAATATATCAATAGTATTAATTAGCAATCAACCTCAACGTAATCCTATCCGATGCAAGTTTTTAAATTTGGTGGCGCATCAGTCAAAGATGCTGAAAGTGTAAAAAATTCAGCACATATTATCTCTAAATATAAAGTGGACGCTTTATTGGTCGTCGTATCGGCCATGGGTAAAACCACCAACTTATTAGAAGACGTAACAAAAGCATATCACCAAAATACAGGTGAAGCATTTGAAATACTTGAAAAAGCCAAAGCATTTCATTATAACATATTATCCGGTTTATTCGAAGATTCCAATCATCCCATATTTGATGAAATCGCCAATTGTTTTGTCGAAATCGAATGGATATTAGAAGAAGAACCACAAGATTCTTTTGATTATTTATTTGATCAAATCGTTTCTACGGGTGAAATCGTTTCTTCCAAAATTCTAGCGGCTTATCTCAATCACATTGGTGTAAAATCCCAATGGTTAGATGCCCGCAACTACATCATGACCGACAACACCTATACCGAAGCGCAGGTTAACTGGGAAAAGACAGAAGCTATTATTCAAGCTGAGATCCCAAAAATCCTTAGCGAATATATCGGGGTCACACAAGGATTTATAGGCTCGACATCCGAAAATTTCACGACAACATTAGGTCGTGAAGGATCAGACTATTCGGCAGCAATCTTTGCAGCATGTTTAAATGCTGAACACGTGACAATCTGGAAGGATGTACCAGGTGTACTCAATGCCGATCCAAAATGGTTTGAAAAAACTGAATTGATACCTGAATTATCTTATACAGATGCAATTGAATTGACCTATTATGGAGCAACCGTTATTCATCCGAAAACAATTAAGCCACTTCAGAATAAAAATATCCAGTTAAATGTGCGGTCGTTCCTAAATCCGGAAGTGCCAGGAACTAAGATCAAAAGCACAAATGTATCTTTACCTGTACCATCGTTTATTTTTAAGGTCAATCAAATTTTGATATCCATTTCACCGCGTGACTTTTCATTTATTGTAGAAGATAATCTGCGCGATATTTTCAATTTGTTTCACCAATTCCGCATTAAAATCAATATGATGCACAACAGTGCAATCAATTTTTCAGTTGCTGTAGACGATACCGGTCAAAACATCCTGGAAGTACTGGACGAATTAAAGAAAAAATTCAAAGTCAATATTGAAACTGGCCTAGAGCTTATCACCATCCGTTACTATAACCAAGAAACAATCAATAGAGTTTTAGTGGATAAACAGGTGATCAGCGAATTGAAAGACACCTATACTTGCCAGCTTCTTGTAAAAAAAATATAGATGAATACACTTATCCTTCAAAAGGAGGTTCAAGATTTTATTAATCAAAATGAATCAGAATCTTCCGCTAAATTAGCGCTAAAAAAATCTCCTTTTGAAGGAATTACCTCGTCTGAACTTGCAATACAAATAGATGGCAGACAGCGATGTCGCAAAAAAATTCCGCTTTGGGCAGAAACAGCGAACATATATTACCCCGATAAATTAAACTTAGAACAATGTTCTTCGGAAAAAACAGCGATATTCAAAGCATCACTAATTCCGGAAAACGTCACTTTAATCGATATCACAAGCGGCTTTGGTATTGATGATTTTTACTTTTCAAAAAAAGCTAAAAAAGTAATTTCCTGTGAGATCAATCCGCAACTTGCACTCATATCTCAATACAATGCCAAGCAATTACAAGCTAAAAACATAGAATTTATCGCTTCAGATGGAGTAGACTATATTGCTAAAAATAAAGATCTTAACATAGGATATATATACATAGATCCTTCCCGCAGGGTTGCGCAGCAAAAAGTTTTTATGTTGAGTGATTGCGAACCCAACATCGTTTCCTTACAGGAAAACTTTCTACAAAGAGCAGCCCATGTCATGATAAAAGTTGCTCCTCTTCTGGACATCACAGCAGCATTGTCTGAGCTAAACCATGTCAAGCAAATCTATGTGATTAGTCTCCAAAATGACTGTAAAGAGCTACTTTTCATTCAAGAAAGAGATTTTTCTGGTCAACCAGAGATTACCGCTGTCCGTATTTTTGGAGACAAAACACAACAATTCATATTCACACAGGAAGAAGAAACTGAAACGGTCACTTCATTTTCAGCACCGCTGCGTTATCTTTATGAACCGGATGTCTGTCTTACTAAAGCTGGTGCTTTTAAGAGCATAACCAAAGCATTTGATCTCAAAAAACTGCACCAACATACGCACCTATATAGTTCAGAAATTTACCAAGAAGATTTCTTAGGAAAAATTTATGAAATCATCGAAGTTATTCCGTTTTCCATCTTCAAAAAATCAAAAGAAAAATTAAGAACAAACGCTGTAGCTAGAAATTTCCCTTTAAAAACAGAAGTACTAAAAAAGAAATTTAAAATTATGGACGGCGGTGAATTACATAGTTTTTTTACTACAGATCATACAGGAGAACTGATTGTCATCCACGCGACACGAAAATAGTAAAGCGACAATACCATTACATATTTTCCTAAAATAAAGCATAATTTTATTATATGAGAAATATTGCTTTATCAGCTTTAGATCTTGCGCCAATCAAAAAAGGTTGCACAACGTCAGAAGCATATAACAGAACCATAAAAATAGCGCAACATATTGAGCAGTTAGGATATAAAAGAATCTGGGTGGCAGAACACCACAACATGGAATACATTGCCAGTTCAGCAACCTCGCTCGTTATTCAGCACATCGCAGCAAACACCAAAACCATTCGTGTTGGATCTGGAGGTATTATGCTACCGAACCATTCGCCCCTTGTCATTGCAGAGCAATTCGGTACCTTAGAGACTCTTTATCCAAATCGTATTGATCTTGGATTAGGCAGAGCTCCTGGAACGGACCAAGAAACAGCAATGGCATTACGTCGCAATAATTTTAATACAGCATACCAATTTCCACAGGATGTTGCGGCACTGCAACAATATTTTAGTGACAGTAATGTTGACTCCAAAGTAAGAGCTTTTCCGGCCGAAGGTCTAAACGTTCCTTTATATATTTTAGGATCCAGTACAGACAGTGCCTATTTAGCCGCCAGCCTTGGACTACCCTATGCATTTGCCGCACATTTTGCACCGGCACAACTGGCTCAAGCAAGTGCCATCTACCATCAGAACTTCAAACCGTCAGCTAGTCTTTCAGCACCATATTTTATTGTTTGTGTCAATGTAATTGCCGCGAAAACAGTAGAAGAAGCCGAATTACAGTCAACAAGTGTGAAAAATTTATTTGCGGGGATTCTAACCAATACAAGAGCACCATTATCACCTCCAACATTTGAGGTTATTTACAAAGGGATTCCAAGTATTGAGCAAGCCGCAGATAATATGCTTTCCTGTAGCTTTATAGGAGACAAAGAGACCATCAGAAAGGAATTGGAACCGTTCATCGAAAAACTACAAATCGATGAACTTATGGCCATATCTTATATTTATGATGATCAAAAATGTCTTGACTCATTCCGCATATTGAAAGAAGCATTAACAGATTAAGAAAGTTTATTTACATCGTGCATTAAAATTTCTATATTTAATTATTCAAATTATAATGCACGATGAAATATTTAAGCCTTACAGCACTATTTATAACACTTATTTTTCAGTCCTGTCAAAATCAGAGCCCGGTTAATAAGACAATAATTCCTAATGACACTGCCGCTAATGACATAACAAGCGACACAAATACGGTCAGCAGCCCAAGCATCAAAACCTCTCCCAATAAAGAAGCATCCATATTTATGATAGATACCTATCGGATGGATGAGTATTCAGAAGATCCGAGCAAAATTTTAAATGAAGGATGGCTAGATCTTTATGAGGAAAAAGGAGAATATTACCTGGCAAAGGTCGATTATAAAATAGAAGATGGATTCAGTGAGTGTGCGGGAGTACCCACGAAAGGAGTAATTTCAAAAAGAAATTCCATCCTATTTCTCAATTTCCCTTTTTTAAAAGCAGGAAAAATTGAAAATCTAAAGATCACCAAAGCTGAAATATGGCCTAAAGAAACTGTTCAGTATAATTTTAACAACCAGAAATACTTGTTAAAAGGATATGGTGACATTGTAGGAACCAATATTCAAACAAATGACCAAAACCATGAAGAAGTCTTTCATGATGTTAAAAATTATAAATTAACGTGTTCATTCAACGGAAACTCAGAAATAAACATGTTCAAAGCTGACCAATTTAATGACACTTTTATCAAAACATTATTTGTAGGAGATATTGATCGTGATGGAAAACTTGATTTTATTATTTCAACCCCGACCAATTACGAAGAAAACAGCATTATGCTTATCCTTTCATCTCAGATAAGAGATAACGATATGGAGAAAAGCAGCTATAAGCAAGATGTCCAATTTGATTGTTAACGATGAAAATAAAGGCGATCATTCAGGATTTCAATCCGGTTCAAAAATGTATATTTTCATTTTCCTTTAGCATACTAACAGCTGTTATTTGCTATTATCTAAATATAAATCTCTTAATGAGTGCTATACTTTTTTGGATTACCTTTAGTTTGAGTTACAGCGCGGTATCGTGGTTTATCTTTTACCAGATGCCCGTAAACCGAATTGTTAGAAAAGCGGCATCCGAAGACGGAAGCCGTCTATTTGTATCCATTTTCATTTTAATGGCAAGTTTTGCCTGTTTGTTCGCTGTACTTCTCATTATTATCACAGATAATACGACTGATATGCCCAAGGGCGCAAGCATCAGCATCTGTGTATTAAGTATGATGAGCTCTTGGTTTTTGGTACATACGACCTATGTTTTCCATTACGCACATCTGTACTATGCAGACGGTGCCACTGGTAAAGGATTGGATTTCCCAGGAGATGAAAAACCTGATTATATGGACTTTGCATATTTTTCATTTGTGCTCGGTTGTACATTTCAAGTTTCTGATATTGAAGTTTCGTCACGAAAAATTAGAAGAGTGGTTCTGTTTCATGGATTACTCGCTTTCGCTTTAAATACATTTGTTGTTGCATTAACAATAAATATTATTTCCGGCCTTATACATTAACCAAAAAATTTGTACTGGCTAAAGACCCTTTCTGGATCAATACAAAAAAATCAAATAGCATACCATTCTACAACGCTAAGCTTCGTTGCAAAATGCCCATTTAAAAAGAAAACGCACCCATCGAGCGATGGTGTGCGTTTCTAATTGAAAGGGAATTGAAAGGAATCTTTATAATTTCTCTGCATGTTGTGAAATATCCATACCTAATAACTCCTCCTCCTCAGATGCACGAAGGGGTGAAATCAGATCTGTTATTTTCAACAATAAGAAAGCAACAATTAAAATAAAAGCAGCGGACGCAAACAAACCAATTATATGCGCCTTAAATAGGGTTATTTCACCAAAAAATAAACCGTTATGCTCAACAACACCATTAATTTGTTTATGAGCAAATACACCCGTCAAAATCATCCCTACAATACCTCCAACACCATGACAAGGAAAAACATCTAACGTATCATCGACCTTTGAACGGGTACGCCAATCGACCACAAGGCGACTTACAATTGCCGCTACAGCACCAATTACTAATGAATGCGGAACAGTTACAAATCCGGCAGCCGGCGTAATCGCAACCAGACCCACGACTAGACCAATACAAGTTCCCATTGCAGATGGTTTAGTACCACGGATAGCATCAAAGAAAATCCAGGTAAGTGCAGCTGCTGCTGAAGCCGTCATTGTTGTTGATAGTGCCGTCGAAGCAAGGCTAGAAGCAGAAAAGGCAGAACCTGCGTTAAAACCAAACCAGCCAAACCACAGCATACCGGTGCCGAGCAATACATAGGTTACACGTGCAGGTGTATGATGACCAGGCTCTCTACCCTGTTTTAAATAAATCGCTGAAGCCAGTGCTGTTAAGCCCGCTGACATATGTACGACAGTTCCTCCGGCAAAATCCAAAACACCCAGCTTAAACAATAAGCCATCAGGATGCCAGGTAGCATGTGCCAAAGGAGCATATATGAAGACGAAAAATAAACAGATGAACAAAATATATGATGTAAAACGGATGCGCTCTGCAAAAGCCCCAGTAATAAGCGCCGGTGTAATGATCGCAAATTTCAATTGAAACATAGCAAACAGTGCAAATGGAATCGTTGGAGCACCCACCCAAGGTTTACCATCAATTACATGATCAAACATAAAATACGTCATCGGATTACCGATGAAACCTCCGATACTATCTCCAAATACTAAACTAAAACCAAAAACAACCCAAATAACACTAACAACAGCCATACAGATGAAACTTTGAAGCATCGTTGAAATAACATTCTTCTTTCTAACCATTCCACCATAAAAATACGCTAAACCTGGTGTCATAATTAGCACTAATGCTGTTGAAGTCAACATCCATGCTACATCAGCTCCATTATATTCATAATTTCCATCATTTTTAGGTAAAGAAGGAAAAAATAGTGCCATTAAAACTATTATTACCATAAAATAGAAAGGAATCGCTGTTTTTTTAATCATTTTTAATTGTTTTGTTAATCAATATCCAAATTAAGGTAAAAATTACAGTAAAAACAATATTTATTTCAAATATTTTCAAATAAAACATCAAAATTCTACAAAAACACAAACAACAACAGATATATAATGCATTTTACTCAAAATAAAACAGAAAAAGGGGGTAAAAAATTAATTCTACCCCCTTTAACAAGACTTATATAACAAAAAACTACATTTGTCTACTTGATATTATCTTAATAATACTTGCTTAAGCACCAATTTGCTTATCCAGTTTCTCACTTAGCACTGATTTTGGCACAGCACCGATTTGTTTATCGACAATCTCACCATTTTTGAAGAATAATAACGCAGGAATATTACGAATTCCAAAACGAACTGAAATTTCTGGGTTTTCATCAACATTTACTTTTCCGATTACCGCTGTATCAGCATAATCCTTAGCCAACTCTTCTACAATTGGACCTACCATACGACATGGACCACACCACTCTGCCCAAAAGTCAATTAAAACGGGTTTGTCTGATTTCAACACAACTTCTTCAAAGTTGCTATCTGTAATTTCTAAAGCCATATTTTTATTTTTTTAACCGAAGTTATTTGATAATTATTATTTACTCATTTATAAGAACAAATATAATAAAGATGTCCGTAATATAAGTGTAATATTAAATTGACACCATTTAATTCAATCGATAATTTACACCTTCAAACTGCTCTATAGCCTCTAAGAACTCATTTGTCAAGTTGATACGCTTTAATTTCGCAGGCATCTCAATAGAAATTTCATCCTGCGGATCCCAAATTTTGAAACGCAGTTGACAATTCGGAACCACCCCTTCGATCTCATTTGAATCCAGCACTTGCTTCATCTCCTCCAAAAATAGATCATTTAATGCTGGCAATGCAATATTAATGGTGAAAATTTTAGCCATTTTCTCTCTCAAATCCGACAATAGCTGAATACCCTTGATCTCAAAACCCCAGTTCCCAACTTGTTTAAACCTTTCCTGCACCAAACCTCGGAGCTGCACAAAATAGCCTTCTTCAAGATACCCCTTGAACTTCACATAATCTTCACCAAAAACCATTATTTCATAAGAATCTGAATAATCCTCAATAATGAAAGAACCAAAAGGCTTACCCGATTTTGCAATACGATGGTTGGCAAGAGCAATAATACCACCGATAACAACCTCCTTATTTTTTATCCGATTAAAATCCAACAAAACATCTTCTTCAACTTCAGAAGCCTTAACCTTATTGATTAACTGCAGATCACTCACTTTGTTTTGACAGAAATGCTTAATCTCAAACTTATAGTTATCCAAGGGATGACTAGTCAGATAAATACCGATTACCTCTTTCTCGTACTTTAATTTTTCGATCAAACCCCATTGTGGACAAGAAGCCAATACAGGTTCTGGAAGCTCAGCCGCGCCATCTCCACCAAATAAACTTACCTGAGCCGAATTTTCATTTTCCTTGAATCGCTGTGCAAACTTAATCGCTTTTTCCAAACCCGTGGAATTATCTTCACTGTGAAAATATTGAGCACGGTGCATATTTTGAAAACCGTCAAATCCACCCGCATAAGCTAAACTTTCAAAAGCTTTTTTATTAGCGGCACGCAGATCAATCCGTTTTGCCAAATCAAAGACCGATTTATAGGGTCCCTTCGCACGTGTCTGTACAATCGTATCAACCGCTCCTGCTCCCACACCTTTAACAGCTCCCATTCCAAATCGGATCGCACCACGATCATTCACAGTAAATTTATAATGTGACTCATTCACATCTGGAGCCAATACTTCAAGTCCCATGCGCTTACACTCCTCCATAAAGAAAGTGACCTGCTTGATATCATTCATGTTATTTGAAAGTACAGCTGCCATGTATTCCGCTGGAAAATGCGCTTTCAGATAAGCCGTTTGATAAGCAATCCAAGCATAACAGGTCGAGTGCGATTTATTAAAGGCATAACTTGCAAAAGCTTCCCAATCTGTCCAAATTTTCTCTAATACTTTCGGGTTATGTCCCTTTTCAGCAGCCTGAGCAACAAACTTAGGTTTCATCTTATCCAAAACCGCTTTTTGCTTCTTACCCATAGCTTTACGCAACACATCGGCATCACCTTTGGAGAATCCTGCCAATTTCTGAGAAAGAAGCATCACCTGCTCTTGATATACAGTAATACCATATGTTTCCTGCAAATATTCCTCACAAGCATCTAGATCATAAATAATAGGCTCTGTACCGTGCTTACGCTTGATAAAACTGGGGATATACTCCATTGGCCCAGGTCTATAAAGGGCATTCATAGCAATTAAATCCGCAAAAACCGTTGGTTTCAGATCTTTCATATGCTTCTGCATACCCGGAGATTCATATTGGAATACCCCAACCGTTTCTCCTCTTTGGAATAACTCGTAAGTCAATTGATCATCAATAGGAAATTCATCGGGATCTAATTCCAGGCCATTACTCAACTTCACGTTAGCGACCGTATCCTTTATTAAGGTCAATGTTTTTAACCCTAAAAAGTCCATTTTCAACAAACCTGCAGATTCAACAACAGAGTTATCAAACTGTGTCACATATAGATCTGAATCTTTTGCTAATGATACAGGAACAAAATTAGTGATATCGTCAGGAGTAATAATTACCCCACAAGCATGGATACCTGTATTACGCATTGAACCTTCCAATACGCGGGCCTGCTTAATCGTTTCCGCTTCAAGACCCGCACCTTCCGATATGGCGATCAGACGATTAACAGCTTCCAGTTCATCTGCGCGCAAAGTCTCTTTCAACGCTTTTTCATCCATATTGAAGATCTTTGCCAGCTTCAAATTTGGAATCAGTTTTGCAATTTCATTGGCTTCCTGCAAAGGCAGATCCAGTACACGAGCCGTATCTTTAATAGACGATTTGGCAGCCATGGTACCATATGTAATAATCTGGGCTACTTGCGAAGCTCCATATTTATCAATTACATACTGCATCACGCGACCACGACCCTCATCGTCAAAGTCAATATCAATATCGGGCATCGATACACGATCGGGATTTAAGAAACGCTCAAATAGCAAATCGTATTGTATCGGATCCAAATTTGTAATCCCTAAACAGTATGCTACAGCAGATCCAGCGGCAGAACCACGACCTGGACCAACAGAAACGCCCATTTTACGAGCTTCAGCAATAAAATCCTGTACAATCAAAAAATATCCAGGATAACCGGTCTTCTCAATGGTAGTTAACTCAAAGTCCAGGCGCTCCATGATATCGTCTGTTACACCCTGCTTGTAACGACGCTTAGCTCCTTCTATAGTTAGATGTCTTAAATACTTATTTTCCCCCCTCTTACCATGATCTTCCTGATCTTCTGCAACCTGAAATTCCTCAGGGATATCAAAAGCCGGTAAAAGCACGTCACGGTATAAAGTAAAGATTTCAATTTTATCGACGATCTCTTGAATATTGATAATCGCCTCTGGTATATCCTTAAATAGCTTCTTCATTTCTGAAGCAGGCTTGAAGTAATATTCCTGATTAGGTAATCCAAACCTAAAACCTCGCCCCCTTCCTTTCGGTGTGCTCAACTTTTCACCATCCTTCACACACAACAAAATATCATGGGCGTGAGCATCAGGCTTATTGATATAATAAGTATTATTCGTCGCAATCAGCTTTACGTCATGTTTACGAGCCAAACTGACTAGCGTCGTATTTACGCGGTCTTCATCCTCCTGACCATGGCGCATCATTTCAATATAAAAATCATCCCCAAACTGATCTTTCCACCAGATCAAAGCTTCTTCAGCCTGATTTTCACCGATATTAAGCACTTTATTGGGCACCTCTCCTTGAAGATTCCCAGACAGGACAATTAAATCCTCTTTATATTGCTCAACAACCTTTCTGTCAATACGAGGCACATAATAAAACCCTTCCGTATAGGCTACTGAGGCCATTTTAGCCAGGTTATGATAACCTTTTTTATTTTTCGCTAAAAAAACAATCTGATAACCATTATCTTTTCTTTTCTTGTCAAAATGATCATCACATACGAAAAACTCACAACCGACAATAGGTTTGATTATTTTCTCCGTAGGACTTTCTCCAGCAGCTTCTAATTCTTCATTTTTTGCTTTCGCCGCTTTATTATGATCGCCTACTTTAGAAACAAAATGAAAAGCACCCATCATATTACCATGATCGGTCAATGCAACAGCTGGCATGCGATACTTCGCAGCAGTATCCACCAAATTAGCTATAGAAATTGTTGATTGCAGGACCGAAAACTGAGAATGATTATGTAAATGTGCAAAATCGGCATTTTCAAAATCATTCAGCACATCATGATCAATCACAACTTCCTGACCACCACTTGGCTGACTGCGCTTTCTAATTTCATCTGAAGCCGCCTTCAGATTCACGTGCTTTAAACCAACAGTTGGAATTACTGATGGGTTCTGCTGTTTAAAATCTACAAAATATCCGGTATCAGTCTGTAACTGATCAACAGTAAAAACTTCCCTTCTAACTAATTCAAAAAAACAACGTGTAGTTGCTTCCACATCGGCAGTTGCATTATGTGCTTCAGCAAAGGGAACTCCAAATAGATACGAATGAAGTTCAGTTAAATTTGGTAATTTAAAACGACCCCCACGTCCACCAGGCAATTGCAGTAAAGCAGCTGTAACCTCAGTACAGGTATCCAAGATAGGCATTTCACCCATAGGAGATTGAACATCATAACGATAGAACTCACTACCCATAATATTCAAATCAAAACCAATATTTTGACCTACAATAAATTTGGCTTTGGCTAATGCTTCATTAAACTTAACCAGAACATCTTCAATGGGAACACCCTGTTCTGTCGCTAACTCGGTCGAAATACCATGAATTTTCTCGGAGTCATAAGGAATATTGTAACCATCTGGCTTGATCAGATAATCCTCATGCTCAAGCAGATTACCCATTTCATCATGTAACTGCCAAGCTATTTGAATACATCTGGGCCAATTATCAGTATCTGTAATCGGCGCATCCCAACGTTTGGGTAATCCTGTTGTTTCCGTATCAAATATAATGTACATACCTTAATTCTTTATTCTTTCCTAAACAGCTAAATATCAACAACTAAAAGACTTTCAAACAGATTAAAACAGACCTGTTTAAAAGTTTACTAATTTACAAATTTATTCCTCACTAAAGCTGAAAAACAAGTCATTTTACTAAAAAAAATAAGCTCATTTTTCATCTTTTCGCACCCCTCTTATCCTGTTCAAACAAAAACTGCGTTGTGCAAAAAAAGCAATAAACTTAAGCCATCTTTTTAAATGCTTTTACTAATTCACTAACAGCCTGATCTAATTCATTTTCAGACAAGGATGCAAAGCCAAATCGAAATGCATTTTGAGTTTCATCGATACGAACAATTTCAAGCGAACAGTTCAAAAGTAAATCATTCACCAAAAACGGAGGCTTTAACCGCACCCAAATGGCCATTCCACCAGCAGGCAAGGAGAAATAAATATAATTACCTAATCGATCCCGTAAAAGCTGATCCAAATAATCCCTTCGTATTTTATAGCAACGTCGTGCTTTTTTTAAGTATCTGTTCAACTCCCCCTCTTTAATCAACTCGGCTAAAGCATGTTGCATATAACCATCTCCTCCCACATCAATTATCTTTCTATAGGCAGTACACTGCGCAATGAATTTTTCTGGAGCAACCATAAAACCAATACGGATGGAAGGATCTAAGATTTTGGAAAAAGAACCGATATAGATAACATGCCCCTGATGATTACTACTGGCCAATGGTAAATAAGGAGATGAGGTATAATGATAATCATAGTCATAATCATCTTCAATAATCACAAATCCATACTGTTCAGCTAATGCTAATAATTTCATTCTACGCTCTACCGAAAGCGTAACTGTGGTGGGATAATGATGATGTGGTATAACATATATCAAGCTGATTTTTTTCAACTTACACCACGCTTCCACGGCATCCGTATCAATACCATCCTCATCAACCGATACCGAAATAACCGATGCACCGGTATCTTTAAAAACCTGATTTGCCAATGGATAGTTGGGTTCACCAACAAGCACATGTGAACTATTATCCAGTAAAAGTTGTGCTGCCAAATATATACTCATTTGCGCTCCATGAGTAATCAGCACATGTTCCACCCCCATAGTGAGACCTCGAGATTCGATCAGATGATTCGCCAATTGCTCGCGAAGCTTGAGCACACCTTGCCCCGTACCAATATTTGCAATCTTCGAAATTGTTTTCCGGCTTGTAAAAGTCCGATAGGTCTTCAATAAATCATCAATTGGTGACAATCGTATATCAGGATATCCGTCATCAATAAGCACCTTATCAAATCTTTCCGCGATTTCAACCGACACTTCTGGCTGAGATTTTTTATACGAAATGGGAAGATCTTTTCCGTACCCCGTACGCACGAATGGCCTATTCCATTTTTGGGCCTTCAAAATTGGGATAAAGTTTGAAACAGCAACATATTTACGCGGTTCCACAATAATCCAGTCCTGAGACTGGAGCTCTTCGTAAGCAGCGATCACTGTTTTACGGTGAACAGCAAGATTTTTTGCCAATTCACGACTGCTGGGCAGATGTGCCCCAGGTTTTAAAACCCCATCGCTGATCGCATTAATGATTGAAATCGAAATCTGCCTGTATAGGGCAATATTACTCGACTTATCAATGGTTATAATATGTTCAAAAGGAAGCATACTGGACTACTTAATTACTTAAAACTGGAGCACAAAGGTAGTCCTATTTAAGAGTAATTTTGTCATAACAATTAAAAAAAGAAAATATGAAATCAGAAATTAGACAAGCAACATTAGCAAACCTTGACGAAACAGCAGTATTATTTGATTTATACCGTGTTTTTTATCGTCAGCAACCAGATCTTGAAAAAGGAAAAGCTTTTCTTAAAGAAAGATTTGTAAATAGCGAATCGACGATCTTCTTAATCTATGTGGATAATCAAGCAGTAGGATTTGTACAGCTTTATAAACTTTTCCATTATACCAAACTAGCTAAACAATGGTTATTAAGTGACTTGTATGTACACCCGGACTATCGCGGCCAAGGTCTGTCGATCGCGCTTATTGATCGCAGTAAATTATGGTGCGAAGAAACAAATGCTTGTGGACTAATGCTGGAAACAGAAAAAACAAACATAGTCGGCAATAAGTTATATCCGAAATGCGGATTTGAATATGATGGATTACACAATTATTATCATTGGTGGAAATAAGCATACTGGAATGGCGAACGTAAAACGTTCGTCATTCTTCAAAAATTAAACTCAAGCTTTATTCAAAAATTAATAAATTGCCACCATGAATATTTCCGATCTGATTATTACTAAGAACGAGCAGACTGAACTGGCTAATATTTTTCTTAATCAAGAGAACAATGCTTCCATACAGCAGTTAATAAAAGAATATACCTACAGCGAAGAGCTCCTTCAATATGGACTACCTGTAAACAATAAAATCCTCTTGCATGGAAGTTCTGGATGTGGTAAAACAACAACCGCCAAAGCAATCGCACAAACACTGGGAAAATCCATTTTAACACTAAACCTCAGTACAATTGTCTGTTCCCGCATTGGCGAAACATCTCAAAACATAAAGCAAATATTTGATAAAGCGGCCCGCGAAAAGGCTGTCCTATTCCTAGATGAGTTTGATCAAATTGCAAAAGCAAGAGGTAATGACGACAAAGATGTTGGGGAGATGAGACGCCTGGTAAATACACTGATTCAACTCATCGATTATTTACCACAGACCGTATTACTGATCGCTGCAACGAACCATGTATCCATTATTGATAAAGCATTGCTGCGCCGATTTCAATTACAGATCAGCTATGATTTACCATCACAGTTAGAATTAGACAAGTATTATGATAAGCTTGTCGAAAAATTCCCTGCAGATATTAAACAGTTTCAAAGAAAATACGAGATATCCTACGCAGAAGCTCGCGATCATGCTTTCACACAAGTTAAAGCAAGTCTGATAGCAAAATTGGAAAAACAATAAAATCAAGATGATATGACTAACACAACCTTAGAGAATCTGAAGGTAATTGAAGATAAAATCAAAGCATGCTGCCTGCTAAACAATCGTGACCCCAAAAAAGTCAAGCTATTGTTAGCGACTAAAACAGTTCCGGCAAATCGTATAAAAACGGCTTTACTCGCAGGATATACATTAATTGCAGAAAATAAAGTTCAAGAATTAAGGGACAAATATGACGATTTAAAAAATATCCCGCATACCAATCATTTTATAGGCCATTTACAAACCAATAAAATTAAATACATACTCCAGCATGATGTCACTTGTGTGCAATCTATAGATCGGTTCGATCTAGCCCAAAAAATAAATCAAAGATTACAACTTGAAAATCGAACGATAGACATTTTAATCCAGGTGAATACTTCCATGGAAGAAAGTAAATTTGGCATATCACCTGATAAAGCCATTGATCTGATACGACAGATAGCCATATTAGAAAATGTAAAAATTAAAGGGCTCATGACCATTGGTCTATTCAGTGCAGAAGAAGATAAAATTCGTGCCTGTTTCCGATTATTGAAAAACCTCCAGCAAGACATTATCAAAGCTGAAATCCCTGGCGTCGAAATGACAGAATTGTCCATGGGTATGAGTGGCGATTATGAAATTGCTATTGCCGAAGGAGCAACAATTGTACGCATAGGAACAGCAGTATTTGGAAAGCGGATATATCCAGACTCCCACTATTGGGACGAAAGTAAAAACTAATATCACAAAAAAGGCTTTCCAATGAAAGCCCTTTATATCCTGTTATAATTAAGAATTATTTTGCATCCAAAATAATAACCTCAACTCGTCTATTCTTTTGACGACCTTCTGGAGTTTTATTATCTGCTACAGGTTTAGTCTGACCAATACCCTTTGCCGCGATTCTAGACTCTGCAATTCCAGCATCTACCAAAAACTTTTTAACCGAGTTAGCTCTCTTTTCAGCTAACCATTGATTATACTCCACAGTACCTGTCGCATCTGTATGCCCATCAACACGGATCTTACTTTTATTTTCTTTTAAAAGTGTTGCCAATTTACTCAATTCCGCTTTAGCTTTTTCTGTTAAATAAGAAGAGTTTGTCGGAAATAGCAAATCTGATGAAATCGTAAATTTAATTCCTTCATCTGTACGAGTAGCATCTTCAAAATCACGTTTAACGTTTTTCAATCCATCATCAGTACCATCAATACTAACAACAGCACCTGGATTAACAATTACAGCTTGTTGTTTACATGAAAACAAAGAAATTGAACAAAGCAAAGCAACAGCAATACTATTTATTTTTTTAATCATCGAATGTTTAGATTATTTATGATAAGCAAAAACTAACTGTAAAGATATAAAAAAAAGTGAACTCAAGAAAAACAGAAAGGGATACAGATCTTAGACATAACGCTACAAGATCTTGTATCCCTTTAATTCGTGCAGCAGTTTCGCTTATTTCTTATGATAGATCTTTTTAATAGTTGCATTAACCTCCGGTATCTGGTTATACAATTTCCAGATCAATCCAGATTTTGCATTCTCCATTAAAACAGCCACACTCGCCTGATTTTTCGCATTAAAACCATCGGAAACATCATTATTTTTCAAATCAATCCAAGATCTAAAACCATATTGGGTAAACAGCACCTTAGCATATTGATCATAAAATTTGCGCAAAGATTTTTGACCGATCTCCTGTTCGAAAGCAACAGCCGAAATTGCGATTGCTGGATTCACTAAATAATGCCCCACGCTATCGCTCGGATTCTGTACTCCCCAAATATCTGTATAACTAGATCCCAAGTTTAATTCATTATCCCTTCTTTTATAAGCTAAAATATAATTACTTGCTAGCTCACCATAATCGACATAACCATCGTATTTTCCTCTCGGATCTAAGGTTAAAAATGGTTTATAAAACTCAATTAAACTTTTATTTAAATCGCCAATTGCTATTTTTTTACCATACAGCATATGTTTTTCAAAGATCAAACTATCTTCAAAGGATACGGGGGTAGCTGGTTGCACCTGCGGTATCATAAGCCCACCATTCATATGCGAAGCAGCACCTTGATCAACTGTCGATGGAGATAAACTAAGCAAACTATCCGCTAGAGGTAATTTTTTAGCATATCCATTCAGGTAACTCGCTTCCGTCAATGGATAAGTCGGAGAAGACATCGCTAATAAATAAGCACTTAAACCATCATTCAAGCCGTTTAAAACTTTAGACTGATAGGTGCTATCTACAGCTGACCATCGATCCATCAGTGCATCAGGGTTTGACTTTGATGTTAGCTTTTGCCAATTCACCCGTTTCCACAATTTCGTTACATCCTCTCTAAAATTCTGTTCATCAGCAACATCTTTTGAGAAGTATTCCCGAGCAACAAGCAATCCTTCCATAAGTTTTGCCGTCGCCTTAACATCATACATCTGTACGCCATCAGTGTAAAATGGTACGCCTTCCCTTCCATCATAAAATGCCGTAAATACACCTTCATGATGCTGAGCCTTGTTTAAAAACTTCATCATCCTACTCAAACGCAACAACAAAGCTTGACGCGAAATAACATTGTTTTCAGCACCAACCAATAATGAAAGGATCGCATAACCCGATTCTTCTATAGAAACGATCGCCTTTTTATTTGATTTATTAGGTAGAAAAAGACCACTGTTGATGTCATAGTTCTCAATAAAATAATTGACATTCGTCAATTTAATCAAATTAGACAGTTCTAAATCACTTGCAGGTTTGGTTTGAACTTCTTTTACCGAAGAAAATGGAGATTCCAGATAATCATAATCTACCCATGCGATCTTATAGTAATATTTTTTATTATATTCTTCGACAAGATCATAGCATTTTTGCATAAAAACTGGTCGAATGGCAATCGCTTTAAAATCAACATTATCTGTCGATCTGTAAATTTTTATATACCGGATACTCGGTGTTAACGGCAGTTGCCATTGAAGCTCCACCTGCTTATCAATACTGGAGACCTGTGACAAAATAGCTCCTGAAGACAACTTGACACGTGAAGGATTTTTAGGCAAAAACTCCAATTGATCTAAAAACAGCTGATGCGTCATATCATCAGTTCCGTTTTGATGAAAAACCACCTCAGAAACCGCTTCCCCTGCTTTTAAATTTCCAAATTTTGACAAGGGTATCTCTATATTAAGCCAAGTATCATGATCAAAGTCATCTATAAATGGGGAAAGTTCTAAAATATTAGTTTCAGAACCATTTTGAAGCAATTGAATTTTCGGAAGAGTTTTTTCTTTCGTATGCGGTGTTTGCACATACATTTTAATTGTCAGCACATCACTGGCCTGGACCTGATAATTGATCTTATGGCGATCATTTAGTAAAGCAACCTTCCAATTTCCAGCATTTGATGACAAATAACGGAGTGAAAGTGAATTTCCTGGAGTAAAAAATAAAGAATCTGTAGTCGGTAAATTTTTCTTTACATTCTGAACCCAACTGTCTCCCGAATATTCCACCAAGCTTTTAGCATAGTTACCTGACAAGAGACTGTTCTCAAACACAACTTCAGGATAAGTTTGTGCAGACAAGGTTGTTGCAGTAGAAATAGATAAACCGATTATGAATAGTAATTTTTTTGACATGCGCATAAATTGATAATAAACATCAAACAAAAAGTAAGCCATCTATACTTTAATGAATCACAAATGTAATAAAGGATTTCCAATGTAAATGTCATACGTAATTTTAATTTCGGAAAAAATGCACTAATTTAGCCATCTGATTTTTTCATAACAACTTTATATGAAAACTACATTTGAATTTGAAAAGCCAATTGCAGATTTGCAATTGCAGATAGAAAAAGTGGAACAAGTTGCCGTAAAGACGAAAGTCGATATGAGTGCAACTGTGTTAGAGCTACAAGAAAAACTAGCGAACGCTGAAAAAGAGATATACGGTAATTTGTCTGGTTGGGAAAATGTGCAGATGTCGCGTCATCCGGAGAGACCTCAAACATTTGATTACATTAACATGATCTGTGATGATTTTATCGAATTACACGGAGATCGTACTGTAAGAGATGATAAAGCCATCGTCGGTGGATTTGCATCGATCGGAGGTCAATCAGTTATGGTTATCGGGCATCAAAAAGGAAAAAACACCAAAGAGCGTCAATACCGCAACTTTGGTATGGCTAACCCTGAAGGATACCGTAAAGCTCTTCGCTTAATGAAAATGGCAGAAAAATTCAACAAACCTGTCGTTACATTGATCGATACAATGGGTGCATACCCAGGTTTGGAAGCTGAAGAAAGAGGTCAAGGAGAAGCCATAGCACGCAACTTACTGGAAATGTCGGTACTAAAGGTGCCTATTATCTGCGTAGTAATCGGTGAAGGTGCTTCTGGTGGTGCATTGGGTATCGGTATCGGTGATCGTGTATACATGCTAGAGCATACCTGGTATTCTGTCATCTCTCCTGAATCTTGTTCCTCTATCCTATGGAGAAGCTGGGACCACAAAGAAAAGGCGGCAGAGGCCCTAAAATTAACCTCTAAAGACATGCTTGGCAATGGCCTTATCGATGGTATTATCAAAGAGCCACTAGGTGGAGCACATCAAAACCCTGAATTAGCGGCCGAGTTATTAAAAGCAAAATTGGTTGAAGATTTAGCGATTTTGATCGCCAAAGACGAAGATGTTTTGGTGGACGAACGTATAGCGAAATTTAGCAAAATGGGCGTAGTAGTTGAATAATACTACCATTCACAACAAAATAAAAGGGACACTTTAATAAAAAGTGTCCCTTTTATTTTGTTCCGCCCCTCTCCAGTAAAGGAAATAGAAAAAATAAGATTTTAAAAAAGAATACGTTACAACATATTTCAAAAAAAACAGCAAATATATTTGTTCCCTTTGCTAGATTTTTCTAGCTTTGCATCACTCCAAACAACGAAGGAAACTTCATAAGAGTAAGATTCCGTAGCTCAGCTGGTAGAGCAATACACTTTTAATGTATGGGTCCTGGGTTCGAATCCCAGCGGGATCACAAAAGAAAAGCTAATCGTAAGATTAGCTTTTCTTTTGTATAAAACGGTTAAATTCGAATATCACTCCCTGCTTCTATCAATCAATCATTGGAACTTGTAATGCTATAAATGATACGATCATCAGCTATACCATTTACAATAAAAATGAACTTAATGCAGCCATCTGTTGACTGCTGTTATGTAGAAATAAGATATAAATATCAAGAGAAAGAGTGCATAATCATACGAGTAATTCCACTGCTCATTATTAAAACAAACGAAGCGTAAAGAATTCATTAAGTACTAGTGAAAACTTTCCTGACAAATAATTTATTCTAATGAAAAAATCAAATAAGGCCATATCAGCGGCATTACTATCTATGATCAGTGTTCAAGGTGGTGCCTCTATCGCTAAACATCTTTTTCCTGCCATAGGAGCAACAGGAACAAGTATGTTGAGAATTGGCCTGTCTACCGTATTGCTAAATATTATAAATCGTCCTAAATTCTTTCAATTCACGAAACAACAATGGTTATATTGCGCTATTTATGGAATAGGAATTGCCGCAATGAATCTTATTTTTTATTTAGCCATCCAACGCATCCCCTTAGGACTGGCTGTAACGGTAGAATTTATAGGCCCACTTTTTCTAGCTTTATCTTTATCCCGAAAATGGTTAGACGTCCTTTGGGGATTAATTGCTTGTGCCGGTATTTTATTTATCGTGCCATGGCAAAGTAACAACATTGATTTAATCGGACTTCTTCTCGCATTTCTAGCGGGTATATTTTGGGCAGTATACATTGTTATGGGCAGCAAGGTGACCGGCATTATGCCAGGAAAAGACGCTGTAAGCACCGGAATGCTATTTGCAACCCTAATTATTATCCCCTTTGCCCTATGGGATGGTGGTATTTTTAGTCTTACCCCAATGCTGTTTTTAAAAGGACTTGGCGTCGCTGTACTTTCTAGCGCTGTACCTTTTTCACTAGATTTAGTGGCTTTAAAAAGACTTCCAGCAAAAACATTTAGTATTTTAACAAGTTTGCAACCGGCATTTGCCGCCCTATCAGGTATGATATTCTTATCAGAACGTCTTACACCGTTACAATGGATTTCCGTTGCTTGCGTTATAAGTGCAAGTATGGGCGCTACTATTTTCAGCAAAACGAAACAACAGATCGAAGAATAATTAAGAACGGTCTACCCTACATACGAACAATATCACAAAAGCGCTATCTCCTGATAGCGCTTTTTTTATGTCAATCGAATAAGAAATAAGTTATAGAAACAAATCGACCATAAACTAAAAGAAATAAAAGAAATAAAATCAATGAAAATCCGTTAAAATAAACGGGTATATTATTTTATCTTTATTATTGATATCATATCGTCACTCAAATCTAAATTTAGTACCATGAATAATTTCGATTGGACATCATTTACAAAACGTATCGCGATTAAAGCCTCTCTTTCCGAGATTTATGAAGCCTGGTCTGTTGCGGCGAATTTAGAAAAATGGTTTTTGGAACGTGTCATTTTTCGTGATGGAGCAGGAAATCAGCTTGAACAGATCAACCCAGAAGAAAACGGCATGCAGTACGATTGGTATTGGTACCTGGATCCGACGCCCATGCATGGAGAAATCCTTAAAGCAAATGGTAAAGATTTTCTCCAGTTTACATTTGAAGGTACCAGTATGGTTGATGTGACATTAAGTACACTTCATGAGTATGTTATCGTAGAATTACGGCATCACCATATTCCACAGGACGATCACTCAAAGCAATACATCCGTCTGGGATGCTCTAATGGTTGGGCATTCTATTTACATAATTTGAAATCAGTCTACGAAGGAGGTCTCGACCTTCGTAATAGAGACCCTAGAATCGGTAATATGATCAATAACTAACAAACACCAGTAAACCGGCTTTCAACGAAAGCCAGTCAACCTTTTATCACGGTACTACAGAGGAACAACGCCGTATATGCTGGTCGTTATTAGCAATACCTAGTCCTGCAGCAATACCATTTCTTTTTTCAGGTTTTCTTTTGCCCGAACTTCAAAACGGTTATAAAAATAATCTGTTTTAAAAATCCTGTCCATGGACAGAAAATGAGTTAATGCTTTCTTGCGACCAGAGTGGTACTGTATATCTGGATAAATCTGATATTCCAAGCGGATATTTGTATAGTATTTTGCATATTTCTCCCATGGTTGTCCTAAAATAGAAAGATCAGCATCAGTAAAATAATTTGTGTCCTGATCGGTAGAAATTAAGTGCGATTTTGTCGCCAGGATCTGTTCGGTGCATGTCAAGATAATTTCTTCGGAAACAGCAATCTCTTTCATCCGTTTTACGGCAAAATGAGCACTTTCATCTTCATTGTTCTGTTTTGACGCATCGTAGATAATATCATGATAATAAAGCGTAAACAATAGAGCTTCCCAATTCTTGATTTTCTCTTTTACAGCCGTGAGTTCAAACAGCAGATTTTCAAGATGATCTAAAGTATGGTAATGTCTGAGAGGATCACCATAATAGGCTTCTACCTCCCTCCATAAGGAAGCGATCAATTGCTCATCTTTCGTATAATTTTTCAATAGCCCCACAAATGTTTCTTTAAGTATCATCGCTTTTAGATTATCATCATGTTACCGAGCATATCTGATGCCACAGATTAATAAATTATTATTCAATAAATGAAAATGATGACATTCATCAATTTATGTGACATCTATCACCTCAAACATCTTGGCACGCCGGCAGTATTTAAGTAACTTAGTATGAAATAAAAAGCATAACAATATGGATAATACAATGAAAGCAGCACGATGGTATGCCGCAAAAGATATCAGGGTAGAATCAACGGAGATCCCAGCTCCAAAAGCGAAACAAGTTAAAATTTCAGTTCAGTTTGCAGGAATCTGCGGCTCCGACTTACATGAATATGTCCATGGTCCACAGCTCATCCCGGTAGCTGCACCCTATCCGCTCAATGGACACCAGGGTACAACCACATTAGGACATGAATTCTCCGGAATTATTGATGCCGTGGGCGAAGGTGTACATCATTTAAAAGTTGGCGACCGGGTAGTCGTAGAACCAATCTTTAAAAACTTTGATAGCCCCTTTATTGCAAACGGAGAATACAACCTGTCAGAACCATTAGGCTTTGTTGGCCTATCAAGCAATGGCGGATTTGCTTCTTACGTTGTAGTAGAGGATTATATGGTGCACAAAATACCAGACACTATGTCCTTCGAGAAAGGTGCATTGGTAGAACCCGCAGCAGTAGCAGTTTATGCGGTCATGCAAAGTAATCTAAAAATCGGCGGAACTGTTCTAGTTTCCGGAGCCGGTCCAATTGGTTTATTATGTGTTCAGGCGGCCCTGGCAGCCGGAGCTAGTACCGTTATCGTAACCGATATCGCCGACAAACGTCTTGAAAAAGCAAAATCTATAGGCGCTACCCATATCATCAATGCGAAAGAGGACGGTATACCCGAAAAAATTAAGACCATAACAGGTCTCGGAGTAGATGTTTTCCTTGATTGCGCAGGTGTACAAGCCTCCTATACAACGGGTATCACGAGTTTAAAAAATGGAGGAACCGCTGTATTAGTAGCACTATTTGGAAAACCTGTTACAACTGATGCGCTCGATCAAGTACTTCGTGAGATCACCATTAAAGGAATTATTGCCTATCGCAATATTTTCCCGCAAGTCATTGCACTGATCGATAGCGGTAGGATGCCGGTAGAGAAATTGGTTACACGCAAGATTGTTTTAGATGAAATCGTCACGAACGGATTTGAAGCCTTAGTTAACGATCCTACGGAAGTTAAGATATTGATTGATATACAAGCAAGCTAAGTTTAAAAACAACTGCCCAAAAGTTGGCTTGAAAATAATCATTAGGAATAAAAAGCAAAGCCCAATCTTTCGATTGGGCTTTTTAGCTTTCGGACCAAAGAAAACGACTCTAAACCCTATTCGTTAATTATTAAACATTTCATAACCTCAAAAAACTATCAACCTCGCGATCAGCACCATTAACTGACAAAAATTCACCAATAGCCAACCGTACGTGATCACAATAATTTGAAATTCTTGAAAAAAAATTTGCGTAGTCAAATAACTACACTTATATTTGTAGTCAAATGACTTCATAATTTAAAACTAACCAGTACTATGGAGATTTTGAACATAAAAAACCGATATATAATTAAAGAATTCGTATAGCGATGCACTTATTTAATTCCGGAACAGTAAAAGATCAAACAATGGATCGAAAACTAACATGCGATAAATAAGGTATTAAGTAATACCGCTCAAGTGTAAACAGATCAACATACGAATTGTACCGATTAAAAAACACAGTATGAAAAAGAGAGATAAAATCATCTATTGGTTTTCTACCATTTGGCTAAGTTTAGGAATGGTGTCAACTGGAATTGTGCAGATCATCCACATGGATGAAGAAGTTCATAAAATGAAAGATCTAGGCTATCCCTCCTATTTTCTCACCATTATCGGTATTTGGAAGCTGCTAGGAGTAATTGCTATTCTCCTTCCAAAGCTCCCAGTAGTAAAAGAATGGGCATATGCAGGATTTTTCTTTCTAATGTCGGGCGCAATTTTCACCCACCTTGCAGTTGCTGATAAAGCAGTCACCTATTTTGGTCCTGCGCTGTTACTCCTGCTCACGATTATTTCGTGGTATTTCAGACCAGTTGAACGTAAAGTTGAGAACAGATGAAAATAGAACTGAATCCAGGAGTTGACAAATATTTGATGGATGGCTGTATGCGTTGCAAATATGGCGGTACACCATTATGCAAAGTCAATAACTGGAGGGAAGAATTAGAAATGCTCCGCCAAATTGTACTGGAAGCGGGTTTGAAGGAAGAAATAAAATGGGGTGCACCCGTATATACCTCCAAAGGAAAAAATATAGTTTCCGTTGCTGCATTAAAACAATCCGCCAATATCGGTTTTTTTAAAGGTGTATTATTATCCGACGATCATAAAATCTTAACCCAACAAGGTAATTTACAATCGGACAGGATCATCAAATTTACCAATATAGCAGAAATCAAAAGATTAGAAAATACCTTAAAATCGTATATATCCGAGGCCATAGCGATAGAAGAAAGTGGTCAAAAGGTAACATTTCAAAAAAATCCAGAACCTGTCCCCGAAGAACTCCTACAGCTATTCGAACAAGACTCTAAGTTAAAAACAGCATTTTACGCATTGACACCGGGGCGGCAAAGAGGATACATCATTTATTTTTCACAACCCAAAGTAGCACAGACAAGAATTGGAAGAATTGAAAAATACCGACAACAAATTATAAACGGTATAGGATTAAACGATAAATACAGTTCCAAATAGCGTTAATAAAACATGATCATAAACACATCAAGCAATGACAGGACAGATCATAATAGATTGAAGTGTTAAAGCGAATAAGACCATAACAATGAATTTAAGAAGAGACGTTTTTCAAGCCCTTGCCGATCCGACAAGAAGAGCAATATTGCTACTGGTTGCCTCACATGCGATGCCTGCTGGAGCCATTGCTTCCAATTTTGACACATCCAGGCCCACCGTTTCTAAGCACCTGCAGATTTTGACCGAATGCGAACTCCTAAAACCTGAGCAAAATGGCCGGGAAATCTATTACCATCTCAATCCGCAAAAAATGAAAGAAATTGCAGATTTTATCGAACCGTTCCGTCAGATGTGGGATGACAGATTCAATAAATTAGAAGCCGTAATGAAAAACTATATAGCCAAATAATCATGGAACAGAAAACAAAAATCAGTGCCGAACATGACAAACAAGAAATCATCATCACACGCGAATTTGATCTTCCTCTAGAATTGCTTTTTAAGGCATATGAAGATGCTGATCTCTTTGAACAATGGATGGGTACAAAAGTACTGAAACTGGAAAACAAGAAACATGGTGCCTATGCATTTGAAACATCACACGATGGCACTGTTGTATTTCGGGCAAACGGAACAATCCATGAATTTGTACCAAACGAAAAAATCACAAGAACATTCGAGATGGAAGATAGTCCATTCCCTGTTCAGCTTGAATACCTCACATTTGAACCCTGTACAGATGCAAGCAGTAAACTTACTATCCAGATTATTTTTAAATCTGTTGCTTTTAGAGACCAGCTGCTCAAGATGCCTTTTGCACAAGGCATCAATATGGCGCACAATCGGTTACAGGAGATCTTAAATACACAGAAACAAGATTAGGACAACTCAATCTATTAACAGACCGTTTCTTTGTCTATGAATTACTTCTAGCTGTTCCAGACAATAAATCAGGCCTTATACCTAAAAAACAACCATTATGAACACACAGTTAGAACATTTCTTTGAAAAAACACAACAATGGTCCGAAGAGTTCAATTTACTTCGTGATATCATTACTGAAAACAAATCCTTAGAAGAAGCATACAAATGGATGCATCCATGCTACACGCTCGATGGAAAAAACATCGTTCTTATTCATGGTTTTAAAGAATATTGCGCGCTCCTGTTTCATAAGGGAGCTTTACTCAAAGATCCTGAAGGTATATTGATCCAGCAAACAGAAAATGTACAGGCAGGCAGACAGATCAGATTTAAACATATAGCAGAGATTATCACGCTAAGACCAGTTATTCAAGCTTACATACGGGAAGCCATTGAGATCGAAAAAGCGGGATTAAAGGTGGAAATGAAAAAAGTGAACGACTACCCTATTCCTGAAGAATTCCAGCAGGCACTGGCACAAGATCAAGAATTAAATACAGCATTCTATTCCCTAACACCTGGACGACAAAAGGGATATCTATTTTATTTTAATCAGGCGAAACAATCCAAAACTCGGCAAAATCGAATTGAAAAATATTATCAGCAGATCCTGGACGGCAAAGGGATTGATGATTAAAGGCCAGTAAAACCGAGCCCTCTATCACAAAATAAAGAAACCCGGTTTTAATATCCTTTACCACCACATCAATCTAATTATTTGGGTATTACATTCTCTGCACGAAGTCGTTCAAACAAGTGGATAAATGCTTCTTCGGTATTCTGGTAAGCCGTAAATCCCAGTTTTCGGCTATTGGCCATATCCACCATCACTTCGATAGGTCTGCCCAGATCAAGATCTGTATGCCATGGTGAAGCCAATTGAAAAAGTTCATGCTGTTCCAGTCCATACTCCTTTACCATATCAGACCACAATTGACCATCATTTTTAAGTTGTTCGGCAAGAGGCCTCGGCTCTCCATGAAATCCTTCAGCCTCAATGCCGAAATATGACGCGATGCGCTCCCATAACCAACTCCACCGAAAGACATCGCCGTTCACAATATTAAAAGCCATATTCTTAGCTTCCTCAGTCGTCGAAGCCCAGATTAACTGCTTCGCCAGAACACCTGTATCCGTTACATCCGAAATTCCGTTCCATTGCGCTTCCGAACCCGGCCAGATCAATTTCGCTCCTTTTTGTTTACAAATACTGGCATATACGGCAAGCGTTACCCCGAGATTCATCAAATTACCGATCGCATGCCCGATAACCGTATGCGGCCTATGTACACTCCACGTAAATCCATCTCTAGCCGAAGCTTCATATACCGCATCTTCCTGAGCGTAGTAAAAATTAGGATGACTTAGTCTAGGCTGTTCTTCCCGAATAGGTGTATCAGGAAACACACCCGTAGCTACGTATGACTCAAAAGGACCTAAATAATGCTTTAACCCCGTTACCAAAGCCACATGCGCAACAGTTTTCTTTTCAGACAGAACATCGAGAAGATTACGGACAAGAGCACGATTTACAATAATATTTTCTGTCTCATTATCTTTTCGCATCCATGTTGTAAAAAACACATGTGTTGGGTAAACATTTTCAAGTGCGATCTTCAGATTTTCAACATCCATAAGATCAGCTTTTACCGGAATTACGCCGTTATCAGTTTGACCGGGATGACGTGCCAGACCATAAGTTTGCCATCCATGGCCAACAAGCTCCTCAGCCAAACGACTTCCCGTGATCCCTGTTGCGCCAACTACTAATGCAATTTTATCCATTGTTATATCTCTTTAAATTTCTACAACAAAGTTCGCCACATTAAAAACTGAAAGAGATGATACAGATCAAGAAATTCCATTGATCCAGATCAATGAAATTAATCTGTAGATGCAATTTTCTTACGGATTCTACTCAAGGTTTCAGGAGCCAATCCCAGATAAGATGCCACCAGATGTTGCGGCACACGTTGCATAATTTCAGGACTAGCCTGTAGCATACGCTGAAATTTTTCTTCAGCAGTATAGCTGTTCGAACTGATCAGGCGTTCATCTTTTGTAACCAAACTATTTTGATAGAGCATTCTAAAATACCGCTCCATCACCGGAACCTCTTCCATCAATTGTTCATAATCTGCCCGCGATAAAAGCAGTAACTCGGTATCTTCAATAGCATCTATATAGAGCATTGCCGGTTGCTGATTAATAAAACTCTTAAAATCAGACACCCACCAGCCTTCCCATCCAAAAAGGCTGATATGCTCATTTCCTTTCTCATCCAAACGGTACGATTTGATAAGACCTTTTTTCACAAATGAAAGATGCGTACAAACAGCTCCTTCTTCCAAGATATATTGCTTCTTTCTGATTTTTTTGAATGTAAAAAAAGAAGCTATCGCCTCTTTGTCACCACGAGAGAGCGTCACTTTTTTTTCAATATGAGAAAATAATACTTCTAACATGAATTTTCATTTATAGCGTACTCAAACTTAAATAAATTTGTTTTATTAACCCCAGAAAAACCTCCTAAATACCAAACATATTCACGCATGCATCTGTTTTATACCCGATATAAAAACATTAAACCCAAAGACATGATCATTCAATATTTGACAACCGAATTCGAACACGAGGTCAACAACACCCGTAAATTACTGCAGGCAGTACCTGAAAAAGACATACACTATAAGCCTGCAGCTATTTCCTGGACAATGGGAGAACTGGCACAACATATCGCAACCATTTATTATTGGTATGTAGGCACATTTACAGAAGATGTATATGATATGGCCACCGATCATCTTGAGCGCGGTGCACCTGATGATATCAAAGCCACGCTCGAACTTTTTGAAAAAAATGTAGTACGAGCCAGAACCGCTCTATCAACACTTACAGAAGAAAAACTACGCGATCACTGGACAATGAAAGCAGGTGAACGCATACTCTTAGGCCCAATAGAAAGAGGCATTGTGGCACGAGGATTCCTTTTTAATCATATTTATCATCATCGCGGAGAATTGATTGTCTACCTAAGAGCAACCGGAAATAAAGTGCCTGGACTGTATGGTCCTACTTACGAAGACAGCAAAAAGATGTAAACGCAAGTCATGCCGCAGTAGAGCGAAATTTTTCATGCAGATCAGTTACAAAACTAAAATGACAGAACAAATTAATCCCATACCAGACCTACCCAATGATAGATCTGCTATGGGATTAATAGTAACTGTTATTTCAAGACAAAACGTGACACGAAAACTAATCCTTTTCGTCGCTTAGTTTAAAACCTTTTACAATTTTCTGACCAGGCATATGAAACTCCAAAACCAGGCTATCTGGCGTATCCTTTAAGACATCCAGGCCGATCACACTTTCATATCCCACCTTAAGATTATCATTTTTCAGGAAATCGGCATCGGTAAACAAAATCACCTTCTCAACAATTCCTTTATTTTTAATAATCTGTAACCGCGGACGGGCCATCACACTTTGAATAAGCTGTACTCTATATTTCCCGGTATCTGGTGTATAGTACGATCGTCTTTCCATGCCCGTACTTGAAAATAGAATACCAAAAAAAGGCAACATCATCGCGGCTATGCTAAACAATAGCCCCAATACTAATACGATACAGTATATTTTCGTATAAATACTTTTCCAGAAAATAATTAGAAATGGAAGCGTCGTGAGTAACCATATCCAAAAGACCAAGCGGTCACTCCAATACCCCGCCAAACTGATCTGCCACGTCAGTATAAGTGTAATATCGACCAACATGATCAGTGAGATCAGCATATAAGCGATATAAAACTTTTTTCTACCTGTCACTTTTTGCATAACTCCATTAGAAAACTTAACGATAACTTCATTAACGGCTAAAATAAAATTATTCTCCTGAAATTAAACTATGGGATCATATTAATATGACTTGCCTTCACTAAGGAAGGAAAATACGGCAACACTTCTGCTCCCAGCTCATCAATAACATCGACAATAGGTCTCTTACTGAATTGAATCCCTAAGGCAGCATGATTGACACCCGCTTCCTGCCATTCATGTAACAGTTCCAATAAACCATTCCTTCCTGTTTTAAGCACAAATCCACCCTGCAATGGCGTTCGCGGAAAATTGGGATCTTCCGTTAGTTCAATCCATTCATTGGTCATATGAGGCTTAAAAATCTGATCGGGAATTAAGTCACGCCAAGCTTTTATCTTTTCTCTCAACGGCCTAACATGTAATTTCGACGTTGTTGCTCCCGGATAAGTAATCCAGCCATCCCCATGTTCAGCAATCCAAGAAAGAGGCTGTTGACTGCCACCGGTTATTAAACTCGGAATATATTCTTGAACGGGTTTAGGGATAAGATCCAATCCGTCAATGTGGGTCAGCTCAGACTTAATTTTTGGATAATGTTCCTTATTTAAGCGTCGAAAATCCTGTAAAACCTGTCTAAAACGTTCACCTCGATGCTCAAAATCTAATCCAAATGCAGGAAATTCAATCGATCTATCCCCCGATCCTACTCCTAGCAATAATCTGTTATTGGATAGCTGATCTAAAGAAGCGGCTGTCTTTGCTAAAGAAATCGGGTGCCAGAAAGGTAAAACAATACTTCCTGTTCCTAATGCAACCCTGCTTGTCTGTCCGGCGATAAAAGATAAATAACTAAAAGCATCATACACTTGACCAGCATCACCAAAACTCGGATCAAACATCGGAATATCACGAACCCATATCGACGCAAAATCTAAGCGATCGATCTGTTTTATATATGCCATATGCTCCTCAACTAGGGGAAGCTTTCCGCTATATACTTCTAAGGGAAGAAATAGGCCAATAGTCAACATATCTGGAGCAAATACACGGTTAAATGCATAGTGGTTTTCAAAGTTTCTTATCATGTTCTAAAATTTTAATGTAAAGCATTATACAATTTCGATATATCTAGATTTATAGATATATCGGATTAAAAAAAGGAAGGCTTCTTACCTTCTGAAATGAATTATCAAATAAAATGAGTGGTATGTACAGATCTAAATCAGGTCAATAGTTTATTCAATAAAATATTTCGACATATCTAGATTTATAGATATACTTGAGTAAAAAAAATGAAGATATTTATATCTCCATCCATCAAATAAATAATGAGTAACTACAGCGTATTCTTGATATAAGAAGCCAATTCCTGAAGTTTTTCCTCATTTCTCTTATAATAAGTCCACTGTCCCTCCCGTACAGATTTCAACAAACCACAATTCACCATCGATGTCAAATAAGATGATATCGTTGATTGGGACAAACCTGCCTTCTTTTGGATGACGCTCATACAAACACCATAATCCGTTACCTCCGGTTCAATATCTTCGGCGATAAAATTAGCATGCGGATTCTTCAACCACTGCAATATCTGTAACCGATGTTCATTTGCTAAAATCTTAAAAATATCAACCATATCTATATATCTAATAATCTCGAAACAAACATAACAATTAAGCGCTCCATATTTGTTGTCTTTATGTCATCTTGATGCATTTATTAATGAGCTTTTCAACAAAGTAACATTGAGCTTTTGAGCAAAACAGCCTCTTTATAATCCCGCTAACTTTGAATAAACAAATCAGCAGAACATGAAAAAGATAAATCAGATTTATGTAAACGGTGCCTTTATCACATCACATGGGACAGAAACTTTTGATCTCATCAGCCCCACTACTAATGAAAAATTGGGTGAAGTTACCCTTGGGGACGAAATGGATACCCATATTGCGGTCCAGGCCGCAAAAGAAGCATTCAAAACATTCTCTAAAACAAGTAAAGAAGAACGTATTGCTTACCTGGAAAAACTACATCATGCTGTCAGTAAGCGCGAAGAAGAACTGATTGCTATTATGGTCGAAGAATACGGCGGAACTTACCAATTTTGCCAAGCCAGTGTGCAGATTGCGATCGCGTCATTCCCAACAATGATCGAAACACTTCAAAACTATGACTTTGAAAAAACTGTTGGACAATCACAGGTTCGTATGGAGTCATTAGGGGTTGTCGGCATCATCACCCCCTGGAACGCCAGCAATGGTTTTATCTGCAGTAAGCTTGCCACAGCTATTGCTGCCGGATGTACCGTCGTCATCAAGCCCAGCGAAATGAGTGCCCAACAGACACAGCTTATTGCCACATGTTTCCATGAGGCGGGTTTACCTAAAGGCTTATTCAATATCGTAAATGGTCTAGGAAATGTTGTAGGCGCCGCAATAACCAATCACCCCGATATTGCCAAAATATCCTTCACAGGTTCAACTGCGGTTGGCAAAACAATTGCTAAAGGCGCAGTAGATACGATGAAACGTGTCACTTTGGAGCTTGGTGGTAAATCCCCGAATATTATTTTAGAAGATGCCGATTTAGAAACCGTTATCCCCATGGCTATCTATGGCGCTTATATGAATAGTGGCCAAGCCTGTATTGCTCCTACCCGACTGCTAGTCCCTGCGAGCAAACTAGATCAGATCAATGCTTTAGCACAAGCCACCATCGCACATGTAAAAGTCGGTAATCCTACAGATCCAGATACCCATGTAGGACCTATGGTAAGCCATAAGCAATATGAAAGAGTTCAACAGTTCATTCAGATCGGACTTGATGAAGGAGCAACGTTACTAACAGGAGGTCTGGGTAAGCCGGCAGGTTTGGAAAAAGGTAACTTTGTTCAAGCCACCATCTTTACAAACGTTCGTAATGATATGCGTATCGCACAAGAAGAAATATTCGGTCCAGTCCTCTCCATCATTCCGTACCAGAATGACGAAGACGCTATTTCCATTGCAAATGACACCACTTACGGTCTAGCGGCATATATCAGCTCACCAGATCTTGCACGTGCCAATCGCATAGCATCACAGATTGATGCAGGAAGAATCTGTATCAATGGCTTTAAACACGACCCACAGGCTCCTTTCGGAGGATTCAAGCAGTCAGGTATCGGCCGAGAGTTCGGAACTTATGGATTAGACGCATATTTAGAACCCAAAGCAATTTTAAGCTAAATAGCTAAAATTCAACATCCTTATCTTAAATTTGCATCAGAGATGGAAACAAAAAAAGACAACATTCAGGCATCGGGCATTGCTTATTCGTGTTACGCGACAAAAAGCAGAGAAGGAGAACACTTCGTCCAAGAATGCACCTTCACCTATCAGATAGCTGGTTCCCTGGTGCTGAATGATGGAAATCAAACCTACATTTCCAATGGGGGAGCATTTCGTCTGGTAAGGAGAAATCAATTGTTAAAATTTATAAAAGAACCGCCTGAAAATGGCGAGTTCCGATCTTTGACTATTTTTCTTGACCAGCAGACATTAAAAGATTTCAGTCTCGAATACGGCATTAATGCGGAACAAAAACAATATGATCAACCTGTCTTGGATATCGAAGATCATGTACTGTTGCATAGCTATTTTCAATCTTTGATGACGTATCACCAGACCCACAGTTTTGACAATCCCAAACTCGTTCAGATTAAAATGAAAGAAGCGATATTACTCCTCCTACAGATCAATCCTGAACTCAAAAATGTATTGTTTGATTTTACCGAACCGCATAAAATAGACTTAGAAAACTTTATGAACAAAAATTTCCACTTTAATGTTCATTTAGAACGATTTGCCTATTTAACAGGTAGAAGTCTGGCAACCTTTAAAAGAGATTTTGAAAAAACATTCAATACCACACCTGGACGCTGGCTGCTGCACAAAAGACTACAAGAAGCATATTACCTCTTAAAAGAAAAAGGTAAGGCAGCCTCAGACATTTATTTGGAATTGGGATTCGAAGACCTTTCCCATTTTTCATTTGCCTTTAAAAAAGCATTTGGCGAGGCTCCTTCAAAAATCATGAACCGATATAGCCCGGTCAATACCGCTTCTTTCAACAGCATGTGATTAAGCCTAACCATTCAGCACCCCCTACATGAAAATATTTTATAAAACTATGCTCATCACCCTCATCCTTATCATCGTATTCGTTGCGATTATCGTCCTGTACATGCAACAGCCCAAATTTGGTAAAGTACCAAGTGGCGCTCGGCTTGAATTAATTAATAAATCACCCAACTACAAAGACGGTAAATTTGTCAACTTTAGCCATACCCCTCAAATCGTTGAAGATGCAAGCTATGCGAGCGTACTCTATGATTACTTTTTCAAAAAAATAGACCGGAAGAGTCCACTGGAAAATATACCGACCATAAAAACAGATCTGCAGAACTTATCCCGCAAGGAAGACATATTGGTCTGGTTCGGGCACTCCTCTTATTTTATGCAAATAGACGGAAAACGCATGTTGGTCGATCCCGTATTCAGCAGAAGTGTCTCTCCTGTTCCCGGAACCAATAAATCATTTAAAGGAACAGACATTTATACAGTAGAAGACCTACCGGAGATTGACTATTTATTTATTACCCACGATCATTATGATCACCTGGATTATGAAACCATTATCAAATTAAAAACAAAAACCAAGAAAGTAATCTGCGGACTTGGTGTGGGTTCACACCTGGAATACTGGGGTTACAATCCTCAAGATATAATTGAAAAAGATTGGCATGACAGCATTTCACTCGACAGTGGATTTACCGTATACACAACTCCTGCAAGACATTTTTCAGGTCGGTCTCTTCAAAGCAGCAAGACACTATGGATGTCCTATGTAGTACAGACGCCAACGATGAAAATCTTTATCGGCGGAGACAGTGGCTATGACACCCATTATGCGGCTATTGGTGAAAAATTTGGTCCTATTGATTTAGCGATTCTAGATAATGGGCAATTTGACAGCACTTGGCGTTATATCCACCATCTCCCTGAAGAAGTACTAAAAGCAGCAAAAGATCTGAAAACGAAGCGTCTATTCCCGGTGCATAACTCCAAGTTTGATATCGCCAATCACTCTTGGGATACGCCATTAATTCAAATTACCGAATTAAATAAAGAAGCGCATATTCCATTGATAACACCTATGATCGGGGAAGAGGTATTGCTAAAAGACGATCAACAGCAATTTAAACAATGGTGGGTAGGCAGAAAATAACGCACTGAAAATAATAAGTAGCATCGGACTGTAAAGAAAATAAATTATTTATAGTCCGATACAACAATCATAATTTCAAATAAATGCTATCGAAATTCATGTTCCTTTACATATGAAAAACATTAAACCGATGGCCATCGGGGTCCGCAAATACAAAACCATAATATCCCTTTCCAAAAGCTGCAGGCTTAGAAATCAATGTTCCTCCAGCATCTTCCACCTCAGTAGCCCAACGATCCGCCTCTTCTGTACTTGATGCGGCAAGCGTAAAAATGATTTCATTAGATTTGGATGTATCGGCCATAGCCCCTAACATCGCCTCGCGAAGGATATGCTTTAAGAAAAAATGGATTACAAAATGATCTTCACCAAACAGAAAACTTGTCAGATCTGCTGATCGCCCATTCGGTTGAAAACCCAACGCAGTATAAAATTTTGTTGTCCGGTCTAAATCGGTCACTGCCAAATTAGACCATATCTTTTTTGGATTCATACGCTACTATCTTTTATATCTATTATAAAATTAAGCAAATCAAATTCTATTCTACTTCTCATAGGACAAGTAAATCACATCATCTACTTAAACCTTTCATATCCGCACAAAAGGATGACACTTAATTTGTTTGAATTTTATACATTTACACCATGAAACAAGCAGAAAGTGTCAATGATTTTTACAGCCGCTTACCAAGTCATGCACCCACTCATGTGCCATTGGACAATGCAGGCATCGGTCATATCAATGTTTTCAGTCGAGAGACCTGCGCAGTTGTAAGTCCCTATAGCAGACGTGATTTTTATAAAGTTTCCCTGATCATTGGCAAAGGAAAGATTTATTATGCCGATAAATGGATCCAGATTGATCGTCCAGCACTGCTTTTTTCGAATCCCATTGTCCCCTATTCTTGGGAAGCTGAATCCGAACAACAGTCCGGTTGGTACTGCCTCTTCACAGAAGATTTCATTCAACATAGTGAACGCACAAGTCAGTTACACGACACGCCCTTATTTCAGATCGGATCTAATCCCATTTTCTTCCCAAACGAAGCCCAATTAGCGGAGCTGTCCTTTATTTTCCAGAAAATGCAGGCCGAGATGTCTTCCACCTACGCTCATAAATACGATGTATTGCGCAGTTACCTGCACTTGATCATTCATGAGGCAATGAAAAACAATCCCACGACCAACTTTCATAAGTATGTGAATGCTACTTCTAGAATATCCGCCTTATTTCTCGAACTACTGGAAAGACAATTTCCCATAGATTCTCCAGCACTCGTACTCAAATTGAAGAACCCTGCAGATTATGCCACTGCACTATCCCTGCACATCAATCATCTTAACCGGTCGGTCAAAGAAATAACGGGTAAAACCACTACAGCACATATCGCCGCACGCATCATCAAAGAAGCAAAAGCTTTACTGCAGCATACCGATTGGAATATTTCCGATATCGCCTACAGTTTAGGTTTCGAATACCCCTCTTACTTTACACTATACTTTAAAAAACACACCGGCATGGCACCCACACAGCTTCGGTAGATTGTTTGATTATTATAACAATCTGTTTGATCGTTATAAGTCAGTTTTTGAGACCGTGCGCTACATTTGTATAAACAAAATGAGAACATCATGAAATACAGAAAACTCGGAACAACAGACGAACAGCTATCCGCATTAGGATTGGGCTGCATGGGTATGAGCTTTGCTTATGGACCTACGGACGATAAAGAGAGCTTAGCCACATTAGAAAAATCCCTTGACCTGGGCATCAATTTCTGGGATACCGCCGACATGTACGCTAATGGAGCAAATGAAGAACTGATCGCTAAAATTTTAGTCCCCAATCGGGAAAAGATCTTTATTGCTACTAAATTTGGATTTCGCTTTAAAGATGGGATTGCAGGACCAAGCAATGCCGCCGGAACTTATTTTGACGCTTCGCCCGCATGGATGAAAATTGCCGTTGAACAAAGTCTCAAGCGACTTAAAATTGATACCATTGATCTGTATTATGCACATCGTGTCGATGCCAATATCCCTATTGAAGAAACTGTCGGTGCAATGGCCGATCTCGTTAAAGAAGGAAAAATACGATACCTTGGACTGAGTGAAGCTTCGCCGGCATCATTAAGAAAAGCACATGCAGTACATCCCATTTCTGCACTCCAAAGCGAATACTCCCTACTAACCAGAGATGTAGAAAGCGAGATTTTGCAGACAACACGTGAACTTGGGATTTCACTTGTGCCCTATTCACCTCTAGCTCGTGGTTTAGTAACCAATACGCTCCAGATGGATACCCTTGCAGCCGATGATTTTCGAAAATCTTTACCACGCTATCAAGAGGAAAACATCGTCAATAACAATAAACTTGTGGCCGGATTTGCGGCATTAGCCAATCATATAAATTGTACACCCGCACAACTTGCTTTAGCTTGGGTCTTAGCACAGGGAGAAGACATTATCCCGATTCCCGGAACTAAAAAAAGAAAGTACCTGGAAGAAAATGTAGGTGCTATTGATGTGCAGCTAACACCTGAACATTTAACAGAAATTAATTCCCTGATCCAACGATACCCCATCTTGGGAGAACGTTACAACGAAGGGTCTATGAAACTCGTGAATCAATAATGGAGAAAAAATCGAAGCAGGCCAAAGGTAAAGTCCTGGTAACGAGAATCTATTTTAAATAAAGAATTCATCTATAAAAAAACAGAAAAAGCAACACCATGGTGTTGCTTTTTCTGTTTTCAGATCAACGATACCAATCCAATATTAATCACTTTTTGTCTCAATAACCAGAGGAACAATAATAAAGGCAATAAGTCCGGCAGCTATTACACTGACGATTACATTGCCATATTGCTGAAACTGAAGTCCTGATAAAAATCTTAAAGCAACAATAAACAACATCAGCCCCAACACCACTAACCAGTACATTAAACGAGCAGAAGGTAAATTTTCCTTCTGAACAGGTAGTTTATAAATAGCAAAAGCAATAACGATCGCACCAATAAAACTAGAAACATGTTGCAATATCTTTACAATAGGCACTTGTATACCCAGAAGACTAATCGAAGTTGCCAGCTCAGGAAATCGCCGAACAAAATAACCATCATCGTGTGTAAAACTGTCCCATAACACATGTGATAGCGCACCTATGAGCACTGAGATAATAACGATTATCCAATTCTTTCTAAAATAACGATTCCAGTCAAACTGTTTAAATGCAAAACACCTTGATTTGAGGATAATAGGCATATTATCAACTAAGCTATTACGAACTATATTGTGAAAAATAAAAGCAAGTACTAGTCCTAATGGTAGATCAAACCAAAATAGACCTGCGATTGTATGACTATAATCGCTCCTAATCTTCATTCTCAAAAAGTATTCAAAATCAGGCGTCAAACTGCCGATAACAAGTCCCGTCAGAGAAAACCAATGTCTCGGTAAATATGTCAAAGGCAATACCAATGCAGGATGAGAAAATGTAAAAGGCATCTATTCTTTAGTTTTTTGTCAAATTACAAAATATGCCCCAAATCAAAAAAGTTATATTCATGCTCTTGATGAAGGACTCAAAAATATCGGCAATGACAACCGTTTGCATGACCGTTTTACTTATAAAAAACAGAAATAAAAACAGGTCTGTCGATCAGCTGCATTGTTTGAGAACACGTATTAATCTGATTACAATGGTCGTAAATGCATTTTTAAACCAATATCTGCTTTGAAATCCTGATCTATTAAACTATGTTTGCACATAATATATCGGACATAAAGCCCCAATATAAAACCTTAAATCTTTTAAAAACCGAACTTACTAATTTATTAAAATGACAAATTGGTTCAGAAAAAACATGTCGGTCGTTATGATCGCTTTCATCAGCTTTCAGGCACAGGCAAATTCTACGCCCAAAGTCTACGACTTAACAAAGTATGGCATCAACCCCAATACGGGGAAAAACAGCAGTGCAACCCTCAATCAAGCGATTCAGAAAATAGTTACTGAGGCTGGAAAAGGTAATCCTATAGTAATCAAATTCAAAAAAGGACGTTACGATTTCCATGAAGAAGGAGCACAAAAAAGAACCTATTACATCTCCAACCATGATCAGGACAATCCTAAGACCGTTGGTATTACCTTAGAAAACCTCAGCAACATCACCATAGACGGACAAGGGTCAGACCTGATCTTTCATGGACGTATGTTACCCCTTGCATTGGTTGAAAATCAAAACCTCAGCCTTAAAAATCTGCATATCGACTTCGAGCAACCCCAGATCTGTCAGGTTAAAATCTTAGAAAACGATACCCAAGCAGGTACAATCACGTACCAGACTGCTCCCTGGGTCACTTATACCATCAAAGACAGCACCTTCTACAATACCGGTGAAGGTTGGGAAATGAAACCCACCTCCGGCATCGCTTTTGAAGAAAAAACAAAGCATATCGTGTACAATACCAGTGATATCGCAGTGGGCACAGCACATGTAGCAGAAATATCAAAAGGAATCATCAAAGCCTTCAAGTGGAAGAATTCAAAATTAATACCTGGAACAGTCGTTGCCATGAGAAGCTGGCATAGGCCTAATCCCGGTATTTTCGTGCACAAAGGTAAAGACACCAGATTAGAGAATGTATCGGTTCACTATTCCGAAGGAATGGGTCTGTTAGCACAGCTGACTGAAAACATTTATTTAGAAAAATTCAATGTCTCATTAAGAGGGAAAAACGATCCCCGTTATTTTACAGCACAGGCAGATGCAACCCATTTCTCAGGCTGTAAAGGTGTGATCATATCCAATAATGGACTATATGAAAACATGATGGACGATGCGATCAATATTCATGGTACTTATCTCAAAATCACACAAAAACTGGACAATAAAACCGTACTTGCAAAATACATGCACGAACAGTCCTATGGTTTTGACTGGGGCTATGCGACCGATTCAGTACAGTTTATCCAATCCAAAACAATGGAGCTCTGGGACAATAAAAACAGTATTCAATCCATCGAAGTAATCCGTAAAAAAGATAGCGATCCGATCCAGGATTTCAAAATTGTATTCACAAAACCCTTAGATGATTACATCGATCCAACCAAATTGGACATCGGTATTGAAAACCTGACGTGGACACCAAAAGTAGAGTTTAAAGGCAATACTGTACGAAACAACAGAGCACGGGGTGCACTGTTCAGTACTCCGCAAAAGACCGTAGTGGAAAATAATCTATTTGATCATACCTCAGGAACAGCCATTCTTTTATGTGGCGATAGCAACGGCTGGTACGAAACAGGCACATGCCGTGATATCACGATCAAAAACAATAAGTTTATCAATGCTTTGACCAACATGTTCCAGTTCACCAATGCGGTGATCTCCATCTATCCAGAGATTCCTGACTTGAAAAACCAGCAGAAATACTTCCATAGCGGTATCAAGATCGAAAACAACTATTTTGAAACTTTTGATAAGCCGATTCTATATGCGAAATCTGTAGATGGCATTACATTCACTAACAATACGATTAAGACAAATAAGGAGTATCCGGCATTTCACTGGAACAAAAAGGAAATTTTGTTTGAGCGCGTTATCAATGCCAATATAAAAAATAATACGATTGATGGTAAACCTTTCGTTTATCCTGCTAATTAATCGCAGCCTATAAAAAGTAAAACGGCCAATCTCACTACAGGAGATTGGCCGTTTTATTTCTTATCCTATCCCGAACGGATTCGGTCACAGGGATCATTATGATAACTGCAGATTCAGCTGATCGAGCATCAAAAATAATTCATTTTCTGTCTATGTACATGACATTGGTCAAAAGCTACTCCTGTTGAATCCACTCAAATTTACCGTTATTCATGTAAATGATCCCACCACCGCAAGCTTCTGCCTGATGGATAAAAACACCATCATGCGGTAATTTAATTTTATCCTTTTCATCAACCTCATCTTCTGTCATAATTTCACCTTCATCACTCACATTATTATAATAGACCTCTCCTCTCGGGGCTTTTTCAAAAATACCGACCCAGTCAATATCATCAAATCCCTGACCTAAAATATCCTGTCCCATTCCTAGATAAGTTGTTTTTTTGTTGCCGAAAGACACTTTAAGACCATATTTATGATTTATCGTATTTTGAACGATATGCACCGTATCCAAACGGCTGTCGCCATCCATATCACAGACAACAACATTGGGATCATGTTTTTTAGAAATCACGATGGTATCAGGCAATACCGTTCTTTTATCTGCCTGCATAACCAGGGAATCACGTATAACGAAAGTGCTGTCCTGATCCTCAGTCCTATTGTGTACCGTATCTGCAGCTTTATTCTGGCAACTCCACACCGTGAATATTATACCAGATAACAAAACAAACAGTCCCAACCAGTTTATATTTCTCACCATAGCTCCATGATTTTAATTTCTAATAACGATTATGAAATAGAAAATTATCGGATTCCTTAGCTGCCGCAAGCAATATAATACGTCGGCACACCATCCACTTCAGTAGGTTCTTCGGCAATACCCTCGAAAAATACATGGTCGCCAAGTTCCTTATTTGCCTGTTGATTATGTGCCTTCATCAAAAATTCCAAAGCACTGAAATTCTGACCATTATCTGCTTTAAACTGAGCTACAATCTCGACCTGATATCCTTCATCATCGGCCTCCCCATCAAAAATATCCTCATCCTCCGAAATCAGACGTTCATTCTCCAGCAAGTCCGATGGTTTCATGATCCAGGCTTCATATTGAATCTGCACCGCTGAGGCGTCAAGCACGATCTCATTCGGATTCCATCGCTCGGCCGACCCGAAAATATCTTTTTGGTATTGCATTACCTCCTCATCAAATAGTGCTGCATCTGTGTACGCTTCCGATGAAAAAGACCATGCAATCTGATTTAAAGTCGATTTACGTTCCGTATTTCCTTCACTATTATCCATTAAATCCGCGTAAACTGTAAATGTCTTTTCAATAATCTGATCTTTATTATCCCAGTACTGTACATCCAGGATCTCAGAAATTTCATGCTGTTCAGCATCCGTTAGATATTTCGGAATATCCCACAACTTCTCTATTTCTTGATTATCCTCCAGATGTTCAATAATTTCATATTGCTTTTGTATTATAGCTAATGACTCCGTTGCTTTTAAGCGCATCAATGCCCTTACCGCATGGCTATAACAAGCCGTTCCCCAATTACAGAAAAACTGCAGAAAACCGCCATTATACATATCCATTTCAAGTTTCCAAAGCGCTGCCAATTCCTGTTCGTGCTCCGACAGGGCGTTCCAATCGTTCTCATTATTGCTGAGCTTATCAACAAATTGTGAGGTAAAATCAAACCATTTTTTATCCAGATCAGCACCATCATTTGCTGGAGGTTGCTCCATTTTATTTTTCAGCTCCTGAACACACCATTCCTCAAAATTCTTAGCCGTGCTATCCCCTAACGCGGCACTTTTTTGAAAATATGGCAATGCCTTTTCATATTCCTTACCATAGTAGTAAGCATAGCCCACCCTAAAATTCCACAAGGGATCTTCCGCTCCTGTCGTACTTTCCGACAGTAAAATGTCAAGCGCTTTTCCGTAATCCGAAATATTATTATAGGCCCGTCCCAGCATGTTTTTCAACGTATAGGTTAATTCCGATGCCGGCAGTTGTTCAAGCGTCTCAATAATTTGACGGTGCTTACTTTTCTCATGCCATAGATTGAGCTGTTCAATTAATTTATCGTCCATTTTTTAGTTTTAATCATTACCGTTAATACGATCAAATTTTAGTCCGCTTTTAATTTTAACGGAAGCTCTTCCAAATTATTTTTAGCCGTTATCTTTTCTATTTCACCTTGCTTATTTATTTTACAGGTAACAACTACTGTTATTTTCTGTTTATTCATCGTAAGCTTCTCAAACACATTAAACGTATCTTCCTCATCTAAAACAACATAATCACGCTTTGTTTTACCATCAGGTCCAGTCGAAGTTAAAAATAAAGAAGAAGGTACAGCATGCACTGGAAAATCCTGTTCGGGCAATAGACTGTCGATGATGGTCACCTGCTCACCATTGAAAAATTCAACTTCCACCTCCGGATTAACCAAATCAGCATCCTTCACAAACTGAAGACGCCAGGCATACGGTGTGCGATATTTTTTACGCCATTTATCATATGCCTGCGGATTAGCCGCTGTATGTGTGTGCTCAACCCAGTCTTTTGATGCACGAAGTCTTCCCAATTCCTCCTGAATCATCTGGCGTTGACCAAGTTCAATCTCCGTACTATCTATTTTTTGTGCTTGATAAAAACTCACTTCGACAGCATTTCCCCAATTTCCGCCAACCCATAACGCCGCATCTCCTCCCGGTGCCAATCCGACAATAATTTCGTCATAAGTCCGATGGAATATGCCATTGTGATTCTTCGCTTCAAACCCCTTCTTAAACAGGCCACTTATTTTTTCTTTATCCAGGGCCACATTGAGTTTATAATAACAATCTTCCACAACAGAATACCAGGAAAGACGCAAGCTGTCCGGCATCACCAGAGCACCCTGGTCCGAACTCATAAAAGTAGACGTACCTATCCCCCAGCGACTATCATAAAATTTATTGTCAATATCCGGAAAAGCATTATTTCTGCTCCACGATTCAATAAAAAAACGACCTTCCACCACACGAACCGGATAGCCTTCAGGATTGGATATTGCAGGTTCCCATTCGTATTTTTCAGAATTGCGCCATTTCCGCTCAACCGTCATTTCAGACCGGGAAACCGTCGTATGCTTAAGAATAAGTACGATATTCGCAATCACGGCAATCAAACAGTAGATACCGATGATCCACATTTGCCTGACGGTCAATTCTTGGCCCTTTGTACCTGTACCACAAATGATCAGCAGCACAATAAAGTGGAGTATAAACTGAGACAGTAGAATCACAACCCCTAACAGGTTGGCAAAACTAGCCCATATACCATGCGTTTCAAATGCAACACCGTCTCCCAGAAAGAGATAAAACAAAAAACCAAAGCCCGTAAGCGCACCAGCTATTAGCAGGATTTTATGGAGGTGTATTAAAGTCATGCTGTTCTTATCTTGATGAGCGGTATTGAAAGATTAAAGTCTTAAATATAAATTGGTATTAGCGGCAATAGCCAGTACTCAAATATACACAACTCCTCTTGATTTCAAAATCGCAAAAAACGGTACCCAGGCATGTTTTAAACGTCCTGGATACCGTCCCTTAATCAGCCAGTCTTAAAAATAGGGGTTACTGACAATTTCTTAATTGCGAATAGCCCAGCTACTTATCCAGCCACACCACCTTTTGCTCACTCACATGTTCTTTTCCTAAAATATCTCGGTACAGGGCAGGCTTCCTTGCCTTGATATATCGGTATCCGCCCGCTTTCACCAGCTTATCGGCAGTTAGTTCCGCTACGCAGATCTCATTATCCAATGAACGGCATTCCGCCATAATATCACCATAAGGATCGATAATCATCGCACAGCCATTCTTCAACTGATCGTCATCCATACCGATAGGATTTGAAAAAACAGCATATATGGCATTGTCATAGGCACGTGCAGGTAACCATTTCATCAGCCAGCTGCGGCCTTTCAACCCGTCAAACTCTTCCCGAAGTAACGTAGCATTTTCTTGTTTCTTTTCCCATAATTTGGCATCTACAAATCCAGCACCCGGACGTGTTGAAGGTGTACACATGGTTACATGCGGCATAAAGATCACCTGCGCCCCAAGTAAAGTCGTCGCTCGAACATTTTCAATTATATTATTATCATAACAGATTAAGACCCCACATTTCCAGCCCTTGATCTCAAAAACGGTATAAGCTGTTCCCGGAGAAAGATGCGGATTGATAAAGGGATGCAGCTTTCGGTGTTTCGCGATCAGACCTGTTTCATCAACACAGATATACGCTTTAAAAAGATTACCGGCAATATCTTTTTCAAAAAGACCGGCCAAGATGGTCATTTTATATTCTTTAGCGATTGCTGTTAATGCGTTTACTGATGGACCATCAGGGATCAGCTCCGCGAGCTCCAGCATTTCCTCACGGGAAAGGTTGCGGGCAAAGGTATAACCGGTAATCGAACATTCATGAAAAGCAACCACATCAGCTCCCTGTTCTGCCGCTTCAGCAGTAAGCTTTTTGATCAGGTCAAGATTATAAACCTTATCTCCACTTCGATTTTCAAACTGTACACTGGCAATTTTTAAGTTTTCCATTGATTTCTAATTTTTTAAAACCATTAATGATTCAAAATTAGCAGGACGAACACACAATAAATTGGAAAAAACCGACAATATCGTTTTACAGCACCTGCATCAGGTTGATCGCAAGAAGATGATCATGATGGCGATATTGCATCGGGGTAACCCCTGCCTGACGCTTGAAACAATTATTCAGATGCGCCTGATCATAATAGCCACAGGCATATACAACCTGAGAAAGGTTAATATCTGAAGAAGATTTTTGCAATGATTTGAGAAAATGCTGGAACTTGATGACGTCTATAAATTTCTTAGGAGCGATTCCGACCTGTTCCTTAAACTTCCGCTCCAATTGCCGTTCCGTTACCGGCAGTTTTTGGATCAGGTCAGCAACAGCAATCATTCCGTTTGCTTGATAAATCAAATCTAAAGCCCCATGCATAAGACCATCTTCCTTTTGAAACCGATTCACGCGGCATATCAACAGCTTTTCGATTGCTTTTATCGCTTCAGAAGGGCTTTTAGAACTCAATACCTGCTCCTCCATATCATTTCCTTCCTGACCAAAAACAGTACGCAAAGGTGTAATGGTATTGTTCAATTCATAAGCCGATAAGTTCGTCAGCGCATGCAGACCATGTGGATGGAGAACAACAATCAACATATCCAATTTTCCGACAGACTTGATATCATTAAAATGTGTCATCTGTCCATAAAGAAAACTATGCGGCTGTTTACTTCCCGATTCACAAGCATTCACCTGTAAGAAAGGATCTTTAAAGTGAAAGACCAAACCCGGATTGCCATCCGAAAACAAGCGATAATCGGCATACCCATCATGATCATGCTTGATGATGAGGTAGTGTTTTACAATAGCGGAAAGCATCAATGACGGATAAAGCTGCATAATCTCAATAGATAATTAAACAAAGGTAATCCATTTATTCTGATGGAAGAAACACCTTCGGATCAAAACCTTCCAGATAATCAATTTTCCAGATACCGTTAGCTAACACAGCCTTCGCTTTGTAATTAAAGCCATCTCCCCACGACCAGTTGAAAGTGGCCAGATTGTTGGCAAAATTCACATCTTTTAATATGATCTTTTCCCAGAAATTATCTGGATTATCCTGACAGTTGCACCAGGGATTTGCTCCGTTACCAAATGGCGGAAGTTCACCCACATACCATACCCACGATTTGTTTCGGAGTTTCTCGTCGATGATCAAGCCTATATTATCATAATTGGAAATAAACTGATCCGTGAATAGATTTGTTTCCCGCAGTTCGTTGATGCTCTTTTTATGTCTTTCCAGATCAAGTCCCGCATAAACACTATCCGTCTCTTTCAGTTGCAACGGTTCAAAATCCACATGAATGCTCTTGGTTTCATTCCATTTATACAGTTCTTTTACTTTATCATTTAAGTCACCTATCAAGTCGATCCCGTTACTTGTCCGGGCTGTTTCCTGTTCTTTTCCTTTTGATGCCACAGCATTCCCATGCTGGTTACAGGCAGAAAAGAGCACTAATGCAAGTAATATGGTGGTTAATTTCAAATATTTCATGTTTATGATCAACTTCATTAAGGTTTACTATATAACGATCCTTTAAGTTCTTTAGTAGAACATCAAATAGTTAATTGCTGTGCTAAAATAAACATATTTCGCTATAAAACATACGTGCTATTAAGTTTTAATAAAATAAACCATTAAACCTATGACAATAACTAATCTGCCATCCTTAAACGAACATCTCGTCTAAAGATGACAGATTTATATATCCTGATTATGTTGATCAATTAAACAAATGACTAAATCCTATTTAAAACGAAACACTATAGTTTTCCAGTTCCCTCAAATCAATTTATCTAATACACCTTTTAAACATGGCATGAGATTCCATGGATCTACTTGTTCAAATATTCCAAAGCGGCATTCAGAACTTCATCTTGCCCCGCTTTGATTCCTTTTATCGTTGGTGACACCAAGTGATCAATCTTTATTCCAACACGTTGCGTTTTACTTTGGTCAGGATAATAAACACCAAGTCCTGTTATCGATGTTTTCAGATTGCCCGGTAAATCAATGTAACTCACATTTCCATCCGCACCGGCAGTTTGAGATCCAAAAACCTTTACACTTGGAGAAGTTTGATAAGCCATAACATGATATTCGGCCGAGCTTTGCGTATCTTCATTAACCAAGACTGCTATCTTACCTTTATAATAATCGTTTGTTTCCTTTCCTACCTGAAGTGCGGGACTCATAATAAATGTACCGTGCTGACTAAGATTTGTATTTGTAAAACGTACGAAGTCGGTGGGTTTCGGAAGCAATAATGCACCTAGTTTGAAGACCAAAAAATCTCTCGGGTAGTTTCTATTATCAATAACAACACCTTTAACTTTGCTCCATTCATCCATATTTTCCTCTAGCATCTTACTTGTCAACAAACTGTGCTTGATATACAGAATATTATTATCCAACATTTTATAGGCAACAGTATCCGTCTGTGGAGCTCTAAACTGATTCAACGGTACTGCAGGTACATTCACTTCCATTTCTCGACCATTACGGATTAGCTTTATCGGTACTAGATCACTATTACTCATCATTAATCGTGCTGCAAATTCCCGATTTGTTACTGCTTCATTCGGTGTTGCTATGTAAGTCCAGACAGAATCTTTAATCTCTCCTATCTTTTTATTTTCCTTATCCATCAATACATCACCTACTTGAAGCATATTGACACCATCATTGATAGCTAACAACTTGGTCACAACAGCCTTACCTTCCACGATGCGAATCTGTGCAGGAAGATGGTATGTACCATAATAGCTTTGCAACGCCTTTGGTCTACTCCACAATCCCGTATGAGCATCTTTAACCCGTGACAACATTTTCAAGACAGCTAATCCATAACTCTTATCATCACGGCTCAAAATCATTTCGGGTACAGATATTTTCAACACTTCATTCCAATTAGGCTCTGTGAGATCTTTATTCGGTGAAAAATATTCGACCATATTCCAGAAACGAAAGAGCGTCAATAAACGAAAACCCGCATCTGCACTTTGGATATTGTCATATTTCTTTTCATTATGAAAAAGTACATTACCTATCCCATTTGCAAAACTAAAATAGTGATGCTTATCAAAATTAGTGTAACGAATACGCTTCAACTTATCTTTCAAATCCTTTTTGAAAGATAGCTTATCGATCCAGGAATAGTCTACTTCGTATATCATGTGCTCCATTTTAGGTTTCGGGTAGTCCTGTGTTGTACCCAAACTATCCAAAAGAGTTGCATAGTAAGCTTCCACGGTTTGATTATCCTGAGCTGTAATAACAGCATGAATAGATTTAAATAGGTATTGATCCCAATCCAGCTTACCTTGTGCTACAGCTGGATGTCTGTATTTCAGAAAACCCCAAATTCTTCCCAGATCAACTAACCTCTGATCGATTTCAGGACTATTATTGAAATCTGTAATACCTGATTCAACTGGATCTTTTTTTGCAAATGGAACAAACTTGCCGGTTTCTTTAGTGATATCCTTTCCGTCTACGGTAACGATAACATCATCGAACCAAACCTTCCCTTCACCTGAAAGGAAGAATGCCAAAGAAATACCTTCAGTCTTATCCGGGTTTAACTTCGCCGTCACCGTAAAGTTTTCCCAATCTTTTGTACCCCTCACTTCGCGCTTTGCCATATTGTCGAAAAAGATTTCCGGATCTATTCTTAACATAACGTTTACCACAGAACTGGCGGTTACATTTTCACGCTTAATCATGACAGACAAACGAATGGAATCACCCTTTAAATTGGAAGGAAGTCCCACCATAACACCTCCAAAACCATTGCTTTTTTTAAGGCTTTCAACCCGCAAAGAACCTTTCCCTTTATAATACACATCGTGATCAATAACCGTTTTAAAAACACTACTGTCACCGAGTCTATACCAAGGGCGAGCAATTGGTGTCTCGAAAGAAAAATTAAAACGTTCCTGGCTCCGGGCAGGAAAAACCAAGCTCAGGAAAAAGACAGCAAATAAAATTGCTAATGAGGTTTGTTTCATAATTTAAATTTGCATTAAATTAATAAATTATATCATATTTAACAACATTTAATTGCTTACTTGGCATTTAAATAAAATATTACAAATAATTGTTTTTACAAAATTGATAAAATTGACCGAATGAAAATTCCCTTAATATGGATAAATGCATAATGAATATGCATTTAAAAAGGCATTAACACGAATAAACCAAATCATACTAACATAAAAATTAACTTTGGTTTCAAAAATTACATGATATCGTAATGGAGATAAGATCAAAATTATGAGTAAGTTCATCCTTCAAAAACTTCCCTTAAAAATTAACATATTTCGCTATAAATAACTACCTTCAAGAAAGATTAAATCAAATGGAGCCTGTTAACAATAAAATATGATGAAACAACTAGCTATACTCCTTATACTAGGATTCAGTTTGGGTACAGCCGATGCACAGATTACCAGCATTTCGGTCAATAAAGCCAATTTCGAACAATCTGGTTTTCCCTTCAAAGGAAAAAGAGTGCTACAGGTAGAGCATATCACCACAGCAAATGAAGATAATTTTATCGTATTCTCTAAAGAACAACGGAATGCAGATCCCGATCACCTCTATATCCAGCAGTTTCAAAAAAATAACGACAAATGGACTGTTGTTGCCGAAGACCATGTCTCAGAAAAAGATATCGTCACTTCCGTCTGGGATGCCCGCAAAGCTTTTTTTGATGCCGATAAAGATGGAAAACTAGATGCTATTTTTGTCTATTCACGACACCCAAAAGGTGATATGGACAAACAGCTTAGCTGCATCGCACTTGTACTCTACAACAAACAATTTTACAGGTTACAGGCTGATCAAGCAGATGGTTACCAAAAGACGACATACTCGGATAATTACAGTCAGTTGCCTGAAGTGATCAAAGCACAGGTAACACAATTCTGGAAAAAACTAGATAAGGATTAAAAACATAGCGCTACGTCTGTATCGGACGAAGCGCTATGCAGAAATTTCAAAAATAAATTATAGAGAAGCTAAGACCATCTTTTCTTCATCTGCCCCTATTTTACTGATGGTATAGCGTTTAATATCGACATGCTTCATTTCGTCCAGCGCCTGTACCACATCCACCGCCCGTGCTTCCTTACTTGGTTTGATCAATACGATCATGTCCTTGCCATCCGCCTTTGCAGGGATCTCCAATTTCATGCGATCCAATACTTTTCTTATCCCATTCTGACTGAGGTCAGTGAACTCCGGTTTCGAGATCGGATGGTTAAAATCGCCATGATACCACATCAATCCTTTGTCGGTTAACAGAAGCGATACCACACGTCTTTCGTCCAATAATATCGGTTCATGCACAGATTTATCAGGCATTGCGATATCTAGACGATGAGGTTTATTTAATGTTGTCGTCAGCATAAAAAAGGTGATCAATAAGAATGCAAGATCCACCATTGCTGTCAGATCGACTTTAGGAGCCAGTTTTTTACTTCTGATTTTCTTTTTTCCTGCTTCCGGCTGTTTTTGATTTAGCTCTGCCATGATGTTCTAGATTAAATGATAGAATTGGTTAATACTCATCTTTAAGATGCCAGCATCAATCATATTCCATATTATTTTTCAATAAAAAAGATGCATGATCAACATTCCTCATCCAGTACTCCAAATGCCTTCAGCTTATTTCCCCACGTAAATCACAGTATTTCAGCGGGCAATAACATCCTAAAATCAACTAATCCATTCGCTGATCACTCCTACCCAAACACCCGATTGGTCACCCCATGAGGCTGTGATTGAAGTGCTTTATACAATCTACAGTCAAAAACTAGCCGAAAAGAAAAATATTTGCTGTACAACTGTGATTTTTTGACACCCACTGCGAATAATTAAGGAAATAAGTTTAATTAATATTTTTAACAATGGAATTTTCAATAACTGTTGCCACTTTAAATCGTATGCTATCGAAGCGGGTAACACCTGTTTTCCATCATTCGAAACCGTACTTTCAGGCTACTAACATCCAGCTTTTCTGGTCGAGCATAGCAAAGTTCGTTCTAGCAAACATTTCTGCGCAAAGCCTTATTATGGATAAAGCAAGAGATAAACACATCAGGTATAACCCAACAACTTTACGTAAAAAAAAAAGTTGGCATGCGCACTTATCATGAACAAGCAGGAACAAAAAGAATTCTTTCAGCAAATAATTGAACAGCACAAAGGAATTTTGTTCAAAGTTGCCCGTGTGTATTGCCACGACGAGCATGATAGGGATGATCTGATGCAGGAAATGATGATACAGATCTGGCAATCTGTTCCGAGATATAAAGAGCAGTTTAAAATATCAACCTGGTTATACCGTATCTCACTCAATGTCGCGATTTCCTTTTATCGGAAAAACACAACGAGGGCAAACCGATTCACGGTTCTTAACGAGCAGACATCAGATTTATACAATGAAGAAAAAGTAGAAACAGAACAGCAGCTGGACTTATTAGAACAGTTTATCAGTGAATTGAGAGAATTGGACAAAGCCCTTATATTGATGTATCTGGAAGACAAAAGCCATCACGAGATGGCAGAGATTTTAGGGCTATCCGTCAGCAACATAGGAACAAAAATAGGACGCATCAAGGATAAATTAAAAACAAAGTTTTCACCATAAAACCATAAAGAAATGAACGAGTTAGAATTAAAAAAGCTTTGGCAAACGGCACAGGAAAAGTTGGATACTAACCTGGCTATCAGCACACAAAATACAGCAGCTATTACGCATATAAAAGTGGCGCATTTCCTATCATCAATGAAGCCGATCAAGCTTTTCACGATCTTAGTGGGGGTCGTCTGGGTCGGTCTTTTAGGAACAGTAGTTGTTTACTTATTCTTAAACGCTTTCCCTAAAACAAATCTCTTTTTTCTGTTTTCAGCTACGGTGCAAGTCATGCTGTCGGCCATTGCATTGATCACCTATAGCTACCAGCTTATCACCATTTATCAGGTCGATATCAGCGGCCCCATCTTAGAGACACAAAAGAAAATAGCTCATCTAAAATCAACCACCTTATGGGTCACCCGTCTACTTTTCTTACAGTTACCGGTCTGGACCACCTTTTATTGGAATGATAGCATGCTGGACAATGGAAGCTGGCTGTTATGGTTTTTACAGGGCAGCATAACCCTTGCATGCACTTATCTGTCCATTTGGCTTTTCATCAATATCAATTTTGAAAATAGAGATAAGAAATGGTTTCGCTTTATTTTCAACGGCAATGATTGGACGCCCCTACTAAAGTCAATGGAACTTTTAGAACAGATTGATGCTTATCAAAATGACAATAAACCACAGCAAAGCAACCTGAGTTAAATCCTTGATAAATCCCACCATCCAGCTATTCGACGATTGTTTTGCAATAACATTTGTTCGCATTTTTCTTCATCTTTTTATTAAACCGAAAAGATGAAGAAAATAAACAAATTAACGACATTTAGCCACCCATTAACACCTCAAAACCGGCTATTATTTCGTATATTTATCGTTTAAGAATCATGCATCTTGAGGCCCTCAAAATAGACATTTAAACAAGCTTCACCCCCTATTTGCAGGCTGTTTTCGCTGCGTTTTTTTTATCCTTGTAGATTATTCGCAAACACAAAAAAATACTGCTGCGGTAACCTGAAAAATAAGGATATATTTTGATCCAAAGCAGTACATGAACACGGCTGCCAAAAAATTAAAAATAGGGACGCTTACTTGTCAATAGACCCTATTCGCAGGATACATTTCTTAAAGAATAAAACATCATAAGCTGTGCACATAAGGCACTAATTTAAAAACAACATACAGATGGATATCATACTGATCAAAGTACTGGGTATAAATTTTATTGCAACATTAGTCAGATCGACATTTGGATTCGGCGAAGCCTTAATCGCAGTTCCGTTATTAAGTTTTATTCTGCCACTCGATATCGCAGTTCCCATGTCCGTCATGTTATCTGTCGCCATTGCCTTATTGGTCGTCGTTCAGGATCACAAAAAAATAGATGTTAAAAGTGCCAAATACCTCGTACTTGCCGCATTGATCGGCCTGCCAGCCGGTTTGGGTATGCTGCTGTATGGCAATGATAAATTGATTAAAATCGGATTGGGAATATTACTAATTGCATATTCAGCCTATGCCTTAACTGCTAAAAACACACAGGCTAAAACAGCAGATCATAACAGCTTATGGCTCTGGACCTGTGGTATAGCTTCAGGTGTATTGGGTGGAGCCTTTGGCATCAACGGCCCTCCGCTCGTTGTATACGGAAAAATCAAAGGCTGGAATCCCAGCGAATTTAGAGCAACCTTACAAGGTTATTTTTTATCTGTCAGCTTCATCAGCGTAGTCGGTTATTATTTTAAAGATCTCATCACAGAAGAAGTTGTCCTCTATTTCTTAAAATCAATACCCGTTATGATTCCGGCTATCTATATCGGCAGATGGTTAAACCACCGGATCGAGCATAAAAAATTCTTTATCTATGTCTACATCGGACTGATTGTAATCGGAATCACCTCAATATTAAATACATGGATCTAACATTTTATTACATCCCACGATTCCTTCGCTCCTTTCCTTTATGGTAAAATCTTTATCAAATTAAAGTTTGAGAAAAAAAACTACATCGTTTTAAAATCAGTCGGACGCATATTGGTCAGCTGGGAAAATGTATTACTGAATGCCGAAATATTCGAGTAGCCCACTTCATAGGCAATTTCGGTAATCGTAAGATCCGTGTCCTTCATCAATTCCATCGCACGGATCACCCGGAGCATTTTCACATACTGCACAATAGAAATATGCAATTTGCTTTTGAACAACCGCGTTAAGGTCCTCACACTATAGCCAAAAGTTCTGGCAATGTCCTCCAGCGCCAAAGATTCACTTATTTTCGAACGTAAATAGTTCGTGATAGCATTCAGACGGGTGTCATCGGTAACCGGAAGCTGAATTGCAAATTTCTTCAGATGCTCCTTCGGCAACAGGTTTTTCACCGTATTCAAAAACTCAAATTCCCAGGACCCCTGAAAAAATCACCCTGCCATTTTTCACTGAAGACGAGCATTTCGGACAAGAGCTTACTCACCGGATAAATCCCCAGTTCATCGTAAAAACCAGCATCACCCTGACTGGGGTAGTAAAAATTGATAATCTGTAAATCCTTGGTATTGAACATCAGATTATGGGAAAAATGGCCCGGGATCCAGATATAATGATTAGAAGGAATATAATAGTCCCTTTCCTGCGTCTGCAGATAAGCAATCCCACCGTAAACCAGTAAAAGTTGCCCCTTATCATGCTGGTGGGCGAGCAATTGCTGTTCCGTCTGTTGACGGATCACCAAAATCGAATCGGGATTTTGATCGATATTCTTAATGAGCTGCTCCAAAAGATCCATATGGCCCAATTTAACAAACTTTAGGCTAATTATATAAAATACCTCCTCTTTTCTTCCAATAATTTTGCACAAAGATTATAATACAGCATATAAAAATGAAACAGTACCCCTTTTTAATCATCGCAGTGATCGGCAATCTTTTCCTCACATACGCTTCTTTCGCACAAGCTCCTGATAGTACCTGGACATTGGAAAAGATATGGGATCTCGCAGCAAAGCAGAACCGGCAGCTGCATCTAGCGGATTTAAGTGTACAGGAAAGCAGGACCAGTATCCAGGAAGCACGGGACAAACTGCTTCCCGATCTGGCAGTATCCGGAAATTACGCCCTTAACTCCAAATTTCTAATTTACGACAACGGTCTCTTTTCAAAACCGCAAGATGTTCCCGTTTCCAGTTATGGCTATGGCTTTGGTTACAACCTGGATTTCAACATTTACAATGGTGGAAGGGATAAACGAAATATCCACATCAAACAAGAAGAGCAACAGCGCAAACAAGTTGAATTTGAACTGCAACATGACAACATCAAGTTTGCCATCGCCATGGTCTATTACGAGCTGTACAAGTATCTACGATACCATGAATTTCTGCAGACAGAAATTAAAACCGAAAAACAGCAGCTCAGCAGCATCCAGAGCCTACATAAAAATGGTGTCGTGCTCAAAAGTGACGTCTTACGTACTTCGGTCAAGCTCTCGCAATTGGAACTCAGTTTGTCGGACGTGGAGAAAAAAGTAGTGCTGGCCAAACAGCGTCTCAATATACTCGTCGGAAGAAACGAAACCGAACCACTGGAAATTCCTATTCAGGAAATCGTGAACTTAGAGGCAGGCAATAGGGCAGCTTATGCAAGCTATCAGGCAGAGGCCCTCAGTCAATCGCCGGAATTTAAAATCACCCAAAGTGATATCAAAATCAGCGAGCTTCAGATCAAACAGGCAAAATCCACCTTGCAGCCTAAGATCTCCTTGTATTCACATTACAACTACACGTATCCGCAAGTATCCTTTTATCCCTACTCCAACGATCCCTGGGGCTATGGACAGACCGGTATCAAGATGCAGTTTGCGCTAGACAACCTCTACAAAAGCAAGCATACCATCGCACACGCAAGGAATCTCAGCGAACAGCAGAAAGAAAAAGCAAACATCAAAAAAGATGAAATTTCGGTCAGGGTCAAGGAAGCATACCTGCAACAGCAACAGGCACTCGAAAGCGTCACAACAGCAACCGACAATATCATCCAGACGACCGAAACTGTGCGGGTCATCCGAAACAGCTACCTCAATCAGGAATCCCTGCTCACCGATCTGCTCGATGCAGAGAACATCCTGCTGGAATCAAAATTTAATTTAACACAAGCACAGGTCAATCTAAAATTAAGCCATATCAAGCTGCTGCTGATTACAGGAGCACTTTAATTGTAAACACCATGGACAAAAATAAAACAGATAAAATTGTAGTCGCAATCACCAAATGGTTAGGCATCTTATTATTTGTCGGTATCAGCAGCTGGTGTATCGTCTATTTCTGGCAAGGATATCAATACGAGCAGACCAACGATGCGCAGATCGATGCCTACCTCTCACCCGTAAACGCAAAGGTCGGTGGATACATCAGCAAGATTTATTTCCAGGATAACCAACAGGTAAAAAAAGGCGATACGTTATTGCTCATCGAAGAAAGTGAGTACGGACTGAAACAGGAAGCCGCATTGGCCGAACTGATGAGTTCACGTGCAAAACTCCCGATCCTCAGTGCAAATGAAGATACCCAGCTCAAGACCATCGAAGTGATCAAAGCACATCTGTCCGGATCAAAGGCAAAACTAACACAGCAACAAAAAGAATTTAACCGCTATCAGAACCTGCTAGCCGAACAATCCACCACACAGCAGAAATTTGATCATGTGGAGGCAAACTTGGCCATCAATCAAGCAGATTATGATGAATCGCAGGCTAATCTGCAGGTTGCGCAGTCCAAACTGCAAGATTTCAAAGCCCAGCGATCGGCGATTGAGGCCGAAATCCGGATCAAAGAAGCGCTGCTAAAAAGACAGGAATTGGATGTCCGCTACACCGTGATTACCGCACCTTTTGATGGGCAACTGGGTAAAAAAAATATTCAGGAAGGACAATTGGTACAACCGGGACAGACCTTAGCATTTCTCACCAATGATACCGAAGAGAAATGGGTCGTGGCCAATTTTATGGAAACCCAGATCGGCAGCCTACATATCGGAAATACGGTCAACATCGAAGTTGATGCCTTTCCTGGAGAGCAATTCACCGGAACCATACAGTCCATTTCCCCCACTACCGGATCGCGCTACTCCCTGTTACCTCCCGATAATGCCACCGGTAATTTCGTGAAGATCATCCAGCGCATGCCTGTCCGCATTAAACTAAACCCAAGCCAAGGGCTAGCCAAACTCGCTGCCGGCATGAACGCACATGTATATGTGGTAAAAAACTAAAGATGCAAGCACACAAAATTCCTTTATTTAAACACTGGGTATCCGAGTGGCTGGCCAGATCGGTTATCTTCGCAATCCTGATGACCTGTTTATTCAGTTTTGCCCTCTACAGCAGTCCTGTAACCGTGATGGGGTATTACGGCGTAGCACCCACAGATGTACAATATGCCATGGTACTCATCTATGGATCTACCGTGACATTCTTGGCGCTCGATTCCCGTATTGTGAAATACTTCACCTCACGCAAATACCTCTTGATCGGATTAGCGACCAATGGTATCTGTACATTGATCTGCTTCCATAGTAAAAGCTGGCCCCTCTTTCTCGTCTGTCAATTTGCACAGGGCATCACCTGCGCACTGCTATCGGGTATTGTACTCCATCTGGTGTTTCCCAGACTGCATAGCACCCGGGCCAGAGTCATCGGGTACACCATCCTCTATGCTGGCATTCAGATTTCTATTCCACTTTATTCCATCTACTGCAGCATGGTGCTTCATTATCTGGATTTTAACTGGCTGTTTTACGGAGCCAATATCTTACTGCTGTTGCTCACCGCTACCGTATTGATCACGATGGATGCCCAAGCAAGATTGCATAAAAAGATACCGCTCTATCAGGTGGACTGGATCGGCTACCTCTTCTATACCAGTTTTGTATTGCTCTTGGGCTATATCCTCATTTACGGCAGGCAGCTGGGCTGGTTCAGCAGTACCGTGATCTGCCAGCTGGTTCTGGCCGCAGTATGCATACTTATACTTTTTATTAGCAGGGAAATGCGGTTAAAACGTCCGTTGATTAATCTGCGGATTTTCAAAGCGAAAAACTTTGTTATCGGTCTTTTACTGCTTTTTGTATTTTACCTCTTCAAAGGCAGTACAGGACTGACCTACAGCCATCTGGAAACGATCTTAAAAACCGATCCTTTACATACTATCCCCATCTGGTTGGCTGTCATATCCGGAACAGTACTCAGTATGTATATAACAGCGCGCTTTATACTATTGGGAACCCATCTGATTCGGATGATCATCGTCGGATTTATCATTATGGGCCTGTATTATAGCTATATGCTGCTCTTTATTTCCGTGACCGGATCGACAGCAGACTTTATACTGCCTATGTTTATCTATGGTATTGCGACCGGAGTTTTATTTGTACCTATCGTAACCTTCACAGCATCCGCCGCTCCTGCTAAAATCGCTGTAAATGCATCACTCATCGGTATTCTGGCTCGATTTATCGGATTTTGTGGCAGTATGGCAGTTAACAACGAACTGCAGTTATTTACCCGGGCCGCGGTTCAGGATCAGGTACGCCATGCGGTCAACCAGATCAATCCGCAGTTGCCACTCGCCTTGCAGCAGATCGAACAGACCTATCAAAATGCTGGTAATGATGGCTTAAAATCGGAGGTAGCCGCCAATGCCTTTTTCAATACCATGCTCAAAGAACAGATCCTCGCCCGCGCAAGCCGCGATTATTATGACCTGATGCTTACCGGAGTCGTACTGGTCATTATTATGCTGATCTTTTTACCCAAAATGCAGCAGGTGGTACTGAGATTGACAAAATTTAATGTTCCTTATTAGATCTGAACAGATGTGTAAAAATAAATCGAAACCAATACAGCGCCTCTTTGTTTACCTAATGTCAGAAGGCAAAGCACACGTACGATATTGATCTAGGTCAATAATTATAACGGTGTTAACCCTTATTTTTGTAGCAGAATATTAGAGAAGAAAACAAAAAATTTATAAACAAATTTAAACATTAAAGTTATGGCAAATTGGAGTTTAGACAAAGCACACAGTGAAATAGAGTTTAAAGTAAAACACATGATGATTACTAACGTAAAAGGTCAATTTCAAGATTTTGACGTTACGGTAGATAGTGATTCAAACCATTTAGAAAATGCCAAAATAGACCTGACCATTCAGACAGCGTCTATCAACACGAAAAACGAACAACGTGACGAGCATTTGAAAAGTGCAGACTTTTTTGATGTTGCGGCCAACCCGACTATTACATTTCATGCTACGAGCAGTAAAAAAGACGGTGATGATATTAAATTAACAGGCGATCTAACGATCAAAGGCATTACCAAATCCGTTACATTCGACGTGGAGTTCGGTGGTGTAGCAAAAGATCCTTGGGGTAATGAAAAAATCGGTTATACCGCTACTGGTAAAATCAACCGTCAGGATTTCGGATTAACTTGGAACGCAGCTTTAGAAACAGGTGGATTGATGGTGAGCGACGAAGTAAAATTCCAAGCGGATTTTCAGTTCATTGTGACGAAATAAGCAACATATACCCTTATAAAAAAAGTCATGCTCCCATCAGAAGCATGACTTTTTTTGTATATGCATGAGATCGATAGTTCCCGCACTAAGCAGGCACTTTTCGTCCTTTCTCCCGATCCCATACCCGGTGACCTTTCATCGCTTTGATAAAGTCTGCCGTCAGGTTATTTTTTGATTCGAGTACCACGCCGGCATCTTTTTCCTGCTTGGCGATATACGATCCTGCAATTAATTTTTCAGCACCTTTAGCAAAGGCCAAACCCTTACAATGTCTAAATCCTTCGTTGATAAAATGGATATAATCCGGCTCATCCTCCAATGTTGCAACCGAATCACCATCGGGAGTATAGAATGCATCATAACAGACCGAAGCTTCCGTCAGATAAGTATGCTGAATTTCCGCCTCTCCACCTTCCTTAAACTTCACGTTACCCGTATGTGTCGAGATCAGAACGGCCTCAGCACCCTCCGCTTCCAATGCTTTTTTCATGACATCGACCGATGCTTTGCTCACACCATCTGCCACTAGAAAAGCCACTTTCCGAGTTTCAATCGTTCCTTCGCCCGGAGCGGTAGCCATACTCAATGCGGCAGATTTCTCTACCTCTGGCTTAGGCGCTTTCACCGGATATTCCGGATGGTTCTGACGCGCAAACTGTAATGTCAGTTCATCCAGTTGCTCCGGAGGTGTCAATCCCAGATTGGCACCCACTCTTTTCGCCAGTTCCTGATCGATCTGATTTAAGATCGCCAGCTCCCGTGTACGGATCGCTACCGAATTGACTTTCGATAGCTCAAAGCTATAACCACTGATGATATGTTCCTTTTCAGGTGCTGTCTGCGAATTGAAAAACAAGCGGGCTTGTGTAAAGTGATCAGCAAATGACGAAGACCTGCGTCTTACTTTATAGCCATCCACTTTTTCTTCATGGCTCTTAAAACCGGTCTCGCCTTTTAACATCGCCTGATAGGGACAACCGCCACCCAAGCTATTTGGGAAATAGCTGACGTTGCCTTTCAGGATATCCTGTCTGCCGAAACCGTCTTTTTGATTGTTATGTTTACCGTTGACCGGTCTATTGATCGGAAGCTCATGAAAATTAGGACCTCCCAATCGGTAATTCTGTGTATCTGCATAAGAGAATATACGTCCCTGCAATAAAGGATCATTGGTCAGGTCAATACCCGGTACCAGACGTCCTGGATCAAAGGCTACCTGCTCGGTTTCTGCAAAGAAATTTTCCGGATTACGGTTCAGTGTCATCGTTCCGATAATCGTCACCGGAATTAATTCTTCCGGAATGATCTTCGTTGCATCCAATAAATCGAACGAATATTTCTGTTCATCCTCTTCCGGTACAAGCTGTACACCCAGGTCCCACTGTGGAAAATTACCCTTTTCGATATTCTCCCACAGATCCCGGCGTAAGAAATCCGAATCAAATCCCGATAATTTTTGCGCCTCGTTCCAAGCCACCGAATGCACTCCCAATTTAGGTTTCCAATGAAACTTCACAAAAGTGCCTTTACCTGCTGCATTGACAAATTTGAACGTGTGGACACCAAAACCTTCCATCATTCTAAAAGAACGAGGAATAGCACGGTCGGACATCGCCCACATCAGCATATGTGCAGATTCAGGCATCAAAGAAATAAAATCCCAGAACGTATCATGAGCCGATGCGGCCTGAGGCATCTCATTATTCGGTTCTGGCTTAACAGCGTGGATCAAATCCGGAAAGTTCATCGAATCCTGAATAAAAAATACCGGAATATTGTTACCCACTAAATCATAATTACCCTCCTCCGTATAAAACTTTACTGAGAATCCCCTTACATCGCGCGCCAGATCAGTCGATCCTTTGAAGCCCGCAACGGTTGAAAAACGGATAAATAACGGCGTTACCGTACCTTTCTTTAAAAAAGCGGCACTGGTATATTGAGAAACATCTGCTGTCGCTTCAAAAACACCGTGAGCACCAGAACCTCTTGCATGTACCACGCGTTCCGGAATCCGCTCGCGGTCAAAATGAGCCAGCTTATCTTGAAAAATAAAATCTTCTATAAGTGCAGGGCCACGTTCTCCTGCTTTGAGCATGTTGTTGTTATCATTGATCGGAACTCCATCATTCGTCGTCAATACCCGATTGGCATTGTCAATCGTATGCTCCTGAATCTGTTGCACTTTTTTGTTTTCTTGTTGCTTAGCCATGTTTAAATAAAGTTATTGATGAAGATTAGAACATGTCGGTACCCTTCACATGACCGACACTATTACTAGTAACAACGTAACCTCCGATTTGTTTCCAATGATCCCCGGCGCAACAAGCCACGACCGAAGACTTAAGACTGAGCGGCAGTCTTTCTAAAGTCAATTTAAAGGTAATATAGTTTTAATAAAAGGTAATAAACTTGCATTTTTATTCATTCTATCCTCCTATTTTTAACCTAGTCATTTGTTTCGTCAAATAATCAAGCGGGAGATTTTTAGCGAAACACCTGATAGCCAGAGCAAGATCACGTATAGCAATTGCCTAAATCCGTACATATACGGTTCGTCCCGAATAAGATGCAAGTACCTGTTTTTTCAATACGATCATTTAGAATAACCCATATATCCTTTAACCAAAAACAACTGTTATGAAAATTTACCATCTCGTACTTGCAGTGGCCCTCTTATTCGGTTCCTGTAAAAGAACAGAAATTCTCACCCGTATTGATGCCAATACGAACACCCTCGACACCGTCTACACGTCAGACCACCCCTACAACCTCAACGTCGTCTTGTTTGTCCCCTCGGACATGGTTCCCAATCCCGATTACGAAAGACGTATCAGCGAAACACTGATCTACCAACAAAACTTTGTCAAAACCTGGATGCAGCATTGGGGACATGGCGACAAAACCTTCGGATTGTTAAAAAATGCTTCCAATAGGGTCAAAATCCATGTTGTACAGGGCAATCTCCCGACTTCCTCCTATCCATATGAGGGTGGGGAATCAGCCATGTGGCAGGAAATTACCACGTATTTTCAGACCCATCAAAAATCCAGTGACCATTACCTGATCCTGACCACAGTTAATAAGTTCGGTGAGCAAAATGCGCCGTACTATGGCATCGGAACAAAATGCTACGGCATCGATTTCCCCGATATGGAGATCGCCAATATGAGCCGTACAGATACAGCTGGACTGGCTTCTTCCTGGATCGGAGGCAATACGCATGAGATGATGCACGGTCTCAATCTGCCGCATAATGGCGGTCTGGTATCGCAGAACAATCTCTACGGTACACCCATCATCACCGGAAACGGTGGTACTTTTGTCGTAGCACCGACTTATTTAGATGCCTGGGATTGTGCTGTACTGAGCCGCGGACAGGTGTTCAGTACCACAACTCGTTCGGACTGGTATGTCGCTGCTAATGCGAAAATCACCAAACTGAATGCCCGCTATGACGATGCTACGCAAAAAGTAATTGTATCCGGAAGGTTCAGCAGCAACAAAAAGGTGGACTTCATCGGCTTTACCAACGATGCCAAGCGCAGTGCCGGAGATGGTAACTACGACTCTGAAAACTGGGTAACCACCCCGATCGGTCTGGATAGTTTTTATACCGAAATCGCCATGACCGAATTCAAAGACCGAAGCAACCTACAGAATGATTTTACGATCAGCCTGATCCATGAAAATGGCTACAGACATTGGAACAGCTACAGTTATCAGATGCAGAACGGTAAACCGGATATTCAGTTTGGCGACAGACCCGAATACAATAAAGCAAACTGGAGTATCGTTGCCGTAAGTTCTGAAGAGACTCAGGCAGAAAGCGGTCAGGCTGTGCATCTCATCGACGGAGATAAAACAACGCAATGGGTGAGCCGCTGGACGGGAGCAAATTCTACCCATCCGCATTTCTTTACCATCGATATGGGAGCCTCAAAACCGGTGAACCGCTTTACCTTTGTACAGCGCTCTGGAGGAAGCAAACCCAAGAATATACAAATTCAGGTCAGTACCAATAACAGCACCTGGCAAAATGCCGGCAGTTTTGTGCTCCCGGATGCGGCAGGTCCTGCCTACGTGACTTTACCCAATAGCCTAACCTTCCGTTACTTTAAAGTGACGATTTCAAGTGCCACCGATGGCACCCAATGGGCGGCGCTCAACGAAGTGGGCACTTATCAAGATTAACCTTAATTTCATCAAAAAAGCTCCTGAACGGATCCGTTCAGGAGCTTTTTAAATATATAGCTAGCAACAGGCTGCGTCACAAGCACCAGATCATTCCCTTTTCTTTTACCTAAAAAAAGAAAACCAGGCTTAAATGCCTCTAGATTTCATTCAAAAAATCACTTAAAGACTGATCTTTCCCTACTGGTAGTTTTTTACGTAAACGGTACCGGTGTATTTCAACTCCTCTGACCGTAATATTCTGCAACTGCGCGATCTGCTTGGTGGTGAAATTCAATTTCAGATAAGCACAGACTTTAAGATCATTCCGTGATAACCCCTCGTGATTGGATTTCAGCTTATTCAAAAAGCCATCATTCAGTTCATCAAAATGCAGCGCAAACTGATCCCAGTTGGCACTATTTTTCTCCACATCTTTCAGTAAATTATTGATCCGCTTTAATTCCGAAGCCTCTTCCTCACTCCCTTCTATTTTTGCCAGTTCATCGCGGACTTTGACAAGCGTTCCCGAATTTTCCAGCAGCTGCATACTCGCACTGGCCAGCTCTTTCGTCTTCACCAATACTTCCTGTTCCAGCTTTTCATTGTTGAGCTTTACAATTTCCTTTTCGCTCTTTTCGATTTCCAGCTGATGGATGTAGCGGAGCTGTGCCATTTTCTTCTCATACTGAAGCTGTTGCTTTTTCCAGACCTGCTTTTGCACCTTAAAAAAGAGATAGATGCCCAATGCTCCCAATAGCATATAGACGAGCTTTGCCCAGATACTCAGATACCAGGGTGGTAAAATCGTAAAATCATAGCTAACGGTTTCGGAGATCTGGTTTAAATTGTTTCGAACCCGAACCTGAAAACGATACTTTCCACTTGGTAGATTGGTATATGATTTTTCAGCGATATTTGCCCATGTGGACCAATCCTCATCATAACCGACCAGTTGATAGCTGAACTCCATATGCTCATGGATACCAAAACTTGGCGAAGAGAAAGCAAACTGAAAAGAATTGAATTTGGAGGCCAGCTCCAACTGGTCCGCACGGAGCTGTTCGTAAGTTCCGGTTTCATTTTTAGTGAAATACCCGGCAAATAGAATACTGTCCTGCGCTGATTTTGCCGTTACCTGCGACAATAGCACAAGTGGTTTTCGCGCTTCCTGAATATATTTTTCATAATTGATATGGATGATCCCTTTTTCAGCACCGATATAGATGTTATTTTTATCATAGGTATTGATATGATCGAATCCCGAAGTATTCATGCCTTCAATTTCGGGAAATTTGATAAGCTGATAGCTCTTATTTTTTGCATCGAATTGTGCGACCCCGACGTATTTATCTGTACAGTACCAGATATTGCCCTCTTTATCCTCCTTTAAATATCGGATCGTCAGACCATCAAATTCCTTATAATCAGCAGACTTGACAAACGCATTTTTGGTATAATCGTAGGTGTACAGCCCCTTTTCTGTGGCAAAAACGATCTGATCCTTAATCTTGAACACAAAATTCTGATAGTCTGACGGTAAACCATTCTTCTTCGTTAAGAGAACAGCATCGTAAGCATGGCGGTCTGCCGTCAGTCGCATGCGGTAAATACCGCGATAAGGATGTGAAGCCCAAATTGTATTTTTGTCGTCCAATTCTAAAAAGCGATAAGAATCCACAAACCCGCGCAACTGACCGCCGGACTGAAAAATACCGTTTTGATAACTCAACAGCTCTAAACCCTGATAAGTACCCACCAGAGCCTGTTCTACCGGATAAACAGAACTTAACGGCAATACATTCCAGGTACCTGTGCGATTAGACAGCGGCAGTAAAGCTTGATCCTGAATCTGAAACAATCCTTTATTGTGCCCCAGTAATAAGCGTCCGTTCAGTTCTTCCAGCAACCAGGCCTCGCCACCATCACTTTTCGGAAAAAGTGAAAAAGAACTCAATGAACGGCTCTGATCTTTCAGTCCTTTGCTGATAGGTGCCACATATACCCCGTTGGATGAAGATAAATAAAGCTTATGATCAAAGATCAGCGACGATAGCCCAGTCACCTCATTTTCAAGATTGGGACGCAGATACCGTACCGCAGATCCGTACGAAATCACCGAAATCCCATTGTCACTGGCCACCCAGATATTTTTTTGCTGGTCCACAAATACCGCTGAAATATTCTTGTTCACCAAACCTTCGCGAATACCGATGCGTTGAATCGTTTTCCCATCGCGATCACGGATATGACAGCCCTCTTTTGCATTGCCGACAACAAAGGTGGAGTCATCGATACGCGCGGCAGATGGTGTATAACTATCATCCCAGCGCTCCTTATTCAATTGCAATAACACCCTGTCTTTCAACAAGTAGTTCTGATTATTTAAAGTGGATAAGACGATCCGGTCTTTACCCAAAGGAAGCATCGATGCGATTTTCATTTCGCGATAAGGCAACGTTGCCAGCACAGGTGACCAGTGGCTATTCCGGTAGACCAATAAGCCATTTTTTTTATCTTGCGCAAAAAGCGATTCACCCACCTTACCCATAAAATACCATTCCGCAGCGGCGGGATGTACCGTTATTTTTTGCCCTTTGAGTTCAAAAATCACATTGGTCGCCCTAAAAAAAACAGACTGCCCAAAAGACAGCGTATTCCAGATGTCAGCAAAATTACGGTACTCCTCCGGAATCAGGGCTTTCAGTGATGTATACGTCAGACCACCCTGCTCAGCTGGTTCGAAGTAACCGAAATCTCCCTGACCGCCTACATAGATCCGGTCATGGCTGTCAATCCATAGCGAACGGATAATGGTATGGTTGGGTAACGCATAAGATTTCCAGTAGCGGCCATCAAAAGTAATCAGCCCTTCACTGTTGCCAAAGTACAGGATGCCCCTGCTATCTTGTTTAATATCCCAGGTCCGGCTTCCGCCACCATATACGGTTTTATTGTAGTTATTGACTAAGGGTAATCCCAGTAAATTCTGTCCGCACAAAGAAATCGGTGCTATAAAAAAAACGAAAAAATAAAGGAATGCGAGATACTTCATATACTGTTTATAAGGGTTGACGTACAATTGACGTACCCCAAATATAGCGATTTTAACCGCATTAAAGCAACATGAAGTAGTAATGAAGTAGTGTTTAAATTTAACTTATGCCCATCTAAATCTAATTTTGAGCTAATTATAAACATTCCTAAATTTTTTAATTCATCAAGCATGAAAAATAATGTTAGCATCATGGCAAGTGTTGCTCTTCTGTCTTGTCTTACCCATACGGTAAGTGCACAGAACAGAACGATCACAGGTAAAGTCACAAATGAACTGGGGATTCCGCTAGTGGCAAGTATTACCTTATCCGGAGGTTCCAAAGTTGGAACAAGTAGCAACGAGCAGGGAGATTTTTCCCTCTCTCTTCCTCAAAACACCAGTTATTTGACGGTCTCTTCTTTAGGCTATGAAACCAAAACAGTTGCCATCACCGGCAATTCCGTCAACATCCAATTAAAAGCAAATGCCGATTTTAATCTGGATGAAGTCGTAGTAGTGGGTTACGGTACACAGCGCAAAGGCGATCTAACAGCGCCTATTTCAACGGTAAATATGCAGGATATGGCCAAACGTACGGTTTCAAATTCGATGGATGCCCTTCAGGGTGCCGTTGCAGGTGTACAGGTTGTCAGCTCAGGAGCTCCGGGATCAACGCCCTCCGTGCGTGTCCGCGGTGTAGGTTCATTCAACAATGAAAGTCCGCTGTATGTCGTGGATGGGATGTTTATGGACAATATTGATTTCCTAAACCCCAATGACATTGCCGATATCTCCATCTTAAAAGATGCCTCCGGGGCAGCCATCTACGGGGTACGTGCCGCAAATGGGGTTATTCTCGTCACCACAAAAAAAGGAAGCATCAATATGAAATCGCGTGTCACCTACAATGGATTTGCAGGTTTCCAGACCCCGACCAACATCTTAAAAATGGCCAATGCGCAACAATATGCGAATTATGCCAATGCGACCGGAAATGGTGCCTTTGTCAAAAAATCGGTTGAAAAGTATGGTGGTACCGAAACCAATCCGGCCATGGATACCGACTGGTTCGATGAACTATTGCGCTCAAAAGCACTCATCACGAACCACAATCTTGACATCATGGGCGGCAGTGAAAAGATTACCTATGCTTTTGGTCTCAACTATGTCAAACAAGAAGGCATCATGGATGCTAAAAACAACAACCAAAAGTTTAACATGCGCATGCAGGCCGATGCTAAGGTTACAGATTGGCTGAAAGTTGGGTTTATGGCACATTTAAATAACTTTAAATCCTACCATCCTAATAATGCAGCATTCCGTCAGGCGTATTTTGCATCGCCTTTATACCCTGTTTACGATCCGACCATCGAACTTTCAAAACCTGAAAAGTTCGGATCCAGCACGGCAATCGGTATGCAGTCGGGATTTTGGTACAACAATCCGATCGCGACAGCCTTCTACAACAACAATCAGACGAAAGGATTCCAGATCCTGCCGAGTTTCTATGTAGAGGCAGAACTATGGAAAGATAAAATTACCTTTAAGTCACAGCTCAGCCAGCGCTATCAATCGACACATAACATCGGCTATAACCCAATTTATTACATCGATAACGACCAGCGAAATGACCGCTCTTTCTTACGTTCGGCACAGGCACGTAACAACAACTACATCTTAGACAATTTATTGACGTATAAAGATGAAGCCGGCAAACACCACTGGTCGGTCCTGTTGGGACAGTCGACACGTGAGGAACGCTGGCGTGAAACCTGGGTGCAGGCCAATGATGTACCTGAATCAGAAGAATTCTGGTACGTAGGTGTTGGCGCTCAGGGAATCGGTTCGGCAACAGGATACGGTGAGAACGGCTCCAGAAATGCCGGTATATCTTATTTTACGAGAGGAACGTACGATTATGACAACAAATACTTACTGACCGCTACTTTCCGTGCTGACGGAAGTTCAAAATACCAGACCAAGTGGGGCTATTTCCCATCTGTGGGTTTAGGGTGGGTGCTGACGAGAGAGAAGTTTATGGAAAACCAAAAGCTTTTCAATCAACTGAAACTCCGTGGAAGCTGGGGTAAACTGGGGAATGACGGCATCCAGCCCAATGCAGGCTATGCAACCGTGTATTCCGGAAACAATTTCTCAGGCATCTTTGGCAGTGAGGGCACGACAAACGGAACCCGTATTCCGGGATACCGTGTCGGCAGGTTCTTTTCACAGGTCCGCTGGGAAGTGGTGGAAGAATGGGATGGCGGGATAGATTTTGCCTTGTTGAACAACCGGCTGAGCGGTACATTAGACTATTACCACAGAACAACCCATGATCTTGCCTTCAGCAGGCCTATTCCATTTTCGTGGGATCGCGTATATGGAAATTGGGGCAGTGTCGCCAACAGCGGATGGGAGCTTTCGCTACAATGGAAAGATAAAGTCGGTGCATTGGGCTATTCCATTGGCGGAAATGTAACCACATTGAAAAATACCGTTAAAAATCTGGGCGGACTTGAGAATATCATGAACGGTTACCCGGAATGGTCGGCAGAATTTCCGGCCAGAATCCAGATCAACGAACCCATCAACTTTTACTATGGTTATGAAGTCGCTGGCGTGTACCAAAATCAGGCGCAGATCGATGCCGATCCAATAGCAAAGGCGTACAACGAGCAAAATCCAAACGCCCCTATTTTACCGGGTTATCTCCAGTATAAGGATCAGAATAATAATGGCGAACTGGATGAAAATGACCGTATCAATCTCGGAAACTACCTGCCAAAGATCACCTATGGTTTCAACTTGGCATTCGATTACAAAAAGTTTGATCTAAGCGTTGCCTTTCAAGGCGTGAGCGGCAATAAAATCCATAACCTCAACCGGGCTATGCGTAGAAAATACAATCAGATGAATGTGGATGCGGCCTTTGTTGATAAACTATGGACCGGTGAAGGAACAAGCAACACCCATCCATCGGCAGCAGGTTCGGTGGCTTCATGGAACCTACAGGCTAGTTCGTTCTTTGTCGAAAGTGGCGCTTACCTCCGCGTACAAAATATTCAGTTAGGTTATAGTTTTGACTTCCCGAAAATGCCAACCCGCATATTCGTTACGGCAGATCGACCTTTTATGTTTACCAAATACAACGGTTTTACTCCTGAAGTATCAGGAATGGGATTTGATGCCAATGTGTATCCAATTGCATCGACCTACAGCCTAGGCGTCAAAGTTTCCTTTTAATTTTTAACCTTACTTTTTAATCTTATGAATACCTTTAAATATATCCTCATAGCAAGCTGTATAGCAGTACCGTTATCCATGACGAGCTGTAAAAAGTTTTTGGACAAGCCTCTTGAAAACCAGCAGCGTTCGGAAGAAATCGATTACAGCAACCCTGCGCTGATGTACAGCCCCGTTTCTGGCGTATATCGCTCGGCAGCTGATGACAACCTGGTCCATTGGATTGATCTATCCATCCGCTGCATGCGCGATGATGATTACCTTCAGGCTGCTCCCAGCCCCAATGATAATCCGGAGCTCATGGCCATCAAAAACTTCCAGAACGATGTAACTGTGCAGTCGTACTGGGGACTGAACCAATCGTGGATCAGTTATTACAGTCTGGTCATCGCGGCCAACAATGCCCTGATCGAACTGGATAATTTCGCGGCAAAAATACCGTCCGGCAACAGCAAAGACCTCAACCTCAATAAGCAATACAAAGCGGAGGTCCGTTTTCTGCGTGCATACGCCCACCTGATGGCCTCCCGCCTGTTCGGAAACGTGCCTATCTTGATCGACAGTGAAAATATTGGACGCCTGGCGACCATCGAAAAGAGCACTGCGGCCCAAGTACGACAATTTATCATTGCCGAAATGAATGAATGCATCGAAGCACTGGAAGATGCACGTCCGAATCAGTCCATTCATATCGGTGCCGTGACCAAGTATACGGCACTGCTCCTCAAAGCCAAAGCCGCTGCAGATCTTGCCGGTAATGATAACAGCAGTCCCCATTGGGAAGAAGTCTTGGATGCGACCAATAAGATCATTGCGAGCAATAAATTCTCCTTATATCCAAACCTCTACGAGCTCTTTAAGCTTCCCGGAAAACTGGCCAATGAATCCTTATTTGAACTGCAATATTCCGATTTTGGTGTAGGTACTGGCGATATTGTACGTCCCGGAGTAGACTGGGGAACATTCTTTAGGTGGCAGGGACCGTCGGGTGATCAAAAAGGAAGTCCCATCTCCGGAGCCGGCTGGGTACCGCCATCTCAAAATATTGTCGATTTCCTAACGAACCGTGGCGATGTTGAACGCTTAAAAAACACGATTCAGTACTGTGGCATCAATGGTAATCCTGCTACTTCGGTTACCACCCCGAGCGGTGACGTGGTCTATGGCAATCCATTTGGTATCAAATATTTCAACGGAAAAGCGTATCTTCCAAAAGCACAGATGACCGAAGGACGTATGGAATATGGCGCCAACAATAATGTTCGTATCTTACGTTATGCAGATGTATTGCTTCTAAATGCGGAAGCAAAAGTACGGAAAGGGCAAAATGGCGACGAACCTTTTCGATTGGTACGCGAAAGGGCTAAATTGGGTGCTATTGCCAATGTGACGCTAAACCAGATTTTAGACGAGCGCAGAGCAGAATTTGCCTGTGAATGGTGGGGTGAGCGTTTCAATGACCTGGTACGTACCGGTAAAGCAAAAGAAGTATTTGGTGCTAAATTTATTCCTGGTGTGAGTGAATCATTGCCTATACCGCAAACGCAGATCGATGCTAACCCTAACTTCAGATAAATCATGATGCATATAAAAACAGGAATTTTATGTTCCTTGCTCCTTTTCAACGTGCAGCTGGCGGTATCGCAGGACAACAAACCCGTCAAAACCGTCATCGCTAAAGAAAACGGTGGTTACACCATCAAGCGTGACGGTCAGCCGTATTTTATCAAAGGCGCCGGTGGCAGCAATTATATGGATCGTCTAAAAGCGTATGGAGGTAACTCCATACGTACTTGGAACCCGCACAATGCGGGAAAAATATTGGACGATGCCCATCGCTTGGGACTTACCGTGACCTTAGGACTGGATGTACGGGCCGAAAGACATGGATTTGACTACAGCAACCCCGAACAGGTAGCGCAACAATTGGAGGGCATCCGTAAGACCGTCCTGCAGTACCGAAACCATCCTGCGCTTTTAGCCTGGGGAATCGGCAATGAACTGAACCTCCATTACAGCAATCCCAAGGTATGGGATGCGGTCAATGCGATTGCAGTAATGATTCATGAACTAGACCCTAATCACTTGGTGACAACCATGTTGGCAGGTATCAACCAAAAGGAATTTGATTATATTCAGGAGAAATGCCCGGCTATCGATCTGATCGCTGTTCAGGTATACGGAGGACTCGCGTCCGTACCGCAACAGATTAAAAGTGTCGGCTGGACTAAACCTTATATCGTGACCGAATGGGGTCCTACAGGGCACTGGGAGGTGACACAGACACCTTGGTCTGCTTCCATAGAAGAGAACAGCAGTGAAAAAGCGGCGGTATACAAAAGCCGTTATGAGGCCTCTATCGGCACAGACAAAAACTGCTTAGGGTCTTATGTTTTCTTATGGGGACAGAAACAAGAGCGCACCCCCACCTGGTACGGACTGTTCACCGAAGCTGGTGAAGAAAACGAAGTGGTCGATGTGATGCAATACCTCTGGTCAAAAAAATGGCCTGAAAACCGTTCTCCACAGGTATCGTCCCTCCTGTTAGATGGAAAAAAGGCGGCTGACTTTGTTTATGTCGAACCGGGTAAAACTTACCCTGTTGCTGTGTCTGTAAGCGATCCGGATGGCGACAAGTTAACGACACGCTGGGAGCTTCTGCACGAAAGTACTGACCTGAAAGAAGGTGGTGACCGTGAAGAAAGACCGAAGGCTATCCCAGGACGTGTGGCAGATGAGGGGCAGCAGCACACACAGCTCACAGCTCCTGCGGAAGAAGGCGCATACCGGTTGTTTGTCTATGTTTCCGATGGTCATAACAATGTGGCTACTGCCAATATCCCCTTCTATGTAACGGCTAAAAAGTCAAATACCAGTGCTTCATCAACTCAGAAAAATGCCTACCGCTTTTCAACTGAACCTGTCTGGGCAGACGAATTTAATTACGAAGGCTTACCCGACACCACCAAATGGTCGTATGATGTAGGTTCAAAATATAACGGTTGGGGCAATAATGAGGATCAGTATTATGTTGCATCTTCCCTAAAAAACTCAGTTGTCGGTAAAGGGGTTTTAAAAATCAAAGCTTTAAAAGAAAGCAAAGGCGGTAAACCTTACACTTCTGCCCGATTAGTGAGCAAAGATAAAGGTGATTTCCTGTACGGCCGCTTTGAAGCTCGTGCCAAATTACCGCGGGGACGCGGCAATTGGCCTGCGATCTGGATGTTACCAACAGCATCTAAATATGGCAATTGGCCCAACTCGGGTGAGATCGATATCTTGGAACACGTGGGGTACGATCAGGATGTACTCCATATCTCCACCCATACCAAAGCCTATAACCATAATATCAATACCCAAAAAACAGCAACAACAAAGGTTGCAGGTGTTTCCGATGATTTTCACCTGTACCGTGTGGATTGGACGCCCGAATATATCAAAGGATTTATCGATGATCAGGAGATTTTTTCTGTTCAAAACGAACATAAAACCTTTGCCGAATGGCCTTTTGATCAAAAATTTCACTGGTTGCTTAATTTAGCCATCGGCGGAAATTGGGGCGGTAAACATGGGGTTGATGACAAAATATTCCCGAATGTTTTTGAAATCGATTACGTCCGTGTATATGAACTATTACCTTAGATCATATTTATTATATAGCTACAATAGAGCACATAACAGCTAACACAATAATTTAAAAGACCTTTTCAGCCCATAGCTGAAAAGGTCTTTTTGTTATACTACTTCGAAAGATCGATTCTGTTTAAGCTCCCGTTAAATCCCGAAACTTGAGCCGGTAAATCTTCCAGTTTAACTTCATGCTTATCATCCGCTCTTATCGCGCTTACTTTTACCGAATCCTTATTTTTGATGTTTTTCGGGATTTCAATAAAGCCGTAGGACTTATAGGGAGCCTCATGATGCCCCAATAAAGAACGAGGCCCTCCACCTAGGCAACCGCTGTGATATAAAATCACCGATTCCTTTTTAGCAGGGTAATACACATGTTGATGACCGGATAAATACAGGTCTACCTGATTTTCTTTTAAAAACTGTAAGGTCTCATCAGCATGCTCCAGAACTTCTCCTGGTTTATTTTTACTTTCAACGAGTGCATATAACGGCAGGTGACCTAAGACGATTTTAAATCTCGCCTCTTTAGCCACAGGGCTATCCAGCTGCTCCTTCATCCAGCTTTTCACTTCAGCTGGGATTTGTGATGATGACGCATCCCAGGAGATAATGAACACATTATTTTTTAAATAAGAAAAGTAATACGGAAAATGACTGCTCTCGATGAAAGTAAGATTAACATCAGCTTTATGATTGGCCCAAAATGATGCCGAAACTTCACGGTCAAGCAAAAAATTGGGAGATGCATCATGATTGCCCATTGTAAATCCAAATGGTACGCCAGAAGCCTTGATAGGTTGCAGTACAGCCTGATCAAATCCCTTCCACATAGCCTGAATAGCCTCTCTCGTTAAAGTCTTTTTTTGTCCTGCGACCATATCGCCACCACACAAAATAAGATCAGGCTTTAATGTGGAAACACTTCCCACTAGATCCAACACTTCCTGACTATAAGCCGTAGATCCATAACCATCATTTAAATCCGATATGACTAAGATCTTCAGACTTTTATTTTGCTGTTCCTTCCTGATATCCTTGTCAGAAATCTGAGAAAATACAGGATCAATAACGATGATCAGCGCAAAGAAACAAAGCAAAGCCAATAAATTAGATTTCATATGATGAGGTTTGAAGTACAAGATTCAAATGTAAAACTATAATTTTATAATCCAGTTAAAAATGGAAATCATAGCCAGCAGCATTTTTGACTTCAGAAAATATTACTCCAGCACCTTTTTCTTATGATTAATGCCCCAATCCTTCAGTGCATAAATAACTGGAGTCAGCGTATCGGCATATTCCTCCAGCTGGTAGGAGATCTTTACCGGATATTCCTCGATAACAACCCTTCTGACCAGCTTATGCTGCTCCAGATCTTTCAGTTCTTTAGCCAAAACTTTGGGCGAGATCCCGGGAATACTCTCCTGGATATCCGTAAAACGATCGTTACCGACACCAATGGATATGATAATAGGTATTTTCCATTTACCATTGATCACATCCAACGTATCGCGCACCGGTCTTATAGTTTCTAGACAGTCACAGTGAACTTTTTTTTGTGCCATTGTTTTAGTTTTAAATATAATGAAAAGCGGATTAGGTTCATTTTAATCCGTGCTATCATCGGCATTGATTTCGCTCATGACTTCAGCAAATAATTCGGTCGACTTAATTCGATCCTTGAAATCATAGATTGTCGATACGACGATCAGTTCATCCACTTGCGTCTGTTCAAGAAACGCTTTGGTCTGTGCTTTTACAGCTTCCTTAGTGCCCACAAATGAGTACTTCAGCATCTGATGTACACTTGGATGATGGAATATATCCTGCAAATCCTCTGTCATTTCTGTCGGTGGATGCAACGGTTGAGAATTCCCGGTCAAGATACCCAAAAACATTCTGACCACCGATGTAAACAATTTTTGTGCTTCTTCATCCGTTTCCGCAATAATCACATTAACACCTGCAATCGTATAAGGTTTCTCCAGTACTTCAGAAGGCTGAAACTCCTCCTGGTAGATTTTTAATGCTGCCATTAAATGATCCGTGGCAAAATGGCTTGCAAATGCATAAGGCAATCCTTTCCGAGCAGCGAGATGCGCACTATCGGTACTTGATCCCAAAATATAAATGGGTACATCAGCACCTTCTGCAATCGGTGCTCTGACTTTACCCGTACTGTTGGATTTTGAAAAATAATGTTCAATTTTCTCAATTTCTGCAGGAAAAGAGTGCGCAGCTTTCATAAAGTCCGAACGAATCTCCTGAGCCGTCAGCGTATCTGTACCCGGGGCTCTTCCCAGACCTAAATCAATCCGGTTTGGATAAAGATGTGCCAATGTTCCAAATTGCTCTGCAATAATCAAAGGCGAATGATTGGGTAACATAATACCACCCGACCCTACTCTTATTTTACTGGTGTTTTCGGCTACATATAAAATTAATAACGAAGTGGCACTGCTGCCTACCGAAGCAGAATTATGATGTTCCGCAAACCAGTAACGTTTATAATTATTTGCTTCTGCTACTTTAGCCAGTTCCAGCGAATGCTGTAATGTCTGTCCAAATGTACTGCCTTCTGAAACGATGGCAAGTTCTAAAATGGAATGAGCGATATGTTTTTTCATGTTTTTGTTTTTTTGAATTCATTAAATAACAGCTATAAAGAATAGCTGCAAATGCGCCATCTCAACTGGAGATTTCTAAAGTACTGACCGCACTTCTTTTACACTTTACAAAATTACAGCAAAATCACTAACCAAAAGATAGTAGTTACCTAAAGGAAAGTAAAATATATCACGGATCCTACTTTTCAAATGCGCCAATTGGGATCACGCCAAAAATTATGATTTGAGAAATTACTGACGCAACAGCCCCTAGTAGACATAAACCCCGATATCAGGTAACAGCAATTAAATAGCTATAAAACAATCCGTAACAAAACTATTCCCAAATCAAAAAAGTCATTTCAGCTAATGGCTGAAATGACTTTCTTTGTTGATTCCATTGCTGCAACATGTTCTTGTTTAGCAGATCATGTCGCTCATTTTATATAAATACCCGAAAACAAATAGTCTTCATCAAAGTTAAGAGTAACCTTACCGTTGTCTCTTTTGACTTCTATATAATTCGAAAATTTTAGATCATTGAAATTGATGATGTCATTTTTGTTGAATAATTTGACAGCTTCCTTAAAAGAGATTCCAGGGCGAAGTCCATTGTCAAATGAAATATCCACCTGTTTAAAATCCTGAAGGCTATAGCCACTTAAAAGATTGTTTTTGGGATTCTCACCATCACCTTGACCTGCAGAAAAATACAAAAAGAAGTTTTTGTCTTTGTTGTCATAAGATACTTCCGTGATCGAAGCCGTACTGCCGTCGATCACAACCGTTCGTTCAAAATTTTTATTCGTCGCTGCGGATGCGAACTCCTGTTCCGTAGTTTTCCCTACGACCAGCTGATTGAGGTTCCAATCTTTGTCTATTTTCACAACAGGCTTTTCTGTCACTTCCTTTTCAGGACTGGTATTTTTAAGCAATTCGTTCGTATACGCCTCCTGATCACATCCGCCAAAATCAATCGTTCCGTTCATGATATCCCAATAACAGGTTTTGGAGAGATCTGTACTGTTTAAAACGATCAGTCGGTCATAATCTGGCGCAAAGAAGATGTATTTTTGCTCTTTCGCGACATTCCAATACAGCCCGTTATCGGTATTCGGATTTTTAGTTCCTTTTCCATACCTGCTTTCCAGTTTTGCAAGTATCTGTTTCTTGAAGTCATCCGTTTTCATTTCGATCCGCATCCCGTAGATGGTATTTGCTGCTTGGTAGTTTTTTAGGATTTCAGCAAGCTCATTCTTGTCTTTGAAAGATCGCACGTCGATATGACCACCCCCCTGTTTCGTCAGGCTGTCTGTTTTAAGCAATTCGGAATCGATCTGAAAAAATACCTTTTGGCCCGTCAGATCAAGACCGTCAAAAGTATAGTTTGCACCATCATTTATTTCTATCATCAAGCAAAAGGGGTATTCAACCGTTTCAACACCAATTGTTTTAGGTTCACCAAAATCAATGAGGCTTTCGATGCTTTCATTCAAGTGCAATTGGGACAGATCTATCTTGTCGCGGTCTTTACAAGATACCAGGACAGGAAGCAAAGCAAATAGTAGGATAAGTTTTTTCATAAAGTTCAATTCAAGGTCATGTACGCTAGCGTAATAAATCCGCAATGGTTTCTTTTCGTTTATTTTTTCTTAACAGCTCAGACAGGTTGTCTTCAAATATCGTCCACCTTCGTTGCTGTCCAAAAGTATCATGCAGATTTTTCACAAAACGTTTTGCATCTGCCTGATTATTTGTTAACAGTAAATATTCAAATAGTTCCTGATAATTGTTGAGTCCATTTTTGTTGATCATCAAGTCCGTCAGATCGCTGGTCCTGTTGATGTTATCATATAGCAACAGTACCGCTTTTAGATCCTGGTGAAGTGTCAAACTTAAAGTTTCCAAGTCCGTGTCCTTTGTGATCAAGTAACCGGCATTGATCAGCGAAGAAATGCGATCTTTGAAATAACACTCGTATTCTTTTGGTTCCACAAGTTCCGATCGACCTATCACTTTATCGATAACGGTCGAATGAATACCACAATTGATATAAAATTTTGTCTGTTCAGAACTGTTCCCATGGCTATTTTGAACGTTCAAAAGGAAAACCAGATCAGCATTTCTTTTATAAAAGCTCATCCCTTTCTTCGTAAAGCCATTTTCTTTCAGTAACGGTTTTACCACTTCTGCGATCAGCTGATTAAATTTTTCTTTCATTGTCTGGGATCAAATATTATCTTAAAGGGTCTAAAAAAGACGGTTCAGTTTGTCAATTTCCATTCGAATTACTCCAATAGATAACAAAACACCGCCGGGTTTAGTTTTGAGCCATACCATCAATGACAGACGGCAGTACCAGTCCATATATATTGCCAAAGCTCACGGGGGCAATTTAGAAAAAATAGCGCAATCATTTTATAACTCAGTATACGATGCATAACTTGCAGGTGACTTCACATATTATAATCTCATATGAATGCTATAAAAGATACATTGCGAGCACATATCGAAAAAATCATCAGCCTTTCGGATGAGGAAATATCATCGCTATTTAATCATTTCACATTTCAGGAATTTAAGAAAAATAAACTGATCATCGCAGCAGGTCAACCGGTTAAGCATGTGTACTTTGTAATTTCAGGATTGGTAAAGCTAACATATACTGATAGCGATGCAAAGGAACATCTCATTTCTTTTGCGATGGAAGACTGGTGGGAAACAGATTTCGTAGCCTTTTATTCCCAGAGCCGCGCTACCTTATCGTTAAAATGCATTGAAAACACACAAATGCTTTGCCTTACCCTAGAAAATTTTGAGAAGCTATGTGCGCAAATGCAAAAGATGGAGCACTTTTTCCTTAAAAAATCAATCGCTGGGCATATTGGCTCGCAACAACGTATTTTATCATTTCTTACTTCCAGTGCAAAGGAAAGATACGAGCAGATCATTAAAAACCAGCCATCTTTGATACAGCGCATTCCCAAAACATTGTTGGCATCCTATCTCGGCGTATCCCGCGAAACATTGAGCCGCATCTTATAAGACATTTGAAAACTGTGATATTTGTCACACGCTCTTATAAAGCAACATCTTGATCTTTGTACCATACTTTAATAAAACATTAAAATGGAAAAAAAGATCATTAATCCATGGACTTGGCAAGATGAAAGAAGCTATGTCCAGGCAGTAGAAGTGAAACATGTTGAAAGTACCTTGTATGTATCCGGCCAGACAGCGATCGACGAGCATGGAATTTCAAGTGATGAGCATATGCGCGTCCAACTGCAGAAGACATTGGAAAATCTTGAAAAAGTTATTCGTGAAGCTGATTTCGAACTCCAGAATATCGTCAGGCTCAATATCTACACAACAGACTCAGCGGCATTGTTTGAAAATTTTGATCTTTTCCAAGAATGGATCAATCGGAACCAAATCAACCAAACAAGTACAGTACTGGAAGTCCAGCAACTATTTGAAACCCTTAAAGTTGAATTAGAAGCCACGGTCGTTAAATAGCAAAAAATAGAGCCAAAGAGCCACCCGATGGAATTTCCAGCTTATCACTTTTTTATCATAATTCCTTGTAAGGCCCTGCTCACAAGGAATTATGTGGCTTTACTCCTTTCAAAAATTTAGAATGATTCATTTAATTAAGTACATTCAATAAGCACTAATGCGGATTCCTGACTGTTGACCTGTTAGCTACCAAACTAATGGGGTTGTGAAATTGTTGTATTCTAAACAATATCATTTACTAAGTATACTATATGCTCACAACGGACAAAGAAAAACGGGAATCAGGAGATTTTTATAAAGACGCACTACTCCTCTTACAGGAGTGTGAGTGTCAGTTTATGTTAGGCGGTGCTTTTGCCATGTTCCACTACACGGGCATCTTTAGAGACACCAAAGATTTGGATATCTTCTGCAAGAGCAGTGAATATCCTAAAATTCTGAAACACTTTGCCGAAAAGGGTTATCAAACCGAGCTGACGGACGTAAGATGGCTTGCAAAAGTCTTCCATGGGGATTATTTTATCGATATTATATTCGATACCGTAAACAATATCTGTACAGTAGACGATAGTTGGTATGAACGGGCACCAAGCGGTCATTTTGCAGACGTACCTGTTAAATTTATTCCAGTGGAAGAACTCCTTTGGTGTAAAATTTATGTGCAGAACCGAGAGCGTCACGACAGTGCAGACATCAACCACATTCTGCTGAAATATGGAAAAAATGTAGATTGGGAATTACTGCTGAAACGCTTAGACCCACACTGGCACCTCCTCTTGGCACAATTGCTTATTTTCCAGTTTGTATATCCTTCAGATTATCGCGAGATCATCCCCAAATGGTTATTTGACGAACTGATGAGAAGAGCTGCAGAGCAATATGACATTCCCTCTCCCGTCGAAAAAGTATGTCGCGGTCCGCTTATTGACCAAACCCAATATGAGGTAGATGTAAAAGAATGGAATTACAAATCATACACGATAACGACAATATAATCTATGGAAGTACGCAAAAAAACGAGAATCGCCGCCATGGCGGATATACATGTTCGTGTTTCAGACAAAGGATTGCTCAGGGGCATATTTGAAGAATTAAATGAAAAAGCCGATGTACTGGCGATATGCGGTGATCTGACTGATACCGGGGACGAAGAAGAAGCTAAAATATTAGGTGAAGAGTTAAAAGCATTGCGCATACCCGTTGTCGGCGTTTTAGGCAATCATGATTACGAAAAAGGCAGACAGAAAATCATCAAACAAATTCTAACTGAACATCATATGACTATTTTAGATGGTGAATCTATTGTCTTAGCAGATGTTGCATTTGCAGGTGTAAAAGGATTTGGAGGTGGATTTGATCAATATATGCTGTCTATTTTCGGAGAAGATATGATGAAGCAATTTGTGCATGAAGTCGTCAATGAATCTTTGCAGCTTGACCGTGCACTGACTCGGCTAGAACAAGAATGTCCTCATTTGCCCAAAGCCGTACTGCTGCACTATGCACCAATAAAAGATACCGTTGTAGGTGAACCCGAGCAGCTGTTTCCTTTTCTTGGCTCTTCACACCTGGCAGAACCCCTGACCAGAAGACAGGTGTCGATTGCCTTTCATGGACATGCACATGGTGGCACACTCAGCGGCCATACCACAAGTGAAATCCCCGTATACAATGTCGCTCTTCCGGTATTAAAACGGGAGAAAGAGGGTCAGTCCTATTTAATTGTAGAAGTTTAAAAATTTTCTGATCAAAAAAGGCATTATGCAATCACCTTACTGCCCTTCGTCTTTTTAAATTCTGATAAGCTCATCTGATGCCGTTTTTTGAAAAACTTATTCAGATGGCTTTCATCTGAAAAACCAAACTCCGTGACGATTTCATTGACCCGCATATCACTGAACAGCACCCGGTGTTCAATCAAGCGCATTTTATAATTCAAGATGTATTGCTGAATCGTTTCTCCGGACTGATTTTTAAAGTAACTGCCCAGATAGGTTTCTGAAAACCCAAATTTCTTCGCGATCACAGCAACTTTCAATAATGCTGGATCATGGATGTTGCCTTGGATATAATCAATGATCTGAATCACCCTCTTATCCGAATTGGAGGTAATCTGCTCCGCTCGCATCTTCGAAATATTTCGTGCTGCGATGACAATCAATGCATTCACGTAATTCAACGTCAGCTCATCCTGATACAAATCCGGATGATGAATACCATGAAGCAGTGATTCTACAATCGAATTGACCAAAACAACATCAGGCTTATTCTGTAAAATACAGCCCGACAAAAAAGAAGCACCATACAGGAGGCATTCCATGGAATTAATGCTGTTCCAGGGGTAGTTTTTCACATAACGTTCAGAGAACTTCACAAGCAACAGGTCCGTACTTTCCAAGATTTCGAGGTGATGCTGATCATTTGGTGTCAGGAGAATCAGACTGCCTTTACTGTAAGAAGCCATATTGTTGTTGATGTTCAGAAACCCTTTTCCGGAAATAACATACACAATCTGAAAAAAGGAAAAATGCATATCCCGTAAAGGACAGCTAGCGCCCTGATGGTATTCTACCTTGACCAATTCATCGATGTTCTCACGTTTCATAAGACAAAAATACCTAATTATCATGAAAATATACTGATTTTTCACATTTTTTCTGTTCAATTTTGCCATACATAAATTTTAACAAATAATGAAAACATCAATTTACGTCTTAGCACTTGGCGCTTTTGGCATTATAACCACAGAATTTGGGATCGTCGGCATCCTCCCGACCATCAGTCGGCAATTTGACGTATCCATCGATACTGCAGGTTGGCTGTTGAGTGCCTTTGCGATTACTGTCGCCGTTTCCTCCCCTTTTATCACCTCATTTACGACCAAGATAAACCGGAAGCTATTGCTCTGTCTGGTCATGAGTATATTTGTTTTTTCGAATTTAATTTCTGCCTTTTCGACCAACTTCACCATGCTGATGATCGCCCGTATCTTACCAGCGATCTTGCACCCGCTATTCTGGAATATCGCCATCGCCATTGCATTTAAAGAAAAGGGTGCAAAAGGCGTTTCTACTGTTATGCTGGGATTAAGCTTGGCCACGGTGCTGGGTATCCCCCTCACCACCTATGCCGTAGATCTGTTCCAGAACTGGCAGGCTTCCTTCTTCCTCAGTAGCGCGATCAGTTTAATCGCTTTTATAGGTCTATTGCTCTTTATTCCCTCAATGCCGGCAGATCAGGCGATATCGACCAAAAATCAGGTCGAAGTGCTGAAAAGCCCGCTGCTATGGCTCAATCTTATTTCGACCATAGCCACTTTAGCGGCCATGTTTGCCAGCTATACCTACCTGACCGCCTATCTGGAAGAGATTACCAAGATGGACGGTGCGCAGATCAGTATGATGTTGCTCCTCTTCGGTGGCATGGGAACTTTAGGAAACTGGCTAATGGGACTGGCCCTGAACCGAAATGTACGCTTAACCGCCAGACTGTTTTTAATGCTTTTAGTGACGGTACAGATCCTCGCTTACTATTTTGGCGGACATTATATTCCGATGGTCATTATCGTATCCCTTTGGGGAATGATCCATACCGGCGGGTTTTTGGTGTCCAATATCCGCACCACGCAATCTGTTCCCCATCATGCCTTAGAATTTGTGAACAGCTTACTGACTTCCTCTTTTAATATCGGAATTTCCTTAGGGGCATTTCTAGGCGGAATAGTCAGTGTACATTATGGCGTTCATCATGTATTATGGGTGAGTATCCTGTTGCTTTCGGTAACGTTTATCCTAAGTTTTGTAAGCTTCCCGAAGAAGATCTCAGAAAACGAAGAAGACAGTCAATTGGACAGAGCTGCATCAGCCTGCGTACATAGTTAAATGAGACGAATGTTATATATAACCAAAGAGCGCTTCCATATGGAGGCGCTCTTTGTTTATAATAGATACGATACCCATAAAATTGCTATTTTATCGTAATAAAACATGAACTACTAAAAGGTGTAGTCAAGTTTGGTATAATGCAAACCGAAAACGCTAGGAAGAATATAATTGTAACGAAAAAAACACGATTATTTATAAAAACTATCAGCTAAAATTTCACTATTTTAGCTGAAACATATTTTTAGTTCAATCCATGACAGAACCTAATCAATTGCTTTTCTTTTTCAGTGCATTAGGTGCTTTCAACGGTTTGCTACTTTCTCTTTATGTTGCGATCAATACAAAGAAAAAGGTTTTTGCCAACTATTTTTTAGCTTTCCTGTTACTGGTACTAAGTATCCGGATTATCAAATCTGTCTTTTTCTATTTTAATCCTGAATTATCCAATATTTTTATTCAGATCGGGCTTTCCGCTTGCATTTTGATCGGCCCGTTCCTGTTTTTGTATCTTAAATCTTTTTCAGGCAACAAAAATTCCAGTTGGGTCGTTCATATCCTGCCTTTTATCGTGGGCATTACAATTTTAGGAATTGCCTATCCCTATACCGAACATCGAGGTGTCTGGAGCCAATGGATTGTCCTGGGAATTTACCTGCAATGGCTGGTTTATATGATCGCATCATTTAAATACCTGATACCGATTTTAATGAAAATAAAGGCAAAAGAAAAATTAATGGATTTCGAGGTTTGGTTGCTCAGTATTTATACAGGTGTTGCCATTATTTGGTTTGCTTACAAATTTGGTGCTTACGCCTCTTATATTGTGGGGTCATTGTCCTTTTCTTTTGTTTTCTACTTAATTCTGTTACTTATCATTTTTAGAAATAGCCAGGAAACTACTTTTTTCCAGGAAAAAGAAAAATACAAAAATAAAGAAATTGATACCGAAACATTAGATCTCATGCATCAGAAACTCGCTATCATCGTTGATCAGGAATTATTCCTGGATCCCAATTTCACCCTTGAGACTGCAGCAAAAGAACTAAAAGTGACAAAGCATCTATTGTCGCAGTATATCAATGAAACCTTGGGGAAATCCTTTTCAAACCTCATCAAAGAATATCGGATTGAAAAAGCAAAACAATTATTAGAAAAAGAAAGCAATTACACCATCGAAAGTTTAGGTTATGACAGTGGCTTTAGCTCGAAGTCAACTTTCTTCACCGCATTTAAAAAAATCACCGGCTCCACGCCTGCTGAATATCAAAAATCACAGTCCAAATAAGTTCTATTTTATAACATCGAACTTCTTATTTATAACTTAAAACCCCTTTCAATAGCCTTTCTCAGATATTTGAACTTATTAAGTTTAACAATTTCAAATCATTAAAAAATGAGAAAAGTACTATTATTTATCGGGCTAAATCTGTTGATCCTACAGGTTAACGCTCAAACTGATGATGCCAGTAACGACTGGAATTTGGTTCAGAAAACCCTAAATCTCTACCTAGACGGAATGGGCACGAGCGATTCCATCAAGGTATCTAAATCTTTTCACGATTCCTGGCAATTGAAATATTTTGAGGATGACAACATAAATATCATCAAAAAACCAAAATATTTGGAACGTTTTGACAGTGCTCCCCATGCTAAATCGGCTAAATGGTCAGGACGTATTGTTTTTATTGATATCACCAACACTGTTGCCGTCGCAAAAGTGGAAATCAGCACAACAAAATTGTTGTTTACCGATTACTTTAATCTCATGAAGACCAGTGACGGCTGGTATATTGTCGATAAAATTTCGACCAGAAGTCCGCACAGAACCTTAGAAACCCCAACTGCTTCAGCAAAATAAAAATCGATCTAACATGACAAAACTATTCATATTGCTACTTGCTATTGTAGGTTTGAATGTAAACATTCACGCGCATATAGATCTGAATGTCAGTATTCAAACTCAACATAAAATCTTGTTTGTTACATCAAATCAGGATTTTTACGGAAACACCAAGATCAGTACATCCAACCATTTCGGTGAAATTATCCATCCCTACGATGTATTTATAAAATCGGGGTTTCAAGTTGATTTCATCAGTCCCAAAGGTGGCGCCATCCCTATTGGTTACCTCAACACTTCCGACAGTCTCCAGAAGAAGTACCTGTATGATGCGTGGTTTATGGATAAATTGGAACATACATTGAAACCAACCGAAATAGTGGCAGATAATTACACCGCCATTTTTTACAGTGGTGGTGGCGCTGCTATGTTCGGAGTAGCGGAAGACCAGACCATTCAGCAGATCGCCAGAGACATCTATAATAAGAATGGCGTTATTTCCACCCTCTGTCACGGAACAGCCGGAATAGCTTATTTGAAGGATCATAAAGGTAAATCGCTTTATGCAGGAAAAAGAATCACCGGTTACCCCGACAAATTTGAAGATACCGAGATGGATTATTACAAAGCATTCCCGTTTTCAATAGATCAGGCCATTCAAAAAAATGAGGGCAATTTTGTTTATTCCGACAAGGCAGGCGATGGCTTTTATATAGTCGATGGCAGATTTGTAACAGGTCAAGATCCAAGTTCAGCGACCCTAGTGGCAAATGAAGTGGTGAAAATTTTAAACAAAAATATAAAAAGCACCACTCCTGTTATGCTAACCGATTCAGAGCAAGTAACAGCAACACTTTTGCATTACCTAGAGGGAACAGCAAACGGACAACCAGAAAGGCTTCGCAAAGCCTTTCATCCCAATTTTAATCTATACACCGTAGCAAAAGATTCTTTATGGACACGCTCTGGTCAAGAATACATCTCAAACATAAAAGTTGGAGAAAAAGTAAATAGAATCGGGAAAATTATCTCCATTGACATTGAAAAAGATGCCGCCATTGCCAAAGCTGAAATTGTAATTCCCAATGTGCGCAGGTTTACCGATTATTTCTTACTTCTAAAATATGAGGGCACCTGGAAAATAGTTCATAAAAGCTATTCGTGGATAGATTTACCCCCAACGGAAAGCAAGTAAATGATCTGATCTATTTTCTGGCTCTATTACTTTCAACTGGATCAGCACCTTATCATGACTTTTATGGGAACAGAATTAAATAATGATCGCAGGTCACTACGCTGCAAGATAAAAAAACAGCACTTCCATACGGAGGTGCTGCACTTATTAATGATACATTATGAGTCTTTTTCTACGATAAATTATCACATTACCATCATTTAATATTCGATTGCCGGAAAGAAGCTCAGCACACTTTTGCTATAAACTTTTGTTTGCTAAAATAAGAAACGATTTTCTTCGTTTATGATTGTATCTATGAATTAACATCAGCTTGTGAGCCAATAAGGCATCAATTTTGTGTTATACTATTGGTCTGGCTAGAGACGTAATAAAAAAAGGTAATTACCTATTTTTATTATATCTCCGAGATGCCTGTCAAGTATTAATTTTTAATTTTAAAAACTATGAAATATCCGTTAATTATTTGCGCGCTCCTAGCGCTGGCAACTTTAGGATCAAGTTGTACCAGTAATAAAAAATTTGCCGCACTACAAGCAAGTTACACCCAGCTACAACAAAGTAATCAGGACCTGAGCAGCCGCTTACAGGCATCTGAAAGTGATTTAAACGGTTCAAAAATCAGAATTAAGAGTCTCGATGAGCAGATTGCTTCCGAAAAAGCAAATGTTGCCGCTTTACAGACAGCTTTAAACAATTGTCTAAGTTCCAGCACGCAGGGAAATGCAAATATTTCGAAACTTGTCGATGAGATCAATTCATCCAACAAATACATTCAGCAGCTTGTCAATAGCAAAAACAAAAGTGATTCACTTAATTTAGTGTTGACCAACAACTTGACACGCTCCCTAAGCAGAGAGGAAATCAGAGATGTTGATATCCAAGTATTAAAAGGAGTAGTCTATATATCCCTTGCTGATAATATGCTGTACAAATCTGGAAGCTATGAGATCTCAGATAAAGCAGGTGAAACATTAGCGAAGATTGCTAAGATTATCACCGATTACAACAGTTACGATGTACTGATTGAAGGTAACACCGATAATGTGCCTATCAGCATGCCTAATATCCGCAACAACTGGGATTTAAGTACATTAAGAGCTTCATCTGTGGTGATGGCTTTACAAAACAATTATGGAGTAGATCCAAAACGTTTAACCGCAGCGGGACGTGGCGAGTATAATACCATCGCACCTAACGATACCGAAGCTGGAAAAGCAAGAAACAGAAGAACACAGATCATCATTACCCCTAAGTTAGATCAATTTATGGAACTTATCGGTAAAGCGCCAGAAACAAGTCTGGACTAAATAATTGGACAGGTGGCATTGTTCTATCAAATTATAAAAACAGACAAATGCTATCAATAATAAAAAACAGCTCTTCTATTTGGAAGAGCTGTTTTTTTTATCATTATTACAAGCAATGGAAGGATATACTTTATATGCTTTAATCTATCTCAAGCCCCCATCGACTTTCTTAAATTTATAAATATGCGCAATTCCTTTTAATTTTATTAAAATATAATCAGCGTCGTCAGTAATTTCAATATCTTCTTTCGCTATATTACCCTTTCCTGAAATAGATCCAGTCCAGAAAGTTGAATAATTACCTTCAGATCTTGTTAAAGAATGGCAGAAGATCTTCAAATCACTATAGCCTCCCTCTATAAGTATCATCTTGTTATTCTCAAAGAAAAAAGAAGTCAACGCCCCTTTTAACAAATCATGCGGTATGTCCGCTGTTTCAAGTATAATTTTACCGGTAGATCGATCATACATATACAGTTTACCATTACTGTAAAACCAGACTGTCTTTGTTGTAAATGTTATAGTATAAACATATTTATTCGCATCGTTTGACAGATTTCTTCCAACATTTATTAGTTTATCTTCATTAGGAAAGATAACTTCAAACGAAATAATTGGCTGGTCAGGTGACGTGATATTTGGTGCTTCAAACATTAATAAAACCGCATTCCCCTCTGTTAATACATCACTCGGATAGAATCTAAAAGTGTTGATTTTATTCTTTAATGATGTATCCAATTGTGCCGTTTTCTTTAAGTATACTTTACCTGACGCATCAATATAAGCGACCATATAATCGATGTCGTTACGCCCAACGACAACTTTATAGTTTTTGTTTTTAGTCATCCCTTCGTATGCATGAGCATAATCTTTCAGCTCAGGCAGGACAGAAATGTATTTTGCTTTTACCTTATCAACAGAAATTTCTTCAATTTGCTTAATCGGATCATCCGAAGAACTTTTGCTACAGCCGGTTAGTGCTAGCGATGCTACGATTAAAATTGGTAATATCCTTTTCATAATTTCCATATGTTAATACAACATTAAAAAAAGTGATAAAGAAAAAGCTGAATTTACTTGTTTATAGACAAACTACTTACATGAAACACTAATTACCAATTACTGATTGTATTCGATTTATCAATAATCTGTTTTACGATTGCATTAAGATGAGCATTCAGTCCATTGGTAGCATCCTCTAAAAGCAATTTGCCATTTTGGTCATAAATCGCCACTCGATCGTTCTTGCCTTTAACAAGATTTAGCGTCGTCCAGCCACTATTACCATAGCCTCTTCCAGCTCTGAAAGTTCCTTCGTACCATCTTTTAAGTTCAAAAGTAGGACTGTTGACTCGAATCTTGCCATCTTTAAAAAGAAAGGACAAGGTATACGACAGGTCATATTTATAATTCGTTTTTCCAAAACCACCACTGCTGTGTTTTACAGGTATCGCTTTTTCTTCATATGCTGTCAAGGTAATACTTTCACCCTCTAGGACACTGAGACCTTTTTGAGGATTGCTGTACAGCGAATTAATGGCATTGAGTACGTTCTTGTACAAATCCGCCTGTTTTACGTTGGGAACATCTACGACCGCAAAATCTTTATTGTCGTTGGATACAAAACCGTTGGCTGTTAGCTTAAAATATTGCGCAAAACTCAGCTGTGTAACCAGCAAAAGTATCACCATACCTAGCATTTTCTTCATATTCATCATCTTGAAAATTTTCAATTCTACCTTTGTTGCTGGATTCATGATTTAAGTCATGAATGATCCAATTTGGATCAACAAAAATATAATTATTTATCAAATGGCAAAAAATAAGTTTTAGAGATACGTGATTTTCAGAAGGTCACGGCTTTATTTCAAAAGCAATTACCAATTATTGATCGTTCCAGATTTATCAATGATCTGTTTTAAGAGCGCATTGAAATGATTGTTTAAACCATCGTAGGCATCTTCAAATCTGACTTTTCCATTATCTTCAAAAAGATATAATTTCGATTTGCCGACTTTTTTCAGGCTTAACGTAACCCATTCGTCACCACTCCAGCCACTTGCTCCTTTGTAAGAACCTTCAACATATCGTCTCGCTTCAAAAGCAGGACTGTTGATCCGAATCTTGCCATCTTTAAAAAGAAAAGTCAGTGTATACGATAAATCATATTTACGAAGAGTTTTTCCCAGCCCATTAGAAAGTTTTATGGGTAGAACTTCCTCTTCATATGCTGCTATACTAATACTTTCCCCCTCAACGACACTAAGCCCTTTCTGTGGATTTCTGTAGATACTATTAATGGCATTAAGGACATTTTTATACAGATCCATTTGTTTTACATTCGGAACTTCCACCACCGTATAATCACTGTTGTCGTTGGACACAAAACCCTTAGGCGTTAATTTAAAATATTGAGCAAAACTCATCTGGGTGACCAGTACAAGAATGACAATACCTAGCATTTTTTTCATATTCATAATTTTTTAGTATTTTAAATGAGCTGCTTTCTCCTGGATCAATGATTGTTCCACTTTACTAAATTACGCCCTTTTTTGTTTTAAAATTTTCGTAAATAGACTGGAGACCAATTTTGATTGCAGTTTTGAGTATTTCAGTTGCATTTGGATACAAGAAACACTTAGCGCTTTGGTGGTTTTAGCCGCTTCATTAATCGGTTATTTATTGACACGAATAGGACTACAAACACGACAGAAAATAAGGGCGAACATACAACAGCCGTTTGGCGAAATAAAACAATAAAAAAACGAAAACACGATAGCTAACAAGGTAATGTCAAAAGAGTGGCCGAAGGAAATCAATTAAACTTTTTAATTATATTTGAATATAGGTATTTCTAAAAAATGGCGGTGCTAAAAATATTCGCGGCAACTTTATTGTTCGCCAACAGCTAAATATAAATAAAATGTCAAAATCAGTCCTAACCATAACATTAAACCCCTGCATTGATAAAAGCAGCACGGTTAAAGGAATTGTACCCGAAAAGAAACTGCGTTGTGAAGCTCCAAAATATGAACCCGGTGGCGGAGGTATTAATGTATCAAGAGCATTAAAAAGATTAGGGATAGCATCAGGTACAATTTTTACATCGGGAGGCAGGACAGGGAAACTTCTTGAAGACCTTTTGCAAAAGGAGGAAATTGATATTTTGCCTTTGCCGGTTGGAAATGAAACAAGAGAGAACTTTATTGTTGTAGACGCTTTAAATAATCAGCAGTTCAGGTTTGGTTTTCCGGGACGCTCTATATCTGAGGAAGAACAAAGCGATATTTTAAGAACTATTGAAAGCATCAGTACTTTTCCAGAAATAACCATTATAAGCGGCAGCTTACCTGAACAAGTTAAGCCTGAATTTCTAAAGGACATTATTCAGATATGTAAGCACAAAAACAGTAAAGTCATTGTAGACACTTCTGGTAAAGCATTGGAAATAGCTGTGAACGAAGGTGTTTTTCTTGTGAAGCCCAATATTGGAGAGTTAGCAGCTCTTTCAGGAAAAAGCGAACTGACCGAAACCACCATGGATGATGCCGCCAAAAATTTGATAGCAAGCGGTAAAGCGGAAATAATAGTTGTTTCTTTAGGTGCAAAAGGTGCTGTACTGTATTCTGAAAAAGGAAAGATACAACAAGCTGCTCCGCTTGTGAAGGTCCGTAGTACAGTCGGAGCAGGAGATAGTATGGTCGCAGGTATGGTTTCTGTTTTGGCAAATGAGGGAAATGCGGAAGAGATATTGCGTATGGGCATAGCTTGTGGTACAGCGACCACAATGGCAGAAGGAACAGCGCTCTTTTTGAAGGAAGACGTCGATAACTTATACCAACATCTCCCCCAAATACATAAGGGTAAAGGTAAATAAGCAACCGGTTAAGAAGTGAAAAATACAATAAAAGGGGATTAGGTTATGGAGAGAAAGTATTTAGCCTAGCTAAAATGCTGCTTTTAAAAAACCCTCGCTACATATTCATATATTTAGTAGGTCCATATCGCGATAATCCCTAAAAAACCGCTTGAAATCTTTCCTATTAAAGTCGAAAAAATGGACTTTTCAACTCAAATATCCCTGTAAAGAGAATTTAATTTTGTTAATCTATTTTACAATCACTACATTTATAAAGAAAACCAAATATGATGTAAGCAAAAATAGCGCTTTTAACCTTATAAGTTTAACGAAATGAAAATAACCGGCATCAACATGCGATATATCCTTATCCTTTTTCTAGGAGCCATCGTATTCCAATCCTGTACAAAAACAACTCCCGAAGAACCAAAAGTTATACCTGAGCCGGAACCTGAGAAAGGTCCAGACCCGATCAAGGATCAGACTTATGTTTACAGCTCGGAGAGCCAATTGGAATTTGGCCTTTATCAAAATAATAACTTGCTATCTTCATTTGCACAAAGTGATCAAGATAAGAACTTCAAGAACCGTCCAAAATATTTCAGACCTCAGACCATGATGCTCAAAAAGGACTCCTTGTTCATTTCCAAAGCTGGTGGCTACAAAGAATCGTACAAAATAAAATGGGAAAAAGAAGATTTGTTTATTTATCAGGATCAAGAAAAAGACTGGAAACACTTTGCTACGAAGAATGACAAAAATGAGATCTCATTAAATATTGCACTCTATAACAGCCAATTAAAAAGCGAGAATTCCAATGCACGCCGCTCGGGTCAGCTTTACAACCCATCGTCGATAAATGAAATATTGAGTGATAAAAGTAGAGCCGCTATGAAAACGATCTGGTTAAAGATCAAGGTTATTTATGTACCCGAAATTATAAAGTCATGAAAGTAAAAATACTCATCATATTATTGCACCTATTTTGTTTAAACGTCCTAGCACAAGAAGCCGACGATGACAAAGACAGGGTTTTCAACAATAAAAATATTGAGAAACTATACCTGGGTGCAATCATGAAGATCAGTTCGCTCCATGCGGATAATTATGAATTTATTGAAGCTCCAAATCTCCCGGATGTAGACTATTTACAGACAACAGATGTCACGCTAGTAGCTCCGACCAAATCTGCGATGATCAAATTTATACTGAAAGATATTGAAGAGTATGAACTATCAACAATAGTCAGCACATCGTGGCCCAATACCCGAAAGGTAGCATCATATGACAAGTTAGGGACATTTTTTGGTCAAAAGATAAATGCAGAAATAATGCTTGCGGTCAATCCAAAAGCTAAAAATTCCAAACCCCTATATGCTGCAAGATTCCTCAATCTTATCTATAGTTTAGATTGTATGCCTGATTATGCCAAAGCAAGAGCACATACTGCGATGAAAGGTCTCGATCCAAAGGACTATATGTATGTTGATGGAATCTCCTTTGGCAGGGCTGCATCAATTTTCATGGAGTCTGATGCGGACTATGAAACGATAAAAGCACTGATCGAGAAAAAATACTCAAAAAGAGAACTAACCGAGCAGGACGAAGCAATCTTGGCAAATTCAACCATTCATTTCCAAATTTCGGATACAAAGCAAGTAGATCTTCTGGATGGAGACCCTTTTGAAATTATTCGCGATTATATGACTAGCCCGATCACAAAGGAGGACTTCCTAAGGCCAATCTGGTTTACTGGATCTGATTTAAAAGATGGCTATATGGTATTCACGCCGTAGAAATATTTGAACAGGATCACATCTAAATGATTATCGCTTGGCACAAAGTCTAAAACCTAATTACGTGCTGGATATGATGGCGCCGGATAATCCCTGTCGACATGCATTTTGTTGATCAAAATATCGTTGATTCGCTGACGCATGCGCTTATCATCGACCGAGATTTTTAGAATTTTGTTGGTATAATAGGTGTCGCTTTTAAATTCACTTTCTATTTTACTGGCAAATGTGGGAGCCAGCGATTTATATGCAAATGAAAGCTCAGTTTCGTTTGCTGCTATTTTTTTTACGGTCAGTGTCCAGATAAACCCATATTCAGGAAATAAAAAGCTTTTTTTAATCGGCACAAATTGCGTTTTTTTGCCTTTTAACTTGTAATTATAGAGCATATAAATACTTGGTTTAGAAACGTCTTTCGCTGCTGCTGCGACCAGCTTATTGTACTCTTTTTCGTTGTCAACAAGAATTTCAGTACTTAAACCTTTCTCCTGGATTTCAAAGGTAGCCGTAGTATCTGTATGCGCCAGGGCTTTAACCTCCATATCCTGATCAATATACCAGCCATCCATATCAGGGATAGCATCTTTTACACGTTCAAAACTTGCCTTTAATTTGGTAGGGAGCAGTTTACTGGTCACCGTTTGCGCACGCAGACCATTCGCTGCATCGATAAAAAGAAGCATTATACAAAGATATTTTCTCATCATGATTATATTCTTTTAGCAAAATGAAGAACTCCCGTAAATTACAAGTTTTATCGCTGGCAATCTATAACCAATTTATATTTGAGGGGCATCGTTTACAATTCGTAAGGTATTTGTCTTCATTCGTACAGTTTGGTATGGTATACACCACTACCCGGCAGACGACTTCATTTCAAAAATTTCTTTAAAAAGCCAAACCTGCCTTTAGGTTTATGATCACATTCATTTTCCAATCCTTCCTCATAAAGCCTTTTCAATATTTTCTCATCTGTACCTCCGTAACGAAGACCAGCAATACATGAAACCTGCATAGCACAGATCGCTCTTTCCAATTCATCTGGAGTTTCTGGCTGTTTTTTAAAATAACAATGTCCGTATTCAGCTTTCGAATGATCAATGAGGTCAGGCGCCTCAAATTCCGGAGCCCCGCAACGAATACAAGCATCATTCTCTACATAAAAATCTCCTTGAGAATTTTCTGAATACCTAACAGGTGGCTCCTTGCTGTGTTTTTTATCAAATATTTTCATTGCGTTATTATTTCCTTTAATAAACCGTACCTAATCTTATATAATATCTTAAGGTATTTGTAGAGAGTGTGATGCATATTATTAATATAGCACGTTTATTGAGGATATGGTTTAGTCTAATTTCTTGTCTAAAGATTAAGTAAATGACGAACTTTCTTCCATTTAGGGTCGAAATCAATTTTATAACTGAAAATTAATCCTTTTGACTACTGCAGTACACTCCAAATATATCTCAATTCACTATCTGTCATATAGTATATCTAATCTTGTTTTACATTATTGAGATAATACTCCCGCCTAGCAATTGACCCATCAGCATGGTATACAATGCACTCACCATTTTTTCTTCCTTTTTTAAATTCTGTAGTTATCAATAATACTCCATCTGTGTAAATCTCTGTCATGCCGTCCAACTTTCCGTCCACCATTTGATTTCTAATGTAAATATCTCCATTATCATCGTATATCGTTATCTCTTTGCTGTGATCTTTTCTAAATAGCGTTTTACTTCTAGCCAGACCATTGTCCGTAATCAACTGACTGACAAGAAAACCATTTTCATAAACTGATGTTATAGCAGAGCCATCATCGGTAAACCAGTTGTAAACTCCAGAAAACGGAGTTTGTAAATCATTCTCTCTATAGGTGATTCCATTCGAGATTATAATTTTAAATGGGCTATTTAAATTTTCTTTAGACATCTTTTATTTTTAAATAAGACAATGTTCACTCCTATTAATTTTGATCATCTTAAGCACGCATCAATCCCCTCCAGACTCCTGTTGCACGACAATCGGTCTTTTCCATATTCCCGCTTATAATCTGAGACAACAAGTTATCAAATTTAAATATAAAAAAAGTCATGCTTTCTTTTGATCGCACGACTTTTATACTAAAATCACTAAATTCTTCCTCTTCTCCTGCCCTCTTTTAATTGTTTTTCCAAGTCAGATAGACAGTAATAGTGTCGCTTCCCTTTTCTTCGCGGTATCAACTCACCCTGTTTCACCCAACGGTAATAGGTCGCCTCCGAAATCTTCAACAGATCGATCACCTGGTTGATATCCAGCAAATCAGAAAGATGCGAAAGATCGGTTTCCGCATCGGGATCCACCTGTCTGGAGAGGGATGCGTCATGCTGTTGCACAGATTTTTCCAACAATTGGGTAATGGTCTCCAGCTGTTGACAGATTCGTTCAATAAAACTTAACATAAAAAATAACTGTTCATGTCCGGTACCGAATCTATGGGGTTCCAGTTAACGGTTGCACAACCTGAAAGCCCAATACCTTACTGTTAAAGATAAATTTATCGCCTACTTTTTTTTGCCCAATGTATCGTACAATCGCGCTGCATCCATTTTAAGTAAACAATCGGGTTCCCAAAAATATTCGAAGCCTTTTCTAAAATATCTAGACAGCAATAGTTTCTTCAATTTATCATGCTTTACCTTTTCGTCCAAAACATTTTTACAGAAATCATCGATCAATATATTGAACTTACCGCAGCCCTGGACACCAGGTAAGAATTTTCCATTACAATACAACATATTTAAGGTAAGATCCGCATTCACCGTCACCATCCAGGGATTTCGCAACAGTATAGCGGCTTCCTCATCTTCCAAAACCCATTTTTCACCAGAAACATAAACACCAAGATTATATTTTTTTAATTTGAGTATCAGCATCACTTCATATACCCGGCGCACAGCTCCTGACGGCACAGCATGAGACAGGTGCCGGTCCCAGATAAAATGCATCAACGTATCCATGATCCTCGACTCTGTCCACGCTAACGGCCATTTTCCATTCGCATCAAGTTCATATTTCTGAAGCGATGGAAACATTTTAGTAGGCTTTTCAGCCTCCTGACCGCCCAGGAGATCTAACTGCGTTTTTAAAGCTATATTTTCAGCTTTTATCTCCTTAATTATATCATCATTATTTTCCTGCTTAGAAAGTGATTCGGCAAGCAGTGCATCAATTTTGGTTTTCAAACCTTCCTGATGCTGAAGCAGATGATTATGGTCGTTTGACAGTTCATGGTGGTGCTGTTGCAGTTCTTGATAAGCACTGTCCAAAACCGCCCGTTCATGCAGCAAAGCATGATGATCTAGCAAAGTTTTTCTCGTATTATGAAACGGAAGTAGTGATGTTTGTGGGCGAGCAAACAATAAACAGCAGTAACTGAGCAATGGCGTAATGAAAAACCAGAAGTCAGCTCTAAAATAAGCCATAGAGAATATAGACTTGCCAGTCTTAAGACCTATTGCCACATGAAGTACCATCATATGCAAGGCCACAATTACACTTGTTGCCAACAGTACAAATAAAATAAACTGCCATTTCCTCGGCAGCTTATATAAACCGTTAATATCTGTATACCAAAAATTAATGAACCACGACAGTAGCATGAGGTATACGAAAAGAAGCGGAACAGTCATGAGCATGATGGTGCGAAATGGAACACTTTTCAAACGAGCCATCGGATCATACCATGAACTACCCAGATTGATGAGCAAAGTACATAACAGAACACCAACAGTGTAAAACAATAATTTTCGTAAAAATCGAGCAGATTGCATAAGTTAAAGTGAATTGTAGGTTTGGCTAATTAAAACGACAACAAACATTAAATTTAAACATATTTATTACGTTTTACAATACTAAAAGTAAAATACGTAATGAATATTAACTACTTAGAAGCAATAAACCCTTAAGTGTCCACTTTATTACACAAACAGCATATCCGTAAATATTTTCATAATATACACTTTAGTGTATATTATGAAAATATCCCTTTAAATGCGCTTGGCGAGCACAACATTTGTCTTTTTATTTGTGGTTCATTAAATCATAAAAACCAAAATGAAAAAAAATTTCAACAATGCAGGCGTTGCTTCATTTCATATGGAATTATTTCTAATGAACATTAACGAGCGTCAAGACATCATTGATTTAGCAAGAAATGATCTTGCAAAACTGCTTTTAGATTATTTCGACATGAGCCCAAGCCAGCAATCATATATTGCGGCTATGACACCAGCTTTTAAATTGACGACCGGAAACGGTATTGCTGAAACCTGGGAGTCGGGCCAGTATATCCAATTCCAAAAAGATGCTAAACCTCCTGGAGACCATTACAAAGATATGGTCGTCCTCGACCCTAATATGATCATTAACAGAACTGCTCAATCCAATCAAGAGCAATCTGTACCCATCCGCCTACCCATTTCCATCTGGATCAGATATCATCTGCAGTAGTTGCCCCGTTAAAGGAGGAATGTACCGATCGCAATTCCTTCCTTTAATCTCCCAAAAAACCAATAAACTATGAATAATGATTGTTTTGAGCTGATTGGAATAGCCCCATCATCGACCGGATTTAAAAGTTCGGTCGGTACTGGGCTCCATAATAGAGATCGACCACGAGCATAACTACCCCATTTTTAACACACTACACATTGGCAGGCAACCGTCTTTGAAGAAAAATCTATTTTTCAAAGGCGATCAACTGTCTCTATAAATTTACTGATCATGAAAAGATTACAAGATTACTTGTCAGGTTATGTTGCATTACCCGAAGAAGTAATAAACTTTCTGTCCCAAAACGGTAAGATCAAGCATTATAATAAAGAGGAGTACTACATTCGGGAAAACGATATAAAACATTCCTCAGCCTTTCTCCTTGAAGGATTGCTTTCTTACGAACTGTTAAATAAAAAAATGAAGATTCAGATTGAGCGTATCGGCACTGTCAATCAATATATTGAAGGCACAAAACATCTTTACAGTCGATCATCTGCGGAGGTCGCTATTCGATTTTTAGCGGATAGCACCGTCTATGAAATCAACAATGAAATCCTCCAGGAAGGAATAGGCCGATATCCCGAACTGAATCATCTCAACCATATTTTGAAGCAACAGGCGCTCAATACGATAAAAGTATACATTCGCATCCCCAAATTAGACCGGGAAGAACGATTAGCATTTCTATATGCCAAGATCCCGGAGCTTATAGGGAAGTTAACGGTAGATCAGATGTGCAGCCTTTTAGGCTATACTGATCATCGTCAATACTATGCTGCTTTAAAATATTGGCATAATAAAGATCATTAGCAAATGAAAAGTCTGCGTTATAACACAGCGAGAAAAAACAAACCTGCTGTAATTTTGAAATAGATTATTGAAGCAATGATACAGCAGATTATCAAAACTTAGACAAATTGAAAGTTTGAGTTATACCACAAAGAGAAAAAACAAACCTGCTGTAATTTTGAAAGAGACGATTGGAGTCAGCGTATTACTAGGATCATAATTTAGGTTTAAAATAAAGGATATGGAAAAGAAATGGAATAAACAAAAATTTGCAGTTTACCCCGCAGGCGGGAGAGATTGTCAAAGTCCACTTTAATATGCAAGTCCCCATGGCGCGGAAGCTTGTATGTGGCCAGCCTGTGATACCTAGGCAGAATGAAATAAACCGATATGGAAATGCAAAATATTTATTATTAACAATTACAAATTAAAGTTATGGCACTATTCAGCTACACGGGATCAAACCCATCGGAACCAAGTTCTTATACATTACACTCAGGTCCAGCACCTACATGTGTAAATCCACCGGAACAAATGTGTACATTAGAAGCTGCTGATAATGGTAGTGGTCGACCTATTATCACGGATGCATTAAAAAATGAAATGATCAATTCACTTCAAAATCAAGTAAATGGCCCTAATGTTCATCTAAAATCAAGATAGATATTGAATTAACCTCAGTATCTCCTGAAAGCAAAATAGGGTATGAAATTTCATACCCTATTTTGTTATCTTTTATTCCGTCTCTTCGATCACCAATACTTCTTGCTCACCTATTCCTATCGAAGCTGAGATTCCATAGCTAACAAGCTGCTCGTTCAACTCTTTTAGATTACTATATGCACCCAGTTTTATAACTACCTTACTTTTGACCAAATCTAATACCGGGGGAAATTGCTGCCCCATATCTGTCATCACCGCTAGAACTGAACTTCCATCGTAAGTCATTCCATCTAAGGGTATATTCCCCGTATAGGGTTTTACGGGACAGGGACTCAAGATCAAACATTTTATATTTTTCATCATTTTATAGGTACGAATACCCAAAAAACTATGTAAATCTTTCAGCACAATACACGCCTGAGCCGAATCCGTACGTTCAATAGCGTCCAAGCGTTCATAAGAAATAGCATTTTGCATATACCAAACATCCCCGATATTGGCTGTATCTTTGTATCTGTTTGGGTCTTTTACTTTCAATAACAGTCGTTCAGATCTTGGTATATAATCTGCTTTTTTTATTTTAGCCCAAGTAGACATTACGGCACTATAGATGGAGCTATTATAAAAGGATGTTTTTTGCAAGTCCGACATGCTGTCTACCTGTCTTTTAAAAGATTCAAAGGGTACACCATTCTGATAACCAGACAGCGAAACCGCTCCTTTAATTTGCAATTCGCCAGCAGTTTGTCCTAACAGATTTCCTTTACCAAAATCGTCTTTAAGAGGCAAGTCAATCTTTCCATTCTTATATAAGTCCAAAATATGATCTTCTGTAATTAGCTTATTACCCGTTATCGCTTGCACTTTCCCCTTATAAAGGAATACAACATGGGGAACTCCCTTATGAGGAAATCGATCTTTTAAATACACATCCGAATAGATCACTGGAAGATTGACCTTATTTTCCTTGAGATATTCGTTCTTCTCAAAGAATTTTTCCAAAGTAGCCTTATCTTGCCAACTGACAGAGATGATCTGTACCTTATCCTTCAATTTTTCCTGAAGTTTTTGCAGCTTAGGCATCGTTTGTATACAGGTGCCACAATAGGTATCGAAAAAATCCAAAATCACCACTTTGTCCGCTAATTTCTGTAGGTTGATAACTTTTCCATCACCTCGTATTTGTTGAACAGCACTTGGCGCAACAAAAAAATCACCTACTTTAAGGCTTTTACTTAAGTCTATTTTTTTATCCGACTGTGCATGAGCATAAAAACCTGTCATCAGCATGATGCATGTAAGCACGATCAATTTTATATATTTCATGTTTTTTATTTTTTATGATTAACGTATATTCTGAGGTATTTTTCCATTATTGACCACGATTTCTGGTAACCTGTAAGCATATTTACGACTATTGGGTTCCAACTGGTGCATCACTCCATGCATCTCTCGTTTTAGTGTTTTTTGAAATCGGGGGTCTAGATTCAACCTTTTAAGATCAGACCAGCGACGCCCTCTAAAAACCAATTCTTTTTGTCTTTCTTTCAAGATCAGGGTTAATAATAATTCAGGATTTCGTTCGGAAATAGCAATATATTTATTTCGTTCAAATCGCTTGATACCTAACATATTCAATGCAGCAAGGGACTCTTCAATCTTACCGATCCGAGCACCTGACTCGGCTTTGATGAGATAGATTTCACTAGTGGTAAGACCTACAAACAGATTGGCCATCGAATTATCATAGCTACCTTTAAAACTATAAGAATCTAAGGGATAAGTGTTAGGGCGAAAGAAAACAGCTTTCCTCAAATCTGTCGAACCATAGTCCCTATAAAGCATTGAATCAACTAAACCATTATTAAGACTCATAGGCCCTGCGGTTGCAGAAATGGCTGAAAACAATACCTCAACATTAAACCGATCAATTGGTAAATCCCGGTTTTTATCTAAATCATTAAAATCCATCAATTCACTTTTCAACTGTATGCAGGAATCTGCATAAGCATAAGCTTCTTCAAATTTCCCCATCCCCAAATACGCTCTTGCCAAACCCGCAAAAGCACTCGCCCGCATAGGCCTCCCCTTTACCCTTTCCTCAATCGGTAATCTAACTGACGCCTCTTTGTAATCTTTGATAATCTGTTCGTACGTTTCCTGTAAAGAAGCACGCGTGGAAGGGTCGTCCACATCAGGAGTCAATCGTAATGGAATCCCCATCTCAGTATGAGCTGTTGCAACATTGTAAGATGGGGCAAAGACTTCAACCAATTGCTGGAAGGCAAAGGCTCGAAAAAAATGCGCAATCCCTATTAGATTACTTGCTTTCATTTTATTCTTCTCCGCTTCTCCTTTGCTAATGATTTCCAACACCTGATTCGCATTAAATACAGTTTTATAAGGTCTCTGCCACTGTGCTGCATCATCGTAAATAATATCCAGCCATAAATAGGTGTTACGCTGATCAAAATCTAACATACCATCAAATGTTTCTGGAGCAACATAATATTCATCGGCAGACCATTCCCCATATATGGGGTAGCCCGTATTCATCGTACTGTAATCATTGAGCAACAACTCTGCATCTTCTAAACTTTTGGGTATAACCATCTTGATATCCGGTTTTACCTCCAGGAAATTATTGCAGCAACAAAACACCAGTACGGTATATATACTGCAGATCGATATGTATATTTTCATAATAAGGTGAATTAAAGATTAAAACTAAAACCTAAGGAAGATTGTATCGCATCAGGTATATTGGAACCGTACTCCGTATCAATACCTAGCTTATTGCCCCGCCAGATCGTGCCGACATTTTGGATATAAGCGTAAATTCTGCAATTCTTCAATTTAAACTTACTGGCATATGGTAGATCTACACTCATCTGGATATCCCGAAGTTTAATCTGAGCACCATTCTCTAATAAGGCAGAGGATCGCATAAATACCTGACTTCCTAAATCAGAAGGATATTTAAAAACGGGTACATCCGTTTTCAATTCATCCCCCGTCTTTTGCCAGCGCAACGCATAATCTTTATGCCCAATATCACTATTTAAAAATAACTGGTTGTCGAAAGAATTACGTAGGAATTTATGTCCCAGTTGATAGGAAATATTCCAGGAGAGCTCTAAGTTTTTATAGCGAATGCTGTTGCGCCAACTTCCCGCATAGAGGGGTACGGTTGATCCGTAGTTTTCAAGCTCATGCACTTTCATTGCTAAGATGGAATTATAATCTTTGGACACTTCCCCATTCAGATAAGCGCGTGCCTCACCCGTTTCAGCATCTAAGCCAGCCCATTTGTAGGCCAGCAGTGAATAAAGATCCATTCCTGAAATGGGAGTAGTTGGATTAGACTGGGCTGAACCGATGAAATCTTTCCCATTTTCATTCTCGATATAAGATTGCAATACTTTAGTACGCGCATAGGTAAATACAAAATTACTTTTCCAGGTCCAATTCTTTCTTTGAATTGGCATAGCATTTAAAGATATATCCCAACCTTTCGTGCGTAAATTTCCACTATTGATCATCAATGTCGTAAACCCCGTACTTGGATCGACCCGGTCTGGAGCAATCAGGTCTTTTGCATTTTTCACATAATATTCAACACTTCCAGATAGCTTATTACCCTTTACAGAAAAGTCAAGCCCTAAATTGGTAATCGCAACACGCTCCCACCGTAAACTGGGATTGGGTGGCGTCATGATCATGCCGTAATTTTCATTCGTGATATAATGTCCCTCACTTTGAGTAGACATAATGGGGTACGCAGAAACAGTATTGTTTACATTACCATTATAACCAAATGTACTTCGGAACTTTACATATTCGAATTGACTGCCTTTCATAAAGGCTTCCTTAGATAAAACCCAAGCTCCACCAATAGACCAAAAAGGCTGCCCCCGATCATTACTCTTGACCCCAAATAGATTGGAGGCATCTTTTCTGTAAGAACCGCTTAGTAAATAACGATCTAAATAGGTATATCCAATATTGGCAAAATAAGAGTAAAAATTATTTTGAAAGAGTTCATAACGATTTAAATCCTTAATCGTTCCTACGCCCAACATTCCATTTAACATAGGTACAGCAACCCCAAATGGAACCGACTTGAAAGATCCAGTCTCTTTATCGTAACCATTATATTGACTAGAAATTACATTTCTACGAAGTGCTCTAATTTCTACGCCCGAAAACAAGGACAATTCATGCCGGTCGTTCCATTTTCGATTAAACTCAGCAGTCCCACGACTTTGATGTGTCTGATTTCCCCAATCTACTACTGTAAAATTATCACCAAGTGGTAAATTCCAGGTTACAGTATTTGCATCCCAACTTGCATAGCTATTGATAAGATCTCGTTGTGCCATCGTCCCCATACCTCGCCATGCTTCAAACTTAGTGGTAGAACGTTGATACGCATAAAGTAAATTTAATTTTAATCCGAAATCAAAATGATAACCGGCATTCATGTTCGTGAAAAATTCATTCAAACGTTGCACTTGCTTTGTTTCATTCACTTCATTCAAAGGATAATAGGACCAATCTAATAGTCGACCACCAGCAACCGTATCCTGAAAAACTGGATTAAAGCCTCCGTAATTGACCTCAAGTGGATTTCCGTCGTCATCCGCTAGCCGCATATAAGGATAATTCTGTATCCCTTTTGCCAATCTGTTGTATGCTAAAGGCAACAAGGATTCTTGATTTTTACTTTCAGTATACAGTATACCTACATCCAGCACCATATTTTTAATAGGTTTGAACTGGGTATTCGATTTGAGGTTCAGACGACTATAAGACGACTTAATCACATCATTTAAATTTTTGTCATAGCCAGCAGAAAAAAGCGTATTAACCTTTTCACCCCCAGATTGCAACTGCGCATGATATTGTTGATTGACCGCATTGCGATAGATGTGTTCTAAGAAATCTTCTCGGAGATCTGTATTCTTCATTTTCGCTATTTCAGCGTTAAAATCCGATTCGGACAGATCACCATTCTTTTTATTGTGCATAAGCCAAAGTACAGGCTGTGGATTTCTAAATTTATTCCTAAACCAGCTATTATATTTACCTTGATCAAACAAATACTGCTGTGCATCGATATAATCAGCAGTCTTCATCTGTGGGTAATAATACAAATCTGGTTTTGCCTTGATACTAATGTTAGAATTGAAACTAAGCAGAGTTCTTTCATTAAACTTTCCACGTTTCGTAGTAATAACTACCACGCCATTTCCAGACTGTGCTCCCCAGATGGAAGATGCTGCGGCATCTTTCAAGACCGTAATACTCTCGATATCATTTGGATTGATATTATTAAATGCCCCCATTCCATACTCAGCATTTCTACTATCATATGGAACACCATCTATCACAATCATTGGAAAAACTTCTGATCTTAATGTACTCAGACCTCGAATATTCATATTTAAATATCCTCCTCTACTGTTACCTGTCTTATTTGTCGTTATCCCCGGCACCACATCCTCCAGCCTGCTTACAAAATCTGTTGATACTTTTCTGTTTAATAGTTTGTTGTCCACAAATTCAAAGCTCCCTGTTGCTCTTTCCTTTGGGATTTTCTGAAACCCAGTACTTACAATTTCCACCTCGTCAAGTTGATTTTCAACAGTATTTAGTTGCATGTGCAACACAACTCCGGAGGTATACTCCAACTCTAGGGTTTTGTATCCGACAGAGGTGAACTTCACTTTGCCGGTACGTTGAGATACAGCGATGCTGAAAGAACCATCTTTCTTGGTCGATGTCTTCACATTATCTGCTTCAACACGCACGGATACAGCCTGTAACGGCTTCTTATCTACAGCAGAAATAACCGTTCCCTGCAACACGTAATTTTGCTTCCCTTGGGTTTGTGCAGTTACCGACCCTAAAGCCATCAACAGCAGTAAAAAAAACACTCCTGAAAACGCTCTTTTTGGCATTCGACTCACAAAACCCGCTTTCACAACATCTCTAACACCTCCTTGCACTTGATTTGAAAAGCATTTTACGCGATTAGACAGATTATTATTACAAAACCACTCAGATGCTTGACAAAAGAAATTGGATTGCTTAAATCTTCTTATTTTGGATAAAGCGCTTTCCGTGTAGGGATCAAGTATGGATGAAGCATAGATAAAGCGTTGATAGTGCGTTAGTAGTGCGTAAACGGGTACCGTTTTACGCACTATCCATGCATTACCAGTACTTAGCATACGCATTACGGACGCTTGGGCAATACATGGACAACAAAATTCATATACTTGCCTAGCACAAGCCAGTCCAGGCACTGATAAGCTACTACCACAAGTAGCTCTTTGGTAACTCTTCAGTACATTCCCAGTACCTTTTTGGTACCTTTTCAGTAGGGCATTCGTGAATAACCCGTACACTGAGCGTACATCGAAAAGGTTTTTAGCAGTCAAGAAAAAATCAGAATTTGTACTTTTTGCTTTTTTCTCTTCGACACCTGTTCGACTGTTGTTCGAGTCCGCTTCGACAGCTGTTCGACACTCCTTCGAGTCTTGTTCGGGTGCTGTTCGACTGCGCTTCGACTGGCCTTCGACAACTTGCCGAACAGCAGTCGAAGAACTGCCGAATGATTGCCGAACCTGTCCCGACTGTGGTATGACGCTGTCTCGAACGCTTGTCGAATCTTCTTCAAAGGAATATTGGCTGATAAAATTAACACTAGTTGCATATGCAATATTGTTTTCAAGCACATTTTTAGCAACAGCATATTCAGGTAATTCTGTCTGCTTTTTGCTCAACAGCCCTCCCTCCCTTTCAGGCTTAAATAGTTTCCGGAGATAATCCCAGAACTTGACTATATATTGTATGGTTATATTCATTATTTTAATTTTTTAGGCATAAAGCTCCCCTGCTCCATTTACTACCGAGGGAGGCTTGATCATCAAGCCTTTTTCCCTCGGCAGCATCCGGAGATCACAGGTAGTGAAACTTTACTAATACTTTTCTAAGATTAACTCTTGGTTTTCTTTTACCGTTCTTTTGGCTTTAATGATCATCATAAGCTGTTCCTCCCAGATCAGCTCAACAGACTCTCCTGCTATGCTCAATACCTTGCGACTATCTTTTACGATGGTCAATCTTTCTAAGGTCACTTCTATTCCAAAGTGCTTGTTGAGATCGTTCAGTATCCGTTGTCGGTACTCTTCCCTTTCTGTCCGTGCTGGTACCGCCAGTTCATAACAATATGAAGAAATACGCTCCCCTTTCTCTATGGGTATAAACCGCTCCTTATGTTCTCCCAACACCAGTATTTGGTTAATCGGAAAGTTAGCAGGCAGTCCCAGCGCAAAGAGATAAATCTCAATCACGGTCATATTGATCAGTGAGATCCGCAGTACATCGGTATTGTCATTGCGCACAACCATACTGAAAGAATCCGAAGGTTCTAACAAGCGGATCATAAGCGAATAATAACGCTGTGCTGGCCTTTCCTCCTTGACATACTTCATCGCCGATTGCGCGCAGCTTTCGGAAATTGGCAACGACACATTTTTAAAGAATCGTTCGGGTAAAAAAGTGATCATAGTTCGTTTTTTAATAACAGGAACACGATTTTCACGCAGATAAGAAGACATTTCTTCCCTTAGGGTGAGCGCATAGCTCTCCCAATAGCAAGTATTTTGCATTTTTTTAAAGTTTAAATTGGTTCCCTTAAAACCGAACTATTTGGACATGGCTCGCGCCGTAAGGAAACCAGTTAAAAAAATATTAAATCAAGAAAATGCAATTTTACGTCTACGTCAATTGGTTATATAATGGTCTTCATTATTGCATTATTTGGGTTAAAGAACAAGAACCGACTTTCTAAAATTGATGTAATTCAATAAAACTTGATGACAAAAATTTGCTTTATGACTAGAAAAGTGTAATTTTAAGTTGCAACACGTTAAAATCCGATCCAAGTTAGCCAATGCAAGCAATTGTATATCAAAATGAAAGTCGGTAACATAAATACCATAATAGCATGGGAACAAGCTAGTTTTAACCTTATAAAGAACGTCATTTTTAATATTAAGTATGGTCGCTATCCCATGCTTTTTACTAAAATACGCCTTTAGATTTGGAACAAAATCCCCTATCCTATTTATACTTATGTTTTACTAAACGCCCTATTCTGGCGGACAGGATATGTTCTTTTTTAAATTGAAATGAGCGAACCGGAGACTCTGATCCTGGATCAGGTAACTGTGGGTTCTTGTAGTGGTGAATTTTCGTTTCATCATAATTAATTTTTGGTTATGTCGAACGATGTAAGTAGAGGAGTGGAAAAAAACCTTAAAAAACAAGGGATGGTTCCAACTCTAGATCCATAGGTGACTAGCCTTTTTGCCTATTCCCGAAGGAGTTTGGCTCAATCTCTAGAGTTCACGCGGAACCACCCACATGCTTCTTCTATAAAGAACTACAAATGTAGTAAACTTTTTGAGCATGGGGCGATTTCACGGTTTCTCTCGAGATAAATTAGTCGTTTATGGATCGAGATACATCGTTCATCAAGACAAATTGTCAAGATTATCAAATCGCTTAAACAAAGATAAGTAATAAAATATATAAGTCAAAATAAACTCAACAATTTTAATGAGTATAGAAGAAAAGTACTTTAAGGAATATGGTAAGCAAGTCCAAAAGTATCTTGAAACTTTTGGATTAATTGAAGAAGACCTTGCTAAATTGACAGGTACTACCTCCGTTAATATAAAAAAGATAATTAATGGTGAGGTTGGTCTGAATATAAAAAAAATGATAAACATCGCCAGTGCATTTGGGATTCCCTATTATCATTTTGCGAATCCAAAATCATTAATCCCTTCATTAGAACAACTTCCTAAAGCTACAAGAGTGAAGATAGTTGAACGGGAGAAGAAAGGTATTATTATAAGAGATAATGAAAATAAGTTTTCAATTAGACTTGATGAGTTAATACTTAAAGGCAATTTAAACAAACCAAACACTTCAAAATTACTGCTTAAACTAATGGGGAGTGAATTCGAAAATAAAATATCAACCGAGGTAACAGCATTATTAAGTAACTCTCCTCGAAATGAAAAAATTAAAACACTAAAGCATAAATATAGAAATCAAAGCATTTATATCTATAAAGACTATTTCAACGAATACTGTACACTATCAAAAGAGAAATTAGCTGAAATAATCCTAGCAGAAGAAATAAAACTCGGGCTTGATAAAAAATAGAAATCTTTGAAATTATAAGTAATCCACTATGCGAGTTGAAAATTACAGCTAGACAAAGTTTCATACGGTTTCTAGGGTTATTGCGGGAGGACTTTATTAATAATCCTGAAGGAAGGGAAAACAAAACGTTACCTGCCTTTTTAGAAGCGTTGGCTACATATACAGAAGATATCCAAGGATATTACAACAATATCAACGCTAGTATCAATGCCGACAAGCCAGAATGGGCAACATTTGCTGACATATTAAAGGAACTAAGATTAATGAATAACAAAGTATCAATTACGCAAAGCAAGAACAATTTCAAAACCGATATCATCGATCTTAAACTTTACCAAAATTATTGGAGTTATATGCATAAGTCAAAATACAGATACCAGGTTCCTTACGCTCTATCCTGATCTCTTGCGCTATCAAATATGTAATAAATGCAGCAACTAAATTGCTACCACGTAGAAAGCTTCCGAAAATAGTAAGCAAGTGATTGTTGTATAAGGAAAATGTTTAATTTTTACCGTGGGACAAGTTGAACCTCGTATCACTATTACATTTTTTTTTATTTTTAACGAACCAGCTTTTTATATATAGTCGATCACTTTAAACCGCTTTTATTATAACAATTAATTAAATTCAAATATAATTAACCTTATTAATGACACAAGAAATAAAATATAAGGAAACGGATGTGCGTAATTTTATAGACACTCTGAATACTTACGCTAAAATAAATAAAAGAAAAGTTTCTCAAAATCTTCAAATAGCAAACACAGACATCTCCCAATGGAGTGATATCATTATTAGTAATTGTATTTTTGAAGATGAAGTAATTTTTAAGGGAATAAAAATCAAACATTCGATTCGATTTTTTAACTGCGTTTTTTTAAAAAGGTTTAATCTGTCAAATTTAACCTCGGTATCCCACATCACATTCGAAAACTGCACATTTGAAAGACAGATATCACTACAAAACATTGATAGTGAAAACATAAAATTTAAAAGCTGCACCTTCAACGGTAACAAAACACCTCAGCTACAAGAGTTCTCGTGTGAAAATTTTCATTTCTGTGGTAACACAATAAAAAATGACCTATACATCAAACCTCGTAAAATAAGAAAAGTCTATCTAGAAGGGTCTGAATCGTTGGGATTGATTTCTTTTTCATATCTAAACAGGAGTGAGATTATCGATGATTTTATGATTTTTACGCGTCAAAATCATAAAACAGATTATCTTATAAAAAATTTGTCCACAAAAAATATCCAAATACATGGCGAATTAAAAGATGTAAATCTAATTCTAAATAAAATATGCATTGGAACTGCTGTTTTGAATAATTTTTCAAATTATGGAAACTTCAAAATAATATCTTTGGAAGCTTTGGATGAGAACTCCAATATTGTACTAAAGAACTCCTATCTAGGAAAATCTCAAATATCTAGTATTGATTTTTCTAAATATAGACGAGTAATAATTAGTAATACCAATATCATAGAAGTAACCCCAGTTAACATAAATTGGTGCTACCAAAACATAAATAGTGAAAGTTTGGCCGCAAAAAAAGAAATTTTTAGACAACTAAAACTTATTAATAAAAAAAATGAAGATATTGACGCAAAACTTAAGTTTGAAAAACATGAAATGCAAACGTTTTTAAAACTTAGCAAGCAAAATAAGACTAGTTTCAGTGATAGTTTTATTTTACTTACTAACTTTTTATCAAATGATTTTGGATTATCTTGGCTTAGAGCACTTTTAATACTTTTGTCATTTTCTGCTACTTGTTATACATTGATAAAAATTCAACTAGGTCAAGTATATTTTAGCACAGAATTAATAGCAGATGAAATAGGATATTTTTTAAATTTCACAAATCCAATTCATTTATTTGACAAAGTTTTTAAAATATCAAAGGATGAACACACAAATGGAGCTATCCTAGTAGATAGCGTTGCTAAACTAATCAACGCTTATCTCGTTTTTCAACTAATATCTGCATTCAGAAAATACTCAAGAAAGTCCTAATTGGTAAGTCAAGCAAACGTAATGGTAATGAAATCGAGTATACTAGAGAGTATCACTCAAATTATGTCATTTGGATTTACTGGAGCATACTGACCTCTCAAAATTGAATCATATTTAGGAAGGTTTATTGCGATTAAAGCTCGTATTAGACTGTCTGATGTTGAGTCGCTAGTTCAATTTTCAGTTTATTACATTTGTGCATATGCAGCTTTCCCTGTTTGGTAAACTTCCCTATTTATTATAAGACAATTATTAGACAATATGAAAATAACAAGAAATGATAAATGCCCATGTGGTAGCGACAAAAAATACAAAAAGTGTTGTATGGGCTCTGGTCGTACGTTTAGTACTTCAGATGCTCAACAACAACCTCCCTTCTTCTCTGAATACAACTCAATTGACCTTCTAAAATCCTTCGCTGGTCTCACCTTGCTTGCCCAAAATCACGGCAAGAACGTCCGTTTCGAAGAGCTTTCGAGGATATGCCTAAGTAACTTTAATGTTGATAAGCCTAATGTATCTCAAACAGCATTAACGACCTTCCTAAATGAGAATTACCCCTCACATTATATGGAAGATCCTGTCACGAACCTATTCACAGACTTAATCACATTCTACGGTGGTGACTACATTATCTTCCCAGGCATAACAGAAGGTGGTAGCTATGTACCTTCCAAGCTGTTAACGGCAATTTACAATTGGCCGGATTCAGGGATTCCAGACTGGTTTAAAAACAATTGCATGCATGCATTTCTACTAATATTAAATCTATCAGACAGAATTGCTACCCGTTTAAGATATGGCAAATACCAATTTGAAGAAGTTGAAAATAATCTCATATCTATTCCTGATTCAACACTACTTGCAGAATTAAAAGCAGCTGTTACTTTTTCTGAGGAGGAAATAACCCAATTGCTTCAATCTAAGCAGATAGCAAGGGAAGCACTGAACATGTTTGTCCTTGACATCCACGATCCTGAATTAGTTAATGATCATATTGAGGAAAGTCCATTGCTAGCTAAACCAATAATTCACTGCAATGGTGAATACATCATTACCTCCCCGGCAACACTCAGCTATGCTTTAGTCGATTTCATCCATTCAGAAGCAAATACATTGGGCTGCCTCCCTGATGTTAGCAACACTTATCATAATGTAATTTGGAATTACACGCAGCTTCATCTAAAGCAACTCGGCTTTTCAAGAATTGATATTCCTACAATTTCTGAAAATACTGCCCCTACCATAAGAGAAGCGATATATCGCTTTGATGATGACAAACTTGCGTTCGTCCAATATCTAACATCAGGAAAACAATCACATCAAGAAAGAAAGCAACGAATTATCAACGATACACTAGCATTACCTGAATATGATGGGTACCAATTTATGGACATCTCCTTGATTTCATCAATGGGGCAAGACCTGTTCTTTATGTATAGGCGTACAGAAAATTCTCTAAGTATCGCAATGCCAATCTATGATTTTGAAACATTAGTCAAATTGAAAGAACATGATGCTATTGACCTTTGGAATTTCGCCAATGCAAGAGATAGTCAAATCCCAGACAGCAACATGTTTGGAGCTTCTTTTCTAGATGTCTTTAAAGTATACAAGGAAAATGATGATTCCTTTTATGTTTCAGATGACAGTTCCGGTATAATCCTTCACGTAGAACCGGGATATGCAGGCAGTTTATATCAGGAAGCAAAACTTCTTTCTGACGAGCATTCGGTAACTCGATTAGTCGAAGGTAGACTTGCTAACATCCCTGTAACACGAAAGGATAAGTATGCTCCAATTTATTGCTCCGTTGATGAATTGTCAGCAGGCAATCTCAATATGGCTGTCGAAGGGTTTCCTTTACCTGTTTGGGTTTGCCCAAATAAAAACTCATTTGACATACCTCCAGCTTTAAGAGATTTATATTTTGAAATGACTGACGCTATCGCTTTTTGGTTGTGGCAATGTCAGGAATTTATAAATACCGATTTATCTCATCTTGAGCAAACACCTATTGTTTTTAGGTTCGAATTTGAACAAGAAGACCGTTTTAATTCTATAGAACGAAACTTTGAACGTGATCCTGAACTGGCCGGTCATTTCAATATATCTATTGATGGCAATACTATCTCAATATGTATACCACCTGCCATAATACCATATCTTTATGGGGCAGATAACCAAGGAGAGCGAGAATTAACAAGACAGATTCTTTTAGGAATAAATCTGCTATTGGAAGCTCAACAAAAGCCGACTATCGAGGCTGATAGAATTAATCAAATTGTTGATGCAGCAGCACCACTTGGAGTTAAGAAGAAAATCTTTATTCTGGATACGACTGACAACCTATTACTCGATCCTTCAAACCTTACAGGTCATAGATATTTACAGGGCTTCAATGTAAACACTATATTAAATAGTCTTATTCCTGGATTAGGCAACTTATGCCCTCCGGTTGGAGAGATTACTGATAAAGCCTCAAAGACCAAATTGACAAGGGATGCAGTGATGCGAGTGTTGCTACCTATGTTGCAGACAACAATTAGCCAATACCCTAATGAACCTCTCCTCAAAAGATTAATCAACCTCAATGAAAGCTTAATTCATAAAAGAGAAGAACTAAGAGTCAAAACACCAACCCGAATCGCATGCTTTGTTACTCAGGAACAACAAACAAGTGATTTACAGGATAGTCTTGCCAAACTCAATCAAACTACCATTGCAGTAAGGTGTTTAATAGAACATTTAGCAGCTGAACCTGTCGCAGGAAATAAGATTGTTAGCACAACGGCTATAGATGAGCTTATAGCAATTATGAACGCTATAATTGACTGGGGTTCTATAGGTGATCAGATTGAATTTGATCTTTTTGAAATAGAGATGGGTATATTGCCTTCTGGCCGAATTGGTATATCTAAGCAGCTTTTCAAAGAAATCTTTGACCCTTATTATTATTCGAAATCGCAGGAGAATGTATGCGATGCTTTGGACACGTTTCAACAAGTATTTCCACAGCTTAATCCTATAGAAGGCTCAGATGTACCTGAAAGTCTTGATAATGCTTTTACAGAGGAGTTTGAAATCTCCTTATCAAGGTTGTGTAAGGTAGTAAATGACTTGGGAATTATAGCCTACTCTCAACCTGACGCATGTGCAACCATGCTGAAAAAAGATTTATTCATTGAAATAAATAAACATGATCAAACCTATTCCGAGGAAGAATTTAATACAGCAATAGCATATCTGAGTTTATTCAATAGAGGAAAAATTCATCATGTTCCTGCTGGTTTTGACAACATTGACATTTCACCTTGGCGGTTTAACAGAAGACTTTCCCTGCTTCGAAAACCTTTAATCTTGGTTGACAATCCCGAAGACCCAGACAACCCAATTGTTTATTGGGGACTTAGACAACTGCTTTCAAGTAGAATGTATTGGTATGATCAATGTACCACCAACAGACTCAGAGTGTGTGAAGATGGACCAGTACAAAAAGTCTTAGGTAAATTGGCACAGCGTAATGGTAAAAAATTAGTGGAATCTGTTCTAAATGTATTTGACACAAATGACCTAATAATTGATTCTGAAGTTCCAATTAATCCAAGAACAGCCCTTAAAAATCATACAGACATCGGTGATGTTGACGTGCTTGTAATAGACACTTCTACAAAGACTATTTACAGTTTGGAATGTAAAAGCATGGCTCCAAGTCGAAACATCAAAGAAATGATTGGGGAGATTGACAAACTACTTGGCAGTGGTTCGGAGAAAGGTTGGATCGATAAGCATCTGGAGCGAGATAAATGGTTAAAAGCAAATTTGAATAAACTCAGTACAAAGTACAGTTTGGATTTATCCGATTATACGGTAAAGTCATTTTTCGTAACACAGGAAGATATGTTGACACCTTATCTTAAAACAAGGCAATTGGCAATACCCTTTATTTCACTTTATAATTTAAAGGGAAATGGATTAGAAGCTTTCAATTGAAAGCTTCTGGCAGTATAAAGTGAATTGTGTCACTGAGCTCTAATTGATGTTAAACCCGAAGAAGGGCTAAATATCAATTAGTGTCTCGTGGTATTTTTGATAAAGGAATGGAATGTATGATGAGAATATCAAAAACACCGCCAATAACGGAACCTGAGCGACTAAGCAGACGAGCCAAACTCGAAAATAGCTTGAACCTCTAATAAGCATGCAATGTTTATTATGATACATAAAAGAGCTTTTAAAAGTGACTAAATTTCCATAACATAAATTATGGCAAACTGAGAAGCATTGAAAATAAAATTATATGCAATATTATTTCGTTTTCAATTTGCTTTGCCATATATTTAAGGCGGTAATTCCAAAACGGAATGCTTTATAACCCAATTCTAAATTATGGAAAAAATTTATAGTAGAAATGTAGATGTGTTTGAGGTAAAAATTAGTTATTTGGAAGAAGCTCCAAATAAGATGGATTTATTTGATATACTTCAAAATGATACTTTATCGGATGGTGATTTAAAGATAAAGGGAAAATACATTTCATATAATATTTTAGAGAAAAACGAGAACACTATAGTCGGAATTGTAGAAACAAATAGAAATGAAAGTATCCCTCCCAAAAAGAACAGAGAATTAAAAACAATTGAGCCTTTAGATTTGCCTGATGGAGATGGTTTGGCTTATGGAAACGTATTCCTTTTTGATAAAAGGAGAAACATAATGCTCTATGAAGTGAACAAAAATGGATCTATTATAGAGCATCTCTTCGAATTTATCTATAAAAAAGTGACTGAGCTTAAAGGAACTTATTCATTAAGATCATTTCCTGTTTTAACAAAAAATGAATACGAAAGGTTAAAAAAAATGAATTCTAAAACTAAAATAGAATTGGAAGTTTCTCACCCGGCCAAAATAGCAGAAGATGAGATCGATAAAACTAGTTTTTATTATATTTTCACAAAAGGCGTAAATCTCAACTCAACGAAAATTAAAATTTCATATTCAGTAAATGCAAGTCATTCAGATAGCCACTTAAACAATCTTGAAGCTAATAAGACAATAGAAGAAATACAAACAATTTTAAGTCTCGAAAAAGCAGAAGTAGAGCACTTTAAGATATACGGATATGTTGACGATGCAGATAATAATAAATTGCAATCAATTGACCTAGTGAGTGATAGACTTAAGGGAGCTATTTCCCTAAAAGAACCAAAAGTCCACAACAATTTATTAGAACATCAAAGATTAATAGAGATTAATAGTCTTTATGCTAGATTGGACAACCAATTATTGGCTATATTTGGCATATGAAAAAGCAAATAGTATTTGGCTATATTGAAAAATTTTCGTTTTGGGGCATAGGATTTATTCTATTCCTCGTCATTGCCTTTTATAAAGACGCATTTCAGTTTATCCTTAATAAGGATTATTTAGATAAATTAGTTACTATTAGCTCTTCCCTTTTTGCTTTTCTCCTAGCTATTTTAACAATTATAGTACAAAGTGACAGCACATCAATTAAAAAGATAAAAGCTCATAAATCATATAAGCGATTTATTATATTCAACAGGAAGATAGTTTTCACTTACTTATTATGTTCACTAATTTCTATAATTTTAATATTTTTGAAGCATATATTATTATGGATGAATAAAGAAGTACTGTTTTGGGTAGGTAATATAAATACCAGTTTATTTGTTGTAGCAACAATTGAAGCTATGTATTTTACATTTTTATTTTACACCTTAATGATGTTGGATTTAGACAAAAAATAATTTTGTAATTTGAACTTACTCAAGACCGATTGCCTTTACAAAATAGAAATGTTCATGAAGTTTTAAACTTAGCATCGAACGAAAATACATAATTCATTATAATATTATAGTATATTAAAATATTGGGAATAGATAGCAGCATGGAATTTAAATATCTCTATCAATATGTATGATGGCGATGAATAACTACATTTTCTTAAAATATTAAAAATGAAAATTTTAGTAGATATTTATTATTCATTATAATAAAACTACAAAATTTAGCAAACAATCAATTTCGCAATCATCATAAAATTATTCGTGTAGAAATGCTATTGTAAATTAAAAACGAATATTATAATTAGATTTTTCCACAACAGTTTTTAAATTTTGAACCAGATAGACATGGACACTTATCATTTCTTGACGGAATAGTTTTAAAGTATTTGATTTTTCTTCCATGTTCAATTTTTTTTTGATTCTGCACAAGTATTTCGTTAATGTTATTCGTCAATTTATCATCTAAAAATAAATTAGGATGCCAATCGCCTTTTAGTATTTTAGTAATGACAAAATTATCGACTGCGGACGCAAGAACTCCACCGGGGGTATTAAAGATACCAAATATAGTTGTTGAAAACCATCTTAGTAAAGACAATCCCCTGTGGCTATTAAGTGATTTTACACTTGACATCAATACTTTCCTAGTTTCAGTTTGATTGTAATCAACGCTCTCAAACCATTTCCTAAATAATTGCCCATCAAAATTATTTCTTATTTCCAAAAAATCATCAAAAGTCATTACATGATCCATAATTAGGGGGGCAAAATTTGGTATTTGCTTATCCTTGCATATATTTTCAAAAGTAATTATCGCATCATTTTTCGTCCCTGCCAAATAATTACCTATCTTACAATCAATAACGTCTTTTACTACAGCTTCCGTTGATATAGTTTTTATTCCTAAGTCATTTTGATAGATAAATCCCTTATTTATTTGATTAAGACGAAACAAAGGAACGATATCATCTTCCCTAACGATCACGTTATTATAGCTATTTGAAAAACCAAGCAGACTTCTAATAGATTCATTTTGCATATCTTGAATGTTTTCTTGGTCTGCTAAATGTAACATCCATGAGCCATCTAGAGTATGTTTTCCTTGTTCTGTAAGATAACCAATGCTGCGTAAACAACTAGAAGATGATGTTCCCTTTAATTTGTCCGATAACCTTTTCAAAATACTATCCATTTCAAAAGCGGATGACGTCATGTTCATTAGCATATTATCATCTCCATTGGGCATAAACATAGTGACAGAACCCTCATCATCAATAACTTTTAAAATGCCTTGTTGTAATAGTTTGAGTACATTTTCGGCACCTATTAAGATTACTAATTCTTCTAAACTTTGAATCCGCACATAAAGAAAATCATGAGTAAGAAGCAAATTAAGTATTCTAGATATAAAGCTTTGTTGTTCATATTTATTAAACACACCTGGTCTAGCGTCTGGCGAATCACCGAAAAGCAAATCACCATCAATTATTTTATATCTATACAGTAAATCATCAAATAAAGCACTTGAATTCATAATTAAGTAAATATATTTTTTTAAAATAAAGGCTTTAACAAAATGACCAAAGCGTTCGTGTGTCTACAACTCATATATGGTTTATTTAATACTTATTATAAGAAGTTAGTTCTCAATATACGTTAATACTGCTATTAAATCCGTTGTAGGTATATACATGTTGGTACACTTGAATACTTCTCATACTTACATCTTCGTCAGTATATTTATCTTCTGGAAGCCAAAGCAACTTATCATAAATAGTTGTTTTTACACCAGAACGTATTTCACGACTTTCCTTCCAATTAGGAATATTCAGTTTTTCTTTTTGAAGGACCTCAAGCGTTTCTTTAGCTACTTTTTTAACGATTTCTTTCTCTTCCTTACTTAACTCTTTGCCTTTGACTAAAAGGTCAAAGATCGATAAGGTCGGTTGATCTAAGTTCTCTTGAAAGGCACGTTGCTCTTCAATTGTTAAATCTTGGAGAAACTCTGCTAATTTATCAAAACTTCGTTTTAATTCGATCTCTGATTTGCCATTGTTATACTCCTCTACGATTTCCTTATAGCGTTCATAGAATTGCAAACGCAAGGGGTTTTCTCTTAGCATTTGCGCTAATTGCTGTTCTACAGCCTTGTTCAGATCATATACTAATTCATTCTTGCGAGCTATTTTAGAGAACGCTTCTTGTAATGCTTTGATATTAAATTTAGACAGATCAATATAATTTCCATGTGGCTCATTTGATACCTGGATAGATATACTTTCATTTACAACTTTTTGGAGTCGCATTATTATATCAGTAACATCTGCGCTTTTTACTTTTATGTTTAACTTATTATAAAGTGCGTCAATAGCATTGTACTCCCGAACGAACTTCTTAGCTTGATTTTCCGGAAATAGGGCCTTATATTTTCTAAAGACATGACGACTGGCTATTTCAAATTTTACTTTAGTTTCTTCATTTCTGCAGATAGCGTCTATACCATTATTAATAGCTGCAATTTTCGTCATGGCTGATGATGCTTCTATTAATGTGTTCAGATCGAATCCAAGTTCATCAAGCATCGCTTTTACTTCGGCTATTGCTTGCTCTATCTCAACGGCCATGCTTGCCAATTCTTCAAATGGCTTCTCCTGGCCTTTATCAGGTTTATTTCCATTTGTACCCTCTCCGTAAATCGCGTATGCTTTTTCTAACTGTTGATAGACATTCCCATAATCGACGATAAGACCATTTTCTTTTTCATCATCATATACACGGTTTGCACGAGCAATGGTTTGCATTAACGTGTGTCCTTTGATAGGCTTATCCAGATATACAGTAGAAACGCAGGGCGCGTCAAAGCCGGTAATCCACATCGCGCAGACAATAGCCAGTCGGAAAGGATTATCCTCATCCTTAAACTCCTTCTCCAGGTTACGTTCTACCATCTTTTTGCGGTGGGTTTCGATATCTAAATTCATTTTTTTGAATTTATCCACCTCATTCTGCTCCGCGCTAACCACAACACAGACTTCTGTGTTTGCAACTAATTGGTACTTACGTTGTAACTCTAATGCTTCTTGTGGATCTTTCGACTTCTTAATTTGTTTCCCTAAATCCGCTAAATATTCTGGCCAATACTCCATAATATAAGTATGCATTCTAACTGCTGTTGGCTTGTCTAAAGCAACAAACATAGCTTTTCCTTGGTAACCACGCTCGTTAAAATGCCAAACGACATCTTTGGCAATAGCTCGTAATCGTTGCTCGGACGTTAAGATTGGGTATTCTTTTTGGAACAGGTAGGCTAATTTCTTTTGTTGATCCTCATCTAGATTTTCATCTTCCATGATCTCTGCCATTCGTTCGTCCAAAGCTGGATTCTCTATATTTAATCGTTCACCACGATTTAAATATTTTAAAGGTAGTGTTGCCTCATCTTCTATGGCACGTTTGAAATCATAAACAGAAACATACTCACCAAAGATATTTTTGGTTATTTCTTCTTCATCTTTGATGATCGGTGTACCTGTAAAACCTAAATACGAAGCATTGGGAAGTCCATAAAAACGCATGTTGCGAGCGTATTTTCCTCCTTGAGTACGATGCGCTTCGTCAGAAATGACGATGATATTCTTGCGGTCTGTAATTAAAGGGTATTCAGTTTCTTTGTCTGGATCAATTGAAAACTTATGAATCAACGAAAATACATAGCGATGATTTTCACTCAATAATTCACGCAGGTGATCTCTTCCAGAGATTCCCTTCTTTTTACCTGCAATGATATTTTTATTATTAGCAATACCTACACCGGAAAAGGTATCGTATGCTTGGTTTTCTAATTCGGTGCGATCAACTACGATTAAAAAGGTATAGGCTCCTCCAAACTTACGGTGAATTTTTTCGCATAAGAAGACCATGGAATAAGTCTTTCCGGATCCTTGTGTATGCCAATACACACCTAACTTACCTTCTAAATCTTCAATATTTTTAACGTTGTCCAGTACACGATTTACTCCGATAAATTGGTGATTTTTAGCCATCAACTTTACAATGTTTCCATTACTTTCATCAAAAAGAAGGAAATTCTCGAAGATGTCCATAAAGTTTTCGGGCGAACAGGTACCTCGTAACATGGTGTCCAAACTTACCACACCTTCAGACTCTTCAGTTATACGTTTCCAATCTAAAAAGTACTTGTATGGGCTGGTTATTGTCCCTACCTTAGCATCTGTACCGTTTGAGAGTATCACAAATGCATTGTGATGGAACAAATGCGGGATGGTATCTTTATAATCTTTAAAATTATCTTCGTAGGCCGCGCGTAGATCTACTGCATGTGATTTTAGCTCAATAAATACCAATGGAATACCGTTCACAAATCCAATAACGTCAGGACGGCGATTGTATAATTCACCGGACACTTCTAACTGACGAACGGCTAGAAACTCGTTATTACTATATTCTTTATAATCAAATACACGCAGGGTTTTCTTTTCAGTCTTCCCTTCGGCATTAGTAAACGATACCTCTACCCCATTCTTCAGCAGCAGATATTTGGCTTTATTATGTTGAGCTAGGTTTTTACCAGCTTCTTTTTGCGCTATTTTCTCCATCGCACGTTGATAAGCCACATCTGGTAGATCTGGGTTATAACGTTTTAATGCAGCTAATAAATGTCTCTCTAAAACAACTTCCGTTTTATTATCACGTCCCAATAATCCATCTTCACTGAAAGTCTCATTCTTCCACGCTGTCGCTACTTGCCAGCCCAACTCTTGGAGTACATCTATTGTAGCTTGTTCTATTAATTGATCTTCTGAATATTCGTAGGACATGTGTTAATTTTTATTGGTTGGCAAATCATTCATAAACATTTCTATAGATCTATTGAAAGAATCTTTAAATCCATCGCCTTCTAAAGGAATGTAAAGTAAACATACGATAAAGTTAAATACGCTGTTCATGATGGTGACCGATTCTCTTTTGATACCTGCTGAATTCTTATCATTAGTGGGATATATGAAGCCAAAGGCTTCAATTTCATTTTGATTGCTAACTTGTCCTAAATAGGTGTATATCTGAAATAAATCTTCTCTATTGACTCCTTCAATTTTGTTAAATCTTTTATATTTTACATCAAACAAATAAGTTAGACCATTTTTAGTCGCTATAAGGTCTGGAAACAGTTTTCTTGGAGAGTTAATTCCCGTTGGGATACTGAACTCTTTTTTATTTTTCGCCAAAATACTGTACCCATATCGTACAAACAACTTTCTAATAAAATATTCAAAAAGCATCGAAACGTCAAATAAAAAACCTGATGCATTGGGCACTTTCCCAAAATCAAGTGATTTGTTATTTAAGATAATCTTTGACAATGCTATAACTTCATTGTAATCGTTATAAAATGGATTTGTATACTCTTTAACCTGTAATAATTCATTCCGATTTACTTTTTGACCTTCGCATGCTATAATGAATGCATTCTTTATAGCAAAAAATTCTGCATCAATGAAATTCCTACTTATGTACTTAAAAGTTTCTAAGACCAAAAGATTGGCATGTGAGAAGTAGCTATGGCTTCGCGAGGTCGACTTATATTTCGCTAACTCTTTATTTAGTTCGTGATATAGCAGATCAATCTTCCCTTTTGGCTTAGACGAAATGGAGATTTGCTTTAGATAACTTTTAGGAATACCTAAACGAAATGCTTTCTTTAGCTTAGTTATCCAAATATATTCAATCAACCACGATATCGAATGATCTTCACTAATTCCTCCACGCTTATCAATTTGTAAAAAGCCATCGGCGTCGGAAATAATATATTTTAAAAAAGAATGACCAAATCGACATCCGATATTTATCTCTTGCTCGTTCAATATCAAATGTCCAATAAGGTTTCCAGTTGAAATAGAAAAATTATTCCAGCAATTTCCTTTTAATTGGAAGTAAACTTGATTGCTATTATGTTCGTACTCTTTATCTTTAAAAAGCACAATAGAAGACTCGTCATTTATATTGCCAATAATTTCTTCTACTGCTCGCAAAAAATTAAAAACAGATAAATTAGATTTTTTTCCTCTTTTAGCATATAGTTCTAATTCTTTATTAATAGAACCAGCAGCATAAACATTTTTAAACAATGTTAATCCATCCGGGTTTGACCTACAAGTGTATTCTTGATTATCAACTAACCGAATCTTTGACGAAGTACCAGAAACAATATCACTTAGCCACTCTCCGTTCATATTATTTTAAACCAAATGCAGTTTTAAAACTATTGATTAGACCATTGTTGCCTGAACCTCTTAGATATTCTTCTAGTAAAGGACCTATCTTATCTTCCCACAATCGTTTTCTGAGATCATTTTCTTTTAAATCTTTGTTGTATCCTAAATTCCAGAAATAGGCATGACCTAATCTGTAATCTTTACCCAACAAAGGCTCCTGCTCTAATTTATCATTTAAAGCTGTAACAGATTTTACAATTGGAGACCACACCTTGTTGTATTCGTCCAAGTGAAGTTTCAAAAGATCCATATCGGGATGTACCTCTTCCCATTTAAAGCGTCTGCGCAATGCAAAATCAAATGAATCTACACTTCGATCAATAGTATTCATTGTACCGATAATGTAAACGTTGTGCGATACAAAAAATTTGCCTATACCATTGACCGTTAGTACAGCTGTGCTGGCGTCGTTGAGTGCTGCATATTGAGTTTTTATTGCATTTGAAGCACCACGATATTCTAAAGAGTACATCAGCTCACCAAATACAGCACTTAATTCTGCTCTATTTATTTCGTCAATTACGATAAAATAAGGAGGTAATATATCTTTGACTTTAGTCTCTTCATCTAGCGTCAGAACATATTTCCAATATTCTTTATCCTTCTCCAACCGTGATTGTTTTACCTGCTCAACAGTCCATTCTGAAAATTCCCTATTTGGATCTATATTGTATAAATCTGCTTCCCATTTCCCTGCCTCTTTACAAAGTTGCTTAAATATACCGTTGACTAAAGTTAATTGACTTTTACTTTCTTTAAGAATAGGACGTAATCCTTCTATGAAATCCTCGTAAGAATAGGTCGGATGAAACTGTACCACGTTAAAAACTTCATCAAACACTACTTCACTCTCTAATCCATAAGTTTTTTTCCAAAAGCTGTACTGTATTTGACAAATTTTCTTAGCATTGTAGGTTTTTCCCGTACCTGGTGCTCCGTATTTAATTACCTGTTTTGAAAGTGAGAAAGGGTTAGCAATATTCTCATAAGCTAACCATATAAATATATTAATCCAATAGTTGTCAACAGGCACATCTGGCAATTCACCTTCTCTAAGCTCTGTTGTATCAATTTTGGCTCTCAACTCTTTAACTAAATATATATTTCGAGAATACCAATCATCTCCTCCAGTATATGGTTCTACATATTTATTGTCTACAAACCATGAAAACACCTCATTAAATCTACCAACATCCACTGTGCTGGAAACATCTAAAGTGCAGGTTGCTGTGGCACGATTTGTTTGTACAGGATTATTCTTACTAAACACTTGGTTCCAAATGTTAGCAAACTGTTCATGATTATTTTTACTCGGATCTTTAATAAGATTAGTCAATATATTGATGAGTTCATGATTGTGACGAGCGTTTTTTCGCATTTCATCACTGAAAATTGATTGGCCAATACCCGATACTCCATTGGGCCGATTATCGAACATTTTATCAAGAAACATTTCCCAGCTTTCAAAAGCTAGTGATTCTCCATATAAAGACGGATCATTGATCTTCTTACTATCTTCTTCTAATAATTTTTCTCTTATAGTGCAAACAGCTTTGGTGATATGCTCATAAGCGTCATGCCAGCTTTTTCTTTCTGCCTGAAAGGTGTGAATTAGATACTTATATAATATTACGACACTTTTATTCATATATCCGCTATTAATTGATTAGTCTTTCGAAAACCTTATAGATTTTTAAAAGTTCTAGACCGTTATCACCCCCATCATCAAGCGCGGCAATAAAATGTCTCGAGCTTCGCGGAGACGTTGGTTTTGGGATTGGAGGTTTACTACAATACTAATGTTTTTATTAAAATTTTGAGCAAATAATTGCAAAACACTTTGTTTTGGAACCACTAACTCTATATCTAATATTTGCTGTGCACTGATATTTGGCTGTGCAGCTCCACTAGCAATATTTACGATCTGATTAATCCCATAAGTTGAATTAAAAAATGAATTTAAGAAAGCTGTATTTTCTGTAATCAACTTTCCGACACGTTGATTTAAATAAAACTTTTTATCTGAAAAGGGCATAATACCCACTTTTCCTACAGTCGCACCTGTCATTGCAATAAGTAAATCCCCCGCTTTTAATAAAAACTTATTTTGCTTTTTCGCGTAATCATCATCAATATATACTACATCACTTATGTCAATAGTATTATTTCCGATATTTTTAATTCTAATAATACCATTACCTTTGTTCTTAAATTCAGAGCTTTTAAAAGCATAACCACTTAAATAATCTGTGATATTATTCAATTTCCCTTTCTCCCACCCTTCTGGCAAACCCGTTTCTGTATTGATAGCAGCAGACTCGTGTCCAGGGAAACGCATACGCACAAACCATTCTTCGTAGGTTTGTTGTGCCATTTCTTCCAAAATTTTAATACGTCTCTGGTTGTTCTCGATTAAATCATCATAGGCTGATAAAAGCTTACCAATACTTTCTTGAATGTTCTTATCTATTGGAACATTTATCTTAATATTTGAAAATGATGTTTTCGACACATTTTCCCTTCCAGAAGCTGTTCCTGAATCAAATGTTTTTAATTGAGATAAATTATATTTAAGAACATAGTAAACAAATTCATCATCATATTTTTCATTCGGAATGACCGCATTAACAGCTTGATTGATAAATAAATCACAATGCGCTTTTGTCATTTTCTTTCCAATACTCCCAATAGTCACTATACAAGTAGAACCTTTAGGAATTAAACTTTTAATGTATTTTTTATATCCAAGATCAGAATAACATTCTTCTGGACTGTAAGTATATTTTGAATCTACTGATATATCAGTAGGTTTCACAAATAATGTATGCGAACCATAAAGTTCTGGATTTTTTCTAGGAGGTGTATTTCCAGTAACAACTTTTCCTAAATCACCAATTGTAACTTCTTTCCACCCCTCTCTCATATTTTCACCGCTTGAATTTGGTTCATCAATAAGTTAGCATCTTCATTCAAGCTTGCTAATTCGCTGTGCAGTTCTTGCATACGGCTTTGGTAATCAAAATCCATATCGACCGCTATATTTACCCCTACATAACGACCAGGTGTTAAGCTATAATCTTGTTCCTCAACTTCCTCTAAGCTCACTATTTTACATAAACCTTCAACATCGCGATAAGTTCCGTCAGGAAAGTAATCGTTAAACCATACGTTATCTGTTGGTACTAGCGCCTTTTCGTCTCGATATAGCGCGATGATTGCTGTAAGACCTTCTAACTGATCTTCGGAGAAATCATTAATTGTTGTTGTTACTTTGCGGAAAACGTTACGTGCATCAATCATCAAGATCTTATCTTTATTTTCCTTAGGTTTTCCTTTGTCAAAGAACCAAACATGACAGGGCAAAGAACGAGTGTAGAAAAAGTTGTTTCCGATGGATACGATACAATCTACGTTTCCAGTTTTGATCAATTCCTCACGAATACGCTTTTCAGCATTCCCAGCATCCGTAGCGGATGATGCCATAACAAAGCCAGCACGTCCAGTTTCATTGAGGTAGGACATAAAATATTGAATCCACAAGTAATTTGCATTCCCAATTGTTCCTTTTCCGGTCAAAGGCGCACCAAATGGTAAACGTGAATCCTCCGCTAAGAATTTATTTTTCGCATCTACTTTGTCGACATTAAATGGCGGATTAGCCATTACGAAATCACACTTTCCATATAACTCATGTGGATCTGAATAAAAAGAGTTGTTGTTCGCAATCTTACCTTCTATGCCATGGATGGCCAAGTTCATCTTGGCTAACTTGGTGGTATTCGATTTATACTCGGTTCCGTAAACAGTAATGGCTTCGTTTACTTTTTTGTTTTCGTGTTCCTTGATAAAATGTGCAGTTTGCACAAACATACCCCCTGATCCACAAGCGGGATCATGAATGATCCCGTGGTTAGGTTGAATGAAATTAACGATGAGCTGTACCAAAGATGGTGGTGTAAAGAACTCACCTCCTTCTTGTGCACCAGCACCCATCATAGAAAGTTTCATCAGGAAATATTCGTATACCCTACCAAATACATCTCCCTTGGCATTGCGTACTGAATCACTATTAAAAATACGAATCAGGTTAGCGAGAAGATTACTATCGGTATCGTCTTCGGGTGTAAGATCCTGGAAGTTTTTAGGTAAAATACCTGCTAGATCTTCATACTCGGCTTCAATCAGTTTCATGGCAGTATTAACTGCTTCAGCTAAATCTTCCGATTCAGGTAAAGTTGCTAAATAACTGTATTGTGCCTTTTCGGGTAAATACATTGCTCCCATTGCAGCAAAGTCATCTTTAGTAGCTTCACGACGTTTTTTGGTACGTGGATTTATCGGTAAGCTTTCTGTTAATTGGGTTTTCGCCTCATTGTATCTATTCTCCGCAAAACGTAATAAAATCAATCCCAATAAAGGCTCTTTATATTCACCTGCCGTCAGTTTCGAATTAGCACGTAATTCGTCTGCTGCCTCCCATAATTCTATTTCGAGTTGTTTGATATTCTGTTGGGTCATCTTATTTTTTTAATTCCTGAGATCGAAAATCCATAAATTGCTTTACAACAAAAAGCATAAGTAGCTAATTTTAAAAACTTTAAAAATATGAATATTACAAATTAATAAACTTTCGATTTGGCTACAAAATAGCCATTTTTTAACGATAAATCAATACGGTAAACCCTACATTACGAAAAATAAATGAGTCTTATGAATCAACGAAAGTAAAGCTAAATATTTTTTAAATAAACAGGCTTTTACGAAGCCTGAATGTATTCCAGCAAATGAGCTTAAATACAAAACGCAACTGTCTATTAAGTGGAGCTGGCCGATTCATCTTATTTCAAGATTATAGGTCGAATTTTAAACTATTGGTTGTGGGACAAACTTTACTTTATGAAACTTCTTAATTGCTCTAGCTTTTGCGAGATCATTTGATAAATCCAAAATACATCCACAATTCTTGCAAGTTAGAATGTCTTTACTATGCTTTTTAAAATCAATAGGTTCAAAAATTAATTGGAAATTTTTATCCTCCTCAATATCTGGAATTTGAAATCCTACTTGATGATATTTAGTTAATTTTTTTCTAAATTCTTGTATTGAGTCATTTCCTCGATTTATAGTAAACCACCATTTATCTTTTTTTGTTTTACCACTTTTATGAATACGTTTGGATTTATCTTTATTTAATACAAACCAATTTAAAATCCTTTCATATTCTTCTTTATTTGCTTCATTTGATTCCATTGAGTCCCCACATTTTTTACAGGATACTATCCCTAAATTCCTATGACCTTCCAAATGACATTTGTATTCAGAAAAAAGTATATTGTCGTGCACCCATTTTCTGTTTAAAAGTTGCTCAGTACTACAACAAGAATGACAATAGTTACAAACATACCAGCCGCAAGATTCTGAATCAAGCCCCACAGGTTTACACTTTACACTATCCCTACTGTCAACTTCCATATCACAATAACCATTCAAGCAATGTGATAAATAAATTTCATTATCTTTTTGCGAACATGTTTCTTCTTTACAAATGAATTTATTTACTCCATAAAATGCATAAGCTGTCCTACCTTTTGGGTACAAAATATGTTTGCATTCCCTACAGTTAAGGTGTTTTAAAAATCTATTAGCTTTGTTAATGAGACTTAAGTAAATTTCTAAATCAGATTCTCTGAAATTTACTTTTAAAATTGTCAAAAAGTCAAGTAGTGAATATTTTTCCCATTCATTAGAGTCATGTAATATTCTACTCGGTTTGTAGCACTTTTGATTAGCACACCACCAAAAGTCTATTTTTTCTTCAGAAGGAATAGAGTCATTAGTTAATTTATGAACGGCTTTTCTGCCGTCACAAATTGGGTGATATTTTACTTTGTTATGTATGTTTCGATCATAGGTTATTTGTCGTTCTAGTATTTCTCCTTCCTCATTTTTAATTTCTACAACTGAAATACTACACCGCCCCTCACACTCATCAAAAAATCCAGAAATCTGCAAAATATCTTTAGGTTTATTGATCTGATTTAAAATTAGATCATAAATTCGATGTTGAGCCAATGTAACATCTTTTCGTGTTCCAAGATTAGTTTGACGTTTTAATTCTAAAATAACGTTTAAAATAATACTTGTTGAATAATCAAAATGTGAGCTATCAATTTGCTCCAAAAGTTTACTGGTTTCAAAATCAATTAGATTTATCGAAGTAAAATCCTCAATAGAAATATTTACTCTTTCTTCATGAATATATTTGAGGACTTTTTTAACAAATTTTTTCTGATCTTCTGGCGATAATGTAATTGTATATAATTTATAATTATGAAAATCTAATATTTCGTGATAGTCCTCTAGCCACAAATTTAAATTGAAGTATGCAGTACAATGCTTGATTGTTTCTGCTACTATTTTGTCATACTGTTTTATTGCAAACTCTTTTGATAAATTGAGGAAATTTTTGATGACCATAAGTTTTGATTCGTTATCAATTAATTCAAAACTGTAGAGAATTTTAAAAAACACGTTTAATTTATCCTCATCGGAGCATCTATAAAAAATTTTCACCTTTTCTTGATGTGATACAGAAAGAATAATATTCGAAACGTAATCAATTTGACAAATATCTATATAACCATCTAACCAGAATTTGTGAGATAATTCTACTGAAATATACTTCTTAATTGAGTCAACTATATCGTCATAATATTCTGGAAAAAGATTTTTCCCTATTTTAAAAAGACTTGTTAAGTAATCTTCATCAAATACTATTTTCGAGTTACTTTGTTCATTTATATAGAACTTAAAACGTTCACAAAGTTCTTCAATAACTTCTACTTCGGTTGACTTCTTAAGCAATGAACTGATTTTTTCATAAACAACCTTTTGAATGGTATTATAATCTGAATACTTACCTTTTTCGGTCAGAATAGAAATAAAATGGTTGAATAAAAATTTTAAATCGGTTTCACTATCTAATTTCTTTACATCAATAGCTTCAAGCTTTCCTTTATGTTTTATTGATTTTTGAGCTAAAAAAACTACTACCGCATTTTCTCGAAAATAATTCAAATCTTCTCCTGGCTTTATACTTTTCTCATGAAAAAACAGATCTCCTAACTTAGCATGTTGAATAAAGCCATAATTAGCATCACGTGCTTGATCACGAAACCATTTTATCAATCCGATATATTTTTCTTTATCTTCCATTTTTGTTTGGTAAAAAATTCAACATGAGGTATTCACCACTCTATTGTAATTATAGAAGTAGGAGGCCAACATGATAGTAACTCCAAAAGAAATTGGCATAAGACTCTTTTTATAATCTTAGTTAGGACCTCTTAACAATGTTTTCACCATCAAGAAATCATCCACAATATAAACTGAAAATCAAAGATTAAAAAATAAAAAGCAAAATAGTTTTGTATTCTGTAATTGCGCGCAATGATAAGTAATCTTATTTTACCTAGTATACGGGAAACCGTAAAGGAGAAAAAAGTGGAATACATTCAGCTTTGTCGAGTCTGATTAACAGACCCTGCATAATTTATACTGCCGATTGCAATTGCGCCTTTGTCTTTGGATTCGTTTCAGGAATCAAAATGATAATTACACCTTTTATATTAATTCAAAATCAATTACATTCATCGCTGATAAAAGTCTTTTTTATTTCCTTTTGTAGTATATTAGCAAATACTATATCCCTTATGCTAACAGTGATACAAATTTAAAATTCAGTCTGCCATTTTCGCTAAGCCACAAACCATAATCTGTAATTTTATAAATACGACAAATACAAAATGAGAGTTTATAAAACGGGAATTATTCTGATAATTTTAAGTTGGATTGCTTGCTTAAATCCTTATTGGATAATATTTGGAGGACCAGTTTTTATAATCGGACTTTTGATCGTATGGCTCTCTAAAATCAAGCTAAAGACAAAATTACTAACGACCTTTTTACCACTGCTACTTTGGTTTCCTGGAATGCTTGCATTCTTCTTTTTAGCCTCAAAGCATATGACACCAGAGACCTTTCTTATTCCTAAAGACTTTAGAGGTCAAATCACGCTAATTTATAATGAGCCTTGTGGACAGACTGTTCCAAAAGTAGACGGAAGACTGATTTACAAAATTCCAGATAATGGAGTTATGATACTCACAAACAAATTTGAGACTGGTATCATAGACCAAGAGTATTATTTTGTTGATAACAACTGGAACAAAATAGAAAAAGTACCTAACCTTATACAGCAAGACTTTAACGAAGACTACACACTTGAAAAGAACAAAAATGAGCCTCCAAGAAATAAGGTCGGTATATTTTTACTTGGGACAGGTAGAGGATCCACTGCAAGGAATGAGAATTATGAGTTTCATATAATGGCTGTCAATTCCTATGACAATTTTAGAGTTCAATACGATGGAGGTATACCGGACAAATTAATCGACAGCTTATTATTCCAATGCAAGAAAAAATAACCATACAATATTTAATTGGTGCAGGACTGGCACTTTTGATAATTCCAATAGTTGAAGGGGCACTTGCGGTACTTCCTTACATTGGTTGGCATTTTTTACAGTTATGTATATTACGGTATTTACTTTGCAAATCACCTTTTACTACTTGACAACAAACTTCAAATTTGGCTGGACGGTTTTGAGTTTTATTTTGAACTTTATACTCTGGACATTTGAGCAAGTAATTATTGAGAAGACTTTTCACAACTCCATTATTTACAATGGAGAGAACTGGAAACTTGGCATATACATTCTTGGCGGACTACTTTGGGTAACAAATAAAATTCTTATTGATAAACTTTTTGACCTTCATAAATCCATTCACAAGCAGAGCAGTAGAATAAATGCATAGCGTATTTTGCATATTGCTTTTGGCTTCTTTGGTACTTTTACTTGTGAATACTTGATGACAATAAAGAGAATATCATTTTAATAAATTTTTACACTTGTCATTGTAAAGCATATATTTTGTTTACGAAATGATTTAACAAAAGCTAATTTGAAAATTTAACAAAACCTATTTATCCAAAGCAAAATATCCTACATCTTTTGGTGCACCTCGAAATTCTATCAACATATTTTCGCGGAGTAGCTTAAGATAACGTTCAACAGTAGAATGACCGTTAGCAATAGCAAGTTGTTTAGCATTCATATCAGGAGTAGTATTTATAAGGGTAATAAGTCTGTTAAGACTATCATTTACACCTTCACCTATTCCAAGTCCAGGAAACTCAAGTATAAGATGATCACCTTCTTCTTTCCAAATAGGATCTACTAAGTTATAAGTCTTACAATCCTTCATCATACGTCGATTAGAGGCTCCTGAAGCGCGATCTTCAGTAAGATGACAAGTTGCCTTCTATCAAGAACTATACTTCTAATCATGTTGAATGAGCGATTACAAGATGGACAATCATCGATATTATAATGACGATTTGGGGAAAGATTCTGTATATTAGCCTTACTAAACAGTATTGCCCTAAATAAAAACAAACCTCAATGAAACTGACATTTTATATATTAATGCTTTTAATATTTTCAACAAATTGTGGAAATAGTCAAACAACAAATTCACAAGAAAATCTGACTGGAAATATTCAGTCTGACTTGAAGGAGCTACTCCCAAATAAAAATGTACAAGCTGATATTATGGACAATATTTTACAAAGTCCGAGGCAAGTTGAACTGACAAAAAAATTTCAATCAGCAATTACAGAAAACTATGAGTGGTTTTTAGAGTATATGAAAACTGTTCCAAATGGCGAACCTATGCCTTATAATGAAAGGTTGGGTGTGACAAAAGAAGAATATACAGAACTAATGGCTTGGATGAATAATGTTGAAGTCGTTTCGACAGGAAAAGAGAATATCTTTATTGAAATTAAAGATGATTTAATTCGCTTTAAATCACATAACAAACTTGCGAAATTAGACTCACTGACTATTGACTTAAAAAATAATACTGTAAATTATGGACAATATAAAATGCTATTTGCCGACACAATAAATGTTACAACAGACAAAAATGCACTAAAGAGCAAATGGAAGGGATATAGTTGGAAATTTGAAATTCCTAAAAATCTTGACATGGCTGCTTTCAAAAACCTAAACACATTAAATGTGATTCAGTACAAATTCACAATAGGACGAATTGAAAAAAATGGTAAAACTTATATGAGCTTAAAAGGTATAGAATATGAAGATGGGATAAAGTCTATTGATTTTGAATTACCAGTTCAGTTCTGAGACAAATTTACTATTGCTAACAAGGTATTGCCAAAAGCTGGGTCAAATGGCTTCAATTGGGCATACCCATCAAGCTTCTTTATAGAGTCTTTCTAACCCATGTTTTCTGCTGTTAGTAAGAGCGGTATAATAGGAAACTATACTAATGGGGAATTGATATAAATCATAGCTGAACAATAGAACAAAACAAAAACTATTATTTTTCTATGAAAACATGTTGTCCCTTCCAGAAAAGTGCTGAAATTCATTTACCATGTACACCAATCTTACACTGAATGAAGATCAGACCAGCTTGGATTTGACAAGAAATGCTTACTAAACTGAAAGAGCTTTTAAAGGACTCTCCTATTTAAAGTATACAGAAAACATTGATCAATGCTATAAAACGGAGTTTGTTTGCTATAATACACAGTCAGAGCATTCAAACCGAAATTGAAACACCGATCCTCGAAGGGATCGGATAGAAAATAAAAGAGCCTTGGCAGTTTAATAACCGCCAAGACTTTTTTTATATTTTAATTCCATTATTTTAATACTTAGGCCTCTGCATCCAAATCTTGAGCTAAGTCTGCCAAATGACTAGTAACTAACTTTTTATGGTTATATGCTTGAAGCTTATCATTGAGGTTTACTACATACAAACAATCTATTTATCGAATGATTAAAAGCAAATTGAAAAAATTGGAAAAAATTAATTGAAATACATTATATTTGACAATCAATTATTAATTATACCTAAAGTCAAGTGAACGTATTAACTGATAGCAACGTAAAAATTTCTTTAGGAACTGCCTCAATATATTCTGATCGATCAGGTATTAATCAGTTATTAGATTTTCATTACCAATGTCTATCCTATAATAATACCTCGATTGAAATTTGTCTTAAAAACTTAACATGGTTTGATGGCAATTTATGTGCATTATTAGGAGCCCTATTATACAGATTAAATAGAACGAATAAACTATCTTTTACCATAAAACAAGATGATGTAGAAGCTAAATTTGATATATTAATACACAACGATTTTCTTCCTATTAATATAACAAGTTCTGGTAAAAAGAAATCTTGTATTCCTTTTAAGGGATTTGAAGTAAAAGATAAGGATGGTTTTATAGATTATGTGGAAAATGAAGTGTTAAGACACCATGCCATGCCAAAATTCTCTGAAGCTATTATTGATAAATTAATTTTTGACTTATCTGAGTTGTATGCTAATATAGATAGACATGCTTTTACAGACATGCCTTTCTATATGTGTGGACAGTTCTATCCGCGTTCAGGAATAGTAAAATTTACCGTTTGTGATTTAGGAGTTGGATTTTTAAAAAATATAAATAGAATAAAACCTGAAATCAGCTGCTATGCACACGCTATTAAATGGGCAATAAACGGTAATAGTTCTAAACTTGATGCACCTGGTGGGACTGGATTAATAGGATTAAAAAACTACTGTGAGAGTAATAAGGGCAAATTACAGATAATATCGGGAGATCATATGTGGTGTAGTGAGACCTTTGAACTAAAACCACTTCTTTATCCCGAAGGTCTTATGCCTCTAAAATATTTTTTTCAGGGAGCTATAATTAATTTGGAATTTAATAAAAAAGCATTAAATTTATAGATAACCAATTGAAGCAAAGATATATCAATATTAATCCATATCTTTGCGGTCAATAATAGAATCTATTTGGCATCATTTTAGTACAAATACCAGTATATAATAGATATTATTACCAAACAAATCATGATGAGAATTAATATTTTCGATATTATCAATAGTAAAAATGCATTGTTGCATGATGATGGTCTTTCTATTTTTCATGAAGTTGAGAAACTATATGATAATAATAATCATCCCATTGAGTTAGATTTTTCAGGTATAAACAGACTGTCTACTCTTTTTTTAAATGCATCTTTTGGTAAATTATTAGCAAAATATGGGACTGAAATTACCCGTCACAATTTTCATCCAATTAACTATTCACAAATTACTAGTTTCTTGGATAAGTTTAATGATATGTGGGATAATTTCGAAAATAAAGAAAATTATCAAGCATATAGAGAGCTGGATTTCGCTTAAAATAATATACTTTAAAGTTAGAGTATGATGATATTTTTACAAAGTTCCCCCTCACCTGTTGACGGGGAACTTTTCGTTTTAGACAGCAATATATGGTTGCCTATTTTAGGATATGAAAATACTATTTCGGATCATTATAAAGAGTATTTTGATAAAATAATTAAATCTAATAACTGTAAAATTCTCATTTCCCCTCTTCAGATTAGTGAAATATTTAACCGCTGGCTTCGTTTTCATGCTTATAAACAATACGAAAAAGACCAAAGACCTACCGAATTCAAAGAGTATTACAAGTCTAATTATCGAAGATCATCTGATTTTGCGAAAAAATATAAATTAATACAAGAGGACCTTGAAAATTATGCAGACAAACTCGAAATCAAAGAGCTGAAGGAAGTTAGTTATGAACTAATTACAAATTTCGCTCCTGATCAACTTGATTTCAATGACAATTATATATATCTATTTGCTAAGCAATATAATGCAACATTAATAACGGATGATGGCGACTACAAAAATCTTGATTTTAAAGTTGCAACATACAATAGAACATTATTTAGAGCTTATAAAGATAATATTAAGCCAATTATCAAAAAAGAATAAGATTTTGCTACAAAAAAAGCACAGTTGATATGAAATCAGCTCCTGTTATAAATTTCGAAAATATCGTAACAAGTGATTTCATCTTCTATGGTTTTAAGATAAACGATCTTTTCACTTGCAAATACTGAACTAGGACTAATCACCACTTTCGCTTCACCTGCACGGACATCAAAATCTAACGCATCATTCTTATTATTGGGTAAAGGCACAAAATCTCCTTTACCTCCTACCTGCACCCTTAGTTTTCCTTAAAGACCAGGAGTCTGTGAACAATACAAAGAAAGTACAGTTTTTGTAATCGGAATATTGCGTCTTATATTCTCCTTTTCAGACTCAAACTCTTCACTTGTTATTAAACCTGAGTCCAGCAATGTCTTAAGTTTGTATAACTCATCTGTAAAGGACTTTTGATTGGCATTTAATATTCCATCAGTCTGCTTCTTGTTCTGGGACAGCAACTGCTTTTCAAATTCGATTTGCTCATTGGATTTTGAAACCAATGTGAATATGAGGCCGATCAACGGTAAAAGTAAGAGCGAGAGAAAGAATGCTCCTACAAATCCAATATTTCTATTAGTACCTATAGAACCTACAATTATCGAAAAGAAAATCCAACCTAAAAATACTTCCATTACTCATTTTTTATTTATAATAAATTTAATCTTGATCAAAAATACCGTTTGTTTTAATTGCTATTTTACGGGAAACCTTACTATAAGATATTTTGACAAAAGACCATTTTATTATGTTTATAAATACAGAATAACATTACTACAATGATAACTGGAGCTGTTAAAGTAGTCGTCAGATGAAATTAAGAATAATATTCATATCATTTTTGAATCTTTCTTTATATGGGAAATGATGCACACAAACTTCACTAAAGAACTCATTGCTACAACCTTTTAGTTATTTTTCACTAAAGTTGAATAAGCTTCAAAATGTTCAAATAAAATTATATCATTATCCATTGTCGATCTCTCCAAGTCATCTTCATATGGATCAAAACTTATATAATAGAATCCATCACATTTTAAAAGTTTAAACATTTCTATGTTGTAGAAAAAAGACATAGAATTATAATTAAATCCATATTCTTTCACAACCTGAAATACTATTTTCATTTCTTTTACTTTTGAACCTTGGATTTTAAAATTTACTTCCATGCAAAGAACATCGTCTCTCAAACATACATTAATACTATATATCACCGCATTTGACAAATAAGCTTGATTTACCAATATGTCCAGTAATTCATCATCCTTTCCTAAATACACCATATTACCTTTTAATTATTTCCACGAATTTTTTATTTTGCTTTATCCTTCTCTAATTCTTCTTTTGGGCAGTTCACCCTTGTTGTCTTTCATATGGCTTAGGGTCATTGGCAGAGGATTAGTCTCTGTTTATGAACATGATCAATTATTTCATTTTTAATAGGCCAATTCACTCCATGTCCTTTATTCAATTCTTTATGCACATTACCATTAGGTTCGTAAACTTTAGTAGTTGTACACGGAAGTGAATTCATGCTTAGAGATACACCAATCCACGAAGGGATCGGATAGAAGATAAAAGAGCCTTGGCAGTTTAATAACCGCCAAGGCTCTCAGGTTTCATTATCGTAAGCTAAAGTACGTTTCAAGACATTTAAGCACACTTACCAGAAATTGTATATGGTTTATAAAATCCATATTTTATCGTAATCAAAATCGCCATTTTTATACGAAAATAGCTGATAAACCTTAAATCCTATTATATGATCAACAAATTTTGTTTCTTTAAGCTGTCTATCTATTTCCCTTAAATTGATCCAACTAACATTTTTAGTTGCGATAATACTTTCTTTCAAATCATTCTCAATAGCTTCCATTTCAGATACTGTAAAAACTTTATCTGCAGATATTCTTCTGAATAAAAAATATACTTCCTTTACTTTTAAAGTTTCGGGATCAAAATATAACTTAATACAAACCTCTGCGTCTTTCTTTACAGAATCTTTAGCAATTACGTGTTTTGTAATTATTTTCTTAAGATCTTCTATATAGTCAACTTTTAAAATTTTAGGATCCGCTAATTTTTCTAGATCAATTGCTTCATTAAACAACTTATTCTCCTTATTTCCAACAATTAAAATTTCACTGTCTTTATCTGAATGAAAAACCTTTAATTCAAAACATACAAAAGACATTAATAGGAATATAGGCAGAAAATAAAATATTCGATAATTCATCATAAATAACAATTAAAATTATTTAAAAAATATTTTAGAGCTGCGGGACCTAGATTAGTACTGGGTTTATTATAGTCTGTATATCTTTGCTTGAATTTTTCTTTGAAAGTATTGTAGGATTGTGAGGTTGGACTATCACTATTAAAATAATTTTTAGCATTGTAAAGATTTCTATTTCCATTATTATCCGTTGTTAAGCCAGATAGAAACTGATTGTATTTTCCATCCGTGTCATACACAGCACTACCTGGTACAGACCCTAAATTAGAAACCAAATCAATAAATAAAAATGTTTCAAATTCTATTTCAGCCAAACCTTGTGTGCCATATTGAGCAATACCATTGGGATATATCCTATCTTGTACTGCATGAAATAATTCATGAAAAATATTTCTAGAATCTATATTAAATTCATCTCTGAATCCTATTTTCTTTGTGACCGGACTATAATTTGCCTGTCGAGCTGTCTCATCAATACAAATAGAAATTTTTGATGCCTCACTATTTGTTGATAAAAATTGAAGCATTTTTTCAGTAAAACAAATAAAAGCTACACCCGAATCACCATTTAATAACAAACTTATTTCACTTTCAAACTTCTGACCTAATACTGTATTCTCTTTAAAATTATCGCATGGCTTGAAAACCTTTGTAATGAATTCTTTAATCTTTACAGTAGGATAAGTCTGCTGACTGGGATCTGTACCACCTGGATTCGGATTATTAGGATCTGGATTTGTGTCAGTACAGACCAATTTACAATTTTGCCCTGTTTGCTTTAAAGTACAAATTTCTCCACCGTCACCCCTCTCTGGAGCAGAAACACATATTGTAGAATATACTGGTGTGCAGACGGTTTGACAATTTTGCGATGTAGAACTTGTACTTCTTGACGCAATAGAAGAGGGTTCATTAATTACATATTTGGTTCTAACTATTCCTTGTTCAAGGTAAAAAACTGATATTACTTTATTATCTAAAGATTTATATTCAATATAGCCATTAAAATTAGGATCTATTTTATTTAAGGTCATCCTATCTCCCGTTTTGAAATAAATAAGGTTTTTAATTACTCCAATATCAGGAATGTAAGTAACCAAAATAGCTTGTAGATTTGAGTCATCAGAAGTTTTGGTGAATAGCATATTTGTATAACTAAAATTTATGCGAAGCTCTTTATCACGATCATTTTCTTTATAAAAACTCTTTCTTAAATCATATAAATTTATAGTATTTCTTTTCGTAAAGTATGGTACTTCTAATCCTTGAATAGCTTTAATTTGATATTCTTTTTTGCCATTCCAAGATAATTCACCATCTGTAACAAAGGAGACAGAAGATAAATTACTTTTTGAGGATAATATTAAATCAGAACCATTTGAATCTTTTACCTTTGATTTGATAAATGCTTTTGCAGATTGACCAAAGTTACTTTTCGACGTTTCAACATTTTTATTTTCAATTGAATCTTGTTTACAACAAGTCAGTATTAGTGAGAGCAATAGAACTAAAATTTGATATTTTTTCATAATTTATTCACTGATGATTTCAGAACAAAATTTTTTAATATAAATAACACGTTCAGTAGATACTTTAATCGGCATATCTATAATGAAATTTGCTATTTCCTTGGCTTTTTTAAATTGATTAGTTACTAAATATAAGTTTAAAAGTTTGAACCGTTCTTCAAACCTATTTGGTACCATATTAATCGAATTTACAAAATATTTTTCAGACTCACGAAATTTATTTTCGGCTAAAAGACAATCTGCGTATAAAGAGTAGTAGAGACTATTAGAATTATGATTCAATAAAATATTTAAATGTTTAATTGATTCTTTGTAATCACCGCGTAAATAGCAATTCCTAGAGTAATAAAATAAACATTCTTCGTTACATATATTTTCTTCCAACATATATTGGAATGTAACATTACTCCGAAATAGATTCCCTGTATTTGCTTCCTTAATTCCTTTTTCTAAAAAATAATTCTGTTTTATTAATTTGAGTTCACTAATGACACCTAGTATTACAACAAATAAAGAAGAAATAAAAATAAATTTCTTACAGAAACGATTTGATATTAATTCATAAAATAAATAGAAAAAAATCAGTAGTACTAAATAATTTACATATTCTCGTTCAAAAACATGAGTAAAACATGCCATAATAAGGATAGTTAACAGATAATATTTGCTCCAAAATTTATTATGGAATTTGGGATATAGCTTGAATAAAATATTTACAAAAAGAGCGATAATTATAATCGCTAAAACACCATGTTCACAAATAGATTGAAACCAATCATTAAATGCAAAAATAGTATTATCAGCAAGTAAAAATTCAGATTTACTATAATTTAATTCTGAAAAATACTGTGCTTGTTCTAGTAAATACTCTCTCTTAAATTTCCCTTCTCCTATACCGAACGGCCATGAATTTACAAATATTTTTGACGAAATTTTATAAATCAGTATTCTCCCTAAACTTGAATCATACTTGTAAAATTTCACTAAGGCTATAAAAATAAAAATAAAAAAAAAGTAGTAGTATTTCTTAAACTTCAAAGGAGTCAAAAGAACGAAAGTAAACAGGGATGCTACTAAAAAAGCTCTACTTTTAAAAACAAAAAAGATAATTAAATTAATAACAACAAAAAAGACATGATCAAGCTTTATTTTCATATTTAATTTATAATCAGTCTTATACACATGAAATTTTAGACAATTCAAGAAAATTACATTTATTTAAGGATTCAAATGAGTGTAAATTGTTATTTAATAAAGGTAAATGCATCATTTTCAAAAAATCCAAATTTATATCTAATCCCCTTTCCTAAATTTTTAAATATCACATTACTTTCTTTTACAACTGCAGCTGCAACAGGGTGCCATTCTTTAGTAGACATAACGCATGCATATAATATTTTATTCTGCGCATCAACCGAGATATCATTAACTTCAACATCCTCAACCTGAGCATGTTGATCTGTAACATCCATGTAACATAGATCTTTTAAAAAAGATAAATCCTTATGAATTTCAATATTTTTAAACTGCAATAAATCTTCGTTAGTGGTGGACATTAACCTGTATACTTTTGGAGCTCTCTCAAGCCCATGCTTATGTATTGTATTAACGTTGGATTCAAATACATCATTATCGTTCAATACGACAAACTCGGTATGCCCTCCAACTTTTCCCGACCATGCTGGACAATAATCTACTGCAGAAGGAATTCCAGCAGCTCTCAATGCCATCACATTTATATATGAAACCGTATAACAATCTCCACGCCCGGATTCTAAAAGAGTTTTTAAATTGGGGTATCTGGTAAAAATAATTTCTTCATCATATATAAATGATTTGCTTAATTCATCAAGAATACTGTTAGCAACTTCTGTTCTTGTTATAGAACTTAATTGATTGAGAGAGTCCAGTTTAGTTTCAAATTTATTATGAAAATAGAACTTATAATTTTCATATTTTTCCAAAGCAATCCTCATTGGAGATAAATAATTATCTACATATGGAGCTGGTATTTTTTTTGACCATTTGTAGTCCGTAATCTTCTTTGTTAAGTAATAGTTATCAATAAAATCGAAAGGAGTAATAATTTGATTTTTCTTTTCAATCTTATAGTACAAACCATTATCCAATAAATAATGATGGATATTCTTAGTATTTTGATTCACTATTTTTTCTTCGTGATTGGCATCATAAAACTTGACTTCATAATTGTTTATTATAAAATATTTGATAATTACAAAAATTATAGACATTAGAGTAACAAGATAAATTATTATCTTTTTCATACGGAATCGAAATTATAGCATATAATTAGTAACACAGGAAGAAATATAGATAAAATTATTCAAAATATGTAAAAATATTTACTCACCTATACAGATAAATACTCATTATTCTTGCTGGTAAAGGGAAGTTTACCACTGGGGTTCAGATGTCATTTGGAATGTAGTACTATTACATCATGATAGCGCAAATAAAGTAATAAACTTTGCTTTTCCTTATTAAGATCTTGGAGAAAAGCCCTGGATTAAGTTGATGGAAGCAATCTTTGGGGTAGACTTCTATTTTGTTCATTTTAATAGGCAGCCTGGAGTAAAAGATGCTGTAATAAATGAAAATTCAGTTCAGTTTCTTCGTAATCTTGGCCAATTTCCTCTTATATCGTCTTGCCCTTACTGATTAAAATATTTAATGTTATAGAGTAAATTGATAAGCTTGAAAGACCAAACTCGTAACTATAACTGTTAGTCTTAACAAAATAATTTTTAGTAAATTGATATCTGAGGCTTTACAAATAATATAGAACACTGTATAAGTACTAAAAGTGGCTGGTAACGGTAAACCGTAAAGGTGCTAAATTCGTGTGTTATTCAGTCTCTATTCGAGACTGCTTCGCCCCTTTTTCGGAACGCCTTTACTGTTTCTCTATCCTGCCTATACCTTGCCTATACTGTTTTTGTAGAGGCAAGGTAGACAAACAGTATAGAAACAGTAGAGGCACGATAGACATTTCCCGAAGCCTTCCCGAACAGCGTTCGAATATATAGCGAAGCTGACTGCTGTAATATGCATCATGCATTCCTGAAATGATCTTCTTGAAGAAAAGAAAACCTTATATTATTTATATCTTTAACAAGAAGATCATAACCAATTTAAAGAAATGGATGATTTACAGTATAAAGTTTGGTATGCGTGCTATAGCTCTAATCTTTTGGAAGAGCGTTTTCTTTGCTACATAAAAGGTGGACAACCGGCAGGTGCAAAAATGGTATATGGTGGATGTCTTGATAAAACACTACCCTCTGAAAGTGAAGATATGTATATAAACTGTGAGCTTTATTTTGCTAGAGCTTCTAAGAATTGAGATATTGCAGTAGCTGAAAGCTTTTTTAAAACGCTACAAACTGAAATGGTCTACCATAGAAAATTTCTAGATCAGCAGTCTGCAAAACTGCGTAGTTGAGCGTTATGTTCTTCGTGTGCTAGCGGGGAATCCATTTCTAACAACTAATCTGCTAAGCTAATAGCTACTAGCAATTGCGGGTATTCATCACTTACTTCATGAACATGATCAATACTAGTGAGTGATATAGTGTTATTAAACACTTCAAATTTTAATATGAAATTGTCTTTTTTGTTGTAAAGTAATCCATGCTCTTTCCCTTCAGCATCTTCATAGTAACCGACTAATAGCGTCCTTTCTAAATTAATGTTGTTTGATATGATTAAATTTTTCAAATCAAGCCATTCATTATTTAGTAATGCTGTTAATTCTTCTATTTCTAATTTATAATCTTGGAATTCTTCTGTGGTCATTTTCATGGTTAATAAAGGTTTATAGGATCTTAATGTACTTTGTAGAAATAATACTTTGCAAAAAAAGCATTATTTCCTGGTAAGTCTTCAAAATAACTGTACAGTTTATCTATTATGACTAGTATTAGGAAGTTAAAAAGTCAAAAAGATTAATATATTTTTACTAAACTTACTTTTAAATTCTATCTGGGTAAACACAGGAAAATATTATTTTTTTTGCAAGCAAAATATGGAAGTTTACCCATTGATCTATTTATACCGTTTTATAACGTAATTATACTATTTTATTTTCAAATAATAGTTCAACTTTGTTTCTTGAATTTAAACACATAATAGAATTTAGCTACTGGAAACATAAATATACACAACATGGAAAATCCTTTTGTAACCATTGCCGCTATCAAAGCGAAAACAGGCGAGGCTGATAAGCTGAAACAAGAACTTTTAAAATTAATAGACCCCACAAGAAGTGAAGAAGGCTGTTTGGAATATGTTCTTTTTGAAGATGAAGAACTACCAGGTAACTTTTACATGAGAGAAGCCTTTGCCAATAAGGAGGCTTTTGAAGTGCATGTACAAACCGCTCATTTTTTAAATTTTGCATCGCAATTAGATAACCTGACAGACGGAGGGGTAAAACTGATTAAACTTTTGCAAGTATCCCATTAAAGCAGAATAATATAATTATAACATTTAGTACTTAAATTATTCTTTTTGTTTATTATGATCATCAATATTTCTAAAAACGTGATTTTTAGAATTGCATAAGAATATCAATATCTCCGAAAGATGATTCTTTTTAAGCTCATTACGGTATAATATTGTTCATCAGATAAAATGTTTAAAACAAAGTAATTTAGGAATGACACTAAACATAGTATCATTATTAACGTTTTCTCATTCACTACAAAAGTTTAAAGGATAAAGAGAAGACAATTGCGGTTAGGGAACACAGCTGAGCATACTAAACAGCAAAGCCACATCTCTCGACGTGGCTTTTACTAAACATATGAAATTTACTTAACTTACTTATACGTGTTGATAGATTGCGATACTCTCCAGTTGCTTCCGTCATTGACCAAAGTGATTAAATCGGTCTTAGTAAAACCTTCAAATTGCTGGGTTACTTTTGCTACCATATAGTCTCTGGATTGCTCAACAATGGTAGTACTTGTTTTACAGTTCAATTGCTCGCCTTTTTGTTTTTTCAGGAATGAGATTACTTCTGAACGGCTATTGGTCTTATCTTCTGATGCATGAACTTTCTGTTTAAAATCTGATGTAAACAATTGCTCTACTCCTGCCGACTGTCCTTCTGTCATAACCGCAACGTAATGGTCAATGGCTAGATCTGCTGTGGATAAGTTGACTACTGCTTTTTTAGGGTTTGCTACCTCTGGTTTGCCTGCTGCCATAGTGAATGTTGATACTGCGATCAAGGCTGCTGCTGCGAATGTTTTTGCTAAAGTTTTCATAATATCTTTATGTTATATTGTTAGTTTTTTGTTCTTAGTTATTGATTCAAGAGTAGGGTGTAAATCGTTCCTACCCTATGGCAATTAGACTAAACCAACTAAAAACTCGGTGAATGGTGGAAATGGCTAGGTGAAGTGGTTGAACCTGGAGTGGAGTTATTCCGCTGTCGCCCACTTGTCAATAACAAAGGCATAAAAAAAACCGTTTGGTCATCCCAAACGGTTCTGTATATTTTAGAAGGATGTTCTATTTCAGTTTTTCGATCTCTTCAATGGAAAGTCCGGTAGCCTCAGCAATTTGTTCTACTAATAAACCCATCTTTGTAAGCTTCAAAGCTGTTTCAATGGCTTTCTTATGCTCGCCTTCAGCTTTTCCTTCAGCAAGTCCTTCAGCTTTAGCTACTAATGATGCTTTTTTAGCTTCTTCCAATTGCTTTTCTAGTCCATCTTGGTACATCCGCACTGCTTCGGCATCCCATTTACGTTTTAAACTAATATCATACATAGTCCGTTCCTCCTTTGTCAATTTTGCGTAGCTGGCCAACTGAAAGAAGCGCTGAAATACTGCCGATTTCATAATCCGTGGCAAGGTCTTTAACGTAGACATATTCTTGAGCATAAAAAATACTTTATCCAGTTCGTCTTCAACCTCAGCTTCGCTTTTAACAAAGTTAATAATTTCTAAATAGATAAACCCCAAACCCTCGTAAAAAATTTGCCCTGAATCTCTATTACACAGGCAAGTATCATGAAAATAGGTTTTATGATCACCTCCCGGCATATGAAAACCATCCATCAGGACAATTGTATAAACCTCAGGAATGGCATACCCCCAAGCTTTACGGTTTCCTTTGGGTGCTGTGTCTGAAATGACCTTGCTGGCATAATACAGCATGCGTTGCTTCAGGTTGGTCTGTGTACTCGTTTGCATCTCGATGATGATCTCTTCTCCTGTACTGATCTGGACTACAAGATCAAAGATTACTTTACCGATCTCTTCAGTTGCTCCGATACGCTCGGTATCCCGATAAGTAAGATCTGTGATGGTCTTACGACCACGAAAGATGATGTTTAGAAAGTTGATCAGGTTGACCTTGTCTCCAAATAACCGCTTGAATCCTTCATCGGTGGTTGGATCAATAAATACGGGTTCTGCATGTGCTAACATAATTTTAGGATTTACTTAAATAATCAATTACATAAATCAAATATGATAAAAACTAAAAATATTAGCCGATTATTAAACGTTTGTAGTCGTTTGTAATCGTTTGCTGTCGGCTAGCACAAATTGGATCAATATTTCGAGATACAGTAGAAAAAAGAAAAGCCACATCTTACGATACGGCTCTGACTAAACATATAAATTTAACTTACTTATACGAGTTGATAGATCGGGATACTTTCCAGTTGTCTCCGTCATTGACCAAGGTAACTAAATCGGTCTTGGTAAACCCTTCAAATTGTTGGGTTAGAGAAATATGTTAGTTAACAATTATAAAATATTTGAAAACACGAGGCTAATCAATTCCCCTTGTTTTTTTTAAATTATTATAGCTTTGACCTTTTTTAAATTGATGCTGCTATCTATTATTTTATCAATGCTGAAAGACCCCGAACCCACAACTATTGAATTCGATATTAAGCTGCTATACAGTTAACATAAAAAAGATGCTTTCTGACCATAGAAAGCATCTTTTCTCTATTTTAAAACATCTTTCAAACTAATATTTTAATTTTGAGATAGAAGTTACATCTTGTATTCCTGTAAACTTTACACCTCTTGTAGCTGTTGCTTTTTCAGTATCAATTGTGTAAGAATATAATACTTTGTTATCATCTTTTAAGACATAATAAGCTGTTTTTCCGTCCTCTTCTATAAAAGTTTTATTCTCGTAGGGCATCTGAGCATGATTGGGTATTCCTGTAACATTGGTCACAGATTTATTGATAACATCTACTATTGCCAAGTTCACAATACCGCCACTTACACCGCCAGTCACTTCAGTCTGGTAGAAGGTCATTAGAAATTTTCCATTTTTAATATGTGTACCACGGGCAATTTTCTTACCTGTTTTTGCTTGTACATCAAAGTAGTAACTTGGATCAACTTGATCTGTTGTAGCATTTATCTTGATAATTGCAGAAGGTTTGGTTGAAGGTTTACCTGTTATTCCTGCCGAAGTAGACCATGCATATACATCACCATTCTCAATTTGCTGCACACCTTGCATACCAAACCAGTTTCCGATTGGTCCCATTCTGCCATCGCGGATTACTTTTTGATAAGCCATATCTGCTTTATTAAATACGGCAATCCAGGTACTATCCACATATTTAGTTACTTGACCAGTTACTCCTGGTGAACAATTAAAGGGCATATAGATCTTATCGTTTACTTCAAAAAGACCGTTGAAATTTGCCATCTCTCCGTTTCCTGTTATTTTGGCCAGATTAACAGAATTTCTACCGGCTAGCATCAACTTTTTGGCATCAAATTTATAAAGTGTCGCAACTGGACTTTCTAAAGACCTTGCAACAGAAATACCGACATAGGCTTCTGTACCAATTTTGGTATAAGCTCCTGTAAATTCAGTATTGACCTGATTGCCATATTTCCGGAGTACACCCGTTTCATCAAGTTTATAGGGTTGCGTAGGCCCCTGGTCTGCATAGGTGATACCAAATAGGGTATTATTTTGTGCAAGGAATGAGTAAGCGTTTGTTTCTACACCATTGTTCTTGACACTGATCTCTCCACTTTTAATATCATCAGCACTGATGATGTAACGCGATGCCTCCCCGCCAGAACCATCTGAAAATACGACAAAAACATATTTGGATTTACCTGTATTCGTACCATTTCCTAAATCGATTGTACCTGAATCTTTGCTTTTACTGCATGAACCCATTAACATCATCGCTGCTCCTAGAGCTGCCATGGAGGAGTGTAAAGTTATTTTCATATAATTTATTTTAAGTTGTTAAGAACATATCTGAATTTGACATTAAAGTTTCTACTAGGTTTCTGCAACATATAATTATCGTATAGTGTGGCATCGGTGAGGTTACGTACATCAAGTCCAATATTATAGCGTCCATTATGGAACGAATACGTTATATTGGCATCATGGGATATTTGGGTCGGGATGACTTCTTTGTCTGCAGCACCAGCGGAAGGCCATCTCAGATAGAATGAGTTAACGTAAAATAAGCTATAACCTATGCTTAGTGCCGACTGCTTGATAAAAAGATCCCTCATCATGTAGGAAATCTCCGCAGAACCATACAGATAAGGAATATTTGGTATACGGTCTTTATAAAAGACACTGATTTCCTCTTTACCAGGTTCACGTTCAGTTCCATTACGCAGATTTTGATAAGTGAAATTCCCGCCTATAAAAAGCTTTTTGTCGAAAGAATAGCGAAGGTCAAAATCAAATCCCATGTTGTTTACATCACGAATGTTTTCAGATACCTGACGCATTATTCCATTGAAATCTGTGTTGCTGTTGGAAAGACGGATGAAGTCCATTGCTTTTCTATAGATCACACCACCATTGAGGTTAAAGGCATTTTTTTCGTGCAGCGTAAACAGATAGTTAATGCCGAGATTGATATTGTGAGAACTTTCCGGTTTTAAATTTTGATTTCCTTCCAAAGCGTCAACATTGCCAAAGAGTTCGTTGAGCTCGGGTATGCGGTAAGCCTTTTCGTATGATAGCTTGAGTTGTATAGTGGGCTTCAGATAATAAGAAGTCGCCATGCCATAGCCAAAAAGATTTCGGTCGGCATTTAATGGTAAATACTCACCTGGTGTAGGCGATTGATAACCTTTTACTTGCTGATAAAAGTATTTGACAAAAATACTGTAGTCCAGTTTCTCTATAGCATTATTGTAAAAGCCTAGAGAAGCAATATTATTATTGGTAATTGAAGATTGATCGTATATCGGATTGTCGGGATCTAGTTCGCTTTTTGTCTTTCTATTTGCTGTCTTGAGCGTATTATTGAAAAAGAGGTGATTATGCTCATTGATTGTATATTTTAGATTGAGCGCGGCATTCCCTCTATTGTTTTTGTATTTGTCAAATTGTCGACTTCGTTCACCACCTACATCTTCAGGTTTGGCTTTGTATTCCCAGCTTCCATCCCAAAAGTACCTTTTAAAAACTGTATCTACCAGGGTTTCTTCCCCAAAGTCATAGTTAGCTCTTAATGATACATCCAACCCTGCTAGCAAAAAATTATTCTTTTTATATTGAATGGTTGGCTGGAGCAGATTACCCCTCTTGAATCTTTCACCGTAAACTTCATACATACGATTTCCGGTTTGAATATCAGCCCTATTATCTCCAATATTAATACCGAACAATAATTGATCAGCCCAAGATTTATTAGACCAGCCAATGTTGAAGTTGACCATCTTGTTTTTGTAATTGTCATGAAATCGACGTACGCGGGTCGGAATGTATTGTCCTGTGGGTTTGTCAACCAGATCTACATCCACCCAGTAATTATTGTCCGAGTAATTCTGATAAGCATTTAGTTCCATGGTAAATCCATTGTCGCCGATGTAACCAGCATTAACAGTAGCACGGTGCGTGTTGAATGAACCATGGGAATATGATACATCTAGATATTTTCCAGGATTGGTGAATTTCACTAAGTTTATAGCTCCGCCAATAGCATCACCCCCAAGCCAGACGGGGACAACACCTTTATAGACCTCAATGGCACTCACATAATTGATCGGAATGTTATTCAGCTGAAAAGATGAACCCTCATTATCCAAGGGTAATCCATCCATGAATAGTTTAACTTGATTGCCTGTAAATCCATTGAGAGAAATCGACATTTGCGATCCTAGACCACCAGCTTCTTTAAGCTTCACTCCTGATATACGATTAAGTGCCTGTCCTACATCAGTCGATGAATTGTGAAGCTTCTTAGCATCGATAGCGGTCACATTGTAAGCTTGTTTATTCGTCTTATCTACTTTGGAAAGACCAAGTATATCAACTGCATCTAAGATTTTTCCTTCGCTATTCATCGTAAATATGATTGGCTTCGCGCGCTCAGCGAGTGGAATTACCTGTTTGATTTTTTTCTTTCCGACTCGGGTAATTTCGATGGTTACTTCTTTTCCCTGTAAATTGTCAATAGTAAATTTTCCTTCGCTATCTGCGACCACGGTCTGCATGCTAACCCGAATAGTCGCTCCACTGATTGCTTGTCCATGCTCATCCCGCACATAACCACTAAATTCTGTACCCTTATTTTGTCCGTATGATTGTAGACTAAATATGGAAAAGATAGCAGATAAACATATTAATTTAGTAAAAGAGGTTGTTTTATAATTCATTTTGGTTGATATGATATTTGGTAAGGTAGTTAGTTGCAACAATTGTGGGGCTCCGTGAAATAATGAACAACTTGTACTGCATTTATTTCATAAATGTGTTCAGTTAAATGCAGCAAGATCGGATGATATAGATAGTTGTTTTTCATTTGAATACGCTTATACTTATTTAGATTAATTATAAACAAAGCAAATGTAAAAAGAAATTCCTTCTCTGCAAGCTTTTTTTAAAAATTATTAAGAATCATTACAAATAATCTATATGTGTTTCTATATCAACGATATCAACATATAACAGCAATTTATTAGCTATTGAGATTAGATTATTTCTGGTATATATGGGATTAATCACGAGCCACAATACCCTAAGAATAACGAGGTCTAAATAAAGGGATTTTCAAATTATGATTTTGAAAATAAAATCCGCTTAAAGCAAATGATCAGAAATATTACCTTCTCTCCGTACTGCAGATTAAAGTTGATCCATTTTCTCAAAATACATCGCTGTCTCAATAGCTTTCCTATTTTCGCCTTCAGCAAGACCTTTAGCCTTACCGAGATCGCCATCCTGGGTCCTATTACATCACGGCAAAAATTAAATAATTAAAATTCCTCTTAAGCATAATTATCTCTATTAAATTTCCTGCGTTAAAGTAATTTAACCAATGAAATACCTACTCTTAGTGGGCAGTTTGTATGCGCAAGTATCTGTGAAGCAAAAGAATCCAACAGTTCATTAAACTGTACAACAAAACAGCAGTTATAACCGAAATACTAACGAAAAACCTATCATATAATACTTAAAAAGGGTCAAGTAGATCGCTCAGCAGGGGGATCTTATAGAATTGCGTATAGCTGGTTTTGAGGACAATGGTAACCGTATGTTATATTGTTAGTTTTTTGTTCTTAATTGTTGATTCAAAAGTAGGGTATAAATCGTTCCTACCCTATGGCAATTAGACTAAACCAACTAAAAACTCGGTGAATGGTGGAAATGGCTAGGTGAAGTGGTTGAACTTTTTTTTAATTTTAATTTAGTAAGTATTGAAATGGATTGGCTAAAATTTTCTTTAAATTAGTTTAGTAGAATCTAAGTGATGGATATTATTTTATGAAGAAGGTAGTAATTACAATACTTACACTTATAATTTCGACAGCTTCAATATTTGGACAGAACCGAAAAGACAGCTTAATAGTTTTTGTTGGAGAAAAAATCGAACTTAAATATTTACCAGAGGAACAGAAGGAACTAAAGGTGGAAAGAATAATTAACAGTAAAGACACAATTTACGGTATTTCTAGGTCTATGGATAGCAAGTATATTGCAAAATATAAAGTCTTACAATTAACCAATGGCTCATACAAACAAGACACCATAGAGTTTTTTGTTTTTGACCATTATGGCGAACCAACATTTTCCAAATACAAGACAGTTCTTCTATTTGTTTCGTATAATAATGGCAAATTATATCACGAGAAATATCAATATTTTGACTTGTATTTAACGAAAGACAATAAAAGGGCTAGTCCTTATTCAAGCAGAGAATATAATCATCCATTCAAGGATGAAATTACTGTTGTGCCAGAAAAAATTCAATTTAAAGAAGAGATCTCTTTTTCAATCAACAATTTATTACCAGAAGAAATTCAAAATTGGTTTCCAAAACCTTATTATAAAATAAAGAAAGATAAAGCGATAGCCATCTATGGCAACTATGTGGAAGACCTTTTTAAACTTAAACAACAGACGATACTTAAAGCAAGGGGAATATATTAAAAAACACCACAACGAATAACTAAATTGTCATGCTGCAAAACGAGCAATGATTACCAAATTATAACTTATAAATACCACTTCCTTGAAAATCGGCACCAGTATTAATTCCTGGCGAAACGATAATAGCTACATCAAATAAATTAAAATCAGCTATCATAGAATTCCAATAATCTAAATTTAATAAATCAGTAGGAGAATCCACCAATTCATCGTAATTAAATTTTAAAACAAAATCTAGGAATAATTTCTTATTAACAAAAATAACAACACCTGAATCTGTCGTAAAGACACCAATATCATCAACATCAATTTTATTAAAATCGACGTTTTTTATTTGATCAATTCTGAACACTTTTCCCTCAGTAACAAATTCCGCAAAAGGATTGTAAGTATATGGAAATACGATCTTCCTAATTTCGTCAAATATATCATCCTTATTTAGATGTCCTAATTCTGATCTAATATCATTAATGTATAATGCGTCTATGACGATATACTTACTGCTAACTGTCAATTCAACGGGTTCACCATTTAGCGAAATATTTTTCATGATTTTTAAATTTTATTTATATGGAACATATCGCAAGTGATCCAATCAATATCTTTTCAATAGACCTATTAAATGCCAATCATAATTGGTAGCTTAATGATTAAATATTTAAACTGTTCTCGATGCCTCGTCTAACAATTCATCTCTGTGCCTTCCAAAGCATAAATCGCCGAGCCTATAACCAAATTGGAAATACAAGGTATGACTCAAACTTCGTAATGAGTTTCTGCCATTGGATCAATCTCGTTCTAACATCCTATCTCAGCGTTGTAAAACTGACCGCACGTTTAAATAATGCATTTACAAAGTAAATACAGAAAGAATTTTATCATAACTATTTTAATTTTGAATTTTTATTAAACTCTTCGAATTAATAATATACTTCCAATCTCCAATTTCGCTTGTCCAGTGATTCCGGTTATTAATAAAATCTTCATACTTTATTTCGGATTTGATCATATCACAAAACAAAAAAGTAAAATCTGAATATATTTTTTTGTCTTTAAGGATTTCAATATTAAAAACGAAGGGATCTGTCCATTGTTCAGTTGAATCTATGATGCCCCAAATCATTACTCCTTCAAATGTTAATATATCATTATTTGTTGTAACGCGAGTTATGAGACTGTCATCGATCCACTTCTTTTCATCCCAATCAATATGATATTGTTTTAATAGTGACTCAAGTAATGCCGCTAATAGAAATGACGTGTCTCCTAATTTCTTATTTTGATACATTAACAATGTATCAAAATGTTCACTTTTTTCAAGGTACATAATTAGCTCTTCAAGTAACATTTCGAGAATTTCTTTTACTGATTTCATATAGTATTGTCCTAAGAATTTTTCTATTGATTTTATTAGATCCTATTTCGCTCCTTGTCTTTGACCTTGCCCCATATCTGCTCCCATTTTAGAAGTTACTTCAATTCGCTTTTTAAGTCTTTGATTTAGCTCTTTTAATTTTAGTTCAGCGGTGATCTAAGCGATATTAAACGGATCATCATAACTAAGCAACAATTTAAATTTGGATTGACCATATATGCGATTTCTCTTTATCTCTTGTATCCCATATTTCAACTAAGTTATTATCAAGCCATTTCCATTCTAAACAATATGCAATCTCTCCGAGTGCAGGTTCTACAGACAAAAACAGTTCTTTTTTAATAAATTCACTTTTGCTATATAACATACTATAGATATTGCAAAAGTCAATATCCCATTCGCAGAAAAAACCTACCTTATACTGTTTATTTGGAGAGCTTTTTAATTTATTATTTTTGACATAAAATTCATACCTATATTTATCTTTCACACACTCATCATATGCGTCTTGAATTATTTTTAAATCAATATTTTCGTAATTAGCAATTTTAAACATGCCCATCTTTACAAGTTCTAAAATTTTGATTTTCTTTTCGATACGACTACCAATCGTTGCATATTCATCTATATTAAAATCAACATTAACAAAAGCAAATCCTGCATAATTTTTATAGCCATCATCTGAGGAAGGGGTTGCTATAATATTACACTTAAGTAAACCATTCATATTTGCAATGTCCAACTTTGAACAGAACAATTCATTAATGCACCAAGAATTTCCATTGAATTCTCGACCTTTCAAACTAAAGGGCTTATTTATGAGGCTTATTTCTTTAAATTTCATATCGATTATATTTGACCTCCCTCCAAAAAAAGTGGCCATTTTAAAAGTATAGAATTCGGGCCAGAATTACTAATTTTAAATAGGAGTACTCAAAATGAAAAAATCGAAGAAAGTTATGCTTCGATCAGCTCGCTTCGGTCGGTTACCGAAGCACAGATCCGCTTTGCTCTCAAGCAGTCCGTAACCGGGCACCGGATGGAGCAAGTCTGTCGCAAACCGGGTATTAACGGATCAACATACTATGTTCATAATCTGGTTATTCTCAGCCTAGACTGTGATCATTGGATACAGCAAGAAAAGCCAGATGGAAACCTACCCAATCAATTTTAATATGCCTTGAACAACAAAATGCTTAATAAAGAGAGTGTCCTCAAAGCCGAACAGATTAGAGACAGTAGTTGGAAAAAAATTTTCAGTCCAAACAATCTGTTTGGCTTGTTTATGACTCGAAAAAGTCTAATCTTCATTTATTAAATTAAAATGGAGTGGAGCTGTTGATGAACCGCTGTGCTTAGGCTGGATTGACGGGACAACAAAGCGAAAATTATATAGATTTGCTATTAACAAACCTTTTATATGCTAAACAAAAACCCAAAATAGATACGCCGATCCTGAAAAAATCTGCTTAAAGAATAGAAACCCATATTTGTATTTAGTAGTAATTCAGACAACTTCAATAGAAAAATGCTGAAATACTTTTGTTGAAAAATGACAAGTTTTCTTTATATTTAAAAAACATAAACTGATAAATTTACCAGATGAAATATTCATTTTTTAACATTAACAAATGTATAGTATACTTCATATTACTTTTCTTTGCAATCCCTACAAAAGCACAGGAAACTATTGTTACCTACATGAAAAAAAATGGTGGATACACAGCTAATAAAGATTCTGCTGATTACACAAATATACTCCGCCTTATTCCTAATGAAGCTGGAGTACATGAATTGAATGAATACTATCCTAACGGAAATCTAAAGCGACATGGTTGGGTCAAAACAACTGATCCAAAACGGTTATACTTTGAGGGTCCCCTAGATACATACTATGATAATGGCTCCTTAGAATCGAGTACAACTTATGTAAATAATAAATTGGCAGATACCGTAAAAAGATATTATAACAATGGCATTTTGAAAGAAAATAGAATTTACTTCAATCTAACAGAAGCACCTAACGAATTCTTATCGACTGATATGAACAGTAGATTAATTTATTATGCTGATTCTACAGGTACCGTTCAGATAAAAGATGGTCATGGTAAGGTAGAGCTAAAAAATGGTCAAGATGTAGAAAGAGGAAGTTATTCGGGAGGTCTTCGAACCGGCTATTGGGAAGGTTCATTTATAAAATCAAAATATCAATTTGAGGAATGGTATGAAAATGGTGTTCTGACAAAAGGAACAACAACCGATAGTCTAGGAAAAAAGTATCCTTATGAACAACGTGAGATACAACCGGAATATAAAGGTGGAATACCAAAACTGATGATGTTTATAGCACAAAATTATGAATTTCCAAATGAAGCATTAAAAGCTCAAGTAAATGGTCAAGTAATGATTAGCTTCGTAATAGATACAACGGGTGTACCAGTTGATCTTAAAATAATCAGTGATCTTGGTTATGGAACAGGACAAAAAGGAATTGATGTCGTTAAGAAGGCTAAAGAATGGATTCCCGGATACAGAAGAGGTATTCCGGTGCGTGTGCAATATTTTATACCAATCAGGTTAAATTCACATCCTGCTCCAAACAAATCATAGTATCCTATTTTGCATCTGCTTAAGAATAACCTGCATTTGACGGCTAAGTTCTTTATTGGGTTTGTAATAAAGTATTGCTTGCTGCTGTTCGAACTCCGCCTGGGCATAAAAACCTACTTGATATAAGAGTTTGGCCATTGTGTGATGATATCTTCCACTATTTGGATATAGTGAGATTACTTTTTGTTGCCATCGAATAGCATCAAAAAGTGCATTAACATTATTTTTTCCAAATACCAGAATTTGCTCCGAACCATAATTTAAGTTCCGTGCCTGCTCGTCTTTAATGTACTGAAGACCTACGTTTGCAGTTTTCATATAAAGCGCATTATCGGCACTGTCTAGGACAAAACTCCGGCGGAAGTCTTTTGTCTGCCGAGAAGCCGCAAAATCTACTCTTGATATGGAATCTGGCTCAATCCTATAAAAACTATTATCATAATAGTCTTTTGCCATCGAAACATAAGAAACGGAGTCTTTCATAAGGCGTTTGTACTCTAAAGGATAAAATCTATGTGAAATTTCTCCACGTAAATAATTTGGCTTCCAGGTAGTATAACTAAAATAACCAATACTTTCAGCTAAAGAAAAATCCTTTTTATTCAAAGCTTCTCTAAAAGTTTGTTGAATGATCCTGTTATTTATTTTCACCCGCTGCGGCAACGGCAAGGTTGAATACAGGCTATCAACCATCTTGCTATTCGTTCGCGCTAAGAGATAATTTTGACTATTATATACTGGCCCGCTACTGAGCAAAAATATAACGGTCTCAAAATTATTTAATTCCTGAACGGTTAGTTGCGCAAGATAATCACTTAGTAACTGCTGATCGGTATATAAGTCTAATGATTGATATTGCGTGAGTAATGTTGTCAATAGCACTCTATTTCGCAGACCTTTCCGATATTGTTCTGTCAACTTACCAAGAGTCTCGCCTTTGGCAAGGGTATGAACAGAATCGATTAGACGAACTAAAGTCTGTTCATCTTTTATTGGAAAATTGTGTCGTAAAATAGGAATACCATCCTTATCGGTAAAGAGATATATTGGAGAACTAAGAGAAAAAATCTTATTTAAGGGATGATTAAAATCATCTCGTTTAAGCTGGACAGTTCCTGTGACAAACTGTGTTTGCAATTCATCTATCATCTTTTGTGAAATCTGATTTTTAAAAGGTAAAAACTGATCCCCATTATTATGAATGACAAGAAACATGGGTTTGTCACCTTGTTTTGCTTCATTTAAAAGTTCGTTGTAATTCTTATCCTCAGGAAACTTAGATTGAGCATTCACTGTAAAGATAAAAAAACAGCTTAAAAAGAACAAAAATTCAGATTTATAAAAATGATGAAAGCTCATGTGTTTATATGATTAAAAATTACAATCTAATATATAAAAAACAATCTTTAAATAGCAACGATTTTTTTTAATTATAAAACTAATTATTGCAAGAAAAATCAGAGGAAATTATTTAATCCATTTTAAAATGGTTAGAACGACAAAATGCTTCATAAGGTGGTATCCTCAAAGCCGAACTGATTGGAGACAATGGTAGCAAAAAACATCCGTTCAAATAATCTGTTTGGCTTGTTTATTATGCAAAAAAGTCTAATCTTTATTCATTAGGTTAGAGCGAAGCCGTTGATAAAGCACTTTGCTTCGGATGGAGTGGCAGCACAAAAAAACAATTGACGAAGTTGTAAAAAGTGCAGAGCAGAATCCTAATTACGCTAACGAAACTTAATGAAGACTAATTATCTCTAATTCCATTTTCATAATGATAATGATCTTGACTTGCACATGTAAATTGTTGGATAAAATTTGGCGTAATTTGAGATTCTTTTTTCACATTGAAAAAACTATTAAATAATGCCCAGTCGTACACTCCTTCATCAATTGGATATTCTGTTAAAACTCCTGATAATTTATATCTATCTATCCATATTTCTGCCTTTTCAATTGAAGTAAAAACCCCACTTGTAAACCTTCCTCCTTCACCATGAAAAACCCAAATTGTCTTTAACGTATCATTCATTTTTTTATTGATTATTGTAATTAAACAGCAGCTTCATATGCTAAAATCTTTACCAAACGATAGCCGTTGACAAACATTGCTCCAACTTGTATACCTAAATTATGCTGGCATCTGATTCAATGTCAAAAGTAAATAATGTTTTATTATTACTGTTTTCAGAATTATAACTGGAAAGCGAGAATTCTAGTGAATTTTCTTCAAAATGAAATCGTCGGTATCGTCTTTATTATAAATTACGATTACCTTTTCTCCTATTTCAAAATATGAAGGGTAAGTTCCGACAGAATATCTGCGTCTGACGTTCTCCTTATCCAAAGTTTGATATCTGACTACTGGATGGTAAACACTGATTCTACTCCAGCGATCAAAATCTAAATCGACAATAATTCCTTCTGTTCTTAGTCCAATCTTTTCTAACCTACGTTTCTGCTGTGTCCTCGAAACCAGTACATATACTATTACAGTACTGATAAACAGAACGAAGACTACAGTGGTAAAATCATTCATTTCCATTTAATCTTTGTTAATTACTTTATTAAACCTATTGTTGAAATAATTTGTATTAGCTTCTTTAAACTGATTAGTTGCTTCTACGATTTTTTAAAGGTTCACTTTTACATTTAAATAAAAGTTTCCCGATTTACTCCAAACGGTTATTTCATTTGAGGATTTCACTCTACCATTCATATCATGAAGTAATTGGAGGTGCGCGATGATAGTAACACCAACAGAAATAAGTACAAGGTTCTTTCCATAATTTAGTCCGGATTTCCTTAAAACTATATAGATATTTTAGAAATCATCACAGCCTCGTATTTAATAGTGTAGAACTGTAAATTCTCAATCTATCTTACTTGACAACCTTCTTTGTAAAATTCGTTTTAAATCATTTACATCATTTAAACCAGTATAAGAATTTGTCAAAACTAAACGATCCTTTAAATGTGCAGGTAAATCATTCAGTGACTTATCATCATCTATAATGACAATTTCTTTATAGTCTAAATTATTGGATTGAATCCATCCTAAAATCTCCTCTTTTCGAGTATATCGATGATTTGAAAAATATACTTTATCATCTAAAATGGAAAGATTTTTGATCTCCAATCCTCTCCTTTTAAAAATGACTTTCCATTCTTGAATACTATATTTAAAACGATGTGATGTGGAAAGAATGACTTTATCCTTTGTTTTATAGATAACAGACTTTAGAATCTGAATAGCTTGTGGATTAAACTTATAAAAACCATCATCTTCCAATTTCACTTTTTGATGTGGATTAGCATGAACCAATACTCCGTCAATATCTAAGAAAAAAATCATTGTATCGTCTTTTATATTTTTTTGAAAGGTTTGGGTCTGGAAAAGATAGATTCTCCCTACTCTGTTACCAAAATGGTTATTGATTCCTACTATCTATGGATATTCGAAACCGAATACTATTCTGAAAACTGTATCATTTTTCAAGAAAACTTGGATAAAATACACAGGAAGTCCAGTTTCTTTTATTAAAAAATTATTTGGATCTTCAATAGAATAGGAAATAACTTTAATTTCTCCTTCTGTGCTCTCTTTGTACCCGTTTCCTTTCAAAGCAATCAATTGATTAAAACTTATTCCCAATTTCAAACCCGATTCGGTTACAAAATCTTTAATTTCTGTTTTGATTCCAATAGTATCAAATGATGTTTCATCTTGTAAGTACCCTAACTCAAAAAGACTAAAATAATTAGCTATATCACCCTCATATTGGCTTGCAATGAGATATTGTGTATTTTCTTCATTTAGAAATATTACTGATGGATGGGCTCTAATATATTCTTTTATATGAACCTCTTTTCTTGTTAAATTATATAGTGAGGTTTCATCTAACAGTCTTAAGCCATTGACGATTAAGTCTGGTTTTACACTAACTGTATCTTTTTTCAAATCAATTTTTGTTCTGCTATTTATTTTTGATTCAATGCTCCCATTACAGTTAGATAAAATGAGAGAAATCCCAATTAAAAAACTATTTACTAATATCTGGTTCTTTCTTTCCATTTTTTCTATTATTATTTATATTGACTGTATCACAGGTAATCCAATCCATAGGAAGCAGGTCAGAGTTCTTTTTTATTCTTCTACCCTTTTAGTAAGGTATTCCAGATTTTCGGTTATCTTATCGATGTCCCAATCCCACCATTTCAAAGTTAAAAGTTCCTGTATCTTCTCCTTGGAGAATCTCATTTTAATGAGTTTTATAGGATTGCCCCCTACAATCGAATAGGGTTCTACATCGCGCGTAACGATAGAATTTGCGGCTATAATAGCACCGTCACCTATTTTTATACCCGGTAAAACTGTTACATTGGTTCCAATCCAAACATCATTTCCGATGATGGTATCACCCTTATAAGGTAGCTCTGTCAATTTTGGCTCCACTTTCTGCCATACTCCACCAAATATATTAAATGGATAAGCTGTAATACCATCCATTTTATGATTTGCTCCATTCATTATAAACTGAACACCGGAAGCTATCATACAGAACTTCCCAATTATCAATCGATCTCCCAAAAAATCAAAGTGATATTTGACATTCTTCTCAAAATTACCAACATCTTCAAAATCGTCATAATAGGTATAATCTCCCACAATGATGTTTGGATTGGTAATTATGTTTTTCAGAAAACAGAGTCTGTTATAATTTTTAATTGGATATATATTATTCTTATCTGGTATTTTCATGTATGTATGATTACTTCGCAAGACTGTAAGCCGTTTGTCGTTTAATGGATATAACCTTTGTTATCCTAGCGCAAAGGCGGATTATGAATTGAAAAGAGATATCTTATAAAGATAACGATATTCTCCGGATGCCACTATCCTTTTATTTGAAAATAAGCTTTTAGAAACTTAAGACGCATGGATGCTGACAAGAAACAGCAATCTTTCGACTTCGATTGTGTTTGATATTATCAAACTGCGGATAGTTCTCAACTCGTAAATATATACTCGAAATGTGTAAAAAGTCACAAAAAAAACCGCTTGTTCATCCCAAAAGGTTCTGTATATTTTAGAACGAAGTTCTACTTCAGTTTTTCGATCTCCTCGATGGAAAGTTCGGTACCCTTGGCAATTTGCTCTACAGGTAAACCCATCTCTTTAAACCTCAAAGCTGTCTCCATAGCTTTTTTGTACTCACCTTCAGCAAAACCTTCAGCTTTTACTTCGGCTTTAGCTGTTATTGAAACTCTTATAGCTTCTTTCAATTGCTTTTCTAGTCCTTCTTGATACATCCGTACTGCTTCAGCATCCCACTTACGTTTTAGAACGAATATCATACAGAGTCCGTTCCTATATACATGTGGCTTAAATAGGTAAAATTTTTGATCGGATCATTACTTTATGATCTATCAACTTTCAGGTAAAATGAATGGTCTAACCTGATTTTATAATTTAGTTAATTTTTAAACGCTTCAATCAATAATGAATCTAACTTTAAAAAATCCTAAATAATATCTATATGATAGTCGCTTGCTGTTGTCCAGCGCATCTGAGGATGCTAAAAAGCAAAGCCACATCTTACGACGTGGCTTTGACTAAAAATCTGCATTCTAACTTAACTTACTTATACGTGTTGATGGATTGGGATACTTTCCAGTTGCCTCCGTCATTGACCAAGGTAACTAAATCGGTCTTGGTAAATCCTTCAAATTGTTGGGTTACTTTTGCTACCATAAAGTCGCTGGATTGCTCAACAATGGTGGTGCTAGTTTTACAGTTTAACTGCTCTCCTTTTTGCTTTTTCAAGAAGGAAATTACTTCTGAACGGCTGTTGATCTTAGCTTCTGCTGCCTGTACTTTTTGATTAAAATCTGAAGTGAACAATTGCTCTACTCCTACCGACTGTCCCTCTGTCATAACTGCAACGTAATGATCAATGGCTAAGTCTGCTGTGGATAGCTTGACAACCGCTTTTTTAGAGTTGTCTCCTGTTGGTTTAGCTATTGCCATAGTGAAGGTTGATACTGCGATCAAGGCTGCTGCTGCGAATGTTTTTGCTAAAGTGTTCATAATATCTTTATGTTATATTGTTAGTTTATTGTTCTTAATTGTTGATTCAAAAGTAGGGTGTAATTCGTCCCTACCCTATGGCAATTAGACTAAACCAACTAAAAACTCGGTGAATAGTGGAAATGGCTAGGTGAAGTGTCTGAACCTGGAATGGGGTTATTCTGCTGTCGCCCACTTGTCAATAACAAAGGCACAAAAAAAACCGCTTGGTCACCCAAACGGTTCTGTATATTTTAGAACGATGTTCTATTTCAGTTTTTCGATCTCTTCTTTGGAAAGACCTAAAACATCACATATATCTTCTTCGTCGATACCTTTACTTAGCATTTTGCGCGCTGAAGTGAGTTTCTCTGCATAAACTTTGGCCTCAGCATGTTTCTGACCTTCTTTTTGACATCCTTTTTTTGCGTATGCCAACGTGTTGATATAATCTCGCTTACGATCTATGCTGGATATGTATGACATCTGTTCCTCAGGCGTTAGTTTTGCCAGTTCTCCTATTTCAAACTTAGCAAAAATTCAAATAATAATAGAATTTTTGAGTTATCTCATCCACCTTTAAAAACAAACTCTTGGATGAAACATACGAGAGAATATTCTTTTATCCAAATAGTTAGGGAGTTTTTCAATCTCATCTAAGTGCTTCATAAAATACATCCACTGATCCATAATTGTAGGTAACTCGGTCTTAGATTTATTAAAATTAGGCAATACGAGTAGCCTGTAGCTCAACTTTGGATACAGTACTTCCTGATCTAACTCATCTATAATTTTACCATTGTAATAGTGTTTTTCTCGATTTGAAATATCTAGACGGAAACCTAATACTGCAACAAAATAAATGGGCGGTAACTCATAATCATTACCTTCCTTACCTTTTTTAGCTAAACGACTAATGGTACGAGAGGTGTAGCTAACTGCTCGATCAAAAAAGAAATCTTGATTCTGTAACTTCAACTCTACCAGAAAGACTTCTCCTCCAGAACCAACACAATGAAGTTTAATTTATTATAAGGTATTCCTGATCTCATCAAAGTGGAAATACAATAAACTAAAAACATCAGCTTTATTAAGGTTTAACAGTTGGACCGTCCACTATAAGCTGACCGTTAGGTAAAATTTTCAGTTCATCTAAGAATACTAAGCGCTGACTGCCTGTTTTGGTCGTGCGGGCATGATATACACACCATACTTTACCTTCTTTATCTTTCAAAAGACTGTTGTGCCCCGTCCCTGAAACAATACCTCCATTGGATATATTTTTTTGTAATATAGGGTTTGTTGCAGACTTTTCGAATGGGCCAAGTGGATTGGAGGCTGTTGCATAGCCAACAGCATAATTTTCTCCTCCGAAATGATTTGCGGAGTACATCATATAATAGAGATTGTTATGCTTAAAGAGATAGGATCCTTCTGTCCATCTTCTATTTACTTCACCTGAAGTCACTGACCTACTCTCCCATTCAGATTGTTTATCATCCCTTGAGACAGGAGGCCGTAATAATAATGTTGGCTCTCCAATTACATGTGAAAAATCTGAAGCTAGTTCTACTCCATATATCCAGCTTTCTTCTATTTCATCAAACATCCCCTGTTTCTTTGCCCAAGCTGCAATCTCAGACTGAACTGGATTTTTATAACAGCATCGTGAATAGTAAAGATACAAACGTCCATCTTCAGCAAAGTACACGTTACCGTCAATAATGGGATATCCGGGGTCAAATAATGGACGACCTGTCAAATCTATAAATGGGCCTGTAGGATTGGTTGAGGTTGCGATACCAATGCGATAATTTTCTAATTCATCATTCGGATTTTCTTTCCAATGTGCACTATAAAACATATAGTATTTTCCTCCACGCTTATATACTTCGGGCGCCCAAAAATCTTTCGTCCCCCAGCTTTTATATTGCTGAGCGGTATACACTGTCCCCCTATTCTCCCATTGTTTCAAATCCTTAGAAGAATAGGCTACAAAACCATTCTCTACTCCACCAGTACCATACATATAATAGGCATCTGTTTCTTGATCGTAAAGTACAAATGGATCACCAAAAGCAACATCAAGTGGATTATTTGATTGGGCTTTTGAGGTGGAGAATAACAACATCCAGCAACCAATCAATAAGGATAAACATAAATTTTTAGTCATCATATTTCAATTAATTTTTAAATACAGTGCCCCACCTCCGCCGAATGAACCAGATCGCCCGATCGTATTATAGGCATCAATGGATTCCCATTATCATCTCCCCAGTTGTCTCATTTCTATGGAAATAGCCAGTTTGTTTATTTCTTATAACTGTAGGATCTACAAAAATGAGTTCAAATACCTGATTTATGTTTTTGCGTTTTTGATACACCTGCTCATCTACATTACGTCTAGACACAAATAGTCCACAGGATTATGCCGTTGATAATAATCCAATAGAATAAATTAAAAACTTAAAGCGCTGTTTTCATTTCACATCCGTTTACAATTTGGCCTTTCACATCTACCTCAGGCTCTGTAATTTCTCTTTTTTATTTATAAATTTTATTTTTTTTGTTTATAATTGTATTGAAGCCCAATTACAAATCTATATCACGTAAAAATGTAAATTAAAGTTTACATAACATTGCCCATTTTATTCAAAATTATTCCAATTTGTATCATGCATGAGCAAAATGCTCAACAGATTCATCGGTATTTGAATTTATGGCTAATTCTTCATAAGATTTGAATTCAAAAAAATGAAAATTATGACAAACATTCCCTATCGTTTAATAACGATTATCAGTTTATTTTTTATACTGTCTTTATATTGTAATGCAAATGATAACAAGTCTGTTAAAATTATCGAAAACGAGCTACCTATTGCAGACCCTTACGTATTATTCCATAATGGCAAATACTATGCATATGGCACCCGCATAAATGGATTTGAAGTTTATATTTCCGATGATCTAAAGCATTGGAATCGTCATGAAAATTTAGCACTTTCCCCTCAAGACTCTTGGGGAACACGATGGTTCTGGGCACCAGAAGTATATTATGTAACCGCTCACAAAAAGTTTTACATGTTCTATTCTGTTGATGAACATATTTGTGTTGCTTCTTCCTCAAGTCCAGAAGGACCTTTTATTCAAGAAGAAAAAAAACCTATTATTCCAAATGAAAAAGGAATTGACACTTCTCTTTTTATCGACGAGGACGGAACGCCATATTTATTTTATGTCCGATTTACGGATGGAAATGTCATTTGGATGGCCGAGATGAATAATGATTTACAAAGTATAAAAGCTGAAACGCTCACAAAATGCATAAGTGCAAGTGAATCATGGGAGAAGAAACAAGCTACAGTCGTAGAAGGGCCGTCAATCTTAAAACGAGGCAACACGTACTATCTCATTTACTCTGCCAATCATTTTGAAAGCCAGGATTACGCCGTAGGCTATGCAACAGCCAGTTCACCCAAAGGTCCTTGGAAGAAATATAGTGGCAACCCCATCCTAAGGAGAGATCATCCCTCAGCATCGGGATTGCTGGGCACAGGTCATGGAGCTCCATTTATAAGTGCTGATGGCGGATATAAATATATATACCATGCTCATGCCAGCTCCACAAGTGTCGCACCAAGGACATCATACATTAATGATTTAACAATTTCATCTGATGGCGTAATAAGCATTGTTGGAGAACCTATTAGACCGCTAATTGTTAAATAAATTATGTCAATATAATTGCCAGCGTTGCAAAGAAAAATGTGCAAAAGTCTGCTCTAAAATAGACTTCCATAGCAGATCATCAACATTGCTGGAAGATTTACTCTTAATAAACGGCTTATAATAAAGCTACTATAGTAAAAATATAATTATATACAAATTTGGACTTTAAAAATGATCCTACAAGCGTATTTTGACACCTCTCATTTATTTTAGACTCCTGACATAAGGCTGTCACTTCTCCCTTATAGATTTGCGTCATTAATTAATATTTAAAACATATAGGAATGACGAACGTAATCAATACTGGATCTAATGCAATCGAATTTCCAGAATCTACTATTATCCCTGTTAATGGAATAGTTCTGGAAGTATTTGAAGCAGGTCAGCAAAATTCTGAGAAACCTATCGTTCTCTGCCACGGATTTCCAGAGCATGCATTTTCATGGCGTTATCAAATACCGGCTCTTGTCGCAGCTGGCTACCATGTGATTGTCCCAAATCAACGTGGCTATGGTAATTCTTCACGTCCGACCGAAGTGACGGATTATGATATTGAACATTTGACTGGTGACCTTATTGCCCTGCTCGACCATTATGGATATAAGGATGCTACATTTGTGGGTCATGACTGGGGTTCAAACGTGGTTTGGAATCTAGCACTATTGCATCCTGATCGGGTAAATAAAATCATCAACTTGGCTTTGCCTTATCAAGATCGTGGTGAAAAGCCATGGATTGAGTTAATGGAAGCAATATTTGGAGCAGACTTCTATTTTGTTCATTTCAACAGACAACCTGGGGTAGCAGATGCGATTATGAATGAAAACACTGCTCAGTTCCTTCGTAACATATTCCGCAAAAACTCAGCTCCCACACCTCTTGAACCAGGAATGCTGATGATTAATCTTGCAGTGGCGGAAAAACCGCTTGGCGAACCCTTAATGAGCGACAATGAACTCGCGGTGTTCGTTTCTGCCTTTGAATCTTCAGGATTTACAGGAGGTATAAATTGGTATAGAAACATGGATAGAAACTGGCACTTAATGGCCGACGTAACACCAATCATTCATCAGCCGACTCTTATGATATATGGTGAGCAGGACACGATTCCAAAGTCTGAAAACCTAAAAAATATTGTTTCTAATCTGGATGTTGTTAGTCTGGATTGTGGTCATTGGATACAGCAAGAAAAGCCAGGGGAAACTACGCAATCAATTATAAAATGGTTAGAACAACACAATGATTAACAAGAGTGTAGAAACATATTGTCCTCAACGTCGAACACACTGGAGACTATACACATAGCTGAGGATAATAACAAACAAAGCCACATCGCTCGATGTGGCTTTTACTAAACATATGTATGCTAACTTTAATTATACGAGTTGATGGATTGGGATACTTTCCAGTTGCCACCATCATTGATCAATGTTATTAATAAACATTCTAATTTTTTCTCCTGTAAATCTATGCGTACTTATTTTATCAAAAACATAAACAGGTTTTTTCTTTACGAATAAATTTTTAATACCTTCTGGTGTGCAAACACAAGTGAATCCAATAATATAATGTTGTATACTATCCCCATAAATTCTATCTGCAAAAAATATTGCTAATTTATCAGAAAGGTCAATAATCAAACCCGATTTAGCCTGTGACCTATTATCTGTAGTTAAACTGATACTAAACTTCATATTTTAAAATTATCTAAAATCTTCGATTTATCAGCTCGTTTTTTAGTTGCATTTACGGGAGTGCTGAAGCATTTATAAATGAACTTATCCATAAGTGTATATTTGAAATTCTGAGAATATCTCACTTTTTTCTATTTTACATCTACCTGCTCTAAATACACACAAATTATCACTATCTACTCATAATAAAATGGATTAAATCCATTCGCTATATGAAATCGTGGTGGATAGATAATTTCTTTGTTCATCTCACATGCAGGAAGGAATTCCATAAGAATAAACTGATTAGGGAATATTAATAAAGTCTCTTTACTGTATACATTAGCTTTTATTGATATAATCTCTACTCTTCGAAAACCAATACCCAATTTCCTTTTTATCATATTAAATTTATATGGATTATTGTTAATGCTATCCTTTTTAATCAATTCGCCATCTATTACAACCTCTACATCAATACTTTGCCCATCAGAAGTTGGAGAGGCCATTCCCAAATATATCGTTGTATCATACTTCATCTCAAAAACGAAAAAAGAGATCGAAACAAGAATAATTAGAGAAATTATAATTTTTTTTTTCATTGTCGAGATTTTAATGATTTCTAAAAACTTGATAAACTTATAGGTTTATTAAATACGTTCAAGATTTATTGAAGTAATGTCAGAATCACCCTAAACTTGAATTACGTGCTTTTGAATTACTATATTTTCATAACTGGCATAATCACTTTTATATGTTAATGATAAACGCTTTGAAGAAATGGGAAATTTAAAGGAGCTAAATCTGTAATATTACCCGAACGTACTATACCCAAAACTAATCAATTCCAATCAGATTTGTCGAATATATGCTAAAGCAATCTCTCAGTTCAAAGTACAATTAAAAAGGCAAGTAAGCAGAAACTTAAAACATTTTTTTTCGGACTTCATATTTGAACTAACTAGAGATGAACACAATATCTTAAGACCTACTTGCTTAAATGGGAATAATATGGGAATCATTCTATATTTAACTTATTTTGTTAATATCAGCATACTCCTTCCATTCACGGTGGGAATAAACAGTTTCTATAGTTCCGATTTTGGAAAATACCATTTCAAAATAACCATCGTTTAACACTGCTTCTATGATTTTATGAATACTTTGATAAGATAAATCTTCTACAATAAGCATATCTGCTGACCAAAAGTATACCTTACTAATGTTGATCATAAGCTTTCTAATATTTTTTAATGTAAACAACGTGCCAAAATAAACATCACCGTTACTTAAAACAATATTTATATCAAGATTATCATCATAAATATCTGTTACTTGATACGGAGCAGGAAAAATAATCTTAAATGGCATGTTTTTATTTTTTTATAAAACTGATCAATAACGTCAGATAGTGGGAAAATCCGTAGCTATTTTACCGGAAGATACTAATTAAATTTACTCTCATGTAAAAATTATTTTATTTTTCTTTTTAACAAGAAGGTTATAACCAATTAAAAAAATCAGGAATATGAACCATTCGGAGCTTTTTAATAATAACAAATCTAAAGGACGGAAATGATGAAAATTAAATATTTAAAGTGGTAGTGGTTCGGTTTAACGAAATTCGAATATAGATAGGGATTAGCGAATCTTTTATTATATTAGTTTCGTTAAACATAATATGAGTTGTAATTTTAGATAATACCACAGCGAAACAAGAATGATAAATTTTGAAAACATCAAAACTAATTCAACTGAGTTCCCAGATGCTTGGAGTTTCTTGTGGTCGCCAGAAGAAGCCAGTAATATATCGCAGGAACACAAAGACCAAATCTTCTTTCTGAATAGCGGAGCAAGCGAGTTTGTAGAAAACTATATCAACAGCTCGAAAATGATTACAGGCCCATTATGGAAACCATTTAATGAAAAATACTTTAAAACAATTGAAGAATTTGAAGTAACAGAAAACTGTGAACACGAAATTAAAAAATGGCTTTATTCGAAACCTATTCCCTTCAACAAGTTTGTATTTATTCACAGCGATAGAAGTGGACAATCTGTAACACTGACTTGGAAGATGGTAATTAAATATTGGAAAGGACTTTTTTTTGCTGACGACTTAATAATATTTGACGAAACACTAAATTGGGGACTTTTTTATTTTCACGAAGACAGAATTTACTTTGGTTCAGACAAAATCTACGACAAAGAACTTGAATATGAAAAAACTAGAAAACGTAACGAATTGAAACATAAATTTTTCAATAAAGATAATCTTAACTTTAACAATGTGGATAAGAAGAAATGTATAAGAGATTTTAAACAGAAATACAACACAGATAGAATTGAATAAAACTACCGGCTAACATCAGTTTGGCAAAATGGTGGGTTTAGTGCGAAATTAAAGTTCAATTTTTATGCTTTGATTTCCGCCACTTCGGCAAGCTGAAAAACGTTATGTGCTATTTTAAAACGACACCCTAAAACAAATGAAACTATTTGAAAAAATATTCAAGTCCAGCAAGACAGTACCAGCCGATTTGACAATGATAACAAGAACAGAAGTTATTGAAGTATTTTCTATTCCAGGAATTATACACAATATGCAATATCATTTTACTGACTTGCAAGTGTATAGTGATGGACTTATTTCTTGTTGGGAAATGGTTGATTTATCTTTGTTCAAAGACAAGTTAAATGAAGGTTGGGTCGTCACTTCTATTCCTGACGGAGAAGCAATTTCTATTTTCAGTTTAGGTCATTGGAATATTGAACAAGGTGAGTGGAAACATACAAAAGAAACCCTGTATAATTATGTTTATTCACTAGTAAAACAACTTAATCCGAAACTTGAAAATTTACATAATTATCACGGCGATAGTTCCAAAATGGTAGGTAAAGCAAAGGTTGCAAAACATATTTTACCTACACCACAACCTTATTATTTTGACGAGCCAAAATCCTTCTTTTCTAAAAGGATTAATGGCGAAAAATTTCATTTCTTTTACAGAAATGAAGATAATAAAACTTATTTGGCAGAATTATCTATCTACAGGAGTGGCAACATCGAGATAACGAATTTACCAAAAAAGAAAATCTACAAATTTGAAGATTTAGATAAGCTGATTGAAAATGACACACTAACAACAGATTTGAACATTGGAGAAATCGTTACAGTTTTGAATTTAGGTTCTTTTAAGGTTGTTTCGGGAAGTGGGGTTGACATTAAATCAAAAATGAAAGAGTTGACTGACAAGTTCAATGAACTGAACGGCAGAGAAAATAGTATTAATAAATGTGTAAGAATATTTGACGAATACAAACAAAATCCAACAAAAAAATTACGAGATGAATTAAAATATGCCTATGAAGCAGTTCCAGAACATCAAAGAATTTTCGTTGGAACAATGGACAAGAAGGACTATGAAGTTCGCCAAGTAATTTATGGTGACATTGTTAAAAAGGAATGGGAAGACGATTACGGTTATGAATATCCGTATGACGATATGCCCAAACCAAGTGATGAATAACAATCAAAACAGCAGATAACAAGGTATTGTGAACTAGTAGTTTGTAGGCACATAGTATTTGATCTTTAGACTTCCCTTTTTTGCTAGATAAGCCTGAAACTGAACTGCAACTTTTGGATTGTACCAATCAACTTTCAGTTCCTTTTTAATATCTCCGCCAGCGATTGAGATTCCATGTACTTTTACTGAGTCGTCTGTATGCCCCTCAATTTCAAGAATCAAAGTGCTGGCATCACTTACATTAGTTTCTGCATTAAGCATGGTATCACGACTCGCGGCGGAAACTTCCCATTCGCCACGATTTTTAGTATTACATGAGATAAAACCTAATGCTACAAAACCTGTTAACGCGAGTAAAAAGATGAATTTCTTACAAAACATATAAGGAAAGATATAATGATTAATGAAATTAAAATTTCCTAACTCTTTCAAAAATCTTATTATAATACCTAAAATTAATAATTGATACCTGTCCTGTTGTTAAATAATTATTTTTGATAATGGTATTTTTACTGGTAAAGATGCAATGTCTTTACGACCTTTAATCACAATATTACCGTTCTCAATCGCAATGGATTTATACATCTCAAGGAAAATTTCCACTCCTTTCTCCGTTTTATCTAACACCTGTTCAAAAATTAAGTTTTCAGAACTTTGTAACGTGAATTTTGAAGCCATTCCATCCTTTTGAAATAAAATCCAAATAGAAGCTCTCACTTCTTTTCCATCTATTGGGATGAAGACATCAATCACTCTAAAATCAGGATTCAATTCTAATTCTAATCCTTTTTTGTAAGCATAATTGACAGCTTCTATTAATTTTGGATTTTTATTATTCTTAGCTGCTTCAATCAAATATTTATGCGCTTTTTCCCACACAAAATTATACCGTTCCTCATAACTAAAACTTTCAAATAAATGAAAATCAAATACCCCGTAGTATCTTAAATGTCCATTGTAACAATAGGGAGCTTCTTTAGGAAGAATTGGATAAAGTTTAAAAGTATTTTCTGTAAAAAAATCTATATTAATAAATTTAATTTTTTTTCCGTCATACTTTTCATTTAGAAGTCTGTTTAATAAAAACCCTAAACCAAAAAAATCATCTGTAAGTTTGTTAAGTTGTTTATCTCCATCTTTAAACCAAAATAATGTTCTACCAATCTTCATATGTACTAAAATTTTATAGGCGATTTAACAGGTAAGCCTGTGTTAAAATAATATCATTTAAACCTGTATAAGAATTTGTCAAGATTAAACGATTTTTTAGATATGTAGGTAAATCATTCAGTGACTTATCATCATTTATAATGACAACATCTTTATAGTCTAAATTATTCGATTGTATCCATTCTAAAATTTCCTCTTTACGAGTATGTCGATGATTTGATAAATATTTTTTATCATCTAAAATGGATAGATTTCGAATCTCCAATCCTCTCCTTTCAAAAATGACTTTCCATTCTTGAATATTATATTTAATACGATGTGATGTGGAAAGAATGACTTTGTCCTTTGTTTTGTAAATGATAGATTTTAGAATCTGAATAGCTTGTGGATTAAACTTATAAAAGCCATCATCTTCCAATTCCACTATTTGATGTGGATTAGCATGAACCAATACTCCTTCTATATCTAATAAAAAAATCATTGCACCGTCTTTTATATTTTTTTTGAAAGGTTTGGGTTTGGAAAATATAAGCTATCATTTATTAAAAATAGCGATTTCTTTCTTTACATACTCCTAAAAAAATACATTATTAGTGGGTGAAATTAAAAGAAGGAAACTTCCAATATCTTTTGTTTACCAAGTTTCTTATAAATTATCTAAAAAATTTTTGGATACCTTTTCTTCTTTTTATGACTAAAAGAAAAGTTTATCCTAAAAAACAGATATTATTAGAGTATCAAAAAGCAAAAAACTACCTTTCATTCATTGAAGAAGGAATGATATGGAATTGGAGAAATATTTTACTGGAAGAGTTTATTCCTTTTGTCAGCAGGAGACTTTCCTTACGAAACAATATTATGTAATAACCTTTCACAGCATCCTAAAAATCAATATGATTATTCCTTACAAATATTTTCACAAAATTATAAATACCTTATTTACAAATAGTTAAATAACTGAAGATTATTTCTCGATATGTGAGATTAAGCTATAGATGTGAATTTTAAAATATTTTCAATGAAATATAAGTGTACTTTTATACTTTGTTAAATAAATATTAGTACATTTATATACTTTAAATATAGATATGAAATACGATATGGTAAAAAATGTTTTAAAACTTCTAGAACAATTTGAGCTAGAGAACGCTTTACACATAAAGTACCAATCTAATATTGAAGACTTTAAGAATTGGATTGCTCTTAACTGTATTGATTCCAATAAGCAAATTGACCCTTATTGGGAGGGAAAAGAAAATGGACGTAGTGCAGCTAGTGTAATCAATACGTTGATTGTAAATTTAAGTAGGTACGCTAAGAGTTATTCGAAATCCGCCATATTTGGATCCGAATTTTCTACTCAAGAAGATTTTATCTATCTCATTATCTTGAAAGATTTTGGAGAAATGATCAAAATGGATTTAATAAAAAGAAATGTACATGATAAACCTGTAGGCATGCAAATAATAAACCGATTGATTACGAAAGGTTGGGTAGATCAAACAAATTCTGACGTTGATAAAAGAAGTAAATTTTTAAAAATAAATGATAAAGGCTTAGCTGTTTTAGAACAGCAAATGGAAAAGATAAGACAAGCTAGCGAGATGGTGACAGGTAATTTAACGGATAACGAAAAAATGGAATTAATAAGATTACTGAATAAGCTCAATGAATTTCATATGCCGATCTACGATAGAAATATCGAATCTGAATATTTATTGACTGACGTTTTAAAAGAAAAAAAATAATGGGGAAAAAGATAGCTGTTATCGGTTCTGGCTTTTCGGGTCTGTCTGCTGCTGCCTATTTGGCAAAAGCAGGAAATGAAGTTCATGTTTTTGAAAAACATGACCAACCCGGAGGAAGGGCCAGGCAATTTAAAACGGAAGAAGGGTATGTTTTTGATATGGGACCTAGTTGGTATTGGATGCCTGATATTATCGATAATTTTTTTACTGATTTCGGATCTAAAACTTCTGATTTTTTTGAGTTAATTTCATTGAATCCACAGTTCGAAATGATCTTCGCCGATGATAAAATTGCTGTACCTGAAAATTTAGATGAATTAAAAATCTTGTTTGAAAAAATCGAAGAAGGTGCCGGATCGCAATTAGAAAAATTTATGAAATCTGCCAAATTTAAATATGAGGTGGGTATGCAGGATTTTGTTAATAAGCCTTGCCACAACTGGGCAGAATTTATCTCTCCTAAAATAGCCCGAAGCGCCTTAAAATTAGATCTGCTATCAAATTTCAGAAACTACGTCGCCAAATATTTTAAGAACGAAAAGCTAAGGACTTTGATGGAATTTCCGGTCATATTTCTGGGTGCTTCACCAAAAAATATTCCTGCTTTATATAGTTTGATGAATTATGGTGGGTATGCTCTTGGGACACATTATCCAGTAGGTGGTTTTTATCAATTGGTATTAGCGATGAAGCATGTTGCGGAAAAACAAGGTGCAATTTTTCATTTCAGTAAAATTGTTGAAAGCATAAATACTGAAAATGGAAGCGTTATTTCTCTAACTGTCAATGGAAATAAACTAGATTTTGATACGGTAGTTGCTTCTTCAGATTATCATCATACGGAGACGCTCCTCAATAAAGTGGATCGAAATTATTCTGAAGAGTACTGGAAAAATAGAGTATTTGCTCCTTCGAGCTTAATCTATTATTTGGGCATTAACCAAACTCTTCCTAATCTTAGGCATCATACGCTTTTCTTTGAGCATGACCTGGACGAACATATTGATTGTATATACGAAGATAAAAAATGGCCGGAGAAACCGCTATTCTATGTGTGCTGTCCATCCAAAACTGACCAAGGTGTAGCACCTGACGGTAAAGAGAATGTATTTCTGCTGATGCCTTTAGCTACTGGAATTAATGATGAAGAAGCTGTAAGAGAAAAGTATTTGGTAGCCATGCTTAAAAGACTGGAAAATCATCTGGGCATTAGTGATCTAATGACAATGATTGAATATAAAAGAAGTTATTGTGTGCAAGATTTTATTTCAGACTATAATGCCTATGATGGCAATGCGTATGGACTGGCAAATACATTGGGTCAAACTGCTGTTTTAAAACCTAAAATAAGAAACAAAAAAATTACAAATTTATTCTATACCGGTCAATTAACGGTTCCCGGTCCTGGAGTACCTCCATCTATCATTTCTGGTAAAATTGTATCTAATGAAATTATTAACGCTAAAAAATAATCTATATGAAACAACTATTCGACGAACTTTCTTTCGCAGTAAGTAAAATCACGACGCAAAAATATAGTACAAGTTTCTCGCTAGGCATTTTAGCGCTCAGTCCTTCCATTCGCAATGCGATTTATGCCATATATGGATATGTTCGGTTAGCAGATGAAATTGTAGATAGTTTTCATGGATACGATAAAGAGAAACTTTTGAATAGATTAAAAGAAGAAACAGAAAATGCACTGGAGGAAGGAATTTCACTCAACCCGATTTTACAATCTTTTCAACAGGTCGTCCATCAATATTCAATTGATAGAAAACTAATTGGCCAATTTTTACATAGTATGGAAATGGATCTTCACAAAATAGATTATAACTCTGATCGCTATAAAGAATATATTTTTGGCTCAGCAGAAGTAGTCGGCTTAATGTGTCTGCAGGTTTTTACAAATGGTAATAGAGAGCACTATGAAAAATTGAAACCTTATGCGATGAAATTGGGCTCTGCCTTTCAGAAAATTAATTTCTTAAGGGATTTAAAAGATGATTATCATATTTTAGGTCGTACTTATTTTCCAAACATTGATATGGAGGTGTTTGATAATCATGTAAAAAGTAGGATTGAAAATGAAATTGAAGAAGAATTTAATGAAGCATTATTGGGAATAAAAAAACTTCCGAATTCCGCTATGTTTGGTGTTTATCTGGCTTATAAATATTATCTGTCTTTATTTAAAAAAATCAAAAGAAAATCATCCGAAGACATATTGAATAGCAGGGTGCGAATTGCTAATTCTGAAAAAGCATATGTAGCATTTAAAAGCTATGTGAGGTATAAAACTGCTTATTTATGATTGAAACTATTTCCTTATTCCTGCTTTCACCTTGTTTTCTGAAATGCCTCAAGTCTCCCCTTTTGACAATATTATAATGGGAAAAAGAGAAAAGATTAGTGGAGAGATTTTGAAAAAAACATAATACGCTTAAAACAACTAGAAGATGAGACATCAACTATATAGAGAACAACAATTAAATTGCGATATTAAAACTGCTTGGCACTTTTTTTCTTCTCCGGCTAACCTGTCGAAAATAACCCCAGAAGATATGCGATTTAAGATAATATCTAAAGATGATCATCAAGATATTTTTGAAGGGATGATTATTGATTATACTGTTTCGCCCATGTTCAAAATTCCGTTAAAATGGAAAACAAGAATCAGTCAAGTTGAGTTTAATAGGAGTTTTACTGATTATCAAGAAAAAGGTCCGTATAAATATTGGAGCCATTTTCATGAATTTATCCCAAATAACAACGGGGTGCTGATAAAAGATACTGTAGATTATGAATTGCCGTTTGGTATATTGGGTAATATCGCTCATCGGATATTTGTAAAAAAGAAACTAGCTGATATTTTTGATTTCCGATATGCTGTACTCGAAAAAATGTTTAACACCCTAAAATAATAGCATGAGCTTTTTAATAACAATGATCGTTTTTGTACTGATGGAAGGCGCCACCTGGATTATCCATAAATACATTATGCATGGCTTTTTATGGGGCTTACATAAGGATCATCACGATCACAGCAATGATGGTCCGCTCGAAAAAAATGATTACTTCTTTGTGATATTCGCGATACCCACGATAATTTTAATGTACTTTGGTTCCCTCAAAGAGTTTAATTATCTATTTTATATTGGATTGGGTATCATGCTGTACGGTATGGCTTATTTTTTTATTCACGATATTTTTATCCATCAGCGGATAAAATTTATGACCAAAACTCAAAATGCTTATTTTTTAGCGCTCCGTAGAGCGCACAAACAACATCATAAGCATACTACGAAACACGATGGTGAATGTTTTGGTTTTTTATATGTGCCCTTCAAATATTTTCAAATGTATTTTAATCCGGATAAAAAATGATGACATATACGTATTCTTTGATTTTATTTTTTACAGTCATCATTTGTCTGATCGCTTCTTTTGATAAACGAATTCTTTTCAACCGACATTTTGGAGCATTTTTTAAAGCTGCTGTAGTGGTTGCTATTCCCTTCATTGCCTGGGATGTCTGGTTTACCTCAAAAGGTGTTTGGTGGTTCAATACCGATTACACGCTTGGAATTGTCGTTGCCGGTTTACCTATCGAAGAGTGGTTATTCTTTATTTGTATTCCGTTTTCTTGTGCCTTTACATATTTCTGTTTTGATAAATTTTTCAAATTAGACAGACTTTCAGGTTTTAATAATATAATTGTTTTTGTCAGCATTATTGTTTGTTCGGTGATCGCTTTGCGGCATCATGATAAGATCTATACTTTAGTGACCGCAATAGCGACAATCATAACCTTAATTTATCTCCATTTTATTGCCCGAGAAGATTGGATTAGCAAAGCATCCTTAGTATTCAGTGTTTTGATGCTTGGCTTTCTTCCGGTCAATGGTGTGCTGACTGGCTTTGGATTAGAATCTCCTATTGTAAATTACAACCCCGGTGATTTTTTGGGTATACGCATACTAACAATACCGATCGAAGATGCTGTGTACGGATATACTCAGTTTCTATTGGTCATTTATTTTTTTACAAAATTTAAAAAAAATGAAAACGCATACTAAAACTTTAATCTTTATTTTTTCTCTATTAATTGTACTCTTTAATTCCTGTGCTTCAATTCCAAAAAACACAAAGGCAGTTGCAAATTTTGATGTCAATAAATATTTAGGAACTTGGTACGAAATAGCTCGTTTTGATTTTCGTTTTGAAAAAGATCTAGACAACGTTTCGGCTCAGTACAGTTTAAACAAAAAAGGAGATGTACTGGTATTAAACAGTGGATATAATTTTAGAAAGAATGAATGGAAAAAAGCCGAGGGTTTGGCAAAATTTAGAGGAGAAAAAGATATCGCAGCATTAAAAGTTAGTTTTTTTGGCCCTTTTTACTCGGGATATAATGTTGTTTCAATGGATGATGATTATAAATATGCATTGGTGGCAGGTAAAAACTTAAATTATCTATGGATTTTATCAAGAACAAAAGAGATTCCCGAAGCAGTTAAAACGAAGTTGCTAAATATTGCGACAGAAATTGGTTATGACACGTCTAAATTAGTGTGGGTAAAGCATGACAGAACGGATAATCCATTTATCCAGAAAGACTAAATTTTTAGTTTTTTGGTTACATGGGAATCTACCATTAGAGGCTCATTTGGAGTGATAAAAACCACCTTCTTTCAGCACAAGCAATACAAAATCTCAATTTTAATAGAAATAACTAAATATCATTCAAAATGAAAAAAATAACTTTTATAATTTTAGTCTTCATCGGTATAGTGCAAGTGAGTCTAGCTCAAGAAACTAAGTTTCAACTTTCAAGTCATATTTTAGACATCACGACCGGTAAACCTGCTACCAATGTTAAAATTACACTATCGAAAATGAACAAGAATCAGAGTTGGACTCTGGTAGAGGAAAAAAACACTGATAGTAATGGTAGAATAAAAGATTTTTTAAAACAGGACGGAAAAGATAATACAGGCATTTATAAGTTAACATTTCACACCAGTTCTTACTTCAAATCTCTTGGAAATAAATCGTTCTACCCGTTTATAGAAGTTGTTTTTGAACTTGTTGACAATGAACATTACCATGTACCTATTACCCTATCTCCTTTTGGTTATTCGACATATAGGGGAAATTAACATCTTTTTCATACGATGATTACCTGACTATTACGCTAATGATATTTAGAGCCTATTAAATTTAAATAGGCTCTAAATATTTTAAAATAAATCAACATGTATTGATCTTTTTGTTTTATTGTTGGACAATAACAAACAAAGCCACATCGCTCGATGTGGCTTCTACTAAACATATGTATACTAACTTTACTTACTTATACGAGTTGATGGATTGGGATACTTTCCAGTTGCCACCATCATTGATCAATGTTATTAAATCGGTCTTGGTAAAACCTTCAAATTGTTGGGTCACTTTTGCTACCATATAGTCACTGGATTGCTCAACAATGGTAGTGCTTGTTTTACAGTTCAACTGCTCTCCTTTTTGCTTTTTCAAGAAGGAAATTACTTCTGAACGGCTATTGGTTTTATCTTCTGATGCCTGTACCTTCTTTTTAAAATCGGATGTAAACAACTGCTCTACTCCTGCCGACTGTCCCTCGGTTATAACTGCTACGTAATGATCAATCGCTAGATCTGCCGTAGATAGATTGACAACCGCTTTTTTAGAGTTGTCTCCTACTGGTTTTCCTGCTGCCATCGTAAATGTTGATACTGCGATCAAGGCTGCTGCTAATGTTTTTGCTAAAGTTTTCATAATATCTTTATGTTATATTGTTAGTTTATTGTTCTTAATTGTTGATTCAAAAGTAGGGTGTAAATCGTTCCTACCCTATGGCAATTAGACTAAACCAACTAAAAACTCGGTGAATGGAGGAAATGCTTAGGTGAAGTGGTTGATTCTGAAATGGGGTCATTCTACTGTCGCTCACTTGTCAGTGACAAAGCCACAGATGGCTCCTACTACTAGTAAAAATATCTCCCAAATATTATTATTCCTTTTCTATTTAAAATAAGTTGTATGACGATTCATATCTAAATCGACAACATAATCCGCACATAATTCATTAAAAAATAAGTGGTTGTTTTCTTAAAAATATTTATCTTTAATCGCCATACGAAGTTCAAAAAAGAAAACAGCAGAAGACTTCCTAATATTATTAAACAACTTAAGTATTCCTAAAAAGGAAACAAAATAATGACGCCAGAACTTAAAGAATTAGAAAGACAGATAATCAAAAAACATAAGTTTGGATTTACACCCAAATATGAATCAGGTTTTCAAACATGTCTTTCGGAAAAAGCATTTTTTGCTATTACGAATCAAGTCTTCGAAAAACTTGAATGGGATATCATTTACATTGATGAACATGCTATCGAAGCCAAACGAAAAGTAAAAAGTTTAGGAATAACACAATACACAGAATCTATAATTATCTCCTATAACTACGGGAGTATAACGGTCAAAAGCGAATCCCTAGGAAACGAAATGTGGGATAATGGCCGAAATTCAAAAAGAGTGCATTTATTTATGCTCGTATTTCAAGATATTGAAAAAAATTATAATCGAGAAGATTTAAAACAATTAGAAAAAGAACAAGAATCTATAGAAAATTGGGACAACTACATTATCCCAAAAGAACTACCTCAGCCTAAGAATGTAAAAAAGCCAACTATTATATTTGTATTTGTAATCGGTATTTTAATTTCTATCGTTTTGGCCTTCCTATTGGCTAAGATTTCAATAACAGGTAGATACATAATTTTTTTATTTGAATTCTTAGTTGGTCTTGCTTTAGCATTTTCAATAAAACAAGGTATTAAACTTGGAAATTACACGAATTTAACTAAGTTAAAATATATACTTATTTTGTGCACATTGATTATTTTTGTAGGTACTCAAATTTTTGAGTATTATATCATTCTAATCGAGAACAATTTTGAAAAAATAGGTTTTTTTGAATTTATGAAAATAAGACTTCAACAAGGACTAACCATAAAAGACTTAAATATTGGAAGCATCGGACTTATCATAAGTTGGATAATTCAACTATTTTTAACGTTCATATTTGGATTCTTATTTTTGACAAGATTCTTAATCAATTATCTCATTAAGCGAGTACCACAAGAAGTGACAGAATTTGCATATTATCTCATTATCAAAGGAAAAGATGAACATGAAGTGAGAAAAGAATTAACATATTTAGGATGGTCAGATGAAATAAGTCAAAATGAAGTTTTTGAGGCAATTGATGGAATCCAAGGTAACAACGAATTGAATAGAACAAGGTAGAAATAATAGCAATAATCTAATAATGAGTGTAAAAAGAAAAGTTTTAGAAGCTAAAACTGACCAAGAATTAGAGTATTATCTTCAAGAGGGCAATAAATTTGTACCTCAAGCAAGTCAATTTGCATACGAAATTCTGAAATCACGTGGTCGGATTTTTACTCCTGAAGATACGGAAAGAATTACATTGATGATTGAAAAGAAGTCTGAAGAAGATAAAATTATCATTCATGAAAATCACAAAAAAGCGGCAAACTTAATTTACATATCAGCGACACTGGGGATTGTAAATATGATATTATTTCCTGACTTACCTTTTTCATTCTTCTCCATTTTTGTTGCAATTATTATTTTGGGGTTCATGTTTGGAATTGGTTATATGATTAGCAAAGGAAGTAATGGTGCAAAATATATTTTATTAGTAGGTATGATTTTTGGAATTATATACATACCCTTCATCCTTTTAACTATAACCCGAACTCCAGTTGTAGGAATTATTAATATAGTACAGACAGTATTACAGGTTTGGGCAATAGTTCTATTATATCAAATACCAAAATATAAATTGGAATAAAGTGGCGATTTTGCCTTTATTGTCAGCACTTCCAACACTAATAAACCAATATCAATATATTCTTGAATAACATGAGTGGACAGTAAAAATAGAAAGGTCTCCTGCACCAATGTGGGACCTTATATAAATTATGTGGCGATATTGATTCCACCCCAGTTTTGTTGTTGACATTTGACTGATGATTTGCGCATAGAAATATCGAGAAACAAAAATTAAAAACTTTTGTCGCTATTGCAGTCAAAATCCACAAATATAGGTCTGCAAGTGTCTATAAAGGCAATCTGACAATCGAATCTGATGTCGTCGATAAACATCAGATTCCTTTTATCATACTTAGCTAGAAAGAATATCTACGCGATTAAATATTGAAGCTGTAATCCTGTAAAATCATAACGAAATTAAAAAAAATGGATAAAAACCGTCCTTCGCTCATCAAGAGAATATCAAAAATATTCTTGAAATCAATCATCGGAATTGTAGTGATAATCGCTATCCTACTCTTTGCGACATTCGTGATTCATCAAATCAGTTTAAGCAGCGAAGCGGATAAAATTGAAGACTATGGTCAAAAAATAAAAATTTTTGACGGTACCATTAATACGACAATAGATGGACACGGTGCAGACACGATTGTATTACTCACCGGATTTGGAACAGCAAGCCCAAGATTGGATTTTGAACCATTAATCAGAGAATTAGACAAAAAATATACAGTGATCACGATTGAACCTTTTGGTTATGGATTGAGCAGTGAAACAAATCGTGAACGCAATTTGAATAATATGGCGGAAGAAATCCACGAAGTGGTGAAGCAATTAAATCTAAATCGTTTTATACTAATGGGGCATTCCATTGCTGGGCTTTATAGCTTAGCATACATCAATAAATATCCAGGTAGAGCAACCGCTTTTGTAGGTATTGATACGAGTGTGCCAACACAACCTTGGCCGGGTTATAATTCGGCACCTTTGGATTTTTTAGCCAAAGCTGGTGTAATGCGTACATTTTTTAAGTTTTTCGGTGACGAAAAACCTAAAGACGAATCAGAAGCACACCGTTTTGAACAAAAGCACATGATTACGATGAAAGTGACCGGAAACAGTACTTTGGGCAGAGAAGCTACATCATTGAGTAATAGTTTTAATGATGCACAAAAACTAGCTTTCCCGAAAAATTTGCCGGTTTTATTATTTGCAGACGAAAACTCGGCTGTCAAAGGCTGGATAGAACTGCACCAAGAGCAAGCCAACAGCGTGGATAAGGGAAAACTAATCTTATTACCCGGTTCTCATTATCTACATCATACTCAATCGAAACGAATTGCAGCAGAGCTTGAGTCGTTTTTAGGAAAACAAAATAATTGAGCAAAATATAACTGCAATTTGTTGCGGCCAACTGAAAGAAGCGTTCAAATACTGCGGAATTCATAATCCCTGGCAAAGTCTTTAACGTAGACAAATTTTTAAGCATAAAGAATACTTTATCTAGTTCGGCTTCACCCTCAGCTTCTCTTTGAAATTCGTAAATAGATCCCCTTCATCTTTGAAGATGACCTCATGTTAACCTAAAACGCAAAGTTGGTCGATAAGCTCTTTTCCTAAAAGTTATTCTGATCAGCTGGTTAAGTTGATTCGTAATTAACATATTTCAACTAAATAACGATAAGCAGTTGTTTATAATTAGAAAGTCTTGCGCTAAACGCTCATCAATCAATGCTTATTGATGGAATTACTTCTATAATCTTTACAATTATTATTAGAGAGATGAACAAGGACAGTTAGTCGACTATTATAAATATTCATCAACACTTCGTTCTGTTTCACTGGATACTAACATAAAAAGCCACATGTCATAACGTGGTCCTTAATAAACATATGCATTCAAACTTAACGCACTTATACGAAAATAGCCGGTGATCTCCATCATCGGCTATTTTATTTATTCTTATGTGTATCTATTTTTTGGCGTAATCTTTCTCAAATTTATCTGAAGCGACATTGACACCATTCGCCATATCTTCAAATGCCTTATTAATATTGTCCAGTAATCCTTGTTCTACCACCGGATCTTGAGTAGTACTCTTTCTAATATTAATCAGTTTTGGGTAATCTTCTGAAACAATTTTACCATAGCCTTTCAACCCTTTTAGAATGGCTTGCTGCAACTGGTCATCACCGTTGAAATCGCCAATTTTTTCAACCTTTTTAATGTCTTCTTTTACAGCTTGGTCCCATTTTAGGGCTACTTTTTCTGCTTCATCATATTTTTTTGACTGCATTGCGCTGTTCATTTCGCTAATATGTACCTCTTCACTGTTGATAATCGTCATCAGTTCATTGTTATAGGCAACTGCATCTTTCTTTTGGCCACAGCTTAAAAGTGTGCAGAACATAATTAAAGCAGCACTTCCTGAAATCACTTTTTTCATCTCTTTTTATTTTTTGTGTTGATAATTTGTTAAAACCTCTTCTGAAGGATAAACAAATTTAAAGGATGAAAAAATTTCAGCAAATCCCTGAATGTAGTGGTTTTTTGGCCATTAGTCACGAAGAATACCATATTCAAGTGCAAGTTTGATGACAGATGCTATGCTTTTCACCTCAAATTTTTCGATGAGATTCTTTCTATGACTTTCAACTGTATGATGACTGATAAATAAAGTTTCGGCGATTTGAACGGTAGTTGATCCCTTGATTGCTTCCATTAATATTTCCTTCTCTCTGCGCGTGAGCTTAGGTACATTTTGAAGACCAATATTGTCTTTCTTACTCATTTTTAACTTAGTCTTCGCGCACAAAAAAAGTTCTCCCTGACACACGCTCCGAATACCTGCTATAATCTCCGGTCCTAAAGCATTCTTTTGGATATATCCGTCCGCACCTTGTGTGATCATGCTATTAATGACAGCGTATTCATTATGAACACTGATAGCAACAATCTTCATGTGTGGACAGCGTTTCTTAAATAAGGCGACTAACTCTATACTATTCGTATCAGGAAGATTAATATCAAGCAATAATATATCAGGATTAATCCGTTTAATCCGTTCTAGTGTTGATTTACCATCTGTAAAGCAATCCAAAATTTTAAAATCGGGTTCTGCCTCTAGAATATTTTTTAAACCTTCCAGCATCATCGGATGATCATCAGTAATTACTATATTAACCATAATAAGGATTATTATTTATCGGAAACTCTATTTCTATACTTGTACCTTTTCCGGTACGGGAATAAATATGCATCTTCCCGCTTAAAAATTCGAGGCGAGACTGTACATTGTGTATTCCGGCTGATTTTTTTCCATCTGCAAGATGCGGATCAAAGCCCTTTCCATTATCTTCCACAGTGATCAGGATATGATCATTGTGTTGCGACAGTTGCACTATAATCTGTGAAGCCTGAGCATGTTTCACCGCATTATTTACCAGCTCCTGGATTATTCTGTAGACGACTATTTGTTTATCTTTTGAAAGGTCGGCTTCCAACTTTACAAATTGACTGGAAATCTCAAGCTCATCGTTACTCATGCGTTCAGCATATTCTTTAAGAGCTTCCTCTAAGCCATATTTATCCAATAGTTCAGGCATAAGGTTATGTGCAATGCGGCGCAACTCGACTACAGCAACATCGAGCTGATCTAAAGATTTATTCAGTGTATTTCTACTGGAATCATTCTCATTCAATAGCGTAAGACCGGATAAAGTGATTTTTGTCCCGGACAAAATACCGCCTAATCCATCATGAAGATCTCTGGCTATACGTGAACGTTCGGTTTCCTGCCCCTCTAACATGGAGACCAAAACCTGTAGGCTTTCTTTCTGTTTTAATGTTTTGAGATGCTGGCGATAAGCATAATAGATCAACATGGCAGCTATGATAAATGTCAGGATAAGGAAAAAATAGACTGAATTTATTTTTGATTTGTATGCAAGTTCTTTTTGAGAAGTTTTAAGTTGTGCTGCCCGTTGCTGTATCTCAACACGTGAAAGTTTAAGTTCTTTACCTCTGTTATCTGCCTCTAGCTGGATAACTTCTATCTGCTGACGCTGAATTTCTTCATTTAATTTTAAGTTTTCCAAATCCTGCAGCTGCGCCTTATTATGCGCATGCATCAACGAGATTTGTTGTTTTCTCTTTTCGGCTTCAAATCGCAGCCTTATCAACTGTTGTTGCTGTCTCTCTTTTTCAAACTGCGCTTCTAATCTGCGCCCCTGTTCCATTTTATTTGAATTGAAAACTTCTTCGTAGAGCTTGACATATTGTTTATAGTAATGATAGGCTTCATGATACTGACCTTCTGTCTCATATACCTCTGCGAGCTTTTGATATAAGCTAAGGGCAATCGTATTTTCTATTACAGTATCTTTCATGAGCGCGGCTAATGAAGCAAGGAGGTATTTTTTTGCGGTTTCTGTATCACCTTCTTTCATGCTATATTCTGCCATTATTCCATAAGCCGAAGCTACCTGAGCATATTGTTCTGTTTTTTGTCCAACTTCTAGTCCCTGTTGCGCATACTGGAGCGATTTTGTTTTATAGGACGCCGGATAATACTGTAAATACAGATTGGCCAGGTTAATTGCTGCAAAAGATAAGTCAGAGGGCACAGCCATTGTTGAGCTGTTCTTTTCATAGAATTTAATAGCTTGGAGGTAATAACTTTCAGACTGGTTACGAAGATGCTCATTTTCGGGCTGATTGATGTACTGCTCCTGATAATTATATCCCATAGACATGTAAGCGTCAAATATATCCATGGGTCTATTTCTTAATTTAGCGACTTCCAGAGTAAGTTTAGCGTATTTTTCCTGTAAATCATATGTTTTCCAGTTTGAATAGATCGATGATAGCTCCTTATAAATTGCAGTTTTTCTAGATATAACGACATCTGTCTGAGGGGCTTGATCGTAAAACACTAAAGCGTTCTGGAAGCATCGGATCGCCTGTTGCTCCTGATTATTCCTCGCATGCATCCAACCCTCGCAATACGACACATATCCTTTAATGCTCAGCTCTTTGGTTTTTTTTGCAAATATTTTAGCCTGCGCGAGATATCTGTTAGCGGATGTATTATCTTCTAGTATCTTGCTGTTCATTGCGGCAATACCACACAGCTGTGCAGCGTATTGTCCATCAAGCTTTTTAGATGCTCTAGCTATATTTTTTTGCAGCAACTCCATAGCTTCCTTTTGCTGACCATTAAAAAAAAGTGCATGCGCATATTTGCCCGCCAACAGTAGCTGTTGCTCACTGCCTTCAGCGACCTGATGATATTCACTTGCAGCGGTTTCAACAGCACTCTGAGCACTAATCTTCCCGAAGAAAAACATCACTAAAATTAATACTAAATACTTCTTCACTGTACAGATTTTCATGTTTGCTTTTGAAAGCAAGATTTAGGACA